>OBYS01000004.1_pt1 | contig 411858 bp, 357 predicted proteins | sample 1476791 | NCBI WGS metagenome assembly OBYS01 (sample SAMEA2580205, study PRJEB22360) | human gut metagenome | biome: human gut; feature: human-associated habitat; material: faeces | place: Denmark | collected 2008/2010
TAAAATATAACAATTATTAAATTCCTTGGAATACATGAAATCTCAATTCAAGTTTATCAAACTCCTTTTATTCCTGCTGAATCATCTTAAAATGCTCCAATGCCTCCACAATTGCTCTCTCCTTATCCTCCGGGCACTGTGGTTGCCTACTATCTTCATTTTTAGGTAAATTATAATTCTTTCCAACCTCAATTCCACATTTTCTCTTTACCTGTGAAATATACAGATTGGAAACCTTCATGCCGGCATTATGTTCAAACACATACTTCTTTATCTCATCATATGTTGCCTTAGTCTCTGCAGATGTTATATCCACATCATCAAGTTCAATTGTGACATTAATGTAATCATCCGGCTTTTGTTTCAGTTGGGACAAAAGAACAACCGTCTCCACATGCACCGTATTCGGAAACATATCCACGCACTGCACCTTATCCACGACATACCCCCGCGCCAGCAGCACCTCCAGATCCCGCGCCAGACTTGTTGGCTTACACGAAATATAAATCATATGATCCACACCATAATTGATAATCTTTTCCAGCGCCTTCGGATGAATACCATCCCTTGGCGGATCAAGCACAATATAATCCGGCCGTTCCTCAATCGTATCAAGCACCTTTAAGACATCACCCGCCAAAAATTCACAGTTGTCCAGATGATTAAGTGCCGCATTCTCTTTTGCGGCCTCTACCGCTTCCTCGATGATCTCCACACCCACAACTTTTTTGCAGACCGGAGCAAGCATCTGTGCGATCGTACCGGTACCGCTGTACAGATCATAAACGGTCTTGTCTGCCAGCATGTCCGGATTATCCCCGAGGATAAATTCCCGGGCTGTAGAGTAAAGTACTTCTGCTCCGAGAGAGTTTGTCTGGAAAAAAGAAAACGGTGAAATCTGAAAACGCAGTCCCAGCAGCTCCTCATAAAAATAATCCTGTCCGAAAAGTACTTCCGTTCCTTCGTTTTTTACGACATCCGCCACGCTGTCATTTTTTGTGTGGAGTACTCCTTTTAAGGTTCCTTCCAGGGAAAGTGCCAGAAGTACATCTTTCCATCCGGCTAAAAGCTGCTTTTCTTTTTCTTCGTTTACCGTTCCGGCATGTGGACATCTGCCCTGCTTTTCCAGCAATGCAACCTCTATCTTTGCACGCTCGTCCGGCTCCTGCTCCTGTACATTTCTCCAATCCTGCGTCGTAGTGATCAGATCAACTAAAATCTCTCCGGTCTTTACTGCCTTTCGCACAAGAAGATGGCGCAGATACCCGGTATGACGCAGTCTGTGATAGAAGAAGATTTCCTGCTCCCTGAAATAAGCGAGCGTTGCCATGAGAATCGCACGGAAATCGCCATCCACGATCCGGCAGTCCTCTACCGTTACAATGTCGTAAAAACTGCCGCGCTTGTGCATTCCAAGTGCCAGCGGTCCGTCCTTGTATTCATCTCCAAATGAAAATTCCATTTTGTTACGGTAAGCAAGCACACGCGGACTGTGTCTGATTGGCAGGAACTCATAAGCACAGGCATCCCCAATCGCCTGCTCTATCATACCGCGCACCTGTTTCTCCTTAATCTTTAACTGTTCTTCATAAGGCAGACTCTGATACGTACATCCTCCACACTGTCCGAAATGCCGGCAGGTATCTGCAGTCTCCAGTGGTGATTTCTTCACGGTTTCCAAAAGCCGTCCTTCTGCTTTTCCTTTTCGTACCTTATTTACCGCAAAGGAAACTCGCTGTCCCGGAATGGTATTCTTGACGATGACGCGTTCTCCCTCGTCGGTCATCACAATCCCTTTATTTGGGAATTCTACGGTTGTTACATTCCCTTCTGCAATCTGCCCTTTTTTCATCCTTATACTCCTCATGCATCATTCTGAATCTTATTTCTTACAGAAAAAGGGACTACACAACTGCAGTCCCTTCTTTCTTCGTTCGGTTTTCTTTTTCTGTGCACCGCTCAAACTGCCTGAAAGTTCTCACGCTTCCGACAATGATTAGTCCTCTGTCTTGTCTGCGGAAGCATCCTTAGACTCTGCAGCCGGCTCATCATCCTCATCCTCGAAGAAGTCATTGTCGAACTCATCTTCAAAATCGTCCTCAAAATCATCCAGATAATCCGGTGTAAAGAAACGATAAATTCCATAGATTGCTGCTGCAACTGCGACAACGATTCCAATCACGGCGAATACAATCACGAATTTGGAAGGTTTCTTCTCCTCTTCTTCCTGTCTCTTCAAAAACTTATTAAGCTTTGCTGCATCCAAAACATCCCCCACTTTGGTAGATGCTAAAATATCTTCTACTTTACTCATGATGGCACTTCTCCTTCCTGCATTTTTAATTACATCCATTATAGCATATCTTTCCCTGTTTTCCTATGAAAAATTTGTGTTTATAAAAAATTTATCATATCTTTTTTAATTTTGCAAAGCTTGCAAACATCTTCTTTGTTCCGACTTTGTCGAAATCTACGGTCACTTCATAGTCCCTGCCCCCGGAAACAATTGCCATGACTTCTCCATCGCCAAATTTGATGTGGCGGACACGATCTCCCACCTGATAGGACAATGCTCCACCCGCGGAACCAAAATCACGCTGGTTTTCCACCTTTGTATATACCGGTTTTGTGGCTTTGGAGGAACGGAAGGTCGATCCATATCCCTCTCCCACTTCTTTTCCATATCCGCTTCCACCATAACTCGGCACCGTCCGGAATGCCTTACGCGCCTTCTGAAATGTGGACTGTTCGATGGGTTCTTCCTTTGTCTTTGGCTCATAAATCTTTCCGGAAAGAAGTTCCGGCGGAATTTCCCTGACAAAACGGGATACTTTTCCATACTGTGTCTGCCCCCGCACCATGCGCACACGCGCGGAAGTGATTGTCAGATTTTTCTTTGCACGGGTAATTCCCACATATGCCAGACGCCGTTCTTCCTCGATCTCGGCCTGGGAGTTATCACTCGTAATAGACATATAACTCGGAAACAGTCCGTCCTCAAGTCCTGCCAGATAGACATTCGGAAATTCAAGTCCTTTCGCACTATGTAAAGTCATAAGTACCACATAGTCACTGTTTTCGTCAAAACTGTCAATATCCGCAACCAGAGCGACATTTTCCAGAAAGCCGTTTAAGGTCGGAGCTTCTTCCCCCTCCGCATAATCCACAGCTTTGCTGATCAATTCGTCAATATTTTCGATTCTTGCCTCTGCCTCATCCGTTCCCTCTGCTTCGAGTTCTCTGACATAACCGGTCGTTTCAATAACTTCCTGCAGCAGATCTGCCACGGAAAGCAGCTTTGCCTTTGCTTTCATAGACTGGATAAACAACACAAACGGCCGGATCTTTGCTGCCGCTTTGCCCAGCCCCGGTACCTGTTCTGCCACACAGAGCGCATCATAAAAACTGATCTCCTGCTCCTGGGCATACAATGCCACTTTGTTGATCGATGCCGCACCAATTCCACGTTTTGGGATATTGATGATACGCCGCACCGCCAGATCATCCTGCCCATTGTCGATGGTCTTTAAATATGCCAGCAGATCCTTCACTTCCTTACGGGCGTAGAAATTTACGCCGCCAAAAATTTTATATGGAATATTTGCTGTAATAAAACGTTCCTCAAAGAGACGGGACTGTGCATTGGTACGATAGAGAATGGCACAGTCTTTATACTGATACTCTCCTTTGCGTACCCGCCGGGCAATATCCCTTGCCACAAAATCCGCTTCCTCTGCCGCCGTATCCAGCTGCTCAAAGGTGATCTTGTCCCCGGCTCCATTGTCCGTCCACAGACGTTTTTCCTTTCGCCCCTGATTGTTGGCAATCACAGCATTGGCTGCATCCAGAATATTTTGCGTGCTCCGGTAATTCTGCTCCAGTTTGATCACTGTGGCATCCGGAAAATGATGTTCAAAATTCAGAATATTGTAGATATTCGCTCCCCGGAACTTATAGATAGACTGATCATCATCACCTACAACACAAAGATTCTGGTATTTTAAAGCCAGCAGACGGATCAGTTCAAACTGTGCGGTATTGGTATCCTGATACTCATCCACCATAATATAGCGGAAACGATCCTGATACGAGGCAAGCACCTCTTTGTCCAGTTTGAACAGTTCCACGGTTTTCATGATCAGATCATCAAAATCCAATGCATTATTCTGCTTTAACGCCTGCTGATATTCCCGATAAACCTGGGCCTGTTTCCGTTTCACATAATCGCCTGCCGCGCGCGTCTCAAATTCGATCGGATCGATCAGCTCATCTTTTGCGGAGGAAATAGCAGAAAGAAACATTTTCTCTTTGTACATTTTCGTATCGATTTCCAGACGTTTGCAGATATCCTTCATCAGAGTCTTCTGATCATCGGAATCGTAGATGGTAAAATTGGTCCCAAACCCCAGCCTGTCAATATATCTGCGCAAAATACGCACACAGGTGGAATGGAATGTGCACACCCAGATACTTTCCGAACCATATCCCACCATCTGGTCAATACGCTCCCGCATCTCCCCTGCCGCTTTATTGGTAAACGTGATTGCCATGATATTGTAGGGATTAACCCCGCATTCCTCAATCAGATATGCCGTACGATGTGTCAGTACTCTGGTTTTTCCGGACCCGGCACCTGCCAGAATCAGAAGCGGTCCGTCGGTTGCCATCACAGCCTGCCGCTGTGGTTCGTTCAGTGCATCTAATAAGCTCATATCGTTTCTCCGTCTCTTTCCATAATTCATTATTCGTGTGTCTCATTATATCATAGATAGTCCGAATAGAACATACATTCTTTTGTTTTTTGAAAAAAGCATGAAAATGCCTTGTCATCTAGTTTTTATTACTATATAATGTGATATGAGGTGAAAATATGGACAACGAAGTAAAAGAATTTCTTGCTGCACTGCAGAAGAAACTGGTTTCAATCGATTACATCAAAACGGAAGACATTCCAAATATCGGTTTATATATGGATCAGGTCACGACCTTTATGGACGAGCAGTTAGAAGCCTGCAAACGCTATGAAGATGATAAAATTCTGACCAAAACAATGATCAACAATTATGCCAAAAACAATCTGCTCCCTGCCCCGGAGAAGAAAAAATATTCCAAGGAGCATGTGCTGACCCTGTTATTCATTTACTATTTTAAGAATCTGCTCAGCATCAACGACATCCAGTCCCTGTTAAATCCCCTGACGGAACATTATTTTGGCAACAAAGCCGGATTTAATATGGAAGATGTCTATAACGAGGTTTTTAATTTAGAGAGCACCGAGTCCGAGAAATTATTAAAAGATCTCGGAAAAAAATATGCACTCTCCCGTGAGACGTTCCGGAAATTTCCGGAAAATGATCAGGAATTTCTGCAGAATTTCAGTTTTATCTGTCTGCTCAGCTACGACGTATACATCAAAAAGATGATTATCGAAAGTGTTATCGACAATATCAACAGTCAAAACAGTAAAACAAATAAAAAAGAGAATTCCAAAAAGGAATCCTCCAAAAAAGACACCGTTTAATCCAAACGGATGATTGTATTTTCAGGCACAGATGCAGATACGCATCCGTGCCTTTTTTCTATTCCTGTTCCGGATGTTTCTGTGACAGACGGCTGAATACCATCTCATATCCGTCATTTCCATAGTTCAAAGAACGATTGACACGGCTGATCGTCGCTGTAGACGCCCCCGTCTTTTCCGCAATATCAAGGTATGTCTTCTGATCCCGCAGCATTCCCGCCACTTCAAATCGCTGTGATAAAGAAAGCAATTCATTGACCGTACACACATCCTCAAAAAATGTATAACATTCCTCTCTGTTCTGCAGACATAAAATTGCATCAAACAGATGATCTACTGCCTCTGTTTTAAGTTTCTTGCTCATTATGCTCCCTCTTTCCTTCCAAAAATCATGTCTGTATTTTATCATATTAAAGTTTTAAAGTAAACAGATTTCTTGCATTACCCCATTGTTATGCTATAATGTTTAGTACAGTTTACCAAACACGAAAACGAATGGAGAATCTATGATATGAAAAAGATCGGTTATTTTTTTTCCGGCTTTCTGCCAATTTTAACAACAACAGCTGCACAGATACTGGCCTCTTTTTTTATGTTCGGAATCGCAGCTCTGTTTCTGTGTCCGGCCTCCCAGAGCACAGGCTTTGATGCCGATACCATCGAAACACTTCTGACCAATACGGAGTTTAATGCATGCATCATGCTGATTTATACCGTAACCTGCATCGTATTCATGGGAATATGGTATTATCGCTCCTGTGGGGGCAATTATCTTCCAAAACCATCCCTCACGTTTCATCCTCTGCAGTTTTTATCCATCATTCTTCTGATTCCCGGCATGCAGTTCTTTTCCGGTTATCTGACTTCTGCGGTATCTCTTCTTTTCCCGAACTGGCTCAGCCAGTACGAAAAACTCATGGAAACCGCAGGCTTAGACTCCGACATCGGACTGTTCATGTTTATCTATGCCGTAATTCTCGGTCCTGTCTGTGAAGAACTAGTTTTCCGCGGCGTCACCATGCGTCTGGTCCGACGGGCACTTCCGTTCTGGGCTGCCAACCTGATGCAGGCGGTTCTCTTCGGAATCTTTCACATGAACTGGATTCAGGGAATTTATGCATTTGTTCTCGGTCTTGTACTGGGATGGATCTGTGAAAAAGGAGGAAGCATCTATTTCTCAATGTTCTTCCACATCCTGTTCAACTTCTGGGGAACCATCATCGGACCGCTACTGAACAATCTCAAAGAAACGGATCTTCTGGGAATTATCATCTTTCTCTTTACGATTGTTTCTCTCGTTTTGGGCTTTTCCTTATTCCGCCTGGGAACGAAATGGCGCGATCAGAAAGCGGCGCGCCTTATGGCTGCCCCTGATCATGATGATCATTTCGAAGCAGCTGAATGATCCGGTACTCATAAAACACGGTGATCACAAGGATAGCGGCAATCACCAGCAGACTGTACGCGTCCTTGAGTTCGATCCCGATCACATCTCCCACACACGGAACCATCAGACCGATGATAAACACCAGTTTTACCAGCCGGATCATCCGGATGGAATATTTACGCACCTTTCCCACACACACCTCTTTCGGAAGCCGGTTTATTTTTTCCGGCTGACAGCTTACCAGGCTGAGTCCCACATAGATCAGAACAACTCCTGCAATGTTACAGATAAATTTATATGGCGCAACTTTATAGACAATCCCATAATAGATCTGCAGTCCGATATAGACAATTCCAAGGATCATTCCTATCGCCTCCGCAAAAATTGCCGGAACGGTTAAATCTTCTTTTTTCATCTGCTTTTCTCCATTTCATTCTGTAAAATCATATCCTAATTCTAACACCTTTTTGACTTGAATTCCATAGTTCATGTGCTATAATGAAACACAGAGTAACAATATAACAAAGGAGATCTCATGGAAAATCTTATTTTACCAAAACAATACAAATCAGAACTGAATCTTCATGACACACAGCTTGCCATCAAGACAGTCAAAGATTTCTTTCAGGCACTGCTGGCGCAGAGACTGCATCTGACACGTGTTTCTGCTCCTCTTTTTGTAGACCCGGCAACCGGTCTTAATGATAACTTAAACGGTTATGAGCGCCCGGTTACTTTCGGTATTAAGGAGCAGGACGATAAAAATGCCGAAGTTGTCCATTCTCTCGCAAAATGGAAACGTTACGCCCTGAAAAAATACGGATTTCAGGTCGGAGAAGGCATCTACACGGATATGAATGCCATCCGCCGCGATGAAAGTACGGACAACATTCATTCTATTTTCGTAGATCAGTGGGACTGGGAAAAAATCATTCATAAAGAAGACCGTAATCTGGACTATTTAAAAGAGACCGTTCGTACCGTATATAAGTGTCTTCGCAAAACAGAACAGTATATGGCCATCCAGTATGATTACATTGATCTGATCCTTCCAAAGGAAATTTTCTTTATCACCTCCCAGGAACTGGAGGATCTGTTCCCGGACAACACACCGAAGGAACGTGAGTATTATATTACCAAGGCAAAAGGTGCTGTATGTATCATGCAGATCGGTGACACCTTAGAGTCCGGCGAACCGCACGACGGACGTGCTCCGGATTACGATGACTGGGCTTTAAATGCAGATATTCTTGTTTATTATCCGGTTCTTGATATTGCACTGGAATTATCTTCGATGGGTATCCGTGTAGACAAAACTGCACTGATTTCCCAGCTTGACAAAGCCGGCTGTCCGGAACGCAAGGATCTGCCATTCCAGAAATCCATCATCGATGGAACACTTCCTTATACCATCGGCGGAGGAATTGGTCAGTCCCGTATCTGTATGTTCTTCCTTCGCAAAGCTCATATCGGCGAAGTGCAGAGTTCTCTCTGGCCGGAAGAAACAATTGCAGCCTGCGAGGAACATGGTATTCAGCTCTTATAATTTATTTTACATAATAAAATAAACAAAGCAAAAAATCAAAGAGGAAAAACGAAAAAAACGTTTTTCCTCTTTTTGTATTATCTATCTCCTCTAAATTACAACTATAAGGTTTCCTCATCCGCCTCGCACATGCGATACCCTACGCCCAGTTCATTTACAATATAATTTTTTTCTCCCGGTCTGGCTCCCAGCTTCTTACGGATATTTACCATATTGACCTGCAGTTTTTTGATGCTGCCCTCATCGTTATACCCCCAGATCTCTTTGATAATGGCTGAGTATGTCATAACCTTTCCCGCATGTTCCGACAATGCTGCAATGATATTGTACTCTGTCTGTGTCAGCTTCACTTCTTTTTTATGCAAGAAAACTCTTCTTGCATCGTAATCAATGGTCAGACCGGAGGCCTTAAATTTTCCACCCGGAAACATTCCGTTTTGCATGCGATGTGTTGTCATGCGGAGCGTAGAACGTATCCGCGCAAGAAATTCATTGGAGCCAAATGGTTTTGTAACATAATCATTGGCTCCCATATCCAAAGCCTCCACTTTATCTTTTTCATCTGACCTGGCAGAAAGCACAATCACCGGCGTCAGGGAATCTTTCCGTAACCGCTTTAAAAAAGTCATTCCGTCCTGATCCGGAAGTCCCAGATCTAAAACAACGAGATCCGGTCTGTGAGAAGCATACATCATCATTCCGTCTTCGCAGGAATATGCCGATAATGTCTGATATCCGTTTGCCTCCAGAAGTGTAGCCACCAGATTGTTAATATGTTCATCATCCTCAATAATTAAAATCTTATATTTATTTCCGTTCATGCCTGTTCCTTCTCCTCCATATCCAGATAAAACCGGAAAAGTGCACCTCCATTTTTCTTATTTTCTGCCTTGATCTTTCCACCGTGCGCTTTGATAATTGTTGCGCACACTGCCAGTCCTATTCCTGCATTGCTCCGTTTGCAATCGGAAGATACCTCATACGCCTCATGACTCCCGTAAAAAACGGATTTTAATTTTTCTTCCGGAATTCCACATCCATCATCCTGTACTTCAAATACGGCTTTGTCCGCCACAAGAAATACCTTCAGTCCCAGGTGCACCATTCCCTTTGCATGCTGCACCGCGTTTTCTAAAATATTGATCAACACCTGCTGGATCAGGATGGCATCCATGGGAATTACCACAAATTCATCTGGAATATCAATTTCAACCTCCTGATCCGGATATCTTTTATGAAACTTTAAAATCACCGAATCAATCAGCTCATCCAAAACCGTAGGTGTCTTAATGATTTTTACTTTTCCACTGTCAAGTTTTGTGATCGAAAGCAGGTTCTCAACCATCCGGAAAAGCCACTGTGCATCCTGCTGGATGTCCTGCAGCATCTTTGTCCGCTGTTCCTTCGTAAAATCATTATCCGGATCAAGCAGCGCCGAGCTGGAGCCATAGATCGTGGTAAGCGGAGTCCGAAGATCATGGGAAACCGCACGGAATATGTCTGCACGAATTTTTTCTTTTTCTCTCTCTGCTTCGAGAATTTTATTATACTTTATTTTGGTGGTAAACCCACAGGTAATCAAAGCCATCAGTATAATGATCACTGCCGATGCCATATTCTCCGGTATGGAAAAATTAAAGTGAAAAAATGGAAATGTGAAAGCAAAATTCACTTCAAGAACGCTGAGAATTGCAGCTGCCACACCATACAGATACCCCGGTGTGATCACAGAAGTCAGAAAGACTCCAAAAATAGATACTGCCGGGATCAGCGCATTTTCCACAGTACTGTTTTGTATCCACAAACAGACCATAAAACACACCAGCTGAATCCCGACGGTAATGGCTATATCTCTTATGATATACAATGTTTTTTTCATCCGAATCTTCTTTCTCCTTATCTCTTGCATCCATATGTTTCATTATAGCATAATGGCGGTTAAGATTCGAATAAAAAATGTATTTTTCTAAGAAAGCGTATTCAGTTCCTCCATCCACAATGTTGCACATGCATCACTCGGCATACGCAGATCTCCTCTCGGAGAAACAGCAACAGATCCGACTTTCGGGCCGTCCGGAAGGCAGGAACGTTTAAACTGCTGCGCAAAAAATCTGCGGCAGAACGTTTTCAGCCATTTTAAAATAAATGCAGCTTCATAGGTTCCAGCAAATGCGATTTTTGCCAGACGGTAAATTTTTGCAGGGGAGAATCCCTGACGCAGCATGTAATACAGGAAGAAATCATGCAGTTCATACGGTCCTACCAGATCCTCGGTCTTCTGTGAAATTTTTCCGTCTTCCGGTGGCAGAAGTTCCGGAGAAACCGGTGTATCCAATACATCATACAGTGTATCGGAAAGCTGCTTGTCCTCACAGGTATCCGCATAATAACGCACCAGATGCCGGACCAGTGTCTTTGGCACAGAAGCATTCACGGCATACATGGACATATGATCTCCGTTGTACGTTGCCCACCCCAGTGCAAGTTCCGACAGATCTCCGGTTCCGATCACAAGCGCATTTTTTTTGTTCGCAATGTCCATCAGAATCTGCGTGCGTTCCCGCGCCTGGGAATTTTCATATGTCACATCATGCACCGAAGGGTCCTGTCCGATATCCGAAAAATGCACATTTACCGCCTGACAGATATCCACTTCCACAAATTCTGCCCCAAGGCTTTGAATCAGTTTGACAGCATTGTCATATGTGCGGTCGGTTGTCCCGAATCCCGGCATGGTGACGGCCGTAATTCCCTTATGATCCCGCCCGCACAGATCAAAGGCACGCACGGTCACCAGCAGTGCCAGCGTCGAATCCAGTCCTCCGGAAATACCTACCACAGCATTGGCTCCGGTATGTTCCAGACGTTTTTTTAGTCCCATTGCCTGAATCATCAGAATTTCATCACAACGCTTTTCCCTGTTCTGTCTGTCTGTTGGCACAAACGGTGCCGGATCAATCAACCGCGTCAGTTTTGTTTCTTCTATTTTTAAAGAGAACAGAATCTCGGTATGTGTCTGATCCTCAGTGACAAAAGTTGTCATTCTGCGGCGCTGTGCACAGAGACGTTCCACATCAATCTCCGAATACAGGATGCCATGTCCAAAACGCTTGGATTCCGCAAGAATCTGTCCGTTTTCCGCAATGATGTTGTGCCCGGAGAACACCAGATCCTGTGTAGACTCTCCCTCTCCCGCTGACGCATAAATATATGCCGCAAGAAGACGTGCAGACTGGCCACTTACCAGTTCCCTGCGGTAACTGTCTTTGCCGGTCAGTTCATTCGAAGCCGACAAATTCACCAGAACAGACGCCCCCGCCAGTGCATGGGAGATACTCGGCGGATTCGGTGTCCACAGATCCTCACACAGTTCCACACCGATTCTGAGTTTCGGCATCTGCTCACAGACAAAAAGCAGATCCCGGTCCGCAGGAACACAGCTTCCGTCCGGCAGAACCACCTCTGTCGCAAGCTCTGCTCCGGATACGAAATGTCTCGCCTCATAAAATTCATTGTAATTCGGCAGATAACTCTTCGGTACAAGTCCAAGCACTTCTCCATGGGAAAACACTGCCGCCACATTGTATAATTTTCCAAGGATTTCAAAGGGAAGTCCCACGAAAAAAATGGCGTCCAGTGAAGCACTCTCTTTTACTAATTTCATCAGCGCATCCTTTGCGCCCTGCAGCAGACGTTCCTGCAAAAACAGATCCTGACAGGTATAGCCGGTCAGACAAAGTTCCGGAAAAACTACAATCTTTGCTCCCTGCCGGGTACTTTCTTTCATCATATCCAGAATCAGTTCTGCATTGTATTTTGTATCTGCCACTTTAATTTTCGGTGTGACTGCAGCTGCTTTTACAAATCCCTGTCTCACTTTCTCAACTCCTTTAATTCCTCTACGGAAAATTCATATGCCTTGTTACAGAACTGGCACTTTACCTCGATGCTCTCCCCATCATTGATGATGTCATCGAGATCTTTTTTGCTGAGCGTTGAAAGTGCACGCGATACCCGCTCCTTAGAACAGTCACAGACAAATGCTGCCGGAATTTTGTCGGTGATTTCCAACCCGAAATCTCCGAGAATTTCTTCGAGAATTCCTTCCGGTGTCAATCCTCGCTCCAGCATCATAGTCACAGAATCGATCTCTGCAATACGCTTTTCCAGTTTTTCAATGATCTCGTCACTCGTAAACGGCATAAGCTGAATAATAAATCCGCCGGCCTGACGCACCGTGTTGTTTTTGTTCATCAGCACACCCAATCCTACCGCAGACGGAATCTGCTCGGAAGTTGCAAAATAATAGGTTAAATCTTCTGCAATCTCTCCTGTCTGCAGCTGACACTGTCCCACATATGGCTCTTTTAGTCCCATATCTTTGATGACGCTCAAAATACCGAGATCCAGCGCGCCCCCTACATTTAAATGTCCGTCTTTGTTTGGCGGAAGTTCCACAATCGGATTATTGACAAATCCCTTGACATGTCCATTGGCGTCCGCAGTAACGGTAAGTCCCCTGGCCGGACCGCTGCACTGAATCTGCAGGGTCAGAAGATCCTTTTCCCCTTTTAACATTGTTCCCATCATCGCACCGCCGGACAACAGACGTCCCAGGGCTGCCGTCATGATCGGGGACGTATTGTGATCCTGTCTGGCGGTCTCCACCAGATCCCTCGATGTAATTGCAAATGCCCGGATTGCGGCACCTGCTGCGGTTGCTCTAACAATATAATCTGCCATGTATCATTTCTCCTTTATTCTTTTCTTGTAACAAATGTGATACGCTCACTGTCGGCTTTGACCCCGGCGTCGGTGTAATCATCATACATTCCTTCACAGACCAGTCCCGCCTGCTGCAGAAAATCCACTATCTGTTCCACCTTATAATTTCTCTGATAGTGTGTTTCCGCATATCGGCGGTACAGCTCTCCCGCTTCCGGGATAAACAGTGTCAGGTCATATTCATTGATTCTGGTCTCTTCGTCATAATAATTTTCCCAGATAAAACTTCCTTCCTGCCTGCTCTCCGCAAATGTGTGATCTCCAAGAAGCTGTTCGTATTTATAGGCGGTATTCATATCAAAGATAAATACTCCACCGCTTTCCAGACAGGCGGCAACCCGCCGGAATGCATCGGAAAGTTCCTGTGGCTCAAGCACATAATTGACACAGTCACAGGTACAGCAGACTGCCCGCACACATCCATCCAGTTCGAGTGTCTGCATCTCCTGCAGCAGATAAAGAATCGGCGGATCTGTCTGCTTTTCCATGGCTTTCTGCAGCATATCCACAGAAACATCCACACCGGTCATATCATACCCACAGGCAGCCAGTCTCCGGGTCAGTTCTCCGGTTCCGCATCCCAGATCCAGCACCGGTCCGTCTGCAATTCCATGCTTTTTTAATGTCTCACAAATATATGCACACCATTCATCATAGGGCACATTATCCATAAACAGGTCGTAAACCTGCGCAAAACTCGTATACGCGTCCATTCTTTTCCTCCTGCTTTGTATCATAGTTTAGCAAGTTTTTATGGCAAAAGCAAGGTTGATTATTCTTCCCGAAACCTTTATACTGAATGCATAAGTTGAAATACAGAAAGGATTTTCCATGCCTGACAACTACGAACATTATATTTCCAAAAATATTCAGGCCTTCTATCGCAGAAGACTTTTTTCTCCAATGATATATCTGGTTTTGCTTGCAGTTCTCTGGATCGTATTTCCACTGGGTGCCATGCTGCGGCCTGCACAGCTTTCCGACAATACCAAAATTGCGGACGCCTACAAGAACCATCACCGTTATGTACGCATGACCTTCACAGATCTGAAATTCAGCGGATATACCTGTGAAACCTATGGACAGACCCGCGGATATTATTATTACACCACACAGAAAAATAATTGCAGCATCATTCTCCTTACCCCGCATACATGTGAGGAAGGACTCCCTACGATCGACCGTCTGACCGTCACCGGCCGGATCGTCAAAGGAAAAGAATCTTATCTGGCACTTTTGTCCCAGCTTTCCTCTGACCTGAACTGGACCGAAACCGGTATCCGCAATCAGCTGTCTTCGTATTATTTCAGTGAGCCTGACTATCATTTAACCACGACGCGCATTTTATTCTTCGCGTATTTCGGTTCCATGATTTATACCGTCCTGTATCTTCTGATCTGTATGGTCTATATCCGGTTCCCGGTGCTTTCCCCACCGTGCCAGAACCTGATCGTCTTCGGACATCCGGGTCAGATTCTCGCCGAGGCCGAGGAAGAACTTGCAACACTTCCACAGCTGGCAACGGAGGATATGTTTATTACCGAACATTATTTTATCATGACATCACCATATGGAAATGCCATTGTGCCTATTCAGGAGATTCTGTGGATCTATAAACATTCGACGCTCCACAAAATGCTCTGGTATCATTTCAGCATCTCTTATACCATGCATATTACCGCAAACAAACATATGTATGTAAACTGTCCGAAAAATACCAAATCCGATATTGACGGTATTATGGATTACCTGGCAGAAGCCAATCACAACATTCTGGTAGGTTTCAATGAAGAAAACCGCCTGAAAGTCCAGGCGGTTCAGGGAAAACCTTTCCATATTGAAAAATTCTATGCGTTATTGCGCCGCCGTGTCTAAAACATACAGGCTTTGCTTCCGATTTCATAATCCAGATTTTCATAGGCTTCCCTTACCACGGGAAGCCTTTCTTTTTCTTCCGGCGGTAATTCATGTTCAGAAAGTATCTTTATATTCTCCTCAATCTGTGCAATATCATAGGTATCAAATCCATACTTTAACCCTTTCCAGCACAGTCGTCGCTGCTCTTCATCCATCATGGGGAGTTTTCCCTGCCGAAGTATGTGACCACTCTCCGGTAAATCTTTGGTCTCCTGTTTTATTTCTTTCACCGTCCCCCGCAGCTGCTCTAAGAAGATATGCAGATTCCGGTTTATAAAGGCACGGTTTTCGGTCTTTGCCGCCATCTCCATAATTTCTGCCTGCTGGGCAATCTCCTCTTTTCCAATCTGGCGGCTGATCCCTTTGATTCCATGAACTTTTGTCTGAAACATATGCAGATCCCGCTGGACATATTCCGGAAGTTTCGGAAGTAAACCCTCCACCTCTTTCCAATAAGATTCCAGCGTACGGATATCCGTAGCGTTCCTCTGCCCTGTGGCTTTCGCCTTCTTTGACGCATCGACCGGATTCGGAAGTTCCCTGTATCTTACCGGAATTCCGGTTTCTAAAACCTGCCTCATCCGCTGCAGCCGGATCGGTTTCGGCATAAAATCGGTAAATCCATGCCGGATGGAACGGCTTCTCACTTCGTCAGAAATATCCGCTGTCATAAGAACAAGCGGTGCATGACTGTATCTTTGTATCTGATCCGCCGTCTCAAATCCGGACATTCCCGGCATCATCTGATCCAGAATGATCATCTGGTATTCCCGTTCTTTTACCATCTGTACAGCTTCTTCTCCTGACACCGCCAGATCCAGTATAAACTTCCATGGAGCCGCAAGTTCCTGAAAAATCACCCTGTTTGCTTCCATATCATCCACCAGAAGGACACGTGCCCGCGGATAAACCCAGTTCGGCTGTATTTCTTCAACCTGCGGATCACTCTGTTCTTTTAAAATTTCCTGTCCGATGTTTCCCGGCTCTGATATCTCAGTCGGAACCTGTTTCTGATAAAATCCAAAAGATACGCGTGTCCCTTTTCCCGGATCACTCTCTGCTCTTACCCAGCCATGCATCATTTCTACGAGCTGTCTGACAATTGACAGACCCAGGCCAAAGCCCTCTACCCCCATATCCTCGGAAAACGAGACATATTCCGCAAATACCTGTGCAAGTTTTTCCTTTGTCATTCCCACACCGGTATCTTCCACACAGCCGTCAAACCATACCTGTCCTTCTTCCATTTTACAGTGAAGCGACAGCGTGATCGTTCCCTGTTCCGTAAACTTGCAGGCATTCGATAAAATATTCTGAAAAATCTGTGCCACACGTAAATAGTCCCCGCTTACCTGCTGCGGAAACCGGTCCAGAAACTTCACGGTAAATACAATATCTTTTTCCCGGATATTTAACAGACAAAAACGGGCCTGTTCCTCGATCATCTCATAAAAATTGTATGTTTTGTCTTTGAGCGTCAACATTCCTGCTTCCAGCTTCGAATATGCAAGGATCGTATCCACCTGTTCAAGCAGATTATTTCCCGCGACACGGATATATTCAAGAATGTTTTTGCTCTCATCCGGAAGATTCTGCCTTTTTAAAATATCCGAACCTCCGATAATCGCATGCAGCGGACTGCGCAGATCATGACTGACCGCTGCCAGAAAACGGCTTTTTAAAAACGACTGTTCTTCCGCTTTCTTTTTCAGATCCTCCATCAGAACCGTTTCCTTCTTTTGCTGTGTGATGTCGAGCAGAGTAAGAATATATCCTCTCACCACATTTTCACTGCAGACCGGATGCAGCTGACACCTGCAATAACTTTCTTTCCACTGAACCACATAATCCTGATCCGGGTCTTTGCTCCAACGCATCATTTTGGTATAAAAAGGGTACTCCTGCGGATCGTCCGTCAGTTCCCGCACAATTTCCGGAAACCATCGTCTGGCACTGGCATTGGCATCCCGGTAACGCATTCTGTTGTCAAACAAAAACGTAGGAATATCACTGATATTATAAAAGTTTTCCCGGATAATGTTCGTCACATTGGATAACCTGCCCGTCATCATCAGATAAAAGACAATCAGACAGGAAATTTCAAAAGCTCCCGGCACCAGAAATTCTTCCGCTTTCGGCGTAACTGCGCGAAACAACATTGCAACTCCCGGAAGTGCCATGCCAAGATACAACATATCATTTACATGTCCCTCCCAGACAGAAACCTCGCTTTTCACTCTCACATAAGTAGCCAGCCCCAGAAGAATTCCCGTATAACAAAGCAGCGCAATCCGAAACGCATCCTGATACGTCTCGCGCTGCGCAGCACGTATAATCAACATGGAATTAAACAGCACCAGACTGCAGAACAAAATCACTTCCGTCCTGAGTTTCAGCTGGAATTTCATAAAATCACCCACATAATGAATCATAAGATACAGCATGTGAATGGCCAGTAAATCTGTCAGTATACGAAGTGTCTTTGCCTCTCCCGTAACATAATAGGTAATGCGATAAAAACTGTTCAATGCAATCAGCCCTAAAACCAACGGCAGCAGCCGGTGTTCCCTTGCGTGAAACCCGCTGCTGACATAACTTTGTAATACAAACAGTGTAAAAAAAAGACAGATCAGATGGAAAACCAGTCCCATATCCGTTTTACCTCCAACCACTAAATATCCGCTCTACTTCGGATTTGATATAAATGGCTTTATATGGCCGCACAATATATCCTGCCGCATGCAGTCTCCGACAGGTCATTACCGTATGCGCATCACACATGGCCGTGACAAACAGAACCGGTATCCTGCCCCCTGTGAGCTTGTTTGCTCTCATGGTAGTCTCGATTCCGTTCATTTCCGGCATATCAACATCCATAATGATCAGATCCGGAAACTCATTGTGTTCCAGATAATGCAATGCCTGTTTTCCGCATTTACAGAGAATGACGGTATACTCATCCTCGAGAATTCCACGCATGGCATCCAGATTAGTCTTCATATCATCTACGATCATGATTTTTTTTCTGGCAGTTTCCTGAACCATCTTCTTTCTTCCCGGCTCTTCCGAATCTGGAGAAACCGTATCAAGATATTCCGGTGGAAGAATCGTAACATTTAAGTTTTTATTTTCCATCAGATCCAGTTTGGTTCCATCCGGCATATTCAGAACCGGACGCAGATTATGCGGTCCCTTGTTTTCATAGATCAGTCCCTTACGTCCGTCCGACAGGTTTACCTCCGTCCCTCTCGGAAACAGTGGGACACGTTCCATAAACACTTCCACAACGTTTTTGTCAAACATGATGCCACAGGCTCCCATGAGATACTCTACCGCCTCATAAGGGGAATATGGTTTCTTATACGGACGTCTCGATGTCAGTGCGTCGTATACATCCGCCACATGTACAATTCTTACGGAGAGTGACTGTTCATCTCCCATCAGCCCCTGTGGGTATCCGCTTCCATCTACATTTTCATGATGAAGAAGTACCGTCTGCTTGATATGCGCCGAAATATTCCAGCGCTTCGAAAGCAGCTGGTACGAACGGGTCGAATGGGTCTTCATCAGCTGGTATTCATCCGGTGTCAGCCTGCCCGGTTTGTTTAGTATTTCCTTTGGAATGGCAAGCTTTCCCAGATCATGCAAAAGAGCCGCTGTAACCAGATAATTCAGATCGCGTTCACTCATTCCCATCCCCATACCGATCACACAGCAGAGCACAGCAACATTCACCGAATGTGCATATGTGTAATCATCGTATGAGCGCAGATCCGTCATATCCAGACACACATTTTCCCTGGACAAAAGATTCTCCACAATCTGTTGTGCAATCTCGGCACAACGGTCAATATCATTCTCCTGCACACATTTAAACCCTTCCTGGCGCAGTTTTTCCGGTATTGTTGCTTCGATGTAGATATCTTTCGACTGTTCATCCTCGATATAGATACCGCTAAATCCGTATTCGTTTAGTTTATTGATATAGGAAGCCGTCAGTTCACAGCCGCTTCCCACCATGGTACGTCCCATGGAATCATATAAATCATACGCAAGACACATTCCCGGTCTGGCATCTTCAATGGAAACAAAACGCATAAAGCCTCCAATTATAACTACAACTTAAATCATAACCAGATAAATTGCTGCAAGTGAAATTACAATCTGAATGATAGCAAAGCGAAATACCACCTGGGCATTGGACCACCCACCCTTTTTTCTTACATGGTCGTGAATCGGTGTGATGGTATTCTTTAGAATATGTATCTTTAAAAACCGAAGCAGTGAAACCTTTACCAGACCAAGACCACCGTCTGCGATAAGTACCGCAGCAACCAGCAGGTACATAAACGGGCTGTGCATCTTCAATACCGCAATGGCAATAAAAATACCCATTGCACGTGATCCGGCATCTCCCATAAGAAGCTTGCTCGGTGTTGCGTTATACCACAGATATCCCAGCAGACATACCGCAAACAGTAAAATACAGTAATTGAAAGAATCATTGACTTTTAAAATATTGTCAAGAACAAACACACTCATCAACGTGATAATGGTCAATGTTCCCGACAATCCATCCACACCATCCGAACAGTTGGTAACATTGATGGAAACCCACACCAGAATAACGGTCAGAATGGCAAATACAACCGGTGGAATCACGATGGTCGTTCCCGTAATGGCAATGGTGATCTCACTGGAATTGTAATGCAGATAGGAAATGGCTACAACGACTGCCACTGCCAGATCCAGAATTCCCTTTAAATACTCTCCCCATGGTTTTTCTGCGGCATCATCAAAGAATCCGGTGAACATTTCGATGACGATCAGCACCAGATAAATGATAATTTCCTTATTCATTTTGCCAAACAACAATGCGGAAACAACAAAAGTCAACACAAAAATAATACCCGCACCTCTTGGTTTTCCTGCGGAAAGAGCTCCATCATGTGCATACTGTCTTCCCATGTCCTTCGGCAGATATCCGTTTAATTTTGCAATTGCAATACAGGTCGCTGCAAAAGCAAATAAAACACCGATAAAAGCAACCAGTGCGTGTTCATATGTTCCTAATAAGTATATCATTTTATCCTCCTTCGGGCTTTCACCCAATTTAATTATATTAGGAGACAGGAAAAAAGTAAAGTTTTTGCTTGCATTTTTATCGAATTGTGTTATTATATACTCACACGCGTCAAAGCGTTAAAGTGTAAAAGATTCAAAGAACCACAAGGAGGAAACAAAAATGGCTCAAAAAGGAGACTTAATGACAGCACGTTCCGATATTCGTGTATTGGACGCAACCATTCGTGACGGAGGACTCGTAAACAACTTTATGTTCTCCGATGACTTTATCAACGCACTCTACCGCACCAATGTAAAGGCCGGCGTTGACTATATGGAGTTTGGTTATAAAGCTTCCAAGGAGCTGTTTGACGTAAATAAATTCGGCAAGTGGAAGTTCTGTGATGAGGAATCCATCCGTGAGATCGTTGGTGACAACAACTCCGATATGAAGATTTCCGTCATGGCAGATGTCGGACGCTGCGATTACAAAAAAGATATCATTGACAAAAAAGACAGTGTAATTGACATGGTTCGTGTGGCAACTTACGTGCACCAGATGCCTGCTGCAATCGAAATGATTGAAGATGCCAAGGCAAAGGGCTACGAGGTAACCTGTAATATCATGGCAATCTCCAATGCCAAAGAATCCGATATTGACCAGGCACTTGAAATGGTCGGTCAAAGCAGCGCCGATGGCATTTATATCGTGGACAGTTACGGTGCTCTTTACCCGGAACAGATCCGTGCGATTGCAGATAAATACACCGAACTTGGAGAAAAATACGGCAAATACATCGGTATGCATGCACACAATAACCAGCAGCTTGCCTTTGCCAACACGATCGAAGCACTCTCCCACGGTGTCAGTCTTTTAGATGCTACCATGATGTCCATGGGGCGGGGTGCCGGAAACTGTGCCATGGAACTGCTTCTGAGTTTTCTGAAAAATCCGAAATACAATGTATTCCCGGTACTCCGGTTCTTAGAAGACTATATGCTGCCGCTCAAAGAAACCGGTGCCGTATGGGGATATGATATTCCGTATCTGCTGACCGGACGTCTGAACCAGCATCCATCTGCTGCCATTGATTTTTGCAAGGACAACCGCAAGGATTACGCAGATTTCTATACCGATCTGTTAGACAAATAAAGCATAATACAAAACAGGCATCCGGGGTTCGCCAGATGCCTGTTTTATCTCTGTTATAAACGTTTAAATCTGTCTGCAAAGTGCATCCACTTTCGCAATTTCTTCCATCATACACATTTCTTTCAGATCCTGTGCATTTCCTTCGGAATGTTCCACTTCCTTTGAGAAAATACGCGCTACATCAATACGGTCAGACATTGTGAATTTGCCACCGTTTCTGTAAAAACGTGCCGCATCCATATCTCGTACCACAAGGGTTGCCATCACGATCATTTTGGCATAGGATAAAATATCATAATCATATATCGAATTCATCAGATAACGATACACAAAATAAACCAGAAGATGTTCATAGCCAAGTTCCGAATAATCCGATGATCGCATATATTCTGTCAGAAATGCCTCATAGGTATCTTTGTGATACAGCTTTTCGAATTCTTCCTTGGTGTGAACCCATTCCTCATCCAGCTCTTCCATATCGGCAAAAACCGCAAAACGTTCCTCAAAATCTTCATAAGAAAGTGCACGAACCGGCTTCTCTTTTCCCTCAATATTTTTCTGCTCCCACTCCCGAAGTTCATGACCGGCATCTTCGTATCTCCAGTCTGCCAGTACCGACATATCCTCTTTTGCCTGTGCATAATTGATCACGGTCTGTACACGGTCACACCACGCCAGAAACTCTCTCATGCGCTCCGGAATATTATGGGTACGATTCTGCAGAATATTCACCGACTCCTGCTGCACCCATTCCATGAATGCAACATATGCCGGATCGTCCTCACCGTCATCGCAATTTCCGGGCAGCTCTATATCCACCAGCTTTTCCGGTTCTGTCCGCTCAAACAGAATCCGTCCGACTTCCTCGCAGGAAAGACTCAGTGCTTTCTGCTCCACATCTCCGTAAATCAGGGAAAAACGCGGATATTCTGTACACACTTCACACAGAGCCTCTTCCCCAAGTGCTGTATAAAGATCACAGAGATTATGGTCATTGAGCATGGCACAGCGTTTCTTCCCTTTCAGCTTAAAACGGTATCCACCGCCATCATCATCCGGATCGGCCTCATACATACTTTCTTTGAGTCTTTTGCCAAATTTACCTTCCACACTGTTGTAATATGCATAGGAATCCTCATCAATGTCAATTTCCCAGCCTGCACAGCAACTGTCCTTGCAGCGGGATGCAATGCAGGAAAATTTCTCATAATATTCCGGAACCCGTAAAATCACGATGCCTGCCTCTCTTTCTCTTCTTTTTCTGCCATGTACTCTTTCTCCATAGTTTCCCAGTCCGGATCCTGTGTGCCTTTAAAGTGATTATAGGCTATATAGCCAATGCACCAGATCAATCCTGCCATCGTTGTTGAAAAAAGTATTTTGACAACACATACCGCAAGCAGTGTGATATTCAGGTTCCCTGCCAGAAAAGAAACTGCCAGAGTATGAAGCGGAAGCACAAGCATCTTCCACAACCCGTAATATGCTGCTGCAATCACACCGATTGTATAACAGACAAATCCCAACAATGCATTAATATGCTTTTTCATATGTATCCATCCTCGTTTTCATAACTATTCCATCAACTTAACTATTTTGCCACTTTCCATGGTTTTTTTCAAGTCAAGAATGCGCTGATTGACCGATCCCCGGAACTTGAGCGTAATATCCTTCTGTTCCTCAATAAATGGACCGTCCACCAGTACATCGATCAGGGAAAGCAGGTCATCCGTGTCTTTCGTATGTTTTCTGCCTCCCAAAATCAGGTCTTTATCATATATATATCCGGTAAATGCCCAGACATTCTTATCCGGATACAAACTTTTTACTTTTTTCATAAAAGGAAGAAGAGCCTCCTGATTTTCTTCCTCAAACGGCTCTCCTCCCAACAGGGTCATTCCCTCTATATACTCCGGTTTCAGTGAATCAAGCACCTTTTGCTGTACCTGCTCATCGAAACATTCTCCATAGGTAAAATCCCATGTCTGTGGCTGAAAACAGCCCTTACACGCATTGCGGCATCCGGATACAAACAGTACCGTCCGACAGCCAAGACCGTTTGCGATGTCACAATACTTAATTCCTGCATAATTCATAATTTACTCTTTCTTTTTATTCAGAAAACGGATGCAGCCTGCAGCTACCAGTAAAAAGACAATTACTGCTGCTCCAAATACCATCCGCAGATCGACCGCACCGGTCTTTGGTGTTGCATCTGTCCGGTTCCCGTTTTTTGATGTATTTCCACTGTTATTCTTTTTGTTCGATGAAGTTTTGTGTGTATTCCCACTGCTGCGCTGGGAATCCTGCGTATCGTCTGTATCATCGTACGAATCGGTATCGTCCGTATCGTCTGTATCATCTGTATCATCTGTATACTCTGTGTCATCCTGACTGTCCGACTGACTCTGGGAAGTGCTCTGGGACTGTGACTGGCTCTGTGTCTGTCCTGCAGAAGCATCCACAACCGTTGTAACCGTAACCGGATTGTAACTTGCATCCGTCACTTCACGCACTGTCAGGGTAACCGGCATCGTTGTATATGCATTTTTCGCCTTAAAGGTAACCGTGGCAATGGTTTCATTCTGGGAATAAGTCTTATTTAAAATTGCCGAAAGATTAAGTGCCTGCTGATTATTTTCCGTAACCGGGGAAACCAGCTCAATATTTCCCGAATCCGAAGAAATCGTATTTGCCCATGTGGTTCCTACATATTCCAGATCAGAATCGTCATATGCCAGTCTTGCTGCAAATGTCGAAAGTCCCGGATTATTGCTTCCGACCAGACGTACCGTTACCGTATCTCCGGCTTTTGCATCATTGGTTGTTCCAACCGTCAGATTCATCTGGCTGTTCGCCGCCATAACCGGCTGCGGAACGGCTGCAAAAAGCAACGCCAGCGCACATCCCATCATCAGTATCGTTTTCATCATCCCTAATTTTTTCATCTTCTGCCCTATATCCTTTTTGCTATGACTACGAGTCTCCCATTGTTTACCGTGTATTCACAGGTAGAGAGCATGATTGTGGTATCTCCATAGATAAGATGCTCCCCTGTATCATACACACGGTTCTCTTCCACAAAATCCAGCAGATTCTGAAACTCTTTCCGGTTTTTATAATTCCGAAACCAGTAATAACGGAATCCGGATTCGTCTTTTTCCTTTACATGTGTCTTTACCACCGCAACAATCTGATATTGTCCAGTTTCATAAATCGTATCAAAAGTAATCACCGGATGCTTTTTGTAAAATTTCTTATCCAGATAGGCATCCAGATCTCCAAACTGGCTTCCATCACTTACGTTGTGCCCAAAGATCACAATATTCTGATCCATCGGATCAATGCTGGCATCTGCGGAAACAAACGGGTTTCCCTTATTATCATCTTTTCCTTCAAAATTGTGTTTCAGATAATATTCCCCGCCTGTATGATCCTGCATCACCGGATAATCGATTGGTGTCCCGTCAACTTTGATCCATCCAACCAGATCCGGATACATACTATATAATATATCATATTGGTCTAAGATTGCAAGCTGGTCCGTCTTTTCTGTCTCACGATTTTTCATTTGCTGCTTTTCTTTGCGGATATATTCCAAAACCGCTTCCTTTTTTGCCTCTTTGATCTGAAAATAATTCAATGCAAGTAACAGAACAACCGCCATGGCCAGGAAAGAAAAGGCGATGCGTCTGCATACCTTTTCCACCATCGGCCGATGGCGGTTTCTGCCACTCGGCCCGATGGGTTTTTCTTTCTCTTCCCGGGGTTGTGGATCTTCTACCTCATGGTGTTCATACAAATGGGCATATTGTTTCCGTTTGTTTTCTTCCATGTTTTATAAATGTAATACTCTTTCTTTGATTTCCTGTGTACGTCCCTGATTCCAGAACTGTGTTCCGATATACCCGCACGTACGACGTGCAACACTCATCTTATCCTGATCACGGTTTCCGCAGTTCGGACACTCCCAGACGAGTTTTCCGCTGTCCTTTTCCTCAACAATTTTGATCTCACCGTCATAGCCACATTCCATACAGTAATCACTCTTCGTGTTGAGCTCCGCGTACATAATATTATCGTAAATGTATTTCATGACGGCAATCACGGCATCAATATTATCCTGCATATTTGGTACTTCCACATAGCTGATTGCACCACCCGGAGACAGCTTCTGGAACTGTGACTCAAACTTCAGTTTATCAAAAGCATTGATATTTTCCGTCACATGCACATGATAACTGTTCGTAATATAATTTTTATCTGTTACGCCCTCTATGATACCGAAACGCTTCTGCAGACACTTTGCAAATTTATAGGTGGTGGATTCCAGCGGCGTACCGTACAGACTGAAATCCATATTTTCCTTTTCTTTCCACTCTGCACAGGCATCATTCAGACGCTGCATGACACGCAGTGCAAATGGTGTTCCGGTCTCCGGCTCCGTATGGGAAACACCTGTCATATAACGGGTACACTCGCACAATCCCGCATATCCCAAAGAGATGGTGGAATAACCGCCAAATAAAAGTTTGTCGATCGTCTCTCCCTTTTTCAGACGGGCAAGCGCTCCGTTCTGCCACAGAATCGGAGCCACATCACTCGGTGTGCCAAGAAGTCTCTTATGTCTGCACATCAGTGCCCGGTAGCACAGTTTTAGACGCTCATCGAGAATCTTCCAGAATTTTTTCTCATCTTTTCCGGAAGAACATGCCACATCCACCAGATTGATCGTCACAACTCCCTGGTTAAAACGTCCGTAATATTTCGGTTTTCCGGTTTCCGGGTCAATATACGGAGTAAGAAAACTGCGGCATCCCATACATGGATAGCAGTGTCCTTCCCCGTTCTTGTCCACTTTCAGTTCTTTCATCTTCTTTTCGGAAATATAATCCGGAACCATGCGCTTTGCCGTACACTGTGCAGCCATGCGTGTCAGATAAAAATACTTGGAATCCTCATGGATATTATCTTCTTCGAGTACATAAATCAGTTTCGGGAAAGCCGGGGTAATAAATACTCCTTTTTCGTTCTTTACTCCCTTGATTCTCTGATGCAGCATCTCCTCAATGATCGCTGCCAGGTCATCTCTGGTCTGTCCCTCCGGTACTTCGTCGAGATACATAAACACCGTGATAAACGGAGCCTGACCGTTTGTGGTCATAAGCGTGATCACCTGATACTGGATCATCTGCACACCACGGTTGATCTCTTCTCTTACACGCATCTCTGCTACTTTATTGATTTTCTCCTCATCCAGATCCAGCCCGATCTTTTCAAACTCTGTCCGGACCTGTATCCGGAATTTTTCACGGCTCACCTGTACGAACGGTGCCAGATGGGACAGTGAAATACTCTGTCCTCCATACTGCGAACTTGCAATCTGCGCAATCGCCTGTGTTGCTATATTGCAGGCCGTGGAAAAACTTCTCGGACGGTCAATTCCGGTCTCGCTGATTACAGTACCATTCTGCAGCATGTCCTCTAAGTTCACCAGACAGCAGTTATGCATGTGCTGCGCAAAATAATCTGCATCATGGAAATGAATCAGTCCTTTTTCATGTGCTTCCACAATATCTTCTGGCAACAGGAATCTCTTCGTGATATCCTTGCTGACTTCTCCCGCCATATAATCTCTCTGTACACTGTTTACAGTAGGATTTTTATTGGAATTTTCCTGTTTTACTTCCTCATTGTTACACTCTAAGAGGGACAGAATCTGTTCATCAGTAGAATTGGATTTACGCACAAGTGCTCTCTTATAACGGTATGTAATATAATTACGGGCAACCGTAAATGCATGCTGGTTCATCAGCTGGTTCTCTACCATATCCTGGATTTCCTCCACGCTGGCAGACCGTTTCATGTTTTCACATGCCACTTCCACATTATCGGCAATCTCCTGAATCTGCTCATCGCTGAGTTTTTCATAATCGATTACCGATGCATTCGCTTTCTGTACAGCCGCAACGATCTTATTCGAATCAAAAAATACCTCGACTCCGCTTCTCTTAATAATTTTCATGTTCCATCTTCCTCTCAAAGTCTATCTTTATAAACGATTGTTTACACAAAATATAAGATATAGAAATTACTCCCTATATCTTGTATATTTTCATTAACAAATACAAGACTACACTACATCTTGTGTTATTGTCAACCCACATTTCTACATCATGTGGAGGCTTACTCCATGGAAATGTAGACGTATCTAGGCGTTTATGCAATATGTGAAAAAATTCCGCGCCATTTTTGTAATAATTTTTACAGTCTGCTGTCCGTGCGCAGCACATCAATGAATTTGCCGGCTTCTGCCCATGCCTTCTTTGATTCCGGAATATTCAGATATGCCATCTGGAACACATGAAACATCCCTTCATAAACAGACAGGCGCACTTTTACCCCCTGCTCCCTTGCCTTTGCCGCTACCGAAACCGAATCACTCAGAAGCATCTCAATCGATCCAACCTGTATGAGCATTGGCGGAAATCCCCGGAAATCCCCAAACAGCGGAGAAATATACGGGTCCATCCGGTCATGTTCCCCCGGATAATCATTCTGGTAAATCAGACTCTCCTTCGTATTTCCAAACAGTGGATCTTTCTCATAATTGGTCTCATAAGACTCCCCGCTGGCCGTCAGATCCGTCCACGGAGACATGGCTATGATTCCTCCCGGTACCGGCATATTATGATCCCGCAAATACATACAGAGTGCCATCGCCAGTCCACCGCCTGCCGAATCTCCGGCAAGGATAATCTGTTCTCCATAATATCCCTTGGAAAGCAGCCAGCGGTATGATGCCAATGCATCTTCAAGTGCTGCCGGATATGGATTCTCCGGGGCCACACGATAATCCGGAGTAAGCACATTGCATCCATGGCTCAGCTCGTTATATAATCCTGCAAACACATAATACGCATTGCGCACAGCTCCCGTATAACCACCGCCGTGTAACTGCAGAATCACGTAATCCGTGTTTGGATTTTCCTTTAACGACAAAAGTTTCATCGTAAAATGATCCATATTGATTCCTGTCAGGTTAAACATTGCCGGTGGAATCCATGGCGGCTCTATCATCCGCTTGCGCAGCTCTCCGCTCTTTATTTTTTTTCCGATTTTCAAATCATTGGTAAAATGTGACAGCATTTCTGCCACCACACGTCCTTTTACACTCGCTTCGCTTTCTATCATATATGAAATCTCCGTTTCAGTTCGGTTCGTGCACGCTGATCACCAAGAATCAGTGTTCCAAGGAATAAAAATACCGATACCCCGAGGGACCCCCATGCCAGATATGGAAAATGAATGATTCTCATCTGCAGTAATACCACCGGTACAATGCTCAGCAATATCGTCAGCAGTTCCGACATCATATAACTCTGCCAGTTTCTCCGGTTTATCAGAATCAGGATAAACAACGCCAGATCAATGGCAATGATTCCCCCCGGAAACACATAGTCTAACGACCAGCGCCGGTATCCGGTCAGATAATCAATTCCAAGAAGCATTACAATGGCAAGAAGTACCAGACAGACGGTTTTGGCCAGATATCCGGATTTTCCCAGAATCGCCATGCGAAGCACCACATTTCCATATAAAAGAATGATACCAATTACAAGGCTCCATGCCACTTCCCTGTCCACCTGGAAATTGATGGCAATCAGCAGACACTCCGCCACAATGGAGATAAACAGTACCAGATTCTCCACAAACCGGAATTTACGCGCCGTTGCAATGGCATCCGGATACCGGCTCTCTCCCGGTATCCCGTCCGACTCCAGCACATGTTTACAGAGCGGACAGCGGTCCGTATCGTCCAATATGACAATATTACATTTTTTGCATTTATTCATAATATACTCCGTTCGTCTCCATCTCCACATCCACACCATCCGCCGCAATCTTGCGGAAAAATGCCTTCTGTACCAGAGCCTCGGAAAAGATGGAACTGAATGTAAATACCAGCGTATCCTGGTAAGAACAGATCGTTCCTTTCAGATACTGCCCTTTTGACATGGCTATAAAAGCCGAAAAACCTTCTATATAGGGCTGGTAAATATCTTTGATCTTGATATTACCGATGTTTGTGATCGTTGTCGTATTTGCCACTGCGGATTTTTCATATACGATACGCATGGCAATATTTTTCAAAAATAACGGCACCGGACGCATAAGCAGGTTCCTCTGATTGGATACACTGTAAGAAAACAGATCCTCTAAATGTTCCTTATTGATCTGGGAGTGCAGGCTGCTTTGTATGCATGCAAGTACTTCCTCAAACGTATAGGACTCTTTCTGTGGACGGAATTCTGCAGATACCATAACAAAAAAGTTTTTTGTCGTATCCGAATCAAAATACGGCCGCAGATTGACTGGCACTGCGATTCGGATCGGTTTTTTCCCCGGCATCCCGTGTAACAGTTCTTTATACACACTCCATACAAAGACTGCAACAAAATATTCATTCAAAGATGCATGATAGCCATGTGCTACCTTTTTCAGCTGTGAGACCGGCATCCGCCCATGCATGACACCAAATTCTCCGGCCGGAAGTTTATCTTCTTTGATCAGATATGCTTTTTCTTTATTAAATCCGCTTGGCTTGCTGCTGCGGTAATTGCGGACAAAGCTGTCCTCCCTGCTGAGAGAGGTATCTCCGCTCAGTTTGTTTCCTTCTTTTTCCGCCAGTTCCGGATGCACCAGACGCAGATACTGATACGTCAGCTCCCGGAGGAAATTAATGCCTCCCATGCCATCGGTCAGTACATGAAACACTTCCAGATTGATTCTTGACTTATAATAGGTCACACGGAACAGATAATTGCGGTTTTTGTTCTGCCGGATAAACCGGCATGGAAACATCGCCTCTTCCGTGACTTTCGGCGCCTTTTTTCCGTTCTCTTCAAAATAATACCAGAATACGCCTGTGCGCATCCGAAGATTAAACCCATCGAATTTCGGCAGAATCATGTCCAGCGCCTGCTGCAGAAATTCCACCTGAACCTCTTCTTTTAAGGTCACACTGATCCGGTACACGTTTGTCATACTCTCCCCCGCAATGGACGGGAAAAGATGTGCTGTATTATCAAGCTTATCCCAGCGCACCTGACGCGGAATCGTCTTGGTTTTTTTCTTGTCTTTCATTGATTAATTACTTCCTTGGTTATTTCAAAAACATGCCGAATCCTGCCACACTGAGCACCATCATAATAATTCCTGCAAGCAGAACCCCGAGCATGACGGCGATAATTGTTGATTTAAAATCCATGTCCAGAATACTGGCCGCCAGTGTTCCTGTCCATGCACCGGTTCCCGGAAGCGGAATTCCTACAAACAGGAGCAGTGCGATAAACAGCCCCCGGCCTGCTTTTTCCTGTAATTTCTTTCCGCCCTTTTCTCCCTTCTCCAGACACCAGGAAAAAAACTTTCCAATCACCGGTTTATCCGCTCCCCATACCAGAACTTTCCGTGCAAACAGATAAATCACCGGCACCGGCAGCATATTTCCGATAATTGCCACAATATAAGAAGAAAGTACCGGCAGCTGCAGTCCCTGCGAAATAATAATGGAACCGCGCAGTTCCACCAGTGGTACCATGGAAACCAAAAATACCCACAAGTATTTTGTCAACATAAAAAATCCTCGCTTTATTTATTTAAATATTTTTTCAGAAAATCGATCAGTTTATGCATCTGCTCATCCGTACCGATTGTGATACGCAGATATTCGTTGATCCGTGCCGGCTTGCCAAAATGCCGCACATAAATATCGTTTTTCTTCAGTGCTTCAAACAGTTCCACACCGGAAACATCCGGATGCATGGCAAAAATAAAGTTGCTTTTGGAATCACCAAATACGAACCCGAGTGCCCGAAGCTGCTCTTTGGTCCACTCTCTTGTCTTTATGATTTTCTCTGTCGTCTGCTCAAAATATGCCCGGTCACGGATAGATGCCGTTCCCAAAGCAATGGTGATACGATCCATCGTGTATGAATTGAAGGAATACTTCACATCATTTAAATATTTAATCAGTGTCGGATTACTGATGGCAAAGCCAATCCTCGACCCCGCCAGAGAACGTGACTTGGAAAATGTCTGTACCACAATTACATTATCGTATTTATCAATCAGAGGCAGGGCACTCTCTCCTCCAAAGTCAATATATGCCTCATCCACGATCACAATCACATCCGGATTTGCCTGAACGATCTCCTCAATGGCAGATACCGGAAGAAGTTCCCCGGTCGGTGCATTCGGGTTTGGGAATACGATTCCACCATTTTCACATTTATAGTCTGAAGGATTCAGGCGGAATGCATCATCCAGCGGAATCTGTGTATACGGAATGCGAAGCATTTCTGCCCACACGTCATAAAAGGAATAGGTAATATCCGGAAACAGAATCGGCTTCTTTGAATTAAAGAAGGTCATAAACAGCATTGCAAGCACATCATCCGATCCGACACCGACAAAGACCTGTGAAGGGGCTACCTGATAGAATTGTGCAATCCCATCCACCAGATCTGTCACAACCGGATCCGGATACAGCCGCAGATCATCCGTATGAAAATGTGCCAGTGCTTCCTTTACCCCCGGTGCCGGCGGATATGGATTTTCATTGGTATTTAACTTGATGATCTGTGATTTCTTTGGCTGCTCTCCCGGTGTATAGGGAACAACCTTACGTATATTTTTTTCCCAGTTTTTCAACTTTAATCTCCTTTATATGTACAATATTACAGTCACTTACCACTCTACCGCATTCTTCCTCAAATGTAAAGAATTGACGCGGCAAAAAAAACGCAAAAAAAATGAAATTTCAGCATTTTTTCCTCTTGTAGTTTTACACAATCGTGATAAAATATCCTAGCATTTGCAGTTTTGTTTAAAATATAAAAGGAGTAAATCATTATGGCAAGAAGTACAACAAAAGAATTGACCAGCGGTTCCCCTATGAAACTGATTCTCGGTTTCGCCGTACCGCTTCTGTTCGGTATGCTGTTTCAACAGTTTTACAGTCTCATGGACACCATCATCGTCGGCCGCTATCTCGGCGTAACGGCACTTGCTGCAGTTGGGGCAACCGGAAGTATCAATTTTCTGATCATAGGATTCTGTCAGGGAATCTGCAACGGTTTCGGTCTGCCGGTTGCCCAGCGGTTCGGTGCGCGCGACTATGACGGTGTGCGCAAATATGTCGGTAATTCCGCCATTCTGTCGGTTCTCATCGGCGGTGTTCTCACGGCACTGACCGTCATTTTCTGTCGGCAGATTCTGGTGCTGATGCAGACACCTTCCGATATTATCGACCTGTCCTACAATTATATTGTTGTTATTTTTGCCGGCATACCAGCCACCATCCTTTATAATATACTCTCCTCCTACCTGCGTTCTCTGGGGGACTCCATCACGCCGGTCATTTTTCTGATCGTTGCGGCTGTCTTAAATATCGGACTGGATCTGTTCTTTATCATCTGTCTGCACTGGGGAGTTTTTGGTGCCGCATTTGCTACCGTTTTATCGCAGGCGGTTTCCGGTGTGCTGTGTCTTTTCGTGATCATCCGGAAATTTGACATTCTGCACCTGAAGCGCTCCGACTGGGTACTGGATGCTTCCTATGTAAGAAATCTTCTGATTATGGGACTTCCTATGGGTCTGCAGTATTCCATTACCGCCATCGGAAGCGTCATTCTGCAGACTGCTGTCAACACCTTAGGTTCAGGCGCCGTGGCAGCCATGACGGCCGGCAGCCGTATTTCGATGTTTATGGTGTGCCCGTTTGACGCACTCGGTTCTACCATGGCAACTTACGGTGGACAAAACGTGGGTGCCGGAAAATATGATCGTCTGGCAAGCGGTATGAAATCCGCCATCATTCTTGCCGCAGTATACTCCGCAGCAATCCTTGTTGTCATCATTTTCCTTGCACGTCCACTGATCTATCTGTTTATAGCTCCTTCGGACAGTGCCAATATCACACAGGTTGTCGCACAGGCCAGACAATTTCTGATCACCAACACCTGCTTTTATATGCTTCTGTCGCTGGTCAATATTGTTCGTTTTCTTATCCAGGGAATGGGCTTTTCCGGCTTTGCTGTATTTGCCGGTGTATTTGAGATGATTGCCCGCGCATTGATCGGTCTGATCTTTGTACCGATCTTCGGATTTACGGCTGCATGTTTTGCCAGTCCGCTGGCATGGCTGTTTGCGGATTGTTTCCTGCTTCCGGCGTTCTTCCACTGTCGGAAGAAGCTTATGCGGAGGGTTTGCCAATAAATAACAAGTATAAATATAAATTTTCTCGATACGACGGGATCTATTGATAAAAAAATAGTGATTAAGGTGACACATTTCCTTATTTTCAATGCCTAAAATAAAGGAATGTCACCTGCAAGAGAAAAATTGCTTCTTCAGATACCGATTTTTTGAAAAAATGGTACCTAAAGAAGCAATTTTTGTTCCATAGAGACTTTGTGGTATCTAAATGTTACATTTTAAGTGTATAGATACCATAACGGTATCTTTTATGCAAATTTTCTTTGTATAGATACCAGCACATTTTCCAAATTATCTTTTCTCCAACCAACAGGAAGAAGGCGTATATTTCTTTCGGAAGAACAAATTTGCAACTTGCTCTGGCACTCACTGAATAAAGATAATTGCATAAAATGAAAACCCTTACACAAAGAACCTGAAATCAATGCCAGAGCTGCTTTGCAAATTTTTCTGTAGAAAGAGAATATACGCTTTCTTCCGTCACATTGAGAAAACTTATATCTGCCAGAGAACGCAATTAAACAGCTGCAATAAAACGTTCGAATGCCTTACGTCCCTCCGGTGTACATTTATATACGCCGGCATCCTGCAGCACTTCATTGAACACCAGACCGATTTCCTCATGCAGAATATCCATCACATTGTCTTTTGTGATCTTATCATACTTCGGAAGGAAACCTTCTGCCCATTCTGCATGGGAAGCAAGTGTTTCTGTTGCACGTAAGTCTGTACCATTTACCAGTGCATCGGCAAGCTCTGCCATCTCATCTTTCAGGCGGGCAGGCAGTACCGCAAGTCCCATAACCTCGATGAGACCGATGTTCTCTTTTTTGATATGATGCAGTTTTGCATGTGGATGATAGACACCCAGCGGATGCTCCCCGGTCGTGATGTTGTTGCGCAGTACCAGATCCAGTTCAAAATCATCTCCACGTCTGCGTGCAATCGGTGTGATCGTATTGTGTGGCTCTCCGTCTGTCTCGGCATAGATGAATGCATCCTCATCGGTATAACCTCTCCAGGTTAAGAGAATCTTGTCTGCCAGTTCAATCAGACGCTCCTTGTCCGGTCCGCTGATACGGATGACAGACATCGGCCATTTCACGATTCCTGCTTTCACATCGGAAAATCCCTCAAACTGAAGTTCTTTTTCAATCGGTGCTTTTGCCATGGCAAATGTATAATGTCCACCCTGGAAATGATCATGACTTAAGATGGAACCTCCAACGATCGGCAGGTCTGCATTGGAACCTACAAAATAATGTGGAAACTGTGTCACAAAATCCAGAAGTTTTCCAAACGTTGCACGCTCGATTTTCATTGGCGTATGCTTGGAATTGAACACGATGCAGTGCTCATTGTAATATACATATGGAGAATACTGGAAAAACCAGTCACTGTTGTTAATCGTCAGTGGAATGATGCGGTGGTTCTGGCGTGCCGGATGGTTGACACGTCCTGCATATCCCTCATTTTCCTTACAGAGCTGGCACTTCGGATACGCGCTCTGCTTTGCATTTTTTGCTGCCGCAATGGCTTTTGGATCTTTCTCCGGTTTGGACAGATTGATGGTGATATCCAGTGTTCCAAACTCGGTGTCGGTTGTCCACTTGCGGTCCTTTTTGATACGCTGTCTTCTGATATAATTGCTGTCACAGCTTAATTTGTAAAAATAATCCGTTGCGGCAAGCGGTGAGGTATGCTCATACAGATCACGGAACGTCTTGCGGACACTACTTGGTTCCGGTACCAGACATCCCATAATTTTTGTATCAAACAAATCTTTGTATACAATACTGTTTTCTGCCATGAGACCATTCTCATATGCATAATCCATCATTTCTGCAAGGATTCCCTCAAGTTTTCCTTCTGCCTCTTCCTGTGTCCATGCCGGAAGATTTTCCACCTTTTCAAATACCGCATCCTCGATTTCGTCTACCTGAAAAAGCTCCAGCAGGCGGTTAATGGTATATACTTTGTCCTCCGGATCTACCAGTCCGGTGCTCAGACCATATTTTACTAACTCTAAAATGTTCTCCTGAATCATCTCGTACTCCTTTTTATAAAGCCTGTCGGCAAATGCGGTTCCAATCAGCTCCGCACACATTTACCCTATGTAATACGTTCTTAAATCAGACGGCTTGGGCCATCTCCGATGGAAACCACATAAAATTCCGGTGTCTTTCCGACTTTTTCCTCATATGCCTTTGTCAGCTTCTCCTTGAATTCGTCCACGGATGCATCCTTTACGATACTGACCGTGCATCCACCGAATCCGCCTCCGGTGATACGGGAACCGATCACACCAGGAATCTTCCATGCTTCATCCACAAGTACATCCACTTCCGGACAGGAGGTCTCATAATCGTCACGCAGGGAAACATGGGAAGCATTCATAAGTTTTCCGAATGTTTCAATATCGTTTTCCTTCAGAGCCCTGACTGCTGCGATTGTACGCTGATTCTCGTAAACCGCATGTTTGCCTCTCTTTCTGGCAACTTCATCCTTAATGGCTCCCTTGTACTGCTCAAACTGCTCATCCGTCAGATCTCCAAGCGTTTTGATATCCACAACGGTCTGCAGATCCTTCAGTGCCTGTGCACTCTCATTTCTGCGGTCATTGTATGCGGAAGTAACCAGGCTGTGTTTTACCATACTGTTGGTGACGACAATTTTTGCCCCGTCAAGTACGATTGGTGCATATTCAAAAGAAAGATCCGAAGTATCAAGGAAAATTGCATTGTCCTTTTTCCCCATGGCAGATGCAAACTGATCCATAATTCCACAGTTGCAGCCATTGTAGTTGTTCTCGGAATACTGTCCGATCAGAGCCAGATCCTGATTGGTCACATCAAAACCATACAGATCCTTTAACATATATCCGGTAACCACTTCTAAAGATGCGGAAGAAGAAAGTCCGGAACCGTTTGGAATATTTCCAAATAACGCAATATCCAGACCGGTTTCTAACTTCATGCCACGTCCTTCAAATGCCCACATAACCCCCATCGGATAGTTGGTCCACAATCCATCCGGGTCCGGAGTAAATGCATCCAGCGAACTTTCGATTACTCCCAGTTCATCGAAGTTCATGGAATAAAAACGCAGTTTCCGATCAGTTCTCTTTCTCGCTGCCATGTAGGTTCCAATGGTAAGTGCACATGGAAATACATGTCCGCCGTTGTAATCGGTATGCTCACCGATCAGATTTACACGTCCCGGTGCAAAATATACTCTGATGTCCCCCTCATCGCCAAAGATTTCTTTAAACTTTGCTAATACATCATTCTGAATCATTGTTCTCTCCCTTTCTACATGTTTATCCGCTGCTTGGTGCAACGGTTCGTTTTCTTGATAATTCCATTATACATGAAGGGGAATTCTTTGCAATATGCTTTGCGCAACTTGCAACATTCCCATTCCTTCATGCAACAATTTTACATATCTTATTTTCTAAAATCACGAATCACTTCCAGTGCCGGAAGGACATTTCCATCGTAGTCAAACAATGCCTGATTTGCCCACTCATTGCCACATGGTCCCGGATCATTCATATACTTTAAGGATGCCGGCGTTGCCCAGCCGCTTCCGTGTACCGGAATCCATGCAGGCTCCCACCAGAAAAATCCCAGACCTTTGTTGTCACGCACATGTGCCACGCGGTTTAAGAAGTCCTTCGTAAAATCTACCTGTCCCTGTACCGTCATCGGATACTCGATCTTTGCCACAAGTTCCGGCTTTGTCGCATATCCCTTTCGCTCACTGTCCTTTAGTTTCTCATACTGCTTGTAATCTTCCATGGTATATCCCATAGAAACCTCTGCCACGATCAGTTCCTTCCCGTAACGGGCTGCCATATCGTTCATGTTGTCTTCAAGCATCTGCAGGGTGCCATGCCAGAACGGGTAATAGGAAAGTCCGATATAATCAAAATCTTCCCCACGCTCCATATAATGATCGAACCAGTCGCGGTACATCTCATTGTTTCCACCGTTGTCGAGATGAATCATCAGCGGGATCTCCGGCTTAACGGCACGGCATGCCCGGATACCGGAACTGATAAATCTTGCAATATTGTCATAATTCGGCTTTAATCCCTCCGGCCAGAGCAGTCCGTTGGTCACTTCGTTGCCCACCTGGATCATTGTCACATTGACACCGGCTTCCAGTACTTTGCGCAGAGAATCCTCGGTAAACTCATAAACTGCCTGTTCCAGCTGGTCCGCGTCAAAATCTTTCCACGCCTTTGGCTTAATCTGTTTTCCCGGATCTGCCCAGAAATCACTGTAATGAAAATTTAATAATACGCCGAATCCCGCATCGGATACTTTCTTTCCGATGGCAATTGTCTCTGCCAGATCATTGCATCCGGCACCGTACGGTTCACCGGTTTCGGAATACGGGTCATTCCACAGACGCAGACGGATTGTGTCCACATCATAATCTCTCATGATGTCTAAAATATCCCGCTCTTTTCCATGGTCATAATATTTTGCCCCACAGCGCTCTAACTCAAGCAATGTGGAAAGGTCCATTCCTTTAATAAATCTGCTCATCTTTTCTCCTTTTCTTCGAAAACGTTTACCATCCCTTTAATGCGTTAATATGAAAGTTCTGTAATTTCCGCTCATACCGCTGTGGATTGATCTTCCACTGGTATGGCGACGTATTAAAAAATTTTTTAAAATTCCGGTTAAAGGTGGAAGTTGTGGAAAATCCTGCCTTTCTGGCAACCTCATCCATCGAATCATTGCCATGCTTCATCTGTTCACACGCGTATTGTACACGCACCAGATTCACATAATCCATCGGCAGCATATGCACATATTCTTCAAACACTTTCCGGAAAGATGTCTCACTCATCCCACAGACCTGCGCAAGGGTGCACACTTTTACCTCTTCCTGATAATGGTCATTGACAAACGTGAGTGCATCTGCGATCTGCCGCATTGTTCCGCTTCCTGCCGCCTCAAGTCTCGTCTGTGTCTGTACTTCATTCAGACGAAACATCTCATACACCAGCACATGCAGATAACTTGTGATCACCTGACGATAATACGGACTCTGCTTTTTTTCTTCCCGGATGATGGCATTGACGATCTCTGCAATCTCCGGACACTCGCTCCCATGCAGCAAATGTGCCGATCTGCGTACCAGTTCAATAGCCTCATTTTTTTGTGCAATCCGGTCACCATACAGTTCCTCTATGACATGATTGACATCCACATATAAAAATTCCCAGGAATTTCTGGTCATTCCATTACTGATCGTTGTATGCGGAATATTCGGTGGAATCAGGGTAACAGAATTCGTCCGGTAGGTATACGTGTGTTCATTTATAATAAGCTCCCCTTCCCCTTTTCTGCAAATTCCAATCTCCATAAGGTTATGGAAATGCAGATAAAAATTGTCATGTCCGTATACCCGGTTCCACTCCTCTCCCAACAAAGCAAGTACCGGTTCTCCCTGTGGAATTTCATAAAAACGCAGTTCCACGGTTTCTTTTTGTTTTCGTCCCATAGGCATATTATACTCCCTGAAAGTTATACCCTGATATTAAAAACGTGCGGCAGCTGCCGCACGTTCTTTTTAGTCGAAATCAAACTTGTCGAATCTCTTATGCATTGCCCCATAACGGAATCGAACCATCTCATTTTTCGCTAAAACGTCTTCCTCCGTACCTCTGTACTGGCAGCGGATACAACTGTAAATCTTTGTATCTTTATTGTAAAACATATCGATGTCGAGGTCTCTCATAAAGCAGGACGGACATCTGTAATTTAATTTGCCTTTTCCAAGTTGAGCCATGTTGCAAATACCTCCTTGTCTGTAATAGTCTTCTTATATCCAAGTTTAAACATTGGTGAGAATGCATATCCTTCCTCAATGTATCCTTCTGCGTCTGTAGAAGAAGCAGTCAGGGAAACTTTGGTGTCGATTGGAGGCACTACAGCGCTGACTGCGGTTGCTCCTGCCAGGACTTCACTGCGACACTTGTATGCATAGTGAATGGTCTTTTCATCTGCACCTTCGCATTTTAATACGACAGATGTCATATCTTCCGGATACTCTGTGGTTCCGTAGCATGCTACCATGTACTCATCAATGGTAACCTCTGCATCAGGATCACTCATCTCGAGAATATTTCTTTCGATCTTGATCTTAGAAGAACCTTCCTCAAAATATTCCTTTGTCTGTAATTTTACTGTCAGTCCGTTAAACTCGATGGTTACCGGGTCCAGTGTCAGGATTCTGGTATTGCCTTCCTGTGAGAAATGTGCATGTGTCGGGCAGAGGCACAGATCTACTTCCTCACCCTTGTAGCAGAGCTTTGCACTTCTGACTGTTCCTTCTCCTGCGTAATGTGTAAAGTATCCGGCACGGTACTTCTCCTGAATCAGGAATGGATAAGAAGCATCCTGTACATGAGGTGTTCCGATACCAACCGGCCAGTTTAATTTTGCAACATATGGACGAAGGTCAACAATCGCACCACCCTGATCCATATTAACACAGGCTCTCATAAACGGATCGCAGTACCAGAACAGCTGCTTGTCAGATCCGTATAAAATATCTCTCCAAAGGGCACATTCCGGCTCTGTATAACGTTTCTCGTCGGTAATGCCTTTCTTCTTTCTGTAGTGATCTGCGAACTCGGACATGGTCATATCTACCAGCTTGCCCTCTTTCTTCAAATCTCCGTAATACTTACATCCGTCACTGTATGACTTTAACAGCAGATCATATGGAGCCTCCCAGCGGCCCATCTTGTTCATCCAGCCTGGTCCGACGAACATCATGTTGTAAGCATATCCATTGTTGTATTTTTCCAGATCACGATACTGATCGATCAGGTTATACAGATACGGATACTCCCAGGTCTTTGTATCATAAATCATACCGCGAAGCACGTTCTGTGGATGTGTACCGAAGTTTGATCCGTTTCCGTCATAACATGCAATCAGGTCACGAGAAAGGTGTGGGATAGCTACGATTCCACTGTCCTCTGCCTGATTTGCTGCCGGCGCATGTGTATTCTGCTTGGATGGAATCCATGGTGCCCATGGGCCGCCATCGAAAAGTGTATACCAGGAGTTGTTACAGGTATGATATGCTTTCGGGCCTTCCTCCCAGCAGGTAGCTACTGCACACTTCACAGACGGGTAAGCTTCCTTCACATAATTGATCAGTTCTGCGTCCATATAGTAGGAACCGGTTGACTCCGGGTAAAAACCGAAACGATCATGGAATTTCTCGAACACATCATTAACGATTGCCTTCTTGTCTTCCATGGAAAACATCCAGATACAGAAATCTTTTGTCTTATATTTCTCACGGAACTCTTCGCAAGGCAGTCCCAAAAGGGAAAGTGCGATTTCGTCTCCATAGACTTCATGATCATGTTTTGCGATCTCAACCGCTTCATCGTTAAACAAAGAAGCATATGTCATCTGAATGGTAACTTTCAGGCCATTCTCATGTGCCAGTCTCTGCTGTGTCTTGAAAATATCGAGAGACTCTGTAAGTAAAGCCTTATCTCCGATATCCTCTTCCTTTCCCTGTCCGGTCACGGTTGCAGAATACTCTGGAACCATCTCCGGGCGATGGATGATGTTTACAATAAATTTGTCCATCTCGTTCTCCCTCCGCTAGATGTATTTTATTTCTGGACTGCGCTTTTGCGCAATCGGTTGTTCTATGGTTCTAGTATAACAAGAGAGTCCCACAGTGTCAATGTATAATTTTGATATATTTCGCTTTCTTTTTTGCACACTTTTCACAATTCCAAGCATATTCTTTTTTATTTGCGCAATCGGTTGTTTCGTTTAATTTTCAATATTTTTCGTATTTTTTAGTATATTTTTCATGCATATAGAACCCACATTTTGCGCAAATTCATTTATTTTTCATCATCCAAACACAAAAACAGCCATTTGGATATTTCCAAATGGCTGTTTTTGTGTTTGGATTTTAGAGTTTATGATCCTGCGAACAGATTCCGCATGTCCGTATCCTGTCCCTTTGAAATTAGTGATGGAATAAACGGATTCCAGTAAAGCTCATAACCATACCATATTTATTACATGTCTCGATCACATTGTCATCACGTACCGATCCGCCCGGCTCTGCCACATACTTTACGCCGCTTTTGTGTGCGCGCTCAATATTGTCGCCAAATGGGAAGAATGCATCCGATCCCAGTGCCACATCGGTATTTTTATCCAGCCATGCACGCTTCTCTTCTGCGGTAAATACCGCCGGTTTTACCTTAAAAATCTTCTCCCATGCACCATCTGCAAGGACATCCATATAATCCTCACCCATGTACAGATCAATGGCATTGTCACGGTCCGCACGCTTGATACCGTCAACAAACTGCAGTCCTAAAACCTGTGGAGACTGGCGCAGCCACCAGTTATCTGCCTTCGAACCAGCCAGACGGGTACAATGGATACGGGACTGCTGTCCTGCTCCGATACCGATTGCCTGTCCGCCCTTGACATAACATACAGAGTTAGACTGTGTATACTTTAAAGTGATCATGGAAATTGCCAGATCAATCTTTGCCTGCTCCGGCAGTTCTTTGTTTTCTGTCACGATGTTGTCAAAGAAATCATCTCCGATATGAAGTTCATTTCTTCCCTGCTCGAATGTGATACCAAATACATCCTTATGCTCGATCGGAGCCGGCTCGTATGCCGGATCAATCTCGATTACACAGTAATTGCCCTTCTTTTTCTGCTTTAAAATTTCCAAAGCTTCCTCAGTATATCCCGGAGCAATCACACCATCGGAAACCTCGCGCTTGATGACCTTTGCTGTTGCTGCATCACAGATGTCTGACAGGGAAATAAAATCTCCGAATGAAGACATACGGTCTGCACCTCTGGCACGGATATAAGCATTTGCAAGCGGTGTAAACTCAATATCCATATCATCAACCCAATAAATTTTCTTTTCCACGTCAGACAGTGGAAGTCCTACCGCTGCACCAGCCGGGGAAACATGTTTGAAAGAAGTTGCTGCCGGAAGTCCGGTTGCCTTCTTTAATTCCTTTACCAGCTGCCATCCATTAAAAGCATCCAGAAAATTGATATATCCGGCTCTTCCGCAGAGCACCTTAATCGGCAGATCTTTGCCATCTGCCATATAGATTCTGGCCGGTTTCTGATTTGGGTTACATCCGTATTTTAATTCATATTCCTGCATGATTTTCTCCTTTTTCAACAATCCGCTCTTATTTATTTTTATTTATTCTTGTTTACAATTCTTGACTCATAGTTTCCGGTCTCAATGTCAATAAAACGTACAAACAGGGAAACTTTATTATCCTCATTTAAATTCTCCCATACCATTTTCGTAAACGTATCGATATCTCCATCAATATCAACCCAGGTTGGTTCACCCTCGAAACTTGGCAGTGGATTTCCGTCTCCCATATAAGTATGGATAAAATGTCCCTCTCCTGCAACCGGGTTGCTGTATGCAAACGTGTAACGGTTGCATGCATCCGGATTTCCGTTGTTGCTCTTTAAGATAGACATCGCATAATTGAACTCACCCTTATCAATGTGCATGATACCGGAAATACGTGGAGTATAATTTGGTGCGTCCGGCTCAAATTCTCTGGTGCGCAGCGCCTGCTCAAATGTCTGCTGCTTATCCATCAGCTCATAAATCGTATCGGTCTGATCTCCGTTTGTCACAATCGTCTTGTTGCCAAGTACTCGAACCGGTGCGTAAATGATCAGGCTCGGATCTTCCAGCTTTGACGGATCAAATGCCTGTGTACGGATACCTTCGCCATCCTCTACAAATACACGATTACGGCTGTTTGCGCTTCTTCCCATAATAAAATAAGCAGTTACCGCCTTCTTTCCATCCTTAGAACGTCCGATCACAATACCACGTCCCGGATATGTTGTTGCGCCTAATTCTTTACTGAGTGCTACCTTCTGCATTTGTTTCTCCTTTCGCAAATACGCCTAAAATAAATAAAAACCGACACATCCGGGAACCCACATTTCAATCAAATACATATTTCATGTATTTCCCTGCAATGTGCGGTGCCCAGACGGTCGGCCCCTGCGGTGCTTCTCTGAAGCATCGCCTTATCTGCGGTACATCTGTGATGTATCGCCCTATCTGCGGTGCAATCTTTGGATCTGTCACCTTTATATCTCTTGTTATACTCCACGTGGTTCTTCCACTTATCCGTCAGTCATATAACTAAATTTATTTAAGCATGGAAAGTTCCTCTTGTCAAGGGATCTTCTGTTATTTCATCGTTACTATTCACTCACATGTTACTGTTCACAGGTTACCCTGCGAACAGTAACCTCACATTCAGCTGCATGCCCGTGCATATTCCTGTAATTTTTCTTTTGCAGTCTGCGACAAATGTGTCGGAACCTCTATCTGCACCTGGGCATATTCATCTCCGTGAACTGCCGGATTATTCATGACTGCTACGCCCTTTCCTTTCAATCGGATTTTTGCCCCAGACTGTGTACCCGGTTTAATCTTACAGACAACATCTCCATACAACGTATGGATCTTTATCTCTCCTCCGAGCACAGCTGTTGTATACGGAATTTTCACCGTCGTATAAACATCCTGGCCTTTTCGCTCGTAACCAGATTTTTCTCCGACTTTGACTTTGATCAGCAGATCTCCGTCCTTTCCATTGTACCCTTTCTGTCCTTTCCCTTTCAGACGCACAGACTGCCCGTTTGCAATGCCTGCCGGAATATGCACTTCAAAGTTCTGGCTCTTTCCGTCACTGGAAGAAAGCGTAAACCTTTTATCACAGCCAAATACCGCTTCTTCAAAGCTGATCGGTACTTCCGTCTCGATATTTTGCCCTCTTTCCTCATGTACTCCGCCAAAACCACTGCCAAATTCTCCGGTACTTCCAAATCCGCTTCTTCCGCCAAAACCTCCGGTTCCGTGGAATCCACCTTTTTTTCCAAACAATTTGTCAAGAATATCATCCATATCGGAAGAACCATCAAAATGGAACTCCTGATATCCGTTGCCCGGTTCTCCGGAAGAATACGACTGATAAAATCCTCCATTTCCAAATGGATTCCCGTACTGTGCCTGTTTCATCTTCTCCGGATCAAAACCTGCCTCCAGCGAAATCGGACCGTACTCATCATACAATTTCCGCTTCTTCGGATCTCCCAACACTTCGTAAGCTTCCGTTACTTCCTGAAAAATCTTTTCCGCATTTGGATTTCCTTTATTCATATCCGGATGATATTTTTTGGCAAGTTTTCGATATGCCTTTTTAATCGTTGCTTCGTCTGCATTTTTATCTATTCCCAAAACTTCGTAAAAATCTCTTTTTGCTGCCATAATTATCACCTCACCAATCACAAAAACAGGAACTGCTTTCTAAAATGCACTTCCTGTCATTCCATCTCAGTCAGAGCATTTTCCACTAAGACGTACTTATATCTTTGCTTCAGTTTTGTTATAGCATTGTTTTTAGCACTCGTCAAGCACGTCTGCTAACAATTTTCTTAATTTTTTCTAAATTGGTGATTCACGGCATGGTCTGAGGCTTTTGATTTTTGCAAAAGGGACGGAACACGCAGCAAAACAACGACTTATATACCATAGATTTTTAAATCAACACGTCCATCGACAACTGCAATTCCATCCGCCTGCAATAGCCTTGCCTGCGCACCTTCTCCACCAAACGCAAATTCTCCAGCTAATTCTCCCTTTGCGTTCACCACACGATAACAGGGAATCTTCTCCGGATCCGGATTTTTATGCAATGCATTTCCCACGGCGCGTGCCATCTTTTTATTTCCGGCCATCTCCGCAACCTGTCCATATGTTGCCACTTTTCCGCGCGGAATTTTTTTAACCGCTTCATAAATCCGTCTGGTCGGACTGTCCGTAACCAGATCATAGCTTTCCGCAATCATACGCTGGATTTCCTGCTCCGGAACGGTACCATCCAGAATAATGGTATTCCAATGATCTTTATTCTGATGCCATCCCGGAATGACAGATGCATAGGTACTTCTCCAGAAATCACGCCACTGCGGATCCGCTTTCACATTTAAATTAATGTATCCTTCCCTCTCATAGGTCCACAAAAAAGCCTTTTTGCTTCCCTCTACCCGCACAAGCTGCCAGTTATTATCATGAAACGGCGCCTCCTGATAGGTTTTCGGAAAAGACAATGCATATGCCAGCGCCTCTTCCCTTGTTTTCATACACTCCTCCTCACAGTTTTTCCGTCATATATCATATATTTTCTGTGTATCTGCATTTTGGAAATCCCGTACATCCCCAAAACTCTCCGAACCTTCCGTTCCTTTTTTTCAGCGGCTGCCCACACACCGGACAATTTTTTATTTCAATATTCCGCCCGATAGTACCATCCAGCTCCTTTGCCAGCTTTTCAAAAACCTGCTGGTTCATGCGGCAGTCGTTTAATGCACGGTGTGCCCCGGCCGTGGAAATCCCGTAATACTGTGCCAGATCCCCCAGACGATGATGCGAAAGTTCCGGCAGACAGAGCCGTGCCAGTTTCAGTGTGTCAATGTAATCGTTGGTTAGTGTCTGACCGAAATACCGTTCACAATCACGATACAAAAATTTCATATCAAAACGATTGATATTATGTCCTGCCAGCACATCATCTCCGATAAAAGCAAGAAATTGCTGCAATACGGAATCAAACATTGGTGCAAACGCCACCATATCATCCGTGATATGATTTACTGCACTTGCCGCGCTGGGAATCGGTCTGCCCGGATTCACAAGCTGACTGAACTCTTCTGTAACCACGCCGTTTTTTACTTTGACAGCCGAAATTTCAATAACCTCGTCATATTTACTCGAAGTACCGGTTGTCTCAAGATCATAGAGTACATAATCCGGCACATACTGATTAATCATTTTACCTTTTGTATTTCCTAACATCTTTTGTTCCTTTGCCTTTTTAGGATTGTTTCAGGAAAAAACGCAGACTTCCAATTCGAAGTACCGCTCCCTGGGAAGCCGCACTGTTTTCAAAGTTTCTTGCAATTGTTTCCTTTTCCACGCTTAATGTCTTTACAATGTAAAATTCCTTCTTTGCCGCCGTCGGTGCATTGTGCATAAATTGCATCACTTCCTGCAGGTTTCCAGATCCGGCATAATCCCCACCGAGCACCGTATGGGCATCCTTTTCCTGAAACACATGCGGAATGACCGAATCAATCGCTTTATCGTAATCCGCATTTCCCACATCAATCCGGATGCGCGCCAGACAGCTTCCGTCCCCCGGCTGTTCCACCTGATAATCCAAAAGTTGCAACTGCCCCCACTTCTGATTCACTGCCTCCTGCCATTTTGGAAGGAACTGACCTTTCTGCGCATTCAAAACACTGACAATCATGGAAATTTTTTGTTTATTTGGAAACTTCATCAGCATACCCAGTCCCGGAATCTTCGGAAGTTTTACCTGATCAATATTTAATTCTGTAATATCTGCCACCAGTCGAAACATTTCTTCTCCTTCATCTTTGGTTATTTTCTATGCTATCATGCTATCACTTTTTTCGTAATTTTTCCACTAAAATAACATTCACGATATTATGCTATAATTTCATTTGGCACCGCCAAACCGGATTCACCAGAAAAGTCAGATCAATACCGTTTTGATGATGATATACAGGTATGTATTTATGATAATCTTGTAATCAATATCACGGAATTGTTAAAATAAAAAGGTGCTTATTTAAGCACCTTTTTTAGTGGACTAGACGGGAGTCGAACCCGTGTCCAAAAACCAATTCCCTGTCCTTCTACGAGTGTAGTTTATTCTTTGACATTCCCTCCGCCACACGAAAACAAACATCCTTGTGGTTTTAGTAGCTTCATGATACGCCCACAGGTGCAAAGCTTAGCCTGCGTCGTTTCTCACAGAGTCGAAGCCTGGATCCTAAAGTGTGAGTGCCCTAGGTCAGACTGCTGCCATTAGGCAGCGTATGCTAAATTATCTTCAGCGTTTAATTTTAATTGTGGAATTTAACGTATCCCGTACGACTCGCTTCTCCAGCTGCATGATCCCTGTCGAAACCATTACTAGCCCTTGCAATGTTTTTTTGCGAAACACCTATCCAAGATTCCGCACTTTGAAATCCCGTTCGGCTTCCCGCCGCTGGTCTTTTTTGGCAATGTCCTGACGCTTATCGTAAAGCTTCTTTCCTTTTGCCAGAGCAACCTGCACTTTTACAAGACTTCCTTTGAAGTATACTTCCACTGGAACAATCGTGTATCCTTTCTGCGCGATCTTACCGACCATCTTCTGAATCTCTTTCTTGTGCATCAGAAGCTTGCGCGGCCGGAGCGGATCTTTGTTGAAAATATTTCCCTTCTCATATGGGCTGATATGCATACCATAGAGGATCACCTCCCCATTTTCAATATGGATAAAGGATTCCTTGATGCTGCACTTGCCCATGCGCATGGACTTTACTTCGGTTCCAGCAAGAGCGATACCGGCTTCAAAAGTCTCTTCAAGAAAATAATCGTGATAGACTTTTTTATTGTTGGCTATTAACTTCTTCGGTTGTTTCGCCATCCCGGCTCCCTCCTTTTTGTTCTGTAAACTCAGTGTATATGATTTTCCTGCAAAATGCAATAAACTGCTGCTTTTATTTTGAAAATTTTAAGAATTCCATCAATTTTCGTCAGAATCTGCAAGTGTAAAATCAATCGTCCGCATGATCCGGTCACAGTTATCCACCGTCACACGCACCTGCTGCCCCAGTTTAAACCTGCGGTTCGTTGCTTCTCCCACCAGTTCATAAGTTTCTTCATAATACTGATAAAAATCATCGGTGAGGGAAGTCACACGTACCAGACCCTCCACAGTATTTTCCAGCTCCACGAAAAATCCGTACTCTGCGACTCCGGAAATAACACCGGCAAAGGTTTCTCCGATATGGTTTTCCATATACTGCACTTTTTTCAGCTTAATTGTCTCCCGCTCGGCCTCATCTGCACGCCGTTCCATCTCACTGGCATGCTTTGCAACCTCCGGCAGTATCTGCGTATAGTGGCCAATGCGCTTTTCGCCCAGACGTCCCCGCAGACTGTCCTTGATAATCCGGTGGATCTGCAGATCCGGATACCGGCGGATCGGCGAAGTAAAATGGCAGTAACAATCCGCTGCCAGACCAAAATGCCCGGTATTTTCCACCGTATAGCGTGCCTGCTTCATCGAGCGAAGGGTCAGACGGCTGATCAGCGGTTCCTCCGAAGTTCCGTCGATTTTTTCCAGCAGCTTCTGCAGTTCTTTCGGATGCACCTCATCACTTCCTATGTGGAGAGAGTACCCGAAATTATTGATAAACGTGGATAGTTTCTGTATTTTTTCCGAATCTGGCTGCTCATGCGTACGATAGACAAACGGAAGTTCTCTCCAGTAATATTCGGCTGCCACCGTCTCGTTTGCAGCAAGCATAAAATCCTCGATCAGTTTCGTTGCCACATTGCGGTCATACGGACGGATATCTACCGGATTTCCATTCTTATCCAGAATCACCTTTGTTTCCGGAAAATCAAAGTCGATGGAACCACGCTTCATACGCTTTTTGCGAAGAATTGCCGCCAGTTCTGCCATCTTTTCAAACATCGGAACCAGTGGCTCATATTCCGCCATCACCTCCGGATCATGGTCTGCCAGAATTTTTTTCACATTGGTATACGTCATACGCCGGTCCACGCAGATAACGGACTCTGTGATTGTGTGATCGATAATTTCGCCCTTAGGATTGACCGTCATGATGCAACTGAGTGCCAGCCTCTCTTCCCCCTGGTTGAGGGAACAGATTCCGTTTGACAGGGCATGCGGCAGCATCGGAATCACCCGGTCCACCAGATATACAGAAGTTCCTCTCTTCAACGCTTCCGTGTCAAGAGCACTGTGCTCCTGCACATAATTGGACACATCCGCAATATGCACACCCAGAATATAATTTTCATGGTCCATGGTAAGTGACACCGCATCATCCAGATCCTTGGCATCTTCGCCATCGATGGTCACCATCTGCCAGTCGCGCAGATCCATGCGTCCTGCCATATCCGCTTCCGATACCGGCTTTGCCACATGCTCTACCTGCGTCATGACCTTCGGATCAAATTTCACCGGAAGCCCGTAAGCGCGCACAATAGAAAGGATATCCACCCCCGGATCATTGATATGCCCGAGAATCTCCACCACTTTTCCTTCCGGATTCTTTCCCTTTTTCCCATACTGTGTGATTTCAACAACGACTTTATGACCGTTTACAGCTCCTTTCGAACGCTCCAGCGGAATAAAAATATCCGACCCGAACTTTGGATTATCCGGCACTGCAAATCCAAAATTTTTATTCAGCTGATACGTGCATACCACCTGCTTCATGCCCCTCTCAAGCACATGCAGCACCTTTCCCTCCCTGCGGCGTCCGGTCACTGCAGGTGATACGGAAATCTCTACCGTATCCATATGCATCGCACCATTGGTCTCGGATTCCGGAATAAAGATATCTTCCTTTTCCCCCTCCACGCTGACAAATCCGAATCCTTTCGGATGTGCCTGGAACGTGCCTGTGATCTTTTTCTCTTCGGATTTGCTGAACTTTCCTCTCTTTGAACAGACAATGCGCCCTTCTGTCATCAGTTCATTTAATATCTGTTCCAGCTGTGGGCGCTGATCCTTCTTCACTCCGAGGACGATCGCCAGTTCCTTGATTTTCATCGGAACATACATATCATCACACATAAAGTCATATATCATTTTTTTCCGCTGTTCATACTTTGCGTCCATACCCAGATCTTCTCCTTATATAATGAAAAAAGCTGCCGATGTAATCGACAGCTTCCGGTTTCTACCAGATTCCCAAATTCAGAACCATTGCAATGACAAGGAACAGAATCACAAAAATTCTTGTAAGCTTTACAAGCATTCCTTCCATGGAACGTCCCTTATTTTTGCCCCAGTAAGTATCTGCTGCTCCGGCGATCGCGCCAAGACCTGCAGATTTCCCCTCCTGCATTAAGATAATCACTGTAATTACAATACTCAGTATAATAAATACAATAGTTAAAATCGTATTTAAAACGGTCACGATTTCCACCTCCTAATTCTAAACTCACGACTAACTAATTATATCATAAAAGAAAAGTCTTTTCAACATTTTTTTATATTTCACAATTTTCCTTTTCATTTCCACTTTATAATATAACACAGATAATATAGAACTTACTGTATCATTAGGAGTATACCATGAAATCCTGTCAAATGTACAGATTTATTCCGATTATATTACTGTGTGTCTGTCTGTTCACTGGTGGATGTTCCCAAAGTACGTGAACTTCACCGCCGATTCCCTCCCTGTGGCCAAGGCCGAAGAACTTGCAGACGGTGCTTCCAGCGATCTGGACATCATCAGCAGTGTATATAATTATATCATTACACATTTTACCTATGATTATTCCAAAGCTTCCAGTGTAACAAGCGGATATCTTCCCGATACCGATGAGGTTTTCACCGCTGAGAAAGGAATCTGTTTTGATTACGCTGCAGTCATGACCTTTCTGATGATCGCCGTGATTCTGGTTCTGATGCAAAAGTCGTACCTGTTTTTTCCAAAGTTTATGCCGAACTCGGAAGCGAGCTGACCGGGACCGCACGGACGCTTCTGCACATCAGTACCATTCTCAATCATTATATGCTTGGATTTATCATTGCCTTTCTGGTATTGCTTATCATCTGTATGATTTTATATCACACCGATCTCGGGCGCGTATTGTTCCTCGGACAGAAACTTGCCATGACGGTTGCCTCAGGACGCGTTGCAAACTGCCTGTATCTGGTTCTCTCCAGCGGACTCGACAGTAATATCGGTCTTACCCTGGCACGCGAACTTGTCAATAATCCGCATATGCAGGCACTTATCGACAAATGTCACGAGAATATCCGCCACGGGGAATCATTCGACAAAGCACTGCTGCTGTCCGGCATCTTTTCCCAGATGTACGCCAGCTGGATTGTAATCGGTTCCCGGACCGGCGAAATGGAAAGCATTGTTTCCCAGCGGGAGATCAATACCGATACCGCAAGCTATCTGACGGCACTTCGTGCTGCATTGCGCCAGAGTCCGGATGTCATTCTCCTTGGAGAAATGCGTGATTATGAAACCATAAATACCGCTGTCACGGCCGCAGAAATCGGTCATATGATCTTTTCCTCACTCCACACCATCGGTGCGGCCAATACCATTGACCGTATTCTGCCAGAAGCTTCTTCCTTCGGTAAACGGGGAAATGATCCCTGCGTTTGAGATCATGGTGCTCACCCCTGCCATCCGCAATCTGATCCGCGAAGGAAAAGTCCACCAGATCAACGGTATTATCTACACTTCTGCCGCAGAAAATATGATCGCCATGGACAGCAGCATCTTACAGCTTTATAAAGACGGACGGATCGACAAACACACCGCCATCTCGGAAGCGGTCAATCCGGAGATCATGTCTAAACGTCTGAATCTCTTATAATGTTTCACTGATCCGCAGAAGCTGGTTATACTTGGCAGTGCGCTCTCCTCTGCACGGAGCGCCTGTCTTGATCCAGCCGGCATTTACTGCCACCGCGAGATCTGCAATAAAAGAATCTTCCGTTTCTCCGGAACGATGTGAAATAATTGCCTTATAGCCGTTCTTCTGTGCCAGTTCAATCGCATCCATGGCTTCCGTAAGCGTTCCGATCTGATTGACCTTAATCAGCACAGCATTTGCCACCTTAAGATCCATTCCGCACCGGATTCGTTTCACATTCGTGACAAACAGATCATCCCCTACCAGCATCACCTGTTCTTTCATGCGCTTTGTCAATTCCTGCCAGCCTTCCCAGTCGTCTTCATCCAGACCGTCCTCAATGAAAATCAGCGGATATTCCGTGGTAAGTTCTTCATACAGTGAAATCATTTCCTGTGCACTGCGCAGGACTTCTTTTTTTTCGGTGATCTCCTGCGTTTTCACATGTGCTTCAGATGTATAGGCACCGCCCTGCGTGTCCGGACGCCGCAGATTGACATCCACCTCTGCATGTGTCTGCGCTTCTCCCGGAAAATGATACATTCCGTCTTCCTCACTGTACAGCTCGGATGCTGCCGCATCCATGGCAAATGCAACATCGCTGCCCACCTTATATCCGGCTTCCTCCACGGCACGCTGCAGACATGCAAACACTTCTCCCGCATTGGAAAAATCCGGTGCAAATCCGCCTTCATCCCCCACTGCCGTCAGTTTGCCTTCTTTCTGCAAAATTTTTTTCAGAAAATGATAAATTTCCGCACCCATCCGGAGTGCATCCGGAAACGACTCGGCTCCGACCGGTACAATCATAAATTCCTGAAAATCCAGGTAATTCTTTGCGTGAGCTCCGCCATTTATGACATTCATCATCGGCATCGGCCATTTTTTTGCATTCGGTCCTCCCAGATAACGGTACAACGGCATATCCAATGCTGCCGCTGCGCAGCGCGCACAGGCTAAAGAAACACCAAGTAAAGCATTGGCCCCCAGATTTCCTTTGTTGTCTGTCCCATCCAGTTCCACAAGTTTGCGGTCAATCTGTACCTGTTCCAGCACATTCATTCCCAACAGCTCCTTGCGGATCTTTGTGTTGATGTGATCCACAACGCGCTGTACGCCAAGCCCAAAATAACGTTCCTGTCCATCCCGCAGCTCAATCGCCTCAAATCTTCCGGTACTGGCTCCGGATGGCACAGATTCCCTGCCCGTAGTCTTCTTTCCCGTTGTCTCTGTCTGCGCGGTCACTTCCACCTCAACCGTAGGATTTCCTCTTGAATCCAGAATTTCCCTTCCATGAATTTCAATAATTTTGATCATCAGACCCATTCCTGTTGTCCTCCTTTTTTCATTATTGTGTGAAAAAGAAAGAAATTTATTCAAATTCAAAGAAAAAGAAAGACCACCCATGTTATGGGAGATCTTTCTTAGCATAACCGACCGGTCTGTTTATAGGTTCATTTATACGTTAATTTCTGCAGTAACGCCGAGTTCCTCTTTGTGTGCATCCAGCACTGGACGAACCACATCACGCAGGAATACTTCCACCTGACGCGGTGCACGACCCACATACAGCTCCGGTTTTAAGTTTGCCTCGATCTGTTCTTTTGTCAGACCAAAAGCCGGATCTGCTGCAATCAGATCTACCAGATTGTTATCCTTACCCTCTTCCTTGACGGTCTTTCCTGCCTGCATGGACAGCTGACGGATTTTCTCGTGCAGTTCCTGACGGTTTCCACCCTCTTTTACGGCATCCATCATAATATTTTCGGTTGCCATGAATGGAATCTCTGCCATAAAGTGCTTGTAAATTACCTTCGGATATACCACCAGGCCATCTACAACATTTAAGCACAGATCCAGGATACCATCGATTGCAAGGAATCCTTCCGGAACCGACAGACGCTTGTTGGCAGAATCATCAAGTGTACGTTCAAACCACTGTGTTGCAGAAGTAATGGCCGGATTTAATGCATCTACCATCACATAGCGGGACAGGGAAGCGATACGCTCACTCCGCATCGGGTTGCGCTTGTATGCCATCGCAGAAGATCCGATCTGGTTCTTTTCAAATGGCTCCTCTACTTCTTTTAAATGCTGCAGAAGACGGATATCGTTAGACATCTTATGCGCACTGGCAGCAATCCCTGCTAAAACATTTAAAACACGGGTATCCACTTTACGGGAATAGGTCTGTCCGGAAACCGGATAGCAGGACTTAAATCCCATTTTCTCTGCGATCATCGGATCAATCTTATCGATCGTCTCCTGATCCCCGTCAAAAAGTTCCAGGAAACTTGCCTGTGTACCGGTCGTTCCTTTCGATCCGAGCAGTTTTAACGTACTCTGTACATACTCCAGATCCTCCAGATCCATCAGAAACTCCTGTGTCCAGAGTGTTGCACGCTTTCCGACTGTTGTCGGCTGTGCCGGCTGGAAATGCGTAAATGCAAGGGTCGGCTGATCCTTATATTTTTCTGCAAAATTGGACAGCTCCGCAATCACGCTGACCAGTTTTTTATGTACGAGCTTTAATGCCTCATTCATAATGATGATGTCTGTATTATCTCCGACATAGCAGGAAGTAGCCCCCAGATGAATGATACCTGCTGCCTTCGGGCACTGCTGTCCATAAGCATACACATGACTCATGACATCATGACGCACCAGTTTTTCACGTGCAACTGCTACATCATAATTAATATCATTGACATGTTCTTTCATCTCATCAATCATATCCTGTGTGATGACCGGCTTTCCATTCTCGGAAAGTCCGAGTTCCATCTCTGTCTCAGCCAGTGCGATCCAGAGTTTTCTCCATGTGGAAAACTTCATATCCTGGGAAAAAATGTACTGCATTTCCTTGCTGGCATAACGCTCGGAAAGAGGGCTTGTATATCTGTCTGTGCTCATGTTCTTCTCCTTTTATTTGAATACATTGGTAACAACTTATCGGCTCATCTTGCGCTCAAGATCAATCTCTTTGTCATAATACTCTCCGCGAATGTCCTGTTTCGGCGGTTCCATCGGGTATTTGCCCGTAAAACAGCCGGTACAGATCGGAAGTCCTTCCGCCATTTCTTTCAGACGGTCGATTCCGAGATAACCAAGGGAATCTGCTCCGATAATCTGGCAGATCTCTTCAATCGTACGGTTGTAGGCAATCAACTGCTCACGCGCCGGAATATCGGTTCCGAAATAACAAGGCCATAAAAATGGCGGAGAACTGATGCGTACATGCACCTCGGTTGCTCCTGCATCCCTTAACATGCGCACAATACGATCCGATGTCGTACCTCTTACAATCGAATCATCGATCATAATGACACGTTTCCCTGCCACTGCCTCACGCAGCACATTCAGCTTCACCTGTACGCTGGATTCCCTGCTGCTCTGCTTTGGCTTGATAAACGTACGTCCCACATAGCTGTTCTTGACAAAGGCTGTACCATACGGAATCCCGGATGCCAGAGAATAGCCAAGTGCTGCAGCATTTCCGGACTCCGGCACACCTGTCACCAGATCTGCCTCTACTGGGGAATCCTGTGCCAGAAACTTTCCGGCCTTGATCCTGCTTGCATATACACTCACCCCGTCAATATGACTGTCCGGTCTTGCAAAATAGATGTACTCAAAAATACAGCGTGCTTCCTTTTCTTTCGGAAGTGCCATGGTCATATCGGACTCAATACCTTTTTCCGGAGAAATGGTCACAACTTCTCCCGGCAGCACATCACGCACAAATGTCGCACCAATGGTGTCAAGTGCACAGGTTTCCGATGTGATAATATAAGAATTGTCACGCTTTCCGATACAAAGCGGCTTAAAGCCGTATGGGTCACGCGCCCCGATCAATTTACGTGGACTTGCCACAACCAGTGCGTAAGCTCCCTTAAGACGCTGGCACGCACGGCGCACAGCTTCTTCTGCCGACTGGGAATTCAACCGCTCCCTTGCGATATAGTAGGCAATCACCTCAGAATCAATGGTGGTCTGGAAAATTGCTCCCGTATATTCCAGCTCCTTGCGAAGCTGTGGTGCATTGATCAGATTGCCGTTGTGGGCAAGTGCCAATGTACCTTTGACATAATTTAACACGAGTGGCTGGGCATTTTCGCGGGTAGAAGAACCGGCCGTTGAGTAACGTACATGTCCGACTCCGATGTCCCCCTTCATCTGCTCAAGATTTTCCGGTGCGAACACTTCATTTACAAGTCCCATTCCCTTGTAGGAAAGAACCTTGCCCTTAGGACCGCTGGTATCGCTGACTGCAATACCGCAGCTCTCCTGGCCGCGGTGCTGCAGGGCAAACAGTCCATAATATATTGTCGATGCTACATCTGCACCGTCAAAATCATACATTCCGAAGACGCCACACTCCTCATGAAGTGTATCCGCATCATAACTGTTATTCTGAATCATTGTGATCTCCTATATCTATCTTGTAAAAGGCTTACCTGTCAGAAGCTCATATGCTTCTTTGTACTTATCAACGGTCTTTGTAACAACTTCTTCCGGAAGAAGGAAATCATTGTCCGGATTTGCCTTGAGCCAGTCTCTGACATACTGCTTGTCGAAAGAAGGCTGTCCCTGTCCCGGCTTGTACCCTTCCAGTGGCCAGAATCTGGAGCTGTCCGGTGTAAGCATCTCATCACCGAGAACGACTTTACCGTTCTCGTCCAGACCGAACTCAAATTTGGTATCTGCAATGATAATTCCTTTGGAAAGTGCATACTCTGCACATTTCTTGTAGAGAGCGATGGTGCAATCCTTGATCTGTGTTGCGTAATCAAGTCCTTTTCCAGGATAAATTTTCTCCAACACATCTACCGACTGCTCGAAGGAAATATTCTCATCATGATCGCCCAGATCTGCCTTGGTACTCGGTGTATAAATCGGCTCCGGAAGCTTATCAGACTCTACCAGTCCTTCTGGAAGCTTAATGCCGCACACTGTGCCGTTTTCTTTGTAGCTTGCCCAGCCGCTTCCTGTGATATAGCCACGAACGATACACTCGATTGGAAGCATCTCAAGCTTCTTGCACATCATGCTGTTTCCGTCAAAACGCTCCTGTTGGAAAAATTCCGGCATATCCCTGACATCTACAGAAATCATATGATTCGGAACAACATCCTTTGTAAAATCAAACCAGAACTTTGACATCTGGGTCAGAATTGCGCCCTTGTCCGTAATCCTGTTCTTTAAAATGTTGTCAAATGCGGAAATACGGTCAGTAGCTACAATGATCAGGCTGTCTCCGTTATCATAGACTTCTCTTACTTTTCCTTCTTTGAATGGTTGAAATTCCTTCATTTTCGCTCTCCTTATTCTTTTATTTTTCGATTAACAAACTCTTTCCGGTCATCTCTTTCGGCTGCTCTAATCCCATAATCTGAAGCAGGGTCGGGGCAATATCTGCCAGGCATCCGCCCTCACGCAGTGTATACTTCGGATCCGCATTTACGAGAATAAACGGTACCGGATTGGTTGTATGGGCAGTATGTGGCTCACCTGTTTCGTAGTCAATCATTTTCTCTGCATTTCCATGATCTGCACAGATAAACAGAACACCATCCATATCCTTCACCGCCTGGACTGCATCTCCTACCAGTCCGTCCACACGCTCGACTGCCTTGATGGCTGCCGGAATCACACCTGTATGTCCGACCATATCCGGGTTTGCAAAGTTGATAACGATCACATCATACTTGTCTGACTTAATAGCCTCAACAAGATCCATACCAACCTCCGGAGCACTCATTTCCGGCTTCAGATCATATGTTGCAACATCCTTCGGGGAATTTACCAGCAGACGTGCCTCATCAACGTTTGGCTCTTCCACTCCGCCATTAAAGAAGAATGTAACATGTGCATATTTCTCTGTCTCGGCCAGACGAAGCTGTGTCTTTCCGCACTTTGCCAGGTACTCACCGAATGTATTTACAATATGCTCTTTTTCAAATGCGATCAGCTTGTTCGGGATCGTCTCATCATAGTCCTTAAAGCAGACAAATGTTGTCTTAATGAACGGACGGTCAAATCCGGTAAACTTGTCATCACAGAATGCACGTGTCATTTCACGGGCACGGTCCGGACGGAAGTTAAAGAAGATCACGGAATCATTCTCTTTTACAACAGAGACCGGTTTTCCATTCTCTGTAATTACGGTAGGAAGTACGAACTCGTCTGTTACATCCTTTGCATAGGAATCTTCCATTGCCTTAACCGCATCTTCTGCCTGTACGCCCTCCCCCTTTGTCAGGGAATCATAGGCTTTCTGTACACGATCCCAGTTATTATCACGATCCATTGCATAGTAACGTCCGGATAAAGAAGCAATCTTTCCAACACCGATCTCTTTCATCTTCTTTTCCAGCTCTTCGATAAATTCTTTTCCGGATGCAGGAGGTGTATCACGTCCGTCTAAGAATGCATGAACATATACCTTGCTCAGTCCCTGCTTCTTTGCCATCTCAAGCAGTCCGTAAAGATGTGTAATATGACTGTGCACACCACCATCGGAAAGAAGTCCCCACAGATGCAGGTCCGAATCATTTTTCTTACAATTATCCATGGCTGCAAGCAGTGCCTTATTCTTAAAAAAGTCACCGTCTTCGATTGCCTTGGTAATTCTGGTCAGATCCTGGTAAATAATGCGGCCGGCACCGATATTCATATGTCCAACCTCAGAGTTACCCATCTGTCCGTCCGGAAGTCCTACTGCCAGGCCGGAAGCCTGTCCTTTTACAAAAGGACATTCCTTCATTAATTTATCCATCACCGGGGTATTTGCCAGCGCAATGGCATTTCCCTCTGTACGGTCATTCAGACCATAACCGTCAAGAACCATTAAAACAACAGGTTTTTTGCTCATAATTCATCCTCTCTTTCCATTGTAACAATCCTATACTATGGTACTTCATTATTGTTACACAAACACTTATTATATTACATAATTTGAACGGGATTGCAAGTGTTCACTGCAAATTTCCCACGATATCTATCGATTTTAAATCCAGATCCACATCATCAAAATACTGTCCATAACGCCTTCCGGACGTATAGGCATAAGGAGAAACTCCCGGTTTTTCGACATTTTTATACGGATAAAAGAATCCGTCCTCATCAATTCCCACATTATCGGAGATGTCTGCCAGATAATGATAAAATGCTTTGATCTGTTTTTTTTCTGTCAGAATCGAAGGCGTAAGCGAATCCTGTATGCACGGAATCATCCGCAATTTCAGACTGCCGGAATCATCAATCTGAATCTGTGCAATCGTTGTGTAAAGTTTTCCGGTAGAAAACCAGAAATTTCCCACGCTGTATGCCACCGGCACATTTTTTATAAACTCAACGCCCTGCAGACGGTGCGGATGTCCACCAATCACGGCGTCTGCACCAGCTTTTACACAAAGGTCTGCAATCTCTGTCTGATCCTGCCCATAATGGATCTTTCCTTCTGTTCCCCAGTGAACATACGCGATCACATAATCACTGTTCTTCTTCGCACGCTTCAGTTCTTTCTTCCATACCTCTTCCTGCTGGGTCTTTAATACTCCCGGTTTCTCCTTCTGGGCTTTCTGTGTAAAATGATAAAACCTTTCGATTTCCGTTGCAGATACAATCGCAATCTTTCGTCCACCTGTGACCACATAACGCACAGCGCTTGCCTCTGTCAGATTTCTGCCACCACCACTGTACGGAATTCCCGCTGCATGCAATGCATCCAGCGTATCTAAAAATCCCTGCTCACCATAATCAAACACATGATTATTTGCCACAGAGACCATATCTATTCCCAGTGTGCGCAGGAATCCGGCATCTTTGGGATCTGCCCGAAAACAGTATGCTTTGCCAACCTGCCGCTGTCCCCGTGTTGTATAAGCAAACTCATTGTTTGCCATCGTAAAATCTGCCGAAATCAGTTCCTTTTTTGCTTCATCGGAAAAATAATCCGCCATATGATTCTTTGCCGTCTTCCCCGTACACCAATTCTCATCCAGACAGATATCCCCGACAAAATCCAGACGGATGCATGCCGGATCGGATGCTTCTTTCCAGATCACATCCTCATACGAATATGACATATACTGTTGCTGCCTGCAATACATAAGCCACAGAACATGCATACTGTTTCTGGTAAACCGATACCACAGATCCGGGTCCTGATTTCCGTTTTCCAGCTGTGTATACAGACTCTGCAGCACACCGCTCCCATACTTCGTTTCAATCCATCCCATAAAGGCTTCATCCACCGGATATTTCTGAAAAAACTTTCCGGAGGCAGTCCTTAAAATCTGGTTTTCCAGATCCTGTACTTCCGGCTCGGTTTCCTGTGATTGTTCCGTGACCTGAGAGGTTTTTTCCTCATATTCAGTTTGTACTTCCTTAGTCTCTTTCAGCGGCTGTGTATTTTGGATGATGCCATGTGTCAAAGCAAAAATAAACAACAAGAGAACGACACATTCCAGACATTTTTTCTTCATGTGTAAAATTTCAAAGGCTATTCACCTGAAATTCAGATGAATAGCCCTATAACCATACAATATCAGATTCTAGTAGTTTACAATCTTACCGAAATCAGCTTTCAGGGATGCTCCGCCAACCAGACCACCATCGATGTCCGGCTTTGCGAACAGCTCTGCTGCATTTCCTGCATTTACAGATCCGCCGTACTGGATACGAACAGAATCAGCAGTAGCCTGATCATAGATTTCAGCTACACATGCACGGATTGCGCCACAGACTTCCTGTGCCTGATCGGATGTAGCAGTCTTGCCTGTTCCGATTGCCCAGATTGGCTCATAAGCGATTACCATGTTTGCAACGTCTGCTGCTGCAACGCCTGCAAGATCAGATTTGATCTGAAGTCTGATCCAGTCAAGTGTTACACCCATCTCTCTCTGCTCTAAAGTCTCTCCACAGCAAAGGATTGGAGTAAGTCCTGCCTCGATTGCCTTCTTAACCTTCTTATTTAAAAGAACATCATCCTCTTTGAAGTAGTCACGTCTCTCGGAATGTCCGATTACAACGTACTTAACACCAGCGTCTACCAGCATCTCTGCGGAGATCTCACCTGTGTATGCACCCTTCTCTTCGAAGTACATGTTCTCGGCACCAACCTGTACGTTGGTTCCTTTCACAGCCTCTACAACCGGTACGATATCGATTGCAGGTACACAGTAAACAACATCTACGCTGTCAGATACTACTAATGGCTTTAACTCTTCTACTAACTTTACAGCCTGGCTTGGAGTCATGTTCATTTTCCAGTTGCCGGCTACGATTTTCTTTCTTGCCATGATTTTTATTTCTCCTAATCTGTAAATAATTTAACTGTCTTTTATTTATCGTCTGCTGCTACTACGCCTGGCAGTTCCTTACCCTCTAAGAATTCAAGGGAAGCTCCACCACCGGTAGAAATATGGCTCATCTTATCAGCATAACCCATCTGGTTTACAGCAGCAGCGGAATCTCCACCACCGATGATTGTTGTTGCATCGGTCTCTGCAAGAGCCTTAGCTACTGCAAGAGTACCAGCTGCAAGTGTCGGGTTCTCGAATACACCCATCGGTCCGTTCCATACTACAGTCTTAGCTGTCTTAACAGCATCTGCAAACATCTCTGCGGACTTAGGTCCGATATCGCATCCCTCACGGTCTGCCGGCATAGCTGTGATATCACATACTTCTGTCTCTACAGGTCCGTCGATTGGATCCGGGAAATCCTTGATGGTAACAGCATCTACAGGAAGAAGGATCTTCTTGCCCATCTTCTCAGCCTTAGCCATCATTTCCTTACAGTAATCAAGCTTCTCATCATCGCAGAGAGAAAGTCCGATCTCATATCCCTGAGCCTTGATGAATGTGTAAGCCATACCACCACCGATGATAAGAGTATCACACTTCTCAAGCAGGTTGTTAATAACGTTGAGTTTGTCTGCTACCTTAGCACCACCGAGGATTGCTACGAATGGACGTACCGGATTCTCAACAGCATTTCCTAAGAAGGCGATCTCCTTCTCCATCAGGTAACCAACAACATTCTGTCCACCCTTTGCAGTGATGAACTTTGTAACACCGGCTACAGAAGCGTGTGCTCTGTGGGAGGAACCGAATGCATCACATACATAGATGTCTGCAAGATCAGCAAGTTCCTTAGAGAACTGCTCACCGTTCTTTGTCTCCTCAGCGCCACGAAAACGGGTATTCTGAAGTAATACAACTTCTCCCTCTTTCATTTCCTCAACAGCCTTTGTAGCTGCCTCGCCTGTTACGTTGTAATCAGATACGAAGTTTACTTTCTGTCCGAGAAGCTCCTCAAGTCTCTTGGCAACCGGTGCAAGGGACTCTCCTTCGTTTGGTCCGTTCTTTACTTTTCCAAGATGGGAGCAAAGGATTACCTTTCCACCATCGTTTAATAACTTCTTAATTGTAGGAAGAGCAGCTTTGATACGGGTATCATCTGTGATCTCGCCAGCTTTCAGTGGTACATTGAAGTCACATCTTACAAGGACTCTCTTGCCCTTTGCGTTGATATCATCAACAGTTTTCTTATTTAATGCCATGTTTTTATTCTCCGTTCTGCCTTTTCGGCAATTTTAAACCCGAAGAAAAGGAAATGACTTTCCAGCCGGTTGTTTCATACTCCGCAGCTGCATAAAACAGCGGAACCCTTTCCTTTTCTTCTTATTCGTCATAATGAAAAAAGGTCCGGCCCTACAGGCCGGACCCTTTCACATAAACTAAGATAGATTATGCTAACTCAGAGAAGTACTTGATTGTACGAACCATCTGAGATGTGTAGCTGTTCTCGTTATCATACCAAGAAACAACCTGAACCTCATACAGATCATCACCGATTGGGTTAACCATTGTCTGAGTAGCATCGAATAAAGAACCGAATCTCATACCAACGATATCAGAAGATACGATCTCGTCCTCATTGTATCCGAAGGACTCATTAGCTGCTGCCTTCATAGCTGCGTTGATGTCTTCCTTAGTAACGCCAGCCTTCTTAACAACTGCTGTAAGAATTGTAGTAGATCCTGTAGGGGTTGGTACACGCTGTGCAGATCCGATTAACTTTCCGTTCAGCTCTGGGATTACAAGACCGATAGCCTTTGCAGCACCTGTGCTGTTTGGAACGATATTAACTGCAGCTGCACGGGATCTTCTTAAATCACCCTTACGCTGTGGTCCATCAAGAGTCATCTGATCACCAGTGTAAGCATGGATTGTTACCATGATACCAGACTGGATTGGAGCAAACTTGTTAAGAGCATCTGCCATTGGAGCTAAGCAGTTTGTTGTACAAGAAGCTGCAGAAATGATTGTATCAGAAGCCTTTAATGTCTCGTGGTTTGTATTGTAAACGATTGTAGGAAGGTCGTTTCCTGCTGGTGCAGAGATAACTACCTTACGAGCTCCGGCATTGATATGAGCCTGAGCCTTCTCCTTGCTTGTATAGAATCCAGAGCACTCTAATACAACGTCAACCTTTAACTCACCCCATGGGCAATTGTTTGCATCTGGGAAAGCGTAGATCTTGATTTCCTTACCACATACTGTGATAGAATCATCGCTTGCAGAAACTTCATCTGCATGCTCGTACTTACCCTGTGAGCTATCATACTTTAATAAGTGTGCTAACATCTTTGGGCTTGTTAAGTCGTTGATTGCTACTACTTCGTATCCTTCTGCTCCGAACATCTGTCTGAAAGCAAGACGACCGATACGGCCGAATCCGTTGATTGCTACTCTTACTGCCATTCTTAATTCCTCCTAGAATTGTAAATAAATAGTCTCATGGGACTTGCGTCCCAAGCTTCCTTTATTTTACCCAATTATTTCCGAAAGTTCAAGTCTTTTCTCCGTCTTTGTTAATTTTTTCACTAAAGGTATCTATTTCCCCTGAAATATAGTATAATCTTACGAAAAGACTTTTTCCAAAATCAACCACACAGAAAAAAGGAGGCTCTTATGCTTTGGGATACACATATGCACACGCATCACAGCGGAGACAGTGACGCATTGATGCCTGACATGATCCAGGCCGCTGTACGGCAGAACCTGGATGGCATCTGTTTTACCGATCATTTTGATTATGATTACCCGGATGATCCCGATCTGTTTCTTCTGGATTTTGATTCCTATATAAAAGAAGTCCGCAGTTTTCAGGACACCTGCCGTGACCGTCTTTCCATTCGTCTTGGAATCGAAGTCGGTCTGCAGCCCCACATCACGGAAATCAACCGCAAAGCGGTGACCGGACATCCGTTTGATTTTGTCATCGGTTCCTCCCACGTTGTTCACGGAATCGATCCCTATTACCCGAAATACTATGAAGGACGCTCCGAAAAAACTGCTTACCGCGAGTACTTCGAATCCATTCTGGAAAACCTGAACACCTATTCCGACTTCGATGTATACGGTCATCTCGATTATGTTGTCCGCTACGGTCCGGACCGCAACCGTTTCTATACATATGAGGCCTATGCCGATATCATTGATGAGATTCTGCGTAAACTCATTTCCATGGGAAAAGGGATCGAAGTCAACACGGCAGGATTCAAATACGGGCTGGGACATCCAAACCCGACCGAAGCTGTTCTTTTACGCTATCACGAACTCGGGGGAGAGATTCTGACACTCGGAGCCGATGCCCATGCGCCGGAGCACGTTGCATATGCGTTTGACCGTCTTCCTCAGATTCTGCGGCATGCAGGCTTCCGGTACTTTACGGTCTTTACCGGCAGAAAGCCGGACTTCCTTCCGCTTCCGGAATAGCGAAAATAAAGGATTAATTCCAAAAATTTCAAAATAGGTATTGCAAAATCCGAATAACACGGTATAATGTAAGTATTGAATGGTGTTATTTAAATATAGCATGCACGTACGCAAATGAGTATGTAGTTCAATTTTATTAAACAATTATCTAATTAACTACTCAGTTACTCAATTTCCTTTAAGTAACTAAGAAGGAGCAGGTTTCCTCGCCTGCTCCTTTCTTTGTTTTTGGGCTTCTGTCCTGATTCTTATATACCTGCTGTCTTTTCGCGGTTGCTCCCCGACCTCTTTTTTATAAAGGTAAGAACAGCAAGCAGGAGCATGAGGCTGATGCCAAGTGCTACCCACCAGATCTGTACCAGACCCGCAATGATATAGCCAATGATACATACCACAGCAACAACCGCTGCATACTGCATCTGCGTTGTCACATGGTTGATATGGTTACTCTGCGCGCCGGCCGAAGACATAACCGTTGTATCCGAAATCGGTGAAATATGATCCCCGCAGACGGCACCTGCCAGCACTGCGGAAACCGCAATGATCATCATTTCCAGATGATCTGCTCCCGGAAACATGGCGATTGCAATCGGAACAAGAATCGCAAATGTTCCCCAGCTTGTTCCGGTAGAAAATGCAAGGAACACTGCAACAACAAACAAAACAGCCGGAAGGAACAGGCTTGCAGAAGCACTCGTTCCAACGATGGATTCCACAAATGTACCAATCTGCAGAGCATCTCCCATTCCCTTTAAGGTCCAGGCAAATATCAGTATTCCGATCGCCGGGATCATCAGCTTAAAGCCTTCCACAAAACTCTCCATGAATCCTTTAAACGTAACCACCTTTCGCGGAAGATACAAAAACAGCATGACAAAGACCGTGACCATGGTTGCAAAAATCAGGCTGGTCTCCGCATCACATCCTGCAAATGCACTGACCACATCGGTCGCACCGCCCAGAAATCCGGTATAGATCATGGCACCAATTGCAGAACCGATCAGAACAATCACCGGAAGAAGCAGATCAATCACTTTTCCGTTGGAAGAAATATCTTCTTCCTTAACCTTTTCAAACTCTTCCCCGCCGCTGGTAAACAGATCTCCTTTTGCAGCATTCTCCTCATGTTTTTTCATGAGTCCGAAATCAAAACCTGCAATAATCACAAAAAATACCATGACAATCGTCAGAATCGCATAGAGATTGTACGGAATTGTTCGCAGAAACAGCTGAAATCCCGTAATCCCGGCATCTTTCGGAACATACGAATTGACGGCTGCCGCCCAGCTGGAAATCGGCGCAATGATGCAGACCGGCGCAGCGGTCGCATCAATGATATATGCCAGTTTTGCGCGGGATACTTTGTAGCGGTCAGTTACCGGACGCATCACAGATCCGACGGTCAGACAATTGAAATAATCATCCACAAAAATCAGCATTCCAAGTCCTGTGGTTGCCAGCATTGCGCTCTTTTTTGACCTGATCTTGCTGCCGGCCCATCTTCCATAAGCAGCTGAGCCTCCTGATTTTGACATCAATACAATAATCATTCCAAGCAGCACATCAAAAATCAGAATATTCAGATTCATGCTGTCTTTCATAATCGAAAACAGGGCATTGAATGCATTCCACGGATGAAATCCGGTATATAACAGTGCTCCGACCGCCACTCCAATAAACAGGGAACTGTATACTTCCTTGGTGACAAGTGCCAGTATGATTGCCAGAAGAGGCGGCACCAGTGACCACCATGTTCCGATAAAAATCGACGTATCCATTTTCCAGATTGTTCCTCTCTTATACCTTTATTTTGTATCACTATTTTAACTTGAACTGCTGCACCAGATCATTCAGAGAATCAGACTCTGCAGAAAGCTCCTGACTGGTTGCGGAAGATTCCTCTGCGATTGCCGCGTTGCTCTGTACAACCTCGGAAATCTGGTTTACACCGGACTCTGCCTGCTTGATCTGCTCTGCCTGTGTCTCGGAAAGCTGTGCCAGTTCCTGGGATTTCTTTGCCACTTCATTGATTCCCTCTACAAGAGAAATAATCGTCTGGAAAGTCACATCAACTGCCTGATTGCCGTTTTCGATTTCCTGAATAGAGTTCATAATCAGCTCACGGGTATTGACTGCAGACTGTGCACTCTCATCCGCAAGTTTTCCGATCTGGGATGCAACTACGGCAAAGCCCTTGCCGGCTTCTCCTGCACGTGCAGCCTCAATGGATGCGTTCAGGGCAAGCAGGTTCGTCTGCTCCGCGATCTCCTCGATCTGTCCGATGATTGTCTCAATCTGCTTGGACATATCGCTGATTCTCTTCATTGCTTCGGTAACTGCATTCATTTCCTTCTGTGTCTTATCTGCTTCCTGTGCATATTTTACAGATAATTCGTAAGAAGCCTGTGCACTCTCATGTGTGTGCTCAACCCCTTCTGTGATATTGGCAAAGGATGCCAGAAGTTCTTCCACTGCACCTGCCTGATCGGTAGATCCCTCTGCCAGTGTCTGTGATCCCTCTGCCAGATTGGTAGAACCTGCAGATACCTGGGAAGCAGCCTCCTCAATCCGGTGCATCGTCTCATTCATATCGGTGTTCATGACATGGATTGCATCATTCATTGCCGCAAACTCACCCATATATTTCTCCGGAATTTTGGAAACACCGGTATAATCATTGTGAGCCATCAGATCCATACGGTGGTTGACATCCTGAATAACAGCGGCCAGATTCTTTGCCATCTCGCGCGCAACAATTACCATCTCGGAAATTTCATCCTCTGATGTCATCTCCGGGAATTCGCTGGAGAGATCCCCCTTTGCAAATGTATCAAAACGGGCACCCAGCTGATCCAAAGGATCAACAATATTCTGTGCAAGCACTCTGCCGATCCGGCGGGCTACAAAAATTGCAAGTGCAATAACCGCAATAATTGCAATAAGTGTGATCAATTCTACCATTGTAAGAATTTTCTCTAACTTATCTCCATGCTCGGTATTTGCATCCATCAGTTTCACCATATCCTGATAAATCTCCTCATAGATCGGTGCCACCTGATCCTGTGCCATCTGCTGTGCTTCATGGCGCGCATCAATATCCTGTGTATTCTTTCCTTTTTCCAGTACTGCATCACAGATTTCATAATATTCCGTCAGTTTTTCTGTGATGCTGCTATAGATTTTCTCCTCATCCGAAGATGAAACCGTATTTTTTACCTCTTTGGTGTACTGCTGGCAGGATTCTTTCTTCTTCTCATAATTTTCTACGCAGCTGTTCACAAGGTTTTCATCCTGATATCCGATCGCAGCACGCAGATAACTTCTCGTATCGGCAAACGTAATCATCATCTTGCCGATATCACCCTGTGAAAAACCATAATTTTTCAATGCATAATTATAGCGGTTGCTGACCACAATTCCGGATACGGCTCCCACAACACCGGAAATGCTAACAATCAGGGCCACCATCACAATTGCAGAAGAAATTCGTTCTTTTAATCTCTTCTTATTTAACTTTTCAATCAACTTTTGTATCATATAAGTTTCCTCCTCAAACGGGTTCTCATTTGTTTAGATATTTTTTCAGAATTTCTTCCGTCATCTCAAACGGATAGTTCTTTAACTTGGCAGGATTCTGCAACAGTTTCTGCACATCCTCCTCCCACAGTTCCTCCGGGATCTGTGGTTTGCCCAGCAGCTTGTCCAGATAGGCGATAAATTCAGCCCGGTTCTCAAATCCAAGCAGCTCAAGCACCTCTGCCACCCGCTTCTGATTATTGTAAAAACGCAAAAATCCCGGCAGGAAAAATCCGACTGCCTTTCCATGCGGAATGCCAAGCTCATATGTGACCGGATAACTTAATCCGTGCGGAATACTGGTACCGGTATGTGCAATCGCCATACCTGCCACAACCGATGCATGCATGAATGTTTCGTATCCTTCATCCGGAATCTTAATCCCGGAAGAAAGCAGGTATTCCTTTGCACTGCCCCAGATCCGAAGACCTTCCGCTGAATATATCCGGTTATATGCATTTGCATTAGTATTCAGATATGACTCAATCAGATGTGCCAGCGCATCCACACAGGTGCTGACCATATTCTCATAAGAAGAAGTCTTTAAATATCCGGCATCCACAAATGCCAGATCCGCAAACCATTTGTGTGCGATTGACTGCTTGGTATGTAAGTCGTGCCGTGTCAGAATCGCATAAGGCGTCACTTCCGATCCCGTACCGGATGTGGTCGGGACTGCTGCAACCGGATAGCCCTGCATCGGCTCCGGATGATAAAGACGCTCCTCTGCATGATCGATTGCCGATGGATTCGCTGCCAGAAGCGAAATCGCCTTGGACGCATCCATCGGAGAACCGCCTCCCACAGCCACAAAGAAATCCACCTGTTCTTTTACTGCAATGCCCGCTGCCACAGCCACGGTCTCCACAGAAGGATTCTCCTCGATCTCATCAAAAATCACATAGGTCTGCCCGTTTGCCTGCAATGCCTGTTCAACTGCTGCAAGCGAACCATTGATGCGGCTGGAATGTTTTCCCGTCACAATCATAGCTCTGCTTCCTAATGCTTTTAACTCTGCACCGTTTTCCGAAACACAACCGCTGCCAAAAAATACCTTCGTCGGCATATACAATCTCATGTTTCTTCTCCTTTATGCGTTGCACATCTCTGTAACAACTTCATTGATCACCTTTCCGTCTGCCTTTCCTTTCAGCTCCGGCATAATCGTCTTCATGATCTGTCCCTTGTTCTTCGTTGCAATCACATCTGCAAACTTTTCCTTAACAATCGCAGTCACTTCCTCTTTCGAAAGCATCTTCGGTGCATATTCTTTCATAATGTCATAACGTTTTCTGTACTCCTCCAGCAAATCGGTACGGTCTGCCGGGCAGGAATCGATCTGTTCCTGAACGGTCTTTAATTCCTTCATGATTGTGGCATTGACCATATCCTCCGGAATGTCATCTCTGCATCCGGCATCAATGGCATTTTTCTTCACTGCCGAAACCAGAGACGAAATTGCATCCTTCCGTTCCTTGTCGCGCGCTTTCATCGCTGCCATCATATCTTTGCGTAGCTGTTCCATCTGCATAATTTCCTAACCTCCATGCCTATAAAATTCAGATAACTACATTATACTACGCTTCGGGCTGATAGCAAAGAATAACCTTACATTTTTTAATTATATTTATGAATTTTTTTCTGAAACTCCCGAATATCCTTTGCAATTTCACCACTGAGCAGGAGCATACAGATCAGATTCGGGATTGCCATCAGCGCATTGGCAATATCCGAGAAACTCCATACCAGATTCAGTGTCTGTGTACATCCGAAATACACAACAAAGGAAAAAACAAGGCGGTATACCATATTAAACCGGTGCGTTCCCAGCAGATATTCAAATGCTTTTTCCCCGTGATACTCCCAGCCGAGTATTGTAGAAAACGCAAACAATGTAATCCCGATTGTCACAAGCCAGCCCCCGGCCGATCCCAGAACCGTCTCAAATGCCGCAATTGTAACATCCGAACCGGTCAGCATATTCCCGGCAGCATCGGTCATGCCAAGGACACCGGAAGAGGCAATCGCAAGTCCTGTAATCGTACAGACAACAATCGTATCCCAGAAGGTTCCCGTCATATTGATATATCCCTGACGCACCGGGTTATCCGTCGTTGCAGCCGCTGCCGTAATTGCCGCAGATCCCATACCGGCTTCGTTGGAAAATACACCTCTTGCCACACCATAACGCATTGCATTCATCATGGAAGCGACAATCGTTCCGCACAGACCGCCGCCTACCGCTTTTACCGAAAATGCCATCTGAAAAATCATCAAAATGCCTGCCGGCAGATTCGAAATATTTCCGATAATGACAATAACGCCACAGATCACATAAAAAATCGCCATCAGCGGAACGACCACCGAAGAAACCTTTGAAATGGATTTGATACCGCCGACAATGATCAGCAGGGCAAGCACCGTAATCACAATTCCGGTCAGATGGGTCGGCACATGAAATGTCGTATGTAATGCACCGGAAATCGAATTTCCCTGTGTCATATTGCCGATTCCAAACGAAGCAATCACAGCAAAGAGTGCAAATAACCACGCAAGAACCGCTCCAAATCTTTTATTCTTCAGTGCCTTTTTCATCGTGTACATCGGGCCGCCGCTCATCTCCCCTTTGGCATTGATCTCACGGTATTTGATCGCCAGCATACATTCACTGAACTTCGACGTCAGACCAAATGCAGCAGAGATCCACATCCAGACCAAAGCTCCCGGGCCACCGGAAACCATCGCCGTCGCAACCCCCACAATGTTGCCCGTTCCGATTGTGGCGGCAAGTGCTGTGGTCAGTGCCGAAAACGGAGACACATCGCCCTCGCCACGGCTTTTCGTCCGCGCCTCTTTGCTTAACGTACTTTTGAGTGCATAACCGAGATTTCTCCATGTCAGAAACCGCGTGCGGATCGTAAGGAAAATTCCGGTCCCCACAAGCAGAATCAGCATGACCGGTCCCCAGACAAAATCGTCAATTGCTGTAATCACATCATTTAACTTTTCCATAACCTCATCCCTCCTGTTTTCGAATAAAAAAAGGGGCAGTGTCTGAACAACATCGCCCTTTGTTTTTTATATCCTATGAAATTTGTCTTTATATTATACTTCCGAAAGGAATCTGTCAACTGGTTTATGCAGCAACGTCCACTTCGTCATCCTTCTGACGCAGAATCCTTGCCGTTTCCATCCCATTCTTTCCCGGCATCTGGATATCCAAAAAGAGCATATCCTGCTTACAACCACTTGCAATCAGTTCATCACCCGATAAATATGTTTCTATCACTGCATCCGGTAATAATTTCTTTATTTTTTCTTCTAATATCAAGCCTATAGATTTTTCATCATCGCAGATTGCAAATTGCATCCTAACAATAGTATTCTCAAAAATATATTCTCCCCGAAAATGCCACATGCGGTAATTCATAAAAAATACTGTCCCCCGGACAGATCGGACGATACAGAGGATCTGCCACAATGATCCCTGCACTTTTAAGTGCCTCTTCCATCGCTTCCTCTCCAAGCACCATTTTATCTTTTTCACCGAGCAAATCCGCACATTCCTTTAACGGACACAGGACGCGGGCGGCACGACCATATCTTTTTTCAATCCCTGCTGCTAATGATCCCATAGTGACAGGTTCTCCGACCAGCGTAATATCTGCCTCCTGCTGCATGCGGTTCTGCAAATATACAACCGCCGGCTCTGCCTGCCGTGTGGCTGCACGCTCCAGTGCATTTGAAATATCTTCTGCCAGCCAATCGTTTGGTGTTCCGATCACATATGGTATTTTGTACTTCTCCCAGAGTATCTTTGCCACACGGAGTCCTACTGCCGAAACAACCAGATTAACGTCTGCCTCCGCTGATCTTTGCAACGTTTTCAAATCATCGCCCATCGCCCACACAGACATAACCTGCCATCCGTATTTCTGCAGATTCTCTTTTAAGGTTTCTGCATTTTTCTGTGGTCCGAAATCAAGTGGTGTCACACCTAACAGATTTACCGTGCGCGAAGAGGGATCTCTATTCTCCTGCCTGTCCGGTTCTCTGACAAACCGCTTTGCGATTTCTTCGAGTGCAATGCCCGCTCCATACACATAATCATTCATCCCGTTCGTCGGCACGGAAAATGCCGGAATTCCGGTTTCTGTCTCAATCACACGCGCAATTGCAGGAAAATCCGTACCATTCATAAATGGAATAGGCGAACCTGCCAGCGCGATAAATTTGGGATGCAGTTCACGGGCTGCATACTCGATATCATCAATAAATTTTCTGTCATTTCCCATGATCGCGTCAATTTCTGTAAGTCCCGAGATAAAAATAAGACTGTCCTGATCGTACCAGCGGATTTCATCATGCGTATTGTAAGTAGAGTTGCATCCGGAAGGATCATGCATAACTGTCATTCCGCCAAGTTCATACAGTGCAGAACAGACCCCTGACACATCGGCCGTATAAACCGGTATCATTCGATAAGATTGTCTCATAGACAGCACTCACACCCCCATCCTTTTTGTACAACAAGTTTTTCTGTATCCTTTTCATTGAGATATGCATCCATCATCAGCTCTGCGGTTCTTCGAATACCGTCAAATCCATACAGACCTTCTCCCTGTACCAGATTGACAAAGTGACGGCTTCGGCCAAAATAGGCCGCTTTCTGTCCGATTGCCAGCACTTCCCCGCTTGCACCTCTTGGCAGTACACGCATCTTCACCTGAATCGTTGCGATCAGCTCAAGTTCCGGTGCATGCTCCTGCAGCCAGAAAAAATCTGCTTTTTCTTCCGGACTGATACTGTCCAGATAAACAGCTTTCACACAAAAGCCATGTGTCAGAAGCAGTTTTGCCAGTCCAAGTGGTCTTGGATGATACAGATAATCCAGAGTGACCGGCATATCCCCGATCAGATTTTTTGCTTTTGCCAGAGCCTCCTCACAGGACTCCTGCTCGCGGGCCAGCTCATCTTCTGTCAGTTCCGGCAGTCCGAGTGCATCGGTCAGCTGCTTTAACTGCTTTCTGATCTCATCATAATCAAAACTGCCGGGCAGATACAGAGATTTTCGTCCCAGGCGGCCTGCCTGTGCCTCCATCCCGTATTTTCCAGCCGGATAGCAGTCGATAAACAGGCATCCCCTGCTCATATCCAACAGTTCCTGCCAGGTTTTACATCCGGGCAGTTCCAGCACCTTATAATCATATCGTTTTAACAGACGCTTAATATCACTGTTCTCATCCAGAACAAAATCACTGCCAAAGACAGATACTGTTTTAGCGTCCGGCTCACAGCCCAAAAGAGGATCATACATTGCTTTCCGCAGCTTCTGGTCCGGTGTCAGTCCATGTTTTTGCATAATCGGGTCCATATAACAGCGGATAAAGCAGATGTCAGGAAAACGATGCTCTAGTTCCCTGTAAATATAGTTCAGATTACTTCCCACAAAATGATGCAGACAAACGGTAAAAAGCAGAACCGCCTCAGGATGGTCCTTCCGTTTATTCAACACATCCGTCACACCCTCGATGGTAATATCCTCCAGATTGCCGCTTAGCAGATTCTGCTCCTCCACAAGAACAAAAGAAAAACGGTCTGCTGCATTCATTTCTGCCGCAGTCAGTACAACACCACGCATACAGTTATCCGCACAGACATAGATCTGGATAGATTCCGGAACCTGCATTCCCGTATGCACAATATTCCAGTTGCCATGCACCGGCGAATTATACTCTAGTGCCGAAACAAATGGTGTTGGAAATGAGGCATCTTTTATTTTTACCACAGCATCTTTCGAATCAACGGTTTCCCCCACACGACGTAACATTACGCTTCCTCCTGTATATATCCGGACCTTACCTTATCGCTTTTCGCTTCCAGAATGCCACCGCATATGCGATACATCTGCATGGCAAGCGCACGGTATTCGTCTGCCATTTCACCTGTTGGATAACACTCCATCAATGTTTTTTTCTGCTCCTCTGCCAGTGCCACCTGCCCGCTGTGTGATAGTGTACCAATAACAGCTGTGTGAAAATCGTCTGCCAGTTCTGCCACCTTTTCCTCTTCCCGCGGGACATCCCTGCGATTTAAAATGAGTCCGCCAAGCCCGGCATATCCACGGTTTTTAAAATTTTCCACTGCCATGGCAATATTTGCAGCTGCATGAATTGCCATGTTTTCCCCGGAGGTAATAATAAATATTTTGTCCGCATAACCGCCCCGCATCGGCATGGAAAATCCACCGCATACCACATCTCCGAGTACATCATATAAAACCACATCCGGTTTGTATACATCATATGCGCCAAGCTCTTTTAACTTTTCCAGTGCCGTGATGATACCACGGCCGGCACAGCCAAGTCCCGGTGTCGGTCCACCGGCCTCCACACAGATAACACCGTTATACCCAATGCGTATCATATCCTCCAGCTGCAACGCCTGCTTTTTCTCATTATATAAGTCGAGCACGGCCGGCACAGCCTCTCCATGACGGAGCAATATGGTAGAATCTGCTTTCGGATCGCATCCGATCTGCATCACCTTAAGCCCCATTTCTGCCAATGCAGCCGCTACATTTGAAACGGTAGTGGATTTTCCGATTCCGCCTTTTCCATATACTGCTATCCTGATCAATCCTGTGTTCCCCCTTCTGCCGGAGTAATGACATTCGAATATGCAGTCTTTGCGAATACGCCTTTTAAATGTCCGATTTTTCCGGAAAGTGCACTGATCGTGTCCTGTGGTGCATCAATGACAATGCTTATGATGCTGATTCCTTTTGCGCGGTATGGTATGCCCATTCTGCCTACAATGTACTGACGTGCTTCATGAAGAAGGATATTTAATTCTTCAATGGCATCCTCCTGTTCTACAATAATTGAAATAACTGCCACTCTGGTTTCCATGTCCTGACTCCTCCTGTTAACAGATTCTTGGTAAAAGCTCTCCCCCCGGCTGTGGAAGCAGTGCCTGTGTGCCGATTTCCGTCTCCATTATAACTCTTCCCGGTTCCTCTGCGATCACTTCACCAATAATAGCTGCATCTGCGGAATATGGACATTTTTTCAATGTTTCTACAATGCCCTCTGCCTCTTCCTTTGGTGCCATGATGACAAGTCTTCCTTCGCATGCCAGATATAAAGGCTCAAGTCCAAGCATCCCGCAGACTCCTTTTACTTCCGGCCGTACCGGAACAGCCTCTGCATTTAAACGGATGCCTACGCTGCTCTGACCTGCAATCTCATACAGGACTGTTCCGACGCCGCCTCTGGTCGCATCACGTATCACATGCAGGTTGTGTGTGGTATCCATGACTGCCTTTACGGTCTTCCACAAAGGTGCACAGTCACTGGTCACATCCGCATCGATGCCAAAATCTTCCCGCTCTAACAGGATCGTACATCCGTGCCGTCCGATATCACCGGTTACGATGATTGCATCTCCGGGCTTTGCCAGTTCTCCGCCGACGGTCACTCCTTCTTCGATCTCCCCCATTCCGGTCGTGGTGATAAAAATTCCATCCACCTGTCCTTTTCCAGCAACCTTTGTATCTCCCGATACAATATGTACTCCGGCCTCTTTTGCTGTTTTTTCCATGGCAGCTGCGATTTCTTCGAGTTTGTCCATTGGAAATCCCTCTTCAATTACAAAAGCGCAGGTAAGATAAAGCGGTTTTGCACCCATACAGGCAAGATCATTTACCGTTCCGCAGATAGACAGTTTGCCGATATTTCCCCCCGGAAAAAATGCCGGAGATACAATAAACCCATCTGTAGATACTGCCATTCTTCCTGCCGGCGGAACTAATACCGCTGCATCATCTGCCGTCAGATCATTGTTTACAAAATGCGCCTTAAACACCTGATCAATCAATTCAGATGTCTGCTTTCCACCGGCACCATGTGCCATCGTTACTGTTTTATTTTCCATGATGTTTTTTCCTTCTTTCTTATGAATACTGATAATATGCAGAGCAGGCTCCCTCACCGGACACCATGCAGGCGCCGATCGGATGCTGCGGTGTACAACCTTTTCCGAATACTTTACAATCGGATGGTTTGCATTTCCCCTGAAGTACATCGCCACAGCGGCAGGCCGGATTTGGTTTTCCTTCAATTTTCGGCATCTGATATTTGAGACGTGCATCGAACTCCTGCCACTCCTGTCTTAATTTCATGCCGGATTTTGGAATAACACCCAGCCCTCTCCATTCGCAGTCACAGGCTTCCATCATCTCATCTACAAGCAGCTGTGCCTCCCTGCTTCCATCCTGTGTCACCACTCGCGGATAGCAGTTTACAAAAAATGGCTTTCCTTCCTGGAATTTTACCAGCGCAACCGCCAGTGCTGTCATCAGTTCTTTTGCCGTAAATCCTGCCACAACACCGCTGACCCCTTCTTCGGTCAGAGCTTCGCAAAGACGTGTTCCCGTAATGGCATTGACATGTCCCGGATATAAAAATACATCTGCACTGTCCTTTAATGCCTCATACGCCTGAGGCATGGTTTTGTTTGCCACCAATATAGAGTAATTATCCAGTCCATCTTCTCTTGCCGCCTTTACGGAAAGACATCCTGCCGGTGTCGTTGTCTCAAATCCGACCGACAGAAATGTCACCTGCTCATCCGGATGTTCTCCGGCATATTTTTCGGCATCTGCCGGAGAATACACAACATGGATTTTCGCTCCCTGTTCTCTGGCTCCCGCAAGGCTCATATTGGTTCCCGGCACTCGCACCAGATCACCAAATGTACAGATTGTAACTCCTTTTTCCAATGCCAGATAAATAGCTTCATCTATAAAACTAACCGGTGTTACACATACCGGACATCCCGGTCCGGAAATCAATTCTACCTGTTTTGGCAGCAGTTTACGGATTCCCAGCCGGAAAATCTCATGTGTGTGCGTACCGCACACTTCCATGATACGCACATCCGGGCCATCATAATTTTCAATGATCTCTCTGGCTGTTTTCATTATAAAAATTCCTCCATGAGCTGCTCGGTTTCACTGTCGTCCTCATCGGTGATTTTTGCAATTGCTACACCTGCATGCACCATAACATAATCTCCCGGCTCCAGATCTTCCAGAAGCTGGGAAGAAACCTCTCTTTTGGCACCACCTGCATCAATGACCGCCGTGCCATTACTGATTTTTACTACCTTAGCTGATAAACCTACACACATCTTTTTATCCTCCTATTTCTGTAATTGATACATCCCATATGCTGCCTGTCCGATTGCAATTCCTCCGTCATTCGGCGGAATCATACGGTGCCGCAGCACTTCGAATCCTTCCTGTAACAGTCGTTCTTCTGTCAGACGCAGCAGTAACCGGTTTTGGAATACGCCACCGCTTAAGGCAACTTTATCCCTGCCACTGCTTTCTTTTGCTTTGATACAGGCAGCTGTAATCATTTCTGCCAGTACCTGATGAAACCGATATGCCAGCATCCCGGTGTCTTCGCCCCGCATTTTTGCTTCTGTAATCTGCTGCACCAACATCTGTGTATTTAAAACGAAACGCTCTTTTGTTTCATGCAGCAGTATATCCTTATTTTCCTTTTGCTCCTGTGAGATATTTGAGAGGTTCTGCTGCTCGTATGCCTCTGCTGCAAACTGCAATGCCGTCGATGCTTCCCCTTCAAATCCTGACCTGCGCCTGATCCCGAGTATCGCACTGACGGCATCAAAAAGCCGTCCTGCACTGGTTGAAGCCACCGCATTAATCTTCCGGTCTGCCATGGTGAACTGTACCCTGCTTTCCTGTTCGCTGCAAAGACCCAGTGTTTCCATGATCTCCCATGCCCTTTTGCGATCTTTCGTATATCCGTAAATCATAGAGACCGCAATACGCCAGCCCTCTTTTGCAGAAGCATCGCCCCCCATCTGTAAAAACGGGGTAATACTTCCGAATCTTGTAAAATTCCCATAATCCGCCAGCAGGATCTCTCCGCCCCAGATCGTGCCGTCCGTTCCATATCCGGTTCCGTCAAAAGCGACTCCGATGACCGGATCATGACAGTCATTTTCTGTCATACACGATAATATGTGTGCATAATGATGCTGCACTCTTATCACCGGATATCCAAGTTCTTCCGCTACAACCGTAGAATTGTATTTTGGGTGCAGATCACAGACCACAGCCTGTGGCTTTACTTCCAGCAATGTCTGAAACCGGTGTATTGTCTCCTGCAATGCCTTTACCGTTCTTAAGTCCTCCAGATCTCCCACATATGGTGACGGATAAAACCTGTTGTCCACACCTATGCAAAAGGTATTTTTCAATTCCCCGCCAACCGCGAGCACCTGTCCTTTCCAGTCTGCTTTTGTCATAAACGGCAGCGGTGCATAGCCTCTGGAACGCCGGATCATGTACGGTTCATTTCTGTAAAAATCCATCACCGTATCATCTGCCCGTATCCTGATTTTGCGGTTATGTGACAGCATCGCATCACACAAATGGGATAATTCGGCAACAGCTTCCTCATCCTCACGACAGATCGGTGCACCGGAAGTATTTCCACTGGTCATCACCAGAAGATCCGGCATCTCGATACCATCATCATACTGAAAAATCAATAACTGCACCGGTGCATATGGAAGCATCACACCAACTTTTGGATTGTTCGGTGCCACCGAAGATGCCAGCCCTCCATCGCTTCGTCTGTCCAGTAACAGAATCGGTTTCTGATGTCCGGTAAGAATCGCCTCCTGCTCCGGCGTCACCACACATTCCCGTTTTACAACCGATTCATCTTTTGCCATAACTGCAAAGGGCTTGGCCGGGCGATTTTTTAATGTTCTAAGACGGCAGACCACTTCTTCATTTGTAGCATCACAGCACAGATGAAACCCTCCGATTCCCTTGATTGCTACAATTTTGCCTTCACGAATAAGCCGGCGTGTATATGTAATTGCGGCACGTCCCCGCTCGGGTCTGCCGATCAGGTACACCTGTGGTCCACATTGGTTGCAGCACACCGGCTGCGCGTCATACCGCCTGGTTTTCTCATCCGTGTATTCTTTTGCACAGTCCGGGCACATCGGAAACTCTTTCATACTTGTGCGTTCCCTGTCATACGGCAGAGCATCCAGAATCGTAAGCCTTGGTCCACAGCAGGTGCAGTTGATAAACGGATGCAGATACCGTCTGTCTTTCGGGTCAAACATTTCTTCCTTGCACTCATCGCAGATTGCAATATCCGGGGAAATAAAGATTTCCCCTTTTGTTTTTTCACTTTCGATAATGTCAAAATGTTCAAACTGTTCTGTTGTATCTGCGGTGATATTCTCTGTATTTATCTTCAAAACAGCCGCACGCTTCGGTGGATGTTCTTTCAGACTGTTTAAAAATCCATCGATCTGTTCTTTTGTCCCCTGTGCATAAATTTCCACATAGGGTCCTTTATTGCAAACAGTTCCGTAAATTCCATGGTTTGTCGCATGGCGGCTTACCGTTGGCCGGAAACCAACACCCTGAACGATACCGTATACCCGGATGCGCCAGGTCATCTCATTCTTATACACACTTTTCTCCAATCGTACACGCCCTTATTGCGGGTCACATCTTACAAGACCACCGGCAACTGTTATCTCATCTCTGCAAGATGCCCCGACACCGCAAAATGTATCGTATCCACAAAGATTCCGTCAAATTCCGGTGTCATACGCTTCATACACGGATCAGCGTAAATCACATCATATTCCATGTTTTCCACCAGCCTTATATAATCTTCTTCATCCCGCAGATGCAGATCTGTATCACTGCAAAGCTCTGGCTTTATCATAAACCAACTTGCAACTGTCACCTGTGCATCCTTTGCTTTTTTTTGTATTTCTTCCCGGATTGCAGATCCGATCACCTGCTGCTGTACAATAAGTACCTTTTTCCCATGATAATCCATATCGTAAACCAGTTCATCCACCAGCGGATAGCCTGTCTCGTACGGTGTTCCATATGTTCGTTCCAGATATTTCGCTGCCTCTAAAGCGGCCGGCGATACCACGATATTTTTTTCCACATTGGAAACCGATTTTACATCATCAAGTCCATTTCCCATTCCAAAGCAGACAGCAGTTTTTCCTTCTGCCGCAAAACGCCCCCGGATACGGTCTGCTGCACGCAGATCACTGATATCCTGTGGTGTCATGCCAAGTATCCCGATTCTGCCCAAAATCACGTCTTCTTTTTCACCTGCAAATACCAAAAACAGTTCCTTCCAGGCTTTTTCTTCCCCCTTGTCATACAATTCCATTCCATCCGTATCCACAGTCAGAATCGGCAGATCCACTTTTTTCTCCGTCATACGCTTTAAGGCATGGTAATCCGTTCCGATAACGGCCGGAACCGGCGTCCCGATAATCGCTGCAAACTTTGCATCCAGTTTTGTCACGGCATCTGCAAGCTTTGCCACCAGCCTGTCATCACGGCCGAGAATTGCATCCATATCGCGAAGCCCTGCACTAAACAGTGCGCTTTTGCTCTCAAACCACCGCGGCTCATCAAATCCACAGATATTTCCGGTACAACCACCGGCATCGCAAATGACGATAATACCGCCAAATTCATATAATACAGACACCGCACCTGACTGATCCGGTGTAAATGGTGTCAGATATTTTCTCAGTCCTCTCATTGTGTTATACCTCCGCCAATGCTTCAAACAGTCTGCGCACACCGGCATAACCGTATGGCTGCCGTTCTTCATTCCAGAGCACATTGGAACATTCTTTATGATAATAGCCGGCATCTTTTCCTATGGTCATATTGACGCCGGACTGACTTTTGTCATAATACAGCATGGTCGGTTCCAGATTGGAAAAAACTTTCGTATCCGGACTGATTTTTGCCAGTTGTTTTACATAGACAAAGTTTTCACCGGATAATGTTCCATAAATCTCCGACACACGAAATCCATAGTGTACCAATGCAAGTGCCAGTTCGAACGGATCTCCGTTCATCCATTCTCCGACGGCAAATACTGCATCCGGATGTATTTCCCGGAATTTTTCTACCGCCTCCTCTGCTGCCTTACGCGGTATTTCATCCTCAAATTCCACACCCAGTGCAGCGGCAAGAGCACGATACTGACTGGCAATTTTATCGATCTGATATAATCTGCGCAGCTCGATATATGGAATTTTCAGCCGGTCATGAAAATCCTCTGCCGCAAAGCGCGCTTCCGGATGCAGTACCAGATTAAAATTTGCTTCCGACATGGTCTGATACTGTGCATAATCCTTGCACCTGGAAATCTCATGGATTGTTTTTACTCCTGCCCCATGAAGCAGATCATACAGCTCACAGTCATCCGTAAGCGGTGAAAAATATCCCAGTAAATTCACCACGTTTCCTTTTTTCTTTTTCGGTTCCAGCAACGAATAAACGGACTGCCGCACATGCACCATCGGTGGTTTTCTGCCCTCTCTGGTCAGTGCATACATATAACATGGCCTTACCGGAACCCCTGCATATTCCTCTGCCTTGTGACAGACACGCTCCATATCCGTGCCAAGCAGCGCATCCACACAGGTAATACATATCATCACAACAGACGGCTTTTTCTTAAGTCCTTCGCATATTTCCGCTACTGCCTTAGGGATCTTTTTCAGGTGCCTTCCGGTCACAATATCCGTCTCATCCATCAACAGATAATAAAAACGGTCCTGATAGGCCCGCATCGAACTAAGCACCGAGGTATTGCGGCCACAGCATCCCGGAGACACGATCAACATAACAGAATCCGGAACCGCCAGACCTGCACGTTTGACACCAAATCCTTCTGCTCCCGGAGAATTGAATGCCAGCGTTGCAGGGGAACTGTAGATCAGATGTGTATGGGAAATAAGCTGTCTGGGAATGTTATTTTTTCCAAGCTCATCCAGCTCTTTTACCGTACAAAAATATGCTTCCTGTCTCATGCGTTTTCCTCTTCTTTCCATAACAATGTGGCAAGATCAAAGAAACATCTGCTGATTTCAGAGGCCGGATCTCCTTCAATCACAGTCTTTCCCTGCTCTTCCCAGTGAATAATTTCATTACTTCGCGGCACTTCTCCCACAATCGGCACCCCGATCTTTTCTGAAAATGCCTGTACTTTTTCTTTCTCATTTTCCACATTTCTGTGATTTAACACGATGCCAAATACCCGGGCATAACTGCGATCCTCAAAATTTCTGACTGCACTGGAAATATTGTTGGCAGCATACAGTGCCATTTTTTCACCGGATGTAACGATCAGAACCTTATCCGCATATCCCTCACGAATCGGTGCTGCAAATCCACCGCACACAACATCACCTAATACATCATACAAAACCACATCGGGTTTATAATGTTCGAATAGTTCCATGTCTTCAAGAAGCTGAAAAGTCGCAATAATTCCACGCCCCGCACAGCCAAGTCCCGGTGTCGGTCCGCCCGTCTCAATGCAGAGGATTCCTCCATAGCCTTCCTTTGAAATCTGCGCCAGCTCATCCGGCTCCTCGTCCTCTTCCCTCATATAATTCATTACCGGACGAAGTGGCTCACCACCAAGTAAATTAATGGTGGAATCCGCTTTCGGATCGCATCCGATCTGAATGACACGTTTTCCCATATTTGCAAAAGCTGCTGCAAGATTGGAAGTCACTGTGGATTTTCCAATACCGCCCTTTCCGTATACTGCTACCTTTAACATGCTATCCTCCTGTTATTTTCAACGCAAAAAACCATCTTTCGGGCAATCTGTCAGAAAGATGGTTCTGTAAATCCTTATTTCTTAACTATTCCTGCTCGGATCATCCTTGCCGTCAGAGTTTTTATTCATTTATATTAAAATTGTTCAACACAATTACCGTCGTATCTTTTTCACCAAATGCTCTGCAGATGAATGAATCAGATGCCGTAATTTTCCCAATCATTTTATCAGCTGTTATACAAATTAGTCAACACGAACTGCATGCTTCAATCCCCTACACCTGCATATTCCAACATATTTAAGCCTATGGCCTGTCGTGTTTTTCATAGGTATACTCTCACGTCATTTTATTTTCTACAGACAGTATACCATAAAAATCAGAAATTGCATCCTCTTCCTTTGCACCAAATAGAAAAAATGACTCTGTGGGATTTGCCCACAGAGCCATTTTTTCTATATGCCTTTTATTTCAGATATCCGTTTGTAACCATATCTACAATCTCACCTGTCGGAATGGAAAATTCGACCATTCCCATATATCCCGGTGCTACTTCATACTTGTCAAATACAAGGGTAAGTTCTCCCTTCTCATTGACATAGAAATTCGTCTTATTGCTGATGGACTTGAAATTGAACTTATTGTTTTCATCGTCCACAAAATAGGTAACATCTGCATTCTCTTTCATCTGTGCCCGCATCTGTTCTTTGATATTGTCGGAAATCCGGTCAATATAGCCACTTCCTTTTTTGAACAGATTTTTCAGAGTGATTTGTTTTCCGGATTTTTTATCCACACTGAAAATCTTTGCATAACTCTGGGAGCCGCCCATAGCAATTACCGTATCAATCCGCAGGCAAAACAGCTTGTCGTTGTCGGTTACAACCTTATATCCGGAAGTAAGGCTCTCATTTCCCTTCTCTCCCTTCTTTATGGCTGCCACATCTTTTTTATAATCTTTGATAAATTTATTCTGATAACTGGATATTGCAGCATTCAGTTTTTCACTTTCGCTTTTCATAACTTTTCCGTCTGTACCTGTAATTTTCACTTTCGGAATCTTTACACTGGCTTCCATCTGTTTGCCCTTCTGGTTGTTGGTATACTTCTTTGCCAGCGATACTTTATAAACCGGCAGACTTGTTTTTGCCTGTGTAACCACCGTTCCTGCTCCCATTGTCACCAGCATTGCCGCAGCAGCTACTGCAATACCTGTCTTTTTTAATACACTACTCAGTTTACTCATTTTATTTTCCTCCTTTTTTGTTTCTATCTATTAGACCATTCATCACACATAAAAGTTTCAGAAATACAAAAATTTCCATTTTATTTTTCTGCTGCCCGGCTTCATTGAAAAAAAACAGGAAAAAAGCTATAATAATATAAGTTTGCCATATAAAAGCAAATACAGATATTAACATAAGAAAGGGCGAAACATATGACTTCAGAACAACAAAATCCACTTGCCGTGGACAAAATTTCTTCGCTGATTCTGCGCTTTTCCGTACCGAGCATTATCGCCATGCTTGTCAGTGCGGTATACAACATTGCAGACCAGCTTTTTATCGGAAATGCGGTCGGCACACTCGGCAATGCCGCTACCAACATTGCATTCCCACTTGCCATGATGTGCACAGGACTTGGACTTCTGTTTGGAATCGGCGGTGCGGCAAGCTTCAACCTTCACATGGGTGCCGGCAAAAAAGAAAAAGCTCCCTATTTTGTCGGAAACGCCATCACAATGCTTCTTACCGTTGGCATCCTTCTTTTTGCCATAACCGAATTATTTTTGAATCCTTTGCTGGTCGGATTTGGTTCCCCTGCAGATGTTCTCCCGCTTGCCCGGCAATACGTCCGTGTGACGGCGATCGGTTTTCCTTTTTTAATTCTTACGATCGGAAGCGGACACTTAATCCGTGCAGACGGCAGCCCAAAGATGGCGATGTTTGTAAACATTTCCGGCGCCGTCATCAACATTGTATTGGATGCCGTGTTTGTTCTGGGATTCCACTGGGGCATGTACGGTGCTGCAGCGGCAACCGTGATCGGTCAGGTCATCTCTGCGATTATTGCGGTCTGCTATCTGTCACACTACCGCACAGTAACCCTGCACTCCGAGCATTTCCGGCCGAATGCTTCCCATCTGGCACAGATCTGCTCACTTGGCATGGCTTCTGCCATCAACCAGGTTGCCATGATGATCGTGCAGATTACGATGAACAACCTGCTAAAGCATTACGGTGCACAGTCCGTTTACGGAGAGTCAATTCCGATTGCCTGTTCCGGAATTGTCATGAAAGTCAACCAGCTTTACTTTTCCGTGATTATCGGCCTGTCACAGGGCAGCCAGCCGATCCAGAGTTTTAACTACGGTGCAAAACAGTACAACCGGGTAAAGGAATCGTATCGTCTGGCGATTACGGTCGGTGCCATTGTATCCATTGTATCCTTTCTGCTGTTTCAGATTTTTCCGCGACAGATCCTCGGTCTGTTTGGCAGCGGAAGCAAAGAATATTTTGATTTCGGTGTAAACTATTTCCGGATTTTCCTGCTGTTTACATGGCTTAATTTTATGCAGCCGATTTCCTCGACGTTTTTCAGTTCGATCGGAAAAGCATATAAGGGAACGTTTCTTTCTCTGACAAGACAGATTTTATTCCTGCTTCCTCTGCTTTTGCTTTTCCCGCGTTTCTGGGGAATTAAGGGAATTCTTTATGCGAGTCCGGTTGCGGATGTGTTATCTTTTGCAGTTGGATTGGCAATGGTTATACATGAATTCCAGTTGATCCGGAAGTTGGAAGTTTCTGAACAGAATACAACGACTTTCTAACATGAAAGTAAAAATATATTTTCCTGCAAAAAAGCGCGCAGCAAAAGGGGGGCACCACTTTTTGCTGCGCGCATTTTTTACTGTTTCAAATCGGCTTTTATTTATTTTTCAGCCCCGATATGAGTTCTCAGCTTATTTTTGATCTCATTCTCAAGCTTCTCCACAAACTCATCCAGTGGAAGAACTGTGGTATCTTTTTCTCCATGCAGACGGAAGGATACGGTTCTGTCTTCTTTCTCATTGAAGCCGACAACCAGAAGATACGGCACCTTCTGCACCTGTCCTTCACGCATACGATAGCCAAGCTTCTCGGATCTGTCATCGAGTTCTACACGGACATCCTTTGCCTCTAATGCATCGCAGATTTCCTTTGCATAAGCAGTCAGTTCCTCGTTGTCTGTCTTAACCGGCATCACACGAACCTGAACCGGAGCCAGCCATGTCGGCAGATTTCCCTTGGTCTCCTCAAGAATATATGCCATGAAACGATCGAGGGAACCAAGGATTGCACGATGCAGAACAACCGGTGTCTTCTTCTCACCATCACGGTCTACATAAGACAGATTGAATTTTGCCGGGAGACAGAAATCAAGCTGGCAGGTAGAAAGTGTGATCTCATTGCCGACTGCAGGCTGTACGTTTACATCCAGCTTTGGTCCATAGAAAGCAGCCTCTCCAATTTCCTCTGTATAATCAATTTTCAGATCATTCAATACCGTGCGGAGTGCATCCTCTGCCTTGTTCCACATAGCATCATCATCATGATACTTTTCTTTGTTTGCCGGATCACGCAGAGACAGTACACAACGGTAATTGGTAATTCCGAAATCCTTGTAGGTACTAAAAATCAAGTCTACAACCTTGGTAAACTCATCCTCAATCTGCTCCGGTGTTACAAACAGATGCGCATCGTTCTGACAAAAATGTCTGCCTCGCTCGATACCCTTTAACGTTCCGCTGGATTCGTAACGGAAATCATGTGCGATCTCACCGATACGGATCGGCAGATCCTTATAGGAATGTCTTCTGTTTGCATAGATCATCATATGATGCGGGCAGTTCATCGGACGAAGAACGAAAGACTCTCCCTCCATCTCCATTGGTGGGAACATGTTTTCTTTGTAGTGATCCCAGTGACCGGATGTCTTGTACAGATTTACGGTACCGACACAAGGAGTCATAACATGCAGATAGCCCAGCTTTCTTTCCTTGTTCTTGATATAATTCTCCAGCTCCTGCCAGATCACATATCCCTTCGGAAGGAACATCGGAAGTCCACGGCCAACCAGATCATCAACCATAAACAGGTTCATGTCCTTTCCGATTTTTCTGTGATCTCTTTCCTTTGCTTCCTCTAAAAGCTTAAGGTGTGCCTCCAGCTCCTCTGCGGTCGGGAAACATACACCATAAATTCTCTGCAGCACTTTGTTTTTGCTGTCACCTTTCCAGTATGCACCAGAGTGACGGATCAGCTTGAAGTTTCTGCAAAGTTTTACATTGTCTACGTGCGGTCCACGGCACAGATCCGTAAAATCGCCCTGATCATATACGGTAATATTTCCATCTTCCAGATCGGAGATCAGATCCAGTTTATACTCATCATTCTGGAACATTTCCATAGCCTCTGCCTTAGAAACTTCACGTCGCATGATTTTCTTTCCGGATTTTGCAATCTTTTTCATCTCTTTTTCGATCTTTTCGATATCCTCATCACGGATTACATCTTCCCCAAGATCTACATCATAGTAAAATCCCTCTGCGACAACCGGTCCAACCCAGAATTTTGCCTGTGGGTACAGATGCTTGATTGCCTGTGCCATCAGATGTGCACAGGAATGATTCAGTGTTTTTAATTCTTCATTTTCCTTAAAGTTTACCATTTTACGTTAACTCTCCTTCTTTTGGTATGGAAATAAAAAAGCACCCCGGATATGCATGACATATCTAAGGGTGCTTTATACACGGTTCCACCTTAATTCTTTTACTCTTTGGCTTATAACGCAGCTACACGGTGACGCTTCTTTCGCGCACAGCTCAGGAGTGGTCTTCATGAAATCTTTCCATAAACGGCTCACACCATCTACCGTTCTCTCTGTATGTTTCAATTTCACTACTTGTTCCGTCAATGCTTTTTTCTATTCTTATGCATTGTACCACGTTCTGATTTCTAATACAATAGGGTAATTTTGCTAATCTGCTTTTTCATCCATATAAGTAATTTTCAGATCGAACGACCATGGAATATCGGAAAGATACTGTTCCTTATAATAATTGTTTCCGTTTGTTATTTTTTTCCGGAAACGGAAGGAATCCGGCGTAAAAATTACAAGCAGATATGTATTTCCTTTCTTTAAGCGATACGTATTTTTTTCAGATTCCATACTGTATCTGGAAATACTGTCTTTTTTCTTCTGCAGTTCCCTCTGGATAGCGCTTGTATACCCTGCCGAATTTTTTATTGCACGCTTCGCACTTCTCGTAAGTTTTTTCGATGCGTTGACATCATACCATACTTTGCCATAACCACTTGCAAAAGTTCTGGAAAGAAACTGATAGTAGGTACTGTTCCATGGGTCATAAATCTCATACCCGCTTTTTAACTCTTTTGGCAGAAACATGAGATAATTGTTATCATTATAGATCACTTCATTCTTGGATTTTCCCTTAAAATCACTTTCCGTAAACTGGTATTTACCGCTCTTTCTACATTGAAATTTTACAAACGAGACATTTTCACCAACACCATCATCATCCACATAACTGGTATTTGCTTTTCCGGTCATACCGGACACATTAATGACGTTCCTGCCCTCATACAATGCCGGGACCTGCTGCATCGTGTAATTATACACACTTTTTGAAATCAGTTTTCTCTCATAGGCGCTTGTCTCCAGCTGTCTGTAAGTCAGCTTGTCCGCATTGGACTTGTTTACCAGATTTCCCGTCATCAATGCTGTTACCGAATGTACCATTGCTGCATCTGTGTGCTCCATTTCCATTGGTGTCACAGCAATTACTGCCAGAATCACAGCCAGAACAAAACAAACCCTCTTTTTCCACATTTGTCTGAGCATAAATAAATAATCCTTTTTTGTTATTATTTTATTCTATCTTTCCGATTCCTTCAAGTACTTTCTGCTCTATTTTCATTATCTCATAAATAAAACCATCAGCCACCTTACCGCAAATGCTGCCACCCAGGCGATCATACACTGCCAGATCACCATGCCAACTGCCCATTTTCGTCCAAGTTCCCGGCGAATGGAAGCAATTGCTGCAATACACGGCGTGTACAACAGACTAAATACCAGAAGTGAAGCTGCCGCTACCGGTGTCAATGCATCCTTTACTGCTCCTCCAAATAAAATTTCCAGAGTTGAGATCACGCTCTCCTTTGCCATAACGCCGCTGATCAATGAAGTACAGATCCTCCAGTCTCCCAGTCCAAGCGGTGCAAAAATTGGAACCAGGCAGTTTGAAATCATCGCAAGAATACTGTCTTTAGAATCCGCCACCAGATTAAAATGCAAATCAAATTTCTGTAAGAACCAGATACAGATCGTTGCTACAAAAATAACGGTAAATGCTTTCTGCAGGAAATCTTTTGCTTTCTCCCACAAAAGCTGCATAACATTTTTCAGCCCCGGCAGACGATAATTTGGCAGCTCCATGACAAACGGAACCGCATCTCCACGGAACAGTGTTTTCCGATACAACAACGCAACCAGGATTCCAATCACAATTCCGGTCAGATACAAAGCACACATCACGAGTGCTCCATACTCCGGGAAAAATGCGCTGGTAAAAAATGCATAAATCGGAAGTTTTGCCGAACAGCTCATAAACGGAGTCAGCAAAATCGTCATCTTCCGGTCTCTCTCACTCGGCAGCGTGCGGGTCGACATCACCGCCGGAACTGTACATCCAAATCCGATGAGCATCGGTACAATGCTTCGTCCGGAAAGTCCGATTTTTCGCAGAAGTTTATCCATAAAAAATGCAACTCGCGCAATGTAACCACTGTCTTCCATCAATGACAGAAAGAAAAATAATGTTACGATAATTGGCAGGAAACTCAGTACACTTCCGACTCCGGCAAAAATACCGTCAATGATCAGTCCGTGAAGCACTTCATTGACTCCCGCTGCCGTCAGCGCATGGTCTGTCACATTAGACAGTGCGTCAATCCCCATGGCAAGCAGGTTCTGTAAAAAAGCGCCGATCACATGGAACGTAAGGAAGAACACCAACAGCATAATACCGATAAAACATGGAATTGCTGTATATTTTCCAGTCAGAATCCGATCAATTTTCTCACTGCGGATGCGCTCCCGGCTTGCCTTCGGCTTTACTACCGTTTTCTCGCACACCTTTTCGATGAAATTAAAACGCATATCCGCAATCGCCGCACTGCGATCGAGCCCACGCTCTTTTTCCATCTGTACAATCAGATGTTCAATTGCTTCGTGCTCATTCTCGTCCAGTTCCAGTTTCTGCAGAATCAGATGATCCCCTTCAATGATCTTAGAAGCTGCAAAACGCAGAGGAATTCCCGCATGCTCTGCGTGATCCTCGATCAGATGGCTGACTGCATGAATACAGCGGTGCACGGCTCCACCAAACTCATTTTCACTACAGAAATCCTGTCGTCCCGGCCGCTCCTGATATTTTGCGATATGCAGTGCATGCCTTACCAGTTCATCCACTCCCTCATTTTTTGCAGCAGAAATCGGAACCACCGGCACACCCAGCATCGCTTCCATCCCGTTTACATCCACCGATCCTGAATTTCCGGTCATCTCATCCATCATATTGAGTGCCACAACCATCGGGATATCCATTTCCAGCAGCTGCATCGTCAGATACAGATTCCGCTCGATATTGGTTGCATCAATAATATTGATGATCGCCTTTGGTTTATCCTCCAGCACAAAATTTCTTGAAACAATCTCCTCACTGCTGTAAGGGGACATCGAATAGATTCCCGGCAGATCTGTCACCAGAGTGTCTGAGTATCCTTTGATCGGTCCATCCTTGCGGTCAACCGTAACCCCCGGAAAGTTTCCGATATGCTGGTTTGAACCGGTCAGCTGGTTAAACAGCGTCGTCTTTCCACAATTCTGATTTCCCACCAGCGCATATGTAAGCCTCGTCTTTTCCGGCAAAGGGTTTCCATCCCCTTTTACATGATACTTTCCTTCTTCGCCCAGTCCCGGATGAACCGACTGATTAATGTTTCTGGCTCCTTCATGCTTTCTGGTACGGGAAGAAATCTGCTCAATTGTAATCTGATCTGCATCTGCCAGCCGAAGAGTCAGCTCATACCCATGGATCTGCAGTTCCATCGGGTCGCCCATTGGGGCAAACTTAATCACCGTCACTTCCGCTCCCGGAATCACTCCCATATCCAGGAAATGCTGGCGTAACGCACCCTCACCGCCTACGGTTTTAATGACTGCACTTTTCCCGATTTCCAATTCTTTTAATGTCATATTGTCTTATCCTTTGCATTCTTTCTTTTGTGTTATTGATAATTTTTCTTAATTATACACGTAAATTACTAAAAGAGAAAGTTTTTCAATAAGAAAATATGGAAAAGAACAAGTCTATAAAGTTAGTTTTTTGTACATGGAAATTGTTTCTTCATTCGTCTCCCCGTAAATAAAATAATAGTCGATCTGATCCTCGCCCAGTGTACTGATGTAAGGCCCATAGGTTTTGATATTACAGAGCAAAACGGTTTCTTTAGCCGCTATCCCAAGCCCATACCCCTTCCTGGATAAAACAAGAGGCATCCGCATAGGCTTTCCTCCAAAAGAAATATACTTTGCCTTTGCACGCAGCACGAGCAGATCCGTAGAAAGAATTCCCTTTGCATTAATCTTTTCCGAAGAATCCCATTCAAAAAATTCCCAGGTCTGCTGATCCATAATCAGGCGCGGTTCCACGGAGCGTTCCTTTAACAGTACCGTCCCATCTGCTGTTTCAAATTGTATGGCACCTGTTTTTTTATCAATCACAGCACTGACTTTTTCCGTGGAAACTTTTAATGCCGTCTTTGACTCTCTGACACTCCACGAAAAAACATCCGTTGCCTCCGGTTTCCAGTAGGTATCCTTGATTTCTGTCATCACACCTTTGACGAAACTTACCCTTATCACCTCGGGTGTCATCGGTGTCAGCCGAAGAATTCCTGCCATACTTGCAATGTCTATATGCTTTTTCGTTTTTTTGGCCCATTTCACCGTATAATTCATGCGGGAATGTCCACGTACCGGTAGCAACCGGTTATCCGGCAGATCCCCAAATGCATAAGGAGACGGATTGATCTGCGCAATCTCCGGAACCTTCGACACCTTTGAAACCGGATGGATGACAGATTTCTCTTTCTCGGGTACTGACTTCTCTGAAACCGGATGGATGACAGGTTTCTCTTTCTTGGGTACTGACTTCTCTGAAACCGGATGGATGTCAGGTTCCTCTTCCTTCGGTGCAGACACCTCGATCCGTTCCGGACCGATATAACTTCGCGCATTGCGTTCCTTATCCGCCTCCGTCCGTCGCTGCTGCTCTATTTCTTTTTGCGTAAAGGTTTTCTTTTCATATTCCTTTGCCTTGGTCAGTGTTTCTGATGCAAACACTTTCTGCTTTTTCTCTTTTGAAACCGGATCTGTCAGAATTCTGCTCAGATTTCCGTGATACAACACCACAAGCTCATGCAGCGCGCGGGTTGCCGCAACATACAAAAGTTTCACATGTCCGTTATCTGCCGGATATTTTTTCTGCGTCGGATCATACAAAAGAACCGCATCAAACTCCAGTCCTTTCGTGTAGACAACCGAAAGCACCATAACACCGTCTCCAAATTCCGTAGTCCCCGGGTTACAGTCCACAATCTCCATATAAGATTTCAACTGTTCCGCCAGCTCTGCTGCCTCTTTTTCCTCACGACAGATCACCGCAATCGTTTCATATCCATCTTGCTGCCACTTCCGGATCGTATGTACCGTCTCTTCTAAAAGCGCTGTTGCATCCGGCTGTTTCTCCACCCGCACGGCTGCTCCATGCCGGATAATCGGTTCCACCGGATACACAGCAAAATCTCCATGCCGCAAAATATCATTTGCAAATTTGGAAATTTCCACCGTATTCCGGTAACTTTTCCGCAACAGCCCAAACGCATCATACGTGCCGGTCAGCACCAGTTTCCGCAATTCCTCCCAGTCATTTAGCCCATACCGGAAATGGATGTTCTGGGAGGTATCCCCCATGATCGTGTATGTGCATCCCCGCAGACAATAGTGCAGACAGCAATATGCCATCATTCCAAAATCCTGTGCCTCATCGATGACCACATGACTGGCCTCCCGCACCGGATCAGTTTCCTTGATCCGCTTGTAAATATAGGCAAGCGCTGCAAGATCGTATACATCAAAAGAAGTTTCTGGTATATCTACTTCTTTCCCGGCAACTGCCTGCACCTGTAAGAATTCCCGGTAAAAATCGTAAATAGATGTCTTCCATTTTCCATCTCCAAAAAAAGAAGCATATTTCTTATCCAGTGCCTTTTTTACTTTTGCCGGATAGGATATTTGTTTTCCCAGAACTTCGTTTTCGTATTTGGAATATAAAACCTCGTTGAGCATAAGAATTTTGCTCTGCATGGAAAGATCGGGATGTTCCCGCAGATAAGTATTGATCAGCACATGCCCGACCAGAAGTGTCTTTGTGTTTTCCAGATAAACTTCCTCGTGTGAAATTTCCCTCTGTTCATAAGCTGCACAATATAATTCCAGATCATGAAACCACTCACGGTTTCCTTTCTGCGCATTCTTTTCATCATCTTTTTCCAGGAGGTGAAAACGATATTTCCGTTCATCCCAATCCTCATACAACAGGCGGATGAACAGCTGTTCCATCGTCATCTGCCGGATGCCATACACATCCAGTTCCGGCAATACCCCCGTAATGTAATTCAAGAGTATCCGGTTGCTCCCTATAATATAGAAATCTTCCGGCCGGAAATCATCGCTGTAATTGTATAAAATATAGGAAATACGGTGCATGGCGACGGTTGTCTTTCCCGAACCGGCTACACCCTGTACAATGATATTGGTCTTTGGCGAACGCCGGATAATCAGATTCTGTTCTTTCTGAATCGTTGCAATGATCTCACCGAGCACCGCCTTCTTGTTTTTCGCCAGATACTTTGTCAGAAGTTCATCATTTGCCACCACATCGGAATCAAAAAAATCTTTCAGATGATCATTTTCAATCTCATACGTGCGTTTCCGTTTCAGGTCAATCGTAAAGGTTCCCTCCGAACTGACGGTATACTGACATGGCCCCAGACCACTCTCATAATATACCGATGCAATCGGTGCTCTCCAGTCCAATACGACCGGTTCCGAGTTATTTTTTGCAATTCCCACTCTTCCGATATAGTAAGACTCGTCCCCTTTTACATTCGGATCTTTGAAATCAATTCGTCCAAAATACGGTTTCCTGCGCGCTTTCTCATAACGCACCAGATCATACTCATTTTCCTTCAGACGCGCGGTTGCATTATTCCACAACGCCAGGCCTTCCTTATCCTGTGCCTCATACACGTCCAGCAGGTCTTCCAGATCCTCGTTCACTTTCCGGATATCTGCTCTGGCGCGTTCAAGATTTTGCTGTGCAATCCCGATAATCTCCTGCAGTTTTTGTTCTTCGGCCTCCCGCGTCAGTCCCGGAAGCATGTTTTTCTGTTCCAAATGTATTACCCTCCTGTAATTTACAGAATGTTTGAAAGACACAGGTTTCGCAACCGGCGTGTCAGGGAAAACGTGCCTGCATCTTTTTTCTGTGCTCCCATAAGGATCGTGATATCCTGTTCCGGCAGATTTGCAAAATATGCGCCCAGCCAGCCATCCCAGCCATATTCTCCCTTTACACAGATTCCCTGCTGCAATTCAGGTGCCACACATCTCCGCATAAAATTTGCATAGGTATACCCTTCCAGTCCGATCCACTGCTGCATTGCCTGCTGCTGGTTTGCCGACATACTGCCAGCTTGTCCCAGGTGCAAATACCAGTGGACATGCCGCAATTTTTTCTGCCATTTCCTGTGTGCTCACCGGGTGATCACTTTCCAGACGCGCACACGCTTCCTCAAACACTTTTGTGACTGCACGTCCACCCATGGTCTGTTCCTCCGGATATACCAGCCCGGAAGTCATCGCCAAAAGATCATGCATCAGTATTGGTCTCTCCGGTGTATACAATTTTCCGTCTCGCTCCACTTTCTGGTGTGCAAATGCCGGAAGGATATCCGCTACCGGCTCGTACAGATCAAGCATTCCTCTTTCCATCAGAATCATTGCCGCCACTGCTGTAATCGGTTTTGTCATGGAATATAACCGGAAAATAGTATTCCGTTCGATTGGTTTTTCCGCTTCCCGGTCCGCCCTTCCAGCCTGTGCATAGACCAGTTCTTCATTTCCTTTTGTTATGAGAAGATTAGCACCCATGACTTCGCCGGAGGCGATGGAATGTAATATCAGATCTGTAGCCTGTTGCGTTAATTTTTTCAACATTTTTTCTCCCTGTTTCATCCCGTTTTTCACTATTTATAAAATTTTACTCTTAATTCGTAGAATGTGCAATTTATTTTACTTTAAAATTAAAAAGAAACGGTCACCATACTTTCAACTTTAAAAATACAGTGACCGTTCTACTCGGTTTCGCTATTCAATTTTTTATTCCTTTCTTTTGTAATTTAATTCTTCCAGCTCACAAATGCTTCCACCTGTTTAGAAAATTAGTGATATGTATGCTCTATATTGAATAATAATCTGAAGTATGCTCTCTCGCTTTTTATAGAATGAACTTCTTCCGCACATCCTACCCTCAAATTACCTTCCGTGGTATCTTTCCGCAGTATCTTCATCTGTAAAATGTCTGTACATATCCATTGCCTTCCATCGTCTCTGTTATCCTCTACTAATAACTTTAAGAATTATTCTCATCCATTTGAAAAGGCTTTTCCTGCTGAAAACTATCAGACACTACCACACTTACCATGAAGTTTTGGATTTTACTTATCGTCCCATTGGACTGTACCTCCTCTTCTCATTCAATTCCTGCTTACTCCAAGCTTCTCTTTATTTCCAATTGGCTTCCCAACCGCTTGGTTCGATTGGAAGTCTTGTGTAATTAGGTCTTGTTTGTTTTGTTAACTGTATATTACCATATGTGTTTTATATTGTCAACTATTTTGCGAAATATTTTTATTTTTTCTTTTTATTATTTATCTGTATTCAAATTGTGTGTATTTTATATTCAAATATGTATTTTTAACTGAAAGTTTAAAATGCAAAAAACACGGCAAAAATCCTGATAATACAGTCCCATCTTCTTTAAGGTTTCATCGATTCCCGCCATTGCCTGCTCATATGTCTTGTGCTCTGCTGCAACTTTTGACACAACAAATAAGTCTTCTCTCGGGATTCCACAGGTGCGGACCCCTTCCCCGACACCACGCTCATTAAAATAACTCTGCGCCGTATCAATTGCACGGTATCCAACTTTAAGCGCATCGAGTACGCATCTTTCACATTCTTCCTTTGTAACCTGATATACGCCGTATCCGAGGATCGGCATCTTAACTCCATTGTTCAATGTAACGTATTCCATTTGCAATTCCTCCTTCTTGAAACATCAGCCCATTTCATTTTATCTGTCCTTATTATAAAGAAAACGAGACCTGATAAGAAGTCTCGTTTTGTTATGCAGTATAAACCTTTAGGTTTGCGCTTATACACACATCCTTATTTGATCTGCCGGATAGCCTTTATCAATCGCTTGACCTTATCCGACGGGGTTTTCGAGTGAAGTATTCCAAACGGCATGGTGTAATCCCATTCCACCGGAATAATTTTGATCAACGGATGAACACTTTCCCAGCTTTTGAACGCAAGAAGAACCTCATTCTCATTCTCACACCAGTTAAACGCTTCCACATTATACAGATCAAAATCTACGATGTTGATTTCCGGATGATTCCTGATCATATCATCTCTTAACCGATCTCCGTAATAACTCCAGCCTCTTTGCATGAGCATGAAATTTTCTCCCGCCAGATCATCCAATGTAATCTTTTTCTTTTCCGCCAGCCTATGATGAATCGATACCGCTACACAAAACGGTTCTCTTGAGATCTCAGTGCCGTCGCATCCTCTGAGTTTTAACATTGTTTCATCAAATATTCCGGCTACAACATCGATATTCTGCCCCAGATTTACCAATATCTCTCTTGCATTCTCCAAGGTATTTTCAAATGTGATCAGCTTAAACTTCATATCCGGATATAGATTCTGGATCTGTGGCCACAGGTCCACAAATACCTGTGGCGGCGTCATCGGCGAGATTCCGACGCGTATCACATCGTCCGATACCTGCATTGCCTCTTTCGCCCGCTGCACCGACTCCTTGCAATACCCGATGATATATTTTGCTTCATTGTAGATCGACTGTCCGGCTTCCGTTACCACAAGCCCTCTGTGCGTCCTGTCAAAAAGCTTCATACCAAGACTTGCCTCAAGCGAATTGATCTGTTTGATGACCGCCGGAGCCGATATATACAACTGTTCCGCTGCCTTGCTGAAACTTCCCGCCTCAACAACGCACAAAAACGTATCCAACTGCGGATTATACATCATGTCCGTTTCCTCCTACAATGAATTTAACACTCCCTGGATTCCGTCACGCTCGTAGATTCCCTTATAATAGGCAACTTCCTCCTCGATCAGCTGATCGATCACCTGCATGCCGAGAAGTTCCACCGGAGCTTTATCATCCGTCAAAATATAATCGCCTTTTCCATATGGAGTGCTATCCGCGTATACCGTCTCCATCATGTTTCTTAAATCAGCATTTGTGATCTGCTTTGTATTTGCCTGCAGATTCTCCATGATCGACGGATTGTTCGATGCAAAAAGCTCGCGGTTCGTCGTATTCGCCACATCAACCGTATACTCCGCGTCAAACACCTGACCGATCGTATCGGAGAGATACTGATTGATGTTGCCATCTCCGCTGCCGCGCATGTTCATATTTACGACCATCACGCCGTCCTCGTTCAGATGATCCTTAACCAGTGTAAAAAATTCAACGGATGACATCTGGAAAGGAATCGTGATATCCTGATAGGCATCCACCATGATCACATCGTATTTCTTATCCATCGCATTCAGATAAGCTCTGCCGTTTTTGCCTGCGCGGACATTGACAAAATACACGATTGCCAGAACCAGTAGAATTCCCGAGAAGATCAGAAACGTGATAGACGTTCCGACTGCCGGAATCGTCACGAAGGTCGGCACAAACGTACCGATGATACTTCCGATCGTGTTGAATGCCCCGAGTGTACCGACTGTCTTACCGTTATCATCCAGACTGTCCACCGCATATTTTACAAGCGACGGTGTCACGGTTCCCAGTAAGAAAAGAGGAAATACAAAGATGACCATACATGCTGCAAACGCTGCAATGATCAAAAAATTATTGCTCACCGTAAAAATCAAAAGTGCCGAGATTCCGAGCACGATATATTTGCCCACCACCGGAATCAGAGCGATCCAGATCGCAGCGATCAGGATTCTCGTGTACAGGCGGTCCGGATTCGGCGACTTGTCCGCACTTCTTCCTCCGTAAATATTGCCGAGCGCCATCGCGATCATGATGGTTCCGATAATGATCGTCCAGACGATCTGCGACGAACTGAAATACGGTGCCAACAGACGGCTCGCTCCCAACTCTACTGCCATAACGGACATTCCCGCAAAAAACTCCGTCAGATACAAAAATAACTTATTCTTTAAAATTACGGTCTGTTTCATATTGCCTCCCTGCTTTAAGCTGTTACGTTTATATTACAACTTAAAGTAGGGTCCAAGTCAATACTTTTCTTTTCGAGACGCTTCTGGGCTTCTTTCTTCTCTTTGATGCGTTTTTGCTTATGCATCTCTAAGATCTTTTTCTCCCACGTATCTCTCTTGTCCTTGTCCAGCTTCGTTTTTTCGCGCGACTCATCCCCGTTATCGTCTTCCGTGATCGCCCAGCCGCTCACACTGCCATCCGCATTGATGATCGTTCCTGCCGCTTTCACATGGGAACCGGCAGGCGCCCAGTCCATGGCGCCGCTTGAGATCAATTTTGCGCAATCATAGATCAAAGCCTCATACTCGATCCGCTTGTCCGGATTATTCTGCATCTATGCCAAAATAATCGGTGTGATCTGAATGTTATTCGTACCTTTCTGCGAAAAAGCCTGCGTGTTTGTCGAGAAGTTCACGCCCGGGTAGCGATCCAAGAGTCCATTTAATAATAGGCAAAGTGCCGGATTCTTCACTACCTATACAAATAAAAAAAGACCAACGATCCATCTTCTGAATCGTTGGTCAAATGTTGTGTCAAACTTGTGTCAACGCTATGTCTCCAAACGCTGAAACCCTTGGTATTACTAGGTCTACTCGCAAACGTATGGCATCATAGCCAAGGTTCAAGGGAGCCTTGCCATCCACGTACCATTCCTTATTTTTCAACGAATCTTGTCCGAAAAGGTATCTGTACTGTTTTCACTCGTTAATACCCTGATTTTGTAAACTGTCCCACCAATCCTGCGATAAAAAAATCCAGCTTCACATGAGCCGGACTTTCTATCGCCATTATTTAGTTTTTCTGCCTCCATAATCAACCCTTGCCTTTCTCTCTGATAAAAATTATAATTGTTTCATGCTTCCGCTTCGTGTAACCGAAGCTTTTGTTTATCCATACTTCATAGCCTTTTTGCTCCTTTCTGTAATTGCTTTAGTGATAAAAAGAATTACTCTCTTCACTAATAGGAGAAATACGGCTGCAAAATCGGAAGTGTTTTGAAATTATTTTTGAAAAAATTTTTAAGGACTGATTAAATTGCCAAAATATGAGGAACTAAAAGCTTTCCGCAAACAAAACTTAATACCGGAATACAACGATTCTTCCAGTGAGAAAACTATGCTGCACAGGGAAGCCCGTGCATTGGCAATCAGCCGTCTTGAAGAAAGTGCACGAACCGAGGAAGAATTCGCAAATGTTATATCGTGGTGGGATAAACTTGATGACAACAGGGAACGCAGAGAGCGGTACCATGAAATCGGACGCTCTGAAGTACCGCTTGAATGGCACGCCTCTGATTATATCCTGCCCGGTAATGCCAACTATGATATGGTGCTGTGGCAGCAGATACTTGCCGGCGATTTTATTGATTATATCTTTGATGAGCCGGATTACATCCATGAGCTTGTACGCAGTCAGGATTTATGCCTGATATTAAAGAATATGAAGGAACACCAGAAACAGCTTTTGTACTATGTGGTTGTCCGTTCATATTCCACACTCCAATACGCTGAGTTGAACGGAAAGACTGACCGCAATGTGCGTGGTGTGAGGGAAACTGCCATAAAGCAGATAAGAAAGAAATATAAGACTGCTCTTGAAACAAGGCTGCTTCATCTGCCTTGGACACTTACATTGGACGAAAAATATTTTCTTGAAAACGGGGTAAGAACTAAAGACGAAAAGAATTCTGAAAAACAGTGACTATGCTGCCTGAAATAAATAACAGGGTAATATGATACTTTTAATGTTTTGTCAAAAGAAAATTGCGTTGAAATTTCAGAATGATAACCCTTGACCTATAATGTGTAATCGAATAGAATTGTTAATAGATTACAGTTTCTTTATATAGAAGTTATACGAATTGAATTTCAGACGATTGCTCTGATTCCAGTGAAATCAGATTGGAGGCTTTTCATGAAAAATCTATTTGAACATACCAGTTCCCCATGGATACGGTACAGCAGTTATGAATACCGTACCGCCGAGGATGGGACTTTATATATTGTAGTATCTGCGGATGCCAAACCAGAAATGTATAATCCTATGAAAGATGCAGAATCACTTGTACTGGATGCTGTCAATATCGGTTTGCAGGTCATGCATAAAGCACCAGAAGATGAACTGAAAAGTATGGTTCTTCGTTTCATCAATTCCTACGGATTTTTAGGCTTTATGACTGCACTTCCGACAACTGCGGAATTTATCACCTATGAATCTGTATATCTTCCAAAAAACCATTTTATTAAAGAAGAATCTCTATCAACAGAAAGTTATCTCGATTATTTTTATCCATTTGATAAGATGGATTTTCACAAAAAAGGGGTAGAATCAAGTTGGTCGGTATCCGACAAGGATGGCATTGCAATCGCACTTGCAACGGGAAAGAATCCACAGGCTGTTACGATGAGTTTTCAGAAGGAATATGCAGAACGCTATGACTGGCTGGTGAAAGAATTTTCCGACTGGGCATTTACCTTTACCACAAGTTTCTTATACTATATGGACTATGACAGTCTGGATGAACAGACAAAAAACCTGTATCGTCAGGGTATGTCTGCATTTGGCGGCATATCCCCGACTTACCATATCGCATTAGCGGAAAATACCCCGGTTATCGTATGGAACTTCCATTCCCTGCTCGTCATGATCCAGATGTGCTTCTCTTTTATGCTTACGGATTCTGACTGCGATATGAAACTGTGTAAGCACTGTGGCAGGGCATTTATCGCAAGCCGTAAGGGAAATGAGTTCTGCTCTCCGAAATGCAAGAATCAGTATAATGTCTATAAAACAAGGGCTAAGAAAAATAAAACAGATGAATAATGAATAAATGACATATCTGGAGGAAATACTATGGACAATATGATTAGAATTGATAAAGATTATATCGAATGGCTGAAACATGTTAAAAAAAGATTTAAAAATACACAAATAAAAGCATCTATCAAGGTTAATGACGAGTTGCTTAGGTTCTACTGGTCAATCGGCAAGGATATCGTTAACATGCAGGCTGAAAGCAAATGGGGCGGTGCTTTTTTTGAAACTTTAAGTGAAGATTTAAAAAAGATGTTCCCAGGTGCAAAAGGATTTTCAACCACTAATTTGAGATACATGAAAAGATACTACAATTTATTTGGTGAAATTCTGCCCCAACTTGGGGCAGAATTACCGGAGGCTACAAATCTGCCTCAAGTTGGGGCAGAAATATATGCCATTCCATGGGGACATATAAAATTAATTGTTGATAAATGCAAAGATGAACCCGAAAAAGCAATGTTCTTCGTTGATGAAGTAATAAAGAATAACTGGTCAAGAGCTGTTCTTCTAAACTTTCTTGACACTAATCTATATGAACGCCAAGGCAAGGCAATAAGTAATTTTCAAACAACACTACAGGCTTACACCGGTGATTTAGCTCAGGAAATAACAAAAGATCCTTACAATTTTGATTTTATTGCTTTAAATCGTGACTATAACGAAAAAGAATTAAAAGATGCCCTGACCGAAAAGGTTATGAATCTTTTAATTGAAATGGGAAAAGGGTTCGCCTTTGTCGGTCGAGAATACCCTTTACCTATAGAAGGCACAGAGGAATATATTGATTTGTTATTCTACCATCTAAACCTACATTGTTATGTCGTAGTAGAGGTCAAAATAAAAGAATTCAAATCTCGTGATATTGGTCAGATAGGTACTTATATAAACATTGTTGACGATATTGTCAAAATGGATTCCGATGGAAAAACTATTGGCTTGATCATCTGCAAAGAAAAAAATAATGTATTAGCCAAATATGCTGTTAACAGTTCCAACGAACCAATAGCAATTTCAGCATACGAATTATCGAATTTCTTACCAGAAAATCTTGCAACATTACTGCCTTCAACGGATGAGCTGGAATCTCGATTACTGCTAGATGAAGCAGTCAATGAGAATGATAATAACAACCAATAGCTCCATTCTCGTATATATGGTAAGACAAAGCAGGAACCATGACGATTCCTGCTTTATTCTTATCTATAAATCAGATCATGCAACACTACTTCCTCTGCTCTGCTCCGGATGTTATTCATCTTCCGCACCCATCCGAGCTGATCTACTGACTTCAAATGCTCCGTCACACCTTCACGCTCAGCCATTCTTACCGTAAGCATATCCATCATGTCATTGCATTCCATTCCATATCTACTTCTTCCAGATGTTTCCACAATTTTTCCGTAAGGACCAGATGTGTATACATGGCATGATGATTTTCAAACAAATACCTCTGTCGCATTCTGCCATATTTGCCAATCTGATAATTGCTTCCATCTTCCAATTCCAAATCTGGAATCAATACATCGCCTTCCCAATGATATGTTAACTCCATACGCTGCTCTTTCCTTTGTGCTAAATGTTTACAGTTTCAATTAAAAGAGTATCACCTTCTTAATACAACATCTGCAATCTATCATTCACCACAAATGAGCCAGCCGCCTATGTTGTGTTATATCCGCGAACAATGAGCCAAGCTGACACGCTGGCGTGTCAATTTGGCGAATGTCGCGAGAGTCAAATGCTTGCATTTGACTAGCAGATGGAGGTTTCCGCTAAACAACACTGTTTGGGAAATCTGACATCTACACTTCACAACATATCACTTCATTGCCGTACGCCTGCGCCGTATCAATCATGCGATAACCAATTTTTACGGCTTCTCTTACCGCTTCTGCCACTTTGCTATCATCGATAAACCAGGTACCGAGTCCTAATTTGGGGATTTTAATTCCGTTTTCCAGTGTATATGTATTTTCTAACATGTTTTTCTTCCTTTCAATGTATATTTTATATTTATTTATACTTCCCTATTTTTCCTCATTCCATACTTCTTTTGCCATGCGGAACACTGCCCATGCTTTCGGCCATCCGCAATAAAACGCTGCATGTGTAACGATCTCTGCTATTTCCTCTTTTGTAATACCATTTGCCTTTGCACTCTGCAGATGATATTTGAATGATTCATCGGTAAGTCCCTGTGCCATCAGTGCCACAACCGTCACAAGGGAACGGTCGCGCAGGGAAAGTTGTTCTTCTCTGCTCCACACTTCACCAAAAAGCACATCATCATTCAATTCTGCAAACTTTGGTGCAAACTCTCCCAACTGTGTTCTTCCTGCTGTCTGTTTTACTGCCATAATTTAAAACCTCTCTATTTTATTCTACAACACGGTTATACTGTTCATCCGTTACCGGCTCACACCACTCATTGCTGCAGTTTTCTCCCGGACATTCCACCGCAATATGACTGAACCAGGAATCTGCTGCCGCTCCGTGATAATGCTTTACACCCGGTTTAATATATACCACATCCCCCGGATGCAGAATCTGCGGCTCTTTGCCCCACTCCTGATATACACCCTCGCCGGCGGTACAGACAAGGATCTGTCCACCACCTTTGTCTGCGTGATGAATATGCCAGTTATTCCGGCATCCCGGCTCAAATGTGACATTTGCCATAAAAACCGGACATTCTTTCGGATCGGTCAACGGATGCAAAAAGGAATCTCCGACAAAATACTGCGCATATGCATCATTCGGTGCTCCGATTCCAAAGGCATCTGCCTGTTCAAATGCTGCTCTTTCTTCGTACTTCATACTTTTAAATCTCCCTTATTCTTTTCTTAGTTGTATTTTAACCGTTCTTTTCTTGACGCAGAAGAATCGATATTATAATATCGTATTAACTTATAAGCAATACATATGAGGAGGTATTTTCCATATGTTCAATCATTTACTCACTGTTTTTGTCTGTGCCGCTGACTGCGGAAGTTTTAACAAAGCAGCGGAAAAACTTTATCTGTCCGCACCTTCTGTCATGAAACAGGTAAACGCATTGGAAAAACAGCTGGACATGAAACTGTTTCACCGCACTAACCAGGGACTGCATCTGACCCCCGCCGGTCAGGTGATCTACCGCCATGCCAAATACCTTTTTTCTTATTCCCGGAATGCCATCGCGGAAGCCCGTGCCGCTGCCAGCCTTTCTGAAAAAACGTTTTGTATCGGAAGTTCGCTTCTCAATCCGTGCAAACCTTTTATGGATCTGTGGTACAAAGTAAATGCTTCGTTTCCGGGTTACCGGCTGCACATTGTTCCTTTTGAGGACGACCATCAGGGCATTCTTACCGAAATTTCCTCCCTGGGCAAAAAATTTGATTTTCTCATCGGAGTCTGTGACTCTGCGCTCTGGCTGGACCGCTGTAACTTTCTGCCTCTCGGCACTTATCAGCACTGCATTTCTATGTCGCGTGAACACCGGCTGGCGTCAAAAAAACGCCTGCGCATCGAAGATCTCTATGGAGAAACACTTATGATGGTAAAACAGGGCGATTCCGATACCGTCGATGCGATCCGCGCCGAGATTTTGAAGCATCCACAGATTCACATTGCAGATGCTCCGCAGTTTTACGATATTGAGGTATTTAACCAGTGTGAACAGTCCCAGAACCTCATGGTCACAATTGAATGCTGGAAAGATGTCCATCCGGCTCTTGTAACACTCCCTGTTGACTGGGATCACCCGATCCCTTACGGAATTCTCTATGCCAAAGAACCGGATGCCGATGTAACACACTTCATTGAAACCGTGAAAAAAGTACAGGAAAAAAACATGTGACCAAATTCCCCCAAAATTTCAAAAACGGGAAAATTTCATACAAATTTTATTGATTTTATTGGGTAATTATGTATAATACTAAATTAGGGAAAAAGGAATTTTTTCTTACTATACTATAAAGAAAGAGGTTTAAATCAAGATGGCAGAAATCAATTTAAGCAAGTATGGTATCACCGGTACCACAGAAATCGTTCACAACCCTTCTTATGAGAAATTATTCGAAGAAGAGACAAAAGCTGGCCTTGAAGGATATGAAGTTGGTCAGGAGACAGAGCTTGGTGCAGTTAACGTAATGACTGGTATCTACACCGGACGTTCTCCAAAAGACAAATATATCGTTATGGACAAGAACTCAAAGGACACTGTATGGTGGACATCTGATGAGTACAAGAACGACAACCACCCAATGACAGAAGACACATGGGCAGTTGTTAAGGATATTGCAAAGAAAGAGCTCTGCAACAAGAAACTTTTCGTTGTAGATGCATTCTGTGGTGCAAACAAAGACACCCGTATGGCTATCCGTTTCATCGTAGAGGTAGCTTGGCAGGCACATTTCGTAACAAACATGTTCATCAAGCCTTCCGCTGAAGAACTTGAGAATTTCGAGCCTGATTTCGTAGTATACAATGCTTCTAAGGCTAAAGTTGCAAACTACAAAGAGTTAGGATTAAACTCTGAGACATGTGTAGCTTTCAACATCACAAGCAAAGAGCAGGTTATCATCAATACATGGTACGGCGGAGAAATGAAGAAAGGTATGTTCTCTATGATGAACTACTTCCTTCCACTCAAGGGTATGGCTTCTATGCACTGCTCCGCAAACACAGATTTAGATGGCAAGAATACAGCAATCTTCTTCGGTCTGTCTGGAACAGGAAAGACTACACTTTCTACAGATCCTAAGCGTCTCCTGATCGGTGATGATGAGCACGGCTGGGATGACAACGGCGTTTTCAACTTCGAAGGTGGATGCTATGCTAAGGTTATCAACCTGGATAAGGATTCTGAGCCAGATATCTACAACGCAATCAGAAGAGATGCTCTTCTTGAGAACGTAACTGTAGACGCAAACGGCAAGATCGATTTCGCAGACAAGAGCGTTACCGAGAACACTCGTGTTTCTTACCCAATCGATCATATCAAGAATATCGTACGTCCAATCTCTTCTGCTCCAGCAGCAAAGAACGTAATCTTCCTGTCAGCAGATGCTTTCGGAGTACTTCCTCCAGTATCTATTCTGACTCCAGAGCAGACACAGTACTACTTCCTTTCCGGATTTACTGCAAAGCTTGCTGGTACAGAGCGTGGAATTACTGAGCCTACACCTACATTCTCTGCTTGCTTCGGACAGGCATTCCTTGAGTTACATCCTACAAAGTATGCTGAGGAACTCGTTAAGAAGATGCAGAAGAGCGGCGCTAAGGCTTACCTCGTAAATACCGGATGGAACGGATCCGGAAAGCGTATCTCTATCAAAGATACCCGTGGAATCATCGATGCAATCTTAAACGGAGATATCAACAACGTTCCTACTAAGAAGATTCCTTACTTCGATTTCGAAGTACCAACCGAATTAAACGGTGTAGATACAGGAATTCTTGATCCTCGTGATACTTATGCTGATGCTTCTGAGTGGGAGACAAAGGCTAAGGATCTTGCAGCAAGATTCATCAAGAACTTCTCCAAGTATGAAGGAAATGCAGCTGGTAAGGCACTGGTTTCTGCTGGTCCTCAGTTATAATTTCCCTGTATCAGGTAAATTCGATATGCAAAAAGAGCATCCCATGTGGATGCTCTTTTTATTGTTTATCAAAACCAAAACTCAATGCTGTAGATTCTGTTAAAAATCTAATTTAAGGCGTCAGCCCCGCTCTCTCTGGTACGGATCTTTGTAGCAGTACGGATCTCATAGCTGAAAATCTTTCCATCCCCGACTTCTCCGGTAAATGCAGCCTTCTGAATGGCATCAATGGTCGCTTTCTCCCATTCCTCGGACGATACCACAATCTCAAACTTAATCTTCGGCTGCATCATAACATCTACTTCTGTACCACGCACTCTCTTTTTATATCCCCTCTGTGCACCGCATCCCATCACTTGTGATACGGTGATACCATTCACATCAATCGCGTTTAATGCTTCCTTTACATCCTCAAAAACTTCTTCCCGGACGATTGCTTCCACTTTTATCATCATAAGCTTCTTTTTTCTCCTTATACATGATTATTTTATACTTCCAGATTTATCTCTGTCTCGAAATAACTGACGGATCCATTATAACATACGAGGTCTGTTTCTGGGACTTATGAATCCAGACCATTAAATGTCGGATACGCACTCTCTCCATGCTGCGAAATATCCAGACCAACTTTTTCTGCTTTTTCATCTACACGAAGCTCCGTAAACAATCTTACAATGCCAAGGCAGACCAGTGTACCGACAATCGCCACGGCAACTGTCACAACAATTCCAATAATCTGTGCAACAAATAAACGGTAATTTCCAAAAAACAGTCCATCCCAGCGGGCGACCGGATTGATAGAATGTTTTGCAAACAATCCGGTTGCAATTCCTCCCCAGACCCCTCCGATGCCATGGCAGCCAAATGCATCGAGTGCATCATCAATCTTTAATTTTCCTTTCAACAGGGAAATGGTACCACAGCAGATCGGGCTGACCAGTGCTCCGATGATAATTGCCGACCAGATCGGAACAAATCCAGCTCCCGGTGTAATTGCAACCAGTCCAACAACCAGACCGGTAGAGGCACCTACCAGGGTAGGCTTTCCATCCTTGATCACATCAATAAACATCCAGGACATCATGGCGCTTGCACTGGCAAGTGCAGTTGTCATAAATGCATGTGCTGCCAGTCCGTTTGCTGCCAATGCACTTCCTGCGTTAAATCCAAACCATCCAAACCATAAAATAAATGCTCCGAGTGCTACAAACGGAATGTTATGTACCCGGTATGCCGTCTGTTCATATCCTCTTCGCCTGCCAAGGATAATGGAAAATACCAGTGCACTGACACCGGAACTGATATGCACCACATTTCCTCCGGCAAAATCAACCGATCCGATTTCTGCAAGTAATCCTCCCTGTCCCCATACCATATGTGCCATTGGATAGTATACAATGACGGACCAGAACATAATAAATAAAAACAATGCCTTAAATTTTACACGACCCACAAGGGAACCCGTGATCAAAGCCGGCGTAATCATTGCAAACATCATCTGAAATGCAATATAAACCAGATGCGGTATCGTCGACGCATATGGACCTGCTTCATTCATTTTAATTCCATGCAATCCAAACCACCGGAAATCTCCAATAATTCCTGCATGATTTCCACCAAAAGACAGTGAATATCCAAACAATACCCACATGACAACCGACAATCCCATAATCGCTGCGCATGCCATCATGGTGCTGACGACATTCTTTCTTCGCACCAGTCCTCCATAGAAAAAGGCTAATCCAGGTGTCATAAAAAACACCAGAGCTGAACATATCAGCATAAATCCCGTATCCCCTGCGTTCATCTAATCTTCCTCCATTCTTTTATACTTTTAAACGCAAAAAAAGGCGTCAAAAGAATTCTCTTTTGACACCTTCGTCGTAGATAATCATAGCAGACTTATTACTCCAATGCAAGCATTTTTCCATAATATTTGCTATTTTTTATGGTACGAACTACTTCTTTCGTACCATTTTTCCGTCATTTCATAAAATCTTCAATCTTTTGATTCAATTACAATAAGTTGTCCGGAAGATAAAGAAATTGACGCTTCATCTGAAACAATTTCATTGCTGATTCCGAGAGAATTAAATCCTCCCATCGTATAATCCGTAAGCGGATACTTTAATCCACGCAGGGTAACACCACTTACTTTTTCAGAAAATGGAATCAAAGAAACATACTTTCCATACTGCTCCGCTTTCCGGATCGTCAACGGCTGATTAATCATGCGGATACGATTATGTTCATCGACCAGGCTGATCTTTATCTGTTCCTCCAGACCAATACCAAGCAGACTGATATTGCCCAGTACATGATCAATTCTGGTACCGGTTGCACCAATGACCACAATCTCCATTGCACCTCTGCGAATGGCCTCCCGGATCGCATATTCCGTGTCGGTATCATCCTTTTCCGGATTCAGCATGCACACCTCGATCTGCTCTTTGTCATGAAAATATTCAAGGGTATCCGGATTTACCGAATCAAAATCCCCCACTATGATATCCGGCAGAATATGATCCCGATACAATGCTTCCATTCCCGCATCTGCCGCTAATATGACATCAAATCCTCCATTTTTTACAATCCAGGTTAAAAAACCTTCCTTCACTTCTCCCCCGGAAACAATTAAATACTTCATCTTCTACCCCTGCCTTTGCAACTTTTCCAGAAATGCTTCCACATTCTTTTCGATCTCTCCCTTGAAAACCGCAGAACCTGCCACAATTATGTTGGCTCCTGCATCCATGGCTTCTTCCACATTTTCCAGATTAATTCCCCCATCTACTTCAATATCGGTCTTACATCCGGACTGCTTCACAAGATTTCTCGCTTCACGCACTTTATCTAACGTATACGGAATCAGTTTCTGTCCTCCGAATCCCGGATTAACGGTCATGATAAGAAGCATGTCCACCTTCGGAAGAATATATCGGACAGTTTCCAGCGGAGTGGCCGGATTTAATGCCACACCGGCCAGAACTCCCTTTTCCCTGATTGCCTCCACTGTGCGGTCAAGATGCCTGCATGCTTCTGCATGGACCGTAATAATATCCGCTCCCGCGTCAACAAAATCATCTATATAGCGAATCGGTTCCTCAATCATCAGATGGACATCAAAAATCCGATCGGTACATTTACGAATGGAACGAATGATCGGAAATGCAAACGAAATACTCGGAACAAACATTCCATCCATAACATCGATGTGTACATATTCCGCACCTGCCTGATCCAGCAACCGAATCTGTTCTCCCAGATTAGCAAAATCTGCCGATAAAATTGACGGTGATAAACAGTTCATTGATTCCTCCTAATACTTGCGCATGTTCTTCATTTCCTGATAAAGCTGCACGTAATTGTCATACCTCACCTGCGATATTTTTCCTTCTGCAAGTGCCGTCTTAACGCCACAATCCGGCTCTCCGATGTGACTGCATCCGATAAATCTGCATCCAGGCTCAAAACGCACGAACTCCGGATAACATGTCCACAGATCCTCTTTGGAAAATCCGGGCAGATCCATGGAACTAAACCCCGGAGTATCCATAATATAGGTGTTTTCCGCAATTGGTATAATCTGCGAATGGCGTGTCGTATGTTTTCCCCGCTCAATCTTGTCACTGATTCCTCCGGTCTGCATCTGCACCGCATCCTGCAGATCATTGATCAGCGAAGATTTTCCTACTCCGGACGGTCCTGCCACTGCCGTCATCTTTCCCTGCAACACAGATTTGAGTTTTTCCACATTTTCCTGTGTCTTTGCACTTGTAAAGAGCAGCTCATACCCCGCCAGTTTATAAATTTTTCGTAATACTTCTCTTTGTTCTTCCGTCACTAGATCGCATTTGTTAAAGCAGATCGTAACCGGAACTTTCTGATATTCCATCATACACAAAAAGCGATCCAGCAGATTAAAATTCGGGTCCGGTTTTGCAGCCGCGAAAATTACGAGTGCCATATCGATATTTGCCACTGCGGGGCGGATCAGTTCCCTGGTACGTGGAAGAATTTTTTCTACATTTCCAATCTTTTTTTCTTCATCCAGTACAACGATTTCCACATCATCACCCACGAGAGGTTTGATCTTCTGATTACGGAAAATTCCTTTTGCCTTACATTCATAAATTCCGGTTTCTGCCACGTGAACGTAGTAGAAACCGGAAATTCCTTTTACAATCTTTCCCTTCATATATTACCTACTGTTTTGAAAAGCTGACAGAATGTGTTTCTGTCTTTGTAGACGTATCGGAAAGACCTTCATCATCTATTTCTTCAATGCTCCAGGTAATCGTCACTTTACCGGACTCACATGCCATATCGGATGCCCCAATCGTAAGAGAACCATCGACATCACTGGTTCCGCTTGCATAGGTCGTGCCATCACTTCCCGTCAGTGTATAAGTTGCACTGACTGCTCCTTCCGGTGCTGCATATGACTTTGAGAATTTATAGCTGTAATTTATCTCTTCCGGTCCCTTGCTTACCGTAATCGTTACCGTTGTATCTGCCGGTACAATCTTGCCGGATGATACACTCTGTGAAATTACCTGACCTGCTTTGACAGAATCACTGTATTCTTCTTTCACTGCAACTTTTAAGCCAGCCTTCTGCAAAGCCGCCTGTGCATCTTTCTTGGATTTACCCTGAACAGATGGCACCGTACTAGACTTCTTTCCCTGACTGATCACAATCGTAACCGTACTTCCCTCCTGTGCATTTCCGCCTCTCGGGCTCTGAGAAACAACCTTTCCTGCATCTACGGAATCATCATATTTGTATGTTTTGGACACTTTAAATCCAGCAGCCGAAAGGGTAGAAGAAGCATCTTTTTCCAGTTTTCCAACTACATTTGGAACCGGAACATCGTTCTGCTCACTCTGACTCTCCGAATCTGTGAAATCCACATTTTCTGTTCCGGCAACAATTACATTGATTGTCGTTCCGGCAGATACTTCAGAACCGCCAACCGGGTCCTGATTCAGAACGGTTCCTTCCGGCTGATCCGACTTCTGCTCCTGAATAACAAACATATACAGCCCCTGTGCTTCCAGTTCAGACTGTGCCTCCTCCTGTAACTTTCCGCATACATCCTGTACCACGACAGGCTGTTCACTTTCTGTCTGTGTCTGTGTCTGCGTCTGTGTCTGCGTCTGCGTTTCTGTATTCTTTGATGAATTACTGCCAAAACGGAATAAGCCAAAGAAACTTCCCACAAGGTAAATAATCACAGCAAGGATTACAACAAACACCACAATTCCCATGATGGTCATTGCCTTATCCATCTTCGGACTGAGTCCTTCGTTTTCGTCCTCATCCTCATCGTCCTCATCCTCATCCGGATCATAGGAAGATTCCAGCTTGGAAGCGTGCCTGTCTTCTTTTGGCTCCCCCCCGTGTTCTTTGATCTGCTTTAATTCTTCCCCACTGATGACCTTGGTCTTTCCATTGTCCACAAGCGGAGCAATCACAACAAAATCCTCATCCGGATGTACCAGCGATCTGCGCAGGTCCGCCAGCAGATCTCCAATGGTCTGGTAACGGCGGTCCGCATTCTTCTGTGTACATTTTAAGATAATCTTCTCCATGCTGATCGGCAGATTCTTTGCATACACACTTGGAGGTGTCATCTCTTCCTGCAGATGCTGAATAGCGACTGCAACCGTTGTATCTCCGTCAAAAGGTACACGTCCGGTTACCATTTCATACATAACAATACCCAGAGAATAGATATCGCTTCTTCCGTCTACAAACCCGTTTCTCGCCTGCTCCGGAGAAGAATAATGAACCGATCCCATCACATCCGAGCTGACGGTATTGGAAGATGCGGCTCTGGCAATACCAAAGTCCATGACCTTGACTTTTCCCTCTGTGGAGATCATGATATTCTGCGGTTTGATATCCCGATGGATGATCTGTTTGTTGTGGGCAGCTTCAATACCTCTTGCTACCTGAATGGCAATACTGACGGCTTCCTTAAAGGATAACTGTCCTTTCTTTTCAATGTATGTCTTAAGTGTGATTCCCTCAACATATTCCATGACGATATAATGAAGCCCCTCTTCGCTTCCTACATCATAGATATTTACAATATTTGGATGCTCCAGCCCTGCTGCTGACTGTGCCTCCGTGCGAAATTTTGCTACAAATCCACGATCTTCCGAAAATTCCGGTTTTAATACTTTTATTGCCACAAAACGGCCAAGCACATGATCCTTTGCTTTATAAACATCGGACATTCCGCCTGCACCAATCTTACTTACGATTTCATAGCGATCTGCTAAATACGTCCCAACTGTTAACATTCTTTCACCTCATCAAGAAAATGGTTCTATAATCATTACTGTAATATTGTCTTTTCCACCGTTGTCATTTGCAGTTTTTACAAGAAGTCCGGCGCGTTCCTCAATGGAAGCATCCCGCAGAATAATACTGCAGATTTCTTCGTCTTCCACCATATTCGTGAGTCCGTCCGTACAGATTAAGATGTGGTCATCTTTCTTTAATTCCACTTCAAAAAAATCTGCCTCTACTTCTTCCCCTGCACCGACTGCGCGGGTGATAATATTTTTGTCCGGGTGCTCACGTGCTTCCTTTGCACCTACTTCACCGATCCTGACCATCTCTGCCACAAGAGAATGATCCCTCGTGATCTGCCGGATGCCATCCGTACCGATGATATACAGTCTGCTGTCTCCGACATTTGCAACATAAAGCCGTCCGTCAATAATGGTGGCTGCAACAAGTGTCGTCCCCATACCTTTTTTCGATTCATCTTCTGCAGCTTCTGTGATCAGAAGTCTGTTTGCAGTTGTTATTGCCTCTTTTAAAATTGTAACTGGTTCTTCTCCCGAACTCCGGGACACGGATGCAACGATGCGCTGCGTTGTGTAACGCGATGCGTAATCTCCTGCCTTGTGTCCCCCCATGCCATCTGCAACAATGTACAGATTCGGGAGATTCCCAACGGGTTCATCCGACGCGAAAAAATAATCCTGATTCATTTCACGAAGAATGCCTGTATCCGTTATGGAATACGTCTTCATCCGCTTTATCCTTTCTCAATTACATGTAATATACATACTCTTCCATCATCTGTCTATCTTAGCACATGACTTTTCGTTATGCAAGTCTCTGATTCTCTTTGTACTTGCGCCTTAATTGTCCGCAGGCACCATCAATATCACGCCCCATCTCACGGCGTACTGTCACCGTTAAACCACTCCGTTCCAGTTTCTCCTTAAAAGCTTCGATGACATGTGCATTTGACTGCACATAATCCCGCTCCCTGATCGGATTCACCGGAATCAGATTTACATGACAGTTCATCCCGTGGATCAGTTCCGTCAGTTCTTTTGCATCTTCTTTTGTATCATTGACACCACCTACCAGACTGTACTCAAACGTCACACGTCTGCCGGTCTGTTCAAAATAATACCTGCAGGCATCAATTACTTCATGAATGTCATATTTGTTCGCCACCGGCATCAGCTCCAGACGTTTTTTCTGGTTGGAAGCATGTAAAGATAATGCTAGCGTAATCGCAAGTTTTTTATCCGCCAGTTCCCGCATCCGCGGAACAATTCCGCAGGTGGAAACAGTCAGATTTCTCTGGCTGATGTGAAGTCCGTTCTCATCCGTCAGCAAAGTGATAAATTTTACCAGATTATCAAAATTATCCATCGGTTCCCCGGTGCCCATGACAACAACATTCGAAATCCGCTCTCCGATATCCTTACCAATCTGATAGATCTGATCCAGCATTTCCGCCGGTGCAAGTCCTCTCACCAGTCCGTCCAGTGTTGATGCACAGAACCGGCATCCCATCCGACAGCCGACCTGTGAAGAAATACATACGGAATTTCCATGCTTATATTTCATCAGCACACTCTCAATGGCATTTCCGTCTTCCAGTAAAAACAGATATTTGCGGGTTCCATCCAGTTTTGAAATCTGTACCTGTTCTTTTCTGAGTGTAATGATCCTGCAGGTCTCATCCAGTCTCTCCCGCAAGGTTTTGGAAAGATTCGTCATCTCCTCAAAGCTTTCCACCTGCCGCACATGCAACCACTCATATACCTGCTTTGCACGAAACGCTTTCTCCCCCATATCGGAAAAAAAGGTTTTTAATTCTTCCAGATCCATGGACTTAATATCTGTCTTTTCACTCATCCTCTTATTTACTCCTTACCAGCTTTGCAAGAAAAAATCCGTCACTTCCGGCTTCTCCCGGGAAAATCTGTCTCTGGAATTCCAGGGAAAATTCCGGATGTTCTTTTAAAAACCATGCGGTGTTATCCTCATTTTCTGACCGGTGGATCGTACAGGTACTGTACACAAGTGTCCCGCCCGGTCTGACATAATCCCATACAACAGAAAGAATCTGTCTTTGCAGTTTTGCAAGCTCTGCCGCCTTTTCTTTGGTCATCTTATAACGGATATCCGTCTTCTTTCCCATAACGCCAAGTCCGGAACACGGCAGATCACAGACTAAGACGTCCGCTTTCTGATGGGAATCCGGATCATCCACCGTTGCATCCATCTGTACCGCTTTCATATTTGACAATCCATGTCTGGCTATGTTCTCCCGGATCAGATCCACCTTATATTCTGTCAGATCCCTTGCCTCTACCATACCACTTCCCTGAAGCAGTTCTGCCATATGGGTACTCTTTCCTCCCGGTGCCGCACACACATCAATCACATAATCATTCTTTTTCGGTGCCGCAGTTTCCGCAACCAGCATGGAGCTGACATCCTGTACATAAAACAGCCCTTCTTTAAAACTTTTCAGTCCCGCCAGATAATCCAGCCCGGATATTTCAAAAGCATACGGCAGTTCCGGAACCGCATGTACTGTCACCCCTTCTGATTTAAGTTTGTTTACGAGTTCTTCCGGTGTCACAGCGGAAAGATTGGTACGGATCGTCAGCCGGTTTTCTGCGGTAAGTCCCTCCAGAATCTGACGGGTCTTTTCCTCTCCATAATTTTCGGTCCATATGTCCACGATCCATTCCGGCATCGAATATGTAACGCTCAGATTCGGGAAGCGAACTTCTCTCCATCCTCTTGCCACACTACGCAGCACACCGTTGACAAATCCGCTCAGGCCAGAAAACCCACGCTTTCTCGCAAGCTTTACCGCCTCGTTGCACACTGCGGAATCCGGCACACTGTCCATATACATAATCTGATAAACGCTCATGCGCATAAGATTGCGGATGAGCGGTTTCATTTTCTTTACTCTGGTTTTGGAAAACTGATCGATCACATAGTCCAGTGTCAGCTGTCTTTCCAGCGTTCCTTCCATCAGGCGCGTCAGAAAAGCGCGTTCCTGTTTTCCCAGATACTGATATTTATCGAGCACATCGCGGAGGACCAGATGACTGTACTGTCCCTCCTCATTGACCGCCAGAAGCATTTCCAGCACCAGTGCTCTCTCATTGACCTTAGTCGTCACGACTTCTTCCTCCAAACAGTAAAACGATTCGAAGCAGCTGCAGAATCGCAGCTGCTGCACTTGCCACATACGTGAGTGCTGCTGCTGTAAGAACTTTTCTTGTGTAATGGAGTTCCTGATCTCCCAGGATTCCCTGTTCCCTCAGCTGAACCATCGCACGACGCGAAGCATCAAACTCAACCGGAAGCGTAATCAGCTGGAATAACACAGCAAACGAAAACAGCAGAATTCCGATATTGATAAGCATCATGGAGGAACGGCTGTTTATGATCACACCAAGAATGATCACCGGCCATGCAAGCATGGAACCAAAGTTTGCAATCGGCACAAATGCGGTACGCAGCCGAAGCGGCACATATCCTCTGGCATGCTGGATCGCATGTCCGCATTCATGTGCTGCCACCCCCACAGCTGCAACCGAAGTCTGATTGCAGACACTGTCGGAAAGATTGAGTGTCTTATTGGCAGGATTGTAATGATCGGTCAGATTTCCCGATACATGCTGCACCCGCACATCATAGATTCCTGCTGCGTGCAAAATCCGCTCTGCCGCCTGTGCTCCCGTCATTCCTGACATACTGCGGTATGCGGAATATTTGTTGAACGTTGTCTTTACCCGTGCAGATGCAATCATACAGATCACTGCACCGATAACAACCAATATATAGGTACTGTCCCAATAAATGTATGGCATAAATCTACCTCCGTCTTACTGCTGTAAAAAAGATCCCTCTGCAACCGGATAGCCACGCAGAAATGATCCTGCATCCATCCGTTTCTTACCGGCAAGCTGTACTTCCAAAAGTTCCAGTCCACCCTCTCCGGTCTGTACCACCATCGTATTTTTTCCAACTTTACAGATACAACCCGGTGCATAAGCGCCATCTGTCTCCACCACCCGGGCTTTCCAGATCTTAAACGCTTTATTATCCAGATGGGTATAGGCACTCGGCCATGGATTTAATCCACGGATCAGGCGCTCAATCTCCACCGCCGGCTTTTTCCAGTCAATATCTCCCAGCTCCTTGGAAATCATCTTTGTGTGGGTACTCGCCTCATTGTCCTGCGGTGTAAAGGTCGCCGTTTTGTTTTCCAGCATCTGCATGGTTTCCACACACAGCTCGGCGCCGACTGCCGCCAGCTTGTCAAACAGACTTCCACCTGTCTCATCTTCTGCAATGCGCACCTGTTTTTTGGCAATGATATCTCCGGTATCCAGTCCGACATCCATGCGCATAATCGTAACTCCCGTGATCTCATCTCCATTGATGACCGCCCACTGGATCGGTGCGGCACCACGATATTTTGGAAGCAGGGATGCATGTACATTAATGCATCCGTATTTCGGAAGATCGAGAATACTCTTTGGAAGAATCTGCCCGAAAGCCGCCACTATGATGATATCCGGCGCAAACTTTTTCAAATATTCCACACTTGCATCTTCCCGGATTTTTACCGGCTGGAATACTTCCAGTCCATGGGAAACCGCACATTCCTTTACCGGTGGAAACTGCATGGTATTCCCGCGTCCCTTTGGTTTGTCCGGCTGTGTAACCACAAGCATAACCTCGTGTCCGGCTTCTATGATCTTTTCCAATGTATTCACCGCAAAATCCGGTGTTCCCATAAAAATTACTTTCATATTATTCCTCTTCCGGCTCCTCATAATTCACATCATGAAGTCCGCCTTCTACTTTTTCTGTATACATATGTCCATCCAGATGATCCAGTTCATGGCAAATGCAGCGTGCCATCAGACCTTCGCCTTCTACTTCCCACTCATTCATGTCCAGATCATAAAATTTTGCTTTTACATGGTTCGGACGTGTAACCTGACCTGCTTTTCCCGGAAGACTTAAGCATCCTTCATCTCCGGTCTGCTCTCCGTCAGACTCGATAATTTCCGGGTTGATCATAATAAACGGTCCCTGTCCGTCCCCGATATCAATGACTACCATACGCTTTAAAATTCCAACCTGCGGTGCCGCAAGACCTACACCGTTTGCCTCATACATGGTCTCCAGCATATCTTCCGCCAGAGTACGGATGCGATCCGTCACCTCCGGAATCGGTCTGCATACTTTTGTCAATACGGGATCTCCCTGAATTCGAATTGTTCTAAGTGCCATAATTACCTCCTAAAAACCACTTGTTGGGTTAAAATCAAACTGTACAGACACATTGGAAAATGTGCTGTTATTTTTTATTTTTCGTTCCACCAGATCCTTACATGCCACCAGCGTCGCATATTCCGGTGCCTTCATGTAAATGACCTTTCGGTAAACATCACTGATTTTTGCAATGGATGCATCTGCCGGTCCTACCAGCATAATATTTTTGCCTTTCTGTGATATCACGCGATGCAGAAATTCTGCCAGATCCCTGGCTGCAGCTGTCGTCACCTGCGGATCGGTTCCCGTACAATGAATCAGAAGCAGCTGCCACACCGGCGGATAGGCAAGCATTCTCCGATAGGCAATCTCCTGCTTATAAAATGCATCGTAATCCTGTTCCTTTGCGGTCTGAATTGCAAAATGATCCGGATCATACGTCTGGATTACCGCCTGTCCCGGTTCCTTTCCCCGCCCGGCACGTCCCACCGCCTGGGTCAGCAGCTGAAACGTCCGCTCCGATGCATGAAAATCCGGAACATGCAGAGACATATCTGCGGCAAGTACTCCTACCAGCGTCACATTCGGAAAATCATGCCCTTTGACAATCATCTGTGTGCCGATCAGGATATCTGCCTCCTGATTGGCAAATGCATGCAGAATCTTCTCATAAGCATCCTTGGTCCGTGTGGTATCAAAATCCATACGCATCACACGTGCCTGTGGAAATCTCTGCCGCACCAGCATCTCAATCTTCTGCGTGCCCGCCTTGAATCCGCCTAAATATTTACTGCCGCAGGATGGACAGATCTTTGGCAATGGCTGCTCATATCCGCAATAATGACAGACCATCCGGCCTCCCGCATGCTGGCTCAGCGAAACATCACAATGAGGACATTGTATCACATATCCGCAGGCTCTGCATGAAATAAATCCGGAAATTCCTCTCCGATTTAAAAACAGCATGATCTGCTGACGTTTTTTTAACCGGTCTTCCATCAGTTCCTGCAATCTCTCCGAAAAGATGGAACGGTTTCCTGCCCGCAATTCACTGCGCAGATCTACGACCTCGCAATCCGGCAGCGGTTTCTTCTCCACACGCTCAGACAACGTCAGAAGCTGATATTTTCCCTGCATTGCCTGATAATAACTGTCCACTGAAGGAGTGGCAGAACCAAGAAGTACCGATGCATCATTCATGCGCGCCCTCTCGATTGCAACATCCCTGGCATGATACCGCGGTGCCGTCTCACTTTTATAAGACGTTTCATGTTCCTCATCTATAATAATAAGCCCTAAATGCGGAAATGGTGTGAACAACGCAGACCTGGGTCCGATCATAATATCAATATCCCCCGCCTTGGCACGTTCAAACTGATCAAAGCGCTCTCCCTGGGAAAGTTTGGAATTCATAATGGATACCCGGTCCCCAAACCGGTTATAAAACCGCATCACGGTCTGATAGGTGAGTGCAATCTCCGGGATCAGGACAATTGCCTGCCGTCCCTGTGCCACCGTATGCGCAATCAGTTCCATATAAACTTCTGTTTTTCCGCTTCCGGTTACTCCCCTGAGCAGATACGTTTTATGAATTCCAGCATCCAGATCCGAACATACTGTGTCCACAACACGCTGCTGATTTTCATTCAGTGTCAGATGATATCCCTTCTGATCCAGATGTGACACAGGATTGCGAAACTGTCTGCTGCTCTCCACCTTAAGAATCTGCTGCTGTGCCATACCCCGGATCACTGCTGCTGATATATTCAGTTTTCCGGTGACAAGCGAATAATCCAGTACGGATTCCTGTATCAGTTCCCGCAGCAGCCTTGCTTTCGCCGTATAGTGTTTCTGTTCAAAGAGTGCCAGTTTCTGCTGCGCCTCTGTCTTCGGAATCAGTAATACAATCTCCCGCTTCTGTACTTCTTTCGTCTGCCTGCGGATCGGGAGTACGGTCTTTAGTGCCTGATTCATGGTGGAACCGTAATTCTTCCGCATCCATCCGGCCAGTGCAATGAGCTGGGATTCCATTGCCACGCTTCCCTCATGTACCGAAATAATGGGGCGAATCCGTCTGGGATCAAATTCGGCATCCTCCGTCAGTTCAATGACATACCCTGTCAGTTTACGATTTCCAAATGGAATATCCACCTGTACACCAACCTGTATTTCCTCCTGCAGATTTTCCGGGATGCTGTATTGAAAAGTTTTATCCAGTTTTTCTACCGATATATCTACAATAATATTTGCATACTTCATACTTATTCTTTTCTCAAAACACAGTTGACCAGGCCCTCATAGGTATTTACAGCAGCCTCAATCACCGGAGAAACGCCAAGTTCTCCCAGTGCTGCACTGCATTTCGGCCCAATCGAATAAATATCCGTAACGGATGCCAGTGTTTCTCTCTCCTGTGGCTTTAAACTGCCAAGCATCCGCTCCGCCGAAGACGCACAGGTAAAAAAGATCGCATCGTATACATCCTTGTCCACTGGCACCTCCATCGGACAAGGTACATTTTCGTATACATTGAGCCGTCCGCAATCACAGAAAGAAAGCAGTGTATCCACAAGGTTATCCTTTGCATTTTTTGCGGTAGGATACCAGATTACTGCCCGCTTAAACGGATCTCCGCGAAATTCCTGATCCAGATATTCCTTTAATTCCTGTGCCAGATTCGTACTGTTGGAATGTTCCGGCATAAAGTCTGCACAAATTCCATACTCCCGCAGTTTTTCTGCCGTCTTTTGTCCAATCACTGCACATCTGGTATGGAAAAGTGCCCGTGCATCCAGCCCCGATGCAAATACATTTTTCATAAAATAATCCACACCATTGGCACTTGTAAACAATAATACGTCCACATGCGCCAGTTCCTGTGCGGTATACACTGCCGGCACACCGACAATCTCACCTGTCATACACTCACTGGTATATGCCCCCTTTGCCCGGAGCATGGCGGCCAGACGTGAAGGTTTTGGACCAATTTTTGCAACCAGATAATGTTTCCCCCACAGCGGCTTCTCTTCAAAAAAATGCAGCTGGCGGCGAAGTGCAACCACATCCCCAACAATGATCAGTGCCGGAGAGGTCAGTTTCGCCTCTTCCACACGATCTGCCAGATTCTCCAGCGTACCCTCACAAATCTCCTGCGCTTCTGTCGTAGCATGGGAAATCACAGCTGCCGGTGTCTGCCGGCTTCTTCCTGCCTGCATCAGTCCATCCACAATCTGTCTTACCCTCGAAAGTCCCATGAGAAAAATCAGAGTTTCTTTTGAATCTGACATCGTTGTAAAATCAGGTTCTGACAGATCCTCTCCGTTTTTTTGGTGTCCGGTGATCACCCGAAAGCTTGTGGCAACACCACGGTGTGTGACCGGAATTCCTGCATAAGCAGGTCCTGCAATGGCAGAAGTCACCCCCGGAACAACGGTATAGGAGATTCCATGTTCCCGCAGATAAAGGCCTTCTTCTCCTCCTCGCCCGAAAACAAAGACATCTCCCCCTTTTAAACGAACAACGCAATGATATTCTTTTGCCTTCTCGACCAGCAGTTCATTGATCTGTTCCTGCGGAAGCGTATGATGCCGGTCCGCTTTTCCTACATAAATACGCTCACAGTCCATTCCTGCATACCCCAATAATTCCGGAGACGAAAGTCTGTCATAAATAATACAGTCTGCTTTTTTTATCAATTCCAGTCCCTTGACTGTGACAAGTCCCGGATCTCCCGGACCTGCACCGACCAGATATACCATAGATGCCATTCTTTTTTCCTTTCCCTGTCAGCACTGCTGCTTTTTAATAAATGCTGAAAATTCATTTTCCGGCATTGGTTTTGCAAATAAAAATCTATCTTATTATACCACTTCTGCGGTATTGCCCGCAACCGAACCCCTATCGGGTACACCCGGTTTCCCGCAATGCACGCTGTGCCGCTTCCTGCGGTGTCTCTCCGAAAACCTTACATTTCTTTATACTGCTTCCGTCCGCATTTCCGACCATTCCAAGCAATTGTATCCTTCCATCGGGCAGTTTACATGCATATGCCCCAATCGGCATATGGCAGTCTCCCCCTGTTCCCTTTAAAAACAGCCGCTCAGCACATGTAATCTCTTCCGTCACAATATCCGCAAGTGCATTCACCTGCCCGGACAATTCTTTGTCGTCTTCCCGCAATTCCAGTGCCAGAGTTCCCTGTGCCGCTGCCGGTATCACCTGTTCCGGCTCAAAATACTGCGTGATCAAAGAAGTTCTCCCCAGCCGGTGCAGTCCTGCCGCCGCAAGTACAATTCCGTCCAGTTGTTCTTCCTGCATCTTTTTTATTCTGGTATCAACATTTCCGCGTATTCCCGTAATGCGCAGATCCTTTCGAAGCTGCAGAAGCTGAAATGCCCTTCTTCGGCTTCCGGTGCCGATCACAGCATGCTGTGGAAGTTCCTCCAGTGAAACGGCTTCCCGCAAAATCAATACATCCCTCGGATCTTCCCGTTTCCATGCATGTGCAAACACAAGTCCGGACGGCTGTTCGGCCGGCATATCTTTCATACTGTGTACTGCAAGGCTGATCGTTCCATCCAGCAGTTCCTGTTCAATTTCCCGCACAAAAAGTCCTTTATCCCCAATCTGGTCTAACGCTTTTTTCTGTTCCCGGTCGCCTTTTGTGGATATAATTTTCAGTTCGTAACTGTTTTGTGGATAATGTTTCTGCAGGCGGTTTTTTACATACTCTGCCTGCGCCAATGCCAGTTTTGATCCTCTCGTTCCAATGATCACATTCATTCTTTTTCTCCCTACTCCCGGATTTCGGTATCAAACTGAAATAAATCCTGCAATACCTTTTTATACTGTTCCTGCTGCTCTTTGGATTCCGTCTGTTTAAGCTCCAGGATCGGCTCCCGGATCAGACGCTTTAATGATGCCTTTAAAATCTTTTTTACAATTTTCTGATCCCTCGTACTCAGATCCAGTTTGCGGTTTAGATATGCATAACTGTCCTCTACAATTTCCGTACAGCGCTGCTGCAACGAAGCGATCGTCTCATCGACACCGGTCGTTGCCAGCCATTCCCTGGTTTCCCCAATGGCTTCCTCTATCATACGCTGACCTTTTTGCACCAGTTCTTCCCGCTGCTTCCGGTTCGTCTCTACAATTTCATTTAAACTGTCAAGATTAATCAGAAGTGCCTGGGGATTTCGTCCAATCGCCGTCTCCACATCCCGCGGAGATGCCAGGTCCAAAATTGCAGTCGGATGTAACAACTGTATGTCTTTTTCCCGGATAATATGATGCGGGGAGGCTGTAGCGGAAACTACCAGCTCACACTCCTTCATTGCTTCATACCGCTTTTCAAACGGAATGATGGTAAGTGTTGGAAACTCATGCAGGAGATTTCCGGCATGTGAAAATGTCCGGCTGCAGACGGTTACATGGGCAGCTCCATATTCGTACAAATAACGCAGAGCCAGTGTTGCCGTATGTCCGCTTCCCACAACCAGTGCTTTTTTCCCTGCAATTCCAAACGTTTCCTGCAGCTGGCGGATTCCCACATAGCTGACCGAAAGCGGCCGTTCACTGATTCTTAACTTTGTCTTTATCTTTTTTGCACAGGTGACCGCATCCTGTACCACACGGTTTAACTCTTTCCCGGTACTTCCAACCGTCCGTGATAATTCAAATGCATCCCTGACCTGTCCTAAAATCTGGTCCTCTCCCAGCACCATGGACTCCAGTCCCGCAGTCACCCGGAACAGATAGGAAATGGCATCCATTTCCTCCCGTTGTTTGAGATATTCCGAAAAATCTACTCCCGGAAACATCTCTTCATACAAGGTGCGAATCACGCCAAGCGGCTGTGCAATCTCTTCCGGTGCAAAAAAATAGACTTCGCTGCGATTGCAGGTCGAAAGCACAAAACATTGTTCAATTCCTGCTTTCCCGGCTTTCTGCAGAAAATCAATTTTCTGATTATCGGTAAAGGACACCCTGTCACGGATGTCCTGATCTGCATGTTTATAATCAATTCCTATATATCCAAATTTCATTCTGCAAAGTACTCCTGCATCACATGGATGGTCTTTTGTATATCTGCATCGGTATGCGCATCGGACACAAACATGGATTCAAACTGTGACGGTGCCACATAAATTCCATGATCAAGCATAAACCCAAAATAATCGGCATATGCTTTGGTATCCGCGGTTGTCGCAGAATCGTAATCTGTCACATCTTCGCCGGTGAAGAAAATACTCATCAGAGAGCCGATCTGATTGACATGCACACGGTTTCCTGCGGCATGGCGCACCGCATCCGCCAGCATCGCTGTATTTTCCTGCAGACGCATATAAATATCCGTATCTGCCTCCAGAATACGAAGTGTGGCAAGTCCTGCAGCCGTAGCAATCGGATTGCCGGAAAGTGTTCCTGCCTGATAAACCGGACCGTCCGGGGAAACCATACGCATGATATCCTCTCTTCCACCATACGCGCCGACCGGCATACCTCCACCGATAATCTTTCCAAACGTGGACAAATCCGGCGTAATATGAAAATACTCCTGTGCTCCGCCCAGTGCCAGACGAAAGCCGGTGATGACCTCGTCAAAGATGAAAAGTGCCCCGTAATGTTTTGTGATCTCACGCAAAAACTCCAGGAATCCGTCTGCCGGCGGAACAACGCCCATATTTGCAGCCACCGGTTCCACGATGATTGCTGCGATCTCATCCGGATAAGCCTCAAACAGTGCCTTGACGCTGTCCGGGGAATTGTATTCTGCAACCAGTGTATGTCTGGTAAAATCTGCCGGAACACCCGCACTGTCCGGAACAGATGTTGTCAATGCCGCAGATCCTGCTTTTACCAGAAGTCCGTCCGAATGACCGTGATAACATCCACGGAATTTGATGATCTTGTCACGCTTCGTATATCCCCGCGCAACACGGATGGCACTCATCGTTGCCTCTGTTCCGGAGCTTACCAGACGGCTGACTTCCATGGATGGCACCAGCTGTGCCAGAAGTTCTGCCATCTCCACTTCCCGCTCTGTCGGGGCGCCAAACGTAAGACCTTCCTCACATGCAGCCTTTACCTTTTCGATGACACGTGGATCGGCATGCCCCAGAATCCCGGGTCCCCAGGAACATACATAGTCGATCATTTCATTTCCATCCACATCGGTAATATGGGAACCTTTTGCACTCTGAATAAAACGCGGCGTACGCCCTACAGCCTGGTACGCACGTACCGGGCTGTTCACGCCTCCCGGAAGCCGGAGTTTTGCTCTCATATAAAGTAATTCTGATGTCTGGTCTGTCATGTTATACTTCCCCTTTCTGTATCCATTCTGCCACGTCGAGTGCATGATAGGTAATGATCATGTCTGCTCCTGCACGTTTCATCCCGATCAGATTTTCCATCACGATCTTTTTCTCATCGATCCATCCGTTTGCCGCCGCTGCTTTTACCATGGAATATTCCCCGCTCACGTTATAGGCAACGATCGGAATATTATAATTTCTGCGGATCTCCGTAATGATATCCATATATGCCATTGCCGGTTTGGCGATAATCAGATCTGCTCCCTCTGCAATATCCTCTTCCACTTCCCGCATGGCTTCACGCCCGTTTGCAGGGTCCATCTGATAAGTTTTCCGGTCCCCGAACCCTGGTGCCGAATGTGCCGCATCACGAAACGGTCCGTAATATCCGGATGCAAATTTTGCGGAATATGCCATAATCGGTGTATAGGTAAATCCGGCCGCATCAAGTGCCTGACGGATCGCCCCTACACGCTTGTCCATCATATCGCTCGGCGCAATGATATCTGCCCCCGCACGCGCATAGCTGACCGCCGTCTGTGCCAGAAGCGGCAGTGTCTCATCATTTAAAATAATTCCATCTCTGATCAGGCCACAATGTCCATGCGAAGTATACTCACAGAGACATACATCTGCTATCACAAGCAGATCCGGGTAATCCTTTTTGATCCGGCGGATCGCGGTCTGTACAATGCCGTGCTCATCATAAGCCCCGCTCCCCACTTCATCCTTATGTTCCGGAATCCCAAAAATCAGAATTGCCGGAATCTGCAATGCTTTCACACGGTCTAACTCTTCGTTCATGCGGTCAACGGAATACTGGCAGATGCCCGGCATGGATTCCACCGGCTGTACGATATTTTCCCCTTCCATAACAAAAAGCGGGTAGATCAGTTCCTCTGTCCTCACGTGATTTTCCCTGACCATACTTCGCATAACAGCAGTCTGTCTTAATCTTCTTGTTCGATCCATTCCCTTGTTCCTCTTTTCTTTTACTCTTTCATACGCTTTTCCTGTATAAGAATCTGTTCCAGTTCTTCCGGTAACAGTGAAGTTTTTTTCTCTGCAAGCAGCCTGGCAAGAATGGTCTGATATACCTGTCTGCGCAGTTTTTCTGCTTCTATCCGCGTTTTTACCACCGGACGGATACTTCCCATATAATCGTTAATCTGTCCCAGTTCTTCCGTCAGAATTTCTTTCAGAGATTCTTTTAAATACTGTGTGAGCACCGGACTGTTTCCCGCACTGGAAAAAGCCCCCACCAGATCCCGGTGTTTCAGATAGGACGGAAAAATAAAACTGCAGTCCTCCTGCTGATCCACGGCATTGACCGGAATATGCTTTTTTTGTGCCATCCGGGCAATCCTGTGATTTTCTGTGACATCATCAGTAGCTGCCACAACCAGAACACATTCCTTCAGATCCTCCGGTTCAAAGGTACGTTCCTTTACACATACATTTCCTGTAAGCTGCAGAATCTGCGGGTCAATCTGTGGTGCCACCACCGTAATCTGCGCCCCGAAATCCAGAAGCACCCGGACTTTGCGCAATGCCACAGTTCCTCCGCCTGCCACCAGACATTTCTTTTTTTCGATATCTATAAACATTGGAAAATAAGCCATAATACCCTTATCTTATAATTGTTTTGTATTTTTTTCAAGTATATCTGCCGGATAATCGCATATCCTACATGCATAGTATTTTTTGCGGGAGGTCTTTTCATGAACTGGAAAACATTTTTTATCTGTGGTCTGACCGGATGGTGCATGGAAATCCTGTTCACCTCGCTGGGCGGACTGCTGCGGGGAGATCTGCTTTTAAACGGACACACATCCATCTGGATGTTTCCGATCTACGGACTTGCAGCAGTCATCGGACCTCTTTCCGTGCGCCTGCGCCACTGGCCTGTGCTTCTGCGCGGCTGTTTTTACGGTGCCGGCATCATGCTCGTTGAATTTATCAGTGGCAGTTTTCTTAGGCTTTTCTCTCTATGTCCCTGGGATTACAGTAGAACTCCCTACAGTATTTTCGGTCTTGTCCGCCTCGATTATTTTCCTGTATGGGTCACCGCCGGGCTGATCTTTGAATATATTCTTTCCCCAAAAAAGAAGCACATCCTCTCGTGATGTGCCCCTTTTCTTACATTACTTTTATCTGACGCCGGTTCGGATTGGTATATTTTTCCTCGCAATACTTGCAGCGGTACACTTCTTTTTCCTCATCTGCCAGAATAAAGATCTGATCCAGTTCCTGCTCGATCGATGTCACGCAACGCGGATTTTTGCACTTGATGACATTTTTGACCTGCTTCGGAAGCTTCAGTTCCTTTTTCTCTACGATCCGGTCACCCTTAATCACGTTTACCGTAATATTATGATCGATAAAACCGAGAATATCCAGATCCAGCGCTTCAATCGGACATTCCACTTTGATAATATCTTTCTTGCCCATTTTATTACTTTTTGCATTCTTGATAATGGCAACGGAACAATCCAGCTTGTCCAGCTTCAGATCATGATAAATCTGAAGACTCATTCCCGCCTGGATATGATCCAGTACAAAGCCCTCGTGAATTCCACTAATATTCAGCATCTTTACTCCACCTCGATTCCCAGTAATGTCAGGATCAGTGCCATACGGACGTATACACCATTCTGTACCTGTGTAAAATAAGCCGCACGCGGATCATCATCCACTTCAACGGAAATTTCATTGACACGAGGCAGTGGATGCAGCACGATCATGTCATCCTTCGCAAGTTCCATCTTTTCTTTGGTCAGAATGTAGAAATCTTTCAGACGGATATAATCTTCTTCGTTGAAGAAACGTTCTCTCTGTACTCTTGTCATATAAAGAACATCCAGCTGGCTCATGGCATCTTCTAAACGCTCCACTTCCTCAAACTCCACATGGTTTGCCTGAAGTACATCCTCCCGGATGTAATCCGGAATCTTTAACTCTTCCGGGGAAATCAGGATAAATTTCACGTTTTCATAACGGATCAGTGCATTGATCAGGGAATGAACGGTTCGTCCGAATTTCAGATCCCCGCACAGACCAATCGTAATATTCCCCAGTCTTCCTTTCAGGGAACGAATCGTCATAAGATCAGTTAATGTCTGAGTTGGATGCTGATGTCCACCGTCGCCTGCATTGATTACAGGGATACGGGACTTCTGGGATGCAACGAGTGCCGCGCCTTCTTTCGGATGCCGCATTGCACAGATATCTGCATAACAGGAAATAACTCGAATCGTATCAGAAATGCTCTCGCCTTTGGATGCCGATGAAGAATCAGCACTCGCGAAACCTAAAACAGAACCACCGAGGTTTAACATGGCAGCTTCGAAACTTAATCGTGTTCTTGTGCTCGGTTCATAAAAACAGGTTGCCAATTTTTTGCCATCACAGGCATGTGCATATTTCTTTGGATGCTTCTCAATGTCGCTCGCCAGATCCAACAGCTGATCCAGTTCCTCTACGGAGAAGTCTAAAGGACTCATTAAATGCCGCATTTTTATCCTCCTTCAGCTTAACGCATTTTTACTATCATATAATAAACTGCGGCTATTTTCAAGGCTAATATAGCAGCTATATAAAATTAACATGGGCGACAGCAGAAACACAATGCCTGCGCACACAGCAGACTCATGCAGAAATTGCTGTAATTTCCATAAGGACGCTCATACTCGCTCCCCATATTGGTATACCAGGTTCCGCCATATTCAAGATGCTGCTGGAACTGCCGGTACTCCATATTGCTCGGCTCAAGTTCCACCGCACGGCGGATATGCTCAATCGCCGTTGCACTGTTTCCCACGCCTTCATTTGCCACCGCACTGTAATAGTACCACTGTCCGGCACGCTCGGAAAATGGAATCGAACTTAACACATTGAGTGCTTCCGGATAACACTGATTCTGAATATAATTAAGTGCCGCCTGTAATTTTGGAGAAGTCGCACGGCTCTGGGAACGGTAGGTTCCATTTCCATAATAATACTGTCCGCTGAACCCTCCAAACGGCCCCTGTCCATAGCTTCCTGTGCCTGCCGATCTGCCATCTGCAGAGCCTGCACCATAACTGTAGCTTCCGGAAGTTCCCTGCTGTTTTTCCTTCATAATCAGATCATAGGCCTGCTGCACCTGTTTGAAACGTTCTTCCGCCTGATCTTTGTTCGGATTGTTGACATTTGCATCCGGATGATACTTCCGGCTCAATGTACGGTATGCTTTCTTTATCTCTTCATCCGAAGCGCTACGGCTGACGCCGAGCACCTGATATGGATCTGTCATGATTTCTTCCTCTTTTTCTTCAACTGAATGTATTCATACTTGGACCATACACCGGAATACAGAATATTCCGCAGAATATCCGCGTGAAGCAGAATCGGCAGGCGTTCAAAAGACTTCGCGCATTCCGAAATCATGCTGGTCATCATCAGACGGCACAACGTCTCATACTCCTGCTCATCTTCTGTATCCAGATACCGGAGCGGGTTGTAACTGTCTTTTTTTTCATCTTTATCCCGGTCCTCGTAGGCATCCATCAGGTAGATAAATTTGCCCAGATAAAATCCAAGTGTTTTCAATTCATCATACCACTCGTCCTGCTTCCATGCAAATATTTCTCCGAGCATCTCGCCTGTCAGCCCTGCCACAAGATCAATATTCGTCTGTTTTTCCGCCTCATAAGTTGCCAGTTTCTCCATATACTGCTCAATGGCATTAGTCTGCCGCGGATAATTTATTTTGATCCGCTGATAATCTTTCTCAAACATTGAGGCAATGGTTTTCTTCGTGTAATTATGGTCATCTTTCCAGTCATCCACCAGATTGTAATATGCCAGAAGAACGTTCATCTGTGCCGCATAACTCTGAATATCGTTTTCCCGCAGCTGCCGTTTTTTCATCGGATGCATCATACAGGTAAATTCACCAGTCTGCGTGTCCGGCTCATACAGACCGGTCAGCAGGACGACCAGAAATGTCATATCATAATTCAAAAGTGCCTGTCCTTTTTTTCCACAGAACTCTTTTAATTTCCGGCAAAGTCCACAATAATACGACTGATATATTTTTTTATTTTCTTCCGACAGCTGTGCGCCGTTTACATTAATATATCCGAACATACTGCCTCCGATTTAGGTTCTGCGAATAAATTTTTCCCTGCATTTCGGGCAGGTAATCTCTATCTTTCCATGTCCCCTCGGCACACGGACTTCCTGTTTACACATCGGGCACTTGAAAAAGCGGTAATCCCTTGCCTGTCCCATGCGTTTTTTAAACCGGTTCCACGATACGGTGCGGTTATAACGGAAATTCAAATACTTCTGGTTTTCTTCATAACGTTTGGATGTATTTCTTGAAAATACCCGGAAATACATATAAATCATTAAAATCAGCGCTACAAAGGAAAACAGGCCGATGCGTGTAAACATACCGACAAGCAAAAGAATCAGAACAAGCCAGGACTGCATCCGTGCCAGTTCATCCATGCCATTTCTTCCCTGCATAAAACGATACAATTTGTCTCTCATACAATTCCTCTTTTCTGTGTTTCGTCGATATTTTTCGTGTCTTATATTAGTTATATATCATGGGAAATCATATCGTCAAGCAACGTATTTTCTTTTCATATACTTTTCATAAAGTGTTTAGAAATCCGGGAAATTTATAATGGTATAGACGTGTAAAATGAAAATTTCCAAAGAATACTGCTGATATTTACGGAAAACATCTTAAGAAGAAGGACGATAAGCCGGGTTATGTCGTTGGGTGATCATCTATCTAGTACGATTGTTGCCAACCGTCTCAAGCGACCTACCTAAAGCTGGCGGGCCACGTCAGCGCTTTGTTTCGGTCTTGCTTCGAATGGGGTTTACATGTGCCCTCTCTGTTACCAGCGAGGCGGTAGTCTCTTACACTGCCATTCCACCCTTACTATAGAGGTGCATCTGTGATGCATCTCTTATAGCGGTATATTTCTGTTGCACTTTCCTTAGAGTTTCCTCCACCGGCCGTTAACCGGCATCCTGCCCTGTGAAGCCCGGACTTTCCTCACCTGCGGTCTTTCGACACCTGCAGCCGCGATCACCTGTCCTCCATCTTAAGATGCTTTTCCACTATAACACAGTTTCCAATAAGGTTCAAGCCGTAAAGTTTACCGTGTTTTTATACATTAAAACAACTTCCTCCGACAAATTCCCGCACCAGAGAACTCTGTGCAATTCCTTCCGTCGGAAGCGGCAGAAAATAGTCCAAAAACTTAAGCAGACGCTTCGCTTCCAGATATTCTGCACTGTCACGCGGAATCTGAAACAGAAGCGGTTCCGCATATACTTTAAGCACCGCAACCTCATACAGTAAAGCGGAATTAAACATGACATCCGCACTGTCCTGAAACGGGAAAATATTTTTTTCTTCTCCCCTTCGCACAGATTTCCACATCGCAATCGTCTCCTGTGCCGTCGTTCCACGGGTTCTGGCATCTCTCACGATCCGGCGTAACAGACGGCAGTCCGTCGTGGACAGCGGATTGTGTTCATCAATATTCAACTGTGTCAGCGCAGAAATATAAATCTTAAATTTACTTTCTGCGGGAAGTGTATACGACAGCTTATCGTTCAGACCATGAATTCCCTCTATGACAAGAATATCATTTTCTTTAAGCTGCAGGGTCCTGCCACGGTATTCCCTCTTTCCCGTCTTGAAATTGAAAGAAGGCATATCTACTTTCTCCCCTGCCAGAAGCCGGGTCATATCTTCATTAAACTGTCTGACATCCAGTGCCTCCAGACATTCAAAATCAAGATTTCCGTCTGCATCCCTCGGACACCGCTCCCTGTCATCATAATAATCATCCAGACTGATCGGATGCGGTTTTCTTCCCTTTGCCAGAAGCTGAATCGACAGGCGGTTGGAAAATGTCGTCTTTCCGGAAGAAGACGGACCTGCAATCATGACAAATTTAATTCCTTTTTTTGCTGCAATCTGTGCTGCCAGGGAACCGATCCGTTCCTCCATCAATGCTTCCTGAAGCAGAATAATCTGTTCGCCCCTGCCGGATGCGATTGCATCATTGAGCGCACCGATCGTTCCAACGTCCAGCATACGGCTCCAGCTGCGTGATTCTTTTAATGTGTGGTACAGTTTATTGGAGGTATGAAGCGGTTCCACTTCATCTCCCTTTTTATTTGGGAACAAAAGAACAAAGCCGTCTTCATATAACTCCAGATCAAACACTCCGAGGTATCCCGTGGATGGAACCATATAACCGTAATAATAGTCCTGATGTCCGTCCAGCTCATAAATATTGACACGCGAACTTCTGCGATAATGTAAAAGCCGCTCTTTGTCCTTCATTCCCTTATCATGAAACAGCTGTTCCGCATCTTCTGTTTTTACACTGCATTTCTTGATCGGTAAATCGGCCTCTACCAAACGCTGCATCTCTGCACGCAGTGCCTGCACGGCTGCTGCATCATTTGCAGTTCCATGCAGTTCACAGTAATAACTTTCTCCCAGAGAATAATATACTCTGATTTTTACCTGATCCTTCCACAGATTTTCTACCGCCTTCTGCAATAAAAGCGTCATACTTCTGCGATAGGTGCGTTTGCCGTCCCTGTCCGTCATCGTCAGAAACGAAATTTTACCGGGTGCCTTCACCACTTTTGAAAGTTCCCGCAGTTTTCCATCTACACATGCCAGTACAATCCTGTCACTGTAATTTTTCTGATATTGTTTTGCAATCTGTTCCAGTTTTGTCTGCTCCGGAATCAGAACCAGTTCGGTTTTCCCCGGCGCAGTCTCCAATGTGATCTCAAATTCCTGCACTTTTTATCGCCCCCAAAATCGTATACGCAGATTCATTCTGCTGTAATTTTTCCTGCACTTCTGCAATACGTCGTATGATCTGTTCCGATTCTTGCTGTGCTTCAAGCGTCTGCAGAATCTGTGTCAGCTGTCCATGCTGACGCACCAGAAACCGGCGCAGTACCGGATTTCCGTTTCTCAGAAGAAGCGGTCCGTAAATATCACAGACTGCTATTGTCTGATCGTTCAACCGGTTCCACGTTTCATCCTGCTCCGTTTTTACGGCACGCATCATCGGATAATATTTTCCTTCTTCACAGACCATATCTTCATCTTCAATTTTATACTGATGCTGGCGCAGATATTCCCGGACCTTATGTATTTCAGACTGTGGCTGCAAAATCAGTTCTTTCGCTGTACTGCAGACGGATTCCCCTTCCGTCAGAATATGCAGAATCAGTTCTCCACCCATTCCTGCAATCAGAATGGAATCCGCTTCATTTGGAAGCAGTGCCTCTGCCCCGTCCGAAAGCCTGGTCTGTATATATTCCTCCAGCCTGGCTGCCCGGATATGTTCCTGTGCCCGGGCAAGCGGTCCCTCATTAATATCCATTGCAATGGCTCCCTTTATTTTCTGCCTCTGTACCAGTGCAATCGGCACATACGCATGGTCTGTTCCGATATCCGCAAGGATACCGCCGGTTGTAACCATGGAAGCCACTGCTTTCATTCTCCTCGATAATTTCATCATGTTACTCTAAATAATCCTTTAACTTACGACTTCTGCTGGGATGGCGAAGCTTACGGAGCGCTTTTGCCTCAATCTGACGGATTCGTTCTCTGGTTACATTGAACTCTTTTCCGACTTCCTCAAGGGTTCTCGCCCTTCCATCCTCCAGACCAAAGCGAAGCGTCAGCACTTTCTGCTCCCGCTCGGTCAGTGTTCCGAGTACCTCTTCCAGCTGTTCCTTAAGCAGCGTAAAAGTTGCAGCATCTGCCGGTACCGGTACATTATCATCTTTAATAAAATCGCCCAGATGGGAATCTTCCTCTTCTCCGATTGGTGTTTCCAAAGATACCGGTTCCTGTGAAATCTTTAAGATTTCCCGCACACGTTCCACCGGCATCTTCATCTCTTCCGCGATTTCTTCCGGCGTAGGTTCCCGCCCGAGTTCCTGCAGCAGCTGTCTGCTGACACGAATGAGCTTGTTGATCGTTTCCACCATGTGCACCGGAATACGGATGGTTCTTGCCTGATCCGCAATTGCACGGGTAATTGCCTGCCGGATCCACCATGTTGCATAAGTGGAGAACTTATATCCTTTGCGGTAATCAAATTTTTCTACCGCCTTGATCAGTCCCAAATTTCCTTCCTGAATCAGGTCTAAAAACAGCATGCCCCTGCCCACATAGCGCTTGGCAATGCTGACTACCAGACGAAGATTTGCCTCCGCCAGACGTTTTTTGGCATCTGATCCACGGTCGACATCCAGTTGCAATGCTTTGATCTCCGCTTGTATTTCTTCTTTTTCCTGTTCATCACCGGTTTCTGCCAGACGCTCTTTGAGCAGTGGAATTTTTTCAACTGCCACACTTCCGGCCTCCATCTTCTGTGCCAGCTCAATTTCTTCGTCTGCAGACAGCAGCGGCACTTTGCCGATTTCCTTTAAGTACATGCGTACCGGATCCTCGACACTTACGCCCTCCGGAACCGAAAGATCAATCTTTTCTACTTCTACCTCGTCTTCGTCATCCAGAATGATATCATCATCCTCATCATCCCCGTCACTGATCCTGAGGACATCTACTTTATTTGCTTCCAGGAAATCCAGAACCTTCTCCATCTTTTCTTCGTCAAGATTCATATCCCTGAAAAAATCGCTGATCTCCTGATACTCCAGAATGTTCCGTTTCTTTTTTCCCAGTTCCAGCAGACTTTTCAGTTTTTCTCTGAACTTTGCCTTTGTTTCTTCCGTTTCCACTGCTGCATTCTCTTCTTTTTTCTTTGCCATGTCGTTTCGTCCTCTCAGGTTACTTTCTATTTTGTCCCTAATCAATAGAAATATGCGTTTTCTTCAGCTTCTCCAATTCCTTCTGTTCATTGATCAGCTGCATAACGACCGTCAGATCATTCGGATCTGACTGCCGGCTTCGAACATCAATACTGTTTTCCTTGATTCTCTCAATTGTTTCCTTTAATGCTTTTTCTTTGTCCTGTTTTGTCTCTACTTCATGAATTTTTGCATTAAAAAGCCCCGCAATTTCTTTTTGTTCTTCCTCCTCCTGAAACCGGCTGATAATCTTTGCCGGATTCACCTGTCCGCTCTCCCCATACTGGGTGAACAGCTCCTGTGCCGCTTTGCGATACAGCGGTTCCGTGAAATCTTCCTCCGTGATCCATCCTTTGATGCTGTCAAAAAGCCGCGTATCCTCGATCAGCCAGGTCAGAAGCAGCTTCTGTGACTGTTTCATGCCATCTTCTTTCTTTTTTTCATGGATACCGCTCTTTAACGGAGCCGCCTTTGTAATCCCGCTCCCTGCCATTGCCAGATTATTCACAAGCTTCCGCAGATCCTCAAAGCCAATCCTGTACTTATCAGCGACCGCCTGGATATAATTGTTGCGCTCAAGCTCCTCCGGAAAGGCTAAAAGCCGCCGCGCCGTCTCATTATAAAATGCCGTCTTGGACTCCGGATCATTCATATCATAATTCTGCTCCAGCATACGGATTTCAAACAGAAAACTGTTTTCCGCCTGATCAATCCGCTTCTGATATTCTTCGGCCCCAAGTGCTTTGATAAATTCATCCGGATCTTTGTACGGCTGCATGTTTATGACTTTCGTGATAATTCCAACTTCTTTTAAAATCGGAATTGCACGGAGTGCCGCCTTTACCCCAGCCCCATCACTGTCATATGTCAGATACACTTCTTTGGTGTAGCGTTTCAGCAGACTGGCATGTCCACTGGTAAGCGATGTGCCAAGAGAGGCCACCGCATTGTCAAAGCCTGCCTGGTGCAGTGCAATGACATCCATATATCCCTCACATAAAAGCAGCTGCGGTTTTCTGGTTGTCCTTGCAATATTTAATCCATACAGATTCCGGCTCTTGTCAAAAATCTTCGTCTCCGGCGAATTCAAATACTTCGGTTCCCCTTCGCCCATGACACGCCCTCCAAATCCGATCACCCGGTTATGTACATCCATGATCGGAAACATGGCACGATTCCAGAATTTGTCATGGCCTCCGCGCACCTCATCGATGGAGACAAGCCCCGACTCTTTCAGCAGCGCATCGTCATATCCCACATGTCTTAAATAGCGATAGAGATCATCGCTGTACTGATCCGAATAGCCCAGGCCAAATTTGCGCATCGTTTCATCCGACAGCTCCCGCTTACGGAAATACGCATATGCTTTTTCCCCTCTCGGGCTGCGCAAAAGTTTATAAAAATACTTTGCGGCTTCTTTGTTAATCTCCAGCAGCTTCGTGCGCTTGTCCGCCTCACGTTTCTGTGCACCTGTCATCTCCTGCTTGGGAAGTTCAATTCCCGCACGATCGGCAAGTACCTGCATCGCTTCGGTAAAAGTATAATTCTCATACTGCATCAGAAATGTAAAAACATTGCCTCCCGCTCCACATCCAAAGCAGTAATACATCTGTTTATTCGGAGAAACGGAAAATGATCCCGTCTTCTCATTATGAAAGGGGCATAACCCAAAATATGTACTTCCTTTTTTCTGCAGACGCACATACCCGCCGATCACATCCACAATGTCATTGCGGGAACGTACCTCCTCAATCAGATCATCTGAAAAATACGGCGTGGAAATCCCCTCCTTTCTCTAGTCATCAATATCCATCCACTTTCCATGCCTGCGGCATAAAATTTTCTTTAAATTTGGTAATCGCATACTTATCTGTCATACCGGAAATATAGTCACAGACAATGCGCCCTTTGTCTTCACCCTCATCCAGCATTTTTAATAACTTTGCCGGCAGCTGCTCGATATGGTCCATATAAAAATAATACATCTGTTCCAGCATGGCCTTAGCTTTTACTTCCTCGCCTTTTGCGACCGGATTCCGGTATACATGTTCAAACATGAACAAGCGCAGATCCCGCAGTGCCTCCGCGGTCTCATCCGACATAATGATATCGTTTCTTCCCATACTGTTGCTGATGATATCGTGGATCAGGTGATCCAGGCGCTCTCTCGTGGTAAATCCCAGCGTACGACGCAGTTCCACGGGAATATCTTCCTCATCCAGAATCATTGCACGGATCGCATCGTCAATATCGGAATTGACATATGCAATCTTATCGGACAGGCGCACAATCTTTCCTTCCAGCGTGTGCGGAATCGTCCGTGTCTGATGGTTTAAAATTCCATCCCGGACCTCCCAGGTCAGATTCAGTCCTTCTCCGTCTTTTTCCAGTTTTTCTACAATACGTACGCTCTGTTCGTTGTGGCGGAACCCGCCTTCATACACCTGATTCAGCAGAAATTCTCCTGCATGTCCAAACGGTGTATGCCCCAGATCATGCCCCAGTGCTATCGCCTCAACCAGATCTTCATTCAGCCGGAGCGCCTTCGCAATGGTTCTCGCATTCTGCGATACTTCAAGCGTATGTGTCAGCCGCGTCCGGTAATGATCTCCCATCGGTGTGAGAAAAACCTGCGTCTTACTTTTCAGTCTCCGGAAAGACTTACTGTGCAGGATACGGTCACGGTCCCTCTGAAAGACCGGACGAATATCACACTGCGGTTCCTCCCTGTCTCTGCCCTTTGCGTTTATAGACAGACAGGCGTACGGACTTAAAGTATCTGCTTCTATCTGTTCTATTCTTTCCCGAATTGTCATATTCTGCTCATTTCTGCGGCACAAACCGCCAAAATCCTTACAATATTTCAAACAACTCTACATATTATATATTCTGCGTGAATTCCTGATTTCCTTTTTTATTTTGCATTTCCTCCGAGTACTTTCCGCAGCTGTTGCAGACAGATACCCGTAATCTGATTTTCGTAGCTTCCAAAATAAAATTTGTTATCTTTCACCAGAATACATCCGACCCAGTCTCCATCCACGGGATCTTCCTCCAGCACCTGCTCCATGTTCTGATATCCCCGAAGTGTAAAATAGGCATCATAATCCGAAAAATCCGCTGTGCGGTAAGTCACATCCGGAAACTGCATCCTGAGTCCCTGTATCAGATCCGCCGGACATGCCACATAACCTGTCGGCTCATGCGAATATGCCGATTCTAAAGCCCAATCTTCATCCCAGAGAAGAAACATATCATGCGTTTCCCATGTCTTATCTGTTTCCACCGATGCCACCGGTGCATATGTTCCTCCATCGGTTCCGGCTGTCTGTACGAGATTTGTTTTTCCGGTCGGATCGGTATACAGAAGATTTGCAATCGCAAGCTGATAAAACCGACTGTCGCAGCGCTCTCCACGCTCTGCCAGATAGCCCTGGGCAATTCCGTTTTTCTCCAGATCCGCTTCCTCATTTACCGGTACATAAACCACATCTCCATATTCCATCGGTCCCATCCGCGTATCCTTAGTCAGAAATTCCGCAACCTTCGTATAATCCCCTGCGGTATCTTTTGGCATCAGAAGTACTATCACGACAACAATTGCAGCAGCCGCAATACTGCAGCCAACCGTCACAATCTTTCTGATCATCCGGTGTCTGCGCGATTCTTCTTCCCCGGCGGATGCCGGTATTCCATCCATATTCTTACCCGCATACTGTCTGGATGCATAGCTAAATACAAATGCACCGATGACAAGAATAAAAACAACCATTGCCAACAGACAGGTGATTTCCTGCCAGATCCGCATCCGGCCGCAAAGCAGCAGATGATCGATCAGACATGTTGCTCCGCCTGATGATTTCTGTTCAAATTTCAAACGACAGACGCCGTTAATTCCAAGACATACCAGTGCAAACACCGCACCATCAACCAGTGCATAGCGAATCCACCGCACCTTTTCCCGGATTACAGCAAGCGGAAACAGTGAAAGCACAAACGCAAACATGATCATCCCCGCAAAAAAATATGCCCATTTTTCCAAAAGCGATGTGTTCCACATCTGCCGTACATATTCCACTGCGGAAGCTCCATTGATATTTCCCCAGCCGGTGACCCGGGAGATCAGAAACGCAATTCTTAAAATTCCCCATAAAACCAGATAACCAGCAGCATATTTCCACAACAGCCGTCCTGTGATCTGACGATCTGACAATTCCTGCTGCATCCCTCCGTTTTCCATTCCCGCACGGGTTCGTATCCGGAAAAATACCAGCGTAAATGCAACAAACGCAGGAAATCCACCCATACTTCCGACAAACCCATTGATAAAAAGCATCACCGTAAATGCCAATATGGCGGAAACCAAAAGACGCATCGGATCTGCATCCATCGTTTCAGGTTCTTTCTTATCATACTTCATGCCATAGCCTCCTTTTTGCGATCTTTAAGAAGCGCCCATGCCGTAATTCCTGCCGTCAGTGCTTCCGCAGCCATAAACGACAGCCAGACACCACGGATTCCAAATATACGTGACAATATCACGGAACACACCGCAATAGCTACAAATCCTCTGCAAACCGAGGCCGTAAATGCCTCTTTTGCATGCTCCGATGCACTCAGATACCCGGTTCCGATAATATTGAAACCGGCAAACAAAAATCCGATCACATAAAGCCGCATTCCTGTAAATGCATATTCCGCCATCTTTACCGAATGTTCACTGTTAAACAAGGCTACCATCGGGTCTGTAAATCCCCAGACAAGCGAAATAATCAAAAGACTGAAAACAACGCCCGTAGCCAGTCCCAGATGCAGAATCTTTTTAACCGCACGTTCATTCCCTTCTCCGTAATAACGGCTGACCAGTGGCTGGGCTCCCTGGGAAATCCCGTTAAAAATACAGGTAAATATGAGTGCAAAGTTGGCAATCACGCCATAGGCAGCCACTCCTACATTTCCGGCAAGCCCTAAAATCAGGTAATTAAAAAGCGTTGTTGTCACTCCGGAAGAAAATTCTCCCACAAATGCCGGCACCCCCAGCTGGCAGGATGCTGTAAGCATCCGTACCGATGGTCTGGTCTTTGCAAACTGTACCGTATTTTTCTTCTGACAAAAATGAATACTGCAGATTAATATGCTGACGATCGGAGAGGCTGCTGTGGCAAGTGCTGCTCCTGCCAGTCCCATCCCCATTGGAAACATAAACACATAGTCAAGGACAACATTGGAAAAACTTCCCATCATCGTTCCAATCATGGCAAGAGTCGGAGCATTGTCGTTGCGGACAAACGCAGAAAACACATAATTCATCATAAAAAACGGTGTAAATAATAAGAAAATCCTCGTATATGTGCGGCCCAGCTGCGTGATCCCGGCATCCGCCCCCATCATATGCATCACCGTATCCGGAGAAAAAATGCCAGACAGGACAAATGGAATGCTGATTATGAGGATACACAAAATCGCATTTGCAAAATATTTCTTTGCACTGTCATCTTCCTGTGCTTTTAATATCGTATACCGGGTTGCCGATCCTACCCCAATCATCGATCCTATGGCAAAAATCAGGTTATATACCGGCAGCACCAGATTCAATACGGTAATCCCGTCCGTTCCCGCTGCCTGCGAGATAAAGAATGTATCCACGATAATATAGCAGGAAATCCCCAACATTCCACAGATATTCTGGGAAACATATTTTATAAACTGTTTTTGAATATTCATATTTATATAGTTATCCTTTTTGTTGTGTGCATCAGCATGCTTCATTATACATTGTCACCAGGCGGAGCCTGATGACCTGCGCATGCATCAGCATGCTTCATTATACCATATTTTATATAACAAAAAAGCCTTGATTTCTCAAGGCTTTCTCACATCTTAGTGCGGAAGATGGGACTTGAACCCACACGATCGCAATGATCACAAGATCCTTAGTCTTGCTCGTCTGCCAGTTCCGACACTTCCGCATGTCTTAGCGACTCGTTTATAATAGCAAACTCTCCCTCATATGTCAATGGTAATTTTTAATTTTTTTAAATTTTTTCTTTTATTGCAACAAAATAAAAAAAAATAAAATTATCTATTGACATATTGCTCAGATTCCTATAGAATAGCATTTGTTCGCAGGAGTGGCGGAATTGGCAGACGCGCAGGCTTCAGGTGCCTGTGGTAGCAATATCGTGTGGGTTCAAGTCCCATCTCCTGCATCGAAAAAGGATTCATCCAGACGGATGAATCCTTTTTGTTTATCTATAGTTTTTAAACCATCCTATGACTCTGACTCCGTTTCCCCAGCCGCTGCCTCCATGACAGATTCCACCGACACCACTTCCGGTCCGGCTGTAAATGCTTCCTCTGCATCGGCTGCTTCCATCGGATCCTCATGCTCTTTCTTTTCCTCATCTTCCCAGAGCGAATCATACTTTTTGCGTTTTTCCAACCGCGCCATCATTCCGGCGTTTTTCGCCATAATATAGAGATCCTTATCATATTCCATCAGTTTCTTCTCATCCTGCATCGGCACCTGATCTCCATGCATCAGGCGTCTTGCCACGGTCATGATCTTTCCCATTTCCTCCCCATAATCTTTTGCGGCCTCGCCCTGCTGCTTTGCCACAACACTGTTAAACTTACCTTCCCATTGCGCCATAAGCTGATTTACATAATTCTGATACTCGTCCTGTTTCTCCGCAACCGCATTATATTTCAGTTCCAGTGTAGCAGCTTCATCCGCATACCGTGTTTTTCCATCCGGCGTACTTTCCATCCGCTCCTTTAACTCTTCCCGCTGCTTCGACAGTTTGAATTTCTGCTCGTTATATGATTTCAGAACAGAACTGTAAATTCCCCTTGCCTCTCCTGTTTTCATAATATTTCCTCCGTGAAATGCATCCATCCATTGTTTCCTTACATTTCATATATCGGACTATTCACGCGATTCTTTATTTATATTCTACTCTTCCCGCCATTCTTTTAATGCAGCAGAAAGCTTTCTGTCAATATCTATTCTGGTTGCTTCACACGCATCAGGGTATTCTTTTGCCGCTCTGAATATAAAGCGCAGCACAAATTTAAGTCCTACCGGCAAAGCCATACGAAGCAAAGATTCCGGCAGTACAAAACGCGTTCCATGTTCATACAAAAGTGGTACAAATTGACAGACATGAGGGCGCTCCTTTAAACGCTGGTCCATGCGGCGGATATACTTTCCCGCTTCCCAGAAGGAATCATCATCTGCACCAACAAGAAACAAAAAACAGCTTTTTCATAGTTTTTCCCTCGACTTGCCAATCAATAATCAACACTTATCGTTCCTGTCAATGTCAAGTTAGCACACGCTAACCGTGCTGTCAACTTTTATTTACTTTGACAAACGCATAAATGATACATAAGATTGCTGCAATTGTCTCGGATAAAACGGTTGCAAATGCTGCTCCTGCCACACCGGTTTTCAACACAACTACAAACAGCAGATCGAGCACGATGTTGAGCAGGCTGCAGAACACAAGAAAAATCAGCGGTGTTTTGGAATCTCCAAGCGCTCTTAAAATAGAAAACGGCGTAAAATATGCGGCAACCGCGATCAGACCGCCCATGAAAATATACATATACGTCAGTGCATCCGGCATAAGAGACTCTGGTGTGTTTAATAACAATAAAACAGGTTTCGTTGTTACAAGTGCAATGACCGTCATGATTAAGGCAATCAATATACAGGTATAGCCGCCATTTGCAATGGATGCCGCCGTACCCTTTTCATCTTTCGCTCCAAAATACTGCGAAACCACAACTCCCGTTCCGATTGCCGCGCCCATGCACATGGACATAAATGTCATGGAAAGCGCATTGGTTGCACCAGTAACAAAATGTCAATAGTTTTTTAATCATTTTTTTCAAAAAGGCAAAAAAATAGAACGTATAGTTTATTTCCATACGCTCTATCTCACATTTCATATTAAATTTTGAATTCTACAAACAGGAAGTTATAGTGCCACCTTTTTCCATTTTCTAATCTTAGTTCTAAAGGTTCCAAACGGAGCCACTGTGTTAACATGTATGAATTTGTATACTTCCCAGACGGCTGTTTTAGTTGCCTCGTCGGCCCATTTTCTCATATGTGGTTTAAACAATTCTTCCTCACTTAGTGAATCGATCATTGCATAAATAGAATCAATGTTCTCATTCAACATGTCTTTCAACTCTTGCAGTGACAGGTGTGCATATGTATCTGTGAACCATTGATATAATTCACCAAGCTGATTCCACTTAAAATTATCGGAGGGAGTTTTGACCTGAAGCCCCTTTCTTTCGTCTGCTTCCCATTTAAGGATGAGCGTTGTCCATCCAACCTGATAAGCAAGATTTTCTGCTGGAGTTCGATCAACCTCATCAATTCTCTTATCTTTTAAAGGTTCCGGAATATCATTAAATTCTGATATATACTTTGCAAAGCTTTTATTTATCTCGTTTTTAAGTTCATCCTTATTCTCATATGTTCTCACTATTCTATCTCCTCAAATTCGATTTGTTGCTCAAATCATATCACATTCTCAAACATATCTCAATTCCAATTGTCTCTGCCCCCATCTATTGCATTGCCTTTCGGCTTGCTTCTGTCCCTGCCGGGAGTTTATCGGCACGCTGACAACGCAAGTGTCAACATGGGGTTTGAAACTTTTTTCGGGTAGTTATTTCTGTCGGTGCTAAACGTGTGCCACTGGCACTCAGCACCCTCTGTACTCCCGGCAGACAAAACGAAACTCCTGCCGCTGTCCCTTCGGCATGTTTTCCGTTCTGCCTGTTTTTCAAAAATCCTCAGAATCGGATTTTGTGAAAATAAAAAAGCCGATGCAATTTCATCTTTTACAAAAATCCAAAATACATCGGCTCAATCCTTTGACCTGATCGGTCATTATTCATTTTTACTGACTGACTCATACCGTCCATTTTTAATAATGAGCAAAACAAAAGGCACTAACTTTTTACGGTTAATGCCCTTTTGCGTTAATCACTATTAAATGTAAAAAATGCGGCAAAACCTCTGGCAAAATTTTGGCAAAATTCTGTTCAAAAAGGCTTGTAAAATAAAGTGGTTATGCTATAATAATATCGAGCCGTGGGAAGGCATGGGTAATGCCCTAATCCAAATATTCCATTTACGGGATTAAGAATGGTATATCCATTCTTTTTTTTTACCTATCAGGAGGTGTAAAATTGGCTAACGATAAACCCTTTACTGTGGAAGAACAGATTGATACGATGAAAAAATATGTGACACTCACAAAGAGAGCAAGAATGCGTGATTTTTTACAATATTCTGGATATTTTCGTGCCAGCAGATATGGAAAGTATTTGTTATCATACACCAATGTATTTGCGATGAAGCCGTCACAGGATGTGCTGTTTGCTTTGTATCAGTTTGATTTTGAACTGAGGAAGGTTATGTATGAAGCTTGTGCGAAAGCAGAAATTCAAATAAAGTCTGCGATTGCTAATGCGGTTTCATTGAAAACTGGTGATGCAGTGTTTTATCTGGAGCAACAGAATTATACACCAACGAGAAGTGAAAGAAATAAGTTTTACAGAAAAAAGAATGTTAAATTTTTCAATAGCTTCTTTAGTGATATACAGGATAAGGAAGAAATGTTGCGAAAAGATGTATTAAAATATCCTGAACTGAAGGAATATAGAAATGGCGGTAAGAGAGCTGCGATGAATATTCCGAGTTGGGCGGCATTTTCATATTTTGAGTTTGGTACGATTGAGAATATTTATATGTATTTAAGGAGTGATCTGCGTAAGGAAGTTTTGCTGTATAGTTACAGCCGGGGAAAATATGGTAAGAGGATAACAATGCAGATGGATACTTGGCTGAATGGTGTAAGAACATTACGAAATATCTGTGCCCACCACTCCAGACTCGTAGGAATGCAGGAGGCTATTGTACTTCCGGATGCGGAAGATGATGCCGATATACTTCTAAATGGGGAGGATTTCTTTTCAAGATTGTATGCTCTGAAAAAAGTAATGAATCCGAAAGACAGCGAAGCAATGAAAATAAAGTTAAAGAAAATCATTGCAAGAGCTAAAATTGATGTGTATCAACTTGGTGTTCTGCCGGCGGATTGGGAAGAGAAATTTGACAGAATAAAGGATCTGTAAAGTACATAAAATAGAATGAGCCGTGGGAAGGCAAGGATTGTCTGCAACTGCAGACAATGCCCTCAATCCAAATATTCCATTAACGGGACGGACAGGTGTATATCATCTGTCCGTTTTTGTGTTATAAAATACGCAACATTACTGTTTTCATGATGCCATTATAGTATTTTAACCATCCAATATGCATCTGCGTATGTACCATCTTTATATTTCATATTATGCGGAAATGTGCCCATTTTCTCAAATCCTATTTTCTTGTACAACGCTATTGCCCTATCATTATCTGCAACCACTTCAAGTTCGAGTTGCTCTATTCCCTTTTCTTTTGCAATCTCGCAAAGAAGTTCAAGCATTTTCCTTCCTATCCCCATTCCTGTATACGCTTGAAATAGAGCAATTCCAACACTAGCTCTATGACGATATCTACTGGGAGCATTCCCCATCAAAGAACAATTACCTATATACTTACCATTAAGAAAAGCCAATAGCATTAGGTTGCCCTCTGATTCATTTTGATTCCGAATAAAGTTTTTTTCTTGTTCAATGGTTAGCGTAATTTCCTCTGGTTCTTTAACGAGAAATCTTGTTTCACCACAGGTTTGCTTTAAATAATCTATCAGCATTTCTGCATCTTCTTCTCGTGCATTTCTAAGCCTTAATTCCGTTCCATCTAATTGTATAACATATTCTTCTATATACATCCTTTTTCCTCCATCAAATTTCACAGCTCGACAGACTGAGATTTGTCTTTATCTTATTTATCAAAATACTTATCACAGTATTCAAGTGATAGATTGATAAACTCCTGCAATTTATCAATATCATTATACATTCCATGGTTCGATTTTGGAAATTCAACATAATCGTATGGCACACCATTCTCTTTCAATGCATCTATTAAAGGGTATTTAAGTTGAGTCGGCACACAATGGTCGATTAGTCCATACCCCATCAAGGTCGGCACCGAGTTTGCATCCACCAAATATGTAGGCGAAACAGAGTAAATATACGGAAGATATTCTTTTGATGCCATCATTTCATCTGTAATTCTAATCCCTGTCATCATGGTTGCAAAATCCGCATCTGTGGTTATATGGTCTATCGATTTCAGCAAACTCCAATCGGATGGCTCAAATGAAGCAGGACCTGCGAGTTGAAAGACAAACTTTACTGGGATTGCAGAAATGTCAGCATTTTTATATGCATAGTTCATCGCAAGTGTTCCACCTGCTGACACCCCACAGGTAGCCATTTGTGTTAAATCAATTCCAAGCTGCGATGCCTGCTCCTTGATTGCGGCAACACAACTTAGAATTTCTTCATTCATTAACTCAAGACTGGCGTTGAGTAATTCTTCTTCACTTTTTTCCTTCTTTGATTGCAATGTATACTCAACCGTTGCTGTTACGTATCCTTTTGACGTATAATATTTGCACCACGCATCGCCATCTTCTTTGCTCCCGGAATTAAAACTTCCTCCGTGTATATAAAGAATCAGGCATTTTGACTCTGGCGTATCAAGATTTTTCGGCACATACAAATCATATTTGTGGTCGCTCGGATTTTCATAATCAAGATTTTCATACACACATCCTACTGTATCATTCCATTCAACTTGGATAAGCTTCATCGGTAAAGATCCAAGACGTTGAATGTTGATGAGCATACCCACAATAAAGGATACAACAAACAGAAAAATCAACATACCTATTTTACGATTTTTATTTGTACTGAACATGACATTTCTCCTTATATGATGTGGTCTAAAACAAGTTTTCCGGTAATACCGCCAAGTATTACACCGGCGATAATAACTCCACAACCAAGGAGAACCCATGCTAAAATTTGTTTCTGTTTTGTATTCATACTTATTTATCTCCTCAATTTCAGATTGTCATTTCTGCAATACTATCACTTAATTGTCATCAAGTTTCTTTGACAAATTCCGGTTTTCAGCTCGCAAGCTAGAAGTTATCAATCATCTTTTTTACTATGATTTTTTTGTATGTAACAGCCTATAAGACCCCCAATTGCCAAACCAATAAGTCCCCCTAATGTGTCACTTAAATTTTTTCCAATAACATATCCAACTACAGCCCATATATACCATTTACACATGATATCTGATACCTTCAAATCATTCATGATAATTTTCCTCCCCAATTCCGATTTGTTGCTCAAATCATATCACATTCTCAAACATATCTCAATTCCAATTGTCTCTGCCCCCATCTATTGCATTGCCTTTCGGCGTAAATGTGTTTCCTTCTGTTTTTTTATTCATCATTTTTTCCATAATCATCTATTTCCTTTCTTTCCTGTGCCCGACAGAGAGAGGTTTGCTTCTGTCCCTTCGGCAAAATTTCCGTTCCGTCTGTTTTTCAAAAATCCTATGAATCGGATTTTGTGAAAATAAACAAGCCGACGCAATTTCAACTTTTACAACAGTCCAAAATGCATCGGCTCAATCCTTTGACCTGATCGGTCATTATTCATTTTTTCTGACTGGCTCATACCGTCCATTTTTAATAATGAGCAAAGCAAAAGGCACTAACTTTTTACGGTTAATGCCCTTTTGCGTTAATCACTATTAAATTATTCGTCCAACATTATCTTTTCTTAATTTTTCTTCTGTCTGCGATATTCGGAACAGATTAGCAATCAATTCTGTACTTCCCATGTAATCAAGAATTTTCTGTCCTAGTTCTAATTGTTTTTTCGTATGAATATCATCAACATCTAATCCACCGTATAGTCCCATATATCCGGCATTTTGAAAAATTGCAAATTCCTCATTTGTAATAACACCTGCATTATGTGCTGTCTCTGCCAGCATTTGATTCCACTGCTTGATATCTCCTCTAACAACAAGTCTTCTGTTATCTTCATCCAATTCATTAAAGTGGTCAGCGACTTCCTGTCTGTATGTCTGGATTGCAAAATACGTTTGTCCTAACGCAATGACATCTTTTCTTGGATCTCCATTCTGCACGATCAGATAACATGCATATCTTGACAGTTCATAATCTTTTTGGGGTTTCGTGGTGACTCCAGCTTCAACGATTTTCCTGACCTCAGGAAAATCGTCTGGAATGCTATGCCCGCTGTTTTCACATGCGATCATTGCTCTTTTAATTACTTTTGCAAAATTCTCCCATTTTGCATAATCAAGTGCCGGTCCTAATTCTCTTGCACTCCAATACTCGCTTCCATCTTCCCGGATATGCTTGATATCTTCCTGAGTTCAATATATCCGCTTTTAAAAAAAACGGTGATCACATTGTTGACCGTCTGTTTCGGCAACAGTGTCTTTTCACAGATCTGTTTCTGCGTGCAGTTTTCCGTGTAAAGGATTGCATTCAGAATATAAAGGCTGTTGTAGGAAATACCAGATTTGCGGGCGTAATCTTCGTAAATAACGCTGATACTCTGCCATGCATTGCAAAAAATCCTTGTCTTTGATTCAATATCCATGGCTTCGCCCTCCTTAGTCTCATTTTAGGACTATGGTATCTCTTTCTATTTTTTGTCAATATCAAATCTTTCATATATTGGACTAAGCACATAATTCTTTATTCCCGAAAAAAGCCACACCAGTAACTATGATGTACCCCACCAGCGAAATAACAGACGCTTCCATGCCAAATTCACCGCCCGTCACCGCAAATGATTTTGCATCAAGAACATAAGTCATGACAGAGAATTGATCCGCTTTTTGTCCAATTGCCAGTCCCCCACCGATCATTACAATATTCCAGATGGCATGCACGATTCCACTGTTCCAGACAGAACCACTCTCGATTGCAATCATTGAAAACATAATTCCCGCCATCGTTCCTGCAACAAGAACCTGCAAACAGCTTCCGATGGAAAAATCCATTCCCAGAATATGAACCATGCCAAACAGCACCGATGGAACGATAACCGCCACCTTACGATTCCATTTTTTCCTTAAAAGATTTAAAATAACGCCCCGAAATACCATTTCTTCGACAAATCCAGCCGCGATTCCGGTAAACATAATTCCGGCACTTAATGTACGAAATATCTGCTTTCCATTCATATGCGAGGAAACATACGCACCCTGAAAGAACAAAAGATAACTTCCTTTTACCAGCAGTGGCAACAGAATAGCAATTAGAATCCATTTTCTTTTAATATGAAATACGGGCATTCCAAAATCAGAAATAGGTAACCTGATCACTTTCTCAATATATATCTTTAAAATAACATAAGTCAGTCCGACATAAAAAATTCCTGCAATGATATTACATATTCCATCCGGAATCTTTATCAGGTTCAATGCACTTGCGGCAAGCTGTGCTGCAAGTTGTGCAATGATGAGAATAACTATGGCAGCAACCGAACCGCCAATTACTTTTTTGGTACTCATTTTTCTGTTTTCCTCCTTATGTTCTGCTTTTTCTGCACGCTCCTGTAAACCACATAGAGGCCTGCGATCAAATAAAAAACGGCTAATACTCCCTGCAAAATATCATCATATTTCCAAACGGTATAATTCCATCCAAGAATTTCATTCATAAAAAAATTAGAAAAATTACAAAGTCCATGTACAAGAACCGGAATGAATAAATGATTCGTCTGTATAAAAAGTGCTGCCAGAAACATGCCAAAACAAATCGCATACAATACCTGTTTTGTCGTATCTGCAAAGTTCTGTCCCACCAGCAGATTCCGGTAATGGCACAGACCAAATCCAAGGGAAGACACAACTACCGCACAATAAATTCCATTTTTCTTTTTTCCCCATGCAGCAAGAAACATATTTAACAGAATTCCCCGCCACACATATTCTTCCAGCAGTCCAATACTAAGACTTGCCACACCGCAGATCAGGAAAAAACAAATCCCTTTACCGGAAAGCAGTGAAAAAACTTTTTTTCCATGAACGAGAGTCATAAGATCATTCCCAATCTGTATTAACGGAAAAATAAACATTCCCAATACCGGTAACCATGACCCATTTCTTTTTTCTTTTCTTACGAAATCTGCTTTTTTGCGAAACAATACAAACATAATAACAAACGTCAACACTTCATTGAATAACATGGAAATATAAGAACTGTATAAAGTTTCCTCCCAGTTGTCCATTACCTTTCCAACCACATAAGCCACCAATGTTCCGGTCAGTTCCCACAGGATATATACAAAGACAGCATATATGACCGGAATGAAATAACGATAAAACGCACGATTCTTTTTCTTCATTTTCTCCCCATCCCTTTCTTACCCCCACTCTTCCACATTCCGGCAGAATCCAATATAGGTAATGATAAAATACACCAGATAAATTCCGAAAAACAATACCGAAGAAATCAAAAAATAAGTTGCCGGTGCCGCCCGAACCCCCGTATAAAAGTCAAACTTACCACCAACATATACACAGACCAGTCCGCTGATTGCAAGTGACACACATGCCGGACAAAGATAATAACCGGCAAGCTGCTTTAAAATCATCCTGCGGATTTCTCTTCTGCTGTAACCAATCTGAAAGAGAACCCTGTAGCGGAATTTGTATTTTACGGAATCGCTGAGCTGCTGCACGGAAAGCACGGTCAGTGCCACACACAAAAATACCAGTCCGATATAAAAAAGCGGAAACATCAGCGAAGATAACATATATTTCACTTCCGGAATCAGATTGTCACGCACAAGATTTTTTGCCGTATAGGTAACAATTGTATCCGAACCCGAACAGGAATTTCCAAGTGCTTCCCCATCCCAGTCATCCGAAGCTGCTTCCGTCATGGCGTGCCCCTGCACACTAATTTTATCCGGATCCTTCTCCAGATCATCCAGCCGTTTCTCCAGATCCGCAGGTGCCTCGCCTTTGATATCCGCCACCAATTCTGCATAATAGGGATGCATCTGTGCAAGAACGGCATCCGGAACAATAATAATATAATCCCCTCCGTTGTGGCCGTTCTGCGAAAATCCCTCCGTGTGATAGCCCGCAAAAGATAATGTCCCATCTGTTCCCTGAATTTTGATCCGACCGGAAAAATCCCCGGTCTGATTCAGCACGCGGTCTTTGATATGGATGGTATACTGATCTTCTTTTAACTGCACTTCCGAAAGTCCGATCATGGTACGGAGCCGGTTGTAATCCGAGAGTCCCATATAGGTATCGTAATTGCAATATGCCAGTTCTTCATTTTTACTGATCTTTTTCCAGTCCGGTGTGCCATCTGCGTTCCGATACTCTGATCCAAATTCTTTCAGATGTGTATACAGATATGCATTGACCTGATTCGTTTCGTTCTCATAAACCTTATAAGTAAAAATTTCCTTTATGGCTGTCTCCTGTTTCAGCAGAGCAATTTCCTGCTGAAACTCATCCTTCACATTGCTGCTGTATACCTGCACATCAAACGGAAATTTGCTCACAAGCACCTCATTCTGGAAATGATTAAACATAAATGCCACCGAACTTCCGAGTATCGCCAGAGTAAACAGTGCCGTCAGTGTTCCCATGGTAAACCGCAGTGTCCGGATCTTAGAAGAAAACTGCCGGAGCAGAAACAGCGCATCCCCACGGTAAATAGCAGCTCCCTTTTTTCTGACATAACAGGCGATCCACGCCGCAATGCCTGTGTAAAAAAGATAAATCGTCAGCACCAGTCCAATGAGAAAAGCGATTACAACTCCGGTATCCCATGCTTTAAAACAAAACAGAAACACACCGAATACGACAAGAAACAGCACAGATAACGGAAGGAACCATCTCTTTGCCTTTTCATGTGTTTCTTTGATTTCCTCATTCTGTCTCTGGCTGTCCATCAGATCATGGATATTCATTTTGCGGAATTTTTTTTGGCTACGAAACAGCGCCAGCAGATAACAGCACAGATAACATGCAGCCGTCATCAAAATACAGTTTCGGTTCCATTCCAGATGCAGTTTGTAATCCAGCTGCACCATGCTGTAAAAAATGGACAGAAGGATCTGCTGAAAAAGCAGACCCAGTCCCATTCCCACAAGAAACGCGCCCGCTCCAAGCAGCAGATTTTCCGTAAAATAAAGCCTTGCAATCTCTTTTTTCTTTACCCCGACCAGAAGATAAATTCCAAACTCACGGCTTCGCTTTTCCAGTACAAACCGCACCATATAATTGATCAGCCACGCAATGATCGGCACGATAAAAGCGGTCGCAAGTCCCGTCATCACGCTCATCATGGCATCCATCTGAAACAGATTCTGCACATCTTTGGAAAACAAAAGCGTATTGAATGAAAACATGAGTGCAGTCACAACCGCCATCGTCATAAAATACACCACATAGTCTTTTGCCATGCGCTTTACATTTCGAAGAGCAAGTTTACACATCATGGGAACGTTCACCTCCCGTCAGTGTCATCACATCGAGTATTTCATTTAAAAACGCCCGGCGCTCTTTTCCCCCGCGCACCAGTTCATGAAAAATCTTCCCGTCTTTCAGAAACAGAATACGGCTGCAATAACTTGCGGAAAACGCGTCGTGTGTCACCATCAGAATGGTTGCGCCCATGTTTTGGTTCATATCTGTAAATGTCTCTAACAGGGTCTGCGCCGACAAGGAATCCAGCGCCCCTGTCGGCTCATCTGCCAGAAGAAGTGTGGGATGATTTGCAAGTGCACGGGCACATGCGCACCGCTGCTTTTGTCCGCCGGACACCTGATACGGATATTTATCCTTAACCTCCTCGATTCCCAGAATGCGAAGCAGCTCACTGCACCGTTTCTGAATCTCCTTTTTGCCGCGCCGATGCAGCGTCATAACGAGCATAATATTCTCTTCCAGTGTGAGTGTATCCAGCAGATTGTATTCCTGAAAGATAAACCCAAGCTGTTTTTTGCGGAATTCCGAAAGCTGTTCTTCCCCCAGTTCTGTGATATCGGTATCTCCATAATAAATATGTCCCGCTGTCACCCGGTCAATGGTTGACAACAGATTTAAAAGCGTTGTCTTTCCGGAACCGGAAGCTCCCATCACACCGATAAACTCCCCCTGCTGCACGGCAAAGCTGACACGGTCCACCGCTTTTGTCACCTGATCCCCGTTTCCATAATATTTCTCCACATCGCTTACGCGTATGATTTCCTGCATCTTCTGACACTCCTTTCCCTCGCTTGTAAATAAAAGGCATAGTAAAGAATATCATTTTTTCTTCACTATGCCTACTTTAACACGGGATCTGTCCGCTTTGTATGGAGTTACCTTTCCTGAATCTTACAGTTTTGAAAGATAAACGTGTTATGTCTCCCTGTAACCGGTAAGATAATCACTCACCGGAAACATAAGTATGATCTCTGTTCCCTTTCCTTCCGCAGATTCTGCCCGGATTTCTATATTTAACTTGTCACAGAGTTTACGGCACAGATACAGTCCCATTCCGGTCGAACGCTCCCGGTTTCTTCCGTTCGTTCCCGTAAACCCTTTTTCAAAAATCCGTGGGATTTCTTCCTTTGGAATCCCGATACCGTCATCTTTTACCAGCAAAAGAACACCGCTTTTTGTTTTTTTAGTAACAATCTGAATGTGAGTACCCTCACTTCTTCCGTATTTTACGCTGTTTTGAATGAGCTGGTTTAAAATAAAAGCGATCCATTTCTTATCGCTGTATACCGTATCGGGGCAGGCAACTTCCGCCTTTACATGGCTCTGGATCAGATAATATTTGTTCTGCAAAAGCACCTGTTGTGCCACTTCCTGCAGATTGGTTTCCGCGATCATGTAGTCTTTGTATACCGCATCCATACGCGCATAGTACAGTGCCATATCCACATAATTCTCCACCTTGCGGTTTTCCACAAGGAGATAGCGGCTCCTCTCATCCCGATTATTTTCACAGTTTAACGCGATCGCCGTGATCGGTGCCTTGATCTCATGCACCCAGCTTTCAATGTACTCCCGGTAATCTTTCTGGTTCTGTTCCATCTGGTGTATCCGCTCGATCACCGATTTGTTGGATTTGCGGATCAGTTCCCGATACTTCTGATCTTCCAGCCCAAACGATTCCGGCATCAGTTCTCCGAGAAGATAACGCCTGTCCAGCTGATCCGTAAGCTGCTCTAATTTTCTGAAATAACTTCTGCGTGAAAAAAACTGAAGGAAAAGCCATCCTGCCAGTATTACACAGTAACACACCAATATGATCACACATTTATCCATGGAATAACCGGTCAGCCGCAAAAAGATGACAAGCCCAGCCATGCATACCATATGTAAAAGCAGTAGCAACACCTTGTCTTTCAGATATTCTGTCAGTTTCATATGCGATAGCCCATCCCTCTTTTTGTCTCAATAAAGTCACATACGCCAATTTCTGCAAGTTTTGCGCGCAGGCGTGTGATATTTACACTGAGGGCATTATCATCAATAAAGACCTGCTGATCCCACAGGTATTCCACCAGTTCGATTCTTGGCACAATCTCTCCCTGATGCAAAAACAGGTAATGCAGGATTTTCAATTCGTTTTTCGACAGATCCACCTGCTGACCCTGATATTTTACGCAACCACGGACAACATCAAGTTCCACACCTTTACAGGTCATCTTCTCTGGTATGTCTGCTTTTTTCGCCCGTTTTAATACGGCTGCGATATGTGCCAGAAGTAACGGCGGCTGAAACGGCTTCGTGATATAAGCATCGCCGCCCTGCAGCATTCCGCTTAATTCATCCATCGAATCCGTCCTGCTGGTCAGGAAAATAATCGGAACATCCGACGTTTTCCTTATACTTTTGCAGATTTCAAATCCGGATTGCTGCGGCAGATTTACATCGAGCAGAAGCAGATCCGGCTCTATTTGCAGAATATCCTCTACCACGTGATGAAACTCTGTCAATACCGTGACCTGATACAGTGCATTTTCTAACAGCAGCTTTAATTCCTGACGGATGGCTGCATCATCTTCTATGATTAAAATGTTCATGATTTTCCTCAAAAATTGGATATTTTTTCTTATCGGAATCGGTTATTTTACGGATTATCTTACAGGGATTACCGGCCGCGATCACACCATCCGGAATATTTTTATTCACAACACTTCCGGCACCAATGATGGTATTGTTTCCGATTGTCACGCCCGGCAGCACGAATACATTCGTTCCAATCCAGACATTGTCTCCCACTGTGATTGGCAAAGCAATTTCCAGTCCCTGCCCTCTCTGTTCGCTGTCTATTGCGTGTCCTGCTGTCGAAAATACACAATTCCATGTTTTACTTAAATACTCTGACATTTCCGAGATTGTACTTTCATGCAAATGCAAATATAATTCAAGCAGATCCTTTAATTCATTTTCATAAATTTTTCTAACCAATATAGTTCCTCCACATATTTCACTTTGATATTTTAAATGATAACATCTTTGCTTAACTGTTTCTACCTGCACTTTTTACAAAAATCGACCAGCGCTCCATATGGTCTTTAAAAAATCAATTTGATAATTTATGTAAAGAATTTGGTATGAACGCTTCCACCGCATTTAATATTTTTGCGCGGGCAGTTGTCAGAGAACGTAAAATTCCATTTGAAATTTGTGCATCCACCAGCGTTTCTTTAGAGGACGGACGCTCTGCTTTTAATGCCCTGCGTCATTCCGCAGAACAAAACAATCTGCAGGATTTATCCTTAAATGACATTAACACAGAAATACAATTTGCACGCAACAATAAAGCCTAAGCAATGAGACACTCAAAATGGTCAATCGGAATTACTCTTATTCCATTTTAATCAAATACTCTTTCGGCACCTCTTTTGTAAGCCAGACTCCGTTTACCGATAAGAAAAACGCATAACCTGCCCTTTCCATCTTTCCAGCAGCCACTTTGTAAATCACCGGCTTTCCATGCCTGCTTCCAACCTTGACTGCCGTATCTTCATCCCCTGATAAATGGACATATAACCGACTCTTTGGAATCAGACCGGTCTTATCAATCGATGCAAAAGCAATGTAATCATATTTATATGCAAAAGCAATCAAAAAATCAATCTTATTTTTTCGCGATTGATTTTTGATTGCTTTTACACATGTCACTCTATTTCATACAATCCATTATGATCTTCTCACACAAATCATATCCCAGCTCGGAACTGTTCAAAGACAATATATAATTCTTTGCCATCCCCCACTTCTGATCCGTATAAAATCGATAATTTGTCATACGCCTTTTATCGATATCTGCCATCATTTTTTCTGCTTCCTCTTCGGTAACATTATACAGTTTACAGATACGCGCCACCTTTTCCGGCATATCCCCATGTATAAAAACGTTCAGCACATTATCTTTGTCTTTTAAGATAAAATCCGCATTCCGTCCTATGATCACACAGCTTTCCTTTTCCGCAATCTCCAAAATCACTTTTCTCTGCGCTTCATACACCATATTCTCTTTAAAAATACATAGCCGGCCAGACACGCGATAAACTCTGTGATCGGGAACGCCCACCAGATCAGCGAAACTCCCATCTGTCCGTTTCGGACGAAAATAGAGAAAATGCCTGCCAACGGCAATATAATTACAAGCTGTCTAAGCAGCGAAATCACAAGCGACTCGATGCCTCCGTCCAATGCCTGATAAATTCCCTGATATGCGACATTGATTCCTGCAAAAAGAAAACTGATAGAAATAATGTGCATTGCTCCGATAAAATATTCTCTTGACTGCCCTGCGTTGAATAAAGTTGCAAATGCACCCGGGAAAATTTCCGTGATCGCCACACCAAGAACCATAAGTACGATTGTATAAATCAGTCCGTACTTCATACCATCCTTAATTCGCTTTTTACTTCCCATCCCATAGGAAAAAGCGATGATCGGTGTGATCGCATCACGCAGACCAAATGCAAGGAACAACACAAACTGCTGCACTTTATAAAACAATCCATATGCAGTCTGCGCCGAAGGATTAAATTTTAAGATCAGATTCATTACATAAACCATAATAGACATCAGTGCCTGTGCAATGATCGCCGGAAGTCCGATCGAATAAATTTCTTTTATAATTCCGCCCTCCGGTTTCATGTATTTTGTTCCATGCGCAAACTCTTTATTTAATTTCATATGGAAAATAAAGAGTAATACTGCCGATGTAACCTGTCCGATTACCGTCGCATATGCTGCACCTTCTACTCCCATTTCAGGAACAGGTCCAATACCATAAATCATAATTGGATCAAGAATAATATTTACCATTGCCCCCACAACCTGACCAATTGTAGAATAAAGCGAACGTCCGGTTGCCTGTAATAACTTTTCAAACAGGGAAAAGAAGATAATTCCAAACGAAATCACGCAGCATATTCGAAGATAACCTGTTCCCATTGCAATTACTTCCGGATCAACCGTCTGCGATGAAATATAGGCTTTCACTCCGAAAATTCCAAACAGCAGACATACCGCATAAATAATTACTCCAAGAAATAAACTGTTTCCCGCAACTTTTGCTGCTTTTTTGCTGTTTCCCTGTCCAAGTGTCCGCGCAAGAAGTGCATTCGTGCCCACACCGGTTCCGATTCCTACCGCTACCATGAGCATCTGCACCGGAAACACCAGCGTAAGTGCATTTAAAGCGGCTTCACTTCCCTCCTTCATGTTTCCGACAAAGGCACTGTCCACAATATTGTAGACCGCCTGCAATGCCATCGACAAGATCATCGGTATTCCCATCTGTACCATGAGCTTATTGACCGGCATCTCTTTCATCCTGTTTCTTTCTGCCATCTTAACTGAATCCTCCTTTTTCTACATAAAAAAAGCATGTACTTATCTCACAAGCTGGACTTACGCTGATAAGCTACACACTTTTTCATGGCATCATAAAAATAAAAACGAGCAGCAAAACTGGATTTACGCTCGTTTGCTACTCGTTTGAAAATCATTATATTTCTCTTTTTCTAAAAAGTCAAACTAAACTTTCTTGTAAAAAATACATAGGATGCTATTTCCATACTCACTTACACGAAAAGCCCGAATACTCTATTCTTTTTCGCATGTGCATCCAACTCCGCCTGTGTTGTAATCCCTTTTTCAATAGCCCGCGCCTTAATTGCAGGTGGATAATTGTAAAGCTGGTATTTTGCTCCCTGGATTCTAAATAAAACGAGCATAAACGCTGTATAAAGCAGACTGTACACGATTGCTTCTACTGTAATCCTGATTACCATAGTTACGTCTCTCCTTTCAGGTTAGTTATTTCTAACTGTTATTTTAGCACAATTTTTACCAACTTGAAAGTCCATTTACTCTTATTCCGACTCCATCTCCCCAGTCGCTGCCTCCATAACCGATTCCACCGACACAACCTCCGGTCCGGCTGCAAATGCTTCCTCTGCATCAGCTGCTTCCATTGGATCCTCACGCTCTTTCTTTTCCTCATCATCCCAAAGCGACTTATACTTTTTGCGTTTTTCCAACCGCGCCATCATTCCGGCATTTTTTGCCATCATGTACAGATCCTTATCAAATTCCATCAGCTTTTTCTCATCCTGTGCTGGCACAATGTCTCCATGCATGATGCGTCTGGCTACCGTCATGATTTTTCCCATTTCCTCACTGTAGTCTTTCGCAGCCTCGTCCTGCTGCTTTGCCGCAACACTGTTAAACTTGCTTTCCCACTGCTCCATAAGCTGATCTACATAATCCTGATATTCATCCTGTTTTTCTGCAACGGCATTATATTGCAAATCCAGAGTGGCTGCCTCATCGGCATACAACGTTTTACCGTCCGGTGTGCTTTCCATCCGTTCCTTTAGCTCATTTCGCTGCTTTGACAGTTTGAATTTCTGCTGATTGTATGATTTCAGAACAGAACTGTAGATTCCTCTTGCCTCTCCTACTTTCATAATGTCTCCTCCGTGAAATATATCCATTGTTTCCCTTATATTTCATATATCGGATAAATCACATGATTTTTTAATTCACTTTCAATTTCATCTTAATATATTCGCTGACCGCACATAGACCAGCTTTCAGGATTTCGGCATCACAGGCATATCCAATCCTCATGCTGTGCGACTGTTCAAAACAGTCCCCTGGCGTGACAAAAGCACCTGTCTGCTTGTACATTTCTTCACAAAACGTATAAGAATCAATGGGCAGATCATTTTTGTTTCCGGTGTTGCCAGACGGCGAATCTCCTCAATATCAGGAAGATACCCATTTTCCTTTTTAAGATCAATCAACTGCACATCTGCACCATAGGATTCCGGAATAGAATACAATTGTTGATAGGTCGGTCTGATGCTAATGACTCTCTCTCCCGGCGAAATGAGAGAATAAAACACATGATGATTGGCACCCGTAGCACCATGCGTGGGGATAATCTCATCCAATTTAATAGTTTTATAAAGCTTGCAGACTCCTGCTTTAAATTCAGGATTTCCCTCAATGTTACCATAAGTTAATCTTTGTTTACAAAAATCTTCTAAGAATTTATTCTTATCTTCACTATAAAATCTCCTTTCTTTCCCAATTGCCACCAAAAAGAAAAAAGTATCCAAGGCATCGCCTTATAGCACATTTTTAATGCGCTGTACCTACGGCGGTGTCCTGAACACCTTTCATTTAATCGCTGCCCGGTGGCAACGATAAGTGTTATATTTAATTCATATTTATTTTATGTTGTAAACTACATTTTGTCAACAGCGCATCACTATCACCGCCTACTCGGGAGTTTGACAGTTGAATAATAGAAAAAGTACTTGCAGGCCTTATAAAACCTGCTTTTTTTGCGTCAAATTTTATGTTTTTATATATGTTATTTTCTGTTATTGTATTGTATAATAAGAAGGTGTTGCATATGCATCTTCATATATCAAAATCCAAAAATGCAGAGTCCTTTTATATCTGCAAAGGGAAGGAATAAATTACTATACTTCAAAACAACGGCAAAAATCGCTGAACCCCAGTAAAATCAATGGATACAGCGATTTTTTCTTCTAATAACTGTCAAAGACAGGAATATATTCTTGTATGATTGCACAGTAAATAAGCATTATATAATAATTCCCTGCTTGGTTTTTTTGTTTTAATGAACTTTCGTTATTGCTCCGGCATCCATCTCGTACACCTCATCACAGAGAATTTCTATATCCAGTGGATTATGACTCGCTACGAGGATGGTTGTCCCTTCTTCTTTTAATTGAACCAGAAGCTTCCGCATATCCTCCACGCCATGTTTATCCAGACCGTTCATCGGCTCATCCAAAATGAGGATGTCCGGACTTTCCATAATTGCCTGTGCAATTCCAAGTCGCTGACGCATGCCGAGGGAAAATTTCCCCACCTTCTTCTTATCTTCCGGATCAAGCCCCACGAGCCGGATGCTCTCTTTTATCTTCTCATCTGTGATTTTTTTCTGCAGACGCGCAAGAAGCTTCAGGTTCTGAAAGCCTGAATAATCCCGCAGAAAACCCGGATGTTCAATAATAATTCCAATTCCCTGTGGGATATCCACATCCTTCCCCACCTGTTTGCCACGAACCAGGATTTTCCCCGCATCCGGCAGGACAAAACCACAGATGCTTTTAAAAAGAACTGTCTTGCCGCTTCCGTTCCTTCCGATGATTCCATATATTTTTCCGGGTGTGACAGAAAGGCTCACATGGTCCAGAACCGTCTGTTCCCCGAACCTTTTTACGACATCCTGTATTTCTATCAAATTTTCCATTCTCTAAATCCTCTCTGCCTTCAGCAAATGTTCTATAAGCCTGACTCAATAGCGTCAAGTGTGTATGTCTTCGATTTTTTCATAATGATAAATCCGGTCACCAGAATAATTGCGATTTCAACCGCAAGAATATACCACAGCGGAACTGCATCATCGCTCCTTAAATAAGCATAGGTGGTCGTCCAGTGCAGTGGTGACAGAACTCTGAGCTTAGGCAGCCTCACCACATCAATCATATTGGAAAAAACAATCCAGCCAATGGCCACTGCTGATCCATATATTCTGCTCCCAAGCATGTTTCCAAGAAAAACAACAAGACCAAGCAGCGTACCCACAAGTACATTCAGTCCGTAGGTAATCAGACAGGCAGCAAGTGGCGTATAGGCTTCCACGATTTCCTTGTGCATCACCACTCCGGCCAGTCCGTTATTTTCTGCACACATCCGGATAATACCGCCCCAGTCCGTAGAAAATCCGACCTGCGGAATGAGTACCAGAACTGTCGTCAGTGCAGTCCACAGAAAATATACCAGATTCGCGGCAACAATGTAGGCAAGCTGTCCGGCAAACCAGCGCAGCCGCCCTGTCCTCACCAGAACAAACATCTGCTGGTCATCCATAAACGGGGCATTACAAAACAATAAAACCACCCCAAAATAAAAAAGCATCCGCGTTATTCCGTCATCCATCTGAAAAGCGAAAAAATATGGTGTCACCGCTAGTCCCACATCCTGCGCATACTGCCTTAAATAATCTTCCCGGATAAATGTGAAAACCAAAACGGACAAAAAGACGATGAATACCCGGTAGCTGCTTTTCCACTTTCTGAAATTGTTACACATACTCCTAAGCATTTTCCATCCTCCTTATAATCTGCCTTGCCGCAATCTTCCACAAAACAAAGTAGATACAGCCTGTATACGCCAGAGCATAAAGCATCTGCCAGATTCCTCCCCCCAGAAATTCCGCATTGCCAAAGTATACCCATGCCGGCAGAATTGGTCCCAGCTCCAGCGGAGCATATTTATTGGACAGGCAGATGACCATGTAATAAATAAGAATGGGCATTGCCGTCCCGACAAATATATTGGGAATACATGCCGTCACCGTCATCGCCAATCCTGCGAGAACCGCACCCAGCAGGGACAGTAGCAGAGCATTCCAGATATTCTGGATAAAGTAAGCATGATTCTGCGAAAACATAGCATAAAACGAGCCTTTTATCGGCCAAAGCGTAAAAATCATGAGCAGTTCATACAATGCCATACCGCCAAGCATGCTTGCACAGCCGCCAAGGGCTGCAGAAAAAAGATGCCCCCTGATATACTTTTTTGCATCACCTCTTACGACTGCGTATCTGGTAAAACCACTGTTACAGTCCTCACAGTAACTGAGACCTCCGCCAATCACGCAGAGCAGATAAAACAGGATAATGAACCCGGAACTGGATACGACGGAAAAAGCATCCTGCAGATTCGCAGAATCCCCGTCTGAGCGGATAAAAGCAATTCCGCTCATATACAGTGTCAGTGCCATTCCAAGTGTGCAGATATATATTTTTCGATTCTGAAACATGCGAAGTACATTTGTTGTAAAATACCGGTTCATATTTCTCCCCCCTCATTTGGTCTGCAGAACTTCACCTGTATAGGCATCATAAATAGCTATATATTTCTCTTCGGAATCATAATTCACCTCACCATAGTGAGTGACTGTCTGCGAATAATAACATGCCCATACCGGACACATATGGTACAATTCCGTTTCTTTATCGTAAACCGGCAGATATTCCAGCGAAACCTCCGACAGCTTCATTTCACCGGTTTCCTCCTTTGACTTCATCATCTCTACCTGTTTTTCTATAATGTCCGCCGGACGAAGAATCTCCTGTTCGGTTCCCATTTTCTCCAGCTCATACGTTGGTGCAGACTGAAAATATGCAATTCCATCCCTGTCTACACTTACTTCACACACGCTTGAACGGAAAGTGGTATCGTTTGTAAGTTTTCCATCCCCCGGATCATATCTAAGACCCGGAATGCCAAAGTAATCCTGATAAAGAAATATCGCATACGAGAAATTCCTATTTTCTTCTTCCTCCGGTGTGTGATTGTCGAATTTATCAAGATCCAGCCATGATATTCTCTTATTCTTTTCATCCAGTGTATAGCAGTCCACTGTATCACTGACCTGAATTCCCATTTTTTCTGCATAATCCACTGCCAGCTGTTCACTCTCTTTTATCGAACCGAACGCCAGCTCTCTGCCGGTTTTGTACAGTTCTCTGTTGTCTCCCTTATAATCTCCGCAGAAGTCTGACTGATTTAAGGAAACATACCCGCGTTCAGTTGAATAACTAAATCTGTCCGGTAAAACATAAACATTGTCCTCATGATTTGAAATCTCTACATAATAAATTTTTTCCCCTTCACTGTTCCTGTAACACTCTACATCCTTCTCCTCATATTTCCACCCTGCTTCGTTCATCATTTTCTGAATCAGCTCATGTGCCTCTTCTTCTGATTCTGTATAATTTTTTTCTGTCGCATACCAGTCGGAAAGCTTCCATTCCGAAAGCCCCCATAACCGGACATCTGCATCTACCATTAACAGATCATCCACCTGACAGGTCAGATGATCTGGAATTTTCTCAACATCATCTGTATCAAACTCTGTAAGCTCCTGTTTGGCGACCCCCTCCATCTGATTCTGGTGCTCTGTGCCATTCTGCTCGGGAAACTCCGTTGGCGCACAGGCTGTCAGAACAAGACAGGCACTTGTCAGCATAATAACTGCACAATTTTTTCTTCCCATCTTTCCCCCTCCAATAATATATCTGAACCATATTTATAAATCTCATATTCCTCATGTTCAATTACATTTTCACGAACAAAAAAATCAGCTATCATTTTTGATAATCCAGACATAAACACACGTCCTTTCAATCTGATGATAACTGATTTCTTAATCTTTACAATTCGTTTGGCAAGTTTTACCTGTTTTTGGCAAAATTAGCAAGTGGAATTACCATATGTACAATCACATTATTTGCTTCTTCCGATATATTTAAAAATCCCTGATACTGATTGACAATCTCCCGAACTGTCGGGATTCCCAATCCATGTTCAGCCTTATTTTTTTTCGATGTGACAAGTTTAGGATTTACACAAAGAACAGAGTTTTGAATGTGATTCTCTACAATTAGATTAAACATTTCATCTACCACTTCCATGTTAAGATGAATTTCCTGCTCCTGCTCTTTCTGCTCAGCTTCAATCGCGTTATCCAAAAGATTCGACAAAGCAATTGCCAGTTCTATCGTATCTATATTCTCCGGAAGCTTCACATGAATCACAAATCGTATGTGGTTCTTTTCACATATCTCCTTCTTCTCATTGATAACAGCATTCAACATCAAATTAGGGGTATAAATCTGCTGTTTCTCTGACAGTTTCGTGGCAAAAGTCTTTTGCATTTCTTTTTTAACTAATTCTACCTTACCTTCTTCCAAAAGTTGGAGATAGTTCGAGAAATAACGTCGGATATCATGTCTTACTTCGCGGATTTTTTGGTTGCTTTCCTCTGATACTTTCATCAGTTTCTCCTGCTCCCTCAACTGAGTTCGCAAAATACTGTTCTCAAGCAGTTCTCGATTTTGATTTTGCAAGTGGTTCAAGAGCCACAACACAAGAAGAATGATTCCCAGAAACAAAAGCGTTATTACTGCAAAAGCTATCTGTAAGATTCGCGGTAACATAACCTGTTTTAACAGGATAATAAAAAACAGAGAGACAACAAAAAAACAAGCAAAAAAAATCCCGCTTATCAGCAATTCCTGTTGTACAAATTCTCTCTGTCTTTTTATAGTTCTTATATAAGCATATGCGATAAAAATGCAGAGACTCTTCATGACACAAACCTCGATAAGTCTCATCGAATTCCCATACATCGTCAGTTTTTCCATTGTCACTCCGCTGAATGCTGAAATAACATAAAGACATATGATACTTATCAGAATTGTCAATACATTAATCATAATAACAGAGATGACTTTTGAAGCAAACCGTCCTTCAAAATATCTCTGGGCAAAAAAAATACATATTCCCATTCCAATAAATGACGCAATCAGATTCGACCCCACTTCAAAATAAGTAACTGCTGTAAATGTGATTCCAAACACAAGATACTTCCACCATGCCAATTCGTCTCTAGGTCTAAATTGCGCCCGAATTACCGCTGTGCAAATTCCAAAACTGATAATGCAGGCCGCAATCTCTATTATGAAACTAATCCATTTCATATATCCGACTCCTCATATAACCAAAATATTGTTTCTTTACCTCTTCCTTCTTATCTCTACTGACCGGAATATGCTGCCCTGTTTTTACAGTGATTTCCTTCAAATTAAAATTCTGTATCCACATGCTATTTACAAGATAACTTTTTCCCGGACGCAGGAAATGGAAAATAAGCATTTTTTCTGCATAATCAGATATTTTTCCTCTGCTTCGCACAACCTGTTCTTCACGCTCAGAATTCATTACATGAAATAGTAGGTAATGAGCCTGACTCTCTATATAAACGATTTCCTTTACCGGAAGCACAATCTGTTGCTCTTTTACATCTAATGTAATAAATCGCGCTCTCTTCTCCTTCTGTTTTTTCAAGCTTTGCAACGCTTCCGAAAGTTCCGCCTGTAAATACGCTTTTCTAATGAAACGAAATGGCTTATAGTGAATTGCCTCAAATACAGCCTCCTCATGATTGCTGATAAAAATAACAATTGCCTGCGGATTTTGTTCTTCCAACTTGGCAGCCAATTCCATACCCGTTACTTCCGGCATATCAATATCAAGAAAAAAAATTTCTGTCTGATGCAGTTTTGTCTCCAACAATTTCTCACTATCCGTGTATGATACAATTTCCCCCACTACATTTAGCTGCTGCAATTCTGCCCTTATTTGTTTCTCCAACCTCGAAAGAAATATTTCATCATCATCGCATATTGCAATAGTCCAATGCTCTATACCCATAAATGGCATAAACTCGTCTTTCCCCCTTCTTTTGTTTATATGACTATTTTCGCTTGTGCCCTTTGAGCAGCTACCATCTGCCTTTAAGGACTGGTTTTCTGATTCGATTAAATTTTCGTTGCTAGTTGCGCACCTTCGTCAAATAGAATACTGCAAGCTGGGTGCGGTCACGCAGAGAAAGCTTATCGAGAATGCTGCTGATATAATTGCGGACGGTTCCCTCACTCAGAAACAGTTCGTCTGCAATCTCACGGTTGCTTTTTCCAACTCCGACAAGAGCAATAATATCCTGCTCCTTTTCTCCGATGTCGTAGCGGCTGTAATGTCTGACAGATAAGAATCTTTTCGTTCAGGGAATATATCCCAGTAATCTTTTCTTGATATTGTACCTGTTCTCTGTCTGGCATTTAGATTATCATTCACATCCTCATTATAGGTTCCTTCCTTCATTTAAGCAATACATTTCTTAACTGCATCCTGCATCCATACAAATAGTTCTTCAACATTGTACTCATATGAAGAGTGAGCTTCCAGAATCCTGGACTGATAGATCAGCTCTCTTCCAAGAAATATTGCCCTGTAATCATCCCGTTCTATTGTCACAAGATGATACCAGCTTATTTCGTCTGGATATTCTTCATGCCACATTTTCTCAAACTCTTCATAATTCTCTACGACTTCTTCATCCTTTAGGCTTTCGTAGTCGTCATAATCGTCTATAGTTCCACGCTCCGCTTTCAGCCACAACTCTCTTCTGTTATCCTCTCCGCAAGGCTCAACAGCCTCTAATATTGCATATACCTTGTCAATAGCTTCCAATGTCTTTTTATCAAATACAAATTTTCCGTCTTTTAACACAAAAATCCAATGATTCACCTTTGGTGCCTTGATTGCTGTTTCACTCATTCTTTCCTGTCTCCTTTCCAATGATCCTGCTTGTATCAGAAAAGTATTTTATGAAATCTGCTTTCCAGTATATTTCCAATACATTATTGCTATAAACCAATATCTTCTCTATCAATAATTCTTTCATTTCTTCAGTAAGCGTATCTGCATCACAAAATTTTTTATCTCTATTCGTCACCAATGAGTCTAAAGAAAATTTTGACCATGCGTCTTTTTGCATATCACATATACAATCCCAGGAAGTTCCATCCTGTCGATATCTTTCTTTGTTCTGCTCCCAAAGAATATAACACCCTATTTTTCTGGTATACAGCCAAAATAGCCAATTAAAAAAGTTAGTAGCAAAAATTTTAACAGGGGCGCTTGCTGTTGGAATGGTTGTTTCCCCTACCTCAGCACATGCGGACGAATCAGATAAATGAAAGCTTAACGGCCATAGTTGTTCCGAATAGCGTAACTTATATAGAACAGGGTGTGTTTGAATCTTGTAGTAATCTTATTAGTGTAACATTATCAAATAACCTTACAAATATACCCACAAATTTATTTGAAAACGCATTTTCTTTAACCACTATCTACTACAGTGGTACAGCCAAAGGTGCGCCATGGGGCGCAACCAATGCAACCATCGAGGCAAATAACACTATATAATCCCAAATCTTCCAAAAAATGGTCATATTCATGAGTAGATTCCCATTCCCGTTCTTCTTTCACATATTTTTCAAGCATTTCCTGATTATGTTCGTCCCAAAAAAGATCAGTGATAAGATCAGTGATGGAAGAATCACTACACCGATAAGTTGCTTTGGTGGTGCCTATATTTTTAACCAGTAGCTCCCAATTGTGGTTCGAACCATCAAAATTCCCAAACCAAAGCACCAGCATAAGTATAATTACACCAACAACCCCCAGATTAAATTTCCTTTTGTAGGCTTCATAACTATCATCGTTTCTCATATTTTTTCCTCCTTCGATTTTTATTCTTATTATTAATATGTGTTTCCCATTTTTATGATAGAGCACTTTTGTTTCACTATTAATATGTGTTTTTATTTGGAAAAAATGAAAAATCACGCTGTCGAATATTGTTGAAACCCTTATGTTGGTATGATACAATTTTCTTACGGAAAGCCCATGACAGGGGTGGTAGCCTCCCGAGCTTAATGACAGTTTACTGGAATACATAAGAATGGAGGTGGCGCATATGACAGCTTATGAAATCATTACGATTTTCATTGGGATATTAGCTTTGTTGATGTCTTGTGGTAGTTTGATTATTGCGTTTCTTACCTTTCTCGATAAGAGAAATAATAAGAAGAAATAAAAATGCCTTACCTGTCGGCAAACAGGTAAGGCTGTGCTCATAAGAGCAAAATGCATACTTGGGAGCATCCACTTTTGGAATGGATACTATCCGAACTGAAAGGCATCTGTTCCAGCAGGTGTCTTTCTTTATATTCAATATAGCATAAAGCATTTGATATTTCAAGAAATTTTGGAGACTGTTTTAAATAAAACACCTTATACAATCCCCTGTTCGTTCTGTTACATTTCTTTGCATATTCTTTTGTTACTTGTGGTGCATGAAGTTTTTGATTTGTCACTTTTCCCAGATTCTTATTCCTTCGAATATTTGTGATATCGCCAATAATAACCGTGTGGATATCATTTGCTTTACAATAATTCACTACTGCTCTGGTCACTTTATGAAGATAGTCGTGAATACAGTTTCGCCTATACTTTACCGACCAAACCACATGGTAATTAATGTTGTATACGCAAGTGCGTGAATGACGCTTAGAATATTATTCACATGTAGGTTTATCCTCCTGGGATGACGGAAATAAAAATTAGAATATCATTCACTTGTAAAAAGCCACTGTAAAAGGTGGCTTTTGGTTTAGGTAAGAGATTAAATACTATAGAAGAAAGAAGGTGTCTGCTTGGCAGAATATACACTTTACATAGACGAAAGTGAAACATTTAATAAATCTTTTTCCCAGTAATAGCTGGTACTGTTTTTCAAATGATTCATTTGTAGTGAAGCCTCGTATATCAAGTGCAAAATACACTATATAATGGCACAGACTTTATCCCCTTTACCATTCCAAAATTTCTTGTTGAAATCCTGATGGTATAAACCGGATTATATTTTTCCATATAAACCATCATACTTTTCGCTTTCACATGATTTCCCGCTTTACATTCAACCGGAATTACGTGACTGTCTTTTTGTATCAGGAAATCTACTTCTGCCGTATTATCGGATTCCCAATAATGAAGATCATAGCCATTCGTTTTCAATGCAATTGCAACGTAGTTCTCTGTCAATATACCACGAAAATGCTCTGTTTCCTTACTCCTCAATGCTTCCAGCGTCATTCCCATTCTGGCAGACATAATACCCATATCACTATAGTATAATTTAAATGCACTCACATCCTGATATGCTGCAACCGGATAAAATCCCTGACTACATTTCATACACTTATTTACAATTCCAGCCCGAATCAGCCAGTCAATTGCATCTCCATATTGAGATGCACGCGCGCCCGATTTTATCAACTTATACTGGAACTTTTTAGCGTCTTTTGCCAACTGCGCCGGAAGAGAATCATATGCTTCAAAAATGCGCACTGTATCTGACTTATTCGCATATTTTGTCATGTCCGCAATATAAGAATTTAATAACATCTGTCTGATTTCCGTCTGCTCTATAGGACTGTCTTTTGCAAGGTCAGCTTTCACCGCTGCCGGCATTCCCCCAACAATACAATAATGATAAAATTCCTGCATAGCCTCCTCATGGAGCATCTCATTCAACGGCTGATTATTTTCATAATGTTCCCGGATCGTGTCTGTAAGCATCTGTTTTCCTTTTGCCCACAACACCTCTTCCAAATCCATTGGATACATGGTCAGCATCTGAACTTTTCCAACCGGAAATGAATATTTTTCCCGGTTCACCGCCACACCAAGCAGGCTTCCGGCAGCCATTACATGATATTCCGGAGCTTCTTCTGAAAAATATTTTAGCGAAGTTAATGCTCTTTCACACATCTGAATTTCATCAAAAATTATGAGTGTATTTTCAGGTACAATCTTTGCCTGATAGTATTTTTCCAAAACAGCTATCACATGATCTGCATGAATATCTGTTTCAAAATATTTTCCAATTCTTTCGTCTGTTTCAAAATTTACATAAATCGTATTCTTGTAATATAATGATCCAAACTCACGCATTTCAAATGTTTTTCCAACCTGACGTGCACCATAAATAAGCAATGGCATTCTTCCATCTGACATATTTTTCCACTCATATAACTTAGACGTTATTTTACGTTTCATGCGTATGTATTCTCCTTCCCTAAAATATTTTGGTGTGTTTTAATGTATTATATTACATCTTTTCATATGAATCAATGTGTTTTTTTACATTTTTATTTTTATACAATATCACATAAATCATACTTACGCATGCGCAATAGCCTGAAACATAAATTTATCATCCCCGATTGTTTCAAACGCCTTTCCCGACTACCAGCCCAGATCCAGCAGCCAGTTATTCAGACTTCTCTCCCTCTCTTTTTCATCGGTAATCTCCTTGAGACCGGTATACTCTCCCTTGATATTACCGTCCACGATGAAAAGCACTCTGCCGCATTTTGCCGCAACTTTCGCATCATGCGTTACCATGACGATCGTTGTCCCCTCGTTGTTTAACTTCACAAGTTCGTCCATAACCTCATTGGAGGAAGTACGGTTTAATGCGCCGGTCGGTTCATCGGCAAAAAGCAGTTTGGGACGGTTCATCATGCTTCTGCAGATACACGCCCGCTGAAGCTGTCCACCGGAAACCTCGTTGATATCGTTATCTGCAATCTCGATGATCCCCATTTTGCGCATAAGCTGCTCGCCTCTTTCCTGCTTTTCCTGCCTGCTTTCCCTGGACTTTTTGCTTTCTGCCGCCGGAAGCACGATGTTGTCGAGAATCGTAAGATTTTTCATCATATACATCTGCTGAAAAATAAATCCCATCTCATCCAATCTGATTTTTGCAAGTTCCTTTTCGCTCAGTTTCGTAAGATCCTTCCCCTCAAAAAGCACCTGACCGCTCGTTGCCCGATCCATCCCCGAGATGGCATACAAAAGCGTGGATTTTCCGGATCCGGATGGTCCCATGATTGCAACCATCTCCCCCTCTTTTACTTCAAGATTTACATTCTTTAACACATTATTCTGCCTTTTATCAATTACATAGGTTTTGCAAAGATCTTTTGCACAAAGCAATGCTGCCATAAGATTTTCCTCCGTTTACTCTATATTGGTTGTATCGTTGCTCTTGATCGTCCGGATCTGTAATGCTGTCATTCCCGATGCCAGAAGCGTCATAAGGAAAATAATGCCCGGATACAGGAAAAAGATTTTCCACGGACGGATCACATAAGCCACTTTTCCGGCCCCCATCATGCCGAATATCGGATTACCGATCAGATACATTGCCGGAATGGAACAGATCGCCGCCAAAAGAACAGCCACAAGCGTAACAATACCGAATCGTATCATATGCCATTCCATCACCCGTCTATTGCCAAATCCCATCGCCTTAAGCACCGCGATCTGGCTTTTCTCGTCCGCAAGAAATGACCGCTCCATCAGAATACATACAAGAATTACAACGATCAGTGTAATTCCAAGAAGCAGATACTGTACCGATTCCATCGTTGATGCCACGCCCATACAATCATCACAGTATTCTGTGGCATTCATCACTTTTTCATTGTCAAAAAGCTTTTTGATCTTTTCTTTTCGAACCTCAATCTCCTTTGCAGACGGATGATCATCAAAATCGATCTGATAACTCATAACATTCGCAATATAGGTAAAATCGGTCGGTGCATCCTCGTGAAGGCGTATGACCTCTCCAAGCTGATTCATGCTTTGAAAATAAGCAACCACAACGCAGTCAAGTGTCTCTTTTCCAAAATCAATCGTTACGGTATCTCCGAGTTTCGCCCCGGTCAATTTGCTGACCGTAGGTGTAATCGCAATCTCATTTTTGTTTTGCGGAACTACCCCATTGATATATTCATACGCGGATGCTTTCGTATGGATTCCCTGCTGACAACTGATGGAATAATCTTTTCCGTCAAAATGAACCTTATATTTGTACTGCGTTTCCACACACAGTTTCGCAGGCATTCCGTTTTTCTTAAACAGCGCTTCCGTTTTTGCAAAGTACTCCTCGATCTGCTTTCTTCCATCCGGATTCATACAACTCATCACTTCCGTCAGATCGGTGTAGTACAGATCACTCCGCGTTCCGAATGTTGTAATAAACGTATCGCTTCGCATGGTTGATGAGACGTTGACAAATACCAGCACAAACAACGTGCATAAAAAGAATGTAGTTATGATCGTCATGTACCGTTTCGGTGCGCTGAACACATCATTGACCGCCATAAAGAAACCGGTGCTTCCATGGCTTTTGACCAGACGAAACGGCGATTTTTTCTTATAACGTTCCCCCGTCTGACCGGAACGGATCGCATCGATCGGAGAAGACTTCTTCACCAGCTTCGTGCAGCGAAAAGCATACAGCAGAATGACAATAACGACCAGAATTGCCCCCAGAACCGACAACAGGAAATGGTTATCCGCCTCTAGAACCATATTGCTGCTGACCGATCGCAGTAACAGATCAGAAAACGGGATACTCATAAAAAATCCCACAAACGCTCCTATTACTGCCAACATCAGATACTTTGTCAGGTAGAGACTCCGGATCTTGAAATTGCTGATACCGATTGCTTTCATCACACCGATCTCACGAAACTCCTCGGAGATCGTAAACGTGATGGAAAACTTTAATACGGCAAACGACACGATGATCAGGCAGATACTTAAAATCAACATCGTAAACGCAACGATCATATCCATGACATAGCACATTTTTATCAGCGAACGTGCGCCGGAAAACATGATGCCCGGAGCCTGTGAAATAGCCGAAGCAATCTCCGATACGCCTGCCTCATCCTTTAGATCAATATAGCTGATCTGCCCCTGATACCCATTGTAAATGGTTTCATCCGAAAGCAGCTTCTCAATCTCCTCCCGATGAAAAAGGAAACGGCTGTTGCCCATCATGGAAGACCCTAAAAGCGCATCTTTTGCCATACCATCCAGCGTTACCATAAAAGAAATACTGTTGTGCGTAATCCTGATTTTATCCCCCGGCTGCAAATGATTTTTCTCCATAAAATCACCGGTTGCATATGCATGCCCCGGCTTGATCTGGGTAATCTGCTTATTCTCTTTATCAAAGAATTTAAGCCGGCTGTCCTCGATGGACTGGTAAATAACAGAATTCTTTGCCTCCAGTTCTTCTCCGTGCATATCTTTCAGATTGGATTTTTCTCCGAATACAACCGGCTCAATGCGATAATCCCGGATGGATTCCATCTCATGCAGGATCTCATCGATGGACGCTTTGCTGTCCGCACCCATCGAGATGACCACATAATCGCCGATCCCCGCCTTATCCAGATAGGAATCCGTTCCGTTCATGACGGAAACAACATTGCTGATTCCGCTTGCTACGAACATCGTTGCCAGCAGAATAAAACAAAGCAATATTGCGTTCATTACTTTCTTTCTTTTCAAATCTTTTTTCAAAATACGAAAAAACATTTTAACGTTCCTCCCCTCGTTTGATGTACTCATCTTACAGGAGAAATTATTAAACAATCCTTAAATGCACATTATGCCTTTCGCACAACAACTGTCGCGCAGAAATCATCTTCCTTAATTTCCGCAAATACTTCCCCATCCATTTTTTGCATCAACTGCCGGCTGATATACAGTCCGAGTCCCGAACCATCCGTCGAGCCGACATTGCTTCCGCGATAAAAAGAATCAAACAGATTTATGAGTTCTTCCTGCTTTAAGCTGCATCCGGAATTTCTTACCGTGATCAGTCTGCAGTCCTCTTCCTCCGAAAAGTCGATGGAAATACACTTGCCGTCCCCGTATTTGATCGCGTTTTCCAAAAGGTTCTGCAACACCTCGATCAGCCGGTCCGCATCCCCTTTCAGCAACAGATCCGTGTAGGATGCAATCTGAAATCCGGTATGTAAATTATGCAGTTTTTCCTCATAAAGTCCCCGGATTGCATTTATCACATCGGACAGATACACTTCCCCCGGATTGACACTCAGTTGCAGGAAATCCTCTCTCGATGCGAGCGTAATCTCATTGACATACTCCTCAATCTCTTTTACGTTCTTTTCAATCCCCTGACATGCTTCGACACGCCGCTCCCCGGTCGTATAAAAATTTTTTGCCAGCGCCTTCGCATACAGCCGGATCGCAGATAACGGCGTCCGGATGTCATGTGTCAGCGACAGGATCAGCGTCTTTTTTTCTTTTTGCAGCGCGAGTTCTTTTTCTTTGTTGCTCTCCAATGTTTCGCGCAGCATATCCATCCCCCATAGGAATCTGCCTAAGAATTTGCTTTTCTCGGCTTTGACCGGCACTGAAAGATTCCCTTTCGCCAGTTCCTCGGTCAGCGACTGCATCTGCTCAAACGGCTTTATGATCTTCTTTCCGATATAACAAATCAGAAAAACAGACAGCAAAAACAGAATTCCCAAGGCAATATCCATGAGAATCCAGGTTCTGTCGTCTGTCTGTGTATAAATGATCCTGTAGATTGTTCCGGTTTTATCCTGCACACGCGAAATGCACGGTTTCTGATTATTTGCTGTCACATAATAAACGATATTCGCAAGTGCAATAATAAGCAGCTCCACTCCACAAAACTTTGCTGCAAATTTTTTGTAATTATTCATATCGGTATCCCGTTCCCCAAACCGTAATAATGTGTTTCGGCTTCTTCGAATCCTTCTCGATCTTTTTCCTCAGCCACTTGATATGTACCGTGAGCGTCTGCGGCTCCGATTCACTGTCGCTTCCCCAGATGCGGTTGAACAGGTATTCTTTCTTCAATGTCGTTCCTTTATTTTCGACCAGCAGTTTCAGCAGCTGGAATTCCTTTTCCGTGACATTGACCGGTGTTTGGTTCACGGTGAGTGTCTGCGTGACATTGTTCAATTTCAGATTGTCGCATACGATTTCGTCCAATGCATATTTTCGTTTGAAAATGCCGTTGATCTTGGCAATCAGAATATCGATATCATAAGGCTTACAGATGTAATCATCCGCGCCGATCTGCAACCCCTTTAACGTACTTTCCTTGTCATCCCTTGCAGTCGCGATCATAATGTGTGCGTTTGAGGTTTCTCTTATTTTGGAACAGACGGAATAACCGTCCACACCCGGCAGACCGATATCAAGCACGACAAGATTGGCTCCGTACTGCTCAAAGATTTCAAGCGCCTTTTCCCCGGTGTCCGCAAGGCTCACCGTATAATTTTCTTTTCGCAGGAAATCGCACAAAAGTGTTCCGATCTCCCTGTTGTCCTCTACGATAATAATGTCCGGCATTATTTTACCTCATGTCCTGTCACGGCCTCAAAGTGATATTTTACAATTCCAAGGTCAATCCTGGAATAAAAACCACCAAGATTTTTGGCTGTTACAATTCCGTTTTTCAGTTCAAAATAAAACTTCTGCTGATTGACAGCAGTTGGTGCAAGACTTACCGCTTCCATACCTTTTTCAAACCATTCGTTCTTCTGATCCGCCTGTCCAAGTTCTGCGATACTTTTGCTTTTATGTGGAACTCCCTGTGTTTCTCCATATCCCAGTGAGATAATAATGAGTAGCTTCTGTCCTCTTTTGATCTGCGCTTTTGATTTTCCATGCGTCATTGCCACCCAGCAGGTATTAAGCCCAAGTTTCTGACATTTCAGCACAATCTTCTCGCCATAATATCCTGCCTTTTCCTGATCATTCTTATTTCCGACAATCGCGATATAATTCTTTACATTTTCAAATTTTCCGTAATGAGCCATAAATGAATCAAAACATTTCGGTTCATCGTAAAAAACCTGTATCGACAGTTTACTTTCCGCATTAACATCTTTTATCAACGCATTGATTTTTTCTCTCTTTGAAGATTCAATTGCCTGATTTTTATACTGTCTTACGCTGTGTCGCGCTTTCATGGGCTCTAATATATCCATTTTAATATCCTCGCTTTCGTTCAACTGATTAAACCGAGTATACCATATCTTTAAAAAAAAAATTCAATGGTAAAGAAAATCGAGACCATTATAACCTTTTAACTTTCTTTGTTAGTTTTATCATAGTTCTACAGATTTTCCCAGTCAATCTTTTCATTTTTATAAAAGAATTCATGATCATGTTCTCCGATTTTACGCAGCACACGACATGGATTTACCGCCAACTTTACACCGGATTATCTTATGACCTATTGCAAAAATTTTATCATGGCATTTCCGCTGCAGCTTATTTTTGTAGGACCGCTTGCAAGACTGATCTTCCGGACATTATTTATCAATCATAAGAAAGAAAAAAGCACCAACGAGATTCAGAATGACGATGAGAAAATCGTTGCAAAAACAATGTAAGCTATTTATATGCAAAAGCAATCAAAAAATCAATCGTAAAAAAATACGATTGATTTTTCGATTACTTATACGCATTACAATGAATTAAAAAGTCAGCCGCATCTGATGCCACACAGCGTTTCCGTGTGTGGATTTATCGGACACGCCTTCATCAACAAAACTAAATTTTGCATAATACTTGATCAGTTTTTCCTTGCAGGTCAACACAAGACCTTTTCTGCCCTGCTCTCTTGCATCCTTGATTGCACATTGGATCAGTTGTCCTGCATATCCGTGTTTACGATAATCCGGAAGTGTATTGACACCGAATATCATCTGCCATGCACCATCCTCGTTGTGCATAGCAGCCTTCTCATACATTTCATCTGTCAAATCTGCCTCATCGGTTACAAAACCATCTACAAATGCGATCAGTTTGTCTTCCTCCAACATAATCCAGAAGTGATTTCCATAATACCGGATTCGACCGGCAAATTCTTCTTTCGTTGCAGCCTCCGCTGCTGGGAAACACTCTGCCTCTACATTTGCAATCTCGTTAAGATCATCCATGGTTGCTGTTCTTATCTTCATTTCTCATTCCCCTAATTTTCATTCTTTCCCTTAAATTTTACCGCATTTTAAGGACAAGTCAATCCAACAACACTCCCTGTGCTCCACTAATATATAAAGTGTGTATCAACGAAGCCAGTTCATCTGTTTGTTGGTTGATAAACGTTTCTCTAACTTTTATAATATTGTACAACACAGTGTTGGATAATGAAAGGAAGAGTTATATGAATGCAATTATCATTTATTATTCCCGTTCTGGAAATACTGAAAAAATATCAAAACAACTTCAGTCAGATCTGGGTGTCACATGTATGGTATCTCTTAATTGCACATTTGTTTTCTTCTATTTCTTGCAATCCATTATGATCTTCTCACACAGATCATATCCAAGCTCGGAACTGTTCAGTGACAATGTATAATTCTTTGCCATCCCCCACTTCTGATCCGTATAAAATCGATAATTTGTCATACGCCTTTTATCGATATCTGCCATCATTTTTTCTGCTTCCTCTTCGGTAACATTATACAGTTTACAGATACGCGCCACCTTTTCCGGCATATCCCCATGTATAAAAACGTTCAGCACATTATCTTTGTCTTTTAAGATAAAATCCGCATTCCGTCCTATGATCACACAGCTTTCCTTTTCCGCAATCTCCAAAATCACTTTTCTCTGCGCTTCATACACCATATTCTCTTTAAAAATACATAGCCGGCCAGACACGCGATAAACTCTGTGATCGGGAACGCCCACCAGATCAGCGAAACTCCCATCTGTCCGTTTCGGACGAAAATAGAGAAAATGCCTGCCAACGGCAATATAATTACAAGCTGTCTAAGCAGCGAAATCACAAGCGACTCGATGCCTCCGTCCAATGCCTGATAAATTCCCTGATATGCGACATTGATTCCTGCAAAAAGAAAACTGATAGAAATAATGTGCATTGCTCCGATAAAATATTCTCTTGACTGCCCTGCGTTGAATAAAGTTGCAAATGCACCCGGGAAAATTTCCGTGATCGCCACACCAAGAACCATAAGTACGATTGTATAAATCAGTCCGTACTTCATACCATCCTTAATTCGCTTTTTACTTCCCATCCCATAGGAAAAAGCGATGATCGGTGTGATCGCATCACGCAGACCAAATGCAAGGAACAACACAAACTGCTGCACTTTATAAAACAATCCATATGCAGTCTGCGCCGAAGGATTAAATTTTAAGATCAGATTCATTACATAAACCATAATAGACATCAATGCCTGTGCAATGATCGCCGGAAGTCCGATCGAATAAATCTCTTTTATAATTCCACCCTCCGGTTTCATGTATTTTGTTCCATGCGCAAATTCTTTATTTAATTTCGTATGGAAAATAAAGAGCAATACTGCCGATGCAACCTGTCCGATTACCGTCGCATATGCAGCACCTTCTACTCCCATTTCAGGAACAGGTCCGATCCCGTAGATCATGATCGGATCAAGAATAATATTTACCACTGCCCCCACAACCTGACCGATTGTAGAATAAAGTGAACGTCCGGTTGCCTGCAATAACTTTTCAAACAGGGAAAAGAAAATAATTCCAAACGAAATCACACAACATATCCTGAGATAGCCGGTTCCCATTGCAATTACTTCCGGATCAACCGTCTGCGATGAAATATAGGCTTTCACTCCGAAAATTCCAAACAGCAGACATACCGCATAAATAATTACTCCAAGAAATAAACTGTTTCCCGCAACTTTTGCTGCTTTTTTGCTGTTTCCCTGTCCAAGTGTCCGCGCAAGAAGTGCATTCGTGCCCACACCGGTTCCGATTCCTACCGCTACCATGAGCATCTGCACCGGAAACACCAGCGTAAGTGCATTTAAAGCGGCTTCACTTCCCTCCTTCATGTTTCCGACAAAGGCACTGTCCACAATATTGTAGACCGCCTGCAATGCCATCGACAAGATCATCGGTATTCCCATCTGTACCATGAGCTTATTGACCGGCATCTCTTTCATCCTGTTTCTTTCTGCCATCTTAACTGAATCCTCCTTTTTCTACATAAAAAAAGCATGTACTTATCTCACAAGCTGGACTTACGCTGATAAGCTACACACTTTTTCATGGCATTATAAAAATAAAAACGAGCAGCAAAACTGGATTTACGCTCGTTTGCTACTCGTTTAAAAATTATTATATTTCTCTTTTTCTAAAAAGTCAAACAAAAAGTCTTATGATTAATAGGTGTAGGATGATAACACCTTATTTTTCTTTTACTGCTGCTGCAATTTTCTCTACAATCACACAGACAATTACGGTAATCACCATATCCGGCAGCGTATTTCCAACCGGTGTATCCACATGCATCAGCACTCGGTACAATACAAAACCGACCAGCCACACCACAAGATTTCTCCACTGAAATGTGGATTCCCCAGCATCTGCTTTCTTTAAAATGAAATAATCTGCAATCTGCACTGCAATCATCGGGGCAAATACAGAACCAATCAGATACAGGAAATTTGTAATGTTATCCATCGGATAAACAATTGCTGCCACAGTTCCAATCACGGTAACAATAATCGCTGCCCATTTCTCCTTAATTTTTGAAGAAATGGAAACACTTGAAACTCCTGCGGAATATGCATCCAGAAACGTCGTCGTAACCGTGGAAAATACAATGATGAGAAGTCCCACAACGCCAAACCCTGTTTTTAACATAATCTGCGCAATATCATATTCGCCGGTAAAAATAGCAGCCCCCATACCGATCATATACATAAAAATGCTGACCAGACTGTAGACAACCACACTGACAAGTGTTGCGGCAAACGGTTTTTCTGCTTCTCTTGTATAATCACTGATCAGTGGCAGCCAGGAAAGCGGCATTGCCACGGCAAGTTCCACAGCCGCACCAAATGTAAGACTTCCATCATCCACGACCGGAGCCGCGCTTCCGGTTCCAAAAAAGATCACTTTAAAAAGAACCAGAGATAAAATAAAAAGTGCGGTCATGGCAACCGTATTTAACTTGCCAAGATTCGTAAGTCCGACAAAAATCCAGACAACAATCAGTGCGCCGATAATGATCGCCCATACCCAGATTCCGGTATGCAAAACCCCGTCTGCCGCAAGTGCTCCGTCATAAATCATAATTGCGGTCCACCCTACAAGCTGTAACACATTTAAGACAGCAAACAGAAGGCTTCCTCTCTCGCCAAAACTCATTTTCACAGTTTCCATGGCACTTTTTCGTTCTTTCGCTCCAATCATTCCTGCTGCAAACATCATAAGTCCGCCGATCAGATGTCCCAGTAAAATTGCTGCCATGGCTTTTCCAAATCCAAGCGGTGCAAAATAAGTACCTGTCAGTATTTCCGCCAGGGATACACCTGCTCCAAACCAAATTAATCCGTTACTGAACACGGAAGTTCCTTTTTTTTCCATTTGTACACTCCTCTTAACCTATGATAAACCCGGCCTCACATTTGCCGGATACTAATATTCTCCTTCAATTGCAAATGCATGGTCCATTGGTCCGCTTCCTTTTCCAAGGTCAAGCATGGCGGCAAGTGCACCGGAAATATAATTTTTTGCATACTTCACAGACGTTTCAAGATCTCTTCCTTTTGCAAGGTTTGATGCAATCGCAGAAGAAAGCGTACAGCCTGTCCCGTGTGTATTTGGATTATCAATCCTCTTTCCCTCAAACCATACCGGCTCTTTCCCCTTCTGGTAGAGCAGGTCATTGGCATCATTTAACTGATGACCACCTTTTAATAAAACGGCACAGCCCAATGTGTCACAAATAATTTCTGCTGCTTTTTCCATATCCGCATCGGTCTTGATCTGCATTTCGGAAAGCACTTCCGCTTCCGGAATATTTGGCGTAATCACCGTTGCAAGCGGTAATAATTTACTTTTCAATGTGCTGATAGCATCCTCACTGATCAGTCTTGCTCCACTGGTTGCCACCATGACAGGATCTACGACAATATTTTTTGCGTGATACTCTGTCAGCTTCTGCGCAATCGTCCCAATCAGTTCACCAGAAGCAACCATTCCGGTTTTAATCGCATCCGGATAGATATCCGTAAAAATACTGTCCAGCTGCTCTGCCAAAAACTTCGGGGTTACCTCCATAATATCTGTTACACCGGTCGTATTCTGGGCAGTCAAAGCCGTGATCGCACTCATTGCGTAAACATGGTTTGCTGTCATTGTCTTAATATCTGCCTGAATGCCGGCGCCTCCACTGGAATCACTTCCAGCAATTGTTAATGCTGTGTACATAACATCCTCCTTATCGTATCCCTTTGTGCATTAATTTTATATAGCGACTGAAGGTGGTGCCCCCAATCTGCCGCTGCATGTACTATATTACACACCCTCTCCGGAAATGCAAGAGGTTTTTTCATGGATCACATTCAGGACATCCCTCAAAGCCTGTTTTCTTCCCGAACCTTTGCCGGCTTCTCTTCCTTTCTGATAAAATAAATAAAAGGAACCAGCATTTGACAGATGCTGATTCCCTGTTATAAGACTAAAAAGATTCAACCTCAGATATCAGTCTATATCTCTTACATAATTTTTTGTTTTCGTACATATAAGAGTCAGCCTTATCGAGCAATGTCTGAATTGTATATTTACCGTCGTTTGCGGATAATGCCCATCCATATGCATAGTCAATCAGCATTTTGTCTTCCCTGTTGTTTAACCGGTCTTTTTCGAGACATAAACATTTTAATATTTCCTCAACCTCTGTTTGGCTTGTATGATAAATAACTGCCATAAATTCATCTCCACCATATCTTCCAACAAAGTCTTTTTCCGGAATCACATTGCGCAAAAGCCGGGCAAAATTCAATATTAACTGGTCTCCTGCCAAATGTCCCATTGTATCATTTACCGTCTTTAAATTATTCAGGTCAAACATTATGCATGCGGTAGGCTCACTAATTATTTCTTTATTACCAAGAAGTTCCTTACAGGCACTTTTGTTTGGCAATCCGGTATGGGCATCTGTATATGCCCTGTGTTCTAACAGCTTATTTTTCACCGCCATCTTCATTGCCATCAGGGTCTGCACAATAACCAATATCACCAGACACAGCATATCAAACGCAGACAGAATCTCTATGGTGCGAATCTTTGTGGCAATCTTTTCGGAATACTTTTCTGCTGCAAATACAGTTTCATCTGCCATCTTAAAATAAATCTCACTCATATTGACAATATCTGTATTTTCATATCCCACACTTCTTACGGCTTCAATTTCTGTTTTCAATTTTTCCCAGTAATCACTCTGAATTTTAATTTTTCCTGATATTCTTTGTCATAGAGTTTTACCAGTTCATAATGTCCATCCTGATATCTTAACCCACTCAGAATATCATCCAAATATTTCATTAATTCTTCATTCCGGTTTTCTGTAATTTCTAATTTTACTTCACGCTGTGTAGCTCCACGTACCAGACCTGCATAATTTATTACACGCGCTGTCCCTTGTAACCAGCTAATCTGTATCATCATAAAAATAATAAGAATTACCAATACCAGGATAAGGCAGCTTTGTATAATACCAATTATATTTTTACTTTTCTTATCAGACCGTCCTTTCAGATTAAGCATTTTTCCTCCCATTAAAAATCAAACCTGTTCTTCTGTATACATAGCATTCACCTTATATCAGATATTTCTTTTCAAATTCTTCAATCTTCATCGGTTTTCCATAAAAAAATCCCTGAATCATACGGATTCCCATCTTTTTTACAATATCTCTCTGGCGCTTAGTCTCCACACCTTCCACGCATACGCGTACATTGATGGCATTTGCCAGTTCCGATACCATCCGCACAAATGCATTGGAAAAATCGTCTTCTCCAAGATGTTCAATAAAACAACGGTCTATCTTGATCACATCCAAAGGCATCTCACGGATATGATTGAGGGATGAATATCCTGTTCCAAAATCATCCAGTGCCACGCGTACACCAAGATTCCGGATCTCACTTAATATCTTCTTCATCCGGACCATATCATTGATCGCCAGGCTTTCCGTTACTTCCAATGTCAGATTCTGTGGTATGATACGGGTTTCTTCCAGAACCTTTGCAACCTTCTTTACAATGTCATTCTGCAACAGCTGTACAACCGATAAATTTACATTGACATGATACTCCGGATGCCCCATATCATTCCAGTATTTACACCGCAATGCCGCATTTTTCATTACATATTCACCGATTGGATTGATCAGTCCCAGATATTCCGCAAGTGGAATAAAATCTGCCGGATTCACAAATCCAAGTGCACTTGAATTCCAGCGGATCAATGCTTCCGCACCACAGCATGGCTCTCCCGGCTGACAGACATCAATGATCGGCTGATAAAACACTTCAAATTCCGTGCATGCATTCATGGCTGCAGTACGCATATTTTTCTCCAGATCCAGTCTGCGGTATGAGGAAGATGCGTCCATCCCATCATAGTATTCCACGCGGTTTTTGCCCCTGCGTTTTGCCGACAACAGGGCAATATCTGCTTTACGGACAAGTTCTTCCACCGTTTCTCCATCCTTCGGGAAATATACGATCCCCATACTTATGGTGCAATAATAATCTTCTCCCTTTAAAAACCATGGTTTCTTAAATATGGATGTCACTTCCCTGACAATCCGTTCCAGCTCCGGATACACGGAATCCGGAATAATCACAACAAACTCATCCCCTCCCATGCGGTAACAGGTATTCTCAATCCCATCTATCCTGCGCAGGCTATGGGAAATCGCTTTCAACAGAATATCCCCATACTGGTGTCCCAGCCCGTCATTGATATGCTTAAAATCATCCAGTCCCATATAAAGCAACGCTCCTGTTGCATCTTTTTCCCGGGTCTTTCGTATAAACTGTCCCAGATCCTGTTCGCAGCGCATGCGATTAAACAACCCTGTCAGGAAATCATTGTTCGCCTGATTTTCAATTTCTTTCTGATAAATTTTCTTTTCGGTAATATCATAGAGTGTACACATGGCAACTTTTCTGCCATCCACCCAGTCAATCTCGGTCTTATGCACATCCAGCCAGCGTTCCTCAACAACCGAATAAATTTCCTCATAATACTGGCTGCGCTTTGTTTCCCGGTCGGAAAACAGCATTTTTTCCAGATGATTTCCCGCGATACTGCGAGAGAAAAGTTCTTTGAATTTGTGATTCATATAAAGAATTGCATGGGTATGGTAATCAACCACATATATTCCACATCCGGTATTTTCCAGAATTGCCTCTAAAGATGTATAGGAACTTGCCAGCGAATTCTTTGCAATTCTTTTAAGCATGATGCTCTGCACAACTCTTCGCACATCACTGACAAATTTGATATCTCTGTTCTCCCAGATTCTTGTTTTTTCATTATCATACACGCAAAAATACATCGCCGTGCGGTTTTGTATTTCAATCGGTTCAAAAATTCCGGCACTGATATGACAGGTTTTAAATAAATGTGCAAACGGTTCCGGCATGATGGAGTCCGATGAGATCATATAAGTTTTACCATTATAAAACGGCAGTGCACCGATCGGAATATGCTGCCCCTCTGCAAGAATGGACTTGTCTGGTTCTTTTGTATACTCGCAGATCATGTCTGCCGTATTTTCCCCTGTATTCTCGCGCAACAGACATCCACCGGAAATTTCCAGACTTTCACAGGCCTCCCGCAAAATATCCTCAGCCACTTTTTCAAAACTGTTATCCGAATCCATCATCTGCAAAATTTCGGTCATTGCCCGGCTGCGGTGCAGCTGGTATTCCATCGCCAGCTCGGAAACAGAACTCTTTTCAACCGCTTTCTGCGCGATCATCTGATTTCTGCGACTCTCAAACAACTGTCCGGAAAGCAGTGATAGAAATTCTACCGATGCGTAAAACTGCTCCTCCGTCGTAATAAGCATTCCCTCCGGCAGATGAACCTCTGGTGTCAGCCGCTCCTTTATAATACCCATAACAATCCAGACAACCTGCAGCTGATCTTCTACTTTTGTGGAAACAGCACACAATTTCATGAAATCCTGTGCTGTTTCCCGCTCCACAACCGTTTCCATCCGGTCATGCTGCATCTGGTCTACCAGTTCCATGTAGGCATGTTTATCTACCTGTGTCCGTAAAAACCCCACCTGTTCTTCTGTTCCAAACGGTTTTGTCACAACACCTTTATTCTTATCCACACACATCAGATACAAATGATCTGCACAGCAAAACTGATCCTGCAGCTGCTGTAACATTGATATATCTATCAGATTCGTATCATCGTTCATGCCATTACCTCTTTACTCCTATAATTAACAGATAACATCCTGCCTTACTCTGCATACAATATTCTTCCAAAAGAGAGAATTCCCTGTGAAGACGCAGCTGTTTCTTCACAAATCCAATCTCTCCTGTATACATTACAATCACAGCCTCCTTTTCCAGAATGGTTAATGCTTTCCGGAAAAATTTCTCATACAGACGGTCCAGCTGCTCCCGCGTCATTTTTCCCCGCACCGGCATATTGGTTACAATCTCATCAAACAAATAATCATGTTTAAAATCAAAGAAATCCCTGTGTATGAAATTGATCTGTTCTCCTGCCAGAGCCGCATTCTCCCGTGCTCCGTCAATTGCCTCTCCAAAAATATCCGTACCATATTTTTCACGTGCCGGAACACGGATATCCCTCTCGATCAGCATGGTGCCCACGCCGCAGAACGGATCAATAATCTGCGCATTTTCTTTCAGATATGGTGCTGCCAGTTCCATAATCAATGCCGCAAGAGAAGGGTGCATGGAAGCTGCAATTGCATGTTTCCGGTACGCAAACCGGTGATCCGGAAGGGTATAAAATCTCAGTGCCGGGAAAAACTTTCCCTCACGATTTGCAATGAGTCGAAGTTCTACCTCATAATCCCCCGGAGAATTCACCAGTTTTCCATCCGACAACTGTTCAATGGCAGATCCAAGCTTTTTGACAAACCGGCTTCTCTGTTCCAGTGTCATTGCGGATCTGCACTCAATCCGGAAAAAGAATGGCTTGTCTTCCCGGTGGTATTTTGCACAGATTGCAAGCATTGGCTTCCACACCGTCTCTGCTGCTTTTTCCGGTTCCTGCTCCAGAAGTCCTTTGACCGGAAGTAAAAACAGCATGTCCCGATATGTGCGGATCTGCAACAGCTGCAACAGATCATCCGTCTGTACAATCACACCGAGCGGATGCGCCTTTCCACCGGTCTGATTTTCCAGTATTCCGCGATGATTGCGGTTTGTCACCAAAAGTACATGATTGTTCTTTTGTCTTATATCAAAATGATGGGTATCGATTCCTTCATACTGAATCAGGATTGCCCGCAGTGCCCGCAGTTCTGCTTCCCGGTGTTTCCGGTTTTCTTCGGTGACCGGCTCTCCTTCCAGCTCTGCAAGACGATCTTTCAGCTGCGAAAGGATTTCTTCTGCATGAAGTGCCTTCATGGCTTCCAGATATGCACTTTTTACGAACAGTGTCTGTTCCCGGGTATATGCTTTCCAGAGCGGCTGCAACGCATTCTGTACTGCCAGGTCTCCCAGAAGAAGTGCTGCATTCTTCCGCGTCTTTGCATCCTCTTCCTGTAAAAATCCAAACACCAGATCTTCATGCCCGCGTACAAATTCTATAGCCTGCGCTTTTTGCTCTTCCGTTGCTTCTTTCAGGCTGGCACGCAGAGCACTCAGATTACTCCTTACATTTTTCTTTTCCTGTAATTCCGTAAATAGTTGTATCAAAAATTTCTCCTCTGTTCCGTTAATTATTCAGAATACTTCCTATATTTAATTTATTGTAGATGATTTTTTATTCTTTGTCCACTCCATTTTTTTCGATGTAAGCCGCCAGATCATCATGAAAATCTTCCCATGCACTCTCATGTTCCACAAAATATTTCGGACAGTTTTTACCTGTCACATCATAATGCCGGATCACATCTTCAATTCCAAGATCATATCTTCCGATCAGCCATGTTGTCAATTGGATCAATGACTGATACGTACTGTCATTGAATTTTCCGGTGTCATCCGGAATACAGCATTCGATTGCGATTGTATCACTGTTTCGGTTATTGGATGCATATGCGATTTCATTGCAGGGAATGCACTGTACAATTTCTCCATCCAGCCCGATCACGAAATGACTGCTTGCCTTGGTCTGGTGAGATTGTTCCAGCCCTGCGAAATAATTCCGGTTCTGGATGGCAGTCGTTCCCGGATTGGCCGTGTAATGAACGACAATTCCACGAACCTTTTTAAGTGCAAGCCCCGGACGGGAATATTCATTGACCGGAAGCAGTTCCACGTCTAATTCCGGTCTCTGGTCAACGTATTTTTTATCTGTAATATCCCAGCTGCTGTCAGACACCGTCTGCTGCGCCCGTTCCTGCTTCACTTTATGTATGATTCCCAGAATGGATCCCAGCAAAATTACGGCAATGAGAATCATTAAAATGCGCATCTGCAGCTGTTCTTTTCTTGTTCTTCGTTTTTTATATCTCTTTCGATAGGTTGGAGCCATAAATGCATATCTCCTGTATTGTTTTTGCACCCTTTTGTGGGGGCTTATTTCTATCTTCTCACATATTGCGCATCTGTCAATGCTTTTTTCGATGCTGTGGATTTGTACGAGTGTTTTAGATATAAGTTTTCTCAAAATGACGGAAGAAGGCGTATATTCTCTTTCTACAGAAAAATTTACAAAGCAGCGCCGATATTGATTTCAGGTTGGTTTTATAAAAGTTTTTCATTTACGCTATTAGCGTTATGTGATGGAACTACGGCGCAGTTGCAAATTTATTCTTCCGAAAGAAATATACGCCTTCTTCCTGTTGGTTGGAGAAAAGATAATTTGAAAAACGTATTGGTATCTATACAAAGAAAATTTGTATAAAAGATACCGTTATGGTATCTATATACTTAAAATTTAACATTTAGATACCACAAAGTCTCTATGAAATAAAAATTGCTTCTTCAGGTACCATTTTTTCAAATAATCGGTACCTGAAGAAGCAATTTTTCTCTTATAGGTGACATTCCCTTATTTTAGGCATTAAAAATAAAAAATATATCACCTTAATCACTATTTTTTATCAATAGATCCCATTTACAGAATTTATGAAAATCGATCTTTTTCTTACACTTTTCCAATCCACAGAATTTGTAAGAATCGTTTTTACTTATAATTTTCCCAACCAACAGGAAAACGGGGTACATTTCTTTCGGAAGAATAAATTTACAACTGCGCCGTAGTTCCATCGCATAACGCTAATAGCGTAAACGTAAAACTTTTATAAAACCAACCTGAAATCAATATCGGCGCAAGGCGATACATCAAAGATGTACCGCAGGATTTGTAAACTTTTCTGTAGAAAGAGAATGTACCCCGTCTTCCGTCACATAGAAAACACTTATATTTAAAACAGTTCCCTCATAGACTTACATAATCTTGTGAACCCAGCCTTCCGGTCCTTCAATCTCGCCCATCTGGATTCCGGTAAGTGTCTCACGCAGTTTCTTTGTGTATGGTCCCATTTCTTCCATTCCACTCGGGAAACAGATCTCTTTGCCATGATCAACAACCTTTCCGATTGGAGAAATAACGGCTGCAGTACCACAGAGTCCACACTCTGCAAAATCAGGTACTTCTGAGAATTTAACCGGTCTGTGCTCTACCGGCATATGCAGATACTTTTCAGCAACAACCATCAGAGATCTTCTTGTAATGGAAGGTAAAATACTGTCTGACTTTGGTGTTACGAATGTTCCGTCCTTGGTAATGAAAATGAAGTTTGCTCCACCGGTCTCCTCTACATAAGTTCTTGTAGCAGGATCCAGATACATGTTCTCAGCATATCCCTGAGCATGTGCATCTACGATTGCATGTAAACTCATAGCGTAGTTCAGTCCGGCTTTGATATGTCCGGTTCCGTGAGGTGCTGCACGGTCAAAATCAGAAACACGGATTGTAATTGGCTTTGCGCCACCCTTGAAGTAAGGTCCTACTGGTGTAACCAGAATACGGAACTGATACTCATCTGCCGGCTTTACGCCGATAACAGCGTTTGTAGCGATCATATATGGGCGGATATAAAGCGTTGCTCCGGAACCAAATGGAGGTACCCATGCTGCATTTGCCTTTACTACCTGCTCTACGGCATCTACGAAACGCTCCTCCGGGAATACCGGCATCTCAAGTCTCTCACAGGAATCTTTCATACGGCTTGCATTTAAGTCCGGGCGGAAACATACAATATGTCCGTCCTCTGTTGTGTATGCTTTTAATCCTTCAAAACAGGACTGTGAATACTGGAATACACCTGCACACTCATTTAATGTAACGGTAGGATCTGTTACCAGTGCTCCATCGTCCCACTTTCCATCCTTGTAATTTGCAACATAACGGTAGTCTGTGGTCATGTAACCAAATCCCAGGTTACCCCAGTCAAGATTTTTTTTCTCCATTTTCATTTCCTCCATTTTCTATTCCAATTCAAGTGTTCTATAACTTTTCGTTATGGAATACTGGATGTACTATTATTTTTACATATTTTAGTACAATCTGAAGTATTTGTCTATAGATCTTATGAAATTTCTCTATCAAAAAAATTCATAAAAACCATAACCTGATTCCCTAAAGTCCCAGAAGTTCCATTGCTTCGTCCTTTAACTCCTGTGTGCGTTCTTTCAAAAGCAGAAGTTTGTTGTACTTATAATAGGCATCATTTCCACATTCACTGACAAATTTCAGACTGTAATAACCGGCCGAAAGTTCGGACAAAAAGATTACCATTTCCTGTCCCTCTCCAAATACCCGTGCAAGAAATTCAAATGCATGCGTCAGATGACGGCCTGCATCTGAAATTTCCTTCTGGCGGATCTGCTCCCTCTCATCAAACAGTTTCTTGACACATAAGAAATCTCCTTTTGCATCACCGGTTCCTTCGACTGCCAGTGCCATCAGGCAGTCATTCATTGCCTGAAGTGCCGCACACATGGCTTTTTCCTGTTCCCTGTCGATCATGCCGGCCTTTTTCCGATGAGTGATCATGGTGTCATAAGAAGAAATCTGTCTTTCCAGAATTTCTTTTCCGCTTCCCAATCCTTCCTTCAGATCGCTCCGCAAAAATCCCAGCTGCTCAAAAAAAGCTTCCTGTGCAGCTTTTTTCCGAGAATAAGAAATGAATTCCTGTCCCAGGCTGTCCAAAAGCAGCCCAAGCAGACTCAGCTTCTCATCAAACGGTGCATTTTTGATCGTCATACTGTTTTCCGGTATGCTGCCCTCTAAAATTTCCGGTATACGGTAAATATTCTTATACTTATTGTACACTTCATAATAAGCAGCAAAATCACGGGCAATCTCCTCGTCCTGCAGATACTGCACAACAAAGTCATAGTCTATGGCAAATCCAAGCTGTTCATACACTTTCATCACCTGTGAGAGATCCTCCCATCCACGGGCGGTCACAAACCGTTTTCCATCCAGATCCGACACAACCGAATAGAAATTGTTCTTTTTAATCTCCAGATAAGAAAGAATTGCTCCATGAATCTGCGCTTTATACGCATACTCTTTCCACACAGAAAAATCTTCTTCTATATAAATCCGCTTGACACGGTCATAGGTAACAATGTCAAAATCGCGCACCGACTTGTTGTATTCCGGAGGATTTCCCGCCGTAACGATGACAAAGCCATCCGGTACCCTGTGATTTCCAAATGTCTTGTACTGCAGGAACTGCAGCATCGTCGGAGCCAGCGTCTCGGATACACAGTTGATTTCATCGAGAAACAGGATTCCCTCATGAATTCCGCTTTGTTCGATCTGATCATAGATCGAGGCGATAATTTCACTCATTGTATACTCTGTGACCGATACATCCTCCCCATCATAGGTTTTCTTCGAGATAAACGGCAGTCCGATCGCACTCTGTCTCGTATGGTGTGTGATCGTATAAGAAACCAGATTGATCCCGCACTCCTGCGCCACCTGTTCCATAATTGCGGTCTTACCGATTCCAGGCGGCCCGATCAAAAGTACCGGACGCTGCCGTTCCACAGGAATCGCATACTCCCCGGTCTCATCTTTTGTCAGGTACGCCTGAACCGTATTTATGATTTCCTGTTTTGCCTGTTTGATGTTCATAAAATTTCTCCTTTATCTATCCTTTTGTATCCTCTGACAAATATAATTTCACTGCCCAGTCCGGCACTTTTATCGGCTCTCCCGAAAAAGTTTTCTGCGGTGTGTCATCCCCGTAAAAAACAAATACCGTCTGATAATCTGTCGGTTTTTTCGGATATTCTCCATACCCGTCCGTAAAATACATCAGTCCTTTTAAGTTTTTGAGTTCCCCGCTGTTTCTTAATTTCTCTACATAGGAAAATACCGGCCGAAAATCCGTTCCATACCCTCCGGAAACGGAAAACTGCTCGGTATATTCCCCGATTTCGTCCAGATTTGTGATTGGAATATCTTTTTGAATCTGGTTATCACATTCGATGATGCGGATATGCACTTTATGGAAAAAACTCTCCTGGTGCTTTAAAATTGCCCCCGTCTCATTCAAAAACTGCTGCACAAGTTTTTCCTTGCAGGAGGCCGAAGTATCGATTGCAATAACAAGTTCTTCGATCTTTTTTGCCTCCCGGAATTCGTTTTCCTCGATCAGAGGCATGTTTCCGTAATGCTGCAGTCCATACATGTAAAATCCGTAATCAAACGAATCCATATCCACGGAAACTTCTTCTCTCACAACTGCAAACCTCTTTAAAAATTCTTTGTAGCTTTTTCGCTCCCGGCTGCTCAGCTTTAACATCCATGCAAGCTTTCCCGCATCTGCCGCCGCGTCTTTTGCATAGGTTTCCATATCGCTTTCGATACGCTTTGCATGTTCTTTCCACTCGTCTTCCTTTGGATCGGTTTTTCCAAGCGGCGTTGCATCAGACGTTTTCTCCCCGGCATTTTCCTGCTGATCACTGTCCATCTGCGGATTCTCCTGCGGCACCGGGGGCTGGTTTTTATTCTGCTCCTGCGACGGTTCTTTCTCCATGCGCTGCCAGAAACTGTGGTCACAGAGCAAAAATTCCTGCCGGAGGGATTCTTCCAGATATGGATCGCGTTTGCGCAGCATAAAATACTGGTACAGTTTTTCCGCTGTAAGCACTGAAACTTCCTTTTCCAGTTTTTCATACCACTCCTGCCGGAAATCCGAAGTCACACGCAAAATGGTCGGATAATCCATGGAATCCACCACCGATTCCACTGCAATATCACAACAGAGATCCCACAGCTGTGCATCCTCGTGCTGTTTTGCGGAAAACATATGCCGGAACAGACAGTGCATGAGCATATGCATATATGTCCGATTTAAAATTTCCGGCCGTTCAATATAAGTCTGCAGCAGATAGGTCGGATTGAACCGGATATATACCGCATCCGTGCCCACTGTTCTCGTTGACAGATCCATGGCAAATCCCAGACTTCCGAGTGCCGGTCCCATAAACCGCATCGACAGATACAGTTCTGTCCTGACACTGTTTAATATTTTATTTCCGGTTGCTTCCAGTTGTTCCCTTGTCTTCATCGTTCTCCTTTTCCTACCAGTCCAAAGACATGGTGAATGCTTTCTTCTTTCCGAAATTACTCCGCTGATATTCCATCAGTATTGCTGCAATCTGACTCATCTTTTCCTCCGATGCCAGCGGAAGGGCATCGGCAAGTGCCGCTTCCGGAATCAGGCAGGAATCACAAAGATAGGAAATCTCTTCCACCTTATTCTCCGGAATCAGCACCTTAAGGATCACCTCTGCATTCTGTTCGAGATACTGTTCGTACTGTTCCCGCAGATGGTTCTCCAGCTCAATCGGATGCATCAGCCGGTCACAGGCAATCTCAATTGCCGTGCGATAATCATCATTTACCACCTGCGCAAACAGACGGTCATACGCCAGTAAATCTACGCCTTTTCTTGTGACACATTCCCGGTACGGATACCCGCTTCCCTCAATCTTGTGATGCAGAACCCGAGCCTCCACATCTTCCACAAAATTGTATACATATGCCGGAAACGTCAGCTGCAGCCCACATGGCTCTATGCGAAAATGCAGCCTGCGGTCGGTATCTGCCAGAAGTTCTTTCATCACCGAATAGTCTCCTCTAAGCTGCGTCAGCTTCACTTCTTCCAGACAATGGCACTGTTTGATCACGCCGTCATAATAGTCTTCCACACTGTCGTACAGCGAAATGCTTTTGAGTTTTTTACAGTTATAAAATGCATATCTTCCAAGCGTTTCCACCGTCTTTGGAATACTTACACTCTCTAAATCTTCCCTTGCGGAAAATGCATTTTTGCCGATCGTTTTCACCGGACATCCATCCACCTGATCCGGAATGACCAGATGTCTTATGGTTCCTTCATACCCGGTAACGGTAATTGTATGTTCTTTTGTTGTTTCATATTGCAATGCCATATGGATACTCCTGCATCTGTTATGTCCTATTCTGATATACGCTTTTTAATTCCCCGATAAAATACAAAGACCCCAGCGCAATCGTCTTTTCTTTTGGTGTTAAAAGTTCCGGAATCTCTGCAACCTTTGTAATTGCGTGTGCAGGCACCCCTTGTTTTCTGATATCTTCTGCCAGTGTTTCCCCTTGCAGTGCCCGTGCACTCTCTGGTGTGACGGTTACAAAATCCATGGCAATCGGCAACAGTTCCCCGATCATCTTTTCATAATCTTTGTCTGCCATCACACCCATCACAAAATGAAACTTTTCCTCCGGATACAATTCTTCGAGACTTGTACACAATGCATGGATTCCGTTACTGTTGTGTGCACCATCCACCATCAGAAACGGTTCTGTACTTAAAATTTCCATACGCCCCGGCCATACCGCTCTGTGAATTCCACGGGCAATAACGGTTTTCATCTTCTCTTTTTCTATCCGGCATCTGGTCCATGCCACTTGTGCCGCACACATGGCTGTAGCGGCGTTTTCTCTCTGATAAGCACCCAAAAGTCCTGGCTGTAGTGCCTTTGCCCCCTGCAGGTCCTTCTCCTGTACACACCGCGCACGTACTCCCTTTGCTGCGGCTGCCCTTTGCAGCACCGCAAGTGCTTCCGATTCCTGCGGTGCAATTACCACCGGCACTCCAGCTTTGATAATTCCCGCTTTCTCCCGCGCAATCTCTTCTATGGTATTTCCAAGAATGTTCATGTGATCATAACCAATCCGTGTGATCACCGATACCACCGGATTTCCCAGTGCATTCGTAGAATCAAGTCTGCCTCCGAGGCCGGTCTCCATAATTACAAGATCGCAGTTTTGTTCTTTAAAATACAGTACCGCCATAAGCACGCAATAATCAAACATGGTCGGTGTCACGCCAAATTCCTGCTCCAGCAGAACATTGCCGATTCGTGTCACATCTTCTCTGGAAATCTGTCTGCCATCAACCATGATACGCTCTTCAAAATCAATCAGGTGTGGAGAAATAAATGTTCCGACTTTTAATCCGGCTTCCCGGAAAACTGATGTCAGGAATGCGCAGACCGATCCTTTTCCGTTGGTTCCCGCCACATGAATAAATGGCATCCCGTTTTGCGGCTGTCCCATCTGTTCTAACATGATTCCGGTAATTTCCACTCCCGGCCGGTTTCCAAACCGTCTTCCATTTTCTATCTGATCCAATACTTCTTCATATGAATACATCTTTATTCTCCCTGCAGGTATCTGTAAACCGCTTTCGGCAGCCGGTACCTGACTCACAAAAATAGGGAGAAGCTTATAAAAAGCTTCTCCCCGTATTCTACTTCTATATGACGGTTGTTTCAAGTGCAAAATCCTATACCGAAAGGATCACTCCGCCTTCATTTGCATACATGCTGGATACCCCGGCCGTATTGACAATTACAATCTTTTTGAATTTTGCGACTTTCTCAATTGTGTCCTTCACAAACTGTGCACGTTCCGGACAATTGCAGTGGGAAATGGCAAGCACACGGTTCTCGCAGTTTTTGGTTACTTTGAACATATCCTCTACCATCTTGGAAAGTGCCTTCTTCATGCCCCTTGCCTGACCAAGCTGCTGAATCGTTCCTTCTTTGGTGGATCCCATTACCGGCTTGATGTTTAAAGTATTTGCCACAAATGCTTTCAGTCCGCTCAGACGGCCAGCCTTGCGCAGTGTTTCAAGTGTCTCAATGACAAAAAATGTGTTCATGGAAGAAATGTAAGATTCCACCTCTGTTACAATTTCTTCAAAAGATGCACCGGATTCTTCCAGCTCCTGAATCTTTAATCCGATCAAGGTTTCCCCAATCGAGGCCGACTTGGAATTAAATACATGAATCTGCTTGGAATCCTCATGCTCTTCATGGTAAAGCTGTGCTGCAAGTACCGCACTATTGTACGATCCGCTCAATTTTCCGGACAACGTCACAACATATACATGCTCCGCCTCTCCCTCATACGCACTCATATAACGCTCCGGAGACGGGCAGGAAGATTTCGGGCTGTGAATACATGCCTTTACTCTCTGCAAGAAATCTCTCTGATTAAAAGTTTCATCATCTGTGATCTGATATCCATCCACATCCAGCAAAAGCGGCACTGTGCAAAAATGTCCATCTGCCTTTAAATCCTCAGGAAGTTCTCCACAACTGTCAATTACAATTTTATACTGACTCATATCCATCCCTCTTTTCTAAAATACGTCTATCCTTTTATGAAGTGCGTGTGTTTATCATTACTTTATAAAAAGTTTTTATTTTCTATTACATGTAGTATTCATTACTATGTTCATATCATAACACGGTTTCAGATATTTGAAAAGGGGAAAAAGGCATATTTTATAGTTTCTTCATATTTTTCAGGAAAAATATGCCGTCACAGCTGATGCCAGAGCATCAAAATCCGTTCGTCCCATCAGTTCCCGTGCAGAATGCATCGATAAGAGCGGAATTCCAATATCCACTGTGCGGACCGGAAACAGCGTGGATGCAACCGATCCCAGTGTACCACCCCCGCGCACATCGGAACGATTGACAAACCTCTGGTATGCGATTTTATTCTGATCGCAGAGCTGCCGCAGAATTCCGATTGCCTTTGCATCCGTCGCATAAGACTGGGAACATGCCTCTTTGATACAGAATCCATCCCCAAGCACCGGATGATTGGTAATATCCATTTTCTCCTTATGATTCGGATGCAGTGCATGCGCCACATCCACGGAAAGCAGCATACCTCCATACATCGCACAATCCGTTTCTTCCTCACTGCAGCCAAGCGACCGGTAGATGCGTTTTACCATATCATGCAATAAGATCGATGCTGCGCCCTGTTTGCTGGTATTTCCGATTTCTTCATTATCAAACAGTGCGATCAGATTGATACCATCGGTCCGTGTTCCTTCCACGATGGCTGCCAGCAGTGCCGCAACGGATGTCTGGTTATCCAGTCGCGGAGAAGACAGCAGTGTCTCTTTTATCCCCACATATGCCGGTTCTTCCACACAGTATGTATTCAGTTCAAAATCCAGAATATCCTCTTTTTTTACTGCCAGCTCTTCCGCAAGAAATGACAGGAAATAATCGGTACTCTGCTGTTCTTCTGGCAGCATATCCGCAACCGGCATCAAATCTACCTGATTATTGATTGCCACTCCCTTATTCACTTCCCGGTTCATGTGAATGGCAAGGTTTGGAATAATAAGAACCGGACGACCGGAACGATACAGCATGGTCTTCGGGGCAAACACATCTTTGCTTCGAACGATCACGCGCCCTGCAATCCCCAGCGGACGATCAAACCATGTATTTAAAATCGGTCCGCCATATACTTCCACGTTCACCTGCGCATACCGGTCTGTCACAAAATCCGCATTTGGTTTGATCCGCAGATATGGATAATCTGTATGTGCAGCTGCCATACGCAGCATTGCATCCGCACGGAAGTTTTCTCCAACTGTAAATGCATAGAGCGTTGTTCCATGATGATTCATCATATAAGCCTTTCCTTTTTTCAGATTCCATGGTCTGGCATACTCCAGTTCCTCAAAGCCGGATTCCTCTAACGTCTGCATGGCTGCTTCCACACAATGAAACGGTGATACTCCTTTTTTTAAAACATCTATCAAAAATGATTCTTTCATAGTTATAGTTTCCCTTCTTTTCTTAAGTGATTGCATCGTTACGGTTCGCAGGGGAACCTGTGAGCAGTAACCGTGCATTTTCTGTCAATCAGTGGCATTATAACACATTATGATTGAAAAAATGAAGTCACTCATGCTAAAATTAAACTATATCAGCTGCCGTTTTATCGGTTTCACAATGGGGAGGTTTTTTATGCTGGCTCTTGCATTAACAAACAAAAAAGATTTTATGAATAAATTTCTCAAAACTGAAATTTTTGACCATTTTCTGCTTCAGGAGGGCATTGTCGTTTCTTTTGCAAGCTATGTGATTGATGGAACTATTACCAAAGGATTCTATACAGATACAGAAGCCGAAGAACTCGGTATTAAAACTTTTCATTTTCTTCCATTTTCCATGCTCCGTCCACGCATCTTTGACCTGATCAAAGGGAAAAAGGCTCCATCCTCCTTTAAATTCGTCCTGATGCTGTCGCCGGAAAATCAAAAACGCACCATGGAACGAATCGGAAGTTCCTATACCCCGGCAGATATTTCCGCCATGTCCATGAACATCAAATTTCAAAATCAGATGCTTACACTGACTACCGGAATTTCTTATCGCATTTTTTCTACAGATAAGACATTAGAACCGGAATGGGACAAATTTGTCAGACAATTTCTCTCACAACACGACATTTCTTTTGAAGTGCTTTAAAATCCGGCTATTTCACGAAGATTTTGCTTTACATTTCCAATTGGTTATGCTATTCTTAGCATAGTTGCAAGGCAACACAAATATATTGGAGGTACTTTCGATGAACAAAGGTACAGTAAAATGGTTTAACAACCAGAAGGGTTACGGATTCATCACCGCTGAAGACGGCCACGATGTATTCGTACATTACTCAGGACTTAACATGGAGGGGTTCAAATCTCTCGAAGAGGGTGCAGCAGTAGAATTCGAAATCACTGATGGCGCTAAAGGTCCTCAGGCAGTTAACGTAACAGTAGTGAAATAATTGCCGACTAATCTAGTTTCTATGTACCTTTTTCTTTCTTTAGAATAAGATATTGGATACAACGATTAAAAAAAGGAATGTTGCATTTCTGCAACATTCCTTTTTTTGCGTATGGGAATACATCTTTTCAAGTATTCTCCTATCCATTGTAATTAGTCCTCAAATACCCGTTTGATACTATCATAATGCAGGAAAATTCCCTGATCTGCGAGTTCCCTGATCTCTTCTGGTGTAGCAAACCGACATCCGTCTGTTTCTTCCGTCTGCAGATGGACATCTTGTTCTGTAACATCCATCGTGTAACGATAAACATCTACGAAATAGTTATCTCCTTCGCCCGGATTTTCTCTGTGATAGGTAAATACATAACCACCTTCCGCTTCTTTTACATCCAGTCCGGTCTCTTCTAAAACTTCCCTGCGCACTGCCTCTTCCGATTCTTCTCCTGCCTGCGCAGCACCACCGGAAACTTCCCACCATCCGGGTGCCCATGCTTTGGTCATCACACGCTTAGTAATCAGAAATCTGCCATCCGGACGCCTGATCACGCCAAGTACCGTCAGATGATACTCATCATCTGCCAGATTGAAATGATTCCGCTCCATGGTTCTTCCTGTCCGCACTTTATTTTTATCGTAGATATCCCAACGTTCCATTTCCATTCCTCCAATTTTCCTATGTGCCAGCTGCTATCATTCTTTTCTGCCATAGTTTTATAACTGTAACTCTATTCATTATATTGGTTTTAAGAAATGTTTTCAAGTTTCGTTTCTATTTATTAATTCCACTCCGTCATATATTTGCGATACCATTTTGGCAGAAGATGATTCTGACACTGCTCATTGTGACGCTCCCGGATTTCCATGGTGGCAAAATACTGTTTCCATAGCACAGCAAAATAATCCATATGCCCCTGCGGAATCTGAAGCTGCTCTCCACTCACCAGAACACAGCGGTGTCCGGCTTCATGGACGGCAGCAAGGTTTCGGTTTTCATCGTAGAGAATAAAATTTTCATCCGGAAAACGATCCGAAAAATGATCCATCATCAATGGAACTATATTGCATTTTGGTGCAAGCTGCGCCACAAGAATACTTCCCAGATCCTGAAATCTCACAAATCCCAGCAGCTTATCCAGCTCATTGTCTACCTTGCGGGACAACTCCATCACCCGAAGTGCAAACGGATCGGCAAGCTGATCGGAAATACCACGTCCCTGTGCAAATGCACGCACCAGATATCCAAGAACTGCTGTCCCCCGGTCCTCTGCAAAATGGCATAATGCATGAAGCAGTGTATCATACACCGGATACCCCAGTCTTGACTGTATACTGTAAACCGTCTTCTGCACTTTCTGCGCATCTGTCTGTACTTCGATCTCCCTGGCAAACAAAGTCATTTCTCCTTCACCGGCCGCAATGGAAATACTGTCTGTATAAGGAGCTTTCATTTTATTTTTACACACAAACGCATCGAAAAGTGCTGTAAAAATTCCTTCCAGAGAATCCTCACATCGAAGCACGATCTGTTCACTCATACTACAATTTTCCCCCTGTCATCAAACAGTGATAACTGCTCATAGGTCTGCACCGTTCCATCCGAAAGCAGCATCTGCATCGGACGTTCCTGATACATCAGATTCCGTGTAATATATCCTTCCTCCATACGGGTATGATACATCATCTTTCCTTTACAGGTGATAAAATACACTGCACGTTTCAAAACAACACCGATCTTCTTTAAATCTGAAAAATCCAGCTTTGCGTACCGCCGGGCCGCCATAATCCGGCGGGCACTTTTTGTTCCGATCCCCGGCACACGAAGCAGCGTATAATAATCCGCACGATTAATTTCCACCGGAAACAGTTCCAGATGGTGCACTGCCCAATTACACTTCGGATCAATCTGTTCGTTAAAATTCGGATTTTTCTCTGACAGCAATTCATCTGCGCGGAATCCATAAAACCGCAACAGAAAATCTGCCTGATAGAGCCTGTGCTCACGTAACAATGGTGGTCCGGGCAAATCTGGCAGGGAACTGTCATGATTCACATTGATAAATGCAGAATAGAATATCCGCTTCATCTCAAACTTCTGATACAAAGCTTCTGAAACCGAAATGATCTGATAATCACTTTCATCCGATGCCCCGATCACCATCTGTGTACTCTGTCCTGCCGGCACAAAATAACGATCCGGCCGCATCAATCCCCGCGTTATCTGCGGAAGTTTCTTTTGCACGTTTCTCACTCTGCTGGAATTCTCCCCACCGGCAATTTCTTCTCCCCAGCTTTGTACTGCACTCTGTCGCGCTTTATGCTCCCGGATGGCAGCAATTCCGTCGTGGTAGTCCTGCAGACGGGCATAACTTTCCTTCATCTCTGCCATCTGGTTATAATAGGTTTTCTCATCCAGATACATCCGGCTTTTCATACTCGATACCCCGTGAAACTCGCGGCTTTGTCGAATTCCATTCTGTAACTGGCGCATCGGGGAAAGGATGTTTTTACGCACTTTGTTAGGCGCAATCTGCCGCAGCGCATCGGCCGTGGGAAGTTCTAAATTTACACTCATACGGTCTGCAAGATACCCCGTTAATTCCAGCAGATCCGCTGATGCTCCCGGAATTCCTTTTACATGTATATATCCGTTAAAATGATATTTTGTGCGCAATAAATAAAGGGTCTCATATAAAAGTCCCATGGTATAATCCGGAGAATGTAAAATTCCGGAACTTAAGAACAATCCTTCGATATAATTTCTGCGGTAAAATTCCATCGTGAGCTTACAGATTTCCTCCGGTGTAAAACTGACACGCTTCACATCATTGCTGCAACGGTTCCTGCAATATTTGCAGTCATAGATACAATCATTGGTATATAAAATCTTAAGCAGTGAAATGCAGCGCCCATCCCCGGTAAATGCATGACAGATTCCACTTGCATATGCGTTTCCCGTATGTGTACCATCTCCTCCACGCTGCACCCCGCTGGAAGTACACGCAACATCATATCTGGCAGCTGCCGAAAGTATGGTTAGTTTTTCCATGATACGATCCATCTGCAAAATTTCTCTCATATCCAGTATCCCTCCGCAAAAATGCCGAACATCCGTTCTTTTTACATCATATCACAAGAACAAATGTTCGGCAAGTGCAATTTTTCTTTTATTTTATATGGGCTGCGAAGTTACTGTTCGCAGAGTAACCCTTGAACCGTAATGTACTCTTTGTATTGCGGTTTACAGAGGCACCTGCGAGCAGTCTCCTATCTGCCCTGATGCAGCATCCATGGATAAATCAGTGAAATCGCTCCGCCGATTCCGGCAGAAGCTGCACAGGTAAACACTAAAGCCCCTGCAATTCCGCCAAAGAAATATCCAATTGCCAGAAAAACGGCAACAATTACTAAAATAATGCAACGCAGCAAAATCTGGATCATACTCTTAACCGTATCCATCGCAGACGCCGGAACAAGAGCTTCCAGCAAAAGCCCAACTTCCGAAAACATAAAATCCGCCACCAGATACGTCAGATACCACAGAAGCATAATTCCCGGTTTTTCATGCAGAAGCAATGCCGAAACCACCAGTGCCGGAAGCAGATCCACCGCACAGAGGGATGTTCCTGCAAGCACTCCGAAGAAAACTTTCTTGTATGGATTCTCCGGCACCAGAAACAGCCAGTTTCGCGCAGTCTCCTGTGCAATCGGATTTCCCATATTCCGGAAGAAAAGTACAAAAAACAAAATACAGCCCGGCACCAGAAATCCGGACACCTCCATTATCCTGACACAAAACAGGGAAATACCGACACTGACCAGCAGGTAAAACAGCATCGTATTGGTTATGATTCCAAATTTTGCCGTACGTTTACGGCAATAAATTTCCTTTGTAAAAAACACGGATGCGCCCCAGCCCTTTAAGTTTCCTTCCTTTTGCTGCTTTTTTGCATGTGCTTTTCCTGCGATAACCCGTCCTTCTTTTGCTGCCTCAAGCATCTGTGCACGTTTTCCCGCGGAAGCCAGCGCATCTTCGTAAAAATCCGCTTTCATATGCCAGATGGCAAAAATCAGTACCGCCACACTTACAAGCAGCAATCCCAGATAAACCAGAAACGAAAACAGTTCCCCATTCACTGCACACATAATCATGCCTTTGTACCAGCCGATTACCGGAAGATACCGCAGCCAGTGACTGGCAAAAGTCATATGTGCTGCTTCAAGCAGGTTCTGCCCATTCGCCAGATATGTTCCTCCTGCAATCATTCCAAGCAGTACAACAATTCCCACGATCAAAGGAAACACATATGGTTTTAATTTTTCGTGTGTGGTGCAGACCGTATATGTCAATACAATCATAAGTCTCTGAAACACCAGAAGCAGAATCCACCCTGCAAAAATGGCTACAACTGCCGATGCCCCCAATCCCATATTTACAACGAGATTTGGAATCTGAAAAACCAGATATATGGACGCGAAAACTGTTGCCACCATCTGAAAACTCAGTCGAAACATCAACACGGACTGTGGTTTCATCGGTGCTGTAAACAACAGATTCACGTCTGCCATCTGGAAAATATCCGTACCGTCCTTAGAACCGGAATACATTCCCCAAAGTAATATCGCAAGAAAAACAATCATCACTCCGGCTTCCACATAGGTTTTGATTGCGGCAATCTCCTGTGGCGTTTTTTGCGTTTCTTCCTCTTCCATTGCTTCTTCCTGTACGCGATCCGCCTCCGAAGACGATTCCACAGTTTCCAGCGACTGTTGCTTTTCTACCATGGAACCGACCACGCCACCAATCAGTCCAAATATGATTCCAAATCCAAAAATGGCAAGAATGATCACGAGAAATGTACTTCGAAACATCTTTTTTATCGTGTTCCAAAAGGTATGCCATGCATAATAACCCCATAACCGCATCGCCTACACCTCTCTCTCCAGAGCCGCGCCCTCTGTAATCTCAAAGAAAATATCTTCCAGACTTTTATTGTTATCCTTTAAATTTTCACGTTCAACCACAGCGGCTACCCGCCCCTGTTTCATGATATACGTGGTATCCCATAATTCTTCCATACTGTCAATCATGTGCGTGCTGACCAGTACCATGCAGCCACTGTCCCGCAATTCCTCAAACACCTTTTTCAGTTCTTTGATGGCATGTGGGTCCAGTCCGATCATTGGCTCATCAAACAGTACCAGCCGTGGTCTCGGCAAAAGTCCACAACAGATGGACAGTTTCTGCTGCATCCCTTTTGACAGCTCATCCCCGAATTTTTTCTTTTTATCTGTCAGATCAAACCGTTCCAGCAATGCATCTTTATAGGCTTTATAATCCTTTAATTTATATGCCCGTGCAATAAATTCCATATGTTCATCCACAGTCAGGTTCGGATACAACGATGGAATTTCCGGAATATATCCCATGATCTTTTTCGCCTCGATGGACTTATTTTCGAGACCGTTTACCTGTATCTGTCCCTGATATTTCAGAAATCCCATAATACATTTTATAATCGTGCTTTTTCCTGCACCGTTAGGTCCAAGCAGTACTCCGATGCGCCCATCCTCTATGGTAAGATTGATATCATCATTTGCAAGCACCTTACGGTATCGTTTTGTCACATGTACAACTTCTAACATAACCATTTCCCTTTCTTTTTCTTACTAACATGTTCCATGTGTTTACGATATCACATTCATTTGCTGCAAACCATCTTCTTTTCCTTAAAAAACCTTAACGCTTCCTTAATATCTCTTCGCGCATTTGCCCACGCCCTTCCTCTGGTATTTCTCGCCAATCACATAACCGATCTCCCCAATTGCAAGCTGTGGATACGGAATATCCATCGTAACATATCCGATGCATGCTCCACTTTGTATTTTTGTAATAAGCCATGCGTTCTCATTATCTGCCAGTACATTTACAAAGGACTGCATCTGCTCACCAGCTACTGTTATTGTCCTTAACCACTGTGGAATAAAAAACGAGGCCATCGCAAGCGACGGCCCCATCTTAATATTACTCTTCTTCTCTGTGCATGGAGAATGTTTCCATATGATAATTCTTCAAATTGTCAAGAATCTGACGATCATCTGCTTTCTGAAGAAGTTCGTCACGGAACTTCTTTGTCACAAGCATATCGTTAAAGGAGCTTGGTCCACCGACGCAGCCTCCTTCACATGCCATACCTTCAATGAAGTCATCCGGCAGCTTGCCAGCCTTCATAAGCATCAGGAACTTGCGGCACTCTGCGGCACCGTTTGCCTTGCATACTTTCGGTTCAATGCCAGCTTCCATCTCTTTCATGCTCTCGACAACTGCTGCGGTAACTCCACCGGAGTTTGCGAAACGCTTGCCGTATACAGAAGACTCCTGATAGCTGGTATCGCTTGGCTGCAGTTCTACGCCCTTGGCACTCATGATGGCACGCATCTCACTGTATGTCAGCACATAATCTGCATTGCCCTCAATCTTCTGATCGACAACCTCAGATTTCTTTGCTACACATGGTCCGACAAATACGGTCACAGCATCCGGATCCTGTGCTTTGATCATACGGGATACCGCACACATTGGAGAGATGGTTGTGGAAATCTTATCTGCCATCTCCGGGAAGTGCAGACGCACCATATTGACAAATCCCGGACAGCAAGAAGTTACTTTCTTCTCTCCTGCCTTGTATGCCTCTACCCACTCTGCGGCTTCGGAAGCAGCGGTCATATCTCCACCTAATCCGGCTTCGATAAATCCGTTGAATCCAACTTCCTGCATAGCTTTCTTCCAGCTTCCCATTGTGATGTTTGCACCAAACTGTCCCTCGGTAGCAGGTGCTGCAATCACGTATACTTTCTTATCAGACTTTAAGGCATTGATGACATCAACCATAAATGTCTTAGATCCGATTGCTCCGAACGGACAGCTATGGATACATTTTCCGCAGCGGATACACTTGGAATCATCAATCACGGAAATACCGTATTCATTGTATGTAATAGCGTTGACCGGACATGCAAATTTACATGGTCTCTTCAAATGTGCGATTGCATTGTAAGGACATGCAGCTGCGCAGCGTCCACACTCTTTACATTTCTGTGGATCAATATGGGAACGATGGCGTCCTGCCTCAATGGCGCCGAATTTACATGCATTGATACATGCCTTTCCCATACAGTTCTGACAGTTTTCTGTAACGGTATAACTGGAAATCGGGCAGTCCTCACAGGCTGCACTGATTACCTGAATCACGTTTCCATTATCCTCCAGTCCCGGGGCTTTGCCCTCTGCAAGACGGACACGCTGGCGGATAATTTCTCTTTCTTTGTAGATACAACAACGGAACTGTGGTGTCGGGCCCGGAATCAGACGAACCGCGATGTGGTCTCTCTGAGCATCAAGAGTCCCTTCAAATGCCAGTTTTGCGACTTCACGCAGAACCGCATGCTTGATCTTGATTACATTTTCATCAGCGTACATAAAATCTCCTTTGTTTTTTCGTGGTTTCTATTAAGCATAATATGTCCTTATTGTACATAAATTTTCATTAAAAAGCTATAGATGTATCTATCAAAATACATCAGACGGTGCGATTTTATGGATAATATGAATACGATGGACTTCAATCAGAAAATTGATGTTTCTCTGCGCGCTTCGCTTGAGGCAACTCCCGTCGAACGAAACGCTTCCGATGATCTGTCCACTGGGAGCAGCTCTGACGGGTTCTGGAACCTGATTGTTCTGTACACCGGTTCTCCACAGACGTTACAGAATGAATTTCCTTCCTCTTCCTTTACCTTTCTCCTTGGAAATTATGCCATAGTGAAAATCTCCGAGGACGACATTCCATCACTTGCCGCCTTTCCACAAGTAATATATATCGAACGTCCAAGACAGCTTTTCTTTGAGATTGTTTCTGCCCGGCAGGCTTCCTGTCTGAGTGCCATTCAGGAAAACAGCAGCTATGGTCTGACCGGAAAAGGCATTCTGATTTCTGTGATAGACTCCGGTATTGACTATGCGCATCCCGATTTTTGCAATCCGGACAAAACCACACGGCTGGTTGCTCTCTGGGACCAGACCATCCTCGCTGATCCTTCTGCTGGACGTTTTGCCCCCGCCGGTTATTCACAGGGTACACTTTTTTCTCCGGAACAGATCAATGCGGCACTTCAGGCAGACACTTTTGAGCAGCGCATGGAACTTGTACCCAGCACAGATGTCACAGGGCACGGAACCCATGTCGCTGGTATTGCCGCCGGAAACGGCCGTGCCTCCGGCGGACTCTACCGCGGAATTGCCCCGGAATCCTCACTTCTTGCCGTCAAACTCGGCTCGCCCGATCCAAAGGGATTTCCAAACACGATCGAACTGATGCAGGCGGTCGATTTTTCCGTAAGATATGCCATCGAACATACCGTGCCTCTTGTCATCAACCTGAGTTTTGGAAATACTTACGGCTCCCACAGCGGAACATCCCTTCTGGAAACCTACCTGGACTATGTCTCAAATCTCGGACGCATTAATATTGTTGTCGGAAGTGGAAATGAGGGAAACAACGGCGGGCATGCCAGCGCCCGACTGGCTTCTTTAGAATCTGCCAGAATTGAATTTGCCGTTGGAAATTATGAATCTTCTCTTTCGATTCAGATCTGGAAAAATTATTGGGATGATATTCGTTTTCAGCTGACTCCTCCGGGACTCGGAACCTCATTTAAAATTCCCAATCAGCCCGGCGGCTGGCGCTTTTCCTTTGGCACCACACAGATTCTGGTGTACTACGGACTTCCCTCCCCTTATAGTCTGTATCAGGAAATTGCCATCGATCTGCTGCCGCGGCGGGACTATATTTCGGGAGGTGTCTGGTTTTTTACCGCAGAAGCACGGTCTGTCATCGAAGGAATTATTGATCTGTGGATGCCGGCGGCCGCTATCCGCGGGGCTGCCACACAATTTCTCACACCGACAACGGAAACCACTCTCACGATACCTTCCACCGCCGGAAATGTCATTACCGTCGGTGCCTACGATTCTTCCACCAATACGCTCGCCCCTTTTTCCGGCAGAGGATATACCTGGAATACCGGACAGGTCAAACCGGATCTGGTCGCTCCCGGTGTCGACATCACCAGCTGTGCTGTCGGGGGCGGTTACGAATCCCGAAGCGGCACCTCCATGGCTGCTCCTTTTGTAAGCGGCAGCTGCGCACTGCTCATGCAGTGGGGCATTCTACAGAACAATGATCCCTTTCTATATGGCGAAAAAATGAAAGCATATCTGATCCGAGGTGCCAGACAGCTTCCATTTTCCGTTTCCTACCCCAATCCGCAGAGCGGATACGGAGCACTCTGCGTCAGCAACAGCCTGACGTTTGTGTGATATGCTCCACTACTCTGCGATAAAGGCTTCATAAAATTTTTCTTTTGGCACAGGTTTTCCAAAGTAAAATCCCTGGATCATCTCTGCCTTTGTTTTCTTTAAAATATCTACCTGCTCTTTTGTCTCGATTCCCTCGACGATACAGTGAATTCCCAGATCATTGATCATGGAAGTCATATAGTCGAGGAGAATCCGGCTTTTGCGGTTATTGGTAATTTCGGTTACCATGGACCGGTCAATCTTTGCAGAATCAAAATCATACTGGATCAGTACCGCAAGATTGGAATAATGACTTCCGAAATCATCCATTGACAGTCTGAATCCGAGTTCTTTGAGGCTGTTTGCAACATTTTCAATCAGAACATGATCCATGTCTCCCACGGTCTCCGTTACCTCAATATGGATCAGTTCCACCGGAATATCATATTTTTGAACCATCTGCGTTACTTTTTCAATAAGTTCCGGATACATGATCGTCATCTTCGAGAAATTCACGGATATTGGCACCGTACGATGTCCTTCCCGGATCTGTTCCTTCTGATAACGAAATACTTCATCCAGAACAAACAGGTCAATCATATGCACCAAATTGTAATGTTCCAGCACCGGAATAAACATCCCCGGTCCCACAATGCCCAGTTCATCATCCAGCTGCCGGATCAGCGCCTCCGCGCCCTCTGTGCGCCCTGTGTGGATATCCACTTTCGGCTGCAGATATACCAGATACCTTCCACGCTCCATCAGATCGTTGATCTCATCTATCACGCTCTGCTCCATGCGCTTCATCACGGTTGTGCCATGCATCAGCTTAAGCTTATCATTGCTCATAAGAACCTCTGCCTCTGCAATCTGGCTGCGTGTCTGCGGATGTGCACTCCAGCTGTATCCCATCGCCACGCCAAAGCCAAGTCCGGCAAGCCTTTTCTGCAGATTTTCCACCTGCTGCTCCATTTCCTGCCGTTTAATGTTGATACACAAAACCAGCATCTCATCCTCATCATACCGGTAAATCCGGTAATTGGGAAACAGGGATTTCAATAAATCCGCAACTTCCATCAGTCTGCGGTTGCCGCTGATATAGCCAAACTGTTTATTAATCTCCGACAGATGGATCACATCGGTTGTAATCACGCCAAGTGAACAGAACATATTGTCCGCACCAGTACGTGCCATAACGGACAATCCCTCCCGGTTCCAGAGACCTGTCAGTTTGTCATGTGTGCGATCATATTCCTGCTGTTCCTGCAGATTGCGAAGTTCAATCCGCGCAGCCAGTGTCGTGCCAAGCATGGAAAGAACATCGGCCTCCTCGAGGTGTCTGTGTGGGTTTAAAACCATTAAAATTCCAAGCAGATGATCTCCGGTATACAAAGAAATCCCGGCTGCAGACCATGCACGTAGTTCTGCCAGATATTCATAGATCACCGGATGACTTTTTCTCAGCGACTTGATATCCGGAATCACCACGTCCCCGAGTTGTCCTATTTTCTGAATAACACCTTCTGCCTCTCCGGACTCAATTTCTTCGGTCACAAGTCGTGCCATCATCTGTGCCGTATTCCTGTGGCATTCTTCCACATAGCGGATACCGCCCTCTTTTGCATAGGCAAGCACCACACAGTCTGCGTCAAAATACTGACGCAGTGCTTCGAATGTCTGCATAAGGGCATCTCCGATCCCCTCTCTTCCAAGTGTTTCCATACAGGTGCGGAGCTGTCTTAATATAGACGATTCATTGCCCTGTGCCACAATAGGTTCTACCGGATCACAGATTTCCGGCTCCGGCTGCTTTTCATCTTTGATCTGGTCATAAAAAACAATCCTGTTCTTTCCACTCCTCTTTGCTGCATAGACTGCCCTGTCTGCCTCATAATAAAAATCCGGAAAACTGATTTTACGGCCGTTTAGTTTTGCTGCACCGATGGATACGGAATATTCCATATCAAAAATGATCTTTTTTAAACTTTCGCGCATTGTGACGCAAAATTCTTCCATTTCAACCGTATTTTCAAATCCCGAAACAAAAACTGCAAACTCATCTCCACCCAGTCTGCCGACAAATCCACAATCCCCTGTCACTTCACTTAAAATACTTCCGGTCTGGCTCAAAACCATATCCCCTACTGCATGCCCCTGCGTATCGTTAATCATTTTAAAATCATCGACATCCAGCATGATAAACAAGGCATTTGTTGTACATTCTACGAGTTCTTTTGTGCAGTATTCTTCAAATGCTTTATGGTTATATACATTTGTCAGGACATCAATTTCTGCCCGGCGGCGCATACGTTCCGTAATATTTTTTTCATGGTCAATATTCCACAGACGCCCTGCCAGACGGTAAACTGTTCCATTCCCATCTGCTATACTTACCATATAAAAACGATACCACTGCGGTGTTTCATTTTTTCCGCAATAGCGGACATCAACGACCGCCGTCTGTTCCTTTTGCAGGCATGCCTGTATCGCCCTGCGAAACACTTTTTTATCTTCCGGATCAATAAAAACGGATCCGTAATGATTTTCCTTTACATAATCCGCAATATCAAAAAGAAGTATAAACTGACCATTTTCTATTGCATAGACCAGTGCCCGGTCTTCTATTGCATCATACTGTATCAGTTTCTCATGGTTTTGCTCCGCAATCACTCTGAGAAGTTCATTTTGCTTTTCCTGTTCATTCTGCTCCCGCATAGTAATCTCTTTCCCTATTGCATAACCTGGTCTGTTACATTCGTCAGCTCACTGAATGTACCAATCTCAGGAACTGTATCACTTATGGTTCCAAATCCATATGCCGCATGGATGAATTTAACCCCCGCATCCATACTTGCATCATAATCTCCCTGAATATCACCTACATATACCGCATCATCCAATGCATTCCGCCTGTACAGTAACGCGATATTCTCTCCTTTTGATTTTTCATTATTTCCGTAGCACTCAATATCCTCTATCAGATCGTGCAGTTTGTAATAATCCAGAAAAGCCTCTATATATCCGGACTGGCAGTTGCTTACAATATACAGATGATATTTTTTCTTCAACTGTTCCATTGTCCTGCGGATATCCGGGTAGAGAGTTGCTCCGTGTATCCGGAGATAATCATTTTCTTCTTCCCCACACTGTGCCAGAAGTTTCTGGCGTTCGCCTTCTTCCAGATCCGGAAACAGAATCCGTGCGATCACATCCATCGTCTTTCCCATTACTGACTGGATGTCCTTTACAGTAATCGGTTTTCTGTCGTAGCCGGCTCTTTTTACGGTCTCATTCCAGGACTCTGCCACTTCCGCAGCGGAATCCCAGAGTGTTCCGTCCATATCAAATATGATTCCTTTTTTCATTATGCCTCGTCAATTGCCTTTCCGATATCATGGCGCATATACTTATTTGCGAAATCCACCCATTCGGTTGCCTCATAGGCTTTCTTTCTTGCTTCTTTTAAATCTTTTCCGGTTGCAGTAATGCCAAGGACACGTCCGCCGTTTGTTACGATGCGTCCTTCCTTATCGAATGCAGTTCCTGCATGGAAACAGAAGTAATCATCCTTGCCCTCGAACTTTTCAAGTCCGCTGATTGGGAATCCTTTCTCATAGGAAACCGGATATCCGTCAGATGCAAGTACAACACAGACAGCTGCATTGTCCTCAAACTGCAGATCAATCGTGTCAAGTTTTCCATCGACACATGCTTCCATGACATCAATGATATCATTTTTCATACGTGGAAGAACGACCTGTGCCTCCGGATCTCCAAAACGGGCATTGTACTCAAGAACCTTTGGTCCTTCCCCTGTCAGCATCAGTCCGAAGAAAATAACTCCGGTAAATGGTCTTCCCTCCGCAGCCATAGCATCTACAGTTGGCTGATAAATATACTTCTTACAGAATTCATCTACTTCTTTTGTATAGAACGGACTTGGAGAGAAATTTCCCATACCGCCGGTATTCAGTCCCTGATCTCCATCCTTGGCACGTTTGTGATCCTGTGCGGAAGACATGATGCGGATGGTCTTTCCGTCCACATAGGTCAGAACCGATACTTCACGTCCGGTCATAAATTCTTCGATTACCATCGTATTTCCGGCATTTCCGAATTTCTTATCTTCCATGATCGTACGCACGCCTTCTTTTGCCTCTTCGAGTGTATTACAGATCAGCACACCCTTTCCGAGTGCCAGACCGTCTGCCTTTAACACGATTGGCATCTTTGCCGTCTCAAGATATTTTAAAGCTTCTTCCGGATCTGTAAAGTTCTCGTAAGCAGCCGTCGGAATATGATACTTTTTCATCAGATCCTTGGAGAATGCTTTCGATCCTTCCAGAATCGCTGCATTTTTGCGCGGTCCGAATACCTTTAAGCCCTCTGCCTCAAAGACATCCACGATTCCGCCAACCAGCGGATCATCCATACCAACAATGGTAAAATCAATGGATTTCTCCTTTGCAAATGCAACGAGCTTGTCAAACTCCATGGCTCCGATCGGCACACACTCTGCCAAAGCTGCAATTCCTGCATTTCCAGGTGCACAATATATTTTGTCAACTCTCGGACTCCTGGCAACACTTGTTACGATTGCATGCTCACGTCCACCGCTTCCAATTACAAGAACTTTCATGATTATCCTCCTATATGTGATGCATTTCCAATTTACTGATATGTACGGTTTTGCCCGTCACCGTCACTTTTCCATTTGCGATCAGGTCGATCGCCTGTGGCATAATCTTCCACTCTGCCTGTTCCATGACACGGCGCTGCAGGATCTCCGGCGTATCGCCCTCCTGCACTTCTACCGCTTTCTGCAGAATGATCGGACCGGTATCCGTTCCCTCATCCACAAAATGCACGGTGGCACCTGTGACTTTGACTCCGCGGGCAAGTGCACCTTCATGCACTTTCAGCCCATAATATCCGGTTCCACAGAAAGACGGAATTAAAGACGGATGAATATTGATGATGCGGTTTCTGTACTTTGCAATCATCTGTTCCGGAATGACGACAAGGAATCCTGCCAGCACAACCAGATCCACCTCATACGCATCAAGTCTGCGCAGAAAATCTTCATTAAATGCCGCACGGCTCTCATACTCCTTCGGGCTGATGCATACTGCCTCAATTCCGTGCTTTTTTGCACGTTCCAAAGCGTATGCTCCCGGATTATTGCTGATCACTACCGCAATCTCTGTATTTGTGATTGTTTTTTGTTCAATTCCATCGATAATGGCCTGCAGATTGGTTCCGCCGCCGGATACACATACTGCGATTTTTAGCATAATGTTACACCCTTCTCTCCGTCTGTGATCTTACCAACCACATATGGAGTATCTCCGGCTGCTTTGATTGCTTCCATCGTCTTGTCCACGTCTGCCGGATCGACTGCAAGAACCATTCCAAGTCCCATGTTGTAAGTATTGTACATCATATGCTCATCTACATTTCCCTCTCTTGCCATAAGGGTAAAGATTGGAGGAACCGGGTAGCTGTTCTTTTCCACTACAGCATGCTTTCCTTCCGGAAGCATACGTGGAATATTCTCATAGAAACCACCACCGGTAATATGGCTGCAGGCTTTCACACGTACTCCAGCGTTCTTGATAGACTTCAATGCGCCTACATAGATACGGGTCGGAGCAAGAAGAGCCTCGCCAAGCGTTGTTCCAAGCTCATCCATATATGTATTTAAGGTTTCTTTGTCCATACGGAAAATCTTGCGCACGAGAGAAAATCCATTGGAATGTACACCGGAACTTGCCATACCGATCAGCACATCCCCGGCTTTTACGTCTTCTCCGGTAATGATATCCTTCTTGTCAACCACACCTACGGTAAATCCGGCCAGATCATACTCATCCTCCGGCATCAGTCCCGGATGCTCTGCAGTCTCTCCACCGATCAGTGCACATCCGGACTGCTTACAACCCTCTGCCACACCGCTTACGATCGTTGCAATTTTCTCCGGATAATTTTTTCCACATGCAATATAATCCAGGAAAAATAACGGTTCACCACCGGCACAGGCTACATCGTTGACACACATTGCAACGGCATCAATACCGATCGTATCATGCTTGTCCATCAGGAAAGCCAGTTTTACCTTGGTTCCGCATCCATCGGTTCCGGATAAAAGAACCGGCTCTTCCATATTCTTGATCGCATCCAGCGAAAAAGCACCGGAAAATCCGCCAAGTCCGCCTAATACCTCCGGACGCATGGTTCCCTTTACAAACTTCTTCATCAGTTCCACTGACTCATATCCTGCTTCGATATCTACGCCCGCGTTCTTGTAATCCATTTATTTTTCCTCCTAATATCTGTGTTTTAATCTATTATTGTCGCTTATAGTATATCGGGTATTTTTCGATTTTACCAATCATAAATGTTAATAAATCTAATTAGTAGTTCTTATATCCCACTTCCTGCAATCTGGCATCCTTTGCCTCAACCTGCTCTTTTAAGTTTTTCGAATACTCTTTCAGGCGTGCAAGTAAATCCGCATCACTGGTTGCAAGAATCTTTGCTGCAAGAATACCGGCATTTGCTCCGCCGTTGATTGCTACGGTTGCTACCGGAATACCGGTCGGCATCTGCACGATACTGTACAGGGAATCTCTTCCGCCAAGAGAAGTGGTGTGCATCGGGATTCCGATGACCGGCATCGGGAAGATTGCTGCGCACATGCCCGGCAGATGTGCTGCCATACCTGCACCTGCGATAATCACTTTAAATCCTTTTTCCTCCGCACTCTTTGCATATTCAAAAAATACATCCGGCTCGCGGTGTGCGGAAATGATCGTCATCTCATAGCTGACGCCCAGCTGGTCTAAGATGTCTGCTGCCTTTGCCATGATCGGCATATCTGAATCACTGCCCATTACAATTCCTACTTGTGCCATTTTAAATATCCTCCTATATGTGAAAAAATTTATGGTTCCATTGCATCCAGCGGCTCATTTAACGGTTCCGTTCCCGGAACGACAAACCGCCCGTTTCTTATAATATCTGTCGTCGTGCCATCTGCACGTACTACCGTAATCGCTCCTAACTCATCATACGGAATCGTAATATCGGTATGACAGTTAAAATATGCTTTTGAAATATCTTCTTTGCGCCGGATCGAAATTTCATTGTCCCTTGCGATGATCGCTTTTCCATCCGGATTGTATGTCATGTTGTCCTCATCGTACGTGTAACAGGTGTCTCCGACCGCAAAATGCGGACCTGTCTTTTCCGCAATCAGAATCGGAAGCTTATCCGCGATCTGATATTTCCGTGCCATCCGGTATGCGGTGGTATTTGTTCCGATTGCAAACTCTCCCATCGGAAGTGTTTTGTGATGGAACAGAATATTGTCCTCTATATACTTGCGGTTTTCATCCTCAGAATCAAAATTTGTACAGGAATAAGCTGTAATTCTTCCGTTTTCAAAATCCAGTTCCAGATTCTTGAAAAGGAATTCCCCCAGATAGACCTGTGTGACGTGCAGCTTTCCTTCTGTTTTCTGCAATACCGGAGATGTGAACACTTCCCCGACCGGAATATTGACATCTGCCACACAGTTTTCAAATGCGGTCTCTTTGGTAGGATCGGAAAGCGGATGAATCTTTACATACAGATCCGTGCGGTTTCCGTTACAGCCTTTGATGTGCACACGGTCCGCCGTATCCAGCACATCAATGATCTTCTGCTGCATATTGCGGTAAAGCATATAATCAAGCGTATTGATATGCACCGTTTCCGCAAAGATTTCTTCGTATTTTTCTCCGATGGACGGAACCGGGTAAGCAATAATCGTAAAACTGCGTTCCTCCCCGTGAATGTAATGATTGATCAGCTGGCTCTTCTCGCTGCGCTCATACACATCGATTTCCCTCTGTTTGTCGGTATAGGTAACGCGCTCCTCTTTCTGCTCCGGCGAAAACGGCTTTGTCCCGAAAATTTCGATCACTGCCGGTCCTCCGTAATTTGGAGCAATCGCTTTGTGATTTTCCCAGACAGTACGGTCAACTTCGAGTCCCCGCTCGATGAGTGCCTTATCCAGCCACAGCCCGCGGTCCTCTTTGTGATCGTAAGTAAACTGCTTGTTCAGGGAAATAGAGTACGGACGCAGCACCGGCTGCAATCCGATCTTTTTAAAATTGTGTACGGCGGCGCGTACCATCCGCTCGAATCCCAGCGGATAACGGATCTCCACTACCGACTTTTTAGAAATATCTTTTCCGGTTGTTTCAAATCCGATCCGGTATCCTTCGGTAAATGTATCCGCCATTGCCTGCATCTGCTGCTTTGTCAAGGAATGCAGAAAATGTGCGGACTCCGTCTCATCTTTTCCAATATACAGACCATAACGGTACAGATATGCCGGATGATCCAGCTCCGCTTCCATCACGATCTGGGTGAAATAATCATATTCCGGATCGATCAGTCTGCAGATCGCATCCGCATTAAAAATTTCTGTGTAATCATGCATAAAAGAATAAATGCATTTTCTGATCTCGTGCACATTCAGATTCTGTGCATCCTCAAAACAGTTGTAAATTTCCACAAACAGTTCCGCATAAATACACAGATAACGGATATTTCCTTCCATACAGCTGGTATAAATTCCATGCAGTCTGGCATCCAATGCCGAGAGCAGCGGTCCGTATTCCCAGCCCATCTTACTGACGGCATATGCCGGGTTTGCATAACTGTCCGCATAATCTTCCTGCACATCCAGATACAGACGGCGATTGATCTTTTTCCCTTCCAGCGTGGAAATTTCTGCCAGTTTTCCACTCAGGGACGCTTCTGCTAATTTATACAAAACCAGAAACAGTTCCGACATTTCAAAGAAATATCCCCGGTACAGTTCTTCCACACTGGAGGCTTCCTCCTCGCTGACCGCCTCAATGCGCTCCATCACAAGTTCCAGCCGTTCCCAGTATTCCTCGTTATTTTTGTGATTGATCTCTCTAAAGCTCATAGTTTGTTTCCTTCTTATAATTTTTAGCTCAAAAATCCCCAGATATAGGTTCCGATCCAGCATACCATATCCAAAAGGGTCAGTCCCAGTCCCAGTCTCGGAAACAACTGGAAGGAATCTTCTTCCCGCAGACTTTTGGCTGCGATGACAAGAACAACAAATGTTGCGATCATCGCAACGACTCCTGCGCTCCCATAATAAGCAGACAGCGAACCGCCTCCCTGAAAAGCAAGCTTCAGGAACACAAGATACCATACCAGAAGAGCAAGTGCTAATACCGTGGCCAGTATTCCCTGTCTGGAATGTTTTTTCTCGGTAAACTTATAGCCACGTCTTCTCCGGTTTCTCATATGCGTCTCTCTTTCCTACAACCTTTTTGCTTATTTGCATCCATACTGCTCATAATAGGCATCGATTGCTTTCCTGATCGTGTCATCAATTACAATTCTGCCCTGACATTCCCGATTATATAAGTGTTCTACCACTTCTTCCATGGTAACAATTGCTTTTCCTTCAAAACCATATTTCTCATGAATTTCATCGAGTGCGCTCTTTACGCCGCCCTGTCCGACTTCCATGCGGTTTAAGCTGACCATAAGACCAACGATCTCAACGTTTGCAGCCCCACGTACTTTTGGAACAGTTTCTTCCATGGACTTGCCGGATGTCGTCACATCCTCGATCATCACCACGCGGTCTCCATCTTTTAAGCTGCTTCCTAAAAATCCGCCTTTGTCTGCCCCGTGATCCTTGGCTTCCTTGCGGTCACTGCAGTAACGGATCTCTTTTCCGTACAATTCACTGAATGCAATTGCGGTAACAACAGCCAGTGGAATTCCCTTGTATGCCGGTCCGAATAACACATCAAAATCATCCCCGTAACTGGCGTGGATCGCCTTTGCATAATACTCTCCGAGTTTCTTTAACTGGGAACCTGTCACGTATGCACCTGCATTCATAAAAAATGGCGATTTTCTTCCACTCTTCAGTGTAAAATCGCCAAATTTGAGAACATCACTCTCTACCATAAACTCAATGAACTCACTCTTGTAACTTTCCATTGTATACTTTCCTCCTGTATCAAAAGGCATTCTGCCCTTGTTATTTCGCAGTTTTCTATTAAATTTTAGCATACTTCCGGTGGGTTTTCAATGCGCGAATCATAAAAAGAAAGTACGCAGAATACTGCCGAAAGCTTTTCTGTCATCCAGCGAAATTCTGTTTCCATTCAGAACAGTATCGAGGAACTGACCAGCAATACCACAGATCTGCGTAACTCTAATCAGGCAATTTCAGATTCCGTACAGACAATTTCCGCAGTTTCTGAAGAACTGACCGCCCATGCATCCGAAACAATGGATGCAGAGACCGTAAACACACAGATTCTGGAAAACATTGCTGCCAAAATGAAATCCCTGGTACAATATATTCAAAAACAGTAAGCAGTTACCATATCTTTATTCCGAAACGGCACCGATTAGTTCTTTGATATCGCTCACATGATATTTTTCCATGTAGCGCTCAATGCCTTCTACAATTTCCATGGTCACTGCCGGATTCCGGAAATTGGCGGTGCCGACAGATACAGCTGTCGCACCCGCCAGTATCATCTCAATCGCATCTGCAGCATTCATAATTCCTCCCATTCCAATGATCGGAACCTTTACTGCCTGTGCCGTCTGATAAACCATACGCACGGCTACCGGATGAATTGCCGGACCGGACATCCCACCGGTCTTGTTTGCAAGAACAAATTTTCTCCGGTTGATATCAATCTTCATTCCCGTGATCGTGTTAATCAAAGACAGGGCATCCGCACCACCTGCTTCCGCTGCACGCGCCATCTCTGTGATGTCTGTGACATTCGGACTCAGTTTCATGATCACCGGCTGTTTTGCATACTTTTTCATTTCCTTTGTGATTGCTTCTACCGCTTTCGGATCCTGTCCAAAAGCAATTCCACCCTCTTTTACGTTCGGGCAGGAAATATTGATTTCCAGCATGTCCACCGGCTCTTCTGCCAGCCGTTTTACCACTTCCACATATTCCTCTGTCGAGTGTCCGCATACGTTTACAATAATTTTAGTATCATATTTTTTCAGGAATGGAATATCTCTCTCACAGAACAGATCAATTCCCGGATTCTGCAATCCCACGGCGTTGAGCATCCCGCCATAGACTTCTGCCACACGCGGAGTCGGATTTCCCGGCCACGGTACATTTGCCACACCTTTGGTAACCACCGCACCAAGCCGGTTTAAGTCTGTAAATTCACTGTATTCTGCTCCGGAGCCAAAGGTTCCGGATGCCGTCATTACCGGGTTTTTTAAGGTAACACCACATAATTCCACACTTGTATTCATTACAGATCCACCTCCTCAGCCAGAAATACCGGCCCTTCTTTACAGATTCTCTTGTTTTTCACATTGGAATGTGCATCTTTTTCTTTGGAATTGCACACACATGCCAGACATGCACCGATTCCGCATGCCATCCGTTCTTCCATGGAAATATAACAGGTCATGCCCTGCTCTGCTGCATACGCTTTCAACGCCCGCAGCATCGGTGTCGGTCCGCACGCATATATTACATCTGCATTTAACTTATATTCTTTGATGGCATCCAGCACATTTCCCTTTGCACCGACACTTCCATCTTCCGTTGCCACGTAACAGTCTCCCTGTTCTTTAAATTCATCCAGAAGAAACGTCTGTGCATCCCGGTATCCCATCACACTGACAAATTCACAGGTGCCGGCAGCCTTGATGCTCTTTGCAAGTTCAAGCATCGGAGGAATTCCGATTCCTCCGCCGATCAGGAAAGCTTTCTTTCCCGGCTCCACGGTAAATCCGTTTCCAAGCGGTCCCAGTACCCGGATCGTATCGCCCGCTTTTAACCGGGAGAATTCTTCCGTTCCGGTTCCTTCTCCCGTTACCCGGTATACCAGACGAAGTGTTCCTGCCTCTGCATCAATCCCACACAGACTGATCGGGCGTGGCAGAAGTTTACTGGCATCATTACTGTACAATGATACAAACTGTCCTGCCTTTGCATGTCCTGCAATATGCTTCGTCTGGATTGTCATGTCATAGATATCTTTTCCGATGTACTGCTGCTTCAGCACCGTAACATTTTCCTGAAATTTTTCGCTCATAAAATCCAACTGTCTCCCTTTTGTAAAATCACGACTTTATTTTTATCTCTGTGCAAGTGCTCCGGATATGTCTGCGATCATATCTTTGACTGCCAGACGGGAGGCATCTGCGAAGTTCTCCGGTGTAATTCCCTGCTCTTTATACTTATCCTGTTTGTAAGCACAGATGATACCACGGGAAGAGTTTACAATTGCTCCTAATCCATCCTCATTAAAGAAATGTACCAGATCCTTGCCCTGTCCTCCCTGTGCACCATAACCCGGTACCAGAATGAACGATTTCGGCATCACTTTACGAAGAATTTCCCCCTGCTCCGGATACGTTGCTCCGACAACTGCTCCAACATAGCTGTAGGAATCTCCCATACATTCGTTTCCCCACTCTGCTACCTTTTCACCAACCAGTTCATACAGCGGACGACCGTCGATCAGACGATCCTGGAACTCTCCGCTGGATGGATTGGAGGTCTTTACGAGAATAAAGATTCCTTTCTTTTCTTCTTTGCATACATCCACAAACGGCTTGATACCATCGGTTCCCAGATATGGATTTACTGTAGCAAAATCCTCATTAAAACCGGTATATGTTTTGCTTCCGATCTGTACTTTTCCGAGATGTCCGGTCGCATAGGCTGCGGATGTGGAACCGATATCCCCACGCTTTACATCTCCGATCACAACCAGATCTTTCTCGTGGCAGTAATCTACCGTCTTCTGGAATGCCGCTACACCGGCCACACCAAACTGCTCATACATCGCGATCTGCGGCTTCACTGCAGGAATCAGGTCGTATGTTGCATCGACAATAGCTTTATTGTACTGCCAGATGGCTTCTGCTGCTCCCTCTAACGTCTCACCGAACTGAGCGAACGCTGCTTTTTGTATGTGCTCCGGCACATAAGAAAGCATCGGATCGAGTCCCACAACGATAGGTGCGTTGGTCTTTTTAATTTTTTCTACTAATTTGTTGATCATGTGATTGATTTCCCTTCTTAATTTATTACTTATTTAATTCATTAAATACAACTTCGCCGTCACAGATCGTGCACTTTACGCGTCCCGTAACTTCTTTCCCGTCAAACGGTGTATTTCTTCCCTTGGAAGCAAATGTGTTTTTGTCAATGCGGTAGGTTTCCTCTGGATCAAAGATCACGACATCTGCCGCTTTTCCCGGCTGGATATCTCCCTTATCAATACCGACAATCTGTGCCGGATGGTAACTCATACACGCTGCCATCTGCATCGGCGTCAGATATCCACCGAGTACCAGTTCATTATGTGTAAGACATGCGGCGGTTTCCAGTCCGACAATTCCAAACGGTGCTTCCTGCATCGAACGGTTTTTATCTTCAAATGTGTGTGGCGCATGGTCTGTGGAAATCACTTCCATAATGCCATCCCGCAGTCCCTCACGCAGTGCTTTCACATCTTCCTTTGTGCGGAGTGGCGGATTCATCTTGTAATTGGTATCCGCTTCTTTCATATCGTCCGTGGACAGCGTAAAGTGATGCGGACACACTTCTGCCGACACCCGGACACCTTCTTCCTTTGCCACTTTTACCATGAGCACGGAATCCTTTGTGGAACAATGACACAGATGAAGCTGTGCCCCGGTATCTTTTGCCAGAATAATATCTCTTGCAACAATCACATCCTCCACGGAATTGGTAATTCCCGGAAGTCCCAGTTCTTTTGCTTTTGCATCGGCATTCATGACACCTCCGCGTACCATATGGATATCTTCGCAATGGGCAAGTACCGGAATGCCCAGACGCGCTGCCTCAAGCATACCGTCCCGATACAAAGCGGCATCCATGACAGATTTTCCGTCCTCGCTGATTGCCGGACTTCCTGCCTTAACCATTCCTTCAATATCCGCAAGTTCTTTTCCCTGCTGTCCCTTTGTCACCGCACCAACCTGCAGGACATGAATACAGCTCCCGGATTTTGCTTTGTTGTGCACATAATTGACAATATCCGGATTGTCTGCTACCGGCTTTGTATTCGGCATGGTCAGCACTGTCGTATATCCACCATGCGCAGCGGCCTGCATCCCGGTATAAATATCCTCTTTCTGTTCAAATCCCGGATCGCGGAAATGTACATGCATATCAATAAATCCCGGCATCACATAACATCCGTCCGCATTGATCACACGTTCGGCTTCTTTTTCCGGAAGTTCTTTTCCAATCTTTTTTATCTTCTGATCTTCGATCAGGACATCTGCCACCTCATCCATCTGTGTTGCCGGATTGATGACATGTCCCCCTTTGATTAAAATGGTCATTCTTTTTCCTTTCTTTTAACGTTTCACAGCAACAGATCCCGAAAAATTCCCACAGATCCGAATACCCTGCGTTGTCTTATAAGCGCGTACTTTATAATATACCGACTTCTTTGAGGTTGTCTTAATTTTGTACTTTGTGGACGTTGTAGCTGCAATCTTTTTATAAGTTCCGTTCTTGCTGGATGCCTGATAAATTTCATACCCTTTCGCACCTGCCGTTTTGCCCCAGGAAATACGCACTGCATTTTTTGCACAGCGGACCGCTTTTATATTCTCTACCGCACCGATACTTGTCCCTGCATTATCCGCATATGCCTTGATACAGATGTTTCCGATTCTTCCACCGTAACTGGTGCTTACATCCGCCACATCTTCCCAGCTGCCACCGCGATAGAGGAAACTCTGATTATAATCACAATATACCCGGCTGGTTAAACTGCTGTCACTGACTGCATATTCCATATCGAGTCCGACACCGCTTTTCTGCAGTTCTACCACAACCGCATAGTAAGTTCCCTGAGGTACGGATACCGCTTTATTCAGCCTGATGGTATGGGTTCCGGCATACGTTGTTGTACCGGACACCTTTGCTGCAAGTATGCCACTCTTAGGATTATGCAGGTTTGTCAGATTCGTATATACACGGATCGTATATGGAACATTCGCATCTTTGGAAAGGGAAATTGAAACTGCTTTCACCAGTTCATTATCTGCCTTTTTTGCCCTGAAAATATTCGCTGAAGTCGAAATTCCACGCAGTTTTCCCACATCTGCCCCACCATCATACTGATAATTATAATCATAATTATCCGCAGACTCAAAATCAAAAATCCATGCAGCATCCTCGATGGATTTATCATAATAAGAAAGCCAGAAATAACTGTTGATATTGTTTTCTGTCTTATCCGACCAGCTGTTCCTGCAAAGCCATGCTCCGTCTCCTGCCGGTTTATTTTTAAACGAAGATGCCGGAAAATTATCATCCCAGCCCACAATATTCACTGCATGGTTCGATGCAACACTGCTTGTCGGGCAGTAATAGGTTGCCACATTCTCTCCTGTTTCTGCATAGACTGCAGATCCCACATAGTTGGTCGTTCCGTCCATATACAGTCCCAGTCCGGCAGATCCGTGCTGCATAATCTCACGTTTCACCTGGGTAGCATTTTTGTGAATATTAATAATGTATACATTCTGCAGATGTGCCACATCCTGATCAAAAGCATAACTTTTTGCCAGTGTCGTGGTGGTCGGTGCCAGGGCGTACGGTACACGGTTTTCGTCCGTCACCCCTTCCCACTGCAGAAGCGTCCGGCTCGCGAAATCCAGATTTCCGCCCATGGTCAGATAATTTTTATGGTTCATAATATTTAAAGAGTCGCCAAATGTTCCACCCAGCGGGTCTTCTACATTATTATAAGTAAAATAGGCAAGCTGCAATTCACTCAGATCAATGCTTTTGTCTGCCGTCTGATTGTCTGCAATCAGATCAAACTCCGCAAGTCCGATTGCGGAAAATGCCCAGCACGTATCATATTTTCCCTGATCACGCACGCCAGGATAGCGGATCGTAAGTTCCGACAACTTGTTCATATAGGCGGACGGCACTGCTTCTGCCTTTTTCAGCCTGGATTTTGTTTCTTTTACCACCGGAACATTTTCACTTTTGGGTGACTCTGTGTATCCGCCGGTTTTCTGGGCATAAACCCGTTCCTGCATTCCCGGAACAGCAGTTATGACAACTGCTGCAGAAAGCAAAAATGCTGCAAGCCTTCTGGTTTTATTTTTCATTTTCTACCTCTTTCTTATCGTCAGGTTTCTTCTTTCCATTATAAATATGAACCAGCTGCACTGTCAAACATTTTGCGCAAAAAAGGCACTGATTATCAGTGCCTCTCTTCCCGTTTATTTTGCCGCAATGACATCTGCCATATCATAATGTCCTGCAGGCTTTCCTTTTAAAAATTTTGCTGCTTCCACAGCGCCCTTTGCAAATACCGCCTTGGAGTATGCCGTATGCTTGAATTCAATCACCTCATCCTGTCCGGCGAAAATCACTTCATGCTCTCCGACAATATTGCCGCCACGAACAGAAGAGAGTCCAATTTCGTATTTATCCCTCTTCTTGCGCTTCTGGCTTCTGTCATAGGTATAGGTATATGCCTCATCCAGTGCCTCATTCATGGAATCAGCCAGTGCCAGTGCCGTGCCGCTCGGTGCATCCAGCTTCTGGTTATGATGTTTCTCTACAATCTCCATATCAAATCCTGCCGGCGCAAATACCTGCGCAGCTTTTTTGAGCAGTTCCATCAGAGTATTGATTCCGAGAGACATATTTGCGGATTTTAAAATTGCAACTTTTTCGTATGCTTTTTCCACATCGGCAAGCTGCTGTTCGGAAAGTCCTGTCGTACAAAGCACGATCGGAATCTGTTTTTCCACACCATATGCAAGCAGCGCATCCACTGCTTTTGCATTGGAAAAATCAATGATTACATCCGCATCCACCGTACACTCTTTCAGACTGGCAAATACCGGATAATCATTTTTGATTCCATCATAAGTATCAATTCCTGCAACAATCTCAATGTCCTCATCCTGCGCACAGATTCCTGTGATACACTGTCCCATCTTCCCGTTGCAGCCATTCATGATCGCTCTTGTCATTTTCTTTTGTGCCTCCCTGATCTATGCTAAAATTCCATAATTTTTCATTACTTCTGCAAGTTTCTTTGCATTAGCCTCGCTCATCTCACAGAGTGGGGAACGAAGAGGTCCTACTTCCATACCCATCAGGTTTAATGCCTTCTTAACCGGAATCGGATTTACTTCGGAAAACAGTGCATCTACCAGTGGAAGCGCCTCCAGCTGCAGTTTTCTTGCTGTCTTAATATCACCCTTGAAGAAGCTTTCACACATTGCGTGTACTTTGCCCGGTGCCACATTGCTCCATACCGAAATCACACCGACTGCACCGATTGACATAAGCGGTACAACAAGACCGTCTTCACCGGAATAAAGATCCAGTTTTCCGTCGGTAAGTGCCATCGTCTTGGAAGCCTGTGCCAGATTTCCGGTTGCTTCCTTTAATCCTACGAGATTACTCTTGGTGCGAACCAGCTCGGCAACCGTCTCCGGAAGAAGATTACATCCGGTACGTCCCGGCACATTATACATAATGATCGGACACTTGGTGCTGTCTGCGATCTGTGAATAATGGCTGATCAGGCCTGCCTGTGTTGCCTTGTTATAATATGGTGTAACGATCAGAAGTCCGTCTGCTCCTGCCTCTTCTGCCTCCTGTGAAAGCTGGATGGCTGTACGTGTGCAGTTTGAACCGGTACCTGCCACAACCGGAACACGATGTTTTGTAAACTCGATGGCTGCCTTGATCACATCACGGTGTTCTTCCATCGTAAGTGTTGCGCTTTCTCCTGTCGTACCTGCAATTACGATGGCATCTGTACCACCGTCAATCTGCTGGTTGATCAGTTCCTCAAGTTTATCATAATTAACTTCCTCATTGTTCTTCATTGGTGTCACGATTGCGACTCCGGCTCCCTTAAAAATTGCCACTGTTTTATTCTCCTTTCTAAATAAAAAAACCAGCTCAAAACGAGCTGGTCAATCTAACCTTTTTTAGATCTGATAGCTCTCCATCCACGCTCATACGCTTCTGACAGTCATACGATTATTCACCGCATGCCCAAAAACCAGACTGCAGTCATCCGGTTCTTTCGGCGCTTTCCCCTTTTACCTGCATTCGACTGTGTCTGCCACATCCAACAGGCTACTCATGAATTACGCGACCTCTATCCCATGTATTTCTTTCATTCTACCACCACCGGCATAGTCTGTCAATCTATTTCTCCGGTGCGATATTATAAACCTCGTCTGCTGCCTCACGGATTTTTTCATCCAGAACGCGTCCTGTGCAGACCAGAGTCATTTCTTCCGGCTTTGCGGCAAACAGCTCACAGATTTCTTCAGGGCTTATCACCTTTTCGTCCACAATTCCAAGTACCTCGTCTAAGATTAGCATATCACAGGCACCTGTCGTAACGACTTTCTTTCCGTAATTGAATCCATTGCGCAGATTCATACTTTCTTCCTGTTTTGCCTCCTCGGAAAGTGCCTCAAAACACTCATCCGATTTTGCAAAACGGAATATTTTTATTTCCGGCTCCAGCCGGCTTAAAAATGTCAGTTCGTTTTCATTTTTTCCCTTCAAGAACTGAATGATAATGACGCTTTTTCCCTCGCTGGCAATACGAATTGCATTCCCGATTGCCGCGGTCGATTTACCATGTCCCTCTCCATAATAAACCTGAATCACTCCTCTGTCCATTTCAGCCTCCATGATATCTCTTAACCAAATGAAATCCTATGTAAGATAACACAAAAGCGTCAAATAATCAAGTCTACTCCAGGAATTCAATCTTGCTGACGGATACCTCGTAAGCAACCCTCTGCTCCACCTGTGTCTCACTGACTTTCTTTACATACTCGCGGCTCTGGATTCTTCCCCAGATCTGCACATGTGATCCGACCTCGAATCCGGATGCAAATCTTGCATTTCTGCCCCAGCAGATGCAGGGAATATAGTCCGACTTGCCATATGACCGGTTGACTGCGACCAGAAGATCCGCGATCTCCCTTCCCAGAGGTGTTTTTCGGTATACCGATTCCTTACAGATAAATCCATCCAGAAAAATCTGGTTGGCTGCATTTTCTTCCTCAAACTGCTCAACCAGTTCAAACTCCCTCGCAAAAACCGATAACACCAGACGGTTTTTATGCTCCTCATGCCGGTTGAATGAACGGAACTGTCCTGTAATATAGACGCATTTTCCCTCCGCACTCTCCTGCACATTGACCAGACGCTCCGATACCATCACCGGAATATAATCGACGAAACTGGACAGGCGGTGGACAGATACTTCCACCATATAAAATCCTTCCCCATATACCTCGTGACTATACGAAAAGTCCGATACAATTTCTCCCATAATAGTGACCTGATTGTTTTCACACATTTTATCTGCCATGAATACTCCTTCCTTTTGTGGAAATTTTTGATAGGCTTCTGTTTTACCATTTAATGGTTGGTAGAAATCATCAAACCTTGTCGATAAGGCCGGCGAAAACTATCTAAAACGCTTAAATCGCCGGTGTGCGTTGAAAAAAGCTTGCGAAATCAGCTTTTTATGATAAAATAGGATAGGTTATTTATGTAAAGTTAAACAATATTAAAAAGAAGGTTAAATTTATGGTAACAACAAGAGACGACATTCGTAATATCGCAATCATCGCCCATGTCGATCATGGTAAAACCACACTGGTCGATGAGCTGTTAAAACAAAGCGGTGTGTTCCGTGCCAATCAGGAAGTACAGGAACGTGTCATGGATTCAAACGATATCGAGCGTGAGCGTGGTATCACTATCCTGTCCAAAAATACCGCTGTATTTTATAAGGATACAAAAATCAACATTATCGATACGCCTGGCCATGCCGATTTCGGTGGTGAGGTAGAGCGTGTTCTTAAGATGGTAAATGGTGTAGTCCTCGTCGTAGACGCATTCGAGGGAACCATGCCGCAGACCAAATTCGTACTGATGAAAGCACTTGCTTTAAATCTCCCAGTTATTGTCTGCATCAACAAGATCGACCGTCCGGAAGCGCGCCCTGCAGAAGTGATTGATGAGGTGTTAGAGCTTTTCATGGATCTGGATGCTTCCGATGAGCAGCTTGACTGCCCGTTCATCTACGCTTCCGCAAGAGACGGATACGCTATGTACAATCTCGACGATGAAAAGAAGGACATGACTCCTCTTTTCGAGACGATCGTAAACTATATCCCGGCCCCGACCGGAGATCCGGATGCCAACACACAGGTTTTAATCAGTACCATCGATTACAACGAATACGTTGGCCGTATCGGTATCGGTAAAGTCGACAACGGTTCCCTGAAAGTCAACCAGGAAGCAGTCGTTGTCAACCATCACGATCCGGACAAACTTGAGAAAGTCCGCATCAGCAAACTGTATGAGTTCGATGGTTTAAATAAAGTAGATGTCAGTGAAGCAAAGATCGGTTCCATCGTAGCCATCTCCGGTATTGCGGACATTCACATTGGAGATACCATCTGTTCTCCGGAAAATCCGGTAGCTATTCCGTTCCAGAAGATTTCTGAGCCGACTATCTCCATGAATTTCATCGTAAACGACAGTCCTCTCGCCGGTCAGGAAGGAAAATATGTCACTTCCCGTCATATCCGCGACAGACTGTTCCGTGAGTTAAATACCGATGTTTCTCTCCGTGTCGAAGAAACCGACAGCCCGGACAGCTTAAAAGTATCCGGCCGTGGTGAGCTGCATCTGTCCGTCCTGATCGAGAATATGCGCCGTGAAGGATATGAATTTGCAGTCAGCAAAGCCGAGGTTCTCTATCACTACGATGAGAATGGCAAAAAACTTGAGCCAATGGAACTTGCTTACGTGGATGTACCGGATGAATTTACCGGCGCCGTTATCTCCAAACTGCAGCAGCGGAAGGGTGAACTTTTAAATATGGGTTCCATTGCCGGCGGTTATACCCGCTTAGAGTTTAAGATTCCTTCCCGTGGTCTGATCGGATATCGTGGGGAGTTCATGACCGACACCAAAGGAAACGGTATCATCAATACCATGTTTGACGGATATGAGCCATTCCGCGGTGAGATTGCTTACCGTTCTACCGGTTCCCTGATTGCATTTGAGACCGGTGAATCCGTAACTTACGGTCTGTTCTCCGCACAGGAGCGTGGTACGCTCTTTATCGGACCTGGCGAAAAAGTATATTCCGGTATGATCATCGGACAGAGTTCCAAAGCCGAAGATATTGAGTTAAATGTCTGCAAGAAAAAGCATCTGACCAATACACGTTCCTCTTCTGCAGATGAGGCACTGACTCTGGTTCCGCCTCGCAAATTAAGCTTAGAGCAGGCTCTTGACTTCATTGATACCGACGAGCTTCTTGAGGTAACTCCGGAAAGCCTGCGTATCCGCAAGAGAATTCTGGATCCTACGATGCGCAAGCGTGCTTCCATCGCCAAGAAAAATGCCATGAAATAAATAACAGGCAAAAACATACACTTACAATTACTCCACCTCCATGGTGGAGTAATTTTTTACAGGAGACGTTCCATGGATTTGAAGAATTTTACAAAACATTTGATTTATCAGAGTGCAAATACACAGATCCCGGATAACTTCAGCCGGTTTCAGATTCTGCATCCGGAATATTCGGCTCATGAAAGCGTTGTCAAAACCTATCCGCTTCCGGAAAATGAACATCTGTTTTCCCTGCTGTGGGATATTCATGACGGACATATGCTTTCTGCAACGATTCTGCCCTCCCAGCCCTCGTTCCTTTATGAAAAAGAGTTTACACCCGGCATGCGCACGCAGATGCACTCACACGAATATCTGGAATTGTTTTATATCATTGACGGAGAATACCGGCAGAAAATTCTGGGCAATGAATTTACTTTTCACCGGGGTGAAGTCTGCCTGATCGACAAAAACTGTCTGCATCAGGAAATCATGGAAGGAACTTCTGCCACACTTCTGTTTCTTGGCATTACCAATGTGATGTTTCAGGACATTATGAAACGGCAGATTACAACAGAGCGTATCAGCTCGTTCCTGAAGATGGCACTGATGGAACAGAAATCGCTCCAGCAATATCTGCATTTTCTCCCTCAGGCAGAGGAGGCAGTCTCACAGATGGATGAAACCATGACATCACTTCTTTTGGAATTACAGCGTCATGATGAGGCTTCTCCGATCATCTGTCGGGGACTTCTCCTGCGCATTTTTCGTATTTTAAATACACAATATGAATTTTCGCTGTCAAAAAAACTGCGACAGAAAATGAACTGGATTTTATATGAAGAAATTTCTGATTATATGAAGCAGCATATGAAAAACATTTCCATACGAATGCTCTGTGAAGAATTCCATTTTCAGGAAGATTATTTCAACCGGTTACTGAAAAACCGGACCGGAATGACTTATACGGAATATCTGCAGCATCTGCGTCTGCAGAAAGCCGAAGAACTGTTGCTGCACACCAGACTGACAATCGATGCGATTGCTGCCGAAGTCGGCTACAAAAACAAAGGATATTTCTACAAAATATTTACGGAACGGCACCGGATGACTCCGGCACAGTTCCGCAAAGAATCCTGTTGATATTTTATTTTATAAATCCCATTTCCAGTCACGGATCTCCGGCATATCAACACCATACTCATGAATGTACTGCTTGTGTTCTACAAGCTTGTCATTCATTTTCTGTGTCAGATAAGCGCCACGATTTCCTAACTGTGGAAGATGCTCAATTACGCTCTTTACCAGATGGAAACGGTCAATCTCATTCTGTACACGCATATCGAATGGTGTTGTGATGGTTCCTTCCTCCTGATATCCGTATACATGAATATTTCTGTTGGTACGACGATAGGTCAGCTCGTGGATCAGTGTATGATACCCATGGAATGCAAAGATGATTGGCTTATCTTTGGTGAACAGTGCATCGTACTCTGCATCTGTCAGACCATGCGGATGCTTGGTGCTTGGCTCAAGTTTCATCAGATCGACAACATTGATCACGCGAATCTTAATCTCCGGCATTGCCTTTCTTAAAATCGTAACTGCTGCTAATGTCTCCAGTGTCGGAGTATCTCCACAGCATGCCATAACCACATCAGGCTCCTGTCCCTGGTCGTTACTTGCCCACTCCCAGATGCCGATACCCTGTGTACAATGCTTTACTGCCTGTTCCATAGTCAGCCACTGCTGTCTCGGATGCTTGGATGTAACAAGCACATTCACATAATCGCGGCTTCTGATGCAGTGATCAAAGCAGGACAGCAGACAATTGGTATCCGGTGGCAGATAAAGACGTACCACATCTGCCTTCTTATTTGCAATATGATCTAAAAATCCCGGGTCCTGATGGGTAAATCCATTGTGATCCTGCTGCCATACATTGGATGTAAGAATCAGGTTCAGGGAAGCAATGGACTGTCTCCACGGAAGCTGATTACATACCTTTAACCACTTTGCATGCTGTGCACACATAGAATCTACCACACGGATAAATGCTTCATAACTTGCAAAGAATCCATGACGTCCTGTCAGAAGATATCCCTCTAACCATCCCTCACACATATGCTCACTTAACATAGAATCCATAACACGGCCATCTGTAGCAAGGAATTCATCGGAATCCAGTTTTTCATTGTTCCAGTCACGGTTTGTCTCCTCAAAGACTTTCATCAGACGGTTTGACATTGTCTCGTCCGGTCCGAAAATACGGAAGTTCTTGGAATCCTCATTCAGTTTGAAGATATCACGGACAAATCCGCCAAGTTCTACCATATCCTGTGCCTCAACGCTTCCCGGCGCCGGAACATCAAGTGCATAATCACGGAAATCTGGAAGTCTTAAGTCACGTAAGAGCTTACCACCGTTTGCATGTGGGTTAGAACCGATTCTGCGGTCTCCGGTCGGTGCAAGTGCTTTCAGTTCCGGAATCAGTTTTCCATTCTCATCAAACAATTCTTCCGGATGGTAGCTGAGTAACCACTCTTTTAACATTTCCAGATGCTCCGGTTTGTCCATCATGATCGGAACCTGATGCGCACGGAAAGATCCCTCGATCTGCTTTCCGTCTACAACCTTTGGTCCTGTCCATCCCTTTGGAGTACGAAGTACAATCATTGGCCACTTTGGTCTTGTGGTATCGTGGTTTTCTCTTGCATTCTTCTGGATCGCCTTGATTTCGTCCATAACGGTATCAAGTGTCTCTGCCATCTTGCGGTGCATGGTCATTGGATCATCGCCCTCTACAAAATATGGTTTCCATCCGCATCCATCAAAGAAATGCTCAAGTTCTTCATGAGAAATACGTGCAAGAATGGTTGGATTACTGATCTTATATCCATTCATATGAAGGATTGGAAGAACCGCTCCATCGCTCTCCGGATTTAAGAACTTATTACACTGCCATGAAGTTGCAAGAGGTCCGGTCTCGGACTCACCGTCTCCCACGATACAGGCAGCAATCAGATCCGGGTTATCAAATACCGCACCAAACGAATGTGCCAGGGAATATCCCAGCTCACCACCTTCGTTGATGGAACCCGGAGTTTCCGGAGCTACATGGCTGGAGATTCCTCCCGGGAAAGAGAACTGCTTACACAGTTTCTTCAGTCCATCCATATCTTCTCCGATATTTGGATATACCTCGCTATAGGTACCTTCCAGATAAGTATTGGCAACAAAGAAGTTTCCGCCGTGTCCCGGACCGGAAATTAAAATCATATCCTGATCATACTTTTTGATCACACGGTTTAAATGTACATAGACAAAGTTCTGTCCCGGTACGGTTCCCCAGTGACCAACAATCTTTTTCTTTACCTGATCTCTGGTAAGCGGCTCTCGAAGAAGTGGATTATCCAGCAGATATAACTGTGCGGCACCAAGGTAATTGGCTGCGCGCCAGTAGGCATCCATCTTCTTCAGGTAATCTTCGGTTAACGGCTGTTTTTCAACAACATCTGACATCCTGACTGTCCTCCTGTAAAATCATATTATCATTAGATGCCTATATTTTAGGAAATCCATCCATATTCCACAATTTCCTATTCCCATTAATTTCCCAAAAAGTTACCTGTTCCGACTTGTATTTCCTGTTGTTTACTTATTTTTTCATTTATTTCCATTAAAACCATAGCCAAAAGAAAGGATTATAAAATTTCACACACAGCGATTACAGTTTTCCGTATACCTCCATAGGGACATATGCCCGAATGGAAATTCCTTCCGGCACATACTCTTCTGAGACAAGTTCTCCCTTATTTCGTACAAGCTGCAATACACCTGCCTGCGCATAGGGAATCACGCGTTCAATATAAATTTTATCTTCTCTTAACATTTCCTGCAGCACATCTTTTACTGCATCCAGTCCGGCATTTTCCGTTGCGGAAATCTGAAGAACATGATCCGCACGAAAATCCTGCAGTGGGTCATCATCGGTTCTGATATCGATCTTATTAAAAAGCGTCAGAATTTTTTTATTTTTAACGCCAAGATGATCAAGTGTCTCATAGACGATATACATCTGCTTGTCGCGCTGCGGATTGGAAGCATCCACTACATGAATAATATAGTCCGCATATTTGGCTTCTTCCAGTGTACTTTTAAATGCCTCAATCAGATGATGCGGCAGTTTCCGTATAAAACCTACCGTATCCGTCAGCAGCACCTGCTGGTGTCCTTCCAGCTCCAGCATCCGTGTCGTCGGGTCCAGCGTTGCAAACAGTTTATCCTCCTCTAAAACCTCTGCGTCCGTCAGATGATTCAGGAGGGTGGATTTTCCGGCATTTGTATATCCGACAATTGCCACAACCGGAACTGCATTGCGCTCTCTTTTTGCTCTGGCAATTTCGCGGTGTTTGACCACTTCTTTTAATTCCCGGTTGAGCTGTGCAATCCGGTCATTGATCAGACGGCGGTCAATCTCAAGCTTTTTTTCTCCCGGTCCACGGGTACCGATTCCACCACCCAGACGGGACATGGATCTGCCAAGTCCGGTTAATCTGCTCAGGCGGTACTTCAGCTGAGCAAGTTCCACCTGAATTTTTCCCTCACTGGTTGTTGCACGGGCTGCAAAAATATCCAGTATGATAAGCGTCCGGTCCATCACCTTGGTATTTAACATCGTCTCCAGATTTTTTAACTGCGCAGGGGACAATTCATCATCACAGACAATTCCCGTTGCCCCCGTGTGCTCTAAAAGTTCTGCAATCTCTGCTACTTTTCCGGTTCCCACATAGGTTCCCGGATGGATCAGCTCCCGTTTCTGGATCAGCGTACCGGCAACCGATGCCCCCGCAGTCTTTACCAGTTCGGCAAGCTCAGCGAGCGAATCCTCTGCATCGTCTCCATCCTGCTCACTTACACCCACCAGAATAACTCTCTCTTTAAAATCTTCTAAAACAATTGGTTCACCCATTATCTAGTCTCCAAAAATGTATTCTCGTGTTTTGCTTCCTCATCATCCGGATAAGCCTTTAAATATTCCTTCATCATCTTTTTCGCGGAATCAAAGTCGCCACTGTACTCATATGCCGCAATGGCACTTTTCATGAGATTCTGCTTATTCGGCACTTTCTCCAGTTCCAGACCGGAATTAAAATAAGTCAGTGCATTCTTATAATTTCCATCCTGCATCTCCTGCATGCCAAGTTCATACAAATCATAGGATGTAGCCACTCCACTCTTTATATACTCCGCGATACATTTCTTTGCCTTGTCCGAATCTCCATTGGCATCATATGCAAGTCCCAGATAATACGATGCCAGCATCTGCTTATGTTCTTTTGCTTTTTCCAGATAACTGATGGCATCTTTGTTTTCACCGAGCAGATAACTGATTCTTCCTTTATACAGTTCGTCTTCCGGTTTATCCCCTTTGATCTCCATCGCAGCAGACAGATATTTCTGTCCCTCATCCTTTTTCTCGTGCCGGCTTAAAGACTCATAGATTCCAATGTAGATTTCATAATTTTTTTTGCCTTGCTGCACAGCACTCTCAAAATCTGCCCTGCCCTTTTTTTCTTCTCCCATATCCATATAAAGATCTCCACGCAGATAGTATGCGCGTGCATCTTTATTATATTTGATAATGGCATTATACGTTGCAAGTGCATCTTTTGTCTTTCCGTCCAGTGCCTGTGCTTTTGCCTTGTAAAAACAGATATCCAGTTCTTTCTCCCCGATATGTCCGATCGACTCTCCAAGCGCATTCTGAAATGCCTTGACCGCATCTTCATACTTTCCGCTCTCCATGCAGGTAATTCCATACTGCCGATAGGCATCCTGTTCCTTTGTATCTTTCGTTCCGCATCCAATCACAGACAGCGCAAACACTGTTGCAAGCAGCACGGAAATGATTCGCTTCTTCATGTTCTATTCTCTCTTTCTGAAAACTACTTTTAGCATGCCACCGCTATATTTACCCAGTTGTCACCGATCCGCGGTCCATGCTCCCGGTAATAAGTACCACCGTAGGTAAATTCGTCCGGTTCCACTGCATAGGGAAGTCTGATCCAACACTTGGCAAATGAACCATCCGTGCCATACTCCGGGGATGTTGTGCTCAGATGCCGCCCATGCAGCCCCCCTTCAAATGCCGTCTTTGCAATTTTCTCATTTTTATTCATCAAATAATACATGCCGTTCTCCTTCTTCATTCCTATATCTTACGGTATTTTCCGTACTTTTGCAATCATTTCAGAAAAAATGGGAACCGGACATCCGGTTCCCAGAAACAGCACTTATTCGCGCTGTGCTTTCCGCGCTTTTTTAAACTGATACATTTTTTCATCCGCATTATTGATACATTCATTGAGACTTTTTTCCCCGCAGAGAACTACCTCATATCCGATACTCGCTTCCACATCAAATTCAGCATGAAGACTTTTTGATATTTCATCCAATGCTTTTAAAAACGCTGCCTTTAAACTTTCAGCCTGCGCTTTTTCACATCCCGGAAGCAGTACAACAAACTCATCTCCACCGTACCGCATGGAAACGGCTTCCGGCGGAAATACTTTACGAATCCCATCTGCTATCCCACGAATTTCCAGATTCCCCATATCATGCCCAAACGTATCATTGATATATTTCAGATGATCCGCGTCAATGAACATAACCGTCACCGGTTTTTTTTGCAATCTGCATTTTTCATACAAAGGCTCTGCAAACTCCTGGTATGCCATACGGTTATACAACCCTGTAAGAGAATCCAGCACATACAACCGGGATAATTTTTCGTTTGCTTTTCGAAGCCTGAGTTTGCGATACAGATATTCCAGGGATTCCAGATACGTATTCATTGTTTCAAACAAGAACTGATTTTCAAGCATATAATCGCAGTCTGCCAGAACAACATACCCTACTTCCCGCTCCCGGAAATGCAGTGGTGCATACACATACAATGAATATTCCTGCTCCATTCCCTTTTCACAGATCACGTGCATGGTATCCGGATATCCATCTGTAATATAAGAAGCCTCACCCATGGAATCGCTCAATGATTCCTCCACCAGATCCTGATTCATCCAGATACGCACGCCTTTACAACGCAGACCACAGACACATTTTGTAAAATACTGTGCCATCTGCTTATAATCTTCACACTCGATAAGATTGTGCTTTAATTCCATAATCTCATTGTGCAGATCAATTTCCCTCACTTCCTGAAAAATCCGGTCTTCAATATATTCACTCCTGCTTCTTACCTGTTCTGGTTTACAGCCACAACTATCCTGAAACAACATTTGTACAGGAACCGTTTTACAGTCAGCTGTTGTATTCTGCCCCCAGATCTGTACCAAAAGATCCATGGCTGCCTCAGCAATGACTTCTCTCTCGTATGACACCGTCGTAATCCGCGGTCTGTAATAAGATGCTTTATCAAAATTATCAAATCCTGTCACACAAAAATCAGCCGGAATTTTAAATCCTTCCTGCTGTGCCTGATGGCAGAGCCCCACCGCAATATTCTCATTTGCGCAGACAAAGGCATCCGGCAGCAGATGTTTTTCCTGAAAATGTATGAATGCACGGACACCGCTCTCCACTTCATAGCTTTCATTCCAGATTCTGTCATTTTCAAGCGGAATTCCATATCTTTGCAGGACATCTTCATAAGCCTGCCAACGCAAAAGATTTTCCTGACTGTCTGCCGGTCCTCCCACATAGTTTAATGTTTTGCAGGAATGGGCCACTATCAGATGCTCCACCATCTGTTCCATTGTTGCGTAATTGTCCGGTCCTGCATGATACAATCCCGGAATTTTTTCAAGCAACGATATTGCCGGTACCCCGGACTCCTGAATAATCCGTATGATCTGCTGCTTCTTTTTCTGATTCAGCATATTCGTAACTTCCAGAATAATACCATCAAACTGTGACAAATCCGGCAGATGGATGATATTGTATTCTCCTGCATTGAATTTTTCATCCCTGCTGAAATTTCCGAAACTGTGAAATACCGAAATTTCTATATCCAGCTCATGTTCTTTGATGTAATTCCTGCATCCCCGGATCCAGACATATGTAATATGTCTGCGCCATCCGTCTGCAATAATTGCAATTTTTCGTTTCATACCTTCTCCATCTGTGTCCTTTATTAAATAAAGTGTTCTGCTTCTTCACTGAGTACATCAGCTATTTTTTTATTATGCATGATTTGGCTGGAAATGTGTGAAATTTCTTCGGAAAGCGTGGCTGTATTTTTTGCAGCAAGATTAATACCTTCAGAGCCTTCTTCTACCGCCCTCTGAATCTGTGAAATATATTCCATTACTGACTCGGTGCGCTGTTTTAAATCTGCCGCCATCTGATGAAACTTCTCAACCACTTCATTAATATAGACTGCATCATCATTATACTGTGCCCCAGCGCACACAAAATTGTCATAATCCGGAAGTATATTCTGTTCCATATAAGTTACCAGCGCGTTAGCATTTTTTATCAATTCCTGCACGGTTCCAATCACGGTACTATTGATGGACTGGATATTAACCGCTGCGTCCCTGCTGGATTCTGATAATTTACCAATTTCAGAGGCAACTACTGCAAAACCACGTCCTGCTTCCCCTGCACGTGCTGCCTCAATGGATGCATTTAATGCAAGCAGATTGGTCTGATCTGCAATATTTAAAATATCATTAGTAAGTTCACTGACTTTTTCTACTTTTTTACTTTCCTGAATTGTTGTCTGCAGTTTTCCGATAATATCAGTGACAATTTCTCCCGTATTTTTTTTATTTAAAATTGCATCATTTTTGAGTTTATCCGCGTTCTGATCCATCGTATCTGAATAGGATAAAAGACCATCCGATTTTTCCGAAAGTTCTTTCGTACGATCTTCCACTTCTTTCATATTTTTTGTAATCCCGGAAACCATATCTGCAACGGAAATCATGGATGCCGATAATTCTTCCATGGCAGTGGAAATATCATCCGAATTTTCGTTTGAACTACGTACCTTGTCATCCACCTCCCGGATAATCTGGTTCATACGCAAAGAACTGTCTGTAATCCGTCCCATAACATTTTGAAGCGTATCAATAAATGCATTTACATTCCTTCCAACTTTACCAATCTCATCTTTTCCTGAAATCTTTAATCTTACAGAAAGATCTCCCTGATTTTTTTCAATATCTGCCACCATTTTCTGCAATGTGTGACTGATATAGTGCATCGGTCCTACAATCCCTTTCACACAAATCCAAAGAGAAAACAAAATCATAAGCATTGAAACTGCAACGAATACAATAGCAGAATTCCTTGAAAATTCATATTCTGCCTGCTGTACTTGTAATGAATGATTCATTGCCTGTTTCCGCATAGCAATCAGACTGCTGATTTTCTTTGCAAGATAATCTTCCGAAGGTTTCTGTATCACATTGATTGCCTCCGTTGCACCATCCGCATCGCCTTTTGAACTTGCGGTAAGGACCTGTTCCATTCCTTCTTTATACTTTTTAAAGCGATTTTGTAATGCCCCGAAATATTCTTTTTCCCGCGCTGTTTTTTTCTGTTTTTTATACTGTTTAAAATAACTATCCATAGATTCCAGCTTTTCATGGATGGTTGTTGCAAAGCTTTCTTTGGAAATAGAATTTTCCGCATCACAGTGTCCATACATATTTTTCCCCATGGATTCCAGCTCGGATGACATATCCATCAATAGTTCAATACTCTTCGAACAATCCTGCGAAATTACAACCCCCGCCTGCAACAGCCTTTTCGAATTTACAAGACTTGAAATACTTGCCAAAAGAATAACAATTCCCAAAATACAAATTGGCAGCATAACCTTTACTTTAATACTGATCTGATTCAACCACTTCATAGGTATTTCCTCTCTTTCTGCCTAAATTAATGGGATAATTCCGGATGCAATTGCTCCATCTTTTTATAAAAATCGTCCATTCCCTGCGCAAGTGAAATTTTACCTTCAAAATACGGATGCAGACACTGTTGAATCTGCTCATTGCAGTCCTTATCATAATCTGATATATTACTCATATCAATTTTCTTTGCAGCCTCTGCAAAAAGTGCAATATGATTTTGTCCACCAAGGAAATCCGACTGATAGTTACTTTTTGCAATCTCATCCATTGCTTTCTCATTATTGGTATAGTCCTGCGTATCCAATGTAATCTGCTTCATGGTTTTGATATCACACGTCAGACGCTTCATCAAATCCCTGATAAAAGGAATATTATCGGTTCCCTGCGCCGCACACATCCATGTACCGCCCCAGTAATATGCCTGTGGACCTTCACACACGGCATAATCTCCGTAAATTCCATTTCCTTTTTCTGCGGGTTTACTACTGTCTGCCAATGCATTTCCCATCAGAGTAAAATTAATACCCCAGGTCGAATAGAAAAAGCCAAAAACATTCCCATCCGGTCCCTGATCCTGCGTCCACTGCGGACTCCACAGTGTGGTATGATTGTTATAATCTTTTTGAGCATATTCCTTCGTCTGACGAATCCACTTCTTGATATTTTCATCTATAACAATCTTGTTACCGACCACCCAGGGATGTGAGACATTGTTGGAAAATGCCCGATAGGAATCATCATATCCCGATAACATTTTATATCCGGCGGCATTCATCTTCTGTGCAACCTGATCAAACTTATCCCAATCCTTCAGTTGCTTTTGTACCTGATCCGGATCGTCTGTACCCAATACCTTTTTTGCAATGGACCTGCGATACGCAAACAACCCCGGCGTTGCCTGCCAGGTCACTCCCTTTTGTATTCCATTTTCCGATACAATTTTCTTTGTATAATCATATTGCTGCTTCAGATCCTCATCGGTCAGTCCCACTGTTTTTTTTACATCAATGGAATTATCTGACTTTACATATTTTGATGCGTAATCTGCCTCAATTAAAAACAAATCCACTTTGTCATCATCAATACATGTATTCTGCTCTTTTAATGCTTCATCCAGATTGATCTGATAAGCATTGTTATCACTGGAAATTATGACAAAGTTCACTTCAACATCGTGTTTTTTAGCAAGATCTGATGCATATTTGTCATAAATTTCCTTAAACTCATCATTCCAGCAATAAATATTTACAACCTGTCCTTCCTTACGCCCGGTATTTTTTTTCTGTCCGTTTTCTCCCGTACATCCACTTAATAATGCCGCACATATGACAATTGCCGCTACCTGTTTCCAACTCTTCTTTCTCATTCAAATGTCTCCTTTTATTACTCCTCTTCTCCCCTTTTCTTCCCCCAATATGCAGAAAAACGCCATGACACGCCCCCTGTCGTAAAAATGGATTCTGTCATGGTGTCTTTTCTGTTTTCTTTTTAAACTATCTTTCTGGTACTACTCTGTGATCTTCTCAAGAGAGAAATTCGTCAGCGTAATGTCTGAAGCTGGTGTATTTTCACCATTGATTTTTCCCATGGAAATAAGCATTTTCGAATCATTATCTGTGTCTTTCTGCATCGTAAATTCACAACTAACTTCCTTTTCCTTTGCTTCCGCCAGAGAAATATCTGCTCCGCCATACCACTCCTGGCAATTGTTATCCATTAAGCCGAGTTTTATGGTTCGTGCTTTCGTCGAAGTGACTTTGAATTTTACACGATATTTACATCCTTTTTCAAGTGTAAATCCATTCTGAATAAGCTGAACATCCCAGTCATATACGCCCGGATTTATCACATGAAACACAATACCGCCATGAGTAACTACTGTTGTTGCCTTCTGATCAGCATTTGTATTAATGCCCCATCCACTCGTTCCATCCGAAAAATCTCCATTGGTCAGCAGATTCTTTCCGGTTTCCTCCGGCTTGATCTCCGGTGCCTCTATCTTTTCCAGCACAATGTCATCCATACAGATTCTGTGCTGCTGTGTGATCTGTTTTCCACCGACTGCACCCATGGCAATATTAAAGATCGTTTCCAGATCTGTATCCTCTTTCATCTGAAACTCTTTCGTGATCGTCTGATATTCGCCGGTCAGATCTACGGTTTCCTGGCAGTATGGAGTCCAGTCCTCATTTCCATCTGCATCCTTATGGGTGCTTCCATCTCTCTGCAACGCATAAGACACTTTACGGTCGATAGAAGATTTCATTTTCAGGGAGAGTCGATACCATTGTCCCTGTTCGAGTTTTACCCCTGTCTGCTTTAACTGGATATGCCAGTCAGCTTCTCCGGTATCGTTAATTGTGAAATCTGCCGCATTGTCTTCGTTTAAGGAGTCAACAACATACGTTACATTGGATGGTGTATAGCAATAGACTTCAAAACCTGCCATGCCTGCATTAAAACTTCCGTTTTTGATCAGACTATCCTCATCAATCCGCACATCGTCGAGATATACGGTTGTCCCCAGCCCGAGATCAAAGGAAATATTCTTATCTGTCAGATCCGCTGCCGTATGAAAGGAAAAACTGTAATTTTTCTTTTCATTGGTAAGTTTTGCCTGAAATTCCTGTCCGGCAACATGTACTGTCATAGTTTCTGCTTCGTTTGCCTGAGCCGAAAAACTGAGCACATATTCTGTATCCTCGCTCAGAGCAAGCCCCTGCTGTCCTGCTGTTACCACAGTTCCTTTTGGGCTTACCACTTTCAGACGGCGTCCATCTTCCAGACCGGTTACCTCTGTGGTTGCATTTTCCGGTTTCGTGATGTCCCAGTAACCCAGACGGTTCTTCCCTTCCTGGAAGGAACCGTTGTAGACATAATTTCCGTCTGCAAGCACTTTCTTTGTGGTGTCTTCTTTGATTTCTTCATATCCGGTCTTTTCAATGCGCACATTGGAAAGGTGCACTGCTGCTGTGGAAGCAGCATTTCCCAGATTAAATTCCAGACGTCCGTTGGCATCATCGGAACCTGTCATCTGAAACGCATAAGTATATGTCTTTTTCTGTGTTCCAAGTTCCACTTTTGTATCCTTCCAATACCTCGTATAATTATGATCCGGTCCGGAAATATCTGCAATCATTGTACGCGCCTCATCCGCATAAGCATCAAAGGTTACTTTATATGTTCCGCCTTTTTGTAACGGCACATCCGGCTGTACCAGCTGAATGCTGTAATCTGCGGTTCCCATATTTACTGTAGAAATAACCATCTCATGATTCTTAATTTCTGCTTTTCCATCACCATCTAAAGTGGTAAGAAATTTCCAGTTTTTGTCATCACTTAAATTCTCTGCTATGGAGAAATCACCGTTGTTAATATAATTTCCCGTTGTATCCGGCGCTCTTAAAATAACATTCTTTACCGGTTTTTCCACATTTTCGTCATAACTGTCTTTCTGATATACTTTCACATAATCCACTGCAAACTGCTGATCGGCATAGGTGGTCGAATCATCCGGATACCCTACCCAGCTGCCACCGACCGCCAGATTCAAAATCATATAAAACGGCTGATCAAACGGTGCCGGATAAGCCACTTCGCCCTGCCCGCTCTTTGCAGAAAACCAGTCGGACTCTTCATGAAATTTCACACCATCAATATACCAGGTAATCTTTCCTGGCTCCCAGTCACAGGCATATGTATGATACTGATCTGCAAAATTATTTTTTGCATCTACCGTACAGGTTCCCTGACTCTGATCATGCGGTTCTCCGTAATGAATGGTACCATATGCTTTATTTGTTTCCTGCCCCATCACTTCCATGATGTCGATCTCACCGCATTTTGGCCACTGTCCATACAGATTTTCGTCCGTCGGCATCATCCAGAATGCCGGCAGATAGCCTTTTCCGGTCGGAACTTTTGCACGGCACTCAAAATATCCATACTTAAAATCATGTTTGCCCTGTGTATTAATACGACCGGACGTGTAGCTTCTGGTTCCGTCTGCATTCACCGTTTCCACCGGCTTGATCAGCAGTTTTCCGTCTTTGACCTGAATATTTTTGTCAGAATCCACATATTCCTGCCACTCACTGTTGACCCAGCCTTTTTCATGCAGTTCCACATTCCAGTCTGCACGGTTTAAAAAATTTCCGTCAAAGTTGTCCTGCCACTTCAGTTGATAGCCCTGTTTTAAGAGATCCGCTTCGGTCAGCTTTGAAGGTGTCTCAACTGTTGTTCCACCAGAAGAATTGCCCGAAGAAGAACTGCCGGAAGAAGCATTTCCGTCCGAGGTATCGTCTGTTTTCTGGTCTTTTTCATCCGTCTTGTCTTCTCCGGAAGTGTCTTCTTTCTTTCCCTTCGGAGTTATGGTGCAGGATTCACCGGATTCCACTTTCAGCGTTGTTCCATCCGCAATTTTTACAGATATTGCTTTCTTTGTCTGATTATCCACCTGTGCCTGTGCATTTTTTGTACACGTTATGGATGATTTTTCCGCACCTTTTTTGAGCACAATGTTCACATCTTTCTTTGCGGTTATTTTCGCCGGTGCTGCCAGAATCATCGAAACGTCTTCGGCATTTACAACAACCGGTACTGCCTTTTTACAGTTTCCGGAAAAGGAAACACTTTTTGCATTCTGTACCGTCACTTTCTTTATGGTACCATTGTTCTTGATCGCAACCGTTCCCTTACTGTTTACAACAATTTCTTTGACGGTACCATTATTTACAACGGCTGCCTTTTTTCCGACCACCCGAATGGTCACTTTATAAGTTCCCTTTGGAATCGTAATCTTTACGTTTTTCCCTGCTTTTACGGTAATGACCGCATTCTTCCCTTTTACGGTTTTTAATGCCTGATTCAGCTGCTTTTGAGAAGAAACGGCAAGCGTTTTACCGCCTGCCGCCTGTACCGGTGTCGCCGGTACGGTACTCATTACCATGGCAGCGGCAATTGCTGCCGCTCCCACCTGTTTCCATAATGTTTTGTTTTTCACTGTAAAAACCCCTTTCTTTTTCTATTATCCTTTTACGCTTCCCAGAGCAACCCCCTGTACAATATGCTTGGAAAGAATCAGATACACAACGATAACCGGCAGGATCGAGAATGTAATCATGACATATACCTGCCCCATATCAAACTTCAGCCAGTCTGCACCACGCAGCTGCGCGATCAGAATCGGAAGTGTCTTTTTCTTGTCATCATGCAACACAAGTGCCGGTGTAAAGTAATTGTTCCAGCTGCTGACGAAACTGAAAATTGCCTGTACGGCGATCGCCGGCTTCATCAACGGCAGAACGATGCTGTTGAACGTACGAAACTCTCCGGAACCATCAATACGTGCAGCTTCTATCAGCGAAAGCGGAAGCGCACTCTCCATGTACTGTTTCATGTAAAAGAACGTAACCGGAGATGCAATGGCCGGAACAATCAGTGGAATAAAGGAATCCATCAGTCCCATGCCTGTAATCAGTTTGATAAATCCGAGTGCCGTAACCTGTGTCGGAATCATCATAATCATCAGAATAAACGGATAAATAAATTTCTTTAATTTAAAATCGTATGCATGAATGGCATATGCAGTCATGGTAGAAAAATATACACACAAAACTGCGGTTGCTGCTGCAATGATCAGACTGTTAAACATGCCCGACCAGATCGGCAGTGTTCCATGTACCAGATTGTTCCAGTTTGTCAGCAAATGATCGCTCGGCAATGCCGTAAACCCTGCTTTCAGCTCACCTTTAGAACGCGTCGCATTGATAAACATGATATAAAACCAGAACAGGCAGAAAAATGAAATTATAATTAAAACAATATATGCGATGGCACGTCTGGCATGAATCCCAAGTCCGCCTTCCATATCTTTCTTACTTTTTGCCATCACAATCACCCCTTTCTCTTATCGTTTCCGGATACTTTAAATACAAGCAGACTCAAAAGACTTGTAATGATAAACAGTACCACGGAAAGTGCTCCTGCCATACCATAGTTCTTGCTGTACAGATGCTTGTTCAGATACATGATCAGTGTCATGGTAGAACGCATCGGATTTCCGGTTCCGTTTGTCAGAATCTGTGGCACGTCAAAAAGCTGTAATCCACCGATCAGTGAAGTAATCACTACATAAATCAGAATCGGGCGAAGCAGAGGCAGTGTAATCTTAAAAAATACCTGTGTGGAAGTTGCTCCATCCACTTCTGCCGCTTCAAATAAAGAAGTATCAATTCCCATCATTCCGGCCATCAGAAGAATGGTTGTATTTCCGAACCACATCAGGCAGTTCATCAGTGCAATCAGGCCTCTGGCACTTCCGGTATGGGATAAAAATTTATATGGTTCTGAGATAAATCCAATCTGCATCAAAAGAGAGTTAATCGGACCTGCATCTGAAAACAGTGTAAAAAACAACATGGAAAATGCAGATGCCATGATCAGATTTGGCAGGTAGATCACGGTCTTAAAAAAACGTGATCCTTTCAATCGCAGGCGTACATCGGAAAACCATGCGCCCAGCAGGAGTGAAAAAAAGATCTGCGGAATAAAACACATAATCCAGAGGATCATTGTATTTTTAAAATAAATCCACACGTCTCCACTTTTGAATAACTCTCTGTAATTATCTAAACCTACAAATGTCGGTCCAACCTGGTTGAGACCGGACATATAATTTTCGAAAAAACTGTTATAAATTGTGCTGATCAATGGTATCAGCTGAAAAACGACATATACAACAATAAACGGGATCAGAAAAATGTAGCCCCATTTGTTGTAACGAACGACCTTTCCTTTACTCTTATTCATATTTCTACCTCCGCGGTATTGGCGGTCGTCCCGCCGGAGCCATAATATGGGAGAGGTGACTCCGGCTTCAGACCTTATGTGTAACAAAAATTAGTAAGTAAGCTCTGGATATTTCTCGGTAACACCTTTGTAGAATAACTCTAATGCTTCGTCCTTGGTTGCCTTTCCTTCAAAGTAATTCTTCATTGCTTTCTGGAACTCTTCGTTGCAGCCCTGGTCATATGCGGAAATGTTGCTCAGATCCAGTGTCTCAACACCTGCGCAGTACATAGACAGTGGGTTCTGTCCTCCAAGGATCTTGCTGCTATATTCTTTTCCATCTTTTGCCTTAATCGATCCGTCTGCCAGTCCGTTCATAACGGTATTGTTGTTTACGAAATCATCATCATCTAAAACAATGTCTTTCATGACGTCATCATCGGTTGTCATCTTTAACATAATGTCTTTTACAAGACTTGCATTATCTGTATCCTGTGCTGCGCAGATCCATGTACCGCCCCAGAAGAATCCCTGTGGTCCCTGGGCTGCACCCCATCCGCCGTTGTAACCGATAGATCCTTCGGTATCAGCTGCCATAGAGAAGTTTACAAGCCATGCCGGTCCAAAGTAGCAGAATACTTTTCCGTCCGGATAGAATCCCTTTGACCAGTCATCGGACCACATATCAAAGGTTCCTGCCTCTTTTGCATCTACAAGTTTCTTGGAATCGTCCACCCATTTCATGATATTGTCATCTACCTGTACTTTTCCGTCTTCTACCCACTTGCTTGAGACATTGTTGGAGTATACACGGTATGTATCATTTACAGATGAAATCATCTTGTAACCTTTTGCCTGCATTTTTGCAGCAGTATCATTGAAAGTATCCCAGTCACATACATAATTCTGTACTTCATCCGGATCATCGGTTCCCAGTACATCCTTTGCAGCCTCTCTGTTATAGAAAAGAACACCTGGACATCCCTGCCATGAAACTCCTTTTAACACTCCCTTGGAATCGGTTACGATATCCTTTGTGTACTGGTACTGCTTGGAAAGATCCGCATCGGTAATTCCAAGATCTTTTACCGGTGCTGTGTAATCCGTATCTACATACTTTAATGCGTTGTCCGCTTCTACCAGAAAAATATCAATCTTGTCATCTGCCGGAGCATCCTGCTGATTTAACAGTGCTGCATCCAGGTTGTTCTGATATGCATTGTCATCACTCGGTGTGATGTTCCATACAACATCCACATCTCCGATTTTTCCGTGTGTTGCATCCACTTCCTTGTAATCCGGATAGTGTGCGGTAATACGGCTCTTGAACTCCTCGTTCCAGCAGTAAATATTTAATACCTTTCCATCATCTTTCAGATTTGATGAAGCACTTTCTGTTGCGTTTGACGCATCCCCCTTGGATGTATCTGACGGTGTACCGGAATCACTTCCTTTTCCGCAACCTGCAAGCATTCCTGCTACCATGGTTGCACATAATAATGCACTGACTGCTTTCTTTTTCATAGTAAATTTCCTCCTTTTCTTTTCTGCCTTAAGCATGGTTTTATTATAGAGTTTTCCAATGGGTTCTGATACAAAAATGCTTGCAAATATATCAGATTCATGACATAATCTACAGATATAAACAGGAGGTCTTGTCATGCTGAAAAATCAATGGAGCAAAAAAGAAATCGAAGACAGCGAATACGAAATCCATCATCGTGCGCTTTCCGAGGAATATTCCTTTTTTGAAGCCGTAAAAGACGGAAACATCGAAGCAGTCAGTAAAAATTTAAAGGAAGAAGCGTTTACCAATCCCGAAGGCATGGGAATTCTTTCCAAAAATCCCCTGACAAACTTAAAATATCATTTTGTTGTTACCGTTGCACTGGTCACACGGTATTGCATTGACGGCGGCATGGAAACAGAGCAGGCCTACCGTCTGAGCGACTTTTACATTATTCACATGGATGCCTGCAGCACCATTCAGGAAATATCAGATCTGCATCATGAGATGGCTCTTGACTTCACTGGAAAAATGCGCCTTCTGCAGAAGAATGCCGCATTATCCAAACCGGTTGCACAGTGTATTGATTATATCTATGCCCACATCAGTGCAAGAATCACCGTGGAAGATCTTGCGGTCTACACCAATTTGTCTGCCAGCTATCTGTCCCGGTTGTTTAAGCAGAATCTCGGTGTGTCGATCAGTGATTATATCCGCGAAAAAAAAATCGAAAAAGCGCAGAATCTTCTGCGCTTTTCCGATTTTACCTACATTCAGATTGCAAACTATTTATCATTTTCTTCCCAGAGTCATTTTATCCAGACATTCCAGCACTTTGTCGGTATGACCCCAAAACAATACCGCAGTTCCAAGTACAAAAGCACATGGTAAAATTCTGCTATCCCAGAACAATCCGAAGTGTATGGTTTTCTTTTCCTTCAAGTACGGCAAACGGAATGCAGATGCCTGTATTTGTTTCTCCGGCATACCGCTGACCATCCAGCCATACTTCCGTGATCCGGTAATCCCCATATTCTTTCTTTTGTGGATTCTGGTAAACCACTGCGTATGTCTGTCCACGGAATGGGAACTGTGCCGAATAATTGCCACTTTCGTCAAACTGCCGCAACAGAATTTTGGGTTCTAGTACCAGATCTCCCCATTCTCCGCGGAATCCAAAAATCTGTGTAACCATTGTCATCATATACCAGCTGGCTGCCCCGGTCAGATACGGATATTTGCCTTTTCCGTCCGCATCAAAATATTCCGGAATTCCCGGATACATCAGGCTCACCGGTGTGTTCATGGCCTGTTCGAGCAGAGTGTACAATGCCCTATATCCTTCCTTTACAAAACCTCTCTGATACAATGCATTTGCATACATCACCGTCATATGGGAAAAAACCGCACCATTTTCTTTTTCTCCATAAGCAAATCCAAACATTCGTCCCAGATCAAATTTTTCTTCCTTAAAATCCGTGTTCAGCCGGTAGCCTCCCACCTCTTTTTTATACAGATACAGGTCTGCACTTTTTATAATCGCAGCGGTCTGTGCATCATCTGCGACATTTCCCATAACAGAAAATACCTGACCGGTCAGCATCATACGGACATGATTATCCCTTTTGCCTTCCACCGGTCTGCCGTGATTATCATAATATCCGTTAAACCAGCCATTTCCGTTTTCATCCGTTACCCATTCCTGCGTACGGATCAATCCGGTATACCAGTCAGCACGCTCCCGCAGATTCTGCACCAGAGTACTGATATCCACAGAAATCTGTTCTCCAGAAATATTATGCACACACTGACTCACATAATTGTTTAAAACAACATTCCGTTTTTCTGCCGAATCATACGATGTGCGGTCCTGTCTGATCAGAATTTCCATCTCTTTTGCCAGTGTAATCTCTTTCTTTCCGCTTGCCGCTTCGTATTTTTCAAGGGTATCTGCCAAATCACGGAGATTTCCGATATACGCACAGGTAAAAGCCACGCTTTCTCCTTTTTCCGCTGCCATATCCAGTGCATCATTCCAGTCAGCACCGCGAAGACGCATCATTCCATGTTCTCCCGCCTCGTAGAAAGCGCACAGATTCTGCAAAAGCAGATGTTCTAAAACCGTGCCCTCGTAAATATTGCCATTTACATCTTTCTGGCGCATCCCATATTCCGGTGTCCACTCTGCGTCCCCGGCAGTTCCACGCTTTGCCTGCGGGTCCTTAAAATACGCCACTTTCTGATCCAGAATATCCAGATCTCCCGTCTGGTTCAGATACAATTTTGTGGTAACAAACGGCCAGTACGCATGATCCATCCAGACTCTTGTAATATTGTTGCGGTCTGCAACAAATTCTCCCGGCTTATCCCCGATAATTGTCGCATTGGTCCCGTCAAAACGGACACCCGCAAAGCTGTTTAAAATCATGGAGCGAACTTCCTTCGGGTCGAGAATCAGAAGGGAGAGACAATCCTGCCACAGATCACGCCAGCCCCTGCCGCCTCTGCCATAATCATGGTACGGCAAAAACGAACATCCGTAGATTCTGCGAAGAACCGGCTGGAAACAGATCCATTTCAGATAACTGTCTTCTTTGGGGTTTCCGGTTTCAAAGGAAATATTGACCAGCCCATTCCAGTAATTTTTTGCCTGTTCAAAGGCAGCATCTGCCTGTTCGGTCGTGCAAAACATTTCTGCTGCCTGTTCTGCCAGCTTTGGATCCTCTGTCATGCCACCAAGCAGAATATAATCGACATGTGCTCCTGCTGCAAGGGTAATCTCCGGAAATGCCATCGCCCCCATTGCTTCTTTTCCATCCACGGTACAACCGGCCGGACAGCCTTTTTCTTTATTTTTAAGCGCATCCGGTGCCAGAAATGTTCCGGTTTCTCCGATAAACGATTCCACCGTTGGGAAGAACGATTCCGGTTTTGTTCCATCTCCCTGACTGCCCATCTCAAAATAAATCATATGATTTTTCTGATGTCCGCGTTCATCAAATGACAATACCGGTTTACAGATCACGCCGCGTCCGGTAGTACGGATCCGGTGAAGCAGGGAAGTTACATGGCGGTGATCGCGCAGATTATCCGCGCTTCTGCCGTAAATTGGGATAGCAGAAGTCACGCGCACACACATATCCATATCCGATTTATTGGTAACGCGCACCTGCATCAGTTCTGCCGGTACTCCAAGCGGAGCAAAGATCCGCACGGCTGCCTCGATTTTCTGTTCTTTTAATTCCCGCTTCGTCTCCTGCCACATAAATCCGGCATCGAATGTCACTTCCTCCTCTTTTCCAAGGAAACATGCATATTCTGCCTGCGCCGAAACTCCGGTCAGTGACACATGTTCCTTCCGGTTGATTGTACACCAGACATTGCGGGTACTTCTGTTATTGTGCAGATTTTCGATGCTCACCGGTTCCAACAGAAAATGGTTCTGATCCAGCTTACAATCGCCGCCGAAGGTCTGCGTCACGCTGCTTTTGATTCCCTCTTCATTTGCCACCGGAAAATTGAGCTGTGTTTTTTCAACCATATGACGGATTTGAAATTCTCCGTTTTTTCCTGTAAACTGCATATCGTTTTTCATAACTTCTCCCTTCTATGCCATCACAAGGCGTACCTTCGTCTGATCGGTCATTTTTTCTACCGGAATGTAGTTGTCTTCCATCTTTTCCTCATTCACGTACAACGCTTTGCATCCACTCTGTACATGCTCTGGATTTTCTACCACAATATGAAGATGTTTTCCCCGGAAATCCTTCTCAATGGTAAACTGATCCCAGTCCGCCGGAATGGATGGTGCAATACGAAGTCCTCCAAAGTCCGGACGCATGCCAAGGATTCCTTCCACACATCCTACCATTACAGTGGAAGCAGTTCCGGTCAGCCAGTGCACATGGGAACGACCAAAATGCGGGCTGTCTTTTCCTTCCGTAAACTGTCCATAACAGTATGGCTCCAGTTTCCGGATCTCAGCACGATCGTTCTGTGCAGACGGTGCATTTTCCATAAAATAGGTAAATGCCTGATCCCCATGCCCCAGCAATGCTTCTGCCAGAATCAGCCATCCCTGCGACTGGGAAAAGATACCGGCATTTTCTTTTGTACCAGGATTGTAAATCACAGCCAGTGCTCCGTCAAATGCATGCAGGTGATATGGTGGATCCATCAGAATCGCTCCATACTCTGTGTTTAACCGCTTTCTTACATTTTCCATGGAAAGTTCTGCCTGCTGCTTTGTTGCCAGTCCACTGATCACAGCCCAGCTCTGTGGATTCAGCCACATATTTGCTTCCGGATCCGTGCGTTTTCCAATCACCTCTCCGGCTTCCGTAAATCCACGGATAAAACGATCCTCATTCCAGCAGAGATTGTTAATTAATGTTCCAAGTTTTTTCTGTTCTTCTTCCAGATAATCCATATATGCCTGATCTTCTTTGTATGCGGCAAACTGTTTTAAAATCGTCATTGCATAATAAAACTGCAGTGCAACAAACGAGGACTCTCCATTTTTGCCCAGACGCAGACAGTCATTCCAGTCCGCATAAAGTCCTGCCGGAAGTCCGTGCGGTCCCAGATGATTCACAGAAAACGCAAGTGCTCTCTTCAAGTGCTCGTATACAGTGGCTTCATCTTTATTGGCAAACGGAATCACTTCATCGATAAATGCCAGATTTCCGGACTCCGCAATATATTTATATACCGTTGGAAACAGCCACAGAGCATCATCCGCACGATATGCCGGATGCCCGGTTTCCTGTACATAGGAAGCATCATCCGGCGTATCCTCATGTCCGGCATTGTGTGTAAATTTGACAAGCGGAAGTCCTCCTCCGTTATCCACCTGTGCCGAAAGCATAAACCGGATCTTTTCGAGTGCCATCTCCGGTGCAAGATGAATCACACCCTGAATATCCTGCACGGTATCGCGGTATCCGTAACCGTTTCGCAGACCACAGTAGAAAAACGACGCCGCACGTGACCAGATGAATGTCATAAAACAGTTGTATGCGTTCCAGGTATTGATCATGGTATCAAATTCCCTGCTTGGTGTATGTACCTGAAAATGTTCCAGTTTTTCATGCCAGTAGCCCGTCAGTTCTTTCAGTTCCGTCTCACACTGTGCTGCCACATCTGCATAGCGGTTACAGATTGCTTCTGCTTCCTCATGTTCTTTCATTCCGACAAGAAATGCAATTTCCTTTGTTTCTCCCGGTTTCAGAAGCATCTGAGCTGCCAGTGCTCCGCACCCGTTTTCGTTGTAGCACATTTCCCCGGATAATTTTCCGTTTTCCACCCCCACCGGATTATGATATCCGTGATAGCGTCCAAGAAACGATTCTTTATCTCCACAGTAACTGTCCACCGGTGCACCGGTCAGTGCAAAGAAACGGGAGATTGCAAGCTTGTTATCCACTTCCTCTCCTTCTTTCACCCAGTCCAGATTACCGTGAATAATATGCCGGATACGGTTTGTCTCAAATACCGTACTCGTGATGAACTGGGAATACTGCAGATTTACCTGATCCTGTTCATAATTATTGTTGTTGGTAAATTCCGCATAACCGGTGATGGTCAGGTTTCTTTCACACGCTGACGCATTGGTCACTTTCAGATGCCAGACCTCATATGTCTGATTCAACGGCACATAATAACATACTTCAGAATGGATTCCACTGTAATCTGCAAGCATCTTTGTGTATGCTGTTCCATGATGACACTCACTTTTATAACTTTCCAGATCTTTTCCTACCGGCTGCCAGGATGCAGACCAGTAGTCTTTGCTCACATTATCCCGCAGATAAATATAGCGTCCCGGCTGATCAAACTGGTTAAAAATATAACGCAGGATTCTTCCGTTTGCACCAGATCTGGCAAAACTGTATCCTCCTGCATTATTTGAAATCAGCGCACCATACTCCGGTGACCCCAGATAATTCGCCCACGGCGCCGGTGTATCCGGGCGTGTGATTACATACTCTCTTTTCTCATCATCAAAATATCCAAAATTCATGTGAAACCTCCAACCTTTCAATTTTCAAGCCTTTTACCCTATTGTAACGGATTCACAAATTTATGAATATCAGAATCACAGGATTTATACCAGATTCATGACATAAAAAGAGTGCCGGAATTTTCCGACACTCTGTGTTTCTTTTAAATATGAAAATACCCGATTCCTTTTACCAGTTTATCAGAAATCTCACGCAACTGCTCGGCACTTACATATACCTGCTGGAACGTTCCCACAACTTCCTGTGTTCCATCGTAGGTTTTTTTCGTGCTTTCCACATTTTCTTCCGCAATTCCGGACAATTCCCCAACTGCCTGAACGACTTCATTTCTGGAATCTTCCAGACGTCTGGTACTTGCTTTGATCTGTTTGATGCTCTGCATGGAACTGTTAATTTCGCCCAGCACTTCTTTTACAATATTCTGCGTTTCTGCCATGCTCTCACTCTGGCTGGTAATAATCTGCTGCATACTCTGCATACTTTCCACAGCAAGGGAAGAATCCCTGATCAGCGTTGACGCTATCTGCTCAATTTCCTGACTCGACTGATCCGATTGCTCTGCAAGTTTTTTAATCTGACCTGCCACCACAGCGAATCCGCGGCCGCTTTCTCCCGCCCGGGCAGCTTCAATGGAGGCATTCAGGCTCAGCAGATTGGTTTCCTCTGCAATAGAAGAAATGATGGTTGTGGCCTGCTGGATCTTCTGTACAGAATCGTTTGTCCGGTCGGTCTGCTGCTGAACCTGTGCCAGCATCTGCTCCACCTGTTCATTGATCCCACAGAGTTTTTCCAGCGTTGCGGAAGCATTTTCGCTGGAAGAATGCATAAATGTGGCATTTTGATCCAGATTTTGTACCTCTGCTGTAGTTTCCGTGATATTCTCCCCCATAATTTTCATATGATCCGAAGTATTTCTCGAATTTTTCGCCTGCTCACTGGAATTATCCACTACAAGGCTGACCGCCTGCTGTACCTGTGACATTGTTCCATTGGTGTTGTCTGCTGCCGTACCCAGAATCTGTGACGTTGAAAGCAGCTGCTTTGCATTTTCTGAAATATCCCGGATTACGGACTTCATGGCATCCCTTAATGTCATGGTTCCGCGAGACAGATCACCAATCTCATCCTTTCGTTTCAGAAGTTTTTCATCTACCCACACATTTAAATCACCATCTGCAAGTTTTCCTACAACAGCAACACTGTTTTTGATATTTTTACTGATAGAGGCTGCCATGCGCATCGCCGTAACAATGCACAAAAGCATCACTACAAGCAATGCCATCATAATACTTCCAAGGATTTTATTGACAATTGCATCTTTTCGTGCCTTATTGGTTCCGACAAACACCATACCGATAACCTGATCTGTCGTTCCATTCTGATACACTGGAATAAAATATCCATAATTTCTCGTCCCATCCAGTGAAACATTTGTACTGAAAAACGGCTTTTTCCCTTTGATCACCTGATTCACCACACGCTCTCCGGCTTCTGAACCAAGGATACGGTTTCCTTTTTTATCCAGTGCAGATGTCATAATCCTTTTGTTTCCATAAAAAAAGGTTACATCCATACCGGTATTCTCTTTGATCCGGTCCACAAGGCTCTCCGACTTTGATATATTATAGCTTCCTTTCCAGATATCCCCATTGGTACTTTCCAGATAATCCCCGGTATTCTGGTCATAGGCGGCAAGGGTGGCTGCCGCGGTACCTTTTAATGCATCCTGTACCTCATCCATCAGGGAGCTTTTAACCATCGTAAGCATAAAAAGCAGGGTAATTACCCCTAATACAAGCACCGGCCCTATGCTGATTGCAAGAATTTTCTTTCGTATACTCATATATGCCCCCTATTCTACCACTTCAACGGTTTTAAAATACCAGTTGATTCCACCTGTAATTGTGGCATCATCCAGCGTTTTTCCTTCTTCACCAACCGTTTCCCCGGTATTTGTTTCAATCACACCGTCAAACACACCGTTTTTCCCGGATAAAATATCTTCTTTTGCAGTATCCACAGCCTCCTGTGTTCCATCTGTGCAAAAATCAGAAAGTGACGTAATCCCTACCAGATTTTCATTCATACCGCCATAATAATTGCTTCCATCCCAGGTACCGTCAATCACGCTCTGCACCGCTGCTGTATAATAAGCACCCCAGTTCCAGATCACGCTGCACAGACAGGCATCCGGAGCATTTTTGCTCATATCGGAATTGTACCCGATACCATACACCCCTTTTTCCTGTGCCATTGTCTGTGGATATTCTGTATCACAGTGCTGCGTGACCACATCACAGTCCATATTTAACAGGGTTTGTGCTGCTGCTTTCTCCGCATCCGGGTCAAACCAGCTGTTCGTGACTTTTACATAGATTTTTGCTTCCGGTTTCACGGAATACACCCCAAGTGCAAAGGCATCAATACCTCCTGTCACTTCGGAATTGGAGGAATCCATCGCTGCCACATATCCCAGCTTATTGGTTTTGGTATTCATTCCCGCTACGATTCCGCTTAAATATCTTGCCTGATAGATTCGCCCGAAATAGTTTACAAAATTCTTTCCGTTGCTTTTGTATCCTGTTCCATGTGCAAAATATATATCCGGATATTTTTCCGCCATCTCCTCCATGGCATCCATATATCCCCAGCTGGTGGCAAAAATAATATTGCATCCATCATCCACACACTCCTGAATCGCTTTTTCGGTTGCCTCTTTATCGGAATCATCAACATTTATTTTTCTGTCAATCTGTTCATCTGATAATCCAAGATTCTGCTGCATTGCCTGAATGCCGAGATCATGTGTATAGGTATATCCACTGCCTTCTGCCGGATCCGATAAGTGCAAAACCCCTACCTTGATCTTGTCCTTTGAAATCCCTCCGCTTTCAGTTCCCGTTGTTTTGGTGGAAGCCTCCTGTGTACTTCCCTCATTCGTTGCATAATCATCGACCTGTCCGGCTGCCCCGCATCCTGCAAGCAAGATACCGGTAAGTGCCATGGCAAGCAGTCTTCGCCCTTTCCATTTCATAGCGTTCCTCCTTCGCACATTATATCCATTTTCTCCCCTGTAACCTCATAATATTTATTATATCCAATTCACCCCCATTCTTCCAGTAAAATTTTAAAAAGCACCGTGCCCGTTCCCGTGTGCCCGGCACAATAAAAAGTGGGAACCGAAACATACGGTTCCCACTAAAGGAGGAGTTAAAATATTTTTATGATAATTTCCAGATTTCTTTGTTGTACTGCTCAATCGTTCTGTCAGATGAGAAGAAACCTGCCTTGCTGATGTTGATCAGTGCTTTCTTTGCCCATGCCTTGCGATCGGTATAAGCTGTATAAGCTTTCTCTCTGGTTGCAATATATTCCTCGAAATCCGGGAATGTCATAAACCAGTCTTTGTTTAACAACTCATTGTACAGACGCTCTAAGTTCTCACTGCATCCTACAGACTTTACAGTGTCACTTACAATAAAGTCAACGGCTCTCTTTAACTCAGAATCTTTCTCATAGTAGCTTCTGGAGTTGTAATCGCCTCTTGCATAGCGGTCGATAACAGTCTGGGAATCCTCACCGAAGGTAAAGATATTCTCATTTCCAACCAGCTCTGCGATCTCAACATTTGCTCCGTCCATAGTTCCAAGTGTCAGTGCTCCGTTTAACATGAACTTCATGTTACCGGTTCCGGATGCTTCCTTGGAAGCCAGGGAAATCTGCTCGGAAATATCACATGCCGGAATCATCTTTTCAGCCATGGTTACATTGTAGTTTTCTACCATAAATACCTTTAAGTATGGGCTGACTTCCGGATCATTGTTGATGATCTGCTGTAAGCAGAGAATCAGGTGAATGATATCCTTTGCGATAATATATGCAGGTGCTGCCTTTGCTCCGAAGAATACCGTGATCGGAGTTGCCGGCTTCTTTCCTTCTTTGATCTCGAAATATTTATGAATGACATAGAGTGCATTCATCTGCTGTCTCTTGTACTCATGTAATCTCTTTACCTGAATGTCATAGATGGAATTTTCATCAATATCAAATCCCTGTTTCATCTTCAGGTAATTCTTCAGATCTGCCTTCTTTCCGGCCTTTACTGCAAGGAGACGGTCGAGAACGGCATCATCGTTTACGAAATTGCCAATTTTCTCCAGCTCATTGGCATCCTTCTTCCAGCCATCGCCGATCAGGTCAGTAATCATTGCGGAAAGTTCCGGGTTGCAGGACATGAGCCAGCGGCGGAATGTGATTCCGTTTGTCTTATTGTTAAACTTCTCCGGATAGAGCTTGTAGAAGTTATTTAACTCACTGTTCTTTAAGATCTCTGTGTGCAGATATGCAACACCGTTAACACTGTATCCGTAGTGGATATCCATATGTGCCATGTGTACCAGACCGTCTTTGATAATATAGGTGCTTTCATCGGAAACCTTTGCACGTACACGGTTGTCCAATTCGCGGATGATCGGCATCAGCTGAGGAACTGCTTTCTCAAGGAATCCGATCGGCCATTTTTCAAGTGCTTCTGCAAGGATTGTGTGGTTGGTGTATGCACAAACCTTAGATACAATAGATACAGCCTCATCCATAAGAATTCCACGCTCCTGTAACAGACGGATCAGCTCCGGAATAACCATGGACGGATGGGTATCGTTGATCTGAACGGTCGCATAATCTGCCAGATCATGCAGGTTTGATCCTTTCTCAACTGCCTCATCAAGAATCAGTCTTGCGGCATTGCTTACCATGAAATACTGCTGATATACACGCAGAAGACGTCCCTTATCATCGGAATCGTCCGGATACAGGAATAAGGTCAGATTCTTTGCAATGTCATCTTTGTTAAAATCAATGGTATCTCCGACAATGCTCTCATCCACCGTTTCAATATCGAACAGACGAAGCTTTGTCGTACGGTTGTTGTATCCAACAACATCAATGTTATATAATCTGGACTGTACGGTAAATCCGCCGAACTGTACCGGATAGGTGATATCGGTCTTTGTCAGCCAGCTGTCCGGTGTGATCCATGGGTTTGGAGTCTCTTTCTGCAGATTGTGATCAAATACCTGTTTGAACAATCCGTAGTGATAATTTAATCCGACACCGTCACCGTTTAATCCGAGTGTTGCGATGGAATCTACGAAACATGCTGCCAGACGTCCAAGTCCGCCATTTCCGAGTGAAGGCTCAAGTTCGATCTCCTCAATCTCACCGATATTCTTTCCGGATGCTTCAAGTTCGGATTTTACACTGTCATAAATGCCAAGGTTGATCAGGTTGTTGGACAAAAGCTTTCCGATCAAAAACTCTGCAGAGATGTAGTACAGCTTCTTTTTTCCCTCATTGCTGACCTTGTCCTCTGCCATCTGCTTTGTCATGTCAAGAAGTGCATAATAAATTTCTTCATTGGAACACTTCTCAATGGTCTTGTTATACTTCATGGATACTGCTTTTGCTAAAGTCATGTATTTTCCCTCCCACAAGATTTCGTGTTGTTTTGATGTACTCAGTATATGATTTTTTCCTGCTGATTTCTTGTCGTATTCAAGCAAAAACTGATACTATTCTATCATTTTTCATATTCAAATAACGCCCAGCTGTTAAATTCCACCAATTTCGTGCCACCTGTCTTAGTACATTTCCACAGTGCCTGCATATCCTGTGTTTTCGCCTGTTTCATGCGTTTTCTGTCGTTTTTGTCCTTTACAGTCATAGGACAATTCTGCTAAAATAAAGATATGAATATACTTGAATATGAAAATTATCACGAAACCATCACACATGGGGATATCATCTTCCCTTATAATACATATCTATGCTCGATCCCACTGGATTTTCCGCGTGTACCGCTGCACTGGCACGATGAACTGGAACTGATCTACATCAAAAAAGGGATGGGACGCATTACGGTAGATTTCCGGGAATACAAAGTAAAAGGTCCAACTCTGGTTCTTATTCTTCCGGGACAGCTCCACTCCATTGACCAGCTGGAAGATGCCTTCATGGAATATGAAAATATCATCTTTAATCCGAGTATGCTGATTCCACGGCAGAACGATGTGACTGCCACCGATTTTCTTCTTCCTCTTATGAGCGGAAAAGTCACGGTTCCAACCATCTTCACCCCTGTCTATCCTTATTACACAGATGTCATCATGCCAATTGATGCCTGTGACGAAATCAGCAAGACCAAACCACAGGGCTATGAACTGTACATCAAAAGTCAGTTGTACCAGTTTTTCTTTATTTTAGACAACCGCTGCCGGAACTTAACGACAGGCAGTAACCGCAAAACGCTTGATAAAATGAAAATTGTTTTAAAATACATTGAAAATAATTACATGCAAAAAATAACGATTGCCGACATCGCGGCAACCGTTGATTTTTCCGAATCTCATTTTATGCGGTATTTCAAAGAAACTATGGGAACGTCTTTCGTGGACTATCTGCGGGACTACCGCCTGACAATCGCCTCGCGTCTGCTGACAACTTCCGACTCCTCCATTCTGGATATTGCGGCGGAATCCGGTTTTGAAAATCTTTCCTATTTTAACCGGGTGTTCAAACAAAAATACAGCATGACACCGCGCCAGTTCCGGAAAGAAAGCCAGTAATTTTTCCGGCATAGCCGGTGAAAACCACACTAAAAAAACAAAGAAAAAAACGCAGCAAAAAGAAATCCCGCCACTACATCACTGATAAAGTGCACTCCGGAAACTACCCGGATCCATGCAATAGCAACTGTCATAAGCAAAAATACAATCCCCACAGCCGGGCACACAAACCAGAACATAAACGCAATCACTGCCGCGGAAAACACATGCCGGCTCGGCCAGGAATGTCCTTTCGTATCTTTTGGAATCACAGATGGCAGTTCAAATATTTCATACGGCCGTTTCCGGTTGAACCAGGCCCGCACAACCGTCACAATAATAAATCCGTCCAGCGGCACACAGATGGCTTTATATAGCCGCATATCCTTCTGCCACAGCAGCCACAGAAGCAGGCATGGATATGCCACAAAAATCACAACCGTCAATATTTTATTTGCTCTATGTAACGCCCGCGCACGTTTCGGGTCATCCCGAAACGGCTGGGTCATTTTAACGTAAGTTTCTTTTTTCATAGGTAATCCTGTCTAACGTCCGGTATTGGTCTTACCGCCATTGTTTGTGTCTGCATCCGGATCTACCGCGTCAATTGCATCATCCACGCCATCTGCCACAGCATCACCGGCATCTTTCACACCATCCACGACATCTTTTCCCACATCCCCGATATCTTTTCCGACATTGCCATCGTTTTTGGAATTTCCGGCATCCGTATTATTGTCTGTTGTACCATTTCCAGTCGTATTGTCCGTTCCCGGAATATTTTCCTGTGTAGTAACCTGTGTATTGGAAGTATCGTTTACACCATTGTTCGTTCCGTCATCATTTGCTGTACCACAGGCCGCAAACAGACAGATCCCTGCTGCAAGCATTCCGCCCATCATCAGAACTTTTAATTTTTTCATCACACATATCTCCTTTTATTTGATCTACAGAGCTAGTGTGTGCAAAATTCCCATTTATTATACAACAGAATTTTCCAGATTTGCTAGTGCTTTTTCATCTTTGGCTGGCAGAGCAGGGAGGCAATATAAGAAAAAACGAGTGCTGCGGAAAGCCCTGCCGCACAGTTTTTAAAGCCGCCCAGAAAAATACCGATAAATCCTTTCTTGTCCACCATCTCTTTGACACCCTTCCAGAGATTGTTTCCAAATCCCAGAAGCGGCACATTCGCACCCGCCTGCGCCCATTGGGAAAACGGCTCATAGATCCCCACAAATCCAAGGATGGCCCCAAGGCAGACCAAAAGAACCATGATACGTCCCGGAAGCATTTTTGTTTTTTCCATCAGGATCTGTGACAGTGCACAGATCATTCCCCCTGTTACAAATGCAATTACATACTGCATATCCTTATCCCTCCTTTTTTGCGGATGAAACACAGCTTTCCAGCACAACACCGTGTGCAATCCCCGGTATTGTCTGTCCTTCATTGAAACTGACCGTAGAAAGCAGTGCGCCTGTCGGCACAAAGAGTATTCTTTTCAATTCCCCGCTTGCCAGCTTTGGCAGGAAATGCGCACTCAGCACCGAGGCTGCACATCCGCATCCCGATCCTCCGGAACCGGTTCCCTGTGTCTGTGAATCAAAAATTAACATGCCACAATCCTCATGCTGCTTGCGGATATCCATGCCTTTTTTCAGCAGCAGATCAAACAGAATCTGCTGACCGACTTCTCCCAGGTCTCCCGTGATAATCCGGTCATAATCTTCGGGTTTTCGTTTAAAATCCGTAAGATTCTGCGCAATCAGCTCAGCGGCAGCCGGTGCCATCACAGCTCCCATATTCATGGAATCTTTGATTCCGTAATCTACAATCTTTCCGGTTGTGACTCCCGCCACCTTTGCCAGCGGCTGCTTCGCATCCTTTGACAGAATAAATGCACCGCCTCCGGTCACTGTCCATGTGGCACTTACCGGACGCTGATTTGCGTATTCCAGCGGAAAACGGAACTGTTTTTCCGCACTGGCAAAATGGCTCGAAGTGACTGCAGCCACGCGATCCGCATATCCGGCCGCTACCGTCATTGCAGAAAGTGCCAGCGCTTCTCCACATGTGGAACATGCCCCGTACAGTCCAAACAGTGGAATTTCAAACGTTTTTAATCCAAATGATGAGGCAATCAGCTGTCCAAGCAGATCTCCGGCAAACAGATACCTCATATCTTCCGGCTTTTGATCTGCTTTCCCGAGGGCAAGCGTCAATGCTTCTTTCTGCAGACTGCTCTCTGCGGCCTCCCATGTCTGCTGACCAAATTTATCATCCGGTCCGATACAGTCAAATGCATCTGCCAGGGGGCCTTCCCCCTCTTTGGTTCCAACCACAGATGCTGTTCCAATAATAAAAGGAGCCTTTGCAAAGCAAAGACTCCCTGATCCAACCTGCTGATCCATACTGTCTCTCCTTACTTTGTTTTTGATACAGTATGTGCAGAATTTTCTTTTTTATTCGATTATTTGCCTTCGAACTGTACAACAGAGTCCACGTCATAGTCCTTTAAAACTTCCCGTCCGTTAAGATCGCTTAACTCTATGAGAAACAGCATCTTTACCACTTCACCGCCAAGTTCCTCTACCAGCTCCGCAGCAGCTTTCATGGTTCCGCCGGTTGCAATCAGATCATCCAAAAGTACAACCTTTTCTCCTTTTTTAACGGCATCTTTATGCATTTCAATCGTTGCCGTACCATACTCTAGATCATATGTTTTTTCAACTGTCTCACACGGCAGTTTTCCTTTTTTACGAATCGGTACAAACGGCTTATGCATGACATAAGCAAGTGGTGCTCCAAAGATAAAGCCTCTGGATTCTGCTCCGGCGATCACATCAAAATCAACGCCCTCCAAGCGTTTCGCCAGTTCATCAATGGAAAGCTTCAGTGCATCTGCATCCTGCAGTACACTTGTGACATCACGGAAAATAATTCCCTTCTCCGGGAAATCCGGGATACTGCGAATGTACTCTTTTAACTCTTTCATCCTCTTACCTCACTACTACACGAATTTCTTCGCGTTTTTGACTTTTGACGTTTTTATTATAAGGCTTTCCCCACGCAAGCGCAACTCTCACTTGACTTTTTTCCACTCCTGCGTGCGCCTTGTGACCTCTTTTACCGTCAGGATTCCCTCTGCCACCGTAAACCGGATGTCATAATCAGCAAATGCCATCCCATAGATATAATCCGGCTTTTTGTTGTATGCTGCCCTTGGATCCTGTGCAAGAACCTCAAGAAGCGGTCCTCGCAGATGTTCCGGAAGCTGTGCCTGCAATTCATTCGGAAATACTACCGGTATCTGAAACTCCCGGAATTTTTCCGCAAAACCGTTTTCTGCCTCCGGATGGGCATCCACATACGGCAGATACGGTTTGATATCAAAAAGCGGTGTGTGATCAAGCAGATCCAGCCCGGAAACCGTAAGAACCGGTCCAAGCTTCTGATCGATGCGCACTTTTTCAAGTTTCACGCATGAAAGACCGATCGAATTCGGGCGGAAGGGGGAACGTGTGGCAAACACGCCCCGTTTTTCTTTTCCTCCCAGACGGGGAGGTGCTACCGTTGCATGAAAGGTATCCTGCTTTGCCCTAGAAAACTCCCAGAGAAGCCACAGGTGGGAAAACTCTTCGATTCCACGCACTGCATCCGGATTCCGGAATTTCGGTGTGAAAATGATCTCTCCACAGGTGCTCTCCGCCAGCCCGCTCTGTCTGGGAATTCCAAATTTTTCTTTATACGGGGTCTCTACATAAGCTATATATTCCATATCCGTTCCTACATCTGATAAAACCGCAGATTTTCTTTCAGATCCGGTGTGATCTCTCCACCGGCTGCTTCATATTTATCGTAAACAGAACGAAACCGCTGCAGTTTCTTTCTGTTTTCCGCATCAAGTCTGTGAAATGCATTCTGATACTGTGGATTGGTGGCCAGTCCCTGGCGGATATCCTTTGCAAACGGACAATACCTTACCAGAATATCTCTTGCCACTTTATTCAGTCGGAAACTTCCCTGTGACTCATACTTCATCCACGCCTGATAATCCTTGACAAATACCTCACGGTAACTGTTGCGCGCACGGGACAGTGCAGTCTTGATCTTTTCCTTTGCATCTGCGGAAAGATCTGAATTTTTGCGATAATACTGAATAAAATCACAGTACTCCGCCGTAAGCGATTTCTCCCGGATATCGTTCCAGTATACACCCTGCACACGTCTGCAGATCTCCCAGCGGTATCGGCCGATACATTCCACCATCTGATCATCGAGATCCACTGCGGAAAAAATCGGAAACAGGAAACGCGCCGGTGTATCAATCTTGGCACCGGATGTCTCCTGCCACATCAGGGTACGGGTTCCGGCATTTGGCATCAGAATCACATCCGGCAGAATCTCCTTTTTGATCCATTCCTGATTGATTCCGCGATCCGGATCGGAAAACATGACATCATGATAGAGTGCAGAATAATCCACACAGCGCACCTTATTGATGGCATCGGCAATTTTTTCTGCGGTAACTGCCATCTTTTCCACGGTATTGATGAAATCCTCTTCCATCAGAACCGGACAGAATGTAGTCACACGGCCATAGGTCACACGGTTTCCGGAGGTAAACATATTGCGGATCTCAAACTGTACTTTCTGCCTGCTGTCATTTTTATACTGTTGCATCTGCTCTTCCGTAATATTCCCAGTTCTCTTTTCTTCCAGCAGAAATGCATTGAAATCCTGGTCAAATTCATTGCGGGACGGTTCTTTCTTTCCCTGATAAATCTGTACCAGCCAGTCATAAACCGTATAGACATTTGCAGAATGAAACAATCCAAGCGAATCCGTCAGATTATACAGTGCATTTGTGTTAGTTTCCCCCAGCACCTCCGCATCCATAAACCCAAAATTGAAAAACATCATCATGATCGGTGACGGCTTGACCAGTTCCTCAACTGATCTCATAAACGCCTTGGTATAAATATCGTAAAAGACCTTTGTGATTTCCCTGCGCAGCTGTCTCGCCTCATTGTCTGTAGACATCATATCCGGCAGCTCCCGGTACTGCTGCACAATGCTGTGGAAATCCCTGATCATATCGCTGCCATATCCTGCATACTCCATAATATGTGCAATACAATCCTCACGCATAATATTGATACGGCCTTCGGACTCCTTGGTAAAGTCGTAATTCTCGCAGAGCTCATGTGCCTCCGCCATCTGCTTTTTGTCGTATACATCAAGCTTTGTCATGACATCCACCATATTTAACAGACGCTTTTTGATCTCGGAAATGTCCTGCTTTTTCTGCGACTGCTGGACTGCCATTGCAAAAAACAGATGAAAAATATCATCTCTGGAATCTGAAAATAAAATATCCCTGTTGTACTGCAGATAATTTACCATCTCGCCGATTCCCTGTGTCACACGGCGCATCTGTGCCGCCGCCTCCATGATTGCTCCCACACACAGACTGTCATCTTTGATCATCAGCTGCATATATTCTTTCAGATAACTCCGGACCAGACTGTTACTGTTTGCAATCTCCCAGTTTTCCGCACGGTGCTGCATTTTTAAAGCTGCAAACTGTTCCATACGTGGAAAATCCTGTTCATCAAGAAGCTTCTCGCTGCACAGATTTTTGTATTCGCTGTACAACGTTTCCGCAGCATTATGTAAAAGCATGCATTTTTTCTGCAGACTGGCATACAGACACAGTGCCTGATGCCGCTGTTCCACTGCCGTACGCAAAAAAATCGGGCGGAAATTCTCATGTTCGGACAAAATCTTCCGCAGATCCTGTGCATTTTTACATGGAATCACAATCAATGTCGTATCTTCATTTGCCACATAATCGCAGGCAAACCATTCGTTCTCGAGAATACCCACAATTGCATTCCGGTGCATAATGATCTCTGCAAATGCAAACTGCCGGATCACCGATCCCTCCTGAATCAGATACCATTCCATCACCTTGTCCTGTTTTCTGGCAAGCGTTTCTCCCTTTTTTACCTTTAAAACATTCATGTCTTACTGCTCCTTGTCTGCGCCCCCGGACAGCTGAAACGCTATATGATCTACCGTAAGTCCGGTTGCCCCAAAATATAATTTCATATAATGATGTCCCTCGAATGTATCAAACCGGATCTGCTGTGTCACCCACTGCCCTTTCGATCCCCTAAATGACAGTGTTCCTTTGATGATATTATCCAGATATACTGTTACCGGAAGCTGTGCCAGATCATCCAGATTTGATTTCACTTTCATCTGCAGTTCATAACTTCCGGCTTTCATATCCAGATCCGCAAGTATTTCTTTTCCCTGATGTGTATCCCAGCCGCCACCGGAAATGCGGATGTTTCCCTGTTCATCTGCCACAAATTTCATCATCTTTGAGACATCCGGATCATCTTTTGCAGCATTCTTCCGGTCTTTAAGTTCTTCCGGAGAAATCCTATCCATCTCATAAAGCATCGCCGGGGATTTTAGTACAAACTGCAATATATTGATGGCATTTCTCTGCAGCTGTCCTCTCGTAAGATTTCCCTTCTGGAATTCTTCGAGCATATCATCCTGCTGCATATCCTGCGCATCTGCAGTCACCATATATACATCATTCTGTGCCGCTGCCATGACCGCATGTATACGCGGATCCGATGGCTGTCCCTCATGGTTTGCCTTTGCCCACCAGTCGGTCATAACGATGCCGGAAAATCCCCAGTCTTTGCGCAATACAATGGTATTGAGATCATAACTTCCTGCAGTCCACACCCCGTTGACCGGGCCATAGGTAGTCATAACAGAGCGGGCCGGTCCTTCTTTTACCGCAATTTCAAATCCCTTCAGATAAATTTCCCGCAGTGCCCGCACGGAAATAATCGAATCTGCCTCATGTCGTTTCGTTTCCTGATTGTTTGCCGCAAAATGTTTGATGGTTCCTGTGGAACCTGCAATATTAAGTCCCTGCAGCTGTGCGGCTCCCATTTTTCCGGTTAAAAACGGATCTTCGGAAATATACTCAAAGTTTCGTCCGTTCAACGGATTTCTGTGAATATTCAATCCCGGTCCGAGCAATGTATCTACACGGTTTAACCGTAGTTCAAGCCCTGTCATTTCATATAATTGACGCACCAGTTCACAGTTAAATGTACATCCGAGCAGCGTTCCGTTCGGAAGGGAAAACGCCTTTGTTCCGCAGTCCATACGTATTCCGGATGGTCCGTCCGATGCACATTCTGCCGGAATTCTAAACTTCCTCAAAGACGGAGTCAGTCCTGCAAATGCCGCTGCAGTACCCGGAGTCACCTTCGGACTGCACATGCCTTCTCCGCGGAACAGCATAATCAGATCCTCGTCCGATAATTGTGCCACAAATGTCTCCATGGAAATCTTTTTGTCATATACATCTTCCAGACGATAGCCTTTATCGCCAGTCTGTGAAATCTCTGCCGGTTTTTCCACGCGGTCATACGGACCATAGATCCGTTCCGGTGTATCGGAATATCCGATCACATCACCCGGCTTTCTTGTCATACGGGCAAACGGTTTCTGCGGTGCACAGACTTCCTCAAGCTGTTCAATCACCGTAAACGTCTGCGGATAACTGCCTGCCTTTTGTGCCGTCCGCACATCGGTTCCCACATAAATGGTATAAGTACCCTCCAGCAGCACAAAACAGTCCCTGTGTCCGGTTACACCACTGTCATCATAGGAGGCAAATGTATTTTTCGGAATCTCCAGAATAATATGCTCTTCTTCCCCTGCTGCCAGTTCCTTTGTCTTTGCAAATCCACAAAGAACACGCACCGGTGTATCCAGTACCCCCTGTGGGGCTTTGGCATATACTTCAAGCACTTCTTTCCCCGGTTTTGTTCCGGTATTTTTCACTGTTGCCTTTACACAGACCGTATGCTCGTCCTTTTCTTCTGCAGACGCTTGCACGGAAAAAGAAGTATACGACAATCCAAATCCAAACGGATACAAAACTTTATCTTTGGCAAATGTCTCAAAATACCGATATCCCACATAGATATCTTCTTTATAATAGTTTTTCTGTAAATCCCCGAAATTTGACGTGGATGGATAGTCACTGATATCCTCTGCAATCGTATCGGTCAGTTTTCCGCACGGATTCACACGCCCCATAAGTACATCACAGACACCGTTTCCACCTTCCTGACCTCCCTGCCATGCATAGAGTACCGCTGCCGGATCAAATTCTCTGACCCATTTCATATCAATGATATTTCCCACATTTAAAATAACGGCCGTGCGTGAAAATTGACTGCTCACTTTACGGATCAGGTCTTCTTCTGTCCGTGTCAACTTATAACTGCCCGGCTTGTCCGTATTGTCCTGGTCTTCCCCCGCCGTACGTCCAAGAATCACCAGTGCCACATCATCCCCGGATGCGGTTTGAAGCATCTCTTCCGTCACGGGCATTTCTTCCTGTGACCACGGAACCAGCCCCCATCCCTCACCTTCGTCATATGGATGGTCTTTGATCCATTTTTCGTAGATCCCAATCAGTTCTTCATCCAGCGCAATATCTTTGCAGGCGCGCAGCGCATCAAGGATTCCAACCACATAGCGTGTATTTACCAGTCCGCCCGAGCCAAGTCCGCTCTTGTAATAATGAAACGCCATGCGCCCAAATACAGCAACTTTATCTCCTTTTTTAAGTGGCAGGGTACTGTTGTCATTTTTCAATAACACGCATCCCTCAGCAGATGCAGTCCTTGCCAAATCTGCATATTTTTCCATATCCAATGCATATCTGCCCATTTAAAATCCTCCTGAAACTAATCATACCTTTTATTATACGCCAGTCACAAAGAAGATTGCAATTAGAAAATATGGATTTACCAATATTTCGGAAGCCCGTAACCAAAAAAGAAATAATAAAAAGAACCAGCCATTTTCCCCAGTGCCATGGCAATCATAACACCACTGAGTCCACGGTTGATATACAGACGCCGGAACAGGATCGGAAAAGTATTTAATATTTCTGCCAGTGCCACCGCAATACATCCCACAAAAATTCCCGCTGCAGTTCCATAAGCGCCCAAAATGACATGCGCCAGCCACGGATACGGCAGCTGTGCCTTCCACTCCACCACAGAAAATACGGCACCGGTCAATACCCCCAGTATAACCGTATTTTCGACCATCAGTATCCGTTCTCCAAAATTGCAGCGTTTGATCATGCGCGGAATGACCCCGATCACCAGAAGAAACGCAAACGTTCCGGCAGAAACCGCAATGCCGCAGGCTGTCGCAAGGCCCGCCATAAAAATGTGTCTAAGAAACATCGTGTTCATGCCCCTTTCTTCCCGCGTTCTCTATAAACGCCATATCGACATCCTGTTCATACTTTCGCATCTCAACCTGAATCGGTGTCGGATCTGAAGTAATTTTTTTCTTTCCGATATGGTTAAAGAATACCAAAATTCCCACTGCCAGTCCAAGACAGTAAAAAATTTCGATTTCTGATACTTTCGGTTTTTCTTTTCCCATCACCTGCTGATAAAACCGGTTGAACACTTCCCCCACGGACACGTCATTGTTAAATGCCATAATCGTAAATGCCGCTCCAAGAAAGATTACTACAACCATCACAACAACTTTAAGCGTCTCCAGCCATTTCGGTGCCATCGGTGCATCTAACAATTGCACCACAAAATCCTGTTCCCCGATACTAACAATTTCCACATCCGGGTAATCCGTCTGTATCCGTTCGATCACATTTAGCATCGAAAATACTTCCATTCGTTTTTTCTTTTTTCCTTCTTTTTTCTGGTCATCGTTTTTCTTAAACGTATACAGTGTTTTATTTTTTATTCCGGCACAGATTGCAGGATCTACACACTGTACAGACATCACATCCTGTATCTTTATTTTTGGATCATGGCAGACACTGTTGCGGTCTGCCTTCAGATAAACTATTTCCCGTTTTTCTTTCATTCTGCACCTCTTTGATTACTTATTCTCTATGGTAGTATGTGCAAATTCAGGAAAAGTACGCGGAAAAAAATATAATTGAAAAGCATCCTGTTAAATCACTTGATGATAAAACACGGTATCTGAACATTAAATTTTCAGTATATAGATACCTCACTGGTATCTTTTACATGGATTTTATCGACATAGATACCACCGAATTTAAAATAGCCAGTAAATAAATCCCAGCACCCAGCTTGAAAAAATTCCATACAAAATCACCGGACCGGCAATCTTAAAAATCTGGCATCCGATACCAAATACCTGTCCCTCTTTCTGGAATTCCACCGCAGAAGCACACACGCCATTTGCAAATCCGGTAATCGGAACCAATGCCCCTGCACCTCCCCAGTTGGCAAGAATCCCATATACATTACAGCTCGTCAGGATCACCGAAAGAAGAACAAGAAGTAAACTGCACCAAAGAGCGGCATCCTCTGCCTTAAGTCCGAATACCCCGGCTGCAATCTGTAAAATAATCTGTCCCAACAGGCAGATACCTCCCCCCAGCAAAAAGGCTTTTCCCATATTTGCCCACAGATTATGTTTCGGTGTCATCTGTTCGACATACTCATTATACTCCTGATTGCGCACTTCTTCCTGTTCCAGAGTCATCTTACTCATTTCATACATCCTCATCTTTCTTTTAAAATTACTTGTAGTATGTACGAAAATTGCAAAAATATAAGGTAACTATCGCTCATAGTTACCTTATAACCGGATGGAACGATGTCGTGACCTGCCACATGTCAGGTTCCTGTTCTCCCCAGGCAAACAGCTCATCCATCTGTGCATCATGATCCGCTGACGGCTCATAATTCTTTATGATCTGTATCAGATATTTTTCCTGTTCACTCTGCGGAGCCAGATTATCCTGCATCTGCAGAATCGCTTCCAGAATCTGTTCCGGTTCCATATCTGTCCGGATCTCTATGTTGTATAATTTTCTCATCAATCCCGCAGCATAGAAAAATTCGTAGTTTCCAAGCATCACGGATTTTTGCATATTACATTTTAAAATCACACTCTGACGTGCAATGGAAGGTACCATAGCATTCCCTTCTTTCCGACTGTCCCGTAATAGTTTTATTCTTCGTAACTATTCTTCCTTTTTCTTCTGTTCCTCTTTTTCCTTTTCTTCTAAAATTGCTTCATTCAGCTGCAGCATCTTTGCATCGAGGTTTGAAACAATTTCTGCACAGGCACGCAGATCCCGGCTGATATATTCCGGGGCATGCCCCTCAAATTTATAATAAATCTTGTGCTCCAGACTTGCCCAGAAATCCATTGCAATGGTGCGGATCTGGATTTCCACCTTTGTATCAACCACACGGTCCGATAAAAAGATAGGAACCGTCACGTGCATATGGAAACTCTTGTAACCGCTGACTTTCGGATTTTTGATATAGTCTTTTACACAGATCACGGTCAGGTCATTCTGTTTTCCGATCATCTCTGCAAGACGGTAAATATCCGAAGTAAACGAGCAGACAATACGGATTCCTGCAATATCGTTAATATAATTTCTCATATTCCCGATCGTACTCTCATATCCGTCACGCTTTAATTTTTTTACAATACTTTCCGGTGTTTTAATCCTCGACTTAATATATTCAATCGGATTGTACTTATGTATATGAACAAACTCGTCATTTAAAATCTCAAGTTTTGTTCCCACCTCTTTCAGTGCAGAATTATATAAAAACATCATAGTTTCCCAACTATCAATATCTTCCCCCAGCATCTGCGATGTTCCCATGTCATTCCTCCTCTTTCCTGCCACAATGGCAGACATTCCTTTCATAAATGCGAAAGCAGACCTCACACATGTATTAACGTGCTTTCCCATACGGTATTATCATATCACAAGAAACACGTTCTGTACGCAGAAAGCAACAAATTTAATATTTTTTTAATCTTCGTCTATCACCTGTATCTCCAGATAATCAAATTCTGTTTCCTCCACAAAATTGTCCTTGCCAAACCTCGTTCGCGCATGCCTTTGAAATTCCGCTATATTCGCATCAAACCAGATCGGTTTTCCCAGATCCCACTTCAGACAGACTTCTTCAAGCGCATGAAAAATCTTATGTGTACGTGTATCCTCCGTATCATCTTCTATGGTTTCCGATTTTAATAAGTGTGTATTTTCCCAGATTTTAAACCATATTTTCATTTTGCTCTCCCCGCTGTCTCTTACATTCATACATCAAAAGTGCTGCGGAAACGGCTGCATTCAGCGACTCCACCTTTCCCTCCATGGGAATCTTCAGATAGCAATCCGCACACTCTGCAATTTCATCAGACAGACCGTTCCCCTCATTTCCAATCAGGAAGCCACATGCCCCGGTAAAATCAAAGGCACCATAATATGTATCTCCTTTTAAATGTGCCGCATACAATCTGATATTCTCCTTATGCAGCTCATCAAGCAGATCCGGCAGATGCTCCGTGATCAGGTACGGAACACGGTAGATACTTCCCATCGTCGAGCGTATGGTTTTCGGGTTAAACAGATCCACCGTCGTTTTATTCATTATAATTCCCGTGATGCCGGCACCCTCTCCGGTGCGCACCATCGTTCCAAGATTTCCCGGATCCTGCACGCTCTCAAGAATTAAAAGATGCGTGTGATCCCCCTGCAAAAGATCGGACAGATCATACTTCGGCATGCGGACAATCGCAAGGATTCCCTGCGGAGTCTGTGTATCCGAAATTTCCCGGAATACCGCATCACTCACGACCTCATACCGGTATCCCTGCAGGCATTTTTCATGTTCCGGTTTTTCCAGAAAACTTTCCGACACGTAGACAGACACCACCGTATCCGCCGGTGCTTCCTGAAACATCTTTATTCCTTCCACAACAAAGACCTGTTCTTTTTTTCGTTCTTTCGCCCTTTTCATCAGCTGTGACAGATGTTTCATCTGCTGATTTGCACTGCTTGTAATCATATCATCCGTACAATCCTTTCCCATTACTTACTGTTTCCTTTTATGAAACAGTGTTTCCGGAATCGAGAAGCCAAAAATAATCCCAAATACAATGGCCAGGGCAATCTCAAAAGTTTCCAGCCCTTTTGCCGAGCATTTTGCCGGCATTCCGGATATCAGATAATATGCCGTATAATAGATACCGGCTCCCGGAACCAGTGGGAAAATCCCGGATACCAGATAAATCGTGGCAGGATTGCATCTTGCTACTGCCAGAATACGACTTAAAATTGTCAAAACAAAGGTTGCCACCAGACTGCCCAAAACCACATTCCCCGACTGCCTGTACAAAATAAAATAAACCAGCCAGGCAAGCCCGCCTGATACGCCACAGAAAACCAGTTCCTTTTTCGGTGCCGCAAACAAAATGGCAAAAGTAACCGTGGCAACCGCTGCAATAAAAAACTGAAGCACATAACTCATACCGGTAAATTTCCTCCATATCGCAACAACAGAATCGGCAGTGCAATGCCCACTGCAATGCAAAGTGCCGTAAGAAGTGCATCAATCAGATGGATCGTTCCGGACAAATAATCGCCATTATAAAAATCACGAATGGATGTTGTCAGTGCAATTCCAGGTACTAACGGCATAATTGCCCCGATCACCACTTTGTCATGCAAAACAGGTATTACACCCGCGGCCGCTGGCAGACTAAGCAAAGAGATCAGCAGACTGACATATACATTCGTTAAAAATCTGGAAACTTTACGCTTCCGGCACACAAACAATGCCAGCTGCTCTATCAGCCCTACAAAAAATGCATACAGTGCTTCCGGCAGATGCCCTCCAAACATGAAGGTAAACGCTGCACAACCGATTCCACATGCCAGTAACTGTACCGCATTCGCATAAACCGGAATTTTTTTGCACTGTTTCAACCGCTCTGATGCCTCTGCAACCGAACATTTATGATTACAGATATCTCGGGTCAGCTGATTTAAAGCAGCGAGTTTCCCCAGATGGGTTGCCGAAAGCGGAACATATCTTACCACACTGCAGGCATCCTCCCTGCTCTCATTTGCACTTGCAAAAATTCCGTTGGATAAAACATAAGCATCAAAATCATCCAGACCAAAAGCTTCCAATATGCGTATCACAGAATCTTCCACCCGGTAAATTTCTGCTCCGCACCGCAGCATCGCGTCCCCGATTTCTACTGCCAGTGTGAGAATTTCCTTGGTGTTGTCCATTGCCCGTCTCCTTGAAAATCCCATTGATTTCAAACCTAAAAATGCGGCAGAGAGAATTCCCTGCCGCACTATGTTCTCCAATAAAAGGAATAACTATACCAGTGTCTTTGAGATTTCGTACATGTACTCATCGACATCTTTCTTCATAGCCAGAGCTTCATCAATGTCGAAATCTACAAACTTGCCACCCTTATGTCCAATGACACGGTTGCTCTTTCCTTCGCAGAGAAGGTCAACTGCCATTGCACCCATTGTGGTTGCATAGACACGGTCCTTACATGTCGGGCTTCCACCACGCTGCATATGTCCAAGAATCGTTGCGCGTGTCTCAACACCTGTCGCTTCCTCGATACGCTTTGCCATGCTCTGTGAATGACCGATACCCTCAGCATTTACAATAATATAGTGCTGCTTTCCGTTCTTTCTTGCGTTGACTACCTGATCAATCAGACGCTGCTCATCGTAATCATATTTTTCCGGAAGAAGAATCTCCTCAGCACCGTTTGCAAGACCGCACCATAATGCGATATGTCCGGCTCCACGACCCATAACCTCAATAATTGAGCATCTCTCATGGGAAGTAGAAGTATCACGGACCTTATCAATCGCTTCCATGGCTGTATTAACAGCGGTGTCAAAACCAATGGTATAATCAGTACATGCAATATCCAGATCAATGGTTCCCGGAAGACCAATGGTATTGATTCCCAATGCAGCAAGCTTCTGTGCACCCTTGAAAGAACCATCTCCACCGATAACTACGATTGCATCGATTCCATGCTTCTTACAGATCTCCGCACCTTTCTGCTGTCCTTCCGGTGTGGTAAACTCCATACAACGGGCAGTCTGTAAAATAGTACCACCACGGGAGATTGTATCTGAAACGCTCTGTCCGTTCATATCAATAATTTCTTCGTTTAATAATCCAGCGTATCCACGCTTGATTCCTTTCACTTTCTTTCCTTTGGATATAGCCTGACGGACAACTGCACGGATTGCAGCGTTCATTCCCGGGGCATCTCCTCCACTGGTCAGTACACCAATTGTGTTAATCTCTTTCGCCATTGTGAAATCCTCCATTTATTAAAATTAAAATGAAATTCTTTAATCTGTTTTATTCTATACTTATTATGCGCGATTTTCAATGCCTTTTTCTACAACTTTTACATTTTTTTCGCCCAGAAATTCCGTCAAACGTGCCAAGAGCACAGAATTTGTACCAACCGCACGGTTTCTTGGCAATCTTTTAAAGGCTTTGACATCCGATATATAAATTACTACTTCATCATTTCCGTCCGAATCCCGGAGAATATCATACACCTGCTGTTCTTTCTCAGAAAAATCACTCTTTGTCGGAAACTGCAGCCAGAGTTCCTTTCTGGTATCGTCAAACGGAACGATCCGCTCGCAGATCACTTTTCCGTCCTGTTCCTCCTCCACCGTTGCGTGTCCGACTACGAAAATCTTCTCCTCATCATTCAAAAAGCGATTGTATCTCTCATAATCTTTTGGGAATACAATAATTTCCACAGAACCGGTCAGATCCTCCACTGTCAGAAATGCCATTGCCTGATTATTCCTTGTATATTTAACGGTTTTTGCTGCAATCATGCCACCCACAACCACATGCATATTATCTGTCACACGAATTGTGCCGCTTTCCTCTTCCCTGACAAAATCCGCTGCATTTGCCGTGACATTTTTCTTCATTTTACCAAGGTAATCTTCCAGCGGATGCCCGCTTAAATAAATCCCAAGCACTTCTTTTTCAAAGCCAAGCAGCACTTCCTTCGGGAACTCCTCCACATTCGGATAATGGACTTCGTAGTCCTTTTTATCTTCCTCCCCGACAAAATCAAACAGGCTCATCTGTCCTTCCAGCCCGGTCTTTTTCCGTCGCACGACATCATCTACAATGGACGTATAGACAATGGACATCTGATGCCGGTTACCGTCAAGCCCATCACAGGCACCTGCCTTGATCAGATTCTCGATCGCACGTTTGTTGATGTCCCGCTGCACCGTACGTTCAATGAAATCCTGCAGGGTGCGGTATGAACCACCTTTTTTGCGTTCCCCGATGATGCTGTCAATCACCGGACGTCCCAGGGATTTAATGGCATACAGACCATAGCGCACGGCATTTCCCTCTGCCGTGAATTCTCCCTGTCCCACATTGATATCCGGCGGGAGCACGGAAATACCGAGTTCCTTACAATGCAGCAGATACTCCGCGGCTTTTGCCGAATTGTCAATCACGGACGTCATAAGTGCTGCCATAAATTCCACCGGATAGTAAAACTTCAGCCACGCGGTCTGCACACTGATGACCGCATAGGCTGCCGCATGGGATTTGTTAAACGCATACTTTGCAAAATCCACCATGGAATCGTAAATACTGTTTGCCGCTTTCTCATCAATGCCGTTTGCCACACAGCCCCTGATGCCGCGCTCTGAATCTCCGTAGACGAAACTCTGCCGCTCCGCATCGATGACATACTGCTTTTTTTTGCTCATGGCGCGGCGGATGTTGTCCGCCTGTCCCATCGTATACCCCGCAAGCTGCTGTACGATCTGCATCACCTGCTCCTGATAAACGATACATCCATACGTTGGCTCAAGGATCGGCTGCAATTCCGGCGTCACGTAAGTAACGGTGTCTGCATTATTCTTTCCCCTGATGTAGTTTGGAATAAAATCCATAGGTCCCGGACGGTACAGGGAAATTCCGGCAACGATATCCTCGAAATTCTGTGGTTTTAACTCTTTCATGAAGTTCTGCATGCCCGCAGATTCCAGCTGGAACACACCCTCGGTGTGCCCGGTTCCGATAAAATCAAGCACCTTTTTATCATTCAAATCGATATGATCGATGTCAATGTCGATGCCTTGGGATGCCTTTACATTTTTGACGGCATCTTTTAATACGGTAAGCGTGCGGAGTCCTAAGAAATCCATCTTTAAAAGACCAAGTTCCTCAAGCTGTACCATATTGTACTCTGCCGTCGGTGTTCCGTCACTGGCACGCCCCAGCGGCACATAATTGCTCGCCTCTCCCGGATAGATCACAACCCCTGCCGCATGTACGGATGTGTGGTTCGGCAGCCCTTCGAGACGCTTTGCCATGTCAATCAGTTCGTGCATACGTGCATCCCCATCATAGAGGCTGCGGAATTCCGGGTTGACCTGCAGGGCACGGTCAATCGTAATGTTCAGTTCCATCGGCACCATTTTTGCCACACGGTCCATCTCCGCATACGGAAAATCGAGTGCTTTTCCAACTGCCTTGATGACACCGCGGGCTGCCATCGTACCAAAGGTCGTAATCTGTGTCACAGAATCCTTTCCATATTTTTCTGTGACGTACTCGATCACGCGGGAACGCTCCGCATACTCAAAATCCACATCAATATCCGGCATGGACACACGCTCCGGATTTAAAAAACGCTCAAAAAGGAGGTTATATTTGACCGGATCAATGTTTGTAATGCCGGTACAATAGCACACGCGGCTGCCCGCGCCGGAACCACGCCCCGGTCCGACCCAGCAGTCATGTGTTTTCGCCCAGTTGATGTAATCCCACACGATTAAGATATACTCGACAAATCCCATCTTCTGGATAATGCCAAGCTCGTATTCCATATCGTCATGGATCTTTGCACACTGCGTCTCATCGTACGCCGGATTGTCCGTATATTTTTCCTTAAATCCCTTCTCACACAGCGCATCCAGAAATGTCCACGCACTGTCATAGCCTTCCGGCGGTGCATATTTTGGAATCTGGTAATTGCCAAATTCGAGTGTGACATGGCAGCGGTCTGCGATTTTCTGCGTGTTGTCTGCGGCTTCTTTTGCATACGGAAACAGACTCCGCATCTGCTCCTCGCTTTTTACGAAAAACTGTCCGCCCTCGTAACGCATACGGTCTTCATCCGTAATCTTTTTACCGGTCTGGATACAGAGAAGGACATCGTGTGCCTCCACATCCGTTTCATAGGTATAGTGGATATCGTTCGTGCAGACAAGGGGAATGTCCAGTTCCTGACTGATCCGAAGAAGCCCCTGGTTGACCGTCTTCTGATCCGGGATGCCATGATCCTGTAATTCCAGGAAATAGTTGTCTTTTCCAAAACAGTCCTGGTATTTTTTTGCAATGCCTTTTGCCTCTTCATAAAATCCACGCACAATATAGCGCGGCACTTCTCCCGCCAGACACGCCGACAGGCAGATCAATCCCTCATGGTATTTCTGCAGCGTCTCAAAATCCACACGCGGCCGGTAATAATACCCTTCCGTAAACCCGATGGAGACGATCTTCATAAGGTTCGCATAACCGGTATTGTTTTCCGCAAGCAGGATCAGATGGTAATACCGGTCCTCGCCATGGCTGGTCTCGCGGTCAAACCGGGAATTCGGCGCCACATAGATCTCACAGCCAATCACCGGATTAATATCTGCTGCCTTTGCCGTCTTGTAAAATTCCACCACACCATACATATTGCCATGATCGGTGATCGCGGCACTGTTCATCCCCAGTTCTTTCACACGGCTTACATATTCTTTTATTTTGTTGGAACCATCGAGTAATGAATATTCCGTATGTGTATGCAGATGTACAAATGCCATGATTGTTTCCTCGCCTTTTTCGTTCATTGTGGTATCCCACATGTGTAACTATTATATCTATTTTCGGCTGTTATGACAAGTTTTCTCTTTCTCAGGAAACACCACAACTTTTTCTACATCGCTTTACATAATTATCCTTTTTCGATATTCTCTAGGTGTGATTTTATATCTTTCCTTAAACACGCGGTTAAAAGTTCTTTGACTTTCAAATCCACAATCAAGACATATATTTGTAATGGAATCCATTGTGTTTTCCAGTGCCGCAACTGCATAATTTAACCGGACTCCATTCACATATTTACTAAAATTACAGTGAAAGGTTTTTGCAAACATTCTTGACAACACATATTTACTTACACACAATTCATATGCCATTTTTTCAAGGCTGATGTTTTCCCTAAAATTTTTGGCCACGTATTCTACCGCATTATAAATCAGGTCATCACTCCCTACCGCACTTTTATCCATCATTGGCATTGTTGTGAAAACATGTGCAAGGATCATCTGTGCATATGCCTGTATCATCCGGGGATCCCCCTCTGTTATTCCGGTCAGATATTTTATGGCATTTACCACATCCGGATGCACCTGCTCTTTTTTTACAACCGGGTTCTTCGGGCTGTATATCTGCAATTCCCTGTAATAGGAAGGAAACAGTGTTGGTTCAAGGTACAGGAATATTACCTTGTTTTCTTTTTCCCCAAACACCTGATAATGATGTATTACATTTGGAAACACAACTGCAAAATCCCCTTCATCCATATGGAACAATTCCTGTCCCACTCCAAGTTCTATTTCTCCATCCGTTACATACACTACTTCTATTGCCTCATGTAGATGCGGCGGCACATGTACTGGCTTCTTCCACTCCGCGGATACTCCTGTATTTCTGTTTTCATATACCAATAGCACTTACAAGCAACTCCTTTTATTTATACTCCCTGTTTCTCCACTCCCCTTCCTGTTTTCATTATTCGTCCGACCAAATCCACTGCAGGTCCCAGCAAAATCACCATCAATATCGTTATCACACCAACTTCACCTCCGGCTATAACACCGATACACACATTCCCATAACGATAACCACAATCAGCATATGGTAAATGAATAATCTATATTATCTTCTGCACTGATACGATATTCCTCTTCCACATCAGTTCCCCAGCTGTCGATGCCTCCAACACCTCTTACTGCACCATATACACATAAAACGGTTCTTCTTGCCGGTGGCAGTTCTTCGTGGTGAAGGGCATTTTCAATCTCAGATGCTGTATAAGGCAGACAGGAAAATGCAAATTTTTCGCCATTCTTTTCAATGCGCAGTATCTGTGATGAACTGTCTGTCCGGCTGTTATCAAGAGCCGTATGTCTTGTAATCTCAAGCCACTCTGTATCCATTCTCATACCACATTCCTGCGGAACAAGATATTGTGTAAGACTCAGGTCTTCAATCTCATAGATTCCTTCTTTTGCCCCCGCTTTTCTGTCAGGATATGTTTCCCCGGAGAGTCCCTTATATAAATATTTGTCTGCCAGTGTCGGCATAATAAATCTCATTCCAAATACAGGTAATTCTGGAAGTCCCTGTACCCCATGATAATGTACATCCACGCGAATCTTTCCAGATACATCAACGGTATAGCTTACAAGAACCGTTGTCTCCGGAGTGGTTATGGTCTCGTATGTGTATGTTACGACAATTTCATCCGCATAAACATCACCACCATAGCTATTATTATCAGGGGCATATGGGGTCTGCTCCTTGCCATCCATGATGACCTTTATTCCCTTACAGTCAATGAACATATCTGCGGAAAGCCAGCTTCCGCTTTTAATGTGAAACCTGCTTCCCCTGTCATTATCTGTCAATGCTCTCCAGAAAGTAGGTTTTGGACAACGGTACAGCCACTCATATCCATTTTTAACGATAGATTCCAGTCCGCCTTGTGCATAGGAAAAAATATAATCAAATCCCTCACCATGTACACCAAGTGTATAGTCACCATAGACCACTCTTAATTTATCTGTATAAGCCATAGTAATACCTCACTTCCTGCATTGCCGGTTTCTCTTTCCTGTCAGCAAATACGATTCCATTTGCTGAAAATTCATAGTCTGCCGGTTTATCATCAAAATCCCCTCCATAGCGTAAAACATCTTTTCCTGTCACCGGATCTTTTACCATAATTGCCTGATCAATAAAATCCCATATAAATCCGCCATGATACCTATCATATTTGTCAATCAGCTTCATATAAGAACCAAGTCCTCCCATGGAATTTCCCATATCATGCATAAATTCACATAAAATATATGGTTTCTTCGGACTATTATTCAGGTATTCCTCTACATCCTCCGGTTTTGCATACATTCTTGTCTCTAAATCAGAAATAGTATCCTCATATGCCCTATTATAATAAGAACTTTCATAATGAACCAGTCTTCCATCCTGCTTTTCCGCAAAATAAACATTCATTGCCTCAATGTCATCTCCTGCATAGGATTCATTTCCTAATGACCAGAAAAGGATGGACGTATGATTTTTAAAAGTTTCAAAATTGTTTTTTGCACGATCAAGCACAGCATCTCTCCACTGTGGAAAAGACCCCGGTACATTACACGATGGCTCGATTGCCCCCAGCTTCTGGAATGAACCATGGCTTTCCAGATTTGTTTCTGCCATCACATAAATACCTGCATTGTCGCACATATAGTACCATGGTATCTGGTCAGGATAGTGGCAGGTACGAACAGAATTAATATTGTTCCTGAGCATACAGGATATGTCTGCTTTCATATCTTCCACACCAATGCATCTTCCTGTTTTTGCATTCCACTCATGACGGTTTACTCCTGTGATAACAAGTCGTTTTCCATTCAGATAAATTACTTTATCTATAATCTCTATTCTTCTGAAACCGATATCATAAGGAATTACCTCTGCCAGAGAACCATCCTCTGCTTTAAGCTCAACATAAGCATGATATAAATATGGATTATGATTATCCCACAGTTTGACATTTTCCAAATCAACACAAATCGTGCCTTCCATATGGCCGTTTTCTTTCGTTAACTGTATGGATTTCTCTACTAATACATTTTCTTCCCTGTCTTTTAAAATAAAGCATGCAGTTACATGCTGACTGTCAGGTGCAGATACCTTCATGCTAGTCGATACCCTTCCGCTTACATTATCCTGATTTAACACAGGTTTAAACCATACATCCTCCAGATGAACATCCGGTAATGCCTTCAACGTAACATTTCTGAAAATTCCAAAAAATCTGAAAAAGTCCTGATCCTCCAAAAATGCCGCTGTGCTCATCTTATGTACCTGCACTGCCAGTACATTTCCTTTTTCCTTAATATATGGTGTCAGATCAAACTCAGAAGGTGTAAAGCTGTCTTCGGCATACCCTATAAACTGGCCATTCAGCCACAGATACATAGCTTCTTCTACACCTTCGAAGCAGATATGGATTCTTTTTCCACACATACTCCTGTCCAAATCAAAGTATTTGATATAAGAGCCTACCGGATTGTACTGTGCCTCTGAAAACATTCCTTCTTCTGCTCCGGTTGCCTCCATGCTATAGGCTCCTCTGTGGTACTCTTTTCCTTCCCACGGATACATCGTGTTGATGTAACGGATTTTATCATATCCAGCCAGTTCGATATGTCCTGGAACCATAATTTTATCAAATCCTGATGCATCAAATGTTTCCTTATAAAAATCAACAGGTCTTTCCATCACATTTTTGCTGTAAGCAAACTCCCATTGACCATTTAATGACTGTAATAATGGATTTTTTTCTTTTTTCATGTCTGAATAATCCAGATAATAACAATGATCACTATGTGATTCCAATTGATTTACCTTAAACACTTCCGGATTGTCCAGCCATTTCATATCAGCGTTCATATTTTCCCTCTCTTTCCATACACCCCATACAATTTCTTTCATTCCACTATATTCCACGTCAACACTCCTCCATCTGTTCTCTAAGTCGCCGGTTCGCTGCTTCCACATTCATTTCTGACATAATAAATGTAATGACTAATGACAGGATCATTGGAATCCATAAATACATAATGTGAAGCATATTCATGCAGGATGCAGGCTGCACGGCCGCTTCCTTGACAAATCCGCTTGCATCAAGCAGCCATCCGCAGAGGGCAACTCCGATTCCACCCCCGATTTTGGTTCCAAAGGATGTACAGGAATACATGGTTCCATCAATGTGTTTATGTTTTGTCAGGTATGTGTATTCTGAACAGCTTGCCACAACAGCTCCCATATCTCCCTGCCATGGTGCCATTCCAAGTGCTGCGATTGCGGTAAAAGCAAGCATCAGCGGAACACTTCCCATATAGCCTGCAAAAATAACACCGACACGGCCGGCTGTTCCAAGAATGTATCCTGCAAGATTCATTCGATATAATCCCTTCATCTTTTCCACAAGCATAGGTGTAATACACATTGCGATGATGACAGGGATATTAATTGCCCAGGAAAAGACCGAATATAAATCTTCATTTTTCAAAACATAAATCATATAGTAAATGCCCATATTTAACATAGCAGAATAGATCTGCTGACAAATATAAGTAACACAAATCATAAGATAATATTTATTGGAAAATAAAAGTTTTGCGGCTTCAATCAAACCATATTTTTCTTCTGTCTGTTCTCTGCCTGCCTTTAATTCTTCCTCCGGAAGTTCTTTGATTGAGAATACGGAAATTGTGTTTACAATCAGTCCGATTACTGCGTATATGATTGCTACGGTTCTCCATGCAGCAGCTCCACCGCCTGCCATTCTTACAAACTGAACGGTGATAGATTGAATGATCAGACTTGTTAAAAACGCAAAAATAAAACGGAACGACCCCATTTCTACCCGTTCTTTGCTATTTTTTGTACAAAACGTAACCAGTGATGCATAGGCAATATTGTTTGCAGTAAAAAATACTGCATTCAGCAAAGTATATGCAATAAAAAACCATGCATACTGTGCTGTTTTTCCAAGACTTTCCGGTATTGCAAAGTTCGCCACAAGCGTTACTGCACAGCCAATATATGCATAAAGCATCCACGGTCTTGCTTTTCCAAGTCTGCTCTTTGTTTTGTCAATCAATGTACCAAAAAACATATCACTGACACCGTCGAATAATTTTGATACCATGATCAATGTTCCGACAACTCCCGGATTTAACCCTACCGTATTTGTCAGATACAACATTACAAATGAGGAAAGAAATGCATACACGACATTTCCTGCCAGATCTCCGGTTCCATACCCCACCTTGTTATACCATTTCAGGTATTTCTTTTCTTCCATGTGAAACTGCTCCTTTCGATGATTCTTATTTTTGTTCCCACAACTTTGTTATGGATAGTATATAAAAACTGATGTCAAAAAACCATATCATAAATTACACAAAACATGCACAAAACAGTATAATTAACAAAAACCATTTTCTTTATTCCTTTCTTTTGTTATTTTTGACATGTACTTTTATTGACTTTCATTTTCCAGCACGTTAATTTATACAAAAAATACCATTATTTCAAACGTTTAAAATCTAAATAGACAAGACATGCATAAAATGATAAAATTGCATCATGAGCCAAACATAAATTTATGTATTTCAGATTATTATTTCATGAACATTTTCAATTATCATATGGGGGTCTCAAATGTATACCAATAATGCATATCTGAATAACTCAACAATTGACAGAAAAGATAAATCCAAGCCACTTGTCGTAACCATGTGTGGGACTTACAAGTTATATACGCACCCTAAACTTCCCACCTGGAGACCACGTGGCAGAGTTGATTTTCAGTTGATCTTTATTGCTGCCGGGAAAGCTCATTTTCATTTTGACAACGATGAGGAAGAAACGATTGTTCATGCTGGTCATATGGTTTTATACCGCCCAAGAGAACCCCAGAAATATGAATACTATGCCAAAGACCAGACGGAGGTTTACTGGGTTCATTTTACAGGAAACAATGTCACCAATCTGCTCCGTTCCTATGGATTGACAAATGATAAAAGGGTGTTCCAATGTGGTTCCGGTTCGGAATATCAGTATCTTTTCCGTGCCATGATAAAAGAATTACAAATGTGTCAGGATAGCTATTCTGAAATGCTTGAAATGTATTTAAGACAAATTTTTATAAAACTACAACGCCACTTTAAATTTTCTGTCAACACAGTGAACTCCCATGCTGCTGAGGAAATAGACAAAGCAATTTCTTATTTCAGTGAGCATTACAATGAACCAATCAGCATTGATGACTATGCCGAACAAAATCATGTCAGTGCCAGTTGGTTTATCCGTAATTTCAGATTATATGCCGGAATCACACCAAAACAATTCATTCTGCAAAAAAGAATATATAATGCCGAAGCACTGCTTCAGAATACACAATATAATATCAATGAGATCGCACAAATTGTCGGATATGATAATCCACTGTATTTCAGCCGGATTTTTCAAAAGACAAAAGGGCTGTCACCTTCTGAATATCGTAAAAACATATAAAAAAATGCAAAAAGCAGAGGATTGGAATCTCTGCTTTTTGCAATTTTTGTCCATTTATTTTTTTATTTTGGCAAGTAATATCCCCTTTCGTGTTTTATAATGACAACGTAAACAGAAAGGAGATGAACTTCCATGAGAAACAAATTCCACAACTTTATTGAAAACTTTCTTAGCTTTTATGAAACTTTCTTTACGAAAGGATATTATCATTTTTAAATATTATCCCATACCTTCCTCAATCTCCCCATTCGTCAAATCATATCTCATATCAAAAAATCCAATATCTCTGCCTTCCGGGCTGTCCCCATTCTAAGGAATTGTCAGCCAATCACTTTTTTTCAAATGTCCCGGCACTACTGAAACGGTTGCAGAAAAACAAACACATATTGTTAAAAATTTGACAAAAAGAAAAAAAGTGCTACAATAATGCTAATTTCAGGCAAAAGGAGTATCCCAGACATGAAGACAGGACTTGTAGTAGAAGGCGGCGGCATGAAATGTGCCTACAGCGCAGGCATTCTTGACCGCTTTTTAGATGAACACATTACATTCGATTACTGCATCGGCGTATCGGCCGGATCTGCAAACACAGCAAGCTATCTCGCCGGACAACGCGGGCGCAATCTTCGTTTTTATGTAGACCATCTGAACGAACCTGGTTATATGGGCGTCAAAAATCTGCTACGCACCGGACAGTTTTTCGGTCTTCAGTATATTTATCAGACACTGACCAACTCCGATGGAGCTGACCCGATCGATTATCCTGCCATCGTGGAAAATCCGGCCGAGTTCGAGCTTGTTGCAACCGATGCTGCAACCGGAAAACCGGTGTATTTTACCAAAGATGATATGAAACAGGATGACTACCGTGCCATTATGGCAAGCTGTGCCCTGCCTGTGATGTGCCGTCCGATTTCTTTTAAAGATCAGACATATTTTGATGGCGGATTATCCGATTCTGTTCCGATTATGCGCGCATTTGCAAAAGGATGCGACCGTGTAGTCGTGATCTTGAGCAAACCGCGCAGCTTTGTAAAGCAACCGGAAGGCTTCCGGCACATTTACCGGCATGCCCTGCGTAAATATCCGCAGACAATTGCAGCACTTGACAACCGGCATCTGATGTACCGTCAGAATATTGCCGATGTAAAAAAACAGGAATCCGCTGGAAAAGCGCTTGTCTTTGCACCTTCGAAAGAATTAAAGATGAGTACCTACGCGCGTGATGAAAAGTTAGAACAGGAGTTGTATGATCTGGGGATTTCCGACTTTGATGCACGCCTGAACGAACTGCATACATTTCTTTCCTAAAAAAACAGATAGCGGATATTTATCATCCGCTATCTGTTTTTAGTTCTATTTTCCTATTGTATATATGCCTTCCACATACTATATTTTCTTTACACATATCGAATGTGCAGTCTTTTTATATTTGACTGCATTTCATTGGATATTTCATCCATTTTTCCATGTGTACTAATTAGATATTGGAGAGAAATTTCGTGCAGAACAAAGATTCAGTTGTTATTTTATTATTGTTTTGTAACTATTCAGATATTGAAAGCTGGAGACTTCCATGTAACAATTCTGATAGAAAAACAGCCTCTATATGACACCTTTTCCTCTCCACCACTACAAAGGAGAAGAAGATGCATATGAGCAAAAAGTTCGAAGTTCTTACCATTAGTGATGATTTTATGTTTGGCATTATCATGCGCAATCCAAAGTACTGCAAACCGTTTTGGGAAACAATACTGAATATTAAGATTTCGCGCATTGAGTACCCACAAGACCAGAAAACGATCAATCTTTCTCTCGATGCCAAAAGCATCCGACTAGATGTCTATGTTGAGGACGATTCCAATACAGTTTACAACATTGAACACACAGTTAAAACAGAGTTTTGTAATCTTTGTCTGCACCTTTGATCCGTTCCATATCGGCAGACATGTCTATACTGTCGAAAACCGCTGTGTGGAAGATACAAATCTGTTGCTTAACGATGCTACACAGAAAATCATTTTAAATACAAAGGGAATTTTTGACCAGACAACAATTAATGTATCCGTTAATTATTATTGATGATGATGTACTATCATTTCCCACAGAAAGGCTTTAAAACTTCCATAAATCAAGTATGCGGCTCTAACCACGGTTAATTAGTTGCTCTCTCATTCCATACACGGCATTCCTTAGTTTTCACAAACTATCAGATAATGGGAATCGCACTAACTTAGTTAATACAATTCCCATTATTTTCTCCGCAATGTTATATTTTTTGTCTCACAAGCTGCGCAAGTTTCATAGAAACAGAGCATAATATAATTGCCAATGATATCATTATAGAAATTTCTTCAAAATTTCTAATTTGCATTCCAACTATAATCATTAACAATTCTATTATACATACCATTCTGGCACATTTTTTACTTGCCAACAATTCTATTTTATCCATATCTATATTAGGATGATTCATCGTACCTACAATCAAAAGATAACTAGCCGCTATACAGGTAAAAACAAGCAACAATTTTGAATATGTATACATAATATTTTTCACAAGCAAAACACCTATAAATGTCCCGATGGTTGCCACGTAGCATGCTTTAAACGTCTTCATATGAAAACCACCAGTTCTTCTTCGTAAAGCCAAAAATGAAATAAGAAAAATCACCCCATTCACAAATTCCTGCATACATATAATTACCACAAGTATTGTTCCAACTGTCAAACTTTCTTCTACCAATAGTTCCATAGCATACTGATAATATTCCCTGTTGTCTTCCATAATCAGATTTTTTTCCTGCATTTGATCCAGACAATTTTTAATTATTTGATCTAACATTATCTCCACTTCCACCAACTCAATATTCAAACAAACCAATAGACTATAAAACTAATAACTACAAATATTGGCAGCAAAAACAAAATCCACCCTGTAATCAAACCAAATTTTTTTGGCGTTTCTCCCCGGACTTTAGCCCTGTGCCGTCGAATCAACGATATAATCAAGACAATAAGACCTATCGTGCTGATTGTCCCGGCAATCACCATTGCAATTACTCCAGCTATTACCATGTATGCAAAAATCATTGTCACAAACGCCATAACTTTTTCTCCTACTGTTCCTTTGTCTACCACTCCCAATAAACATCATCATAGCCCACGCTTTTCTGCGCATCAGAAAGATCTATGTCTTTATCTTCCATATTTGCCTTTTCTTGTTTTTTGGTATCAATTACAAGTAAATCTGTCACCCCTTCATATTCTGGATGATCCCTTACTGTAGCATACACCCCATAAACAATCTCATATGTTTTCCCTGTATCGGTTTTTACATTATCAATTTCTATACTTCCTCCCCATATAATATATCCATCTTCATCCCATGTTGCATCCCCAAAATCACGAACAGGTTCACCATAGGATATAATTTCTCCGTCTAAAAAACCCATCCATTTTTTGATATCATTTTCTAATTCCGGATGTTTTTCTTTCGCAATCGGACTAAACTGATCTGCTATTTTCTCTGCATCACCGGATTTTATCCCCTGTAGTATTGTTTTTGCCTGCTCAATTGCTTTTTCACTTTTGGATTTTACATGCGGTTCCCCACCTGCCGAAACTGTGCATGCACTCAATACGATTGCCAGCATGATTACCAGCATTACTACTATCGTGACACTTCTATTTTTTTCTAACCGCTTTATTTCATTTTCCATATTCTATCGTCCATATATCATCATATTCCACTCTAACTTGCGAATCCTCTTTGTTTTCTTTTTCTGCATCCAAATCACGAATTAATAAATCTGTCACTCCTACGCAATCTGAATGATTTTTAAATACAGAATATGACCCCATACCTATGCAGTAAGTTTTTCCGGTATCCGTCTTCACATTATCAATATCAGCTTCCATAACCAACATTTCCACTCCTGATTCCCCGGTATTTAACGATCCTCTTTCTGTTGTTGGCGGATCATAAGATATAATATTGCCATCAATATATTTCATCCATGCTTTTATATCTGTTTGCAGCTCCGGATGATTTTTTTTGATATAAGTGCAAAAAATATCTGCTATTTCTTCGCAATTTTCTGACTGAATGCCATCCATAATGATGTCAGCCTGTTGCAGAGCTGTTTGGCTATAAGAATCAACGTATACCTTTGTATTATCTTCTTTAATTGCATTACATCCCATCAAAAAAAAACAACTGAATAAACATAAAATGTCATTTACGATCATTTTTTTTTTCATCATTTTCCTACCATCCTTCCATTATCCAGAGCAGTACATAGTTCCATTACCAGTATTATTATAAATGTTTTTTGGGCATTATTTATTTAATTCCTTCGTACCAATATATCCAAATCAAATAATTTTTATCATCAAAAATCAAATACTTATTATTCGCGGTCTTTCTATCCCCTTTATAATTTCTGCCAGCATTCCTAATCCCTTTATATATATCTATATGTTTTGATAAATCAACATACCCAATAGCTGCCATGTTATTACAATTTGTATTTCTGAATTGAGAATTATCTCCACTAAATCCTGTAATCCACCATTGACCACCATATGGATACCAGTTAAATATCGTATCGATCTGCTTCCCATTGTTAGAATATCGATACAAACTCAAACGCATTGGTACTTCAAAATCAATGGCATCATAATGTTTTGTTCCAGCATGGGTTCTATCATATTTGTACAACCCTATTTCTGCTCCACTATGCAAATTCCAGTAATTCCCTTTCCACATCCAAAGCGCATACTCTTCATTTCCTACTTTGAATGGAAAATCTTTTTCATTCATCTTTGTTCCAATCCGGAATACTTCATCATAAAACACATTATATCCAAAACTTCTTTGCCAAGTTTCTACCTGGGAATGATATGCCTCATCATCTGTATCTTTTACAAAATTTAAAATAGCTGCCCCCGCCTCCGTTGCTTCCTTTCCACTTGTAAATCTTTTTAAAAACTTTGCAAAGCACTTAATCTTTTTTTCATTTTGGTTTACGGTATTTCTCATATCCAATGCCCATTCGACAATTTGGTGTACCGTCTTCTTGGTGGTTCCTTTCTTCATTCCATTATTTATATATTTTTGCAGCTGTTTCTTTGAATAATCATGTTCAAATTCATATTTTCTGCTTACTCTTACTTTCTGTTGGTCAATATGCGCATTCCATAATCCCATCGGTTCATTTGCATTATTAGGATCTGGATCTTTCGGTGCAATAATATTTCCATTTTTAAACGATACTCTTCCATCATTCAGTCCATCTCCATCACTATCACTACTACATGGATTTGATTTCCCCAATAATACAAGTCTCATTTTTTTCCCATTATCGCAATATTGTGGTCTTGTTACAAGTATTTCTTCGCCATCGCTTAATCCATCCTCATCACTATCAGCTTTGTATCTATCCGTTGTTATTTTTACCCCGTTAAACAAAGTCAAATTATCTTCTGCATAATCACATAATCCATCTCCATCACTATCCATCTGTAAATCAATTCTTTGATTACATTTTTCAAATACATCCTTTATCTTCGTAGCATCCGTTGCCATATAAAATGCTCCATCTGTATCTTCAGCCAATGGTTTTAGATATTTTTTAAAATAATTTGTTGCAGTTCCAAGCCCAATGGTATATATTCGGATATCTTTTTCTTTTGCCTGCTGTACGGTTACATCATGCTCTTCTAAATTTTTTGAAGCACTATCCGTAAGCACTATCATGATCTTAAGTGTTTTTATATCACTTGACTCATATAGTGAAAATGTATTTTTTACCGCTTTATACATTTCTGTACTGCCACTCGAAGAAAAATAATCGGTAGTAAGATATTTTTCGGCTTCTGTTTTATTTGTCACAAGCTTCTTTGTTAGTTTCTTAGATTCATTACTAAATCGTACTATACCTATCTTACAGGAATCCGGTAGATTTTCTATCATACTCTTTGCTGCTGAAAGACGTTTAAAAGATTTATCATTTGTCTTCATGCTCCCTGTATCATCCATAACAAAAACAACTTCAGCATTATTATACACATCGATTGGAGAACTATCAATCCAAGTAAATGATTTTTCATACTCTTTCCTGTTTAATAAAATATATTTTGAAAAATGTGTTGTTTCGGTTGTCGCCGTATTTCCATGAATGGATGTTGGCATTTCCTCCATTCCTATGTTTTCGTTATAATAATAAATTATCGGGTCAAAATCCTTATCTTTTAATAATTCCTCGTCAAATGTAAAAGACAACTTTGCAGAATCAAACGTTCCATCTACAGAAAATTCATATGCATTTCCAATGTATCCAGGCATTTCTTTTGGAAAAAGGAATTCAGTTCCGGTTGGTTTTACCGTAAGTGTTTCAACCTGTTCACCATTTAAATCAATCGTAACAGATGCCTGCACTTTTCCATCACCTTCCGCTTGTTCTGTAACATGAAAACTTTCTTCTTTTTTCAGTGGATCTGTCCCTATTTCAATTTCTTTTTTATCTGAAACTTCATCCCCATCAGAGTCCTCATTCACTGGATCTGTCCCATATGTATTTATTTCTTCAAAATCATTCAATCCATCCCCATCGGTATCCTCATTCATCGGATCTGTTCCAATCTCCAATTCCTCTTTATTTTTTAAACCATCTTCATCACTATCCTCTTCCCCATCTTCTATGCCATTTTGATCACTATCCGACATTGTCGGATCTGTTCGCAACTGATCAATTTCTATTCTATCATTTATTCCATCTCCATCTGTATCTTCTTTCAATGGATCTGTTTCTAATATTCTCTCTAACTCATCACTTAAACCATCTTTATCTGTATCTGTTTCATCTATATAATTAAACCAATCTGCATAAAGCACTAAATCTTTTACAATAGGTGTTTCATCCGGAATAAAATATTCATCTCCATTTACATCTGTACTCCATCCCAAAAAAACATATCCATCTTTTTGTGGATTTTGTTCTGGTTCCTGCATATATTTACCTGTTTCCACAATTTGATCCTCTGGTATATTCGTAACTCCATCCGGATCAATATTAAGTTCAAAATGAATCGTCTTATATTGTTCAGCTTCATCATTATATGAATACAAATGATATGCTTCCGGCTCCATTTCCTTTTTTCCATTTATTCCATTAAATCCAAATGAAATAGTTTGCCCCGCCATTATATTACTATTATATCCAGCATTTTGAATTATATAATGATTTTCTTCATGTAATTTGATTTTCCCATCCCAAATATTTGTAATTTGACGCGCAAAATCCATTTCCAATACCCAATCTTCTAGTGTCTGCTCTGTATTGTTTGTAATTAAAACTCTCCCTGTAAAGCCATCTCCCCAATCACTATCCAACTGATATTGAATTGTATAATCATCTTTTTTCACTTCCGAGCTATCGCCAACCAGTTTACATTCTTTTGGAAAGCCTGTAAAACTTTTATTTCCACTAAAACCAAATTCAATTGATTTTCCTGATTCAATATCCTGATTCCATGTAACATTTTTAATTATATAGTTTGCATCTTGATGTGACTTCACTTCAGCATTCCAGATATTTGTAATATCTTCTTCATACACCCACTGCAAATACCAGTTTTCAATTGTTTCCTCACCTATATTTTCAATTTTTACATTAGCATTATATCCACTATCCCAATGTTCTTTCAAACTAATGATTATCTTATATTCTTTCTCCTGATATACAACTTCCAAATTATTTTCAACTATCTCTGTCGTTTCTTTTTCTTCATCCGCGTAAACCTTCCATTGGGCGAAAGTTACCATAAGTGTCATTACAAGTATAATGCTCACTGCTCGTTTCCATTTTATTTTCATAAACTTTACTCCTTATCTTTTTATTTTTTCTTTGGTCTTTTAGGTTGATGATAAATTCCCGCACAAAGTGGCGGCCATGATAATTTCTGCTTATCCACTTCTCTTGTAGCAATTTTCCAAAGCACTTTTAATGTTTTTTCTGACAGCTTCAACATTTTATTTTTCACTTCCTTTCTAAACTATTATTTAAACTTTATATTCTACCTCCATTTTTACATTATAAGAATAATTTTCTCCAAGCAAGCCTATGAACAAAAAACAGCATTACTGGTACAAAATTCGACCATTTATCACAACAAAAAAGAGAACCCTTACATAATATCTGTAAAAGTTCTCTTTTCAGCTGCTTGAATCTCTATTCTTCCATCCAGAATAAAATAGTCACAATAAATTTTCCCTGTATTTTTTTTATACTGTAATTTCCACCATAAGATGTGATCACATGTTCTACATTTTTTAATCCTATTCCGTGTAGTCCCTCTTTCTTTTTCCTATTCATTTCGCAATATGTATTTTTTACGGATAAAATAATTTTTCCCGATTCCTGAACACATTTAAACCAGATATGCTTTTTGTCTTCGCATAATTTGCAGGCTTCAATTGCATTATCAAGCAAATTTGCAAGCAATATCGTCACATCATTGTAAGCCATCCTCCAGCCAGATAAATCATTAATCTTTATCGTAACTCCAATTCCACTTTCCTGTGCTTCCTGATATTTTGCGTTGAGAACCGCATTTACAATCATATGATTCGTATCAATAACATTCCATACATCCGCACCCACATTACACATCTGCTCCAAATACTGCTCTGCCTCCTTGTAATTTTTTTCATCAGCAATGTTCTGACACACTGCATCTGATTCTGGTAATCATGTATAAAAGCCGTCTGCTTTTGATATAATTGTATTTTTCCCTCTGCTTTCGCCATGGACACCATATATTCTCTTGTCCTGACTTCTTTCTGAAGGATATCATAGAGCAATCCATAAATAAAAACATTGAGTCCTACCAGTGAAAATGCCAACACTATAGGGATTTTTCCAGGTCCCGCCTGTGAACTCTGAACGACCACCAGCATCCATGTGATCATAAAAATGGTGAATATCGGAAATACCAGAAACTTTATCCATTCTCTCTTCGAGAGTGTTTCTACTGCCGATTTTCCGAATATTCGTCTTACAAAAAGAATAATTATAAATAAGAACATTTTCCCAAGCAATGCAATCAGCCATGCTTTCCACCCATACACTTTTGTTTCCCCTCCCATACGAAATTGCAAAATGTCATTACAGGCATATGCCAATACATCCACAACCAGAAGAAGGGCATAGTACAAGGCTCCCATTCCCAATGCTTCGAAAAATTTCATTTGAAACATTCCATACATCGATACCGCAAATAAAAACCAGACTGTTGGCATTTTCCAAAAAGGAATTGTTGCAAAAAGATAGATTACCGCCGTCATACACCCTGTCAGCCCAATAAATTGCAAGATTTGTATTTTCTTTGTAAACCGAAATTTTGAAAACGTTTGAAAATACAGACAGCAACATATCGTCTCAATTAAAATAAAAAACAGATTTTCCACAAAATCAATCATTTCTGTTTTTCCACTCCTCATACTGCATTTCCACCACCGCATAACGCTCTCGCGGAATCGGCAGCTGTTTTCCCGAAAATAACTGAACCTGATAACGTTTGAGCGTGCTGATGTCGTTCATATTCACCAAAAAACTTTTATGGATACGCAAAAATCTTCCTTCATCCTCCGTCAGTTCTCTCTGCATTTCATCAAGTGTCCGTTTTCCCATACATCGACAGGTATCATCGCACAAATAAAAAAACAGCTGATGAGCTTTGCTTTCAATATACATAATCTGATCCAGTAAAAGCGTTACGGTCTCCCCCCCGAAAACGAAATGTTTTTTTCTTTTGTCTCTGCGTATACACGGAAAGAACGGTATCCATGCTTTCTTCTATTTCTTTCTGCAAATCTTTTGCATTTTTCAAAAGATAACGTAGCGCATTTACGCGATATCCTTCTACGGAATATTTAATAAATGCCGACACAAATACAATCGGAAGCATTGCATTTCTCTGATGCACCTCTCTTGCAATTTTCATTCCCTGCGCTTTTCCACCAAATTCCACATCTAGAAACAAAGCATCAAATTCCGCCAGCATACCTTTTTCTAACAAAGCATTTCCATCCATAAAAATTTCTGTTTTCCCGTATATATGATGCTTGTCCAAATATATTTCCACACATTCCTGTATCTGTTTGCAGTAATGTTTTTCATCATCACATATTGCAATTTTCATCGATATTCTCCTCCATTTTTATTTTACCATTTCTTTTATCTACGTCAAACTGATCCTGAAAATGTTACCACAAAGGAAATTTTTGACCAGTATTTCTACGCGAAAAAGGCGGAAACCGCAACCAGGTTCCCGCCTTTTTTACTGCCATCCAAGCGATTAACAGCCTTCCGTATTCACTTCAATCTTATCCAGTTTCCAGATATCATCGACATATTCCTGAATGGTTCTGTCAGAAGAGAATTTACCACTGTGCGCAATATTTAAAATTGCAGACTTTGCCCACGCACTCTTGTTGGTGTAATAAACACCGATCTTCTTCTGTGCATTTGCATATGCACGGAAATCTGCAAGGATAAAGTAGCGGTCTGCTACCTGTCCCTGCTGTGGATTGAGCAGTGAGTTGTACAGCTCGCGGAACAACTCACGGTCATTATGAGAATACGTTCCATCTACCAGCTGGTTGACAACCTTCTTGATATCCTCATCATTATTGTAAATATCATATGGATTGTAATCATGATGCTGCTCATGTGCAATGACTTCGTCTGCGCTCATACCAAAGATAAAGATATTGTCTGCGCCAACTTCCTCGTACATCTCAACATTTGCGCCATCCATGGTTCCCAATGTGATCGCACCGTTTAACATAAACTTCATATTTCCGGTTCCGGATGCCTCTTTACTTGCTGTGGAAATCTGTTCGCTGACATCTGCTGCCGCAAAAATCCACTCTGCAATGGATACGCGGTAATCCTCAATGAACACAACCTTGATCTTTCCGTTGATGGATGGATCATTATTGATTACATCCGCAACAGTGTTAATCAGCTTGATGGTCTTCTTTGCCGTACGATATCCGGCTGCAGCCTTTGCTCCGAAGATAAAAGTTCTCGGATAGAAATCCATGCCCGGATTTGCCTTGATCTGGTTGTACAGATACATCACATGCAGGATATTCATAAGCTGTCTCTTATACTCATGCAGTCTCTTAACCTGTACATCAAAGATAGAATTCGGATCGACTTCGATACCATTGTGCTCCTTGATATATTTTGCCAGACGGATCTTATTCTGCTTTTTGATCTCCAGAAATTCCTGCTGTGCTTTCGGATCGGTTGCATATTTTGTCAGATCCTCGACCTTCGCAAGACTTGTGATCCAGTCTTTTCCGACATGCTTTGTTACCCAGTCTGCAAGCAGTGGATTTCCATGTGCAAGGAAACGTCTCTGTGTGATACCGTTGGTTTTATTGTTAAATTTCTCCGGAAACAGTTCATAGAAATCACGAAGTTCCTGCTTCTCAAGAATCTCTGTATGCAGTCTTGCCACACCGTTGACAGAATATCCGGCAACAATTGCAAGATTTGCCATCTTCACCTGTCCGTCGTAGAGAATTGCCATCTTGCGCACCTTCTCCTCATTATCCGGATATTTTGCACGGATCTCTTCTACAAAACGGCGGTTGATCTCATCCACGATCTGATATACACGCGGAAGCAGTCTCTGGAAGATGTCGATCGGCCACTTTTCAAGTGCCTCTGCCATGATGGTATGGTTGGTATAAGCTACACAGTGTGTTGTGATCTCCCATGCCTCATCCCATGACATGCCTTCCTCATCCAGAAGGATTCGCATCAGTTCTGCAACAGCAACCGTCGGATGGGTATCATTCATCTGGAACGTTACCTTCTTTGGCAGATCATGCAGATCATTGTGATGTTTCTTAAAACGCTCCAGCGCACGCTGGATACTTGCGGAAACAAAGAAATACTGCTGTTTTAAGCGCAGTTCCTTTCCTTTTACGTGATTGTCGTTCGGATACAGCACCTCTACCAGGTTGCGGGCAAGATTTTCCTGCTCCACTGCCTGATCGTAATCTCCACGGTCAAAGGAATCCAGTGAAAACTCTTCCTTCGGCTGTGCATCCCAGATCATCAGGGAATCTACCACATGGTTGCCGTAGCCAACGATCGGCATATCATAAGGAATTGCAAGAACAGACTGATACCCTACCTGCTCAAAGTGCAGATTTCCGTCCTCCCCTGCGGTTTCTTCCACATGACCACCAAACTTGATCTCGTAGCAGTATTCCGGTCTGCGCAGCTCGAATGGATATCCATCCTTCAGCCAGTTGTCCGGTACTTCTACCTGGAATCCATCGATGATCTGCTGCTTAAACATACCATAACGATAACGAATTCCACATCCATATGCGGCATAGCCCAAGGTAGCAAGAGAATCCATAAAACATGCTGCCAGCCGGCCAAGTCCACCATTTCCAAGAGCCGGATCCGGCTCCTGGTCTTCAATGACACTCAAATCCAGTCCAATCTCTTCAAGTGCTTCTTTTACTTCCCCATAAGCCCCCAGATTAATCAGATTATTCCCCAGTGCCCTGCCCATCAGAAACTCCATGGACATATAATACAATATCTTAGGGTCATCTTTTTCAATGACCTGCTGTGTTGCCATCCATTCATCCATGACAACATCCTTGACAGCCAGTGAAACAGCCTGATAAATCTCCTGCTGTGTCGCTTCTTTCAATGTCTTACGATACATCGTCTTGACATTTTCTGTCACGGAAGCAATAAACTCCTTTTTACTAAACACTTTGTCTCGCATCAAAAGTCCTCCTCTGTGCTTGGTTTGCGTGACACTATTGTTTTTCCACTGCCAGCGTAACCTTCTCACCGTTAATGCTCCATTCTTTCTGATATCCGGCAAGTGTGCCTGCAGTGATAGCATTTGCAAGTACCTCTGTCTGGATCTTTTCTCCGTATTTATTGAAAATACCAGTTACCTTCTCGTCTGCTGTATAGGAAACAGCAATATGATCCATAACTTCAAAACCAGCCTCTTTACGCATGGTCTGAATCTTACTGATCAGTTCACGTACAAAACCTTCTTCGATCAATTCCGGTGTCAGTCTTGTATCCATAACAACTGTCACATTGTTATCCCCCTCGGTCACAAAGCCTTCGGCCTGTGTCATGGTAATCAGAAGATCCTCCTCCAATAATACAACCTCGGAACTTACACTGTCAAGTTTCAGACATCCGTTCTCTTTTAATTCTTTCATTGCAGCATTTCCGTCAAGTTCTGACAGGGCAGCCTGAATCTGTTTTAAATACTTACCATATTTCGGACCAACCGTACGAAGCTGCGGCTTGAACTGATAATCTGTATAAGAAGAAACATCATCGGTAAATGCCACATTTTTGACATTCAACTCATCGGCAATAATCTCTTTATAAAAATCACCCAGTGCTTCCGGTGCCTTGATATACATCTGTCCGATCGGCTGACGGTTCTTGATATTGGCACTGTTACGGCACGCACGTCCCATAACAACGATCTTTAATACCTCATCCATTGCGGTTTCGAGATCTTTGTCGATCAGCTTTTCATCCACAACCGGGAAGTCACACAGATGAATACTTTCCGGTGCTGACGGATCGATGGAGCATACCAGATTGCGATAAATATCTTCTGTCATAAATGGAATCATCGGTGCTGCCGCTTTGCTGATTGTAACAAGTGCGGTATACAATGTCATATAAGCATTGATCTTATCCTGCTCCATGCCTTTTGCCCAGAAACGCTCACGGGAGCGGCGGACATACCAGTTACTCATATCATCGACAAACTCCTGCAGATATTTTGCAGCTTCCGGAATCTTATAATTAGAAAGACTTTCATCCACACCAGCTACTGCAGAATTGAGCTTAGAAAGCAGCCACTTATCCATAACCGATAATTTGTCATACTCCAGCTTGTATTTTGTAGCGTCAAACTGGTCAATATTTGCATAAAGTACGAAGAACGCATAGGTATTCCAGAGCGTTCCCATAAACTTACGCTGGCCCTCAAGCACAAGCTTGCCGGAGAATCTCTTTGGAATCCATGGTGCGGATGCCGTATAGAAATACCAGCGGATAGCGTCTGCGCCGTATGTCTGCAGGGCATCAAACGGATCTACGGCATTTCCCTTGGACTTGGACATCTTCTGTCCGTTTTCATCCTGTACATGTCCGAGCACGATGACGTTCTCATAAGGTGCTTTGTTGAAAAGCAGTGTCGATTCTGCCATAAGAGAATGGAACCATCCTCTGGTCTGATCAACTGCCTCTGAGATAAATTTGGCCGGGAACTGCTGCTCAAATACTTCTTTATTTTCAAATGGATAGTGATGCTGTGCAAACGGCATAGCTCCGGAATCAAACCAGCAATCCAATACTTCCGGTACACGGTGCATATCCTTGCCACACTCCGGACACTTGATCGTCACCGCATCAATATATGGTCTGTGAAGTTCTACCTCTGCTGCCTTTGGATCACCGGCTTTTTCTGCTAATTCAGCGCGGCTTCCGATACATTCTCTGTGTCCGCACGCACACTCCCAGATGTTAAGTGGAGTACCCCAGTAACGGTTACGGGAAATTGCCCAGTCCTGAATGTTTTCCAGCCAGTTTCCGAAACGTCCGGAACCGATGGATTCCGGAATCCAGTTAACAGTGTTGTTATTGCGGATCAGATCATCCTTTACTGCAGTCTCTTTGATGTACCAGGACTCTCTTGCATAATAAATCAGAGGCTTGTCACATCTCCAGCAGTGTGGATACTCATGTTCAAACTTCGGAGCATCAAACAGCTGCTTTCTGGCACTTAAATCCTTTAATACTTCCGGATCGGCATCCTTTACCCACATACCGGCAAACGGTGTCTCCTCAGTCAGTTCTCCTTTTCCATTTACGAACTGTACAAACGGAAGGTCGTAGTTTCTTCCGACATTGGCATCATCCTCACCAAATGCAGGTGCGATATGAACGATTCCAGTACCATCGGACATCGTGACATAAGTATCGCAGGTCACAAAGAAGCCTTTCTTGCCCTGCTTATCTGCCAGTTCCTTTGCACAGGCATAAAGAGGCTCATATTCTTTACGTTCAAGATCCTGTCCCTTGTAGGTTTCAAGCACTTCGTAGGCTTTCTTTCCTGCCTCTTTATCCTCTTTGGAAAGAAGTGGAGAAAGCACCTTGTCTGCCAGTGCCTCTGCCAGATAATACGTATAACCATCTACTGCTTTTACCTTGATATAGGTATCATTCGGGTTTACACAAAGTGCCACGTTACTTGGCAGTGTCCACGGAGTTGTCGTCCATGCCAGGAAATAAGCATCTTCATCCACAACCTTAAAACGAACAACTGCGGATTTTTCTTTTACCAGTTTATAGCCCTGTGCCACCTCCTGTGCAGAAAGCGGAGTTCCACAACGCGGACAATACGGCACAATCTTAAATCCCTTGTAGAGAAGACCTTTGTTCCAGATCTCCTTTAACGCCCACCACTCAGACTCAATGAAATTGTCATCATAAGTGACATATGGATTGTCCATATCTGCCCAGAAACCTACCGTATTTGAGAAATCTTCCCACATACCCTTGTATTTCCAGACGGATTCTTTACACTTTTTGATGAATGGCTCAAGACCATATGCTTCGATCTGATCCTTTCCATCCAGTCCAAGAAGTTTCTCCACTTCGATTTCTACCGGAAGACCGTGGGTATCCCATCCGGCTTTCCGTGGAACGTACTTTCCTTTCATGGTCTGGAATCTCGGAATCATATCCTTGATGGTACGTGTCTCTACATGTCCGATATGTGGTTTTCCGTTTGCCGTAGGCGGTCCGTCATAAAATGTGTAAGTCTCGCCTTCCTTACGGTTCTCCATGGATTTTTTGAAGATATCATTTTCGCGCCAGAATTTTTCCGTTTCTTTTTCGCGATCGACAAAGTTCATATTGGTATCTACTTTGTTGTACATATTTTCCTCCTGCATTTATGATTCTGAAATAAAAAATCCCCACGTCCAGTAATTAGGACGCGGGGTCACGTTATACCACCTGATTACCATGTACTTAAATCCCGTATTCAAAAAGGATTTGCATACTTCGTTCCCATAACGCTGGAAATACGTCGAACTCTACTCTCCTGGGATTTCGATCCGCAACTCGGAAGTGATTTTCACTGTCATATTACTCGTATTGGCTCTCACCTGTTCCAACTCTCTTTGACTTTCCTATCACAGTTACTGTCTTCGTCTTCGTTTTTCACCTTTGGTTTTAAGTATAGTAATGATTCTTTCAGATGTCAAGTAAAATTCCTGTTCAGCCAGGCTTTCCATGCACAGTAATTTTCCAGTTCCCCGGATACCTGTTTCCGGTAAGCAAATCTCAACATCTCATAATAACAGTCATTCTCATAAATTGGATACTTCAGTTCCCAGTCATTGTCCGGATTTGTTCCATCCATATACACAAGTCCCTCTTCCGTAAACAGCACGATCCCATGCCTGCTTCGGATGCACTGCCCTGCGGCTTCCTCCTTTGCCAGTCTGCGTGCCAGTTCAACCGAATCTACCAGATCCGGGTAATCCATACTGTAAATTGTTGCAAGCATCCGCAATTTCTTCACCTGGCTTTCACTCTGCAGAAGCAGCCAGGTACCGGCATATCCATTACTGCGCATCTTCAATCCGTCAATCCCTGTCACCATTCCTGTCCATATATAGTAGTCCGGGTTGACCGGAAGAAAGCAAAGTTCTTCTATCCCTGTAAATGCACGCAGACACTCAAGCAGCAGAGCTCCCGCTTCAATAACATCAATCAGCCCGCGTTCCTTGTCTTCACAGACCACCAGCACACGGTTTCGCTTCTCATCTTTTTGCAATGTCGTAATTGCCGGGTCAAACGCAAAAAATGTGTTCAGTTTTTTATCATAAACGGCCCATGCATTATTTAATTCTTCGATCTCTTCCAACCGGTAATTATCATTTTCCACGGGGGACAGCATCCCCTGCGCCATCTTAAACAAACTATGCTCTGTGACATCCGAAACTGTGTGTTTGTCCTTCCAGTAATACCATTCAACCAGTGGGTTTTTGGGCTTTATCTCCCTAAGGATTCCCTGATTGATCCTTGACATAAGCTGCTGTCCCCTATCCATATCCTGATGAATGGTTTCCTGATTTACCAATGGTGCCAGATGAATGGTTGTATGACACCGAAATGAAATAATCGACATGTGAATACTCCTTTAATCTTTGTGTTTCCAGTTATACAGAAAATTTCCCAGTGAAGCCAGAATGATCAATCCATATCCTATCAGACTGTATCGATCCGGAATCTCCGCGAATAAAAGAAATCCAAGTAATGTTGCAAAAATAATCTGTGAATAATCAAAAATAGAAATTTTTCCGGCGGGTGCATAGGTATATGCTGCGGTGATCGTAAACTGTCCTCCCGCTGCAAAAAGTCCCGCAAGAAGCAGCGTCAACAACTGCCGCAGTGACATCGGCTGATAATGAAATACGATCCACGGTATCACAATAATACAGGAAAAGCAGGAAAAATAAAACACAATGACCGGTCCCTTTACTCCGTGTGTACCCATCTTCCGCACCATTGTATATGCGATTCCTGCACCCAGTCCTCCGCATACGCCAATAAGCGCAGGGATCAGATGTGCATTTTCAAACCCCGGTTTTACCACAAACAAACAGCCGACAAATGCCAGTATAACGCACATTGCCTGAGCTGGTTTTATCCTTTCTTTTAATAACAGGAAGGAAAAAATAATTGCAAAAAAGGGAGATAATTTATTTAAAATAGAAGCATCTGCCACCAGCAGGTGATCAATCGCGTAGAAATTACAAAGAATTCCAAGTGTCCCAAATGCACAGCGTAAAAACAGTGAACCCCACTGTGTTTTTTCCACCTTAGGTGCTGTATGATTTTTGATAAGAATAATTGCCGCAAAAAATGCAGCTACCAGATTCCGAAAAAAACTTTTCTGTACGGACGACAGATCTCCCGCCAGCCGCACACTCACATTCATACACGCAAAAAAGAATGCCGACAAAATGATCATTATCATGCCACGTATATAATTTTCCTGTTTCATTGTACAATCACCTCAGATTTTTATTATAGAACCGGCATCCGTGATGCCGGTTTTATAATACCATACTTTTTCTTTTTTTGAAAATCTGAAATTTTACTTTGTACCGTTTACCGTCTCCTTCTGTTTCTTAAAATTATTTTTGCCGTTGCATACGGATGTGTAAACACTGTATCCGTCCGCCCCATTCACCGGAGCCGGTATCACAGTTGAACTGTTGTCATTTTCTGTATTGCTGCCGGATGAATTACCTGCCAAATGATTTTAGTTTTCCTGTTTCACTGGGTATCTTTGGGATGAAACTCCCATTTAAAAAGCACCAGCTTAACCTGCAGACATCTACAGGCCCAAGCTGGTGCTTATTCCCATATTATTTTTCTTTATGCGAACGGATTCTCCGTCGGATAAGGCAGAGATGCCGGCTGGTTGTAATTGATGTCCTCCATCGGAACCCCAATATACTTAAATACCTCAAACAGAGCCTTTCCGTAATGTCCGAATGCAACCGCTCCGTGATGCGGATAATTCTTCTCAATCAGAACGTGACGGTAGAAACGTCCCATCTCATGAATGGCAAATACGCCAATGCTTCCGAACGAACGGGTTGCAACCGGAAGGACTTCTCCCTGTGCCACATACGCGCGCAGCTTATTGTCGGAAGTGGACTGCAGGCGGTAGAATGTGATATCGCCCGGTGCAATATCTCCCTCAAGGGTACCGTTTGTTACTTCGACAGGAAGGCTTCTTGCCATGATCATCTGGTTTTTCATCTCACAGGATGCCAGCTTCTTTGAGCAGGTATTGCCACAATGGAATCCCATAAATGTATCTTTATGTGTATAGTCAAACTTGCCCTCGATCGACTCTTTGTACATATCCTTCGGAACGGAGTTATTGATGTCGAGCAGTGTGACAGCATCCTCGCTCACGCAGGTACCGATAAACTCACTCAGTGCGCCGTAAATATCTACCTCGCAGGATACCGGAATGCCTCTTCCGGTCAGACGGCTGTTGACATAGCACGGAACAAATCCAAACTGTGTCTGGAATGCCGGCCAGCATTTTCCTGCAATTGCAACATATTTACGGGAACCTTTGTGCGCCTCAATCCAGTCAAGCAGTGTCAGTTCATACTGTGCAAGTTTCTCTAAAATCTCCGGCTTTTTGTTTCCCTCACCGAGTTCTGCTTTCATATCTGCAACAACCTCCGGAATACGCTGATCTCCTGCGTGGTTGTTGAATGCCTCAAACAGATCCAACTCTGAATTTTCCTCAATTTCAACGCCCAGATTATAAAGCTGCTGGATTGGAGCATTGCATGCAAGGAAATTCGTTGGTCTTGGTCCAAAGGAAATGATTTTTAAGTTTGCAAGTCCTTCTACTGCTCTTGCAATCGGTAAAAAGTCGTGAATCATATCTGCGCAATCCTCTGCATCTCCAACCGGATATTCCGGAATGTAAGCACCGACATTGCGAAGTTTTAAGTTGTAACTTGCATTTAACATACCGCAGTATGCATCTCCACGTCCCTGAACCAGATTGTTCTGGGACTCCTCTGCTGCTGCAACAAACATCTTTGGTCCATCAAAATATTTTGCAAGCATAGTCTCGGAAATTTCCGGTCCGAAGTTTCCAAGGTATACACACAGCGCATTGCATCCTGCTGCTTTAATATCTGCCAGCGCCTGCTCCATATGAATTTCACTCTCTACGATGCAGACCGGACACTCATAAATATCCTTTGCATCATACTTGTCTGTATATGCTTTGATCAGCGCCTTTCTGCGGTTTACGGAAAGAGACTCCGGGAAACAGTCACGGCTGACTGCAACGATACCTACTTTTACTTCTGGAATATTAATCATGATTTTGCCTCCTTGTTATATGTAATCATTTTAATTTTTTGTTAGATACGATGATATGATTTTATTTTGCAAGTTCCAAAAACAGATCCCTGCATGCCGGATAAATCTTACGGAACTTCTGATAACGCTCTTCATATTTTGCTGCAAGCTCCGGTTCCGGTTCTACCGTATCGGTCAGTTTTACAATTGTCTCTGCTGCATCGCGGACGGTCGGGTATTCTCCACAAGCTACTGCTGCAAGCATTGCGCCACCCATTGACGGTCCCTGTTCATTTTCCGGAATATCTACCGGAATATTGAGCACATTTGCCACAATCTTTTTCCACAGCGGACTCTTTGCTCCTCCACCGCAAATACGGGTACGGGCAATATGAATGCCGAGTGAACGTGCCACCTCAAAAGAATCTCTTAAGGCAAATGCCACACCTTCGAGTACCGCCTGTGTCATATCCGCTCTGGTAGTATCCATGGTCAAACCGATAAAAGTACCTCTTGCATTCGGATCATTGTGCGGAGACCGCTCCCCCATCAGATATGGAAGGAAAAATACATGGTTTTCTCCAAGCTTCGTAATATTTTCCTGTTCTGCGCCATAATCCTTTGTGCCGATAATATCATCCATCCACCATTTATTACAGGATGCTGCGGAAAGCATGCAGCCCATCAGATGATAACTTCCATCCGCATGGTCGAACGAATGCAGTGCATTATTTTCGTCCACTCCGAATTTATCGGAAGAAATAAATACGGTTCCGCTCGTTCCCAAAGAAATGTTACATGCACCATCTCCAACGGTTCCGGTTCCCACAGCTGCTGCCGCATTGTCTCCGGCTCCGGCTACAATTTTTACCTGATCCGATACGCCGAGTTCCTTCGCCAGTTCCGGAAGCAGCGTTCCAACTTCCTCATAACTTTCGTATACTTTTGGAAGCCAGCTTGTTTTAATACTGCAGATCTCACACATTTCTTCTGACCAGCAGCGATTCTTTACATCAAAGAACAGTGTTCCGGACGCATCCGATACATCCGTACTGTAATTGCCGCTCAGGCGAAATGCCAGATAATCCTTTGGCAGCATAATTTTATGAATCTTTGCAAAATTCTCCGGTTCATTGTTTTTCATCCAGAGTACTTTCGGCGCAGTAAATCCGGTAAATGAAATATTGGCTGTGTATGCAGAAAGACGTTCCTTCCCAATTACCTGATTTAAATAATCGCACTCTTTTGTCGTCCTTCCGTCGTTCCAGAGAATTGCCGGACGAATCACTTCATCCTTATCGTCCAGTGCTACAAGTCCATGCATCTGTCCGCCAAAGCTGATGCCGGCAACCAGACTCCTGTCTGTACCATCCAGCAATTCCTTTAGTCCATCCATTGACTGTGTAAACCAGTCATACGGATTCTGCTCCGACCATCCCGGTTTTGGAAAACAGATTGGATATTCACGACTGACGATCTTTAAAATTTTTCCACTGCCCTCCATCAAAAGAAGTTTAACAGCAGAAGTTCCCAGATCAATTCCTATGTAATTCATGATAACCCTCAATTCTGAAATGTTAATTTTGTGCTCGTGCACGTTTCTACTCATATCCTACAACGATGCGCTGATATTTTCAACTGTTTTCCGAAATTTTTTCTCTTTTTCGTGATTTCTTCCAAACCGGTTGCACTTATTTTGTGGAAAGCGTACAGTAACTTTCCCCACTCTTGTCGTGCACGCACACATTTTCTGTATTTCAATTGACATTTTACCTTATCAATGCTACCCTTGTTAAGAGTTATTCAGGAAAAATTCAACAAGGGGGAACGACATGGCCACTATAAAACAGATTGCTGAAATGGCAGGTGTTTCTCGCGGTACGGTTGACCGTGTACTAAACAACCGTGGTTCCGTCAATGCCAATACTGCAGCCCGTGTACGTGAAATTGCAGAAAAATTAAACTATAAACCCAACAAAGCAGGACTGATGCTTGCTGCACAGAAAAAGAATCTGAAAATCGGTGTTATTTTATTTCCCGATTCCAATCCTTTTTTCAGTGAAGTCCTTGAAGGCGTAAATGCCAAGGCAAAAGAATTATCTGCCTATAATTTCACCGTTCTTATCCGTCAGGTTCCATTTGATGAGACGGAACAGTTTAATGCCATGGAAGCACTTCTTGCAGAAGGCATCAATGGATTAGTTATCGCACCGTTTAATTCTTTATATATCGCTGCGGAAATCGACCGCCTCACAGAAATGAACATTCCGGTCATTACCGTAAACACCGATATTCTGTCCCGCAGGATCGCATATGTCGGAAGTAATTACCGCCTGTCCGGACAGACTGCTGCCGGACTGGTTTCTCTGATGACATTCGGGGAAATTCATATTGGTATTGTAACCGGTTCGTCACATGTACTCTGTCACTCCGATCGTATCGAGGGTTTCACTTCAACGCTTTCCGAAAAGGGCGAACGTATTCATATCGTGGAAACAATAGAAAATCATGATGATGATAATGAAAGTTATGAAAAAGTCAAAGAAATGCTGGCTTCACACCCCGAAATCAATGTGCTGTATTTTGCGGCCGGCGGTGTAGCAGGCGGATGCCGTGCCGCAGTCGAAAGCGGCCGGATCGATGCCATGCGTATCTTTACTTACGACTGTGTTCCTTCCACAAAAAAACTGCTCGATGATGGCATTATCACTGCTACCATCTGCCAGCAGCCATACAAGCAGGGATACCTTCCGGTAGAATTGCTCTCCCGTTATCTGATTGAGGGCATCTCCTGCGAAGAATTCCACTACACAGACATCGATATACGAATAAAGGAGAACCTGTAAAACAGGTTCTCCTTTTTATAACTCCCGGCTAGAAAGAACTCTTTCCTTCTTCCAGTTTCTGCTCATACTCTTCAAAATACTGATAAAACGGACTGTCCGGGTCCTGCATTTTTTCCGCAATATTCACAGCATAAAGCGAAACGGCAATCCCAAGAACAATCGAAATCACTGCTGTAATAATTCCACCAATCGCCAGCCCCTTTTTCTCGTTCTTTACAATCTGCACAATACCGAAAATAATCGCAAGCACTGCCAGAATATAATTAATGCAGCATGCAAATGTAAAAACAGATAAAATTCCAAGAACCAGTGAGGCAATTCCAAATCCGGTTCCTGTTCCCTTTGCCTGTGTCTGTCCGTAATATGCCTGCTGATATGCATTCGGCTGTGACTGTTCACTCTGATATGCCTGCTGGTACGCAGTCTGTCCATACGCATATGCCGTATTGTCCGGCTGCGGATTTTCCTCTGCCGATGTTGCTCCATAAGAAGTCTCCGGCTGTTCCTGCGTCATCTGTGATGTTTCATTCTGTACGATCTCATTTTCCGGTGCCGTATAATCCTGAAAGTTTGTTTCCTCCGGTGTTCCGGAACCGTTTTCGTTTGTTGTAAACTCGTCGCTCATTCCATCCTTCTCCTTTTTATTCTTTCTCTGACTTCTTATCAATAATCACAATAGTAGTCATTTACTCATTATAATTATTCTGTCCCCAAAAATCAACAGGTTCATAGTCCTGTAGTTTTGCAAGGAGTCCCTTCTTCTGCAATTCCTCCTGAATCATATCCAGAATTTCCACGCGTTCCGCCCGGACCGTATGATAATGGTATCCGGAAGTAACATTTTTCAGCAGACTGGATTTCCCGGAACGGATCTCCTCCATATAATTGCGGATATCCATACGGGATTTGATATTCATCTCTGCCCGAAGCACTCCGTATACCTTATGATATACAAATACATCCTCAACGGTTCCTCCGAGATCCACAATCGTTGTCAGCTCTTTTTCAACCTCATCATCTTCATGCTGTACCTTAAATACACGGGTTGTCTCCTCATCTTCCTGTATCAGATACCCCCGGTTGGTCGAAAATATATTTTTTCCATTTGCCCGAAGAAGTGCAACATCCTGCACAATGACCTGTCTGCTCACGTCAAATTCTTTTGCCAGTGTCGTGGCAGAAACTGCTTTGTCACTGTTTTTTAGTGCCTGTATAATTTTTCCACGCCTTTCTTCCCCGCTCATTTCTGGAATCCCACCTTCTTTAATTTTCTACCGGATGCAGATTTTTCAAAGAAATATCCAGAATCGGAGCCGAATGTGTCAGTGCTCCGCTGGAAACATAATCTACACCAAGCCCGGTCAGTCTTGCAATATTTTCTTTCGTCACATTTCCGGAAACTTCAATCTCTGCCCGTCCGTCAATATAGGCGATGGCTTCTTTCAGCGCATCGGTGTCCATATTATCCAGCATGATAATATCCGCACCTGCCTCCACAGCTTCCTTTACCATATCCAGACTTTCTACTTCTACCTCAATCTTACGGACAAACGGTGCATACTCCTTTGCAGCAGCAATCGCTTCTTTTACTCCGCCTGCAGCTCCGATATGATTATCTTTCAGCAATACCCCGTCGGAAAGATTATATCTGTGGTTATTTCCACCACCGATTCTTACTGCATATTTTTCAAAAATACGATTGTTTGGTGTTGTCTTTCTGGTATCCAGAAGTTTGATTCCGGTTCCTTTTAATAATTCTGCCACGGAATGTGTGTAGGTTGCAATTCCGCTCATACGCTGCAGATAATTCAGTGCGGTACGCTCTCCGCATAAAAGGGTCCGGATATCGCCATGCACTTTTGCCATAAGCTGTCCCTTATGAACTTCTGCTCCATCCTGCACCAAAAATTCAACGGTTGTCTTTTCATCGAGAAGGGTAAACACTCTCTCGAATACCTGTAGCCCGCATATAATGCCATCTTCTTTGCAGATAAGATCCACTTCTCCTGCCTGTGGATGAGGCATGACACTGTTTGTGGAGACATCCTCACTTGTGATATCTTCTTTTAAAGCACTGAGAATCCATGGATCTACATTTAATTTTAAAGTTACCTGATCGTACATCTCTCTCTCCTGATTTTCTTATTTTATTTTATCCGACCTGTGCACACTGCTTGCGAAATGCAACCGTTGCTTTTGTCCTTGCATCTTGTACCTGCTGCATCTTTGCATCTGCCGCGATAATCGCTTCCCGTACATATTCATGATACCGGCTCGCCAGTGCTGCGGCATCCGCATAGATACTCCGGTCAATTGCCGCAAACAGTTCCGGTGCTGTGGAAATCTTTTCCTTCTGCTCACTCATCTGCTTTGCCGCCCGTTTTGCAAATACAAGGCTTTCCAGCAGGGAATTACTTGCCAGACGGTTTTTTCCGTGTACTCCGTTACATGCCGTCTCTCCCACAGCATACAGACGTTCCATGGACGTATGGCTTTCGTGATCTACCCATACCCCACCCATGAAATAATGCTGTGCCGGTACCACAGGAATGCATTCTTTGGTTACATCATACCCCATTTCACGGCAATGTTCCACAATATTCGGGAAATGTTCCATCAATTCTTCTCTTGGAATGGTACGCAGATCTTCCCATACATGATCTGTTCCATCTTTTGCCATCTGCTTATAAATTTCTTCTGCCAGCAGATCACGCGGCAGCAGCTCATTGACAAACCGTTTCATATTCTTGTCATAAAGCTTTGCCCCTTCTCCGCGGACAGATTCCGAAATCAGAAAACTGCGTTCCTCTTCGTCCGGCGAATAGAATGTGGTCGGATGAATCTGTACATAATTCACATCTTTCAAACGGATTCCATGTTTGATGGAAAGTGCAAGGGCATCTCCGGTCAGATGACGGAAATTGGTCGAATGACGATATAATCCTCCGATTCCTCCACATGCCCAGACGGTATGCTCCGCTTCCACCGTTTCAATTGTACCGTCCTCCCTGCGGATTACGGTTCCGTAACAGCAGTTATCCTTCGTCACAATATCTACCATCCTGGTATTTTCCAATATGGTAATATTCGGACACTTGCGGGCAGCAGCAAGCAGCTTGCTTGTAATTTCTTCTCCTGTAATATCCTCATGAAAAAGGATACGCTTGTCCGAATGTGCTCCCTCTCTGGTAAATGCAAGATTGCCATTCTCGTCACGGGCAAAATCCACGCCAAATCCGATCAGGTCATGAATCACATCCTGTGACGAACGGATCATAATCGATACGGATTCCCGGTCATTTTCATAATGTCCCGCTTTCATCGTATCCTCAAAATAACTGTCATAATCACTGTCATCCTTAAGCATACAGATTCCTCCCTGTGCAAGATAAGAATCACTGCTCTTAACATCTGACTTTGTAATAATTGTAATCTGTTTCTCCCGCGGAAGATTTAATGCACAGTATAAACCGGAACATCCGCTTCCCACGATCAGAATATCTGTTTTCATTTTTGCCACCTTCTGTATGAATATTTCAATAGTGTTTGACATGCAGTATAGCACATATCTTTACAGGTGACAAGACAGTTAACCTTTTTAATTAAATCCAACCACTTTTTGCGACAGACGGTATGCCGCAACTGAAATTTTTCTTCCGCTTCTTCCCGGCAGATTCATGGTCTGTCCCATAATGCCGTTGCGCAGGCGGTGAAACAGCCCGATATCCTTGTTTTTGATATACCGCCACAATTCACGCTTTTTCTCAAGGTTTTCTTCTGTGCCGGAACGCAGCAGCATAACCGTCGTGACAACCGTGATAATTTCCAGATAGTTTATCATATAATGCCGGCATTTATAATTGGACACTTTATTCAGATCCACATCGTCAATCATGATCTTATTCACACGGATCTGCTGGTCAATCCGGCTGATCATCACCTTCTCATTGACGGACTGATCCTCTCTTCCGATAAAATAACGGTAAAAATCCACATCCATATAATACATCGTCCGCACATGCGGCAATGGCTTATATACATAAATGTTATCCACATAAAAAGTATGTTTCGGCAGTTCAAGTCCACATTCCCGGAGAAGTTTTGTACGGTAGATCACGGAATGCATCAGTATGTAATGTCCTTTATAAAAATGCCGCACATCACTCCAGGTAAAGATCTGATCTTTCGGAAAACCGGTCTGACGCATGACCCGCTTGTGTTTTGCCCCTTCCTTCTCATATACATAATTTGCCAGAAGCATATCAAGTGCCACACTTCCCCCTGCAATCTCCCTAAGCTTTGCAAGAATCGCCTGATAAGCGTTCCAGTCTACCCAGTCATCACTGTCCACTACCTTAAAATATAAACCGGTTGCATTGCGGATTCCCGCATTCACAGCTTCTCCATGTCCCCCGTTCTCCTGATGAATTGCTTTTACAATCGTTGGATATTTTTCGGCATATTCATCTGCAATCGCAGCGGTATCATCCTTTGATCCGTCATCCACAATCAGAATCTCCACATCTTCCCCTCCCGGAAGAATCGATTCAATGCAGTGACGCATATAATCCTGTGAATTGTAACACGGTATTGTAAATGTTAATAATTTCATATGTTTTCCCTTCGTACAAACCTGCTGAAAAAATAATTGATAGACCTATTATAAATGAGAATTTATAAACAGTCGAGAGATATTATCTTAACATTTGCTTAATCTTTTTCCATTGTTATTTTTGTTCATAATTTATTTACAAATCTCTCATAAACTCCACACACCGGCGTCATAATTGCAAACTATACTTTAGTCATACCTAAGAAATAAACTTTTTCTTTTTCATAATCCTCGCACCGCAAGGCGCGAGGTCCTCCCTTTTTTAGAGATTAATTTTTTCTCATAACACATAAAAAGAGCTGTCCTGTCCGGACAGCTCTTTTGCTTACTCTTTGATTTCCATCTTAATGGCATTCCAATACGCGGAAAAAGCACTGGGAACTGCATAGTTTTCCACTGCTTTCTGTGCCTCAGTAAATAAAATATTTTCTTTTGGTGCCGTAGTTTCTTCTACGAGAACCACATAGGCATGCATATGCCACTCCACATGGGAAAAAATGTGTCTGGCCGGTGCAAGTGCCTGTATCCGTATCGGTGAAAACCCCTGGTTTTTCACATATTCCAAAGCCTCCTGCTGCTCTAAGATACCCGAAACATTTAAAAGTTCATACAGGCCTGCTAAAAGCCCCTTCGCCGGCCGCTTGCGCAATGCCACATGTTCTCCGTCCCGGATGACAAACACCGTGCGCTCCTCGATTCTGCGCGCTTTTGCCCTGGTTTTCACCGGAATCGTGTCAATTTTATCCTGCAGACGTGCCTCACAGAATCCATACCATGGACATTCCGGACAATGCGGTGCCCCATTCGGCACACACACCATTGCGCCTAACTCCATCAGTGCCTGGTTAAATTTGCGCGGAATCAGACCATTCGTTACTTCCGTTTCCATCATCGCCTGCAGGCTGCGCTCCATCGCACTGCGGACCGACTGCTTCATGATATCCGAATCATCTGCGCACACACGGGAAATCACCCGCAGCACATTCCCGTCCACCGCCGGAACCGGCCGGTTATAGGCAATCGAAGCGATCGCTCCTGCCGTATAGCTTCCGATGCCTTTCAGGCGAAGCAGTTCTTCCACCGTATCCGGAATTGTCCCGCCATACTGCTCCATAATCTGTTCCGCTGCGGCATGCAGATTCCGGACACGGTTGTAGTAACCAAGTCCTTCCCACAGTTTCAGATAACGATCCTCCGGACACGCGGCAAGCGCCTCCACATCGGGAAGTGCCTCCATAAACCGTGCAAAGTAAGGTTTAACGGCTTCTACCCTTGTCTGCTGTAACATGATCTCAGAAATCCATACTTTATATGCCTTCGGATCATCTCTCCAGGGGAGTACGCGTGCATGCCCATCAAACCAGTCCTGCAATGGCTTTACCAGCTTCTTTAATTCAAAATCCGCTACCATATTACACCCGCAGGAAAAACGCACGATATCCCGGAATCTCAAATCCACCATTCAATGCAATTTTTTCTCCGGTGATCAGGTCGGTGGCTTCCGCTGCTCCGGCATCAAATCCTGCATAAAACGGACTGTCTGCCGCATTGATCGCAACGTAGACGCGTTCCCCTTCCCATTCTCTTTCAAACACGCACTGTCCATTGGTCAGAACTTTAGACATAAAGTTTCCATACTGCAGTGCTTTGGACTGTTTCTTTGCCTCTGCCAGTTTTGAAATCCACTCTGTCAGATCATTCCACTCCGGTTTCTCAAACGATGGACGAAGTGCCGGATCTCCATCTTCTTTGCGTCCTTCTGCGCCCCACTCACTTCCGTAATATACGCATGGGATTCCCGGCATCCCAAAAGCAAGCGCGTAAATCAGCGGCAGATGATTTTTATTGGTCAGAATGGAGGCCACACGGGTCACATCATGATTATCCACGAAAGACAACAGGTGTTTTCCCTTATATAACGTCCAGTTTTCCGGTCCGAACTGACGAAGCAGGGAATGATTGATCTCAAACATGTTCATGCAGTTAAAGCTGGAATACAATCCCTTGTAACACTCATAGTTCGTCACCGAATGCAGCATTTCATCGTTCATCAGCTGGTTATAATCCCCATGCAGTGTCTCTCCGACAAGGAAAAAGTCTGGTTTTAATTCATTACAGAAACTGCGCAGTCTGCGCACAAAATCATGATCCAGACAATATGCCACGTCCAGCCGCAGTCCGTCAATATCAAATTCGTCTACCCATCCTTTGATGGCAGAAAAGATATGCTGGATCACCTCTTCATTGCGCAGGTTCAGTTTGACCAGATCATAGTTTCCTTCCCAGCCCTCATACCATAAGCCGTCATTGTAGTTGGAATTTCCGTCAAAGGCAATGCGTCCGAACCAGTTCACATAAGGGGACTGCTCCCGGTTTTTCAAGACATCCTCAAATGCCCAGAACCCTCTTCCCACATGGTTGAATACACCGTCAAGTACCACGCGGATTCCTTCTTTGTGCAGATTGTTGCATACATTTGCGAAATCCTCATTTGTACCCAGGCGGGTATCAATCTTTGTATAATCCCTGGTATTGTATCCATGTGTGTCCGACTCAAATACCGGAGAAAAATAAATGGCATCGGCCCCTAATTTTTTAATATGAGGAATCCAGTCATTTACTTTTTCAATTCTATGTTCCAGCACACCGTCATTTTCAAATGGTGCTCCGCAGAACCCAAGCGGATAAATCTGATAAAAAACACTTTCGTAAGCCCACATATATTTATTAATTCTCCTTTCGGTTTTCTATCATTTTATGTTACATTTCATCCGGCATGATAATGGCCGCAATGATGTATGCAATCAGTCCACTGCCACCCACAAGTGTAAAGATCACCCAGATCAGACGAATCACGGTCGGATCTACGTCAAAATAGTTTGCGATTCCGCCACATACTCCACAAACCTTTTTATCTGTACTGCTCTTGTATAATCTTTTCTTCATAGTATTTCCCTCTTTTCTGAAAATCTGCAATTGTCAGGATAGTTTCAGTATACACAATCCCGAATAAAATTTCCACTGTCCCTTCAACTGTTCATGCCCGGTTAAGAAAACTTTAAGGATTTTGCAAAATCAAAAGAATGCATAACAATTTGCAAGATAGATAGATGTTGTATGAACTGTTCTGTGATAAAATCAAGAAAATAATGAAAAGATTACCAAGAGGGGAGATATAACATGCAAACCTATACTTTAAACGGAACCTGGCAGCTTTCTGCCGGACACCGTTCTTTAGAATCTGTAGATATGCAGATTCCCGGCACTGTACTTTCCGGGCTTCTTGCCGCCGGAAAAATAAAAGATCCATTTTACCGTACCAATGAGGATGCTACACGCGCATTGTTCTGGAAGGATTATGTTTTCACCCGGACGTTTGATGTCGATGAAGAACTCTTGGCCCAACAACATATTGTTCTGGTGTGTGAAGGACTTGACACACTTGCGGAAATCAGCATCAACGGCACATTCCTTGCAAAAACAGATAATATGCACCGTACCTGGAAATTCCAGGCAAAGAAACTTCTGCACCCCGGAAAAAACGAAATTCAGATTGTTTTTCGTTCTGTGCTGCGTTTTATCGAAGATTATCCTTATGAAGCCCATAAAAAAATCAATTATATTCCGTGCGGCTCCATGAAAGGAAACCAGCTTTTGCGCAAAGCACACTCCATGTTTGGCTGGGACTGGGGTCCACAGACCATCGATGCCGGAATTTTCCGGGACATTTATTTACAGGGATATTCCCATGCCAGAATCGAAGACATCCGCATCCATCAGCAGCATGCCAAAAACGTTTCCGTCCAGACATCCATAACACTTTCCGAATCCGTTCCGGGACAAAAACTTTGCGTGGAACTCTCAGAAGACGGTGCAGACAAACCGCTGCAGACGAAACTGTGTAAAACAAATGCAGACGGTGTGGCAGCGGTGGATTTTGTGATCGAAAATCCAAAACTCTGGTGGCCGAATGACTATGGCGATCAGCCTCTTTATATCGTCAGGACCACTTTACTGGATGAGGACGGAACAAGCCTGGAATCTATCACCAGACGGATCGGTCTGCGCACATTAACGATCAGCCAGGAAAAAGACGAATGGGGAAATGAATTCGCCTTCTGTGTCAATGGTGTCAAAATTTTTACCCGCGGGGGAAACTATATTCCGGATGACTGTCTGTACACAAGAATTACCGAAAAGAAGCTGGATTATATTCTGGAAAGCTGCCGCAGGGCACACTTTAACTGCGTCCGTGTATGGGGTGGCGGTTACTACCCTTCCGATGCTTTTTATGATCTCTGTGATGAAAAAGGGCTGATCGTATGGCAGGATCTGATGTATGCCTGCAATGTCTACGATGTAACGGACGCGTTTGCCGAAAACTGCAGGCAGGAGACCTATGATAATGTGCGCCGTCTGCGCCACCACGCCAGCCTTGGTTTATGGTGCGGCAACAACGAGATTGAATCTGCCTGGGATCACTGGGGCGATTTCCAGAAAGAAACTCCTTATCTTCGTGCCGATTATATCAGATTGTTTGAAGAAGTCCTCCCGAAAGCCGTACAGGAGGCAGACGGTGAAACCTTTTACTGGCATTCTTCCCCGTCATCCGGCGGCTGTTTTGACAATCCGGATGATGCAAACCGCGGAGATACCCACTACTGGGATGTCTGGCATGGACAGAAACCATTTACCGACTACCGCAAATATTTTTTCCGTTTCTGCTCCGAATTCGGTTTTCAGTCTTTCCCATGTGCAAAGACCGTCAACAGTTTTACTTTGGAAGATGACCGCAATATTTTCTCCCGTGTCATGGAAAGCCATCAGAAAAATGATGCGGCAAACGGTAAGATGCTCTACTATCTGTCCGAAAATCTTCGCTATCCAAAAGATCTGACACATCTCCTGTATGCCAGTCAGGTATTACAGGGTATGGCCATCAAATACGGTGTGGACCACTGGCGCCGAAACCGCGGCCGCTGTATGGGAACCCTCTACTGGCAGATAAACGATGACTGGCCGGCACCTTCCTGGTCCAGCATTGATTATTTTGGCAGATGGAAAGCCCTGCATTACATGGCTCAGAAATTTTATGCCCCACACGCGGTCAGTATGACGCTGGAAGATCACAGGTGCCACGTATATTTTTCCAACGAATCCTTCGAAACCACAGAGTATTCTCTCACCCTGTCCATTCGTGACCTGTCAGGGAATGTGCTGGAAACATACGAAACCAAAGGGAACTCCCCGGCCTTTTCCGCTATCGAAACAGCAGTTGTCGATATCTGTTCCTGGGAAGATCAAAAAGACGATGTATTTTTGGAAGCAGTGATACATACAAAAGATCAAAAAGTGTTAAAGGATGTGGAAACACTTGTGCCGTATAAATATTTAAATCTTAAAAACCCGGTTATATCCACGGAAGCAGAAGAAACGAATGATGCTTTTATCCTGCACATTTCCAGTGACTGCTTTGCTCCGTTTGTCGCTTTGGATTTTGACGATGCAGATGTTATTTTTTCTGATAACTTTTTCCACCTGACGGATAAAACGGTACAGGACATCATTGTGAAAAAAGAAGACATCTTACAGGGACATTTTGAAAATGCCGAAGATTTCAGGAAACGCCTTCAGATTCTGTCTCTGGGCACGTCCTATGCCCGTTCCTGAAAAAATGTATTTATCCACGTATCACAAAAAATAAAGTGTGCGCTTGTCGCACACTTTCGCGCGCGAGCGATATGTTCAACATAAACTTCAGCGCCGGATCCACTTTCTCGGATTCCGGCGCTGTCTTTTGTTTACAGATGTTCTTCCAGTAAAAGGACATCCCATTTTTTCAATTTCATTCCGTGTTCTGTCATCTTTTGGCTGATCATGTCTTTCTTTCCGGTCAGACTCTCCGGCAGAATCTGCTCCTCATCCGTAAAGTTCATGACAAAATAGAATCGCGTGGTATCACTGACGCGTGTGACAACTTCAAGTCCGGTTTCTTCTGGGATAACGGATGAAACTCCGGCCTCCTGGACTGCCTGATCCAAAATCTTTGCAAGCCCTTCTTCCTCAAACCGGGTTGCAATATAATATGTGGTACCTTTTCCGTATGTATTCTTCGATGCTGCCGGCATTCCTGCATAGAAATCTTCCTCATAAGAGGCAAGTGCTTTCGCACCCTCTAAATGCATCAGATCGCACAAAAGACCGCATGCTGCTGTACTGCCGTCTGCAAACTTTGCCTTATTTTTCTGTTCCGGTGCAAGGGCATCAATCTCCTCAACCCATACCCCCGCCATCTCGCGGAGCGGTCCCGGATAACCGCCCAGATATACATTATCCGACTGTCCGACAATTCCGCTCATAAACGTAGTAATCAGAATACCGCCATTTTTCACAAAATTCTCCAGCGCTTCTTTCATACCATCCTTTACCATATAAAGCACCGGTGCCACAACAATCTTGTATTTTGAAAAATCCGCATCCACAGGAATCATATCCACACCGATATTCTTTTTGTAAAAATACTGATAGTACTGATGAATCTGATCCACATATTTTAAATCCTCGGACGGACCGCTGGTGTACTCCAGTGCCCAGTAATTATCCCAGTCGAAAATCAGTCCGACTTCCGCTTCATTGCGTGATCCCAAAGTACGGTCTCCAAAGCTTTCCAGCTCCGCGCCAAGCTGAGCCACCTCACGGAAAACACGGGTATTTTCACTTCCTGCATGTGCAATCACAGCGCCATGGAATTTCTCACATCCGCCCACACTTCTGCGAAGCTGGAAAAACTGGATCGTGTCTGCCCCATGTGCCAGTGTCTGATAACTTTGTGCCCGCATCTGCCCCGGACGTTTCAGGGAATTGTATTTCTGCCAGTTCTGCTGGCTTGGCGTCTGCTCCATCAGCATAAACGGCTCATCTTTTAAACCGCGCATCAGATCGTGTGTCATGGCAATGCTGCTCCACGGCGTATCATAGGAAGGATAATTATCCCAGGATACAACATCCATCTCTTTTGCCCATTTGAAATAATCAAGCCCCTTGAATGTTCCCATCAGGTTTGTGGTGACAAATGCATCCGGCTTGACACTCCGGATCGCGTCGCGCTCCATCTTGAAGCATGCTAACTGGCTATCCGAATAAAATCTGCGATAATCAATGGAAATACCTGCAAAAGCAGTCTTTTCACTTCCGATTCCGTCACTTAACGCATTTGGCGGTACCACATCATCCCAGTCGTAAACGGTATGTCCCCAGAATTCCATATTCCAGGCCCTGTTTAATGCATCAATTGTCTTATACTTATCTTTCAGCCACACACGGAATGCCTTCTGACAGTTCTCACAGAAACACTCGTTTCCATATTCGTTGCTGACATGCCAGCAGGTCACATGTGGATTGTCTGCATAGCGCTCTGCCAGTTTATATGCCAGTTCACGCGCATAATGTTTAAACACAAAAGAATTCGGGCAGGCATTGTGACGGCCGCCAAATTTGTGCTGTCTTCCTTCATAATCGGTAAACATCACTTCCGGATATTTACGCACCATCCATCCCGGAAGTGCTGCCGTGGACGTGGCAAATACGATATCGTAATTTTCTTTCGAAAGCATATCCACGATCTCGTCAAGCTCATCAAAATTATATTCATGCTCCGATGGCTGGATCTTTGCCCATGAAAATACATTGATTGTCGCGGTATTGATGTGTGCATCCTTAAAAATGCGCATATCTTCCTGCCAGATATCCTTCGACCACTGATTCGGGTTGTAATCTCCTCCGTAGAGGATTCTCTTAAAATGCGTGCTCATAGTTTTCTCCTTTTCTTTTCGATTCTGAATTTATGTCTCATTTTTTGTTTTCGTTGATTTTTCCCTATTATACGATACAATCTTTTATATTTGTATAACATGATAAACCAATTTATATAACATTTTGAAACTATTTCTTTTTCTGTTGAAATATGCTATGATGCCATAGAAAAAAGAAGTGGAGGTATCTCATGGCAATCTATTTCAGCAACACGCTCAGCAAAGAACCATTCCAGTTTGATTCCGTTGGAAACCACTGGCTGCAGGAAGCGCTCAGCCGTCCACAAGGTTACCCAATCTATCACTATTTGCAGACAGAAGAAGGCTGTGGCATCTTCACAATTGACGGAAAAGAATATTTTTTGCCTGAAGATCACGGCATTCTGATCACACCGCATGTCCCACATGCTTACCGTGCAGCAGACACCTCTGCATGGATTACGTGTTTTGCAACATTTGGCGGTACAATGGAAGCACATCTGCCGCAGATTCTTGGCAACAACCGCATAATTTTTACAGAAAAGGAAAATGCTCTGGAAATCAAAGCTGTGATCGACCGTGCTGTAGCACGTTTTAAAACAGCACCAGTCAATACACACCAGCTTTCCTGCGACTGTTATGCACTGCTGCTGCAGTTTTCCAATGGATTTTTCCACGCAAATACCAGCGATCCCCTGTGGGAAAAATATGTTGAGCCCGTATTGCGGATGATCGAAACACACTATATGGAAGACCTGACCGCCGAAAAGTTATGCCGGCAGGTCTATGTATCCCCGCAATACCTGTCCCGCCTGTTTGTGCGCTACCTGGGCTGCTCCGTCTACGAATATTTAACAAACTACCGGATCACCAAGGCAAAAGAACTGCTGCTTATGCGCCGTGACCGCAAAATTCAGGAGATCGCACACGATGTCGGTTATACAGATTCCAGCCATTTTATCGTGATGTTTAAAAAACTTACCGGCATGACACCCGCACAGTTCCGCAGACAGTAAAAGGAACAGCCGGAATTGCTGTCTTTGCCTTATTCTGCAAGGAATGATAAAATTTTGTCTTTTGTGGTCAGTATGACCGACATGTGCCCGGTACCATCTTCATACTCGCGTGTCCCGTACACGCCATAGTACGATGCCGTTCCCTGATCCGGAACGAGATGCAGCATGTAGGTATCTTTCGATTTTGTACGCGACAGTGTGTATGTTCCCTTCCAGATTTTTTTGTTTTCAAGATTTTTGCACCGATAGGTCTGATCTTTTTTAAATGTCAGAACGACCTTGCTTTTTGAAGGATCTTTTGCGTAGGATGAAAGCTCGTTGCCGTCTAAATCCGCTTCTTCCTCCAATTTCCATGTGACCGCTGTCAATTTTGGCTGGCTTTGTTTTCGGACTGTCCAGATTGTAACAATTCCAATAAAAACAGCGAAAAACACAACAATTACCGCTAGTTTTTTCTTTATGTGTTCCATTATTTCTTAATATTCCTCTCCTTATTTTTCCTCTTTCGTAAAAGGAAAACCAGTGCAACCATACAGATGACCGCCAATCCCCCAAAAATCGCGCTGCTGTTTACCGGTGACGAGTTTTGCAGCACGATCATCGTCATCGCATCCCCACCGCCAATGGCATTTTTCGGCATCCGAAACCGCAGACTTTCGCCCAGTGCATACAGACAGAACAGTCCACCCACCGCCAAAAACACTACAGCAACTTTTCGTTTTCCGGACAGCGGCATGGTCTGTCTGCCACAGCCGAGCGCCTGTGCATACGCCTGCGGTTTTCCGAGCTGTTTTATGATCTGGCTTTCGCTTTTTCCATGCTCTTTTCCAGAATCAAAAATCTCCTGAAGATCCCGCACGATCTCCTCTTTTTCTTTCACGGAACAGTCCAGTTGTTTTTTTACTTTCCGTATATAGGTTTCTCTGTTCATATTACGCATCCCCTTTCATAAATCCATCCACACAATCCTTGTAGTTTTCCCAGAAATTTTTCATTTTTTCGAGCATATCTTTTCCCTCTCTGGTAAGCGAATAATATTTTTTTTCGCCCCCGTTTGCTTTCGCCGGCACCAGGCGGTACTGGATAAGTCCTGCCTTTGTCAGACGGTACAAGATCGGATAAATGGTTCCCTCTTTGGCAAATGCAAAGATTTCACCACCCTGTTTTTGTATTTCCGTCAGAATCGCATAACCGTATGTTTCTTTTTGGGCGATCAGCGAAAGCAGGATCATCTCGTATGCGCCCTTTTTAAACTGCTGTATATACTTTTCTTCCATACCCATCCCTTTTCTTTTTATTTAGTGGTGCTATTTAGCATTGCTAAGTAGTATAGTACTCTCACACTGCTTTTCTGTCAATCCCCTTATGAAAAAACCACCGGAGGCATCCTCCGGCGGTCTGGTATCTGTTCTTATGCGATATTGGTCGGTTTTCCCACATACTGCACTGCTTCCGCAGTATCATATACCAGGGGAATTCCGTAAAACTCTTCATAAATCTGTTTCCACACAGCAGCATTTTTTTGGCGCATCGCATCCACATTTTCTGCCTGTGTTTTCTGTGGGTCCGGATAAATCGGCTCTGCAATGTGTATCGTGTATTCCTGCACATAAAAGCCATCGTCACCGAGGATATCGCTGTCTTCCATGGTGATAAAGCAAGGCAGCACCGGCACATGGTTTTTAGCGGCAAATGTATAGGCGCCTTTCTTTAACGGCTTCGGTTTGCGGTAATTCCACCACATACTCTGCTCCGGATAGACCAGCATGAAATCTCCGTGCTGCAGCACAGTATCCATGGAACTTAAAAATTTCTTCATCGTATCGCGGTTGGAACTCAGTGGAAACGTGTAACAGTTTCGCATGAGCATTCCGTAAAAGCCCGGAAAATTCGTATAATTTCCTTCCCGGATCACACGGTAAAGCCGGCGTTTTTTGCACTGTTTTGATTTTTCATAGGCAATCTGCATGGCAAAGCTGTCAAATGCATTAAAATGATTACAGGTGATCACCGCCCCGGAAGTCAGTGCATCCATATGTTCCGTTCCAATGACATCCTTGATGATCAGCTGTTTATTTTCAATGATCTTGTTTAAAAATGTCCGCGCTACTTTGTAAGTCAATCTTGTCTTGATACGGCTCTTTAATTTTTTACGCAGATAATCAATCTCTGACGGCTGAAGCTGCCGCGTCGGTGGATCTTCCTCCACATCTTCCCCAAAACGGCCTTCTCTTTCGTACAAAGCAATTTTTTCCAGAACTTCCAGACGGTCTTTGGATTTTAATTTTCCTGCTTTCACCAGATTCAGGTAATTATTTTCCTTTGCGATCTCATCCTTTGCCATCTGCATCAGACGGTCACAGGATACGGCATCCCGCTTTCTTTCTTCATCCGTATAACTCTCAAGCACCTGACGGATCTCGGCATACACACTGGTCTTTTGTGCGCTCTTCCAGAAATATTCCTGCAGGCGGCAGTCACTGTAATGCCACGGCTTCGAGACCATAATATAATGCAGCACACAGATTTCTTCTTCCCTGCACGGGATCTGGCCGAACACTTCCACATTCCACTTCTGGGGCAGCCAGCACACCTTGTTGTGACAGATCAGATTCAGATAATCTTCATCCTGAGTGACCACAAAATTGTACATCGGGAGAAGTTCCATAAACTGCTCTAACACGTGATTTTTACGAAACTGTTCACAATTGATGACCAGCATCCCCGCATTGAAATAATTGTCGCGTTCCACCCCAAGCACCTTCTCCACATAAGTGCCATATACATCTTCCTGGATCATCACCTGCTCCCTGCACGCTCCCACATAAGCATCTCCAAGATCATAAGCATACAGTTGTGCAATATCCCCCAGCACAACCGTATCGCTGTCGATATAAATGGCTTTGTCTATTTCTGGAAACATTTCCGCGATAAACAGGCGAAAATATGTTGTTTTGGAATAATAATCCCGAAGCGGAAGTTTCTCCTGTACGGAATGTAAATATTCCGTCACATGATCAAACTGCACAGAAAAATTTGCATTCTCCATAGCATACATCTTCTTTTGCATTTCTTCCGAAATATTGGTATGAAGTACATGAATTTCATACTGTACCTCTTTGGATGCATGATCCATCATCGACTGCAGTGAAACCATCGTGTATTTCACAAAATTATCATCACATGCGTAAAACACCGGTATTTTATTCATTTTCTCTTTCATGATCCTTCTCCTCCCCTGCATCCGCTTCATCCGGGTGCAGCAATTTATATGTGTTTCCTTTTTTCGTAAATATGTTTTAAATACAGATACTCTTTTAAAATGTCATCAAATGCATGGTAATGAAATACCGTATGCACCCGTTCTACCTCCCATTGTTTGATGTTGTCCGTATGCGGATACGGCAGATAAAACAGCCGCCTGGAAAAATGTCTCACAACGGTATGTTTATGTAAAAATTTCTGATCATTAAATTTCTGCGGGAGCAGCATTTTCGCACGCGTACTGCGAATAATCGCGCTTTGGTCCGCAAAAATGAGTTTTTTGGTCTGAAGCAGCTTTCGTGCTTTCATAAACAGACCGGTTCTTCTGATATTTTTCATATTAAGCAGCAATACCCCCGCATTAATATAATCCGGGGAGATCAGATACTTGCCATAATGATCCCTTGCCGCGGCATATTCCACGTGTGACACATCCTTGTCATACAGCAGGCGGATATCTCTCTGAAACAGAATATCCGCATCCAGATACAACAGTTTATCCGGCATTCCCGGCACCAGATCTGCCAGCAGGCGCAAAAGTGTATATGGCGAACAATAAGCACTTTCATTCGGACATCCTCCGAAATAACGCTCATATAATACTGTTACATCCACCGAAATCACCCGGTTCTGCGGATGAAATTTTTTTGCAACGCGCTCCAGAAAATTTGTCATATCTTCGCTGATCGGCGTATATTCCGGTCTGATCCGCGTCATGTCCATTGTGAAAATATAAAAACAGAACGGATCTGTTGCATGTGTTCTTTTTAAAACAGACAACATGCATGTAAGCACACCATCAAATACTTTACTGTTTCCACAAAAAAGAATATTTCTCATATGAATGATTTCTCCCTGTCAGTGTCTTTTTTTATATAACGGATCATTTCCATATTGCTGTTTTGCGCCCGTTTTCCCATGGCTTCATACACCTGATCCCTCAGCTGCGTTTTTTGCAGTTTTGCAGGCAATTCTGCATCCGGATAAAATGGCCCATCCAGATACGTTACGATCTGCGGAATGTGAGACTTTCCCCTGCGCTGATAAGTATTGGTCAGACAGAAAACCGGAAGTTTCTGCTGCACCGGATAGCGGAATGATGTATCAGGAAACGGCCGTATTCCGGTATAAAACGGCCAGATATGTGCTTCCGGATAGATCATAATACAATCTCCACAATCGGTATGCCAGGTCAATGCCTCCAGAAAATGTTTCATGGCACCTCTGTCATCCGGCAGCGGAAGTGCCCCAAGATATGGTGTAATCCGCCCCAGCACCGGCATGGAAACATTGTTCGGATGCACGATCACCGCCGTTTCCCGCGGATGATTTACCAGCGTTGGTATCAGCGCATCCGCCAGAAAATGTGTATGATTCCCATACAGATAAAATCCACTGTTTCCGGCCTGCTTTAACACTTCTTTGTTTATTATTTTATGTGAAAAATGCAGTTTCATGTAAAGACGTGCAAGCGGAATTGCAACTATGCCATACCAGAATCCGTGCAGCATACGTTCCAACGGACGCACCCGGATATACCGGTAATCCTGTCCAATATGTTTTGCTTTAATATGATCTCCGGCAAACTCGTCATGCAGTTCATCCTGATAATAAATCGTGCGCTGTTTCAGCTTCATCCCGCCTCCGTTTTCTACTCCTTTTATGTCACACATCATATTACACCATTTGTCATCGCATGTCTACTATATTATGTGGTTTTTATTACTACATCATGTGATTTTATATCATTAAACGTTGTTTTGTCGTTCTGGTCTTATAATAAATATTTATTTTGGTTATTTTCATATATCCAATCAAGTTCTATAATGACCGGCATAAAACAAATTTTAACAAAAAAGGAGAAGAATACCGATGAGCACAGCAGAACAGTATGAATTAAATAAAAACCTTGCACAGATGTTAAAAGGTGGCGTAATTATGGACGTCACCACACCGGAACAGGCAAAAATTGCAGAAGAAGCCGGCGCATGCGCCGTCATGGCACTCGAACGGATTCCTGCCGACATCCGTGCAGCCGGCGGCGTTTCCCGCATGAGCGATCCTCAGATGATCCGCGGCATTCAGGAAGCCGTATCCATCCCGGTTATGGCCAAGTGCCGAATCGGTCATTTTGTAGAGGCACAGCTTTTAGAGGCTATCGAGATCGACTACATCGACGAGAGTGAAGTGCTCTCTCCTGCCGATGACGTCTACCATATCGATAAGCACCAGTTCAAGGTTCCGTTTGTCTGCGGTGCCAAAGATCTCGGTGAAGCACTCCGTCGTATCAGTGAAGGTGCATCCATGATCCGTACCAAAGGAGAACCTGGTACCGGTGATGTCGTACAGGCCGTCCGCCACATGCGAAAGATCAACAGCCAGATTGCAAAAGTTGTCAGCCTGCGGGAAGATGAACTTTTCGAAGCAGCAAAGGAATTACAGGTACCGTATGATCTGGTTGTCTATGTCCATAATAACGGAAAACTTCCGGTGGTTAACTTTGCTGCTGGCGGTGTCGCTACCCCTGCAGATGCTGCTTTAATGATGCAGCTCGGAGCAGAAGGTGTCTTTGTCGGTTCCGGAATCTTTAAATCCGGCAATCCTGCCAAGCGCGCAGCTGCTATCGTAAAAGCCGTTACAAACTATACCGATGCAAAACTGATCGCAGAATTATCTGCCGGGCTTGGAGAAGCCATGGTCGGAATCAACGAACAGGAAATCGCCTTACTGATGGCAGAAAGAGGGAAATAAACATGACTGTTGCAGTACTTGCCCTGCAGGGTGCATTTATCGAACATGAACATGTATTGGAAGAACTTGGGGTAAAGACCGTGGAACTGCGTCAGGCGGCAGACTTAGACCAGCCGTATGACGGACTGATCCTGCCGGGCGGGGAAAGCACTGTACAGGGAAAACTTCTCCGGGAACTTAGAATGTTTGATCCCCTGAGAAAGCAGATTGCTGATGGACTGCCGGTGCTTGGCACCTGCGCCGGGTTGATCCTTTTAGGCTCCCCGGAACATTTTGGTACAATCCCGATGCAGGTCAAAAGAAATGCCTACGGCCGCCAGCTCGGCAGTTTCCATACTGAGGCAGAATTTAAAGATCTCGGACTAGTTCCAATGTCGTTTATCCGCGCCCCTTATGTAGAGAGCGTATCGGACGGTGTGGAGGTTCTCTCGGTGGTCGATGACCATATCGTAGGTGTACGCTATGGAAATCAGATCGCAATTGCTTTCCATCCGGAACTCGACAGCGACCGGAAGATCCATCAGATGTTTTTGGATATGATCAGCTAAAAACAGGGAGAATGCAGCATTCGCTGCAATCTCCCTGTTCTGTTATCTAAATCTGATTCTGTTTTTTTCCACTCCAATGTCAAAATAGACATACGCAGATCTCCTCCGTCTGCTGCAGCATGTTCCTTTACAAAATCAATTGCAAGAAAGATGTTTTCACCTCTTTGTTATCCGTTTTCCTGTATCAGATTTTCATATATTCCGACATCATGCACACGCCTGCTGCACCTGACTGGATGCAGCTTTCCATATTTTCTTCATGAATCCCGCCAATTGCGTATACCGGAATTTTCACAGAGCTGCACACCTCATGCAAAAAATCAAGTCCTCTCGGTGCCAGTCCTTTTTTACAATCGGTCACAAACACATGCCCTGCCGTCAGACAGGTTGCCCCACATTGTTCTGCCAGGCGCGCATCCTCCACCGAATGTACGGAGACACCGCGCACTGAAAATTTCTGCTTTTGTTCTTCCGGCATCTCCATAAACCGATGCAGCGGCATATGAATGGCCGTACACCCCAGATGCATTGCAGCATCCGGGAAACTGTGCAGAATCAGCCTGGTGTCCGTGTTTTCACACAATTTTTTTACTTTTCCCGCAAGTTCTTCGTATCCCTCTTCCGTGAGGTCTTTTTCCCGCAGGATCATCGCATACGGTTTTGTGGCAAGCACGCACGCTAACTGTTCTAAAAAAGGATGCTCTGCCAGCGCACGGTTGGTCACGCAGATTTTTCTATACATAGACATAGTCATTTAATACCGGCTGCAGACCTTCGCTTTCCATATCGTTATACATCTGGTCAAAGCTTCTTCCATCCGAGATTTCAAACTGCTCATCTCCGGATTCTCCGCTATCCTTTCCGGTATACTTGCTCTCATGATCTCCGATTCCGGTAGACACTCCCGCAGATACCTTTGTCGCTGCAATCTTTACGATGCCGTCACGGAAATGTTTCTGCTCGCGGGAAGAAACGGTGATACCGACATACGGCAGGAAAATACGATATGCACACAGAATCTGGCACAACTGCTTTTCGTGCACGTCAAGCGGATTGATCTTGTCGTTGTTGATGATCGGGCGCAGACGCGGACAGGACAGGGAATACTCCGCATGCGGATACTTACGCTGCAGATAATAAATGTGCAGTGCCGAAGCCAGTGCATCTTTGTGGAAATCAGAAAGTCCAAGCAATGCGGAAAATCCGACACCACGCATGCCTCCCATCAGCGCACGCTCCTGTGCCTCAAAACGGTATGGGAATACACGCTTATGCCCCATCAGATGCAGGGTTTCGTATTTGACATTGTCATAGGTTTCCTGGAATACCGTCACGTAATCAGCGCCGCATTCGTGCAGATACCGGTATTCATCGCTGTTGACCGGATAAATTTCCAGACCGATATTGCGGAAATATTTTTTTGCCAGCCTGCAGGCTTCCCCGATATACTCGACATCACTCTGCGCACGGCTTTCTCCGGTCAGCATCAGGATTTCCTCAATGCCGGAGTCTGCAATGACTTTCATCTCATGCTCGATTTCCTCAAAAGTCAGTTTCTTACGATGAATGTCGTTGTAGCAGTTAAATCCGCAGTACACACAGTAATTCTCGCAGTAGTTTGCAATATAAAGCGGTGTGAACAGATACACCGTATTTCCGAAATGCTTGCCTGTCTCGATCTTTGCACGCTGTGCCATGCGCTCTAAAAACGGCTCTGCGGCTGGCGAAAGCAATGCTTTAAAATCCTCAACGCTGCAGGTTTCATGCTCTAATGCATTCTGCACATCTCTTGCCGTATATTTGTTGTAATCGTAACTGTCCATCTCGGAAAGGACTTTATTTCTTATGGTTGGATCGATCTGTTCCATCCCCGGCATATATTCCATATGGTTCGTTCTGCTCGACGGATCGGTTTCCAGTTTATGTTTGCGCTCCAGTGCAGCTTCGCTTAACTTATCGGAGTCAATAAAAAATTGATTTTCAGCCATGATTTCGCCCCCTAGTCTCTCAAAAATCCGGTCAGTGGATCACTTGCGGAAGCACCACGCTCAAGTACACGGCCCAGTCCCGACAGATATGCACTTCTTCCAGCTTCAATGGCTGCCTTGAATGCACCCGCCATGGCCGGGACATCTCCTGCTGTTGCAATTGCGGTATTTGCCATAACTGCGGCAGCTCCCATCTCCATTGCCTCGCATGCCTGGGAAGGTCTTCCGATTCCGGCATCCACAATTACCGGCAGATCAATCTCATCAATCAGAATCTGGATAAATTCTTTCGTTGCCAGACCTTTATTAGAACCGATCGGAGACGCCAATGGCATAACAGCTGCGGCTCCGGCATTGACCAGGTCACGTGCGGTATACAGATCCGGATACATGTATGGAAGCACCACAAATCCTTCTTTTGCCAGCATTTCGGTTGCCTTTACGGTCTCCACATTATCCGGCAGCAGATATTTACTGTCTTTCATAATCTCAACCTTTACGAAATCTCCGCATCCAAGTTCTCTTGCCATGCGCGCAATGCGGACTGCTTCTTTTGCATCTCTTGCACCTGAAGTGTTTGGAAGCAATGTTACGTTATCCGGGATAAAGTCCAGAATGTTTTCTTTTTTCTTTGTGTTGGTGCGGCGCACTGCTAATGTAATAATCTGTGCTCCGGCGTTTTCAACGGCAGCCTTGATCAGCTCCATGGAATATTTTCCTGATCCTAAAATAAAACGCGAGGAGAATTCTTTCCCTCCTAATGTAAATGTGTCTTTGTTCATTGTTCTTCCTCTTTTCTGTGTTATGTTTTTTACTGTAATTTTTCACTATGGAAGCGATACATCAGAGATGTACCAACGGGAACATCGGCCCATGAAAAATTTGCTTCGCAAATGGGCCAACGCTACATTATGGAGCGATACATCAGAGATGTACCGCAGCCACCCCCCATAAACTGGACAATTTCTATGATATCGCCATCCTTTAGCATATAGTTTTCATAATCCTCTTTATGGATGATCTCCTCGTTGCATTCCACAACAAATGTTCCCATCTCATAATCATTTGCCTTTAAATATGCCGCCAGAGACTGCCCTGCCGCATCTATATCTTTTCCGTTGATATGTACCATGTAAGACCTCCTTTTTATATTGCAACAAAAAAGGCCACACGAAGAAAGCTACACCCGCGGTGGTGTACCCCTTCGTGTGACCCCTGTCATCACTCTATGGTTCTTATATTCAGAACAATATGTACTTTAACACAATATCACAGTAAACGCAAGCATACAAAAAAGAATTCTGCTTATGCCTGCAAATAAATTTATGCTTCCTCAATATTTTCAAAAGACCATGCGTGTACATTTAACTCCACAACACCGGCGCCACAATACTCACAGAATTTAGCTCCGAGATTCGTGATCGGTGCTCCACAATTCGGACATGTGACTCCAAGCGCTCCATCGGTATTTCCTTTGGCAAGGTCACGATTTTGAATATAAACCAGATCAACATTATAGCGGCTCTGCTCTAAGATATGATCCGATCCCCGCACCACGGCATGTGCTGCATCTGTCACATAATGAAAACTTTCCACCGCCGACTGGAATGTCACGATGCAACGGCCAGCTTCTTTCCGATACCGAGCGATCTCCGTCTGATGAATCTTTACCTGCGTAAAATGTTCCCATTTTTCCTGTGAGACCAATGCGCGAATCTGCGAACGAAGCTGTTCTTTCAAATCTTCATTTCCTTCCTGTAAAATTGTTACATCCTGTGCCGTTACTGCCTCGAAATACTGCATCAGGGCATTTTCTGCACGCTGCTTCATTTCATTGTACTCAAAATCCGGAAAATCGGAAACGATCTGCGGCAGGGCAATTCTTGTCATTGCCGATACCGAACGCGGTGTTGTTGACAGATCTTCCTGCGCTTTTTTTACGCCCTGCAAAATATCATCTGTGCCAAACAATTGTCTGGAAAAACGTTTCACACGGTACACTCCGTAAAAAATCAAAACCAAAATTGCCAGAATCAGAAGTAATATTATGATTAACGGAATATATTTCATTTCAAACTTCCCTTTCCATCTCCTCGTGTATGTCACCCTTTTAATTCTGCCACAAAATATGTTCTCCTGTCACAATTGGGTAATGCACCAGCGTTTCCCCATCGAGATTCTCCCGATGCATATCCACAGCAGTAATCTGATGATTTTCATATGTCGTATAGTAATAAATACCCTTTGTTGCATTACAGCAGGAAGTATACAACGTAATCTCATATTTGCCATCTGCCACCTCACAGCAGCCACGCTGCTGATCCACCGAACCTAAAATATGAAAAAACTGACTGATACTCTCTTTTTCGGATTCACCCGACATCGCATGCAGCCGGGTGAATGCCACACGGGCAAACCGTGAAGCAGAAGACAAATCTCCCGGCAAGCCCAGTGCTCCCATGCCGCGGCTGTACTGCTCCAGAGGAAGCTGCTTGGAAAACGCATTGACCGGCTGCTTCGGTGACAGATGCATATACTGATTCAACAAAAACATCTGTTGCGGAAATGGCGGATTGTTCGTCAAAACTCCCGCCGGATTGTCATATATATGCAATCCATCCGCCATACATTCTACTACAATACATTCCTTTTTATCCGCAATCATCCAGTGTAATTGTGCCGCCGGAAGCTGCTCACTGAACTGTGTTCCTACCAGATTCATCTTCTCCAGCTTTTCTCTTGCTTCACAAACCGAAGCGCACTGTGCTAAAATCCATGGGATAAATTCAAACTGTGCGATGTTTTCCCGCCCTTCTTCAATTTTCTGATACACGGCATTGCCGACAAAATTAAGCCCTGCCATACCCAGTCCTTTTTCATTGATTCCATCATAATACAGTGGATAATCGCCCACTACATATGCCATACCGATGATCGCATAATGCGCTTTTAATACACCCATATGCCGGAAGGTAAGCGCATAATTCCGTGGCAGGACTGCCACTTCATCCCCATAGGAAAATTCATAATCCAGGGTACGTCCAAAATAAAAATCCGTTGTCTTGTATGTTGCTGCTGTACACATTGTGATTGCCCTCTTTTCTTCGTTTCTGTTTCCATAGTTTAACCGTTTTAATACCATATACCACAAGGAAACCTACTTTGCAAGAAATTTTATCAGAATTTATTCTGTTTCACGCAATCTCTCCACAATCGGTTACCTTCTGCACTGGAAATGCATCCATTACATAACCCACACTTGAAAATCTGTGAAAAAAGGACTATAATCGCAGCCGTGTGCAATGCACACAAAATCTATCGGAAAAGAGCACTATTATCATGAAACAACAGAAAAAAATCTTACGTGGTGAGGCAGCACTTGTCCTTGCCGTTATCATTAACAGCCTCGGTGTCCTTCTGATGCTTCAGTCCGGCTCCGGAATCTCCGCCATTTCAAGCGTGCCGTATGCGTTTCAACAGGTTTTCCCGAAACTGACACTCGGCACCTGGACTTACCTGTTTCAAGGACTTTTGATCTGCATTCTAATGATTATGCGAAAAAAATTTGTCCCATCCTATTTATTTAGTTTTGTTGTAGGGTTTGCGTTTGGAGAGATGATGGATCTGCATGAACTGTGGATTACGCGGCTGCCGCTGAATATACCACTTCGCATCCTCTACTTTGTATTGAGTTATCTTATCATCTGTTTTGGAATTGCGCTGTCAAACCGCTGCAAACTGCCGATCATCCCAACCGATCTGTTTCCGCGGGAAGCCGCAGACATCACAAAGGTTCCCTATGCCCGCATCAAAATCGGTTTTGATGTAACCTGTCTGGTTATTACCGCATGTATGACGTTCTTCTGTCTCGGACATATCATGGGACTTGGCATCGGAACCATTGTTGCAGCTTTTACCATGGGAAAAGGAATTGCAATTATCGGGAACTGGATGGATCAGCGTGTGGAATTTGTTTCCCTGTTGTCTTAATGATACACAAGCTCCTCAATAGAAAATTCTTTATGGTCTTCCGTAAGAGCATATCCAACAGAGATACTCACTCTGTCAACCTTTGTCCCAGACTACTTCTCTGTTGTATGCTTTAATTCGAGCAGGGTTGACTCAACCTGTTTTTGTGTCATGCCGGCAAATACAACAAATTCATCACCACCAATGCGGAATGGCATTGCAATCGCACTTGCAACGGGAAAGAATTCACAGGCTGTTACGATGAGTTTTCAGAAGGAATATGCAGAACGCTATGACTGGCTGGTGAAAGAATTTTCCGACTGGGCATTTACCTTTACCACAAGTTTCTTATACTATATGGACTATGACAGTCTGGATGAACAGACAAAAAACCTGTATCGTCAGGGTATGTCTGCATTTGGCGGCATATCCCCGACTTACCATATCGCATTAGCGGAAAATACCCCGGTTATCGTATGGAACTTCCATTCCCTGCTCGTCATGATCCAGATGTGCTTCTCTTTTATGCTTACGGATTCTGACTGCGATATGAAGCTGTGTAAGCACTGTGGCAGGGCATTTATCGCAAGCCGTAAGGGAAATGAATTCTGCTCTCCGAAATGCAAGAATCAGTATAATGTCTATAAGACAAGGGCTAGAAAAAAAGAGGAATAACTCCCATATACCAACAAAGACGGCAAATTATCAACAACTTGTTGACGATTTGCCGTCTCTTATTTTTTATTATTTCGTTAATGATATTTACGCCATTGCTGGCTCTTTCTTTACAATTTTCTCAATTTCAGATATGCTCTTTTCTGTTACATCTGCAATTTGAGCTGATATATAATTTTTATATTAAAGGAATGAAACAAATTCTTTCATTGGTATACGCTGGGATTCATGTCTATTTGCATCTGCTTTCTCATTCGTATATCCAATCGCCAATATATTGATTGGTTCAAGTCCCAACGGAAGTTTAAATTCTTCTTTTATCACATCTGGTTTAAAGTAACAAATCCAAACAGAGCCCAAGCCAAGTTCTGTAGCTGTAAGCATCATATGATCGGTAATGATTGACGCATCTATATCCGTTGTTTTCATCCCATCAAATGGACGCGTCCATGCTTTATCCGTATCTGCACACACAATGATTGCAACTGGAGCACTGTAAATATTGGCTGCCTTTGCCAGTTTTTCTTTTGCTTCATCGCTTTTTACAACCAATAGTTTAACAGGCTGCATATTTGCTGCGGTTGGTGCTACATGAGCTGCTTCTAAAATTGTCTCCAATGTCTCCTGTGAAATCTCTTTAGTCAGATAGTTTCTTACTGAAAAACGCTGTTTTGCAATATCTAAAATATTCATTTCTGTAAAATCTCCTTAAAATTATGATTGTATTGTCTAGACAATTTGATTATAATGGATTCGATATAAAAAAGACAAGAACGTACTTTTTTGTAATATACTAACTAAAAAGAAAGTGTAAAATGTAAAAATGCAAAACAAATATAATTGTCCTGTTGATGCAACGATATCTAAAATTGGTGGAAAATATAAAGCCGTTATATTGTATCATCTTGGCAACAACACGCTAAGGTATAACCAAATCCACAAAAAAATTCCAGCTATCACTGATAAAATGCTGGCTCAGCAGTTACGCGAACTTGAAAACGATAACTTAATCATTAAAAAAATATATCCTGTAATTCCTCCAAAAACAGAGTACAGCTTAAGCGAGTTAGGCAAGACACTGATTCCTTTATTGGACTCTATGTGCGAATGGGGGCAACAATTTATGCCAGACTAAGATTTATCAAAATAACATAAAATTCAAAGAAGCGGCAACTCCTCAACAACCTATTGACGATTTTGCCGCATCTTCATTTTAAACTATTTTACCATGATGTTTACGCCATTGCAGGCTCTTTCTTCTTAATAATCGCCTCAACTTCATCAACACCTGTTTCAGCTACATCTGCGATCTGATCCAATGTATAACCCTTTTTATACATATTCAGAATAAACTTTTCGCTTGTTTTTTCAGTAGCTCTTTCAGTAGCTCTTTCTTCAATTCCTGTACTCAGATTACACATAATTCTCACATCCTCTCTAAATTCTTGACTGATTGGAATATTATATTCATGTTCTATAATATCCAATTTTTCCTGTTCTTTCAATTCGCCTGAAAGCAAAGTCCCAATCAGGCGGTGCATTTCATATTTTTCATCATGTTCCGGAATCTCATTTGTGATTCCTATTAACACAATATTTAACAGATCGAGATTACCTTTCCAGTTACATGGTTTTAACATCTCATCTTTTGTCAAATGGATGTGGCTTAAGCTGTTATCATCCATGTTCATACATATCCATATGCTGAATACCTGCTTAATGTCGTCGTAGTTAGTATTTACAAAATCTCTTTCCTTTTGTGACGAAATCAGCCTACTCACATAAAAGATTGCCCGATTTAAAATTTTATATTCCGTCGGCTCATCCTTCTGAGCCTCAATATTCACAATAATCTGCGAAAGTCCATTTTTTGTGTCATCTACGGATGGCATGCGGACATAAAAAATAATATCAAATCTGACTAATCCTTCATTAATTTCAGCATTTTCCGTATTAAGACCTACGATACGCTGTCCTGCAGCATCTGTTTTTTCCATATTTGCTAATCCCGGCTCAACCGGAACAACGCTAATACTCGGTTCGCCTTCGATGTATTTCACAACATCTTCCGGCTTCATTCCTTTAAATTCATCGACTGTTTTCACCAGAATATGTGCTAATATAATCTTCTGTGCCAGTAACCTTTTAACACGAGTATCATATTGTGCCTTATCTCCTGCTGCATTCACAGCATTTGCTATTTCTGTATTCAAGTCGGCATCCCTCCTTTTGTATTGTGCATAACACTTCTAAGATTCCGCAAAAGGCTCTCTGCCTCAATATCATTATAAGCGAGGAACTTTACGGAATCAACTGAATTTTCTATGAACTTTTTCATACCTAAAGAAATACCAGAATTTTCAAAAAAGTATAGGAACAATCAAATGGTATTTGTCAAGCAGAAAAAGAAAACCATGCGATATAAAAATTTTTAATTTCTTTAAATTTACCATAAGAGCTGTTTGTCGAAATCCGCGCAGATATCAGGATCAATAAAAGAGCCATCCAGATGGATGACTCTTTTATCTAGTGCTTATTTAATTGATCGTGCAAGCGCTACCGTTTCAGCATCTATGCTTCCCACGGAACTGGTGTCAGGCACATCGTTCCCTTTTATAAATGACCGGCACATCATATCCGAAAGTTTTCTTTCCATTCACTTCCATACTTTCTGACACCTCCAGACATGTCTCCGAGAATCTCTCCCATAACCGGAATGTCATCACAGGGGTAAACTGACTCACACTTCCCCCTTCCCAGACACCATCCTTTTCCTGATACAATGCCGGGGTAAACTTCTCAGATCTTTTCAGGTCACTATATTCTACGTTCTTCATGGAAGCATAAGAAAACGTATTTTTGTCTTCTCCTGCCGGAATTTCGTAGGAAGAAAGCATAATTCCACCGTCACAATCCGTAACAAGAAATAAATGCGGTGATGCATGGCATTTTCCATCCGTCTCATAATAACTTTCTTCTACAATAAATATTCCGGTAAAATTTTCCGGAATATTATTTATCTTATCATTACAGACTGTATTCACATGTCGGGCATACGGAAATAATTTTCCTGCAGATTTCATTTCTGTAAATTGTTCTCTGTTATCAAAATGTCCCGTCATAAGCTTTACAAATTTTTCCATTTTCATTATAATGCCCTGCCTCTATAATATTTTTGTTTTTAAAATAACAGTTGTAGTCCCATTGCAATCATCCACATATATGCACAGGTTTTTGGAATCATTAATAATCCCACCTTTGGTTTCGTTTTACTGAATAAAGTAACCGGCAGATAACAGCCAAAAGAAAGAATGATCGCCGCAACCATTCTTGTCATACCATACCCATTCGCATTCCCGGAAATGATATACAGAATAATCACTCCGATCCCCGTCACCGCAAAGACAGCATTTCTGGCAATTGATAATTTCATATTTCCTTCATCTGTACACCAATTGTTCTGTGGGAACATGCATATCACAATTCTGACAACCGCTGATATCCACACGACCGCTTCCACTATTGTCGGTATTTTCATTTCCGGAAATGTAAATTTCCAGACATACATTAAAATAATATAAAACACCGTCATTGTAACAGACGATACCTGCAATCCAATTCCCAGCTGCCTCTTTATCTTCTCATCGCTTCCACGCACTGCCCTTATAATTCTTGGCACCAGATGAAAAGCATCCCCTCCGCAAAGTGTCAATGTTAATATTCCATAAAGTACAAATAAGATATTTCCCTTTGAAAATGTAAAAAATAAAATTGCGGCAACTAAATCGAAAATCAGATACGCAGCATCAAAGATTGCTTCCATCACATCCGGAATCTGTGGTTTGTAATTGTTCTCTTCCATCCTTTTGATCCTGCTCCTTTTCCATCAATTGACTGTAAAACAAATGATTCCCGGTACTCTTCATATCCAGGGATTCGTTTTCATTCGTTTTTTCCTTGTATTCCCTTAAATGTTCTTCCGCATTATTGCAGATCCGGTCAAATATCTGGATACACATGTGCTTTTCTTCTTCTGTCAATCCGCTTAAAACATTTCCTGCAAACTGTTTCTGTGCGTTAATTCCTGCCGCCACTATAAGTTCCGCCCGATCCAGCAGAATAATCTCTATATGCTTTTTATTATCCTTACTTTGTATTCTGTCAACCAGTCCTTTATTTTCCAATTTTTTCAACGAAGTTGAAACATGGGATTTCGTTGATTTTCTAACCTTTACTATTTCTGCTGCGGTATTGTGATGCGGATTATTATGAAGGAACATAAGTATATCGTATTCCATCTGTGTCAGCCCATACCGGTCACATACCTCTCCGGAAAGCAATTCATAATAACTTGTAATTGTTTTATGCTTATCCCAGAAGTACATCTTCTCTTCCTCCTTCATCGTTCTTTTTAGAACGATTATAGACGAATATTTCCGGTATGTCAAATGTTTTTTACTACTATGTCTTCGCCTTTAATGTTCCAATATATTCCCCATTATTATAAACAAACGGTCCGGCTTCTCCCTCTTCTCCGAAATATTCCGGTCTCAATGACAGAATATTGAGCAATTCATCCACCGTCTTCACCTTTGTTGCCTGATATGGTTGTTCAAATGCAATCTTTTCTACAAATAAGTAATCGTCCCTGTCCTTTATCAGGATACCTGTATGACCCACGAAAGTAACATCCGAATACGGGTCATATATCACGATACTAAGGAGCGATATCCTGTCACTGTCTATTTGAAATCCATAATGTTTCCAACTATCCGAAAATGCTGTTTCCGGATGTTTTTTATCTGCAACACTCTTTTCTCCATAGAGTGTGGTAAACATATCCCGGTTCTCTTTTATGGTTTCATACCTTTCCACATTATCTATTGCTTCTGTATCAAACATTAGATAAGTACCTTCATAATTGTCTTCCGTTGATTCTGCGTGAAGCAGACCATCCAGTAAGAGAAAGGCTGTCATTCTGCAGTCCGTGTCGGAGTAATCATGATTCTGTTCCCAGCCATCCATACATTTGCCGATATCTGCTTTCATGTTTTCCGGATCAGACCAGACATCCTCAAGCTTTGCATTCTTCCCGGCCGAATCTGCAAAATCAGTTACCCATTCCCGGAATGTATCTACATGGGAAGCTCCCGCGGTATCCAGTTCTTTGCAAATTTCTGTAATGGTATGGTTTCCTCCCATATAAGTTGCAGCCGGTATCTTCTGTTTCTGTGCACATGCCCCCAGCATCAGGCACAGGAGCATAACAACAGCTGATAATTTCATTGCCGTTTTGGTTTTATTCTGTCTGTTCCATAGATTAAACGCTCCGCCACAAAACATCCTGCCAATTATAACTGTGATCCGTTTCTTCCTCATCCATAAACCTCTTTCTTATGATCCGCATATTTTACATATTTTTTAAGATTACCTTACGGCTTCATTTATGTAAATAGTATGGTTTCAAAATTAAAGAAATATTTATTTTTATTGCTCTGTTTGTGGAACATTCAGCAACGCTTTCGGCAGATATCACATCTGTCCTGAAAAGCAAAGTAACCGAATGAATTGCTTCTTATGCCACATGGATTCAGGCTTTATTCGGAAATGTTTTGTTATTCTTTTTTACTCCGTCTCCCTCAGCCGCTCCACAATCGTCTGCTTTCCAACCACACAATAGACCACAAGCGGAACCCCCGCGCCGATCACGGTAAAGATCAGTGCCGCAAGCACGACCGGACCGATGGTATACTGAAACCGGAAAAACCAGAACATTTTTTCAATCATCTTTCCCATAAACGGCTCAGATGCCACAACAAGAATAAGCGAAATGACAATCGCCGCAAACGTATACAACAGTCCCTCATACACGAGCATCCGCTTCAACTGGCGTCTGGTCATGCCAACCGACTGCAGCACAGCAAACTCCCTGCGTCTTGCAATCATCCCCGTGAGGATGGCATTCAGGAAATTTAATGTTCCGACCACGGCGATCACACCGGAGAGAACACCTCCAAGCAGCAGAAACATCCCACGGAACGAATCAAACTCTTTTTCGTAGGAAAATTTCGATTCATAGCTGTACAGCGGCTCGACCTGTTCCGTATAATTTTTCAAAAAACTTTCCATTGCTCTTGCACTCTGATTGTTTTTCATATCAAACATCATATGCATGACATCTTTTGTCCCGGTATCTTTGATAAACGTATCGCTTCCAAGCACAAACTGCGGTGATCCATAATACCGGCAGCTCATCACGGAAGGCACCAGAATCTCCGCCACCACCGTATAGGTTTTTTGTGTATAATCATCTGCTTCCACGTCACATGCACCTTCGTAGCTGTCAATCTCTTCCTCCGGGATCTCTTTTCCAGTCTCTGCATTAAAATATTTCCAACTGTTTACATACCTGAGTGTCACCTGATCGCCCACCCCGGCCCAGTTACTGTGATCAACTTTTTTGTCATAATCATCCTGCATATAGACTGCTGCAATGGCATTCTCCTGATCCAGAGCTGTGACATCGCCTTTGAGCACCTTTACTTTCTGAAGCGGGAATGCATCCATTCCATACAACTGAATATCGTCATAATAACTGCCATCATCTGCCTGTTCCTTCCAATTGAAATAACCCTTTTCCTGCTCTTTTGTCATGGTATGTCCCATGGATGTAAAATACGCCAGCATATCTTTTTTCTTTATTTTTTCCAAAACCCGGGTTGTCTGTCCGTAGACACATCCACTCTCTTTAACACCATTTTGCGCGAGCACGGTCTGCATTGCAGAATCTTCCACCGCTTCATCGGAAGAATGAAATCCTTTCTGCACGTTAAAATAATCCGCATTGGCAAACACAAAATCGCTCACACAGAACTTTTTTAAATACAGATCCATATCAAATCCATTTGCAAACATAACGGTCAGATTTAAAAGAACGACCGCAAGGGAGAGGGAAATGACAACAAGAACGGTCTTCTTCCGGTTCCGTCCCACGTTTGCCCATGCCATACGCCCCAAAGATGCCGGTTTTTTTGCCGCTTTTGCTTTTTTTCTGCCACAGTCTGCCTCCGTATAGCGCACCGCTTCGACCGGGGATACCTTTGCAGCCATACGCCCCGGCTTATTGCAGGATAAAAATACGGTGACCAGTGAAAAAAGTGCTGCTCCCACAAATACCCACGCATGCAATTTTATAACCGCTGTCGTGTAACTCATCTGTGCCATGACAGCCGGTGCCAGTCCCACGCCGATTCCAAATCCCAGAAGAAGTCCAGCCGGAATTCCAATGCCTGATAAAAGGACTGCCTGCAGCCGGATGATCCGCTTGAGCTGCCGCCCGGTCATGCCGATCGTTTTTAACAGTCCGTAGAAACGGATATCGTTGGCAACGGAAATCTGAAACACATTGTAAATGACCAGGTAGCCGGTAAATACAATGAGCACAAGCAATGCCACAATGGCTGCAATGCTTTCCGGATTCAGATTGCTGCTCGACTGCGCACCGGTATAGCCCCAGTTTACACCAAATGCAATATAGCCCGGTTTGGAAGCATCTTCTGACTGAAATCCACAGTCTCTGATCACCTGCCGCATATCTTTTTCGATATGAAGTGCATTCCCAAACATAACGTCAAGAGTCCACGTTCCACTCTCTTCTTCCTCCCCGATCTCCACATGCTGCAATGTCTTTTTCACGTAACTTTTTGGCACGATCACATGGCTCGCCTGGGAAACTCCGTTGTAATCCCACCAGCCGGAGAGAACAAACTCCTGCGTCACCGTTTTCGGTTCTGACTGAACTCCTCCGATCTGATACGTCACGGTAAATTTGGTGCCGATTTTTGGCTGTACTCCTAACAGTTTTAACACCCGGGTATCCGTCATGGCCTCATTGCTTCCCTCTTTGGGACGGTGTCCATGCGTTGGTGTACAAAAATAATGTTTTCCCCCATGCGCATCCATATAGCTGACTTCCACCTGTGTCTTACGAAACGCATCCCCGGTTCCCATTCCTAAAAACAACCGCGCACCTGTTTCCTGAATAAGCGGATCTTTTTTTAAGGTTTCCATCTGTTCTTCCGTCAGTTTCTTAAAAGCCCCGTGCCCATAACCTCCGACCATAAGAAAGTTGGACTGCTGGAACGAATCGTTGATGGAAATTGCAATCGTAAACAGCGCGGTAAACAGCATCGTGGTCAGCATAATTGCAATCACAGCGATCCGGTTTCTCATTCTCGAAGCCCGCAGACTGCGCACGGCAACGGTGCGCACACAGGCACGGTTTTTTACCTGCATCATAATGCCTCACCTGCTTTCCCGGTCACAATCCGTCCATCCTCGATACGAATGATCCGGTCTGCGAGCTGTGCGATCTCCTCGTTGTGTGTGATCATCACAATGGTCTGCGCAAATTTGGTGCTGGTCGTTTTGAGCAGCCCCATCACATCCTGTGAGGTACAGCTGTCGAGATTTCCGGTCGGTTCATCTGCTAATAGAATCGCCGGTTTGGCTGCAAGTGCCCGCGCGATCGCCACGCGCTGCTGCTGTCCTCCCGAAAGCTGGTTTGGCAGCACGTTTAATTTTTCTTTCAATCCGAGTGCCTCTGCGATCTCCCCGATAAATGCATTGTCCACGGTTTTTCCGTCAAGCTGCAGCGGCAGCACAATGTTTTCATAGACAGACAGCACCGGAACTAAATTAAAGGACTGAAAGACAAATCCGATTTTTCTTCTGCGGAAAATCGTCAGTTCTTCATCCTTTAATGCAAAGATGTCTTTGCCGTCCACATAGACTTTGCCGGATGTTGCCCGGTCGAGTCCTCCAAGCATATGTAAAAGCGTCGATTTTCCCGATCCGGAGGTTCCTACCACCGCGACAAATTCTCCGTTTTCCACCGACAGGTTTACCCCCGCCAGCGCGTGCACGGCGGTCTCCCCCGTGCCATACTGTTTTTTCAAATCTCTGGTTTCCAAAATGACCATCCTGTAATCTCCTTTTGCTCCTGATTTGGCATTTCCTGCCTTCTTTTAAGATTGTCGCACAGAATTCTTTCGAGAATCTGTCCCGGAGACAAAAGATTCTTACAGTTTTGACACAATTGCCGTTGGAAAATACAGCCCAAACGTTGAGCCTGCCCCAGGCACGGACGAAAGCCGGATATATCCGCCCTGCTGTTGCATGATAGATCGTGCCAGATACAGTCCGATCCCCACACCGCTCTTTTCGGCAACCGCGTTTCCCCTGTAAAAACGCCCAAATACCGCCGCATGCTCCTCCTCACCGATGCCGATTCCTGTATCCGTCACTTCCACACAGGCAAACAGTTCATAGGAACAGAGTTTTATGGTAATCCCTCCTGTGTTCGTATATTTGATCGCATTATCGAGAATATTTCCCAGTGCTTCCATGGACCATTTCTTATCAAAGTACGCATAAACCGGTGCGTCTTCCTCTGCTTTTTTCGTCCCGGAAAACGCAATCGCAAGTCCTTTGGCGGCTGCTTTTTCCCGGTAACTTTCCATACCGTCTACGACCAGTTCTGTCAGCGGCTGTCGGTTTGGATGTAACACAAAAACGCCTGTCTCAAGCCTTGAAAGTTTGACAAGCGCATCCATTAAAAACTGTAATTTTTCACTCTGCTGCCGCAGCTTTTTTACGGAATCCTGTGCTGCTTCCCCCAGCGGTTCTTCCTCCAGCAGTTCCGTATACAATAAAATATTTGAAAGCGGCGTCCGCGTCTGATGGGAAATATCTGCGATCAGTTCTTTGATTCTTTCCCGCTCCGCATCTATGCTTCGCACCGAAAGTTCCGATGCCGCCAGATACTGCGCCAGACGGTTTTCCAGCGATGACTGCCGCGACTCATCAAATGTGGTCTCGGAAAAGGTGCCGTTTATCGCCGCCTCAAGCATATCGGAAAGTCCATCCATCACCTGTTTCTGCCGGTGTCTGAGGAAAAGTGCTGCTGCAAGCACACTCCCTGCCGCAAGCAATATAATTACAAAATATCCGATCATACTTCCCATACATATCCGATCCCATACACGGTCCGGATCTGCTCCTTTGCCTGTAATTTATCCCGCAGCCGCTTGATGGCAACCGAAAGCGCGTTTTCATCCACGTACACCGCGCCATCGGTCCAGATGCGATCCATCAAAGTTTCCCGCGGCACGGTCATCCCCACATGCTGCACAAGAAGCGCCAGAAGTTTCTGCTCGGTTTTACTTAACTCCACTTCCTGTCCGCTTACGGTAAAACGCATATTTGTAAAATCAAACTTCCAGATACTGCCCTCCCAGATCTGTGTGTTTTTTGCGCTTTCTTTCTGCATCTGCACCGTCCGGTTCCGAAGCTGGGTGTTTACCCGCGCCCGGAGTACCGCCAGACTGAACGGCTTTGTGATGTAATCATTTGCTCCCTGCTCCAGTCCGCTTACAATATCCATTTCCAGATCGTTTGCCGTAAGTAAGATCACCGGAAGATCCGAGGTTCTGCGGATCTCCTGCAGCAGATCAAAACCGCTTCCATCCGGCAGATTTACATCGAGAATCAGCAGATCTGTCTGGTTCTGATGCAGATGCTGTCTGGTCTCCTGTATATTTTTACAGCATAGCACCTGCCGGTTTTTCTCCTGTAATGCGCGCTGCAGTCCCTGTGCGAGTGCCATATCGTCTTCCGTGATCAGAAGATGCATGATTTTTTCTTCCATTGGTTTCTTCCTGTTCTGTTTAGTTTTGTTGCGGGATTTGTTTCAATCCTGCAAAAAGACGGAGCTTAACGCTTATTGCTTTTTATCATTTTCAATCACACAGGAATGTTCTTTCGTCTTCTTATCATAATTGATTCCTACGAGCAGAATATTTCCTGTATATGGCTCTAACGATTGCGGATACTTTCTGTCTTTTATCTGTTGTAAGGCGGTATCCGCAGTTTTATTCCATTTCAGTTCCACAACCAGTGCCGGATAATCAGCTTTATATTCCGGTTTTGGAATATAAACAAAATCCGCAAAACCACGGCCGGTCGGCAATTCCCGGATGGGTTTAAAATAATACTGCATGGAACTTAAGTATGCGATCGTAAGTACACTGCTGAGCGAATTTTCATCATGGTACATAATCGTTGAAGAATACCCGGTATGAATTTTCTCAATCCCCTTTGCAACCTCCATTCCATCTTTTTCCAGCGTTGCATCTAATAACGCTGACGATTCTTTTTGAAATGTCACCATCTCATTCCACCTGGTACGTTTCACTGCATGATTTAACTCGTGCCGGATTTCTTCATTCGGAATAAAAACATGCCGGCTGTCCTGATCATAAGCCAGATATCCCAAATGAATCAGGTACGTAAGCACATCATCCCGATTTGCAAAACTTACCGTATCATTCTGAAAGGATGTCACATCCACTTCTACGGATGCGCCCGACAACATCTCGATAATTGCAGATTTCAAGCCATCAAAATCCATGTTGATCAGTGGCACAATTGCCTCATAGCTTCCGGTATTTGACCAATAACTTTTATACTTTCCATTTAACATAACACTGACAACGGCCTTCGGATTATATACCTGATAATCCTCTAATAAATAGCCATCATACCAGGATTTCACCTGTTCATAACTGCATCCGTATTGTTCACACAGTCCGTGGACTTCTTCTTCTGTAAACCCGACGTAAGGAGCCATCCGTCCTGCATCGAGCATGGTAAACTCTTCAAAATTGTTGAGCGCTGACTGCGTTTTTAATTTCTTAATCGGTAAAATTCCCGTCAAATATGCTAACGCAATGTATCTGGAAGGTTCTGTGCCTTTAAACATTCCTCTGAGAAAATCAATATATGCCTCCTGCAATGTATGATTCTGTGCCTCATCTCGAATCAAAACATCCCACTCATCAATGATGACAACAAATTTATTGCCCGTAGCCACTTTGATATAGGACATTGCCCCATAAGCAGTCCTGACCGCATCCGGAATGATCTGTCCGTATGCTTCCCTCAGTTCCTGTAAAATTCCCTCATTGATATAATCTACAACATGATCTGTATCTTTGGCATCCATCATGCACCACTGTACATCAAAATGAATCACATCATACTTATTAAGATTCTTTTCATATGATGAAACTGTACTTATCTCATAATTTTTAAAGAGCTCTTTGGAATCACAGCCCCTGCTGTAATAAGCGGAAAGCATGTCTGCAGTCATGGACTTTCCAAAACGTCTCGGACGGCTGTTACAGATAAATTTTGATGTGGTATTTATCACCCGGTTGGTGTATTCCAGCAAACGGGTTTTATCAATATAAATTTCTGAATTGACTGCCTCTGAAAAAGCCCCATTATCTGGATTCAAAAATCTTCCCATAAGTACCTCCAAAAAATAATCCGCTATACTATGCATCTAGTATAACGGATTACGCTTAAAAAAACAATTATATTGCCGAGTCCCGATACCCCATACCGTTTTACACACACACAATATAGTTGTATTCCCACCGGAAGAACCCAGGCAGCCGTGCTCTTTTGCCACAAGCTGCATATTATAAATCAGGATTGAAATAAACTTTTGAGGCAATGACAACTATTACCGGTAATCCCCGGACACCTCCAGATAGCTCCGCTTCCCCATGCCTCCACAAGTCCCATTTGACTGAATATGTTGGCAATACCTTTATTCCGGATTTTAGAATGACCATTCATGACTTCTTCATACAAAAAGCCGAGCACATGCTGCGCAACACCACCAAATCGGTTGCCGCCATCCGCGATACGCTCGGCTATGAAAATCCGGAGGCCTTTATCCGTGCCTTCAAAAAAGAATTACACACCACTCCGGCGAAATATCAGCGTCTCTACCATGACACACTATCTTAAGCCTGAAACTATACCGGATAAATTTACAGATAGGTATCTTCAAACTGACCTACCGGAATCGGCTTTGAAAAATAATACCCCTGATAAATTCCGCATCCCATCCGGGTAAGCTCATCAATTTGTTCCTTTGTTTCGACTCCCTCCGTGATAACGGAAAGACCAAGTGTTTTGGTGAGTGATATGATCGTATTTATAATAGACATACTTCTCTCTAAGCGTTCCGGCCGGGTTGTCCTTAAAAATCCCATATCTATTTTCAGCACATCCACGTCCATATCCTTTAGCGTATTAAATGAAGAATAGCCGCTTCCGAAATCATCTATTTCCACCTGAAAGCCGGCTTTCCTGAACCGTTCAATCATTTCAAGTTCCCCTGCGGTTCCGGTCATAATTGCGGTTTCCGTAATTTCCAGTTTCAGTGTGGAAGGAATGATTTTATAGGTTTCAACAAGACTGGTAATTGTTTCATATACATCCATATAGTAAAAGTCCTTGGTCGAAATATTTACGGATATATACAGATCGTCCCGCCCGTCTTTCTGCCATTGTGCAAGTTTTTGTACGGCAAGTTCCCACACAAACCGGTCAAGCCGGTAAATCAGACCTGTTTTTTCAAAAACTTCAATAAAATCCCCCGGAAAAATCAGACCGCGTTTTGGATGCTGCCATCGGACAAGAGCCTCTGCCCCCAGTAATTTTCCTTCCGATGTCACCTGTGGCTGTAAATACATGCAGAACTGTTTTTCGGCAAGTGCTTTATCAAAATCACCCACCAGCTGCTTTTCGGCAACGGTATCATGAAATATCGTGTCGCTATAGTATGCAATTGATTTATCATAGTTTTCCCCCAGTGTCTTTATTGCAAGATTGGCTTTATCACACATAATGGATACTTCTTCATTCCGGTCTGTGATTTCATAAACACCGACATAAATATGAAGATGATACAGGTCATTGTTAAATGCATGCCCCATGGTCTGTATCGCATCCATAAAATCCTGCTCTTTAAATTCTTCTTTTGGGATGCATATTGCAAATTTGTCACCACCGGTGCGTCCATAGACACTCCCTTCCCCACATTGTGCTTTAAGAAGATCTGCCTCCATTTTAAGGACTTCGTTTCCTTTTTCAAGACCAAAGAGATCATTGACCAGTTTAAAATCCTTGATATTGGAACAGATCAGCAGCCACTCTTTATCCGGATTCTCATTTAAAATTTCCGATGTTTTTTTGGCAAAATAATTCTTATTATACAATCCGGTAAGCGTATCATGTGTTGCAAGGTATTTTTCTTTCTCAAACGCAATATGTTTCTCCGTATTATCAATCAGATTCAGGAAAAAACCTATATATTCATTCTTTTTATCAAACAGTTTTCTGTATTCGATATCGAAATAATACGTTTTGTTGTCAATAATGGTTTGACCACTCCATTCAAGGGAGGCCGAATTGTTGGTGTCATGTTCTTTTATCCAGCCCTGTACATCCTCCGAGATCCCGGAAAGGGAATCCAGTGAACTGTTAAATATTTTCAATGCACGCTCATTGGCATACACACATTCGTTATTTATATCAAAACATATCACAGCGTTATTCATTTCATTTACAACGATGGACAGTGTTTTATCTACAAGTTCACGCGAAGAACGGTACAGCGTCAGGTAACAGATCAGTATTGCTGCGCATACAAAAAAAGGAAGCGACACATCAATCGGAAATTCTGAAATTCCACATATAAATTTTGATACCGTGATCACACATATTAACACAAGTATCGGCAAATATTTCTTACGGTAAAAATCCGGTATCTGTATAATTTTGATGATAAACGATGCAATAATACAAACTACCAGACCATATGCAAACACATAGTGAAAGTAAAAAATAATGGATTTGTCGGCTACATGATACATATCAAAATTCGGGAATCGCACGGTTTCTATCGTAAATACGTTATGAAAAATTATATTTAAAAACAGTAAAATTCCATCCAGATATGCAATTATGAAACACCCCTTTTTAAACGGTGAAACCTCGTGAAAAACACGTGTATACTGCTGGGAATACTGCAATACATATATCAGCATCAGATCAAAGGAAAACCGATAAAGTGCTTCCATTATATAAGAAAATGTTTCATTTCCTGAAAAAGCAGACAAACCATTGCTAAGGATCGTAACAATTGCAAAAATGAGGCATTTCACAATGGAAGATGCCACATCACTTTTTATTTTTCTGGAATATTTGATACAAATAAGAATTGGTACTATCATCAGGCATAATAAGATCATATAAAGTTTATCCATGAAGACGTTAAACCTCCATTTAATAATAATTTTTATAACACTCCTGTTTTAGGGTAACTCCCTTATTATTTATAATAACCTAATTTCACCAGATTGTCTAATATAATTCCATTTTCCCTATCCTGAAATATGGTAAAAAAGGACGATATGATTTCTCATATCGTCCCTTATCGCCCTCTGTATGGTTTTAGAAATCAGTTAATGTAGCAGCTCTCTTCTCTAAGAAAGCGCCCATTCCCTCTTTCTTGTCGTGTGTATCATTGACAACACCAAACAGGTTTGCTTCCATCTCAACGGCATTCTTGATGTCCATGTCATAACCATTGTTGATTGCAGCCTTTGCAACAGATACGGCATAGCTTCCCTTAGAAATAATCTTTGCTGCCATAGCCTTTGCAGTTGGCATAAGCTCTTCTTTTGCAACTACCTTATTTACAAGACCGATGCGGTATGCTTCGTTTGCATCTACGTTGTCGCAGGTAAAGATCATTTCTTTTGCACGTCCCATACCTACCAGACGGGCAAGTCTTTGTGTACCACCGAATCCAGGAATGATTCCAAGACCACACTCTGGCTGTCCGAAGATTGCATTCTCACTTGCGATACGGATATCACATGCCATAGAGATCTCACATCCTCCGCCTAATGCAAATCCGTTGACTGCAGCGATCGTAACCTGACGCATATTCATCAGTTTGAAAAATGGCTCAGAAGCCTTGATTCCGAATGCACGTGCTTCCGGAGCTGTAAAGTTTACCATCTCGGCAATGTCTGCACCAGCTACAAATGACTTGAACTCGTTGCCCTTCTTGTCCGGACCGCCGGTTAAGATGACTGCTTTGATATCATCGTTTGCTTCGATCTCGCTTAAGCATACGTTTAACTCATCCAGAGTCTCACTGTTTAATGCATTTAATGCTGCTGGTCTGGAGATTGCTAATACAGCGATTCCGTCAGCTACTTCCAGAGTTAAATTCTTGAACTCACTCATTGTATAAATCCTCCTAATCCTAAATGTCTTTCGTAACGGTATATGTACCTGATTGTCACGAATCATCGACAGTTTCATATGGGATAATCGTAACACTTTGTCAAAAATTTGTCAATCCTATAAGTGTCCGTAAACGCAGAAAAACAGCCGGGTTTCCGACTGCTTTCCTTCTATGCAACCCTATGCTGCATATGATTCTTTAAAAACAGATAATCGATGCCATCCACCACCTGTTTATTGACCAGCACAATATTCTCAATGTCTTTTGCAGTATCAATCTTACTGCTTAAATACTTATCATGCATCTTCTGAATATAATCAAACAGTGCCTCCTGACTGGCAAACTGCCGATGCCCACATTCATTCAGTGCCTTCGGTGCCTCCGTCTTTAAAAAAGCGCGGAGTTCATGTTTGAGATGTTCTTCATAAGCACAGTGTTCTTTAAATCCTCCCGGGTATATCTTATTGTGCGGAAAGGTAAAATAATCTGCTACATAATGCGTAATCTCCCCCAGATTCATGTAATACATCCGCTTCCGTTTTGGAAAACGGTTCTCTTTTCCATGAATCAATGCATCTATATCCTTCCTGAGTTTTGGAAATGTACCGGTAATCTCGTGCCGTTTATAGATAAAAGATGGCTTACAATCCGGCAGGACACTTCCAATATAAAACGACAGCCAGTGTTTTTTCAGCCCTTCGTCCTCTGTGTTTGCTACAATATAACGTGCCAGTGAAATATGTGACTTCTTTCTCATGTTTTCCGTCCATCCTTTCTGAAATGGCTTTTGTGCTGTAACAATTTCCCTGTCATCATCATATATCCAGGGCTTCAAAAAAACAAGAGAAATTTTGGTAAATATCACTGGAAATTTTTGAAAAAACAGCCCGCTACTTCTCGTTCATCTGTTTCATATAAGTAATAAACGCCTCCAGTTCCAGCGGTTTTGCATACAGATACCCCTGATAGCAATGACAGCCCAGCGTATCCAGAAGATCTCTCTGCTCCCTGTTTTCCACAAACTCTGCAATTACCTTTACCCCAAGTTCCTGTCCCAGTTCGATAATCGAACGCACAATTTTCTGATTCGTATGGCTTTTCAAAAGTGGGCGGGTCAGTGAACCGTCCAGCTTGACCACATCAAAATACTCTGACTGCAGGTACAGCAGGGAAGTATGTCCCATGCCGAAATCATCAATCAAAAGCTTATGGCCCTGCTTTTTGAGTTCTTCAAGTTTCCGGACAACCACATCCGTCTGCAGAAGGATATCCTGTTCTGTAATTTCAATCCAGAGCATGTGGGCATCTATCCCTTTTTGTTCCATAGTCTGCCGGATATATCCCTCAACGTCCCACAACAGGGAATGCGCGGTAATGTTTACGGAAATTTTAAAATCCGAATCATATTGTGCACGCGTCTGCACAATCCCATCCGTAACCTGATCAATGATAAACCGTTCCAGTTCCGGCAATACCTTTCCCGCCTCTGCAAGATAAATAATAAGTGGTGGATATATCATACCATATACCGGATGGTTCCAGCGCAGCAATGCCTCAGCACCAATACAGGTACCATCGCTGTATACCTGTGGCTGATAAAGCATATACAGTTCTTTATTCTTGATCGCATGCTTTAAATCAAGCAGGAGCATACGGGAAATCATTCCGATATGGTCTCCGCGCGTCAAAAACACCGGCTGGTCAATCTGTTCTTCCTTTTCCTGTAATTCGTGTATCAGAACCTGAACATGACACTTGGCTTTATATACCTCCATCCTCTGATTCATCTTCAGGAACGGAAGGTAAAACAATATCCCTGCCAGAATTCCCACTGCCTGCACGGCAATTCCCTTCCATGAACCGCTGGCAAGATAGCCACCGATACCAACCGGTGCCGACCATACCACCTCATGAGTAAGAACCGGCAGAAAACCGCATACTGTTGCCGCATATGCCAGGCAATAGCACACCACCGGTGTCAGGACAAACGGAACCAGCAGAATCGGATTTAATATAATCGGAATACCAAATGTAAGCATTTCATTTAAATTAAAGACTACCGTAAATGATGCCAGCCCTGCCAGCCTTCCGGTACGTTCTTTGCGGAAGAACAAAAGCAATGCGATTAGGGACACTGACCGTTGTGCCGCAGCCTCCCATTGCCACATACACATCGTAAAATGCCTTTGAAAAAACAACATTTCCTGTGACACCAAAATTATGGACTGCCACTGCCTCCAGAATATGGCTTCCATGCAAACCGAAAAACCACATCAGATTTACCGCGAACGTATAGAGCAGTCCGGAAAGGAAATTACTGTAATCTGCAATATTCTGACATGCTGCATAGAAAATATGGTTAAACCACTGATAACATCCATAGATTCCGGTAATTCTGCCAATAAGCAGATTCAACCCTCCAGAACCGGCTGCAACAATACCGAGTGGAATCAGTGTACGGATTGCCAAGACACAGCCTCCCCCCATCCCCGCGGTATACTGTTCCAGCATCAGTTTATGGCATCTGCGCAGCTTTGAAAATGCCATACAGGACAAATAACCGATAAACATTGCCGCAAAACATCCGGTCGTTCCCAGTCCTGCCACCTCAAAATCTTCTGTTCCCAGATTCAGCTGTGCGCTGAATGCGGCAAGTGCCACAACCACATACATAACGACATTTTCCAGCGATTCATTTTTCTCCATTGCATAACTGTACGCAATGGTAATCACCAATGCTACAGAAAAAATACCGTATGTTCCCTCATAAACCATTGTAAGGAAATCATAAAACCATCTCCCACCCCCCCTGCGTCAGAAACATCTGGTACGGGGCGACCGGAAAATCACGGACAGCACAGGAAATCCCCCCTGTCAAAACAAGTGGGATTATCATTCCCAATGCACATCGGACGACATGGGAAAAAAAGCTGTTCTCAAATTTCAGCATTCCTCTTTTTAATACTTCTTTCATACCCTCTCCTACCCAAATTGATTCTTCTTGTTTTTTTCTTTTATTATCGCTCTCTTTCTGACGAAAAGCAACGAAAATGTACAATTTCAACAAAAAAGCACCGTACAAAAAGACTTTTTAGGTAATTTCATACGGTGCTTTTTTTATCGTTTTCAATTATTGATTGTCTGATTCTCCCAGCGACTGTAATCCTTTCAACAGCTCCCCGGCATCAATATCACTAAGTTTATTCAGGGCTTTTTCGAATTTTCCCACACCATCACTGCCTTCTGCACAGCCATGCCCACAGGTCATGCAATTATGGGTACATTCTTCTTCCATCTTATTTATATCTCCCATAGGACTGCCTCCTATTCATGTTTTGGAACGATTTTCTCAATTCCTCCCATATATGGCTGTAATGCTTTCGGAATGTTTACGCTTCCGTCTTCGTTCAGATTATTCTCCAGAAATGCGATCAGCATACGTGGCGGAGCAACAACGGTATTGTTTAAGGTATGTGCAAAATACTTCCTGCCATCTTTTCCCTTTATGCGGATCTTCAGACGTCTTGCCTGAGCATCTCCCAGATTGGAGCAGCTTCCTACCTCAAAGTATTTCTTCTGACGCGGAGACCATGCCTCGACATCACAGGATTTCACTTTCAGATCTGCCAGATCACCGGAACAGCACTCCAGGGTACGAACCGGAATATCCAGACTGCGGAACAGATCTACCGTATTCTTCCAGAGCTTGTCATACCATGCTTTGGATTCTTCCGGCTTACATACCACAATCATCTCCTGCTTTTCGAACTGGTGGATACGGTAAACACCACGCTCCTCAATACCATGTGCTCCCTTTTCCTTACGGAAACATGGGGAATAACTGGTCAGTGTATATGGAAGCTTCTCCTCATCGTTGATGGTATCAATGAATTTACCGATCATGGAATGTTCGGATGTGCCGATCAGATAGAGATCCTCCCCCTCGATCTTGTACATCATGGCATCCATCTCGTCAAAACTCATAACACCGGTCACAACGTTGGAACGGATCATAAATGGCGGAACACAGTAAGTAAATCCGCGGTTGATCATGAAATCCCTTGCATAAGCGATTACCGAAGAATGAATTCTTGCGATATCCCCCATCAGGTAATAAAATCCGTTTCCGGCAACCTTTCCGGCAGCATCGAGATCAATTCCGTCAAAACGCTCCATAATATCCGTATGATATGGGATTTCGAAATCCGGAACATATGGATCACCGAATTTTTCGATCTCCACGTTGCAGCTGTCATCCTTTCCAATCGGTACGGATGGATCAATGATATTTGGAATCGTCATCATGATCTTTGTCACTTTCTCGGAAAGTTCCTTCTCCTGTGCCTCTAACTCAGACAAACGGGCAGCATTTGCAGCTACCTGTGCTTTGACTTCTTCTGCTTCATCTTTCTTTCCCTGTCCCATTAAGGCACCAATCTGCTTGGAAAGTTTATTACGGCTGGCACGCAGCTCATCTGCCTCGGACTGCGCAGCCCGGGCCTTTGCATCCAGTTCTATTACCTCATCCACGAGTGGAAGCTTATGATCCTGAAATTTCTTTTTGATGTTTTCTTTTACAACATCCGGATTTTCTCTTAAAAATTTTAAATCTATCATGGTTCCTCCTATTAATGCATCGGCTGCAGCGGATATTTATCGGTCAGTGTTTTAATGATGGCTTTTGCCTTCTCAACAGCCGGCTCACCCTCTTTGATGAGCATGGCAATTGCCTCAGCTACCTGATCAAAATCGTCCTCTTTTAATCCTCTGGATGTAGCTGCCGGTGTTCCCAGACGGATTCCACTTGTCACGAATGGTTTCTGTGGATCGTTTGGAATCGTATTCTTATTGGCAGTAATATGCGCACTGTCAAGAAGTTTCTCCACAACTTTTCCGGTCAGCTCATATGGAGTCAGGTCAACCAGCATCAGATGATTGTCTGTTCCACCGGATACGATCTTAATGTCACGCGCCTGTAATCCCTTGCAGAGTGCCTGCGCATTCTTAACGATCTGTGTCTGATATTCTTTAAACTCAGGTTTTAACGCTTCCTCGAAACATACCGCTTTGGCTGCGATCACATGCATCAGCGGGCCTCCCTGTGTACCTGGGAAAATAGCCTTGTTGAAATTATATTTTTTATTTGTTTCCTCACTGCAGAGAATCATTCCTCCACGAGGTCCACGCAGTGTCTTGTGTGTTGTGGTTGTAACAACATCTGCATATGGAATCGGGCTTGGATGAAGTCCGGCAGCTACCAGTCCTGCGATGTGCGCCATATCTACCATGAGTACCGCATTTACCTCGTCTGCGATTTCACGGAATTTCTTGAAATCAATCGTGCGCGCATATGCAGAGGCACCTGCAATAATCATCTTTGGCTTGCATTCCAGTGCAATCTCTCTTACTTTATCATAGTCAATAAATCCCTCATCGTTGACTCCATAAGGTACCACATGGAAATACGTACCGGAAAAATTCACCGGTGAACCGTGTGTCAGATGTCCGCCGTGATCGAGATTCATTCCCATAATGGTATCACCCGGCTTTAAAATTGCAAACTGTACTGCCATGTTTGCCTGTGCACCGGAATGCGGCTGTACATTGACGTACTCACAGCCAAACAGTTTCTTTGCGCGCTCTCTTGCCAGTTCCTCAACTACATCCACGCACTCACATCCGCCGTAATAACGCTTTCCCGGATACCCTTCTGCATATTTGTTGGTCAGAATACTTCCCATTGCAGACATAACCGCCGGGCTCACCCAGTTTTCCGATGCGATCAGCTCAATGTGGCTGTTTTGTCTGTCAAACTCTGCAGTGATCGCTGCTGCAATTTCAGGATCTACTGCCTGTATATCTTCCAGTGTATACATAATATTCTCCTTTTCAACTCTTTTTTCCCATTATACCGAATTCTTCGGTGCAATGCAACCATTCCACTCCTTAGAAAACAAACGGGAGCTGCCGTGCAGCTCCCCTGTTTTTTAATATTTATTTCTTTTTTGTCTTTGCTACTGCTGGTTTTAACAATTTGTCTTTGCCAAGATGCAGTTTCATGACATACCATAATGCAGCTGCAATAAAGATGGAAGAATACGTACCACTGATCAGTCCAATCATAAGCGGTAATGCAAACTCACGGATGGAAGATACTCCGAGGATAAACAGCAGCAATACCATGATGATGGTTGTAATGGAGGTATTCAGTGAACGGGAAAGTGTCTGTGTCAGAGACCGGTTTGCCACCTCTGCCAGTGTTTCCGGTGTCTGTTTCTTCATTCCCTGCATGTTCTCACGGATACGGTCAAAGATAACAATGGTATCATTGATGGAATATCCGACAATTGTAAGTATGCAGGCAATAAATGTATTACCTACAGAAATACGGATCAATGCATAACCTGTCAGCATAACAAGTACATCGTGTACCAGTGCAATAATCGCACTTCCGGCGAAACGGATGTCCTTGAAACGGAACCAGATATAAAACAGCATGAAAATACATGCAACGATCAGTGCCTTGACCGCATTGGAACGCATCTCATTACTGATGGTAGAACCAATACTCTGGCTCTCGATTGTGGCTTCATCAACACCAAACTTGTCCACCAGCATCTGATTTACTTCTTCACGTTCGCTCAGGCTCAGTGTCTTTGTCTTGATTGTCACAACATTGCTACCGGATACGGTACTTGCCTGGATGGCATTATCATTGATAACCTTTGCGACTTCCGGTACAATCTTGTCCTCTACCTGCTCAACGGTATAATCTTTACCAAAATCTGCGGAGATGGATGTACCACCCTTAAACTCCAGACTGAAATTCAAAGCGCCCTTTCCGGCTGCTCCGTAACCGATCATTCCAACAAATCCGGCTACGATCACAACGAGGGAAAGGATAAAACATACCCAGCGATGCTTCATAAAATCGATGGTCTTATGTTCTTTTGCACGTCCGTATAATTTCTCGTTTCTGCATCCAACCGCATAAAATGCCAGATTTAACAGTCTTGAAATGACAAGTGCAGTGAACATGGAAACAATCAGGGAGATAATCAGTGTATATGCAAATCCCTTAACGGTTCCGGAACCAAGCCACATCAGCACCAGTGCCGCAATAAAGGTGGTCACGTTACCGTCAATGATGGCAGACATGGCCTTTTTGTAACCTGTTTTGATGGATGTCAGTACGGACTTTCCTGCTGCAATCTCTTCACGGATACGTGAGATAATAATAACGTTCGCATCCACCGCCATACCGATACCGAGGATAACACCCGCGATACCCGGAAGTGTCAGCGTAATTTCAAACAGATAAATCAGAGCTACCGTTACGGTTGTATAAATGGCAAGACCAATGGATGCAACCACACCAGATAAGCTGTAATTTAAGATCATGAAAAGCATCACAAGGATCAGACCGATGATGGCTGCCTTGACACTGGAAGAAAGTGCTTTTCCACCCAGCTGTGCCCCTGCTACGGAAGATTCCATCTCTTCGAGCTTTAAGTTGATCGCACCTACACGGATAAATGTTGCAAGCTGTTCCGCTTCATCATAATCAGACATACCGTTGATGACACAGCTTCCGTCTTTGATTGCGCTCTCTACTTTCGGTACACTGATGAAATGATCATCATAGTAAATACCGATAGATTCTCCGGAAGAAGCTGCCTTTGTGGTTGCCTCTCCAAACACATCTGCTGCTTTTTTCTTTAATGTCAGCTGAACAACCGGCTCCTTGGTACTGGTAGAGGAAGACTGGTTATACGCTGCATTGGCAGACTTTACATCATTACCGTCCATGATTACAGAACCATTGTCAACCAGATTCTGAATGTCATAATTCAGTTTGTATTCCCCTGTGGAACTGTCATAACTGTAGTTTTCATTACCGTCCGAATCTTTCTGTACGATAAAATACAGCGATCCCGGGCTTCCCAGATCCTCAAGTACGGCATTTGCATCATAGACACCAGGAATTTCTACCGTAATACGGTCATCGCCGACCGGATATACCGCATATTCGGTACTGTAACTCTCGGCACGCTCTTCAAGCTTTGCTACCGTATCATTGATATCTTTCTTGGATGGATTCTTATCCTTGATCCGGTAAGTAATGGACACACCACCGGAAAGATCAAGACCAAGTTTAATACCTTCGGCTTCCGTCTTGTTGTCAGTTTTTTTCTGACTTGTGCTTGTCGCAGACATAATCGTGCTCGTGTAATATCCCAGTCCGATCAGACAGGCCAGGATAATCGCGATTATAGCGACGCCCTTGCTTTTTTTCATGTTTGCTTCCTTCCTATTCCTTTAATTTTCCGCTTCCGCAGCTTTTATCATGATTGCGCATTCAATACGTTTCTTCTGGAGTTCACATCCCAGATCATAAGCATCTGTGATGGTTCCGTGGAAATTGTACGAATTTGCAGCACATCCCCCACTACAGTAAAATCTGGCAAAGCATTTACGGCACTTTTCTTTTGCATAGACATTGCAGCATTTAAACTCGTCCTGCAGATTCGTGTTTTTCACGCCATCCCAGACATTTCCCATCAGAAAATCTTCATTTCCGACGAACTGGTGGCACGGATACAGATCTCCCCACGGTGTGACTGCAAGGTATTCCGTTCCGGAACCACATCCGGACAGACGCTTGTACACACAAGGTCCACCTTCCAGATCAATCATGAAATGGAAGAAGTTGAAAGAATTTCCTTCTCTGTTACGGCGGACCATCTCCGCTGCCAGTTTATCATATTCTTCAAAGAGAACCGGAAGATCCTCTTCCTGCAGTGCATATTCATCGGTCGGCTGTGCGACAACCGGCTCAACAGAAATCTGCTTGAATCCCAGATCGGCCAGATGCAGTACATCCTTGGAAAAATCGGTGTTGAAATGGGTATAGGTACCGCGGACATAGTAACGTTCCTGATTCCGGCTTTCTGCAAGTTTCTGGAATTTCGGAACAATCAGGTCGTAGCTTCCCGCTCCTTTTCGGAACGGACGCATACGGTCGTTTACTTCTTTTCTTCCATCAATACTTAAAACGACATTGTCCATTTCCTTATTTGCAAATTCCATGATATCGTCGTTTAACAACACCCCATTCGTTGTCAGCGTAAAACGGAAATGCTTGTCATGCAGCTTTTCCTGTTCCCGTCCATAGGCAACCAACTGTTTTACCACATCAAAATTCATGAGTGGCTCTCCTCCGAAGAAATCCACTTCAAGATTTTTCCGGTTTCCGGAGTTTGCAATCAGGAAATCAAGTGCCTGTTTTCCTGTCTCATAAGACATCAGGGCTCTTCTTCCATGATATTCGCCCTCTTCCGCAAAGCAATAGCGGCATGCCAGATTACAGTCATGTGCAATATGTAGACACAATGCCTTTACTACCGTCGGGCGCTTCTTAAAATCAAAAATCTTCTGTTCGTAAGCATCTTCCGTAAACAGGTCTCCCTGCTCCTTTAACTGCTCTGTTTCTTCGATTGCTTCTGCAATCTCCTGTTCCGGATACCGGGATTGTAACTGGGCAATGATCTCTTCCCTGGAGTGATCTTCAAATAATGCGATCACGTCATAAGTCACATCATCCACCACATGAATGGCACCGGAGTTTACGTCTAATACAATATCATAGCCATTGTTCTTAAACTGATGAACCACTATAATATTTCCTCTCTTTCCTAAACATAATAAAACCGCGCGCTACGCACGCGGCTTTATTATGCCTTATTTTTCTTACCTTAGCATTCGGGCTGCGTAAGTAATCACTCTGTGATTACTTACACTTCTCGCAGGTCTGGTTTCCTACTGTACAGGATGTCTTACATGCAGACTGGCATGATGTCTGGCACTCGCCACATCCACCTGTCTTGATTGTGTTCTGTAACTTTCTTGTATTTAATGTCTTTACATGCTTCATGAGAATCTCTCCTTTGTCTGTTTTTTCGGATTTCCCGTCTATCTGTATTATTATAGCACAGTGGTCACCATAAGGAAAGTCTTTTTTTACAGTCACACGGCCCTTACTTCTTTTTCCACCGCACGCTTCCCAGTAGTGCCGCTGCCGTACACAAAATCAGAATCGTCAGGTTTTCTCCCTCCAGCGCAATCCAGTGCTGTTCCCGTATGCAGGAACAGACATACAGAATCCCGTAAAAAAAGCCTCCCAGCATAACTGCGCAAAAAGGTATGGCACCACATTTACATGCGCGCAGGATTTTTCCACCGATGAGACCGGAAAGCGCATACCATGCCGTAATTCCCACCCGGATCAGTTCCACTGACAATCTCATGGAATAGGAAATCCCGCACCATAACAGAAAAAGCGCCGCGGAGAGCAGACATGTGCCTATAAAGCAGCCTGCAAACTTTGCGACGTTTCTTCCTGTTTTATTATTTATTTGTTCCTGCCCATTCTCCACACATACTTCTCCGGAAATTGTCCTCCTTAGAGTTTATGGGAAATACGGCTCTTTTATTCCATTTTACAGTTCGCAGTTATTTACGGTTCTAGGGAACGGAATGACATCGCGGATATTTGCCATACCCGTCAGATACATCACGCAGCGCTCAAATCCAAGACCGAATCCGGCATGTCTGGCTGATCCGTATTTGCGCAGATCCAGATAAAACTTGTAATCTTCCTCTTTCAGCCCCATGTCCTGAATACGTGCCAGAAGTTTATCATAATCGTCCTCTCTCTGGCTTCCGCCGATGATCTCTCCGATTCCCGGAACAAGGCAGTCTACTGCTGCAACTGTCTTTCCGTCTTCATTGAGTTTCATGTAAAATGCCTTGATTTCCTTCGGATAATCGGTTACAAATACCGGTCTCTTATAAATCTGTTCGGTCAGGTAACGCTCATGCTCGGTCTGCAGATCACAGCCCCAGGATACCTTATAATCAAACTTGTCATTGTGTTTTGACAATATCTTAATTGCTTCTGTGTAGGTCACCCGTGCAAAATCATTGTTTACTACGTTCTCCAGACGATCCAGCAGACCTTTGTCCACAAAATTATTGAAAAATGCCATTTCTTCCGGTGCATGTTCAATCACATAATTGATCACATACTTTAACATGCTTTCCGCAAGCATCATATCATCTTCGAGATCTGCGAATGCGATCTCCGGCTCAATCATCCAGAACTCAGCCGCATGTCTGGTTGTGTTTGAATTTTCCGCACGGAAAGTCGGTCCAAACGTATAAATATTTTTAAATGCCATCGCATAGGTTTCTCCGTTTAACTGACCGGATACGGTAAGATTGGTAGGTTTTCCAAAGAAATCCTTAGTATAATCCACGGTTCCATCCTGTTTTTTCGGCACATCTTTTAAATCAAGCGTTGTTACCTGGAACATTTCCCCTGCACCCTCGCAGTCACTTCCTGTGATGAGCGGAGTATGCACATAAACGAAATCGCGCTCCTGGAAAAATTTGTGAATCGCATATGCACACAGGGAACGTACACGGAACACCGCCTCAAACGTATTGGTTCTCGGACGCAGATGTGAAATGGTACGCAGATATTCAAACGTGTGACGCTTCTTCTGCAACGGATAATCCGGTGTGGAAGCACCTTCCACGGTTACCTCTGCTGCCTGGATCTCAAACGGCTGTTTTGCTTCCGGCGTAGGCACCAGCTGTCCTTTTACAATGACTGCTGCTCCGACATTAATCTTGCAGACTTCCTCATAATTCTCCAGACCATCTCCATATACAACCTGAATCGGCTCAAAAAAGGTACCGTCATTCACTACAATGAATCCAAAATTTTTGGAATTACGGTTACTTCTTACCCATCCGCCGATCGTTACCTGCTGATTTTCATATCTGATCGTATTTTTGAAAATCTCTCTGACATTTACTAATTCCATACTGTCCCTCCGTTAAAAATCTAATCTATCCCTTAGTTGTTTTTATTGAACCCTTTAGTTTTCCGATGACTCTGTCGTCTGTGTATCCGGTTCTACGGTAATATTGGCTTTCTCCACAACATACGAAATCGCCTGATTGACCACATACAGCTGACGAAGTGTTTTCTTTCCATCCTCTTTATTTCCACCACCATAATATTTATATACCGCATTTTCATCTGCCATCTGGCTGTTGCCTGAACTTACCAGATAATCTACAAATGACTTAAAATCATCATCACTGATTGTAATATTTTCTTTTTCCGCAATCCGTCCAAAGATAAATTCAATTTTGATCTGCTTGATCATCAGTTCTTTCCACTGTTTTTTCATATCATCCACGGTGGTATTGTTATTCTTTGCATACTGTTCCAGAGTCTGTGTATCATTGCAGTTGTCTGCTTCAAATTCATGCTGATATTCCTGCAGACGCGCATCCAGATACTCATCCGGAATTGTCACTTTACATTTATCCAGCAGATCATCTTCAACTGCGCTGATGCTTGCCTGAGACTTGGAATTTGCGGCCTGCTTTTCGAGTACCTGCCGTACATATGCAACCAGATCCTTTTTCGTGGTGATCTTCTGCTCGGTAAATGCATCTGCTACCATGTCATCGGTCAGCGTGTCCATGGTAACCGGCTTATAAATTCCCTTGATTTTGAATTTAAACGTTGTTTTCTTTCCCGCCAGATCCGAAGACTGGTAATTCTCCGGGAATGTCACATCCGAACTTACTTCATCCCCGACTTTTGCGCCGACAAGCCCATCACTGAATCCATCAATATAATTTGTCTTCTGTGTGGCATCACAGTTGTTCGCCACATCAATCATTGTGTCTGTCGCAGAACCGCCATCAAATGCATCCCCGTCGAGATATCCGGTATAATCCACCTTGACATAATCATTCTTTTGAACCGTATCACGGTCTTTTACCTCAACTCCGGTGATTCCGTAATATGAAAGCAGTGACATCAGATTCTGCTCCACCTGATCATCTGTCACATCATAATTTCCGGAGATTGTAACATCAATCCCTTTATAATCTGCAAGTTTCGTCACAAGTTTTGACAGATCCAGCTTCATCTGTGCGCTGTGCGGTCCGTCAAACACTTCACTTGCCGTCTCCTGTGTTCCCTGCTGGGTACTTGCCTTTTTATCACTGTCTGTACCACATGCCCCCATGGATAATACCATCGTCATGCACAAAAAAAGTATAACCACTCTTTTCTTCATAATGTCCCAAATCCTTCTTTCTTTCCTTTTACAACTAATTAAACATACCATAAATCCATAGAAAATACAAACAGTAAACGTTGATTTTTACAGAAATCTTTGCTACAATAAATTTTAGTATATAGAGGAGGAAATCCACGATGAAACCAATAGGAATCGTATTATTAGTGATTGCCATTATTCTGGTAGCCGCTATGATTGTCCTGTACTTTCTCGGAAAGAAAGCACAGAAGAAAAAAGAAGAACAGGATGAGCAGATGAAAGCCGCTGCGCAGACAGTGACGATGCTGATCATCGACAAAAAACGAATGAAAATGAAAGATGCCGGCCTTCCTTCACAGGTAATGGAACAGGCAAACAAACTCATGCAGCGCGCCAAACTTCCAATCGTAAAAGCCAAAGTCGGACCAAGAGTCATGACACTGATCGCAGACGAGCAGATCTACGATGAGATTCCGGTCAAGAAAGAAGTCAAGGCAACCGTCAGTGGTCTTTATATCACAGGCGTACGCGGACTCCGTGGACCGCTGGAAAAACCGGTCAAAAAGAAAAAAGGATTCCGTGCAAAGCTTCAGGAAAAGTACAATGAAGCCAATGCCAAGTTGAAAGAATCCAAATCCGGTTCCAGCAGCAAAAAGAAATAATGTGTTTACAGGAAAAAACAGGAAAAGGCTTATCTTCCCCACCGGGAAGATAAGCCTTTTCTTTTCATGCAGATTCTATACCGTTGTTCCACAAATCATGATTCTTCCATCTGAAACAGCTGCATATTTCTTTCCAGAACCTCTGCAATATTTTTAAGGTTCTCTGCATTCTGACTGATATCATTGATAACCGAACCAATTTCCATCATGGAAGCTGAGGTCTCCTGTGTGCTTGCCGCATTTTCCTCTGCGATTGCCGACAGACTCTGTACCGTATCTACGATCTTATTTCTTGCATCCTCAATCTTTTGTGTCTGTTCTTCTATGGATACCATTCCATGGATGGACAAATTGACACCTTCATGCATTTGTTCAAAAACTTCTGCCGTCTTTTTCACTTTTTCGTTCTGCTCCTGCATGATTTTCTTCACATCTTCCATCGTATGTACTGCAGTTTCGGAATCTTTCAGCAGTTCACGGATAATATCCTCAATCCGCTTGGCAGATTCGTTGGACTGTTCTGCCAGCTTCTGGATCTGTGCTGCCACCACCGCAAAACCTTTTCCTGCCTCTCCTGCCCTGGCAGCCTCAATGGAAGCATTGAGTGACAGCAGATTGGTTTCATCTGCAATGGAAGCAATCAGCGATGTTGCATCCTTGATCTTCAAGGCAGAATCATTCGTTGTATTGGTCTGTTCATAAATCACATTGATGGACTCGGTTGCCCTCTCATTGATTTCTCCCAGTTCTTCCAGTGCCTTTTTGGCTATCTGTCCGGACTCATTCATCACATCTGCCGTCTCGTTCATGGATTTTACCTGGCTTGTAGAATCCTCAATCATCGTACCCATGGAAATAATGGACTCGGTTGCCCCCTGTGTCTCCTGTGCCTGACTGGTTGCACTGGTTGCGATCTCATTTACTGCGGTCTCCACATTATTTACGTTTCCTGCTGTCTTTACCGCGTTATTGTTTAACGTTTCCGACGCATCAAACAACTGTCCACTCTGCTGCCGTATCTTCTGTACAATTTCCGTCAGAGCCTCTTTCATCCGAAGCACGGCATTTGCAATGCTTCCGACTTCCCCACGATGTGCGGCACATTGTTCCAGTACCTGATCGTTTCGCAGATCCAGCTGTGCAATCCGGTTCACGGAATCTGTAATCTTTGATAACGGACGTGTAATCCGTGTTGCAAAAACAAACGCTGCCAAAGCCCCGAGCAACAGCAGCACACCGGAAATCAGGATTCCCCTTTGCTCCAGCATTAATGCCGGTGCAAGAAGATCTGCATCATCCGCCGTGACTACAAGGATAAACTGTTTTTTGCTGGTATAACATGCGGCAAATTTTTTCTCCCCCTGAAATACATACTGCACAGTCTCCGGTTTTGGGATACTTCCCCCCTGTATCTCTTTGAGCATCTTTTTGACAGCATCGTTTTCTACCGGCTGCCCGATTTTCTCAGCGGTAGGATGATACAGCATCGTTCCGTCAAATCCGACCAGATAGGCATAAGCTGTCTTGGCTCCTGCGATATCTAGCTGCTGTAAAATGTCCTGTGCAGCTTCCGGATTATCTAAAAGATCAATATTTACCTGCATGGCACTTTCCATCTCCCTTCCATACGAAATGGAAAGATCCAGCAGATAGTCGGAATAGATACTGCGGATATTGCTTTTTACCCCAGGCATAATCATGAGTGTATACAATATTACAATCACTGCCGCCACAAGAATCACTACCGCAATAAACTGCGTTTTCATAGAATGCCAGAAAGAAATTTTCTGCTGCCTGTGTTCCGTATTCATAATGATTTCCCCCTCTGTTATCATTTTTTACATTATACCACAACTCAGCATTTTTTCACAATATTTAACAATTTTTTCGTTCATTTTCGTTTGTTTTCGTGCATATTCATTACTTACGTCTGTTTATCTGACAAGTTTGAATGCCGGGTCCTGTTTCGGATTTGCCAGAATCCGGATATGGCAGTCCGCCAGATGCTCATTGTTTATCTCCAGCGCATATTCCACCTCAACCGTAATCTCTTCCTCTTTCTCCTGCACATCCACACGGTAGGCATCAATTCCCACCAGCAGGCTGCCGTATGGGGTATTATAATATGTAATATTTTTTTTATTTTTTTCAAAAATCATATGAACGTTGACAGCACCCTTTTTCGTCAGTTCCATATAATTATCACGCACTTTAATCATGTTCCTGGTCGATTCTTTCTGACCTTCCATGACCTCCTCGTACATAAAAAAATGCTTGCCATTCCGAAAATAATAATCTCCCGGGGAGATCACTTCTATCGTGTCATTCTGTTCGTTTTCCCCGATCTGCAATCCCTTGATGGACAATAATACGTCTTTTGTCATAGCCAGTTCCTTCTTTTCCTTGATATCTTAACGCACATTGGCGTGCTTCATTATCATAACCAGTTTAACGGAAATAATCAAGGAATTTCCACCGGATCTGCATTTTTCCAGAATCAAACACATCTGCATATTCTTCCTGTGTCAAAACTTCACGCAGCTCCTCACCGGAAGATTCATCCATAACCTCATATACCGATCCCTGAAAACACATATTCGGATACAGCACACACCACCAGTTATGTCCTTCTCCTTTTCCCAGTGTAATCTGCAATGCACGGTATTTGCCTGCAGGAAACGTATAATCCCCATACGTTTTCACAGGGAAATCCACATTGGCAAGCCTTGCGCTGGCACCGTATGTATAGCCGTTTTTGTGCAGCGTTTTTTCCGCTGTTTCTATAATTTCGTCCATGTGGTCCTGCACAATTTTTTCGGTTTGCGCCCGGTCTGTTACCTTTTTTAGTTTTTGCCCAAGCATATGCCCCACCGCATCCCGGACCTTTAGTTTCACATTCTGGTCGTCCTTGGCATCACTGTTTGCCAGTACATGAAACCGCAGTATTTTTTCTGCAATTGCCGGCTGCAGTGGGTCCACCCTTTCCTTTTCTGTTGCGTGCGCAGTTCCCGCAGCAAGAACCGTTAACATACATAAAATGATAAACATGCTTTTTTTCTTTTTCATTTTCCCACACTCTCTTTCCTCTGATAGTAAGAGCATTTCCATTATTTTTCCTGTTTATACAAAAACCTGTCATCCGGTACGCGGTACATGGTTTTCCAGAAGATGATATGGTCTTCTGTTTCCAGATATGGCAGCATAATCTGCAGGATATGGTTTTCCTTCTCGTCCAGCAGCCTGCCAAGCTTAAACAGTTTTCCTGATCCCGCTGATTCCTGATTCTGCAGATACTGTTCCAGATAACTTCCCAGATCCTGTGGCAGATCTTCTTCTGTCTCAAACAATGCCAATGGATCTTCCGCCACACATACATAGATGTTTCTTGGGAAAAGTCCGGTTTGTTTCAGATAAGAAAGAACATCCGCATACCGTCCGGTATCCTCCATCAGATTTTCCCCGAAGACAAGCACTTTCATATGATTGCAGTCTGCCAGTTTTTCCAGCCGGCTATCATAGGTCTGCACACAGCTTTCCATCGTCTTTCCCGTGACAGGCGCGATATTCACACGCGCCTCTTCCAGATCCGTATTATCCTTCTGGCTCAGCTTGGGAAATCCATAACCAAAAGAAATCTGTCCATCCTTTTCGTCCACAACCGCCATCATTGGAAAACAGCGGTCTTCGAGTTCTGTGGCACTGCATCCGCAAAGCAGCTGCTGCACAGACAATACCAGTGCAACATATTTTTTTATTTTACCCTTCATGCCGTTTTTTCCCCTTTCCCCACAAAAGTACAAACAATGGCAGGAACAAAAACAACGGGATTCCGATATACAACAGATAATCCCGGAACCATTCCCCATGGCTGCTTTGGTGGAGCATTTCTGCCACCCCGAAAACGGCAGCCATCACCCCACAGAGATACCATTTTTTATGCGTATCTTTTTTCCGCAGTTTCTGTACCAGTTCCTGTGCATAAAACAAAAACACAGTCACAAGTGCAAACAGCGTAAAAAACCAGATGGCGATCATAAAGGCATCCAGCCGCTTCAAAAAACTTCCCCTCAGATGGATACTGCTCATCAGCGTAATTGCCGGATATTTCATGGTCGTCAGGGAACGGCTTCCAAAACTGCCCAGCAGGATCACATACAAAACTGCAAGAACACCTATGGCAAACCACATTGCCGCATGCACGGCATGCACCAGCTTCCCCCATTTTGCTTTCTGCACATAGGAGGGAAAAAATGCAAGCAGAAACAATGGCATCAGACAAAAAAAGACTGCCAGACTTCCTTTCATCACCGACCCGGTATCTGCCTGAAAAAAGCCATACAGATATTCCATCTCCAGATCCCCCGCCGCAATCAAAAGCATTACTGCAAGAAGTACAAACAAAACGACAAACAAAATCTCATACACCCGTGCACGGCTTTCAATCCCGCCACACACAGCATACCCTGCCGTCAGCAATACCAGAATCAGAATCAGGGGAAACGACTCCCCTGCAATCAGCCCCTTTTGTATCACGTCCGAAAAGATATATGCCCCGTATCCTGCCATCCCGGTAAAATAGACCAGCAGTAACACCAGAAAAATTTTTTTCATCCATGCCGGCAGAATCCGTTCCATATAAGTGACCAGATCCGTTTCCATCTTTTTTAAAACATATGCAAGATACCACAGATACAGGCTTCCCATAATGCCGCCCAGCACAATGGATGCCAGACCGTCATTTCCCGCAAATGCCGCCAGCTGTGAGGGCAGAATCAGCGTACTTTCCCCTACAAAATCGAACACAAACAGCCGGAACACCTGCCGCGTTGATATCCGGTTATTATTTGAAAACATATCGTTCCTCCGTTACTGTTTACTCAGCCTATTTTTTCCGCAGACGTATCCGCTCCCCACGTTTTGCATAAATGGGTCTTCGCACCATTTTTTTCAGTGGTGCACGCCAGATACTGTCGCGTTCATCATGATAATCATTGACATCTGCCCCCACAAACGGCATGAGATACGGAATCCCAAAGCTTTCCAGCCGCGACAGATGGATGAACACCGTAAGCAGTGCAATCAAAAATCCGAAAAATCCAAGCCATGCGGACAGGACAATCACATAAAATTTCAATATCCGGAATGAAAAAGCAAATTCTTCATTCGGAATGGAAAAGGAACAAAGCGCGGTAAACGCAACCACGATCACCACAATCGGACTGACAAGGTTGGCATCCACAGCTGCCTGCCCGATAATCAGACCTCCGACAATTCCGATCGTATTTCCCATTGCCCCCGGCAGCCGGACCCCCGCCTCCCGCAACAGTTCAAAAGAAATCTCCATGAGAATGACCTCCAGTGCCGCCGGAAAAGGCACACCGATCCGTGCCTCCCAGAAGGATAACAAAAGCGGTGTCGGCAGAATCTGTGTGTGAAAATTTGTCACCGCCAGATACAGTCCGGGAAGCGTCATGGCAAAAAAGGCTGCCATGTAACGCAAAATCCGTGCAAACGTTGCCACACCAAAGCGATTATAATAGTCATCACTCGTCTTCAGAAAGGAGTTCAGATCTGTCGGCAGAATGAGAGCGACCGGAGAATTGTCGCATAACAATACGATTCTCCCCTCCAGCACTGCAAGTGCTGCCCGGTCCGGCCTCTGCGTCGTCTGAAACTGTGGAAACGGTGAATACCATTTCTTTTCCGCCAACTGTTCCAAAGTTCCACTGTCCATGACCCCATCAATCTCATATTCTGTAATTTTTTCCCGGATTTTTTCCAGCACGGATGTATATTTCAGATCTGCCATATACACCAGATCAATTGCCGTATGCGAACGCACCCCCTCCTGTACTTCTTCTACTCTGACCCGTGTCGATCGCACACGCTTACGGATAAGTGCCGTATTCGTTTTGATGGAATCGGTAAACCCCTCCTTCGAACCACGGATCACCTTTTCCGAATCCGGTTCCTGCACCCCCATGCCGGGATATCCTTTGTCGGCAATCTTTAATGCATGTCCGTATCCATCCACAAAAAGGATGGCATCCCCCGTGAGCATCCCCTGTGCTGCATCCTCTATGGTATCGTACGGTGTCACATCTGAAATCCCCATCGCATTCTCATTGAGTACCTGATTTAAGTCTCTGTCCGGCAGCTCCGATAATGCCGCCAGCAGTCTCCCCAAAGCCGTCGTTTCCAGCAGCATATTGCTGACTGCCACCTCAATATATGCCAGAAAACAGCGTCTTCTTTTTCCTTTTCCCAGACGCATTTCCTTCATTTTAATATCTGCACTGTCTGCGAACAGCTGCTGGAACTGTCTGATGTTTTGTTCAATATCTGTTGAAATTTTTGTATGCCCCATTTTTACATTCCTGTCTCTCTTTATATGAAAAAAGAACAGACACCAAAAGGTATCTGTCCTTACTATTTCCATCTGTTACATAAACTATTCACTTTCTGTTTCATCCTGACACTGGATTACACTTTTTACTGCCACTGCCTGGTTTTTTACATGTTTGTGCATGGCAAGCGTTGCGGCTTCTTTATCCCGGTTTTTGAGACCCTCCGCAATTGCATTATGTTCCGCAATCAGGATCGGATAATTGTCTGGATTTTTGATATATTCCACACGGTATCGGTAGATCTGCTCCCGCAGATTGTTTAATAACGTCACGAGTTTCGGATTTCCCGTTGATTCAAAAATAACATCGTGGAATTTCACATCCATCTCGGCAATCATTTTCACATCTCCGGTCTTTGTACTGTTTTCAAACTGATCTTTGACTTCTAAAAGTTTTTGCAGCTCTTTCTCCGAAATCTTATCACATGCAATCTTTACGGCAAGTTCATCCAGCGCCTCCCGGATTTCCAGAACATCTTCCATATCCTTGAGTGTCATCTTTGCAACCTCTGCCCCTTTGCGTGGCATGGTCACAGCAAGTCCCTCCTGCTCGAGCATACGGATGGCTTCACGGATCGGTGTACGGCTCACCCCAAGCTTTGCTGCCAGCTGTAACTCCATAAGCCGCTCTCCCGGTTTGAGATCTCCTTTTAAAATTGCCTCTCTTAACGTATTAAATACAACATCTCTCAGTGGCAGATATGCGTCCATATTGAGCGTCAGATCATCTGTCATGTTATCGTCTCCATTTCTGTTTGTGTGAATTATTACTTTCTCCTGTTGTTGTAGATCGTGGTCAGATATACCTGTTTTGCAAGACCGGAGCGTTTCATTTCCCGCAGCGCACGCTTTGCCGTTTCTCCATCTTCAAAAAGACCGAATACGGTAGGACCGCTTCCGCTCATCATGGAAGCTTTGGCACCCGAACGCATCATCTGCTGTTTGATCTCTGCAATTACCGGATAGTTTGGTATCGTAACCGATTCCAGTACATTTCCCATATGTGCACAGACACCGTCAAAATCTTTCTCCCGGATATCTTTCATCAGTGCATCAATATCCGGATGGTTCGTCTGTTCATCCAGCTTCAGGTTCTGATATACAAATTTGGTCGATACAGAAATGGATGGTTTTGCAATCAGCACCGGACATTTGATCATCGGCGGAAGCTGTGTCAGTTTTTCCCCGATTCCTTCTGCCAGTGCCGTTCCACGCATAAGACAGTAAGGAACATCTGCCCCAATCTGTACCCCTCTCTTCATCAGTTCCCTGCGGGACAATCCCAGATCATACAACTGATTCATCGCATACAGCATGGCGGCAGCATCCGTGCTTCCTCCTGCCATCCCCGCTGCTACCGGAATTCTCTTTGTCAGTTTTACGGAAATTCCATCTGTAAGCGCAAACTCTTCCTGTAACAGCCGTGCAGCTTTATAGACCAGATTATTTTCATTTACCGGCAAAAAAGAGAGGTTGGAAACAATCTGTATCTCCGGCTCCCGGATCTTTTGAATCTCCAGAAGATCGTACAGATGAATGGTCTGCATGATCATGCGCACTTCATGATATCCATCTTCCCTGCGCCGGACCACATCCAGTCCCAGATTTATTTTTGCAAGTGCTTTGAGTGTTATTTCATCCATTTGTATTTCCTCAGTATTTTGTATACACCGATTGTACTACAAAAAATACAATCGGTCAAATTCTATTCTCCCTGTTATTCTTTCCACTTTCTTCCGAAAAAATAAGTCACAAAATAGATCACAGATGCGATAATTACAATCATTGGGCCGGTTGCAACGTTTGTATAATAAGACAGAATCAGCCCCATGACGCCCGAGAAAACGGAAAAAATTATCGAAAAGACATGGTATTCCCGCATATTTACCGACAGATTTCTGCTCGATGCCGCCGGAAGGATCAGCAATGCATTGATGATCAGAATACCTACCCACTTGATGGAAAGCATGACAATCAGTGCTACAAGTACCGCAAAAACATAATCCATCAGTTGTACCGGAATCCGCTTGCTCTTTGCCAGTGCCCGGTGAATACAGATGGCATTCAGCCAGTTAAAACAGGTGATCCAGAACAAAATCGTAACGATAAAAATAATAACAAGATACCCGATTTCCTTTTTGGTAATGCTCAGAACATCCCCGACTAAAAGACTCGAATATTTACTGAAATTTCCGCCTTTTGACAGGATTGCCAGACCAATCGCAACCGAACAGGAGGAAAAAACCGAAATAATCGTATCGGTTGATACGGTACTTCTGCTTCCGATTTTGTTTAACAGCAGCGCGAATACAACTGCAAAAATCACCATGGAAATATTCGTATCCGGAATTCCGCATACCACTCCTACAGCAATTCCTGTCAGTGCGGAATGCCCCAGGGCATCCGAAAAATATGCCATTTTTTTATTGACAATCATGGTTCCCATCAGCCCAAACAGTGGTGTAATGATCAGTATTGCGGCCAATGCCATCTTCATAAAACCATAATCCATCCAGGAGGTCCAATCAATCATTTGTCTCATCCTCCTTTATCCATGTTTCTTCTTTTCCCACAGAAAAAATCCGTTCAAATTCGGAACTTTCGTATACTTCTTTTACCGTTCCCTGCCTGAGGACCGTCTTGTCCAGAAGCACTACATGATCCGCATATCTTGCCACGTAATCCAGATCATGTGAGATCAGAATAATCGCAAGGTCATAATGTTTTTTCAGATAATCCATCGTTTTAAAAAAAAGTTCCATGCCATTCTGGTCAATTCCGGATACCGGCTCATCCAAAAGCAGCAGATTCGGCTCATCCATCACCGCCAGTGCAAGAAGCACTCTCTGCAGCTGTCCTCCGGACAGATTACAAACCTGTTTGTCGATCAGTTCTTCTGCCTCAAAAATGCGCAGATGCTCTTTGATCTTTTCATATAATTTCCGGTTTTTCGGCAGAAACACCGGATATCTCGACTCATAGCTTGCCAGCAGGTCATAGACACTGACCGGTGTATTTTTTTCGATGTTAATCGATTGCGGGACATATCCGATTTTTAAATTCTGCATCCGTCCGTCTTTGGTATCCCGAAACTCAATATCTCCCGTATGCGGGATGTCCCCCAGCATGGCACGGATCAATGTCGATTTTCCGGCACCGTTTTTTCCGATAATCGCATTCAGCGATCCACAGTGCATATGAAGATTCACATCTTTTAAGATTTCCTGCTCACTGAACCACACCCCCAGATGGTTCACCTTGATGCAGTGAAATCCACACGGACTAATGATCTTTCGCATAAAATGCCTCCTCAAGTATCTCCATGTTTTTTTTCATACCGTTAATATAACTGTCTTTTTCGTAAGTTCCGCGATTCAGCGGATCCAGATATAATACCTTTGCATCGGACTCTTTCCGGATCGTATCTCCCATACTCTTTCCATACAGTTCTTCTGCAAGAATGTATTTTACATGCCCCTTGCGGACAGCAGAAAGCACATCTGATACTTCTCCTGCGCTGACCTGCCGTTCCTCATCGAGATCCAGCAGATAGTTTACCTGCAGTCCATAGTCCTCAGCGACATAGGCATATGCTTCATGAAACAGAATCACCGACTGACCGGAAATTTCCTGTTTTAATTTCTCCTGACGTTTTTTCAGTCCGTCCAGTTTTTCCAGATATGCCTTTGCCCCATTCTGATAGGCACTGCTTCTTTCCGGATCTGCTCCAGATAATCCATCAGCAATCGTCTGTACCTGTGTCTCATAAGCAGAAACGCTCATCCATGCATGGGCATTGACATCCCCATGGGCATGTTCTTCTTCTGTTTCCCCCTCATGATGATGTGTATCGTCCTCCTCCCCGGAAAGCAAAGAAATATTCTCACAGGCTTCTATAATTTTCAGATTCGGGTAAGCCTCTGCAACTTCCTTCATAAAGCTTTCAATTCCACCACCATTGATGATAAACACATCCGCCGTACTGAGTAACTTCATATCTTCCGGTGTCAGCTGGAAATCATGCAGGCAGCCGGTCTGCGGCTCACTTAAATTTTCCAGACGCACTCCGTCTGCATCCCCGATTACATTCTCAGCCTCAATATACATTGGATAAAAGGAAGTCACAACCGTCAGTTCCTGTCCATCCGTCTGTTCCTGTGTCTGGCTGACGTACCATCCGGTCAGTCCCATTCCTGCCACCAGAATGGCAAAAAGCATGATTGCAGTATACAAATACTTTTTCTTCATTCTACTTTTTTTTCACTTTCTTTTTCTGTTCTTTTCGAAGTGTCTTTTTTGCTACCGGGCGGTCTGTCTTTTTCCAGCGTTCTTTTTTCTTCGGTTCCTGCGGTGCCGGCTGCTTTTGTTTTGCCTCTCTTTTGGCATTTTCCGCCTCGATGTACCCTTGCGGAAGTTCAATAACGGATTCTACAATCTGCCAGATTTCTTCCCGGCCCTGTTTTGACTCCGCAGAAAACGGAATAACGATCGTTCCCGGCTCTACTTGCAGGATATCCTTTATCATTTGCACATGTTGCAGGATTTGCATCTTTTTTAATTTGTCCGATTTTGTTGCAATGATGATTGGCGCAAATCCCTGATGAACCATCCACTCATACATCATCTGATCATTTTCCGACGGTTCATGACGGATATCAATCAGAAGAAAAACTGCTTTCAGCCGTTTGGATGTATGCAGATAATTTTCGATCATCTGTCCCCATTTCGCCTTAATCTCAATATTTGCATTTGCGTATCCGTATCCCGGCAAGTCCACCAGATACATTGCCTCATTGACATTATAAAAATTTATGGTCTGCGTTTTTCCCGGCTGGGAAGAAGTACGCGCAAGCGATTTCCGGTTCATCAGCGCATTGATCAGCGATGACTTTCCCACATTGGATTTTCCGGCAAAAGCCACTTCATCCAATAGGTTGTCCGGAATCGCACTTGTAATTCCACAAACTGTCTCCAAATTCACATTTTTGATAATCATATTTATTCTCCTGCAAAAAGAATTTGGGCTGCATTATACAAATGCAGCCTTAATTACCTGATCCATATGTTCTACCGGTATGATCTCCATATCTCCAACGATCTCTTCCGAAATTTCGGCAAGATCCTGTTCATTCTCTTTTGGAATACAGACCGTCTTCATTCCGGCATTCTTTGCCGCAAGCAATTTCTCTTTTAATCCGCCAATCGGAAGTACACGTCCGCGCAGTGTAATTTCCCCTGTCATGGCAACATCTGCCCGTACCGGCTTCCCGGTGACCGCAGAAAGAATTGCGGTTGCCATGGTAATTCCGGCAGACGGTCCGTCTTTTGGAACCGCACCTTCCGGAACATGGATATGGATGTCATGTCTCTGGAAAAATTCCGGATCAATATGGTAATCTTCACTGATGGACCGAATATAACTGATTCCGGTCTGTGCAGACTCTTTCATGACGTCTCCGAGTTTTCCCGTCAACACCACACTGCCCTTGCCCGGCATCAGATTCACCTCAATCTCTAAAGTTACACCACCCACACTGGTCCATGCCAGGCCGCGCACAATGCCTACTTCATTCTTTTTGTTTTTCTTCTCCGGACGATATTTCGGTTTTCCGAGAAAATCTTCCAGATTTGTGCCGGTTACACGAATCATTTTCTCATCGCCCTCGTAGATTCTGCGAGCTGCTTTGCGGCAGATTTCTCCGATCTGCCGTTCGAGAGAACGTACACCTGCTTCTCTGGTATAAGAAGAAATCACCATTCGCAGCGCTTTGTCCGTAATCTTTAGTTTGCCATCTGTAACTCCGTTTTTTTCAAACTGTTTCGCCAGCAGATGATCCTTTGCAATATGGAACTTTTCGTTTTCCGTATAACTGCTGACTTCTATAATTTCCATACGATCCAGAAGCGGTCCCGGAATATCCTGCATGGAATTGGCACTTGCAATAAACAGTACCTCGGACAGATCCACCGGAAGCTCTACATAGTGATCCCGGAATTTATGATTCTGTTCCGAGTCAAGCACTTCCAGCATGGCAGAAGCTGTATCTCCCTTATAATCGCTGCTCATCTTGTCAATTTCATCCAGCAGCATCAGTGGATTTTTGACTCCCGCCATCCGCAGTCCATTGACGATTCTTCCCGGCATTGCTCCCACATAGGTTCTGCGGTGTCCGCGGATCTCCGCTTCATCCCGCACACCTCCGAGTGAAATACGAACATATTTTTTATCCAGCGCACGGGCAATCGAACGCGCAATGCTGGTTTTTCCGGTTCCCGGAGGCCCCACCAGACAAATAATCGGGCTCTCTCCCTTTCCGGTCAGATTACGGACTGCAAGAAATTCCAGAATACGTTCCTTTACCTTTTCGAGACCGTAATGATCCTCATCCAGAATCTTCTGCGCATGCTTTAAGTCTTTGTTATCCTCCGATACTGCATCCCACGGAAGTTCCAGTAAGGTTTCGATATAACCACGGCTTACCGTACTCTCGGATGAATTTCCTGAAATTCCCTGAAAACGCTCAATCTCCTTATGAATTCTTGCTTTCACTTCCCCGGAAGCCTGAAGTTCCTGCAGTTTCTTTTCATACTCCTGTGCATCGGTTTCTGTATTGGATTCTCCCAGCTCTTCCCGGATTACCTGCATCTGCTCCCGAAGCAGGTAATCTTTCTGGTTTTTATCCACATGTTCCTGCACTTTTTTCTGGAAATCACGCTTTAAAGCCAGAATCTCTGTCTCCTGCAGCAAAGAAGAAAGCACCGCCTCATAACGTGCTGTCAGCGTGACAGCCTCTAACAGTTTCTGTTTCTTTTTATAACTGATTACAAGGCTGTTTCCCACATAATCAAGAAGTTTTAAAAGATCCGTCTCTTCCTGAACCTGGCGCATCACATCCTGCCCGATTTTGCCATGTACTCTTGCATATTTTGCAAACGTTTCCTGCACACTCAAAAGCATTGCAGACTTTGCCTGCTCCGGAAGCTGTTCATCGTCTTCCTGATCATACACGATCACACGCGCTTGCATATAATCGGCTGTCTGTGTATATTCATATATCTCTGCGCGCCCGATTCCTTCGATCAGTACACGCATAATATTTTTCTGTAATTTTACGACCTGACGAACCACAGCCAGAAGCCCCACTTCATACAGATCTTCTCCCTGAGGATCTTCTTTCTCTGTATCTTTTTGTGTGACGATAAAAAGCTTCTGGTCTCCTTTCATGGCTTCCTCGACAGCACGCAGGGATTTGTCCCTGCTGATATCAAAATGAGCCACCATGCCCGGCAAAATCGTCATTCCCCGCAGTGCCACTGCCGGAATTGTCAATATTTTATCTTCCACTTGTATCTGCTCCTATATTTCCAGACGCATCCGGTCTTTTTATGAAGCAAGTTCTTCTTTTACTTCTTTCTTCGGGTCCTGCTCAATTCCAAGAATCTCTTCTCCATCTAAAGCAAGATTGTTTTCCACCATCTTTTTATCTACCACACACTTGCTGATGGAATCATCCGATGGGACACGATACATCAGATCCAGCATTACCGCTTCCATGATGGCACGCAGTCCACGTGCTCCGGTTTTGCGCTCTAATGCCTTATCTGCAATTGCTTCAATTGCGCTGTCCTCAAATTCCAGTCCTACCCCATCCAGTTCCAGAAGTCTGGTATACTGTTTGATCAGAGAATTCTTTGGCTCTTTTAAAATACGGATCAATGCGTCGCGATCCAGCGAATCTAAAGATACGGTAATCGGCACACGTCCGATAAACTCCGGAATCAGTCCAAACTTCACAAAATCCTGTGGCAGTGCACGCTTAAATGCATCCCCCACATTGATGTCAGACTTTGACTTCACCTCTGCATTAAATCCGATCGCAGAAGCGTCCATACGTGCCTCTACAATTTTCTCCAGACCATCAAATGCTCCGCCGCAAATAAACAGAATATTTGTTGTATCAATCGGAATCAGTTCCTGCTGCGGATGTTTACGTCCTCCCTGTGGCGGAACCGATGCAACCGTTCCTTCCAGAATCTTAAGTAATGCCTGCTGAACACCCTCTCCGGATACGTCTCTCGTGATGGATACATTCTCCGATTTCTTTGTGATCTTATCGATCTCGTCAATATAGATAATGCCGTGCTGTGCACGCTCCACATCATAATCTGCAGCCTGAATCAGCTTCAAAAGAATGTTCTCTACATCCTCTCCCACATAACCGGCCTCTGTCAGTGTCGTGGCATCTGCAATTGCAAACGGTACATTAAGTACACGGGCAAGTGTCTGCGCCAGAAGCGTCTTTCCGGAACCGGTCGGTCCCAGCATCAGAATATTGCTTTTCTGAAGTTCCACATCATTTTCCTGATCTGCAAGCACTCTCTTATAATGATTGTATACCGCAACCGAAAGTACCTTTTTTGCCTGATCCTGCCCGATTACATAATCGTCCAGAAACGCCTTCATTTCTTCCGGTTTAATCAGATTGATTTCTTCCTTTGCAGAAGCCGGAGCTTTTTCTTCCAGATTCTCTTCCTCAATGATCTCTGCGCAGATATCTACACACTCATCACAGATAAATGCACCATTTGGACCTGAAATCATTCTTCCGACCTGATCCTGTGTTTTTCCGCAAAAAGAGCAGCGGATTTTGCCATCATTCTTTCCTGCCATAATTTATTTACTCCTATAAATGAAAAATACCTCCGGCAATGACCGGAGGTTTCCACATAACTATCTATTCGTGATCACTCCATCGATCAAGCCGTAATCTGCAGCTTCCTGCGCGGACATATAATTGTCACGTTCCGTATCTGCTGCAATTGTCTCATATGGCTTACCGGTGTTTGCAGCAAGAATTTCATTCAAACGTTTCTTTGTCTTTAAAATATTCTCTGCCGCAATCTGAATCTCTGTTGCCTGTCCTTTTGCACCACCGGAAGGCTGATGAATCATGATTTCTGAATTAGGGAGTGCAAAACGTTTTCCCTTTGTACCACCAGCCAGAAGAAACGCACCCATGCTGGCTGCCAGTCCGATACAGATGGTTGATACATCACATTTGATATACTGCATGGTGTCATAAATTGCCATACCGGCAGTAACCATTCCACCCGGAGAATTGATATATAACTGAATATCCTTGTTCGGATCTTCCGATTCCAGAAACAGAAGCTGTGCAACAACAAGACTTGCGGTTGTCTCATTTACTTCTTCCCCTAAAAAGATAATTCTGTCTTTTAACAGACGGGAATAAATATCATAATTTCTCTCGCCCCTGCTGGTCTGTTCAATGACATAAGGTACTAAACTCATAGAAAAATCGCCTCCTGTATTTATTACATGCATCCTGCGATGCACCTCAATGAACAAAAGACCGGTCTGGTATTCTCCCAGACCAGTCCTTCTCTGTCGTAGTTTTCAATATTAAGCCTCTGCTTCTGCCTCAGCTTCTTTTTCTTTCTTTGTCTTAGCCTTTGCTCTTTCTTTGATGTTGTCCATGATCAGTTCAACTGCCTTTGTGATGGCAAGTTCTCTCTTCATGGATTCTTTCTCGCCTTCGCCCATGTACTCTTTGAGCTTATCAGCTTCCATACCGTAATTCTTTGCCATCTTCTCGATCTCTGCATCTACATCTGCATCAGATACTTCGATGTTTTCTTCCTTAGCGATCTGCTCTAATACGAGACTGCTCTGGATACGGGTAAGAGCTTCCGGACGAACCTGCTCCTTTAATCCGTCTACGGTAAGACCGGAGAACTGTAAGTACTGATCCATGGAAAGACCGCTCTGTGCGATTCTCTGAGCGAATTCCTCGATCATTGTCTCACACTGTGTATCGATCATTGCCTCCGGAATCTCCATCTTTGACTTGTCAATGATCTTCTGGATGGCTTCGTCTTCTTTTGTACGCTTTGCTTCATCCTGTTTCTTCTTCTCCAAGTCTTTCTTTAAGCTTTCCTTGTACTCAGCTAATGTATCAAACTCAGATACATCCTTTGCGAACTCATCATCAAGCTCCGGAAGTTCCTTTGCTTTGATCTCGTTGATCTTAACCTTGAATGTAGCCGGCTTTCCTGCCAGATCAGCAGCCTGATACTGCTCCGGGAAAGTAACATTTACATCTACTTCATCGCCAACATTCTTTCCAACCAGCTGATCCTCAAATGTATCAATAAAGGTGTGGGAACCGATCTCTAATGAATGATTTTCTCCCTTACCGCCCTCAAATGCAACACCGTCTACAAATCCTTCAAAATCGATCACAGCGGTATCTCCCTGTGCAACTGGTCTGTCTGTTACATTGATGGTTCTTGCATTGTTATTGCGTTCTTTTTCCAGAGCTTCGTCTACTTCTTCATCGGATACAGAAGTATCGATCTTTGTAACGGTCACTCCCATGTATTTGCCAAGTGTAACTTCAGGCTTTACAGCAACTTCAGCTGTGAAAATAAAAGGCTTGCCCTTTTCAATCTGTACAACGTCAACGGTCGGACGTGACACAATATCAATTCCGCTTTCGTCAACAGCTGCTGCATAATTCTGCTGCATCAGAGCGTTTGCTGCATCCTCATAGAATACGTCAACTCCATACATCTTCTCGATCATGGCTCTCGGAACTTTTCCTTTACGGAATCCCGGAACACTGATCTGCTTCTTCTGCTTCTGGTAAGCTGACTCAAGTGCTTTCTCCAGATCCTCTGCTGAAACCTCGATGGTAAGTTTCGCCATATTCTTCTCTAAATTTTCAACCTGTACACTCATCTTAATTGTTTCCTCCTTATATATATCAATTCCATGTACGATCTATTTTTCCGTGATGGTACAAACAGGCATACTACGACCACCACAGTCATTTAAGCATTATAGCATACGAAATACATATTTGCCAAGTGTTTTTTTATTTCCTATAATAAAAACAGCGTATGGCCTGTCAAAAGCCATACGCTGTTTTGTTTTCCGGCAGAAAGTCCTTATTTCATCTGTTCTTCCTGCTTCATGATCATCTTCTTGACCATTTCTCCACCAATAGAACCTGCCTGTTTGGAAGTCAGATCCCCATTGTATCCATCTTTTAAAGGTACTCCAAGCTCGCTTGCAACCTCTTCCTTAAAACGCTTCATTGCGTCCTTTGCCTCCGGTACTGCCATACGGTTTGTACCGCTTGATGAATTGTTGTTACCTGCCATAGTTCTTCACCTCCTGTATTTTATATGCCTGCATAAAAAAAGCCGGCCTGCACACAAGAAGGCAGGTCGGCTTTTGGGGTCAACTTGCTGTTCTCATGTGCCTGAGTATAGTGTGACCAGAACCAGAGGAATTATGAGAACAAAAAGCTGACAATTTCTGGAACCTGTTTATGCGTATACAAGTCCGGCTTTTACATGTTCTATAGTTGCATCATCGGTAAAATAACGGGCAACTGCAAGACCAAACGGTACGGCAGTTCCCATGCCGCGGCTTGTAATCACATTTCCATCACATACTACCGGGGAAAAGAATACTTCTGCTCCGGTCAGTTTTTCTTCAAATCCCGGATGACACGCAGCTTTCTTCCCATTTAAAATTCCGGCCTGTCCCAGCACACTCGGTGCTGCGCAGATTGCCGCAACAAGTTTTCCTTCTTTTGCAAACTCACGGATCACCTGACTGACCGTATCATCTTCTCCCAGATGAACCGTTCCCGGCATACCGCCCGGCAGAATGATCCCGTCATAAGCGGAAAAGTCAGCCTCCTCTTTTGTCGTGTCTGTCATAAATGTCACATTGCGGGAACTGGTCACCTGCTTTGTTCCGTTGATGGAAATCATGTCAATTTCAAGTTTTGCACGGCGCACAATATCCACAACCGTCAGTGCTTCTACTTCTTCACATCCGTCTGCAATAAAAATTCCAAGTCTGCTCATATTTATCATTCTCCTTTTCGGTAATTGCTATGATCTATTGTAGCAATTTCTTACAAAAACGACAAGCACACAATCGGAGGATTTCCATTTGACTCACCTGCCATTTTTGTATTATACTTTCGATAGTTTATGAGGAGGGAATATCATGACTTTAGATTATTACCGCATTTTCTATTATGTTGCCCGTTATAAAAGCTTTTCCAACGCGGCAGAAATGCTCGGAAGTAACCAGCCCAACATCACCCGCTGTATGAATATTCTGGAAAATGAGCTTGACTGCAAACTGCTGATCCGTTCTCACAAAGGGATTCAGCTGACAACCGAGGGCGAGCACCTGTTCCGCCACGTTGCCATTGCAATTGAACAGCTCACCTATGGAGAAAAAGAAATTATCAAAAACAAGAGCCTTGAAAGCGGGCAGATCACCGTCGGAATCAGTGAAACAGCCATGCGTCTGTATCTTTTGGATAAAATCCAGGAATTTCACAAAGATTATCCACATGTGCGCCTGAAAATTTCCAATCATTCCACCCCACAGGCCATCGATGCCTTAGAAAAAGGTCTGGTTGATATCGCCATGGTCACTTCTCCTTTAGAAATCCGAAAACCTTTGCGTAAAACCGCACTGCGCAGCTATCATGATATCCTCATCGGAGGCAGTGCTTACAAAGCAATCGCCAGCCGGAAGCGTTCTCTGAAAGAACTCGAAGATTATTCCTTTGTTTCTCTGATTTCCGGCACTGGAACAAGTGATCTGTATATCCGCTTTTTCTATGAAAACCATATGCGTTTTTCTCCGGATATGGAAGTTGCCACGACAGACCAGATTCTTCCTATGGTGCGCAGTAATCTCGGCATCGGTTTCTGCCCGGAAGGAATTGCCAGACCCGCTGTAGAACGCGGGGAAGTGTATGAGATTCTGTTAGAAGAAGAAATCCCGGAACGTCAGATCACACTCGTAGAAGACAGTGGAAAACCACAAAGTATCGCTGTACAAAAACTATTAACTTATTTTAAATGAGGAATTCTATAAAATGGAAATCGAACGAAAATATCTGGTAAAAACATTACCTGAGCACTTAGAACAATATCAAAGTAAAAAAATCGCACAGGGATACCTGTGTACGGCACCGGTGGTACGTATCCGCCGCTCCAACGATGATTATTATCTCACCTATAAAGGGGAAGGCCTTATGGTGCGGGAAGAATACAATCTACCGCTCACCAAAGAAGCCTACGAACACCTGCTTTTAAAAATCGACGGACTTCTGATAGCAAAAACCCGCTATCTGATTCCATTAAACGATCATCTGACTGCAGAACTGGATATCTTTGAAAAAGATCTCGCTCCGCTTTCTCTCGTAGAAGTGGAATTTGACTCCATAGAAGAAGCCGATCGCTTCACCGCACCGGACTGGTTCGGAGAAGACGTGACCAATTCCGGAAAATACCATAACAGTTATTTAAGTCAGCACGGACTGCGCTAATCAGCGCAGCCGGTTGGCAAATTCATACTGTTGTCTGGTCCGGATCACATACCTTAAATCGTCATATCTCTTATCCAAATCTCCCTCCGGAATCACGGTATCCATCACAACCGCCATCGTATCAATCATGCTATCTGTGATGACATCCCTCATGGAAGTCAGAATATTATATTTTTGATCAAAACTGTCCGCTTCAAGAAACTCCAAAAGCTTTGGTTCCACTTCCGCTTGTGTCATGTCCGGCTCTATGGTATTTTCTATCGTCTTTGTCTGCTGCGTAACAGGCGGCTCCATAACAGGCGGCTCCTGCTTTGCTTCCGGCATCGGTTCATCCACACGCTCAAAACGATATTTCTGGCTCACCTGCGGATACTTCACATGATCCACCTCACTTACAAACATGGATAGTGGTCTGGCATACACCCCGAAATCTCCATACAATGCCTGATAGATCACTAATTCTTCTCCTGTCTCGGAATGTTTTGCAACGGTAATCACCTGATACAATTTATTTTTAAAGTGCCGGTATTTTTCTCCCGGCATCGGTCTGCGTTCCATGGATATCCTCCTCACCTGTGTCTTTATTCTTCCATTAACTGTTCTAAAATATGTTCCGGCTGCCCGTCAAACAAAACCTGCAGCATTTCATATTTTTTCCTGCTGGCCCGGTCAGTTGCTGCTTCATAAGTATCTTTTAACTGTCCGGCACGGGAAATCCCGTTTTCCAAAAGCTGCAAAATCGGCTGCCGAAACTCATGTTCATAGAAATATGTAATTTTTTCCAGTTTTTCTGCCGGTGGCAGCTGTGCTAGTTCCTGATCCGATCCCAACTGATAATAAAACGTAAGGGCTTCTATCTTTGGTTCCTCTTTTTCCAGATTCTCCTTTAAAAGTGCAAGCAGATTTTCGATCTCACTCTGCAGCAGAAGTTTCTGATCCGAAGCATTTAATGCTTTCATTCCCAGACGCAGGATCGTATCATATGTGGAGTGAAACTCCTGATCTTCCTTGCTCACCAGAAATTCATGGTCAAAATTGTTCTGCATCTGCCGGAGGTCTTTTAATAATCTGCCAAACTCCTTCCGATCCGCAGTCTGTTCTGCAATAAGCATCTGTTCCATCAGCTGTGCATCTTCCTGCACCCGCTTCGTCTGTTCCCGGCAGCGCTCGTAACGCTCTTTCTGTTCTTTTTGTTTTTTCTTCAGACGGTCATACTGTTTCTGCCAGCTGCGAAATGCCCCCATATCACAACCGGCCGCTGCCAGTGCATCTTTTATATTTTCTATAAAATCATTTCTCCCAAACATATTTTATCACCTTCGTTCAAACACTCTAACTGACATTATACCAAAATTAATGGAAATGTGTTACAATTATTACAAAATAATGAAACTGGGAGATACTATGTTAACCTCTGACGAAGTATTAAACTTAAATTATTACAAAAAAACGAGCTATACCGGCTGGATCAACGGCATGCGTTTTCTGATCAGACGGGAAGCCCCCGAGGAAGGGGACGCCTTTTTTCATGCATGGGTCTGGCCCGGTCCTCTTATCTTTTCCCTGACGGATGATTCCCTCAAAACGGATTTTACTGCGCCCTTTACAAACGAAGGCAAGCAGCAGGTCGTTGACTGGATTAACGCACAGTATGAGGATCATCCGGAAAAATGGTCACACGAGAAAAAAAATCTGTATTAACAAAACACAAAAACTCCGGGAGCCTTTCCCGGAGTTTTCATGTTTCTCATCGCGGTTGTATCCGGATGATTTTATTTGTCTTTTGTTGCATACATAAAGTACTTCATACCATAGATGGTAGAGTAAATGCCCTTGATATTTGACTTTAACATATAAATATCATTGTAGTAGTAAATCGGCATTACTGCACCGGTATCCATCAGCATATCCTCTGCCTGATGCATCAGATCCACACGTTTGGAGAAATCAGCAGTTGTACGGATCTCTTTGATCAGCTTATTATAATCTGTCCAGTCCGGTGCAGAATCGGAAGGCTTGTCACCCTTTCCAAGCTGCATATCATTGTTACCGGAATCCGTTGTAAAGAGTTCTAACATATTGATCGGGTCGTTGTAATCTGCCAGCCATCCCTCGCGGGCGATGGTAAAGTTGCCGGACTTACGGTCTTCAATAAATACATTCCAGTCTTCCGACTTAATCTCCATATTGATCCCCAGCAGTGCGAAATCCTGCTGCAGGGACTCCCCAACTGCAATATGCGTACTGTCATCGTTGGTCAGGAACGTCATGGAAATTGCCGGATCACACTTGTATGAACCATCTCCGTTATCCGTAAATGTATAACCGGCACTTTCCAGCAGCTTCTTTGCTTCCTCTACCTGGTCTGTACCTGTCTTGTCTGCATCATAGTAGCTTGTATCATCGGTCTTGAATACTCCGCCGTTACCGTCTGACATACCTGCCGGTACGAAAGAATCTGCAGCAATCTGTCCGGTCTGTCCTACATTCTCCACGATAAACTCACGATCAATCAGCAGGTTCATTGCTTTACGCATAGATGCTGCCTGCTCTACAGTCTTTCCGTCAAAAATCGGGTCGTTTACGTTAAAACCAACATAATAAGTTCCAAGGTTTGGAATGATATGGAAATCAGAGTTCTTTCCATTTAATGTTGAAATCTCATCGTTTGGAACGGTATCTACAAAGTCAAGGTCTCCACTATTGTATGCTGCATAGGTTGCAGTATCATCTGCACTCAGCATGATGTGGATCTCATCCATAGTTACATTGTCTGCATCGTAATACTTCGGGTTCTTTACATAAACCATGCTCTCGTTGTGCTTCCATGATTTTAATGTATAAGCACCGTTTGATACAAAGCCAGCCTCCTGACACCACTTACCCGGATTCTTTCCATCAGGATCCGCTTTTTCCACATCCTTCTGGTATACCGGGAAATAAGTAGGAAATGCCATCAGGTCATTGAAATACGGGCATGGATTGGTCAGTGTAATTTTTAACGTATAATCATCAGTTGCCTCTACAGCAAGTGAGCCGTCATCATTTCTTGCAATAATATCAAACAGATACGCATAATCAGCTGCTGTTTTTTCATCCGCAGCACGGTTCCAGCTGTATACGAAGTCGTTTGCTGTTACCTCTTCCCCATTGCTCCACTGGGATTTTATCATCTTTACCGTATAAACAGTTTCATCATCGGATACTTCCGGCATATCAGATGCCAGCTGCGGAATCAGCTTGCCGTCCTTGTCGTAGGTATAAAGACCCGCGAAAGAATTCACGATCATACATCCACCATCTACGGCAGAGTTCAGTGCCGGATCGATGGATTGTGGCTCGGAAGCAAGGTTAATGCTTATCTGGTTGTCCGGTGTTTTACTTACACTGGAAGCCATTGCTTCGGTTCCGTCCGTCTTTGCAGAGTTTCCTTTTGATGAACCACATGCAGCTACGCTAAGAGCCATTGCAGCAACCAGCATGATTGATACAAGTTTCTTCTTCATAATTGTTCCTCCTGAAAATTATTTATATGTTTCACCCTTGCGGGAAAAAACCTTATTTATTCCAGCATGCAACCATATGACCATTCCCCCTGTCGGTCAGCTGCGGCATCTCCTGACCGCATTTTTCCGTTGCATACTTACATCTTGTACGGAATGGACATCCGGTTGGCATTTTCAGCGGACTTGGAACATCCCCCTCCAGCACGATTCTATGACTTTTTCTTGCTGTCTCCGGATCCGGAATCGGAACTGCGGACAGCAGACTCAGTGTATATGGATGTATCGGATTTGCATTTAACTCATCTGCATCCGCAATTTCCATCATCTTTCCCAGATACATAACTGCAATCCGGTCGGAAATATGATGTACAACCAGCAGGTCATGTGCGATAAACAGATAGGCAACTCCAAGTTTTTCCTGTAATTCCTCAAACATATTGACAACCTGTGCCTGAATGGAAACATCCAGTGCAGATACCGCCTCATCACAGACGATAAATTTCGGATTTACCGCAAGTGCACGGGCAATTCCGATACGCTGGCGCTGTCCACCGGAAAACTCATGCGCATAACGCATGGCATGCTCTGCATTCAGACCGACCAGTTCCATCAGATCGAGAATCTTTTCACGGCGCTCTTTTTTATTTCTGTAGAGTTTATGCACATCCAAAGGTTCCCCGATAATATCTTCCACCGTCATACGGGGATTTAATGAGGAATACGGATCCTGAAATACCATCTGCATTTCCTTGCGGTATGGCATCATATTGACATCCACTTTTTTGCCCATGACCGGTTTCCCGTTCGTATCCACGATCACTTTTCCGTTTTCATCGTACTGTTCCCCACTGTCAAAAAGAACTTTTCCGTCAAACGTAATCTTACCTGCCGTTGGCTGGTACAACCGAAGCAGTGTCCGCCCTACCGTTGTCTTTCCACAACCGGACTCGCCAACCAGACCAAGTGTTTCTCCCGGGCGGATGGCAAAGGAAATATCGTCCACTGCTTTCAGCGGAATGGTGCTAAAACCCTGATGCACCGGAAAATACTGCTTCAAATGTTCTACTTCCAGCAGATAATCATTGTTTTTCTTTTCACTGCTCATTGCTGCCGCCCTCCTGTGCTTCATAAATTTCTTTTACATTCATCCAGCAGCTCGCCAGATGGTCTTCGCCCACACGAAACTCCGCCGGCTGCTGTTTTAAACAGATCTTCATTGCCGACTCACAACGCGGACAAAACGCACAGCCCTCCGGCATCTGGAGCAGGTTGATCGGAGTTCCGCCGATTGGGATGAGTTTTTCGTTCATATTGTCTGCCTTTGGGATGGAGCGGAGCAGTCCTTTGGTGTACTCATGCGCCGGATGATAGAAAATGGCATCCGCTGTGCCCCGCTCACAGACACGGCCACCGTACATGACAATAATCTCATCACACATACTTGCAATAACACCCAGATCATGGGTTACCATGATGATCGCCATACCGAGCTTCTTCTGCAGATCCTGCATCAGTTCAAGGATCTGTGCCTGAATGGTCACATCAAGTGCCGTAGTCGGCTCATCTGCGATCAGAATATCCGGTTCACAGACCAGTGCCATGGCAATCATCACACGCTGGCGCATACCACCGGATAACTCATGCGGATACTGTTTCAGACGGCTTTCCGGCTCATTGACACCAACCAGTGTTAACATTTCAATGGCGCGCTCACGCGCCTGTTTTTTATCCTTGTCTGTGTGGAGCAGAATTGCCTCCATCAACTGATTTCCAATCGTAAATACCGGATTCAGGCTTGTCATCGGATCCTGGAAAATGATCGAGCACTTTTCCCCTCGGAACTTCTGCATCTGCTTTTCGTTCCACTTGGAGATATCCTCGCCGCGATAAAGTACCTCTCCTCCGGTAATTTTTCCGGTTTCCGCAAGAATCTGCATGATCGAATAAGAAGTAACGGATTTACCGGAACCGGACTCTCCTACAATTCCCAGTGTCTTTCCCGGTTCCAGATTAAAGGAGACACCATTTACCGCACGAACTTCCCCAGCATCCGTAGCAAAGCTGGTATGAAGATCTTTTACCTGTAATATATATTTATTTTCTTCACTCATTTGCTTATCTCCTTAATTCAGTTTTGAATCAAATGCATCTCTCAATCCATCGCCCAGAAGGTTCAGCGCAAGTACGATCAGACAGATCAGCACTGCCGGAATTACCAGACGGTACGGATACGACTGCATTGCTGAACGCGCATCGTTTGCCAGACTTCCCAGGGAAGTCAGCGGTGCACTGACTCCCAGACCGAGGAAACTTAAGTAACTCTCAGTAAAGATAGCACTTGGCACCTGCAGCGCGGTCGTAATGATGATAACAGATAAACAGTTTGGCAGAATATGACGGGTCAGGATACGACTGTTCTTGGTACCAATACAGCGAGCTGCCAGTACATATTCGTTGTTTTTAATTGTAAGAATCTGTCCACGGATCAGACGCGCCATACTTACCCAGTAAAGCAATCCAAACACAATAAACATGGATATCATATTGGTTCCGAGTTTTTCAAACATGGTTCCCTCAATCAATGGCTTTAACCGTTCCTGAAACACAACCGAAAGCAGAATGATAATGAGCATATCCGGCAAGGAATACACAATATCCACGATACGCATCATGATCAGATCCACTTTTCCACCAAAATATCCCGCAACCGAACCATAAACCAGTCCAATGATAAGTACCATGATTGCAGCGATCACACCAACCGAAAGGCTGACTCTCGTGCCGTAAATAACACGGATAAAGTAATCACGGCTTAAGTTATCGGTTCCAAAAATATGCGGAAACAGTTTCTCACCGGTACGATCCATGTACTGCTGCTCTAATTTCGAGTACTCAAACGGTGCCATATTGGCTGCGGTCTTGTCACGCTTGCCGTCCACTGTAATGATATCCGAATAGCTGTATGGTACAAAAAACGGTGCAATAATGATCAGTGCCAGAATCAGAACCAGAATCACAATACTTCCCATTGCCAGCGGATTCTTTTTCAGACGTTTCATGCCATCTTTAAAAAATGTCGTTGACTCGCCCATGACATCCTGCTGCTTCTTCTCTTCTTCCGTTGCCTTTATAAAATCGCCCTTATTAAATTTACTTAAATCAATCTGTGCGGACAGTATCTGCCGCTTTTTTAATTCTTCATTTCCCTGCATTATTCTAAGTTCCTTCCTCCATCATTATTCAAATGTGATTCTTGGATCAATCAGTTTATATGCAATATCTGTAAGAAGATTTGCAACTACCATCAGAACCGCAAGGAAAATCGTGATTGCCATAATCATCGTGTAATCACGGTTGACAATGCTTGTTACGAATTCGGTTCCAAGACCACCAATGGTAAATATGTTCTCCACAACCATGGAACCTGTCAGAATATAGGCAACCATAGGACCAACATATGTTACAACCGGAATCAGGGCATTTTTCAGCGCATGCTTAAAAATAACTTTGAGCCGGTGCACACCCTTTGCCCTTGCAGTACGGATATAATCCTGATTTAGCGCATCCAGCATACTTGTCTTTGTCAGACGCGTAATATATGCCATCGGATATGCCGCCAGTGCAATGATTGGGAGCAGATAATTCGGATTGCTCGAAGACCATACCGGAATCCATCCGAGTTTTAAACAAAATACAAGTAAAAGCAGCGTTGCCAGTACAAAAGACGGCATTGCCGTACCCAGTGTCGTGAAAAATACGATCAGACGATCCGGCAGTTTATTTCTTGTAAGTGCTGCGATACTGCCCAGTATCACACCGATGATAATGGCAACAATTGCCGCAACTCCACCTAATTTTGCAGATACTGCAAACTTTCTGGAAATCTCTGTTCCGATATTTCTTCCACTGTGAAGTGAAACTCCCCAGTCGCCATGCAGCAGATTGTTCATATACAATACATACTGTTCCGGAACCGGCTTGTCCAGATTGTACCTTTCCTCCAATACCTGCTGTGCTTCCTTGCTGGTCGCTTTCTCCTTATTAAACGGTCCACCAGGAATCAGGTTCATTACGAAAAACGTAATGGCACTTACAATGAGTATTGATAATATCGCTAACAATACACGTTTTACTAGATATTTACTCATGTTCTTCTCTCCTACCTCTTATTGAGTATTTAGTAATTTCATCGTATTATCTCATTGCCTCATTAGCTCTGTAGCACGTTAAAGTGTTCCAAAAAAAAAGCACGTAAACATGCCCCCTTTGACATTATTTGCGTACCAATTTACCTCAATGGATCATACAAATGATAATTTGTATTATACCTTCATAAAATATTTTGTCAATATACAAAAAATGGGTATTGTATGCTTTGTACCTTATTTGTTACGGTTTGCAGGGCAATCTGTGAACTGTAACCCCTATTTATAATACTGTCTTCTTGTCAATAAAACAAAAAAGATGTCCGGTCATACCGGACATCCTGTAGGATATGGGCTTAAGTGGACTCGAACCACCGACCTCACGCTTATCAGGCGTGCGCTCTAACCGGCTGAGCTATAAGCCCTTGTGCAAAACACGTAGTATAGGATACAATATTTTTTTCTATTCGTCAAGTAGTTTTCCCATAATTTTGTCATTTTTTTAAGCAAAAAGTAATTGACATCTGCACACAATGTCGTTATAGTTAGTAAAGTATCTTCTATAATAAAAGATACAAAAACTACATAAACTTGCGGGCATGGCGGAATTGGCAGACGCGCTAGATTTAGGTTCTAGTGGGAGACCGTGCAGGTTCAAGTCCTGTTGCCCGCACGAAAAGAGACTATCCTTACTGTTAGTCTCTTTCTTTAACTACGATTACAAATGAATAAGAGGTAAAGGAGATTTTACTATGAGAAAAGACATGACGATCGGAAATCCAATGAAGATCATTCTTCTTTTTTCCCTTCCGGTTCTGCTTGGAAATCTGTTCCAGCAGTTCTACAACATGGTAGACACCGTGATCGTAGGCCAGTATCTTGGGGAGGATGCACTGGCCGCCGTTGGTTCTACGGGATGCCTGATGTTTCTGGTTCTCGGTTTCGCCAACGGAATTGCTCAGGGATTCGGTGTCATGGTATCCCATGCATTCGGTGCCAAAGACATGAAGCTTCTCCGTCATTGCGTAGCACTTTCACTGCTTTTAACGGTTGTAATTTCCATGATTCTGACCGTTCCTACGGTTGCGTTTTCCCGCCAGCTGCTTCTGTGGCTGAATACTCCGGAAAATATCCTCACACTGGCAAACCGGTACATCCGGGTCATCTTTGCCGGTATCTTTGCTACCATGGCATATAACGTAGCATCCGGTATTTTACGTGGGATCGGTGACAGCCGGACACCACTTTATTTTTTGATCCTGTCCAGCGGTCTCAATATTTTTCTGGACATCTTCCTTATTGTTGTGGTAAAACTCGGCACTGCCGGTGCCGCTTATGCCACCGTTATCTCGCAGGCGGTTTCCGCAGTTTTATGTTTCATTGTCATGTTCCGCAAATATGACATCCTGCGGACCACACGCGAAGATTATTACTGTGATTTTCATGAGATCCGCCGGATGCTGTCTGTGGGAATTCCGATGGCTTTAAACTATTCCATCACAGCAATCGGAACCATGATCCTGCAAAGTGCCGTCAACGTGTTTGGTTCCAGCGTGGTAGCTGCTTTTACTGCTGCTTCCAAAGTCAGCAACATCGCCACCCAGACCATGCCGACACTCGGTACAGCCATGGCCACCTACTGCGGACAGAATCTCGGTGCTGGAAAACATGACCGCATTTTCCGCGGTATGAAAGATGCATTTTATTTATGTTTCTTTGCAGCCGGAGCCGCCGCACTGCTCTGCTGCCTTGCCGGACCTACGATGGTCGGATGGTTCATCCACAACCCATCTGAACAGACACTGCACGCAGCAATGCAGTATCTGCACATTGCAAGTATTTTTATGCTGCCTCTGGCATGGATCTTTGTATACCGTAATGGTCTGCAGGGCTTAGACCGTGGTCTGGTTCCCATGCTCAGCGGTGTACTTGAACTGTTCAGCCGTTATGCGGTTATCCTGATCGCCACAAAGCCTTTTGGATACGTGGGTGTATGCAGTGCCGATGCTGCTGCCTGGCTGACCACCGGTATTCTGCTGCTTGTCACCTATCTGGTGTGGAAACACCGTACCAAAAAGGAACTCCAACAGAAGACCGATGTCTGTGTTGAATAATAAAAAAGACGTTTCGAAGCAGAATTTCGAAACGTCTTTTTTCTATGCTCTATATTCTATGTTACTTAATTTTCTGTCGTATAAACCACAACACAGATGCGAATACCGACTATTATTAACAATATTTTGAAAAATTTTCCCTGCTGCACATATAATAATTTCCCAAAATGTCCATTCTGTACTTTCTAATCATTTTCGTTTTACTAAGTCCCACCAGTTTTTGTTTTTCATATTTTGCTCTGTCTATCGGCTTTGTCTCAATATAATTTTTCACCTTAGGCATTGTCCTGGATAAAAATCTTTCCCTGACGATCTCTCCATCCTTCTCATACTCAATAATATCATTTTTATAAAATGATAATTGAAATTCAAATCCAAGCGCTTCCAAATCGCCTCTCTTTTGTCCTGGTTGAATCATTTTCTCCCGCACCAGATTTATTGCATATGCATCTTCGTCAATAACATACTCCCCATTGTCACATTTTACATCCGACTGTTTTATTCCGACCAAATAGTAAGTCTGTTCCTCTTTCTTATAATAAACATCCATGCGGTATGGAACCAGACTCTCAAGCACCACTTTCTGGCTGCCTTTCTCATACCCATATTTGTGTGAAATATCAATGCATGATCCAACTTCGCCATCTGTATATTTTAATTTGTCAATACGCGGTCCATTATGGTTTTTGGCATATTTTCGCACACAATCTCCAGTTTCTTTTTCATATTGCACAAATGGATTGTTCGAATCCGAATACTCCTGAGCGATTTGAATGAGATTCTCATATGTTTTTTTATCATTTTTATAAACCAATAGCTTTTCTCTATCGCTCTCTTTTTCACTAAATGCAAGCTTTTTAAAAAGTGCAGCCCCCTCTTTTGTCCGAATATCCAGCTTATTTATTTTATAGGTTTTTCCTTCATATGTTCTTGTTCCGCGAATGGTCTGGTTGCAAAGTCCACGGTTTGACTTATGATCTACATGATACCAATACTTTACCTGCTTTTCCGCCTTTGTAATCTGGGTTCGAATATTGCTCCATTTTTTTCCATAAAGATATTGTTCATATATTTCATCTGACATTTGAGCGTTCCATTTTTCCGCATTTAAAATTTCGCCTGTCTCAAAATCAATAAATTCGCCCTGTAATTTTCGATACGCTTCATATCCCAATTGTGAAAATGCAATCAGCATAGCATCCACGGCATGGTGTGCATAACTTTCTTCACGGTTCTTATCCAGTTTCATATTCACACGCATCTGATAAGTGTAGCTTCCCCGTATCACTTTTACCTTTGTATTAATTTCTTTTGCACGAAAATATCCTTGTACAGTGTTCAATACTACTCTTGCCGCATAACCTGTATCATTGATATTTCGATTGATAAATCCACGTAACACCTCTGCTTTTGTAATATCTTCACTATACAAAAGATTCTGTACTTTCTTTTTGGAAATACCATATTCTTTTTTCTTTGATAAATCCATAACAATAGCTTTATACCGATCAAAAGACCACTCGTTATTGGCATGTGTTAAATAATAATATGGCGTCTGATTTCCTTTCTTCTGATTTTCCTCACCATACACAAGCACTTTATTGTTTCTGGAATCATCAAAAGAAATTGATCTTGGAATAATATGATCAATTTGAAATAGCTCCGAATGTTTAATCAAATCCTCCGGCTCAATCGTTTTACCGGAATATAAGCATTTCCCGTCCTGTTCATTCCACAATTTTAACTTTAACCCCAATTGCTTCTGATTGGAAAAATCAGTCGGTGAAAGCAATATATTATATTCTGCAGCCAACTTCTTTTCAATATAAGCCAACTCTTTTTCGTTTTTCTTTTGCCTTTCTTTTTCCCATTTCTTTTGTTCCTCTGAATTCCGATCCCGAGGCATTTCAATTACTACTTCCTCTAATGTGCCATATTTTTTCATGAGCGCATTTAGTATTTTAAACGAAATTCTGACCGCTCTGCGGACAACCGGATTAAAAATATCTTCATCTGCTGCATCTACCGGTATATATTTATTTTTTTCGAATTTATCCGTCTGCCCTCTCATAACACCCATTTCTGTCAACAGAGTCATTTGTTCTTTGGGCTGCTGATACATTTCCGGAATCAGCTCCTTCATTATTTTCAATGAGAATGAATGCCATTTACTAAATAATGCTCCATTTGTTTTTCTAAGTGAAATCAGGCAATCTTTTATTTCTTCTGACAATTTCACGTTTGCATGTTCAAATGCCTCCATCATAGCCTCTTTGTCCGTGTTAATGGTCAGAATATATCCGATTTCATCTAAATTTTCTCTGGAAAATTCTTCTATATTTACATGAATTTCTGCAAGAGTTTTTCTCATTTTATTATAAACTTCCATTTTATGGAAAATTTCTTTTTCGCTTTTGTCAATTCGGGCACCATAAAATTCTTCTATTTTTTCTCCCATAACATCTGCGATAATTTTCCGCATATTTATAGTGTTGCTTGTTTTTACTTTATCGATAATTATGCGTTTCTCATGTTCTTCCAGTTTTCTTCCGTTTATAGTCAGATTATTCAAGTCATTTAACAGATTAAATTCCTGTGCAGTATAAGAGGCTGATGCCGCGCGTAATTCCTCTTTATATACACTGCATTTTCCAATCAGCTTCTCGAAAATATTTTTTTCAGTAATATAGTCCCCATTTTCATCTAATCTCGTTGTAAATCTTCCATAATCAGTTCTCGACTTTTCGTTTCCTGGTCCTTCATAATATTTTCTTTTTCTCGTAAAAATTTCCAGATAGTCTTCACAGAATTCATCAGATATTTCGGAATGATAGTTTTTCTGCGTACATAAGACCTGCTGAATCTCTTTCGTATATGCGCCAATGGTAAACACATTACTCAAATCCAATTTTTCCCCCTGCGCATCCTCTATCTGTATCTGGCCTCGATATTTTCCAACCTGTTCCAGTCTCTGCTTTTGAATTTCACATGGATAATTTGTTTCCAGTTCTTTTGCATTCAGCTTTAATCCATTTGCATATGCACTTGTTCCGCTAAGAGAAGTATCCTCCGCATCCTCTAAATAAGAGATCCCTCGATATTTCAGATAACTATACAAAATCAAATACAACTCATCCAAAGAAATGCTTTCGCGAAGTGCTTTCACTTTAAGTCCAACAATATCAGTTTCCTGAACCTGCGGAATTGCAAATGCATATTCCTCCCACAGCTTCGTAAAATCATCTAACCGTGTTCTCTTTCTTCTCTTTAATCTTCTTGCCTGACGCATCCCCCTTCTCATCTGATTATCTGTTGCAGATGCCTCGGGGAAAATATTTGACCCGGCTTCTATTACGGTTTCGGTCTTTTTATCAATAACAGCAAAACCGACTGAGGCAACCCCTATATCCAAAGCTACAATATACTGCATACTTTTCTCCTTGTTATAATATCTTTTTCTAAATTAAAAATTTATTGTTCCTATTTCAGAATACACTTTTTCTTTTTATTTTGCAACTATTTATTCTAATCTTCCTAAATGGTTTCAAATATATTTTTATAAAAAGTACCCCTGCATTCTTGTATTTGACAATTTATGCAGGGGTATTTTTTGCTCCATTACTTATAAAATTTTGAGAGTTCACAAATCTCATCTTCAAACTAATTTTAGTTTTAATCTACAGTCACGTAATTTATTAGGTACTAAAATTAATCTTCCACAACATATTTTACAGTCACGTAATTTGTTTAGGTACTAAAATACAGTCCGGGGGAACGCGCTACAGCACACCGTTTTACGGTCACGTAATTTGTTTAGGTACTAAAATCCCGTTACAGAGTTGCTTCCGCCACTGGTAGTTTTACAGTCACGTAATTTGTTTAGGTACTAAAATCGCGGAAAGCGGATCGATAACGGCGAATGGGTTTTACAGTCACGTAATTTGTTTAGGTACTAAAATTCCATCCAGCTAGGTGCTTCTCTTAATTCAGTTTTACAGTCACGTAATTTGTTTAGGTACTAAAATACGCGTCAATTTTCGATTGCTGTTCGCGTAGTTTTACAGTCACGTAATTTGTTTAGGTACTAAAATTGCTATAAATCGCGTAGCCTATGCCCCACGGTTTTACAGTCACGTAATTTGTTTAGGTACTAAAATTGTTTAGCCTTTAACTTGGCATATTCAGCGGTTTTACAGTCACGTAATTTGTTTAGGTACTAAAATTGGCATTCAGGTCTGAAGTACCATTTCTTAGTTTTACAGTCACGTAATTTGTTTAGGTACTAAAATTAAGAGTCTAGGGACGCAAGCGATACCATAGTTTTACAGTCACGTAATTTGTTTAGGTACTAAAATAACCATGAGCGTATAAAGAACACAAGGACGGTTTTACAGTCACGTAATTTGTTTAGGTACTAAAATAAAACAGTTACATCATGCTTGATACCCTGGTTTTACAGTCACGTAATTTGTTTAGGTACTAAAATCGTTTTTCCCGGCATTTATTGCTTTAAGCGGTTTTACAGTCACGTAATTTGTTTAGGTACTAAAATTGTTTAAAGAAGGCAATGATTATGCCTTAGGTTTTACAGTCACGTAATTTGTTTAGGTACTAAAATCCTCCGGCAATTGCACCGGTGCAATTTTAGTTTTACAGTCACGTAATTTGTTTAGGTACTAAAATAATGCCGTAGTGACCGCATCAAATGCCCCTGTTTTACAGTCACGTAATTTGTTTAGGTACTAAAATAGACGAACGACAACCCAGCTTTACGGAATGTTTTACAGTCACGTAATTTGTTTAGGTACTAAAATATCAAATTTAGCACTCTCTACTTTTGTATACCATCATTTTCAGATTCATTATATCATTTTTCAAGCTTTTAAAAAAGCCATTTCAGGCATTTTTTCCTCATCTTTCCACCTATCATTCAGCATCAATGTTTGATTAATCAGCTTACATATAACGTTTTCTTCCACCGTATATAAATATCCACCCTGTCCTATCTTTTGAATGATCTTCTGCAAATCAGTCTGCAATTGTTCTTCCGATATTTTCTTATTGCATGGATAATTATTCTCCACGTATGTTTCTATATCCTCAAATTCCGGCATCTGAAAATCCACTTCTCCCAGTACCGTGATCCCCGAACACAATTTTCTGTCACAGCACACATATCCTTCCAGACTTGTTGACAAAACAAAATATATATCGTATTTTTCGCCAATTTGTATCATTCTCTCCAAAATCTCATCATACTCTTTTGGCAAAATTAAATGGTCAATATTCTCTACTATGATCAACATTTTTCTTGGATTTAATCCCATTACGCTTTCAACCAGATTCAAAAAAATTGTCAACAAATCAAAATTATTTTTATCCTCCAACGACGTTTGTTCATTTCCAACAACGCTCGATTTTTGAACCATCTCCCATACATCCGATTCCGCATAGGTTAATTCAATATCCCCTAAATGATTCAAATCTTTATTTATCATCTGAAACATTTCTTCCAATTCTCCATGAATGGTGCGCAAATGCAACTGCCAGTCAAATTCCTGCATGAGTCCCCTGACATATTCCACCATCAAACTCTGCTTCGACCATTTTATCCACATCAACAGATCTACTACCCCGCTTACTGATAAAACCGTAAAAAATTTTCTACCAGCTAATTCATCATCTATTTTAACATTGTTTCTCCACTTATTCCGTTCTTCGGAATACTTATATGCACTAAAATATCTTCTTATGGATTCCAAAATATATGATTTCTTCGGAATGTTCTGACCGCATAACTGTGTGATAGGTTTCAACTCAAACGTATATTTCTTTTCATATTCTGTTACATCAATTTTCATAATATAATCAGCCTCTCTGTTCCAAGCACTGTCTCAGCTATTGACGGGCTTCCAACCAGCAACTTCATATCTGAATATTGCTTTTCTGTAACACACAGCAATCTAACATTTCCTTCCCTTGGTATAAATTTCTTTATCCGATTCTCCAACCGATTGGCATATTCCCTGCTTGGATACACTCTCACATATACCGAATACTGCATCATAACAAATCCTTCTTGCATCAGATTTTTTCGAAATATACGGTATGCCCTTCTTTCTTCCTCTGTTTCAACCGGTAAATCAAACATACACAACATTCTCATAATTTTATAATCCATCCAGTTCTTCTCCAACAAATTCATCTATATCCGGGAACACAATATTCTCACATCGCTCCATGATGAAAGAAGCATATTGCTCCACATAATTTTCTATCATATTACATACAAACATCTTTTTATTTCTATACAATATTTTCATATTCAAAACATTTACCAACTGTCGTCTATGCTCTGCCGTAAAATACGGTTCATTTTTCATAACTTCATATGCAACAATATCTATAAGTGGACGCAGAGGTTCCATTAAATCATCCACAAGATTAAATCGGTTATATTCATTTTTATGATGAATACCAATCTGCGTGTTTAATCCATATCCTACACATACTCTTGCAATATATCCACGCAACACGGCATATCCATAATCCAGCCCACTGTTCAATAAAATATCTTCATTGCCTCTTGAAAAAGAAGTTCCCATCAAAAGATTAAAATACACTTTTGCTGCATGTGCTTCTCTATTGCTTTTATCCCCATTCATGATTCCGGTTGAAAATTCTTCAATCATCCTGGTTCCTTCCAAATCATTTGTCAATCTGAAATATGCTTTGGATTGATTTTGAATTTTCACTGTTACAATATTTCTCCACAACTGTTCATAATATTCTTTGCTTTTTTCTATCTGATAGCCGATTACTTTTGACGCTCTGCTATGATTATCATAAGAACTATAATAGCCCGTTGGTAAATGCTTCTGATTGCATATCATTAACCCGATTCCCTGCTCCGACAACTGGCACAAAAGCCTTGCTGAAAGCATAGATGAAAGATTGTCCATAACGATCATGGAAATATCATCTAATGGTATCCATAGATCCTCCCCTTCTTTTGTAACAATCAGATTATTTAATTTCACTTTTATTGTTACTTCATTCTCAATCAATACCACCCTGAATGCCATATTTTCCCCCATAAGTAAAAAAAGAAGCACCCATCGGTGCTTCTGATTTCGGCATAAAGCCTTGTTTTAGTAGGTCTAAACAAATTACGTGACTGTAAAAAATTTGTTCTCTACATATTTTATTATATTCCAACAAATATATTTTGTCAATCATATTATCACTTGTATTTCCATGATCTTCCATACGTAATTCTTCAAGGTCAACGAATTAACCTTGTTGCTTTAAATCCAGTAAAAATTCCGATGTAATAAATTTAGGGAGAAATAAACAAAAAACTTACTACGAAATCGTAGCAAGTTCTTCCTAGTGAGACACGGGGGATTCGAACCCCCGACAACTTGATTAAAAGTCAAGTGCTCTACCAACTGAGCTAGTATCCCATAATTTAATTTTTAAGCAAGCTGGGCTAGTTGGATTCGAACCAACGAATGCAGGAATCAAAATCCTGTGCCTTACCGCTTGGCGATAGCCCAACAATGATAGTTGCTACCGCAACAGGGTGGATACAGGGATTCGAACCCTGGGCCTCCAGAGCCACAATCTGGCGCGCTAACCAACTGCGCTATACCCACCATAGAAATGTTATCGTACCATTTAGAGCGCTAACATCGCTCGCAGGAACGCGCATGTGCTCGAAGGGATTCGAACCCCCGACCCACGGCTTAGAAGGCCGTTGCTCTATCCAGCTGAGCTACGAACACTCATCAATATCGCTTTCGCAATATCAGAGCGGGTGATGGGAATCGAACCCACGTATCCAGCTTGGAAGGCTGGTGTTCTACCATTGAACTACACCCGCATATCAGTCGGGGTGACAGGATTCGAACCTGCGACCTCCTGGTCCCAAACCAGGCGCTCTAGCCAAGCTGAGCCACACCCCGAAGGCTATGTTGTTGCGTCCGTGTTGTTTGTGTCTCATCCGTGACGCAAGATAGATTATAGTATAGCCTGGCAATAAAGTCAACAACTTTTTTGAATTTTTCAAATATTTTTTTCAATTTCCTCAATAAGCCCCAGAAACTCGGCTTTTTTCAATGCCTGCGTAGCAGATACAGAGAAAGAATATGTGCCATCCGACCAGGTTGCAAGCATATAACTGCCTTTTTCCTGTCCTTTGAAAGTGACAGAATATTTTCCCACAACAATCAATTTTTCTTCTGCATAGTGCGTATAGTCACCGGAATTATCCTCCTGCCCCTGTGACTGCCGGAAACAGATACTTTGTGAATCCCAGCGATATGTGATCTCTGCCAGTCCATCCCCATATGTCACATAGGAACGATCCGTTGCTTTTTCTTTCAGCGAAGCAATATCCCTGACCGGAAAGCCCGCCGCATCCGTCAGTTTTTCGGCCGATGCTACCTCCTGTGGCGCATATACGCCCTCTACCGCCGGTTTTTCTTCTCCCGGCTTTTGCGGTTTTTGCGGAATTTTCTGCCGGATCTGCGGAACTGCAAGCCCCGCCACAACAATCACTACACATGCAGCAAACGGAAGAATACGACGTGCCAGCCGCATCGGAACAATATTATTTTTCCGGGAGCGCGCGTACTGCCTCCCACACAAAACGCAGATCTTCTCGCTTTTCTGCAACGAGCGTTTCCTCCAGCTCATCGGTCTGCCGGATACGATTGTAATCAATCCGGTTTTTGCTCAGGTTGGCAGCCACTTTCAGAAGCCATGCCTTCTCATGGGCCGGGTTCTCCAGAACAGGCGCTGTCTGCAGATATTGCATCAGAGTCTCCTGCAGGATGTCCTCTGCATCGCTCATGTTATGTAAATAAGCATATGCCATCCGCAAAATACTGTTTCCGTAATCTTTCAGAAGCTTTTCCGCTTTCTGGTTGACCGCTGCCCTCTCATCCTGTTTCTCCTGTTTTACAGCCATCTGCAACAGATGCTGTCTGCATATCCGCCAGCAGTCAGCGGCCGCAGCATGCAGCCGCTCCTGCCAGGACTTTCTTTGTCACATCATAAACATTGTAATCCCCACTGATATCTTTTCCCTGTGATACCAGCGCCTTACGGATTAAAATCTCCTTATCCCCGCTTTTGTAAAATACCTGCAGAACTAATCCGTCGACTGCCTGAATCATATCTTTTGTATAACCACTGATCTTTTTCGGAAGCTTTACGGAAAATCCCACTGCATTTTCTGCATCTTTCACAGAAGTGTATTCCTTCCACGGATTCGGAATCTGCTCTCCCTCCTGTGCGGAAATTACCGGTGTTTCCGGACTCTCCGCCGCAAATACACTGCCAATACCACAGGTCAACGCCGACATTGCCATCATCCCGCATAATATACATACAACCAGTTTCTTTTTCATAATAAATTACCATCCTTTCCGTATGTGTGTCACAGCTTTTTTGCTGTTCTACTTACTATACAGATCAGATGGTAAAAATGTTTCATTCTTTTTTAAATTTCTTTTTTCAGCAATTCTTTCATCGCACGCAATGCCTTGCCTCTGTGACTGATCGCATTCTTCTGTTCTGGAGAAATCGCTGCCGATGAGCATCCGTATTCATCCAGATAAAAAATCGGATCATACCCAAAGCCGTTTTCCCCTTCCGGTTCCCAGCCGATATATCCTTCCATCGTCTGACGGGTCACCAGTTCCCTTCCATCCGGAAGGACAGCCGCAATCGCACAGACAAAGCGTGCGGTACGTTTTTCTTTCGGTACGCCATCCAGACGGTCAATCAGATTTTTGTTTTTCACATCGTAAGAAGTATCCTCTCCCATATAACGGGCAGAATATACGCCCGGCTCTTTATTCAGTGCATCGATTTCCAGTCCGGAATCATCAGCCAGAACAATCGCATCCGTATGTGCAGCCACGGCCCGTGCTTTGATCTTTGCATTTTCCTCGAAAGTAGTTCCATCTTCCACAATATCCACCCTGATGCCGGCTTCCTTCATGGATACAATATGTACATCACAATCCGCCATAATCTCACGGATCTCACGCATTTTATCCTTGTTTCCCGTTGCAAAAATAATCTCTGTCAATTTAATATCCCTCCTGAAATGCTTCATTGATTGCGTTATAAATACCCTCAGCTGCCTTTTTCTGATAACTTGTACTGTTCAGCAGATCCAGTTCCTTATAATTTGTCATAAATCCTACCTCAATCAGTGCCACCGGCACCTTACTTGTGCGGATAATATAGATACTGTCTCCTTTTAGCAGCCCCCGGTTCTCACTGCCCGTCGTATCCACGACATTTTTCAGGCAGATCTCCGCCAGCTTCTTACTCGACAGCTTTGCGTCATCCGATTCGCTGTACATTACCTGGGTTCCCTTCACTTTGGTAAAGTTTCCGGTTGCATCCGAATTGTTATGTACGCTGATAAACAGATCTGCATTTGCCTTATTTGCCAGCTGAACCCTCTGATCCAGCGTCGGATTCGTGTCCGATGTACGTGTATAGTACACCCTGATCCTGCGTTTATCCTCATCAAACAGTTTTTTCAACTGCTGCACGATCGCCAGATTAAGGCTTTTTTCAGAAATTCCAAGTTTTACGGCACCTGCTGCGTGGCTTCCGTGTCCGGCATCCACCACAATGACTTTATCATAGATATCGTGCGGATCAATAAAATCAAGGTAAAGGCTTCCCTTTTTGAACCGGTTTTTCAGTTCATACACCTGATCCAGCTGAAGTGCGATCACACCCTCTTCCTTATCCTTATAATAAGCCATGGATGCTATATGATCACTGCTTCCCTTGATGGCATACTGCTCGAAATAATCATCCACACCGCCCGCAAATTTGATATAAATGGTCTGCGTCACATAATCATTTTCAATTTCTACATCTGCTTTTGAAATCCCCTCCGGTAGAGCAATCTTAAGCTGCGCGTTCAGATCCTTTGACTGCTCCACCACCGCTTTCGGATTCGCCGTTGTAGCGATCAGATTTCCTCCGCCGACTTCCTTTTGCTGCTCGGCTGCCAGAACAGCCCGTTCATGTATATCCGGGAAAAAGAAAACCGACACGCAGACAATCACCGTCAGGATTCCCGACAGTACTGTCACCCACTTTAAAACGATTTCGTCCATCTTAATCCCTCGTAAATGCTTTAATGCAAAGATTGCAATCCTTTTTCTCTTTTACGTTTACAAAGTTTTTTCCATTTAAACTGATATAACCCTCTCCGTCATCCAGATCCACACCCTGTAAAATTTTCTCTCCGGTATCATATTCGATTGCCATCGGATGTTTGGTTCCGGGTGTTTTCAGGTATACCAGCACGGCATAACGTTCCCCTTTTTTCAGAGAAACCTTTGTATCAAAATCAACGGTGTAATATCCCGCTTTCTGTAACGTTCCGGATGCAAGCTGTTCTCTCTGCGCAAAAGACTTCTCATTTTCAAAATCGTGCACCACATAAACTTCATACTGTGTGTTTGCACCGGTCGCATAAAAGGAAGCAGCAGACAATGTTTCGGCCCCTTTTGCCTCAAACACATTCGCCCCGTAAATCTGGTCACTGTCATATCCTAATTTTCCAACCCAGCCGCACAGATCACTCTGATAGATGTGATCATAATTATGTACATCATCTACCCGCGTATATGCCACATTATGCGTGCCAATATTCGTATCGTAGTAGGACACATAGAAAATTCCGTTTTCTCCGAATCCATCTCCCCAGCTGTTCTGGCAGATAAACGCACCGTCTCCTTCCAGCGGAGTATTGAAGTTGGATCTCGGATAGTTGTCATCCCATCCAATGATCACTACATCATGATTCGGTTTTTCCGTACCAATATAACAGTACGCACTTGTATTCTGATTATAATACACCGAACTCCCCTGTGAACTTCTTATGGTACTGTAAAGGGAAGATTCCACACCGCCATATTTAAATACCGCTTCTTTTATTCCTTCGTAATCTTTACCGTCAATAACCTGCATTTCCTGCACATGACGCACTGCTTTCAGCGAATCATCCGTCATCCCGTCCCCATACGGATCGTCCTTCTCATAGACCGGTCCCTGCCATGCTGCCAGATAAGCCATTCCCATGGTATATTCTCCGCCATCATACTGATTGGCATGAAAAGAATTGCTCATACTCATATGGTCCACGGAAAAATTAACTTTTTCCTCCGGTCGCAGGGAAGACTCCAAGGCACTGGTTGCGGCAAACGCCCAGCACGTACCATAGGAACCCTGATTGTATATCGTTGATACCCGGTCACGCTCCCTTAAATCATAGGAAGCCGGAACAATCGCAGAAGTATCTTTATCGGATGCCGTAATGGTATTACTTGCGATATCGAAACTGCAACTGTAACCTAACAGGTTGGACAGATCTTCCAGACTGACAACCAGCTGGCCTCTGACTTCCTTTAAAGCGGATGAAATATCTACTTCATCCCCATTTAAATACGCCTTTTTCTGACCCACATCCATCGATACGGACTGACTGTGTTTTTCCACCAGAAGACGTTTTTTATCGTACACATGTGCACTGCAATTCAGCGCATCCCGCAACATGCTGACAGGAACCATAATATTGCGGTTTTTGTCCATGTAAAATTTCGATTTACTGTTATTGTAAGTCTGGTTATCGATTACGGCATGAATGGTCTGCCCGTTGACTTCCTTTGCCACCATTGGATTCCATACCTGTGTATCCAGTTCTCCTCCGCGGAACCGTCCCACCTGTGCATTGTCCACGCCCAGAATCTGAAATTTTAAAATAAAAACCAGCGCCAGCACAATTGTAAACGCAATATACCGTTTCGAGTATTTCATATATTACTGCTGTTCCTTCCTTTCGATCGTTTTCTCTGCTGCTTCTCTGCGTTTCGGTGGTTTTGGTCCCATAAACTGATAAAAATAGGTTTTTATCATACCATTATAAATCTTTCTGTTTTTATCTGCCTTTCTTCCTATATAACGCTCCGCATCCTCATAACTGGTAATCATATACAGTGACCAGCTGTCAAGTCCTGCATAAGCCTGTCCGATCTGCGTATACAGCTCCGGAAGATCCTCTTTCTCCTCGAGGCGCTCTCCATACGGCGGATTTGTAATGACAAACCCATATTTTTTCGGATGATGCAGATCCGCAACCGCTCTCTGCTGAAAATGAATCAGATGATCCACGCCCGCACGCTTTGCATTCTCTCTGGCTGCTTTCACCACTTCCGCATCGATATCATATCCCTGAATATCTACCTGGATATCTGCATCCATAAGATCCTGTGCCTCTTCTACCGTGTCATACCACAACTGTTTCGGAATCAGATTTTTCCATTGCTCTGCGGTAAACTGCCGGTTCATTCCCGGTGCAATATTTGCTGCAATCATGGCTGCCTCAATCGGGAACGTTCCACTTCCGCAAAACGGATCTACCAGAATACGGTCCTTTTTCCACGGTGTCAGCATAATCAGTGCTGCTGCCAGCGTCTCCGTCAACGGAGCCTTGCTGGTCATCAGACGATAGCCTCTCTTGTGCAGGGAATCCCCGGAAGTATCCAGTGTAACCATTACCTCATCCTTTAACAGGAAAATGCGTACCGGATAAGGTGCTCCATCCTCCGGAAACCAGTTCAGCCGGTAGACATTCTTCAGACGCTCTACCATCGCCTTTTTTGCAATTGACTGAATATCCGACGGACTGAACAGTTTACTTTTAATAGAAGATGCCTTTTTTACCCAGAATTTTCCATCCTTTGGAATATAGTCTTCCCAAGGCAGAGCTTTTATCCCCTCAAACAGTTCATCAAATGTTGTTGCCCTAAAACGTCCTACCTGCAACAGCACTCTTTCTGCACTGCGAAGGAATATATTTGCACGGCATATGGCTTCCGCATCTCCCGCAAATGTCACTCTGCCATCTTCTACTCTTGTAATTTCATATCCTAAATCATAAATTTCTCTTTTTGTTACCGCCTCGAGTCCAAAATGACACGGTACAACCAATTCATATGTATCCATAAATATTCTCTTTTCTACTATAATGTATTGCATGGTCTGCAGTTCTATTGTTACATATTCTCACGATTTTTAAAATAGTTTTTCGAAATTTTTTTCATCGCCTCATAACCACCAACCACACTTGCCACATGATACCCCTGTTCCCCAAGCATACGCGCCATCTGCATGCTTCCTCCCCCATGGTCGCAGTACAAAATCAGCTTGCGGTTTTTCGGCAGACGGGCAGTTCCTCGTTCCAGCTGATCATACGGATAGCTGACGGCCCCCGGCCAGTGTTCGCTCTCATACTCTTTCCTGTCACGGATATCAATTACCAGTGCCCTGCTCTCCCTTTGTTTCTGCCTCAGCTGCGATGCGTAAATCAGTTCAAAATCTTTCACAATATCCTCCAGAATATGCCGTTTTCATTAAAAAACAGATTACACGCTGTCCTTCGTGTAATCTGTTTTTTATTATATTATGCAATTTTATGCATTTTGTTTCTGCCTAGCGCATATTATCAGATGCGGAATCAGACACATCTCCTGCCTTATCTGATACCCTGTCTTCTGTCTTGTCTGATGTCTTATTCACAGATTTATTGGATGTTCTGTTTTCAGACTTGTTGGAATAACAATCAGAGACACGATTGCTCCCACTGCGATTTGTTGCACTGTTTGTTCCTGTACTGTTTTTTGACATACTTTTTCCTCCTTTAACGTTTCCCCAAAAACTGCATGGTTCAACGAATACAATTATTTAGTACAGGAATAGTTTCTCAACTTTTCGAGAAAATATTCATTATTTGATTGCAATCCATACCGCAATCCATTATAATAACTTTTGAAAAGAAGTTTTTTCTTCTTTTCAATGTTATACCTCTTATTAATTATTTATACTCCCCTCAAAAGAGCCGGTCAGACGACCGGCTCTTTTACTTTCTTCATATGCTTTCATTTATATTTATGCATTCATTTCCCGTTTGATAGCCGCACCAAAGGCTACTTTTGACAGTGGAAACTTATAAAACAGCTTCATAAGTCCATACTGTATCACTCCTCCGGTCAGAACCAGTACAATATCTGCCACAATAGCCACCAGTGGATGAATGAATCCCTTTGGGATAAAAAAATGCAGTCCGATTTCCAAAGGCATTCCGGCTCCAAATATAAGATGGATGGAAGATATTCTCCCTGTGCATATTTACCGGCCAGGATATCTGTCCGAAACTGATTGGCAATCTGCATATAAATCTGTCAACCCTATACTTCCATTTTATGATTTTGTTTTCTCCGTACCCGGCTCAGATGCTGTTCAAAATATCCTTTATTGATAAATTCTGCCAGCGCATACTGTTCCAATACCGGTACGGTACAGGAAAATCCGCCGGAAGTTTTTTTGTAACGTTCCATCAGTCTCTCCGGCAAAATCATATATCCCATACGAATGGACGGTGACAAACTTTTAGAAAATGTATTGATATATATGACCGAACTGCTGTCATCCAGCATAAACAATGTCTCTACCGGCTTACCAGGCATAAAGAACTCACTGTCAAAATCATCTTCCACAATAAAATGATGTTTTTCTCTTGCCCATTCAAGATATTCGTATCGCTTCCCTATGGTTGCCGTAACCCCGGACGGAAAACTGTGAAACGGTGTCACGTGCAGCACATCCGCCCTTGTCTGTGCCAGCACATCACTCCTGATTCCATCTTCCCCCATAGGCAGCATTTCACAGACCGCACCCGTTCCCTCATAGACTTTCCGGATCTGATGATAGGACGGATCTTCAATTCCATAAATCTTATCCGCTCCAAGAATACGCACAACCGTACCATACAGATGTTCCGCTCCTGATCCGATAATAATCTGTTCCGGCTGTGCAAATAATCCACGATAACGCAGCAGATAGGATGCAATACTGTTTCGCAGAATCGCACAGCCCTCATTTGGTGAACGATACAGCAATTCTTCTCCATATTCTGTAATAACACTTCGCACGGTCTTAAAATACAGGGAATATGGAAAGCTGGAAAGTGCTGCATTCTGCAATCGTCCATCTTCGATTTCTTCCGGTATCTCGGGAAGCATATGCAGTTGCTGATTCTGCTCTTTCATTTCTCCGATTACATGTATTTCACATACATAATATCCACTGCGTTCTCTCGGTTCTATATACCCTTCATCTTTTAACATCTGATACGCATTCTCTACCGTGATCAGACTGATTCCGAGATGTTCCGCCAGACTTCTCTTGGATGGAAGTTTTTCTCCTTTTTTCAGTTTTCCACGCTCAATATCCCGTCGGATCATTTTATATATATAATAATATTTCGGTTCATCATTTCTCTGTTCCAGATTGTAAGTAAGCATATTCTTCTCCCGTCATTTTCTTTTATATTTGAACTTTTACGTGCTGGAATCGAGTAGGAGGCGGTGACTAACCGCCGTCCTCTCACAGCACCGTACGTACCG